>Ga0163144_10000003_pt1 | contig 737641 bp, 643 predicted proteins | sample OliLak19BULKMAT1_FD_123175 | JGI IMG/M metagenome (GOLD analysis project Ga0163144, IMG submission 123175) | Freshwater microbial mat bacterial communities from Lake Vanda, McMurdo Dry Valleys, Antarctica - Oligotrophic Lake LV.19.BULKMAT1 | ecosystem: Environmental > Aquatic > Freshwater >...
TCCAACTCGTATTCGTGGAGGAACGTCCACCAATTGCAAACATTTCGATTGGACGGCTTCATAAAACCATGCGGAAATCTCGGCACTCGAACAACGTGCCAGATTCTCGATTGCACGCTCAAGAGTCCACACATTCGTCTTGCCATCACATCCCGCTTGCAATATTTTGTTGGTGGATTGACTTGACACGGCCGAGGATACAATCATATGCATGCTTCTCGTCATCTTCACTTCAGTTTTCACTGGAGGATGCACGATTACGGGTGTTTGCGCAATCGGTGTCGTCGTAAAAGGGGCATCGGTCTTGACACTGGATACCGCCATTTCCTTGACAGATTCCCTTGTCACCGCTTGCGGCGGCAGTGTAGGAGAGTTTTTTGCAACCGGTGCTTCGACAGTCCGAGCGGTTTCCGGAAATTGAAACTTGGCGGACATGTGTTCCACCTTCACACCTGAAGAAGGGAGTATTTGCACTTTGTTGCTCTTGCGTGTTTGGAGTGCAACGGAAGACAGCCGTATTTTGCCAGAACTCCACGCTTGATTCACATCTTTCACATGGTCTGTAGACGTGTCCGATGACAGTTTCCAGAATTCTTGACAATATTGGTCGAGGGACCAACAAATGGGCCAACCATCGGTTCCATCATGCCAATCCAACCGTCCATAATCGAGTATACCCATCATGGGATGATCCGATGTGCAAATGAAATGGAATTCAGCCGCAGATGGATCAGGTACAATCCGGGAAATTACAATCCATCCAATGGACATGGCACGGTTTAAACGTGTAATGAAATCATCGGAATCATCCGATGCATCCAACACCCATTGACATTCACGAGTCACTCGACCTCCATCACATCCACCAGAGATGAATGATACCATCGGATTGTTGTTGTCATCGTACCCATTCAAACGAGAAGCACAAACTTCATCCGCGCCACGTGTGGTCACTAGAAATTCAATCCTCACTCGGCGGATCGTTTCTTCATCTTCTTTTTCTTTTTCTTTTTCGCCGTCGTCGTCGTCGTCGTCGTCGTCGTCGTCGTCTTCTTCATCCTTGTTGGCGATAACCGTTTCCTCATCCCCGTCTTCATCCTTTTTCGGACAAGATTTGATCTTGTCAAGGAAAAAGCGTCGTATCGCTCGTGAATGAGCCTCCACTTCCATCTTGCTCTGATAATGACCAATGCCAACAAGTCGGAAATCGTCTAATCGCCACATGTCGCCGACAAGAATTGTCATTTGTTTCATGTCTTGAGACTCGATAAAATCGTTCAAGAGACCAGGTCCGTTCGTCACCCGACGGTACATAATACCCGACCCTTCCAAAGCACAGTTTAGTTGTCGCAGCCGGATGCACACCAATCCTGGCCACAATCAACCATCCGGACCGTATCGCCAAATTCAGACATGCGACTCGGTTTACAAGTCCAACGGGAATATTGTCCAACCGCCACGGCGTACCATTCACGATCTTCCCTTCTGGACATCCTGCACGGATCATTGTACACAGAGACGAGTGGTTCGCGCTGCTTGGCGGCTCGTTCATTCTTGCCGATCCATGATCCGTCACGTGAAAGTCTACCAGGAATCGAACAGGTTCTCCAATATCGTCCTTGGGTTGCATTTGCATTTTGCTTGTGCAGTCTATCTATCGATCGATCTATCTATCCGCGGTTGAATTATGACTGGAAAAAAATGTGCGAAAAAAAAGTGTTAGGAATACAGATTCTATCTCCTATTCTGGTTATTCTATCTCGAAGCTCCGTATGCAATATCCATGTTAATCGTCGCCGACGTAAAATAGTCAACGTTACGGGTACACTCCCACTTGCCGACCATGGCGGTACAATCATGCGGCACTGCCATGGCTGTCATCGCATCTCGATGAGCACGACACCATTGTACTCCATGACACTCGTCGCAAGTCCACACTGCGTCGTCCGGACACCCGATAGCATCACACATGGGGATGTAAGCATTCTTACACCCATCCTGCTTGCGCTGGACCACTCCCGGGACGACATGACTCGTTCCGAAAATGGCATGTAACTCGTCGAGCGTCCCCGCACCAATCGCCAAAGACTTGCCGAGCTTAAAGATCAAGCGATCCCTTGTCAATCGGTATGCAAAGGCGCGTGCTGTGCCATTGGGCATCACCAACATGACCTGTACACGCAACACACACACACACACCACAACGCCAATCGGTGATTGATAGATAGGGTGTATGGTAATGGAAACGACGGAGACGACGGAGAAGAACAAACCGGCGAGTCAAAAGTATCAAAAGTTCCATCCTTGCGTGTGCCAAGACGCGTGCTTACACGTGTTGGCGCGTATCGAATCACTCCATCCGGCACAATCTTATCGACAAACGTTTTGGAATCCATTGTTTCCAAGACGTCTCGAGACAACGTCAACACGGCATGCAACGCATCCATCGGTTCGTACAGTAAATGATGTTGTACCCAACTGTGCGAATCATCCCTGTCTTGGACTGCAACTCGACGCAAAGGCGGCATGATGTCACCGAGGCTCGGGTCACCGCAAGACAGGGTGGCAACCGATAACGGAAACAGCATGGCCGGATCGCGTCCCGGTACACACCACAAGAGCACCGACAATCGTACGGTACGACTGTTGTCTTCTTTTCCGACGATTCCTCCATGAGGAGATGGATAGGGACACCCGTCTCGCGTCAGGAGACCCATCATCTCCGTGCTTTGCGTTTGAATGTGCAATTCAGACGACATGACCTACTCACACCGAAAACTCAGGGAACCCAGATGTGAGTGAATGTAGGGAATAGAAAATACCTTGAGTTTCTTGATGGATTCCGTGCCTTGCAAGGCATCCACCGGTGTGGGTGATGACCGTTTCTGGTGCTTGGGATCCGATGTCGACGACATGAAAGCTGAATGAAGAATGAAGAATGAAAATTGAACCGCATTTAAGAATGTTACTCTCGATATTCGGATGTTGGATTTTTGGCAGGGTAAAAAACTCACATCCGAGTTCAACATCCAAATATTGACCTTGCACCAATCTGGCAACCGAATTCAATCATTTCTACACGCCAATACAGTTTATGTCTACCACCACATCCATGGTATGATCCATACATGCATTTTCCCACTCCCAATGTTTGTTATTTGCCCAGGCATCAGGAGGACCCGATTCGGATCAGGACAAATCCGTCCGTAGACTATCGGATGCCATACTCGCTGCGGGCACCGCCGCTCGTGCTGCTCCCACAAAACGATCCCGGTCGAGATCTCGAACACGCTCACCACCAGACGGAGAACACTCTGATCGTCGTCGCCGTTCGCGTTCTCCATCCAAGAATCGATCTCGATCACCGCCTGCACGGTCCCGCGGCACACGATCATTTTCGCCATGCCTCTACCACCACAAGGAACATCGGATCGACTGTCGTCGATGCGAGGCACAAACCCCGCACCTCGACGCCATCATGCCACCGGCCGCGAAGAAAACCACCGAGACACTCATCAAGAAGTTGCTTGAACACGAATCCGTGGCGGCTCTCCACGATCAAATGAAAGGTCTTCGCGCCCCCATCTTGCAAGAAATTGTCGATTACGTGAACGAGGCGTCGCGTCGCGCCAGGCTCGTGCGTGTGCTTGGCGTCGATCATCATAATGAGACCATTCTGACACCTCAATACGATGCCGTCCGAAACACAGCATGGGTCCTTTTGCAAGTGTTCAAGAACGAACTGGTTTGCTCCCAGCTCTTTCGATCCTCTCATTCACTTTACGGATCCTTGTTTGCACACATGTACATGTATAGACAAAGGAAGAGCATGCCATGTTGCCATTGATTCATGTCAATGTGGGCCGAACATATTCGGGTACATGTTTATGCTCCCGACTGTGGAACGTCGTGTGGTACTACAAGGACTTTTTGGCCACGCGCGAATATTGTTCACGGGAGACATCCGACACGAACGAAACACAAACAGCCTTGGAAGCCCTTCAAGGTCGTCATTGTCTTCCTCTTGAATTTTGACCCGTGGGTGATGTGATGTATACAATACACACAGCTCGGCGCAAGGCAGCCGACATTGACGCCAGCCGCAACATAATGACCGGCATGCGCATCGGATCGCACGAACGGATGTTTACATTGAATGACATTGAAGCATGGACCATTGAACTGCCAGATGTATGTATGCTTTCTGCCTTGCACATGCCATGTATATATATATACGCCGTTATTGTACAGGACGACGTGCAAATTTGGCTCGACGCGACAATTTCATCAGCGACTGCGGAATCGACAAAACAAATGATTCGTCTCCTTCGAAACTGCCCTGCATCAACGTCTCGGATGCATGTCGACATTGAAGATCAAACACGCCAAGCCTACCAATCGTTGTGTACCAGATCATTTCCGGGCATAGTGGACGATCCAGCGGTCGTGGCGTTCTCACCACTTGTATAATTTGTAAATACATATGAAGACATTCCTGATGGTCGTGGCGATCAGTGTATCCGATCAGTGCATCTAATCAAGTAAACGTACCAAACTCACTCGGTCGCGTTCGAAAATGACGACTAGCATACAAACAACAAGCTGTAGAGCATGTGGTGTAGTGCCGTGGAAAAAGACTGCCAAGTTCTGCGACCAGTGTGGAACTAGCTCGCAGATGGACCCGATCTCAAGTGCCCGCCATCGGGCGAACGTAGATCGTTTTGAAAACATGTCATCCAAACGGGAAGAATTGCGACGCGCCGAACTCGAGACCCGACCGGGAATGTGGTCCTATGCTGATGGGCGCGCAAGATGGTTGACACAATGGCCCACAGATCAAGTGTTGCAATCAACCAGAGACGGCTTTTATGAGAACCGTACTCTCCGAACATTTGGTCCGTTTGATACGGTATATGATTCATTAGATCCTGCAATGAATACATATGTCACGGATTTGCGTTTATGGGCGCAGAGCCTCACACCTGAACAACGATCTGCAATCCAATGGTGGTCGAATGGAGGGGATGCTCTCATACAAAACATTGCACGGGCAAGAGATGCTCGAAATGCAGTCAAGCGTTCCGACGTGACACCACATCTTACAGACCAGCCTTGGGTGACAACGCTCGCAAAATTCATAAATGGCCCTCGCTTTAAATTTGAATCACCAGAAGGGTTGGCCTTGGCTGAAGAGATCTTGCACAACACACTGTTGACAGCGCCACGAACGCCTGTCGCAACCTTGTTGTGGCGTGGAATGAGATTGTCGTGGAATGAAGCCGATACAATTGCTGCCAATTCCAAGGTATTCGTCAGTCGGTCTCCTCAATCATGGACGAGAGATCCTTCTGTTGCTGCCTCCTTTCAAAACAGCAACGTTATGCTTGGGTTGTTGGTTCCCGAAGGCACCCGCCTCGCAGACAGGAGTCTACAAGATCCTACAGAAAAGTACCCATTCATCACAATTGGCTCTTTCCCCCGGGAATGGGAAGTCATTATTCCTCGTGGAACACGCATGCGTGTCATTGCAGCATACGCGCCGTCAAATGACTTCAAAGCAACAATTAGATGGATACGATTTCTACCAACACAGATCATCAAGAGTACGGATGGATTCAGTCCCATCATCTTTCTGGAACTTTTGCGTTCGGGTGCAGCCCATCCACCACGTGGTAGCGTCGCCATTGGCGACATTCTCGATCGTCCGAGTGCAGAGGCCTATGTACAGTCGGATCAACCACTCGGTCTTCGATCAATCTCATCCTCCATTCACCACCGTCGCCGCCGCCACAGCAGCGTGTCCAAGAACAAACGATCGCAATCATCGACATAGATCTTTTTTTTAAATGTACACGTAATGACTAGGGTTGAGCGGGCGGTGCTTGGGCTTGCACTTGACACGCAGCATCATACAATGCCTTGAGAAGCATATCCGTCGACAGCATCACACCCGTTGGAGTCATACTGATCAGCGTTCGGCAAATACGAAAGCCTTCTCCCCACCGGCGATATCCAGTGACATGCACCATGGCGACAAACTTGACGAATCCATCTTCGTCACCATACATGGGCGACTTGTCGTCCTGGTGCACGGTCTTGTCGGCTACAATCACCAACTTGGTTGCAATTTCACATGCCGTCTTGCAACACTTGGCCAATTGGATGCATTTGGTGACATCTTCCCGCAATTGACTCCACACTGGATCCGTTTTCGTCTTGTCTACATCTTTCTGTTGGGTGCAACTCGGACAACCCGCTGGATGCGCATGATCCCAATCATTTCGTGGACAATTCATCTGACAAACCCAACGACAAATTGATGAGTCGCATCATTGATGTACCCATGCTCTATTTTTTCATTTTTTCAAAAAAAAACACAACATGCGCATCACAAACAAATCTCATAAATTTCTCGGTTCTCTCTTGCACAAAAATGGTGGAATCCCACACTAAGGCCGATGCAAGTTGTTGTACATCCCATCCGTGTGCTTTATTAATGATGCCGCCAAAAATATCAGAAAACGCACGTTTTCAACAAGAGCTGATCCGCTTCATTTCTGGTTTGTTCCAAGTGAACAGCTTGAGGGCCAAGCTTTATGCATGTGAATTGACAATTGCTCAAGCATTAACAGCACTCATCAAGTGCAGTACCGATGATGATGATACACAGACATTACACTTGTGGTCCTTGATATGGACATGTGACAACCAAACTCACGACGTGCGCCATCAAGCAACTCTCCATGCTTTGAAGACAGTATTGGGTACGTTTGTGTTGCACGCGTTTTCCGTGCGATGTTTGGTTATATTGACTTGGTGGCGTAGATAATGGCTACGTACACACGCAACGGATGGCGATCATGATTCAAGAAGCGTACAAGACCGAGGATTTCCAGAGTCTCCAATGGAACATTTCCAACCTCGAGCTTGGATTCCAAGCCATGCGGGATATGTATCGGTCTGCATATCTACAGATATCCAGATATGATCAGTCGTGTCGACGCATGTACCAAGTGGCTCTCAACCGTTGGTGTCCACTCGACCCTCCCCTCCAATTGGTCGTCTGCTGCGATATTGACAAGTCAATAGAAGAACTGGATGTGGCAACTCAATCTGTGAACGATCTGCGTCTGCTTGTTGATCCCATTGCTGCATTGTCATGCACACCAATGACAAAAGGCAACGATACCGAACCACCGCAAGCCGTAATGGCATCACCACCAACAACAACGACGACAACGGCGACGATGGCGACCAAGACCGACTCGATTCAAAGCAAGAACGACACATGGGTCGATAAACGGGGCGTTGAATTCTTCAAGTACAGATGGGATGCGACATTCGAAAGCGTGTGGAACAGTACAGACGCCTGGATCAAGGACGATTTGAAATCACGTGCGCAAGAGTGGCGATGCACAGATTCTGTCACATCATCCATTGGGTACATGCCACGTTTCACATTGATGTACGCAACGCTAAGTGAACACTTTCCACACTTTGATCTGCCTGCATACAACGTGCGTCAAAAGTGTATGGAAATCGCACTCGTGGACACGCGCCAAATTCGCGCGAATCGCATCAATGCAGTGTCTTGCATCTTGTTGATTTGCAATTTGCTGTCTGAATTCCGGCGCAAGTGGGCCCGTCCTCCACCACGTTCGTATTCGTCTTGTTCATGCGGCTATACACCTCCTTCAAGAGGTTTAAAACCTGTTGTACCAACTATCTAATCAATTATTCTTCTTTTGTGGAAGGCTGTTTAGAGACTGCGTAAATATTCATTGAGTTTCATTTAATCATTCATGTACACGAGATTTGATCTACGCATGATGGATTGTCAACCACGACAAGGCGTTCGACCCGTGTGACAATGCTACGACACATTGGACATTTGGAATACGGCGAAGCAGCAATCGTCTTGGCACACGCAAGACAAAGCGATACATGTCGGCATGGTAGCAAGCGAATTGCACGCAAGTTTTCGACGCAAGTGATGCATATCGCTTCTGAACCATCGGATTCGCATCCCTTGACATCGGGAATTTTGATCAATGACAATCCATCCCAATGATGTTCTCGATCGGGTGGTCCGAAAACAGGTTCCATCACTGAAACCCTTCGCATGCGACGTCGACGTCGACGTCGTCGCGCTTGAGCGTATATCCTGCGTAAAGCTTGGCCAAGCCTGCGGTGACGACGAGAGTCTTCATCGTCCTCGTCGTCCTCTTCGTCCTCGTCCGATGATGATTCATATGCATCTTCTTTCTTCACTATTTCACGAACTCGAAGATCGGGTATAGATTCATTATCAGTCAAAATCAATGATGGATATACGGTCGTTCGCATCCATAGTGTCATTCCTTGTAAAGAGGATCCATTTCCCATTCGGTTTCCGTCCTCACCGCACTGATTTATGAACAAAAAATCGTCGCGCATGCCAAAGTGTAATCGACATTTTTTACATTTTACACTGGGACGAATAAGTCTATTCGTCCCAAGAAAACGGAAACATGCGGTCCAAGAGAAACGTAACGTATGGCTCCAGATCTTCGCCGATATCTGGATAGTGTTCGGATGCGACGGGAGGAATCAAGTACAATGTATCGCCAAGACGTACGCCATCCTCCTGCAATGTCCGTGCCATAGACGATGATGTTGTCGTCCGCAGAAGACGTCCATTCAACGCCAATGCATAGAGCGCGGATTCAACCAGCGAGTCGCTGCCATGTTTCATCGTGTCAAAACACAGCCTGTACTGCTTCAAGAACAGTATAGCTGACGTGATCCAATACCACGCACTGTGGATGGTAGGCACCAATGTCTACAATTACGCGCACTTGCTTGGAATCCGATAGAGGGAATGCACGCGCTCCTTTTGGTTCCGGTCGTTTGTATTGCGTCAAGAGACGCTCGCGTTCCGTGTTTGATATGAAGCGGAGCCAACGGTGTTCAGAAATTTCTCTTTCCAACCGCTGTCGCCGTTTGGCAACAGCCAGTTCGTCAACCGCCACCTCCCGGAAAGGATAGACATGCCATAATTTGCAGGTCTTCGACATCGCATGTGTCTTGGCATTTTCACACACTGTCGGATCACAATATACATTACTGTCGCCGGCCAGTAAATGTGTATTCACTCCTCTTACACAGTTTCCTGTCACAAATGACAATCATAAGATCGTATAACAATCGCATAACAACCGAAACAACACAAACAAACCCCAGCTGTGGATTTGGGCTTCATTGCCGTAAATCAAATTACAACACCAATTGATTGTGCATCGATTGCCATAAATGATACACCTTTGAACGGAAAGCGGGACCGTATCTCCTTTTGGAGAATCCCGAACAATGACAATCCTGTGGTTGTAGTGTCCTGTCCCGCCATCATGGACAACAGTACTGTCCGCCAAGAGCTTATCACGGGTTTTCCGCAAAACTTGCTCCACTCCGGGCCGTTTCAAAAAAGCATTCATTCGTTCTTCAAAGACCTTGACCTCCTTTGCGTCATCCGCATCCGCAACATCCATCATCTTGCAAGACTCACCAGACTTTGGATTTATTGTTTGATAAATCTGTTTATTGGATGTTGTTTTTTTCTGACGGCTAAGCGATGTGTGGATCACCGCTACGAATCGTCTATACCCCTGCGAATTCGCTCCACAGACGGACGGAAAACACGACCGCGGCTGCTATTGCGTCGAGGAACCCGAGTCATGTCATTGAAAGAGAGAAACGGCATGTTCTCTAGACGTGCTCGGCTCTCAAGAAAGGCCCGCGCATCATCGCGTTCACGGTTCGGATCATAGGCATCCAAATGGGCGCCACTTACATCCATGTCTTGCTCGGCCTCTTGACTCAATATACACGCGCGAGGGCCCACAGTTCCTGTCAGCGTTCCCACAATCGGGAATGCGCCACGCGTCAACCCAAGGACGCGTACGCTGTGTGGAACGACTTGTACACGAACATAGTGCTTTTGACTACTCGACCAATAGTAGCCGGTCATGGGAGCGGTCAACATCTGGCGGTTATTGGCTCCAACGAGAATCATGCAAGGGGCGTCCTCCTCCACGAATGCACTCAGTCGTTTTGTGGCTTTGGCTGCATGTGCAGACCGTTGCGCTGCACGACGATCCGACACGAACGCCACTTGTCGTAGATTCTCCTTCTCTTCCGCTTCGCGTTCCTGCATCACGGCTTCGACAAAAGCACGCGTCTCTGCCTTGGTCAAGTTTGTATTGTGTTTCGCATAGCGTTCGGGATCACTGCGCCCGCCAGCTCCTTGGTACTCTTTAAGCGCTTCAATGACGCGAATCGACTGCTTTTCATACCTTTCTTTACCCGCGTCGATGTTATCAACATCGTCGTACAGGTCATCCGTTGTCATGCCCGCGTTACGAGAGGTCACCCATCGATGATTCCGGTTCGAGAAGATGACATGTGTACGTCTGCCAGTTTGAGACCAATCTGTATGCACAATGCGACGGTTGACAGCGCATCGTGTCGACATGGCGAATTACAAAATCAAGTCTTTTCCGTCTTATCTATCTAGATACGGTACATGATACGCGTGCATGAATATATTCGACGTAAAACATAAAACAGATCTAAAGTGAACCGACACATGACGATCTCAACCAATTGTGGGAGGCATGACTCGTGGCGGCATTGCACGGGATCCCACAAGTGAATGATCTCTTGACAAAAAAACAATCAATGATCAAGAAAAAAAACGACGAAACTGTCTTTATCACCACGCACGTGTGGAACATAAGCGAGTGGAAAAAAGATGCAATCACAGGGAATTGAACCCTGATCTCTCCGGTGGAGCCGGCGAATTCTACCGTTGAACTATGATTGCATGATGTAACTGTCATGACTCTTCCCATGAGAATGATGAAACTATAGTCTATGGGACACCAGGGCCGCGATCACAGAAAGAAAGGTTGACAAGAAGAGGAGTAGTGAACTTGTTGCAAGTACAAACAGATTCTAGATTTTACATCCATCCATGACGGCGTGCCAAGACGCGAAGGACATCGACAGATGATTCACTAGGAGTCCCGTGCTCCAACCGCGACAATGGAAACGCACAGGTCTCTCCACGGATTTCGCGTAAAGTGACGATCAAGGCATACCGCTCCTGGAATGGAGAAATCCCGCCGTTGCCAGCGCCCGTCCAGATGCCAATCACCATCGACGCCAATACCAGCAATGCCGCGAAACGGCCACCAGCCAACAATGCCGATCCAAGAACCGCCATTAGATCGCCAAAGTTACCGTGTACAAGATCCGCGCCGATGTATGGACGCGTCACCAAAATGTACATTAATGCCGTGCCCTATGCCGACCAATACAATTAGATATACATACGCATAAAGAAAAAGAAACATATATATATATGTACCAATGATTCGCGGGCCAAGGCAGATGACCGACTATAAGAATAGCCCGTCCCAAATTTCACGGTTAATGCCTTGGACATTAAATGACGGAAATCCTTGCCCACGGATTCAAGGCCTTCAAGCGCCTGATACAATACATACATCATGCATCAACTAACCAACAATGAACCCAATGCAATGCGAACGTAACAAAACAAACCTTGGATCCATAACAGTGACGAGCGGCGGCCATCTCAAGAATGCGGACATGACGGGCCGACACGGGTGCCCGTTGATTTGTGTATGCACATACCGAGCTGTTGTGTGGCTCGGATGCCCACTCAAAGCCAGAGAAAATGGATCCCGGGTGGCATGTGCATAAATACTTGGATGCCGTATTCATAACACCCGCACAGCAAACACGGCTGGGGTCGACACATGTCACCGTGCCCGTATACCGTCGAAGAGCTCGATACGGCACAGCTACACTCGAGATGCCGCTGTTGTCGGACGCCGCCACCGTTTGCGGCCAATGCTGACGACATGAAATACATGGATTGGTCGATGCCGGGAACCCTGGCTTGGCAGTTGAAGGCACATCTTTAAAATACGCAGGTGGTCGACCCCGTTCCTCGCTACATCCATCCGCAGAGCACAACATGACGAACGTACATGAAGAGACGAAAATATACCATACCTCGAAGGATGGGCAAGGTGTGGGGACACACGAGCCGACATTAACGCATCAATGGGAAACGATGCACGCAGCAACTGTTCAAACGACAGATGCGGACACAATGGCAGATTCGCGGCCTCTCCCGTCGTCGGCGCAGTCCATCGGGCCAAGAACCGCGCGAGAATGGAAATGAGTTTATCGGATTGTTGGACCAGCAAACGTTCGTCGGCAAGGACGAGATCGCGACACGTACGCGACAGGGACGATGATGGCATGGCGAATGTCATCACATGGTGAAAAACCGACTGCTGTTGTAATGCACGTAAAGCGATGGATTGTGGTGCCCGCACACGCTGTCGTTTGTTGTGCGCTGGGCAATCGGGATCATAATCGAGATCGCGCGCGCGACGACGTGACGAGGATGATGATGAGGATGCATCGGACGATTTGGGCGCTGTTGCCGCGACGTACGATGCACAACCTGCTGTTGCTCGTGCGTCCTGTGCGGCCCTGCGATTCGCTCTCAACGAGGCAATCATCTCCGCACAACTCATGCTGGGATGCATCTTGCAATCTGAAAATGTGTGTGTGTGTGTGTGTGTGGGTGGTTGGGTGGGTGGAACCGTACCTTCGAGTCGCTGCAAATCGAAAAATGACTCACATAAACTAATTCTTTCAACTATTCAAAACAATTTGGATGTTGGACTTGTCGAATTTGAATAAAACGAAAAAATACAACATCCATACCGACCATAAACCACACCGTGTTCGTTGTACGGTTCATTAATCGTCTACATCGTTCGACATGGTAATCTCTCGTGACTTTGCTTGCATACATGGTCTCCTTTTGATCTCTGTGTTCCGTTCGATCTAGGCATCAACATCATCAACAACCCAGCCGGAGCGGACCTGGTGTGCTCATGGAATGATGGACATTGCATCTCCATGCCGAGATTGCTGTTCTCATGGACGATTAATCGGAGGCCCTGCCTCGCCTTGCCGAGATTGCTCCGTATGTTCCCGCCCAGCCTCTTCGTCTTTTCCGGACTTGCATGATGCGTATCATGTGTGAAGATTGAAACCGAACCGTGTGCATTTACGCGACGACGGCAACGACGTGGTGGGGCACAATCGACCAACAGTCCGACGAGTCCTGTCTATACTCCGTCCGCTGCTCATGCTGTGGCCGCAACGTCAACGTCTGTCAATGCTGGCAACAACACCCGCAAGCGAAAAATCGCGGACGACAGTGTTGATGCAAATCCACAGCCATCTAAATCTTTAAAGACACTGGTAATTCTTTTTCTTCCAATTCTTTTTCTTCCATTTCATGATCCGCTTTTCCATGTGACGGAATGAATGAATGAATGGTCAGGTGGAAAAGGAATTGGAGACCTATCAACGATCCATTCGATTCCGGGAATTGTGTCGTGCCAAGTTGGATGCAGCGGAACTCGTGGAAGAGGCCAATCGGGATGGCATGAAGTTGGTCGCATTGGACTATGTTCTCGAACAGATCATGCGAAAAGAAAGCGTCAAGTTGGGTGGGATCGTCGACAAGGTATCGTTGGAATTCGAATCGTTGCTGCAGATGCTCTCGACAGATCCCGTCAAGGTCCATCTCGACACCTTGAAAACGACCAATACCGATATTCTTCTCGCTGAAAGTGCAAATGTCCAAGAGCTTCGGTATGGTCCCATGTTCGCTGATTTCGATATCTCGCACTCTGTTCATCATTGGTGTTTGTTCCGTTTGTCAGGGAATTTGTCGAAAAGAAATGGCGTGGTCCTAGCCGATGGACGCCGAATCCGTTATCACGGCAGCAAACATTGGAATATATCGGTCGCAACATGGAACATGTGGACAAGATGCGCGAGTCGAAAGTTCCAATGGTGCCTTGTCACGGGTGCGGGGCTCGTCGCCACGTACGGGACTATATGGCTTGGGCCTTTTATGGTGCGCCAACAGTCAGTCATGCATCTGGGTACCATATCGAATCATCCGTGTCGGCGTGGTACAACCATCCGACCGAATGGTCCATCTGTGTGCCGCAAGTTTGTGCATCATGTCAAGCCGTCATTGAATTGTCGCTGCACAAGACACTCCAGAAGCACAAGACTGGGTTCATTTCGTACACGTCGTCAAGCAACCGTATCGTCAAGTCGCCAGAATGGTTCACGACGTGCAACGACGACAATGGGGATTTGGCAGTTGGCCTTCGCGCAATCAAACTGATCCACGCACGGACTGGTGATGCCAAATTCATGGCATCCATTCTCAACGGCTCCGCCATTCTCACTGGCTCGGCGATTCTTACCGGTGCGTGCCGAAAAGCCACCAACGACAATGACAATGACGACGACGATGACGATGACGACGAGGATTATGTCGGCGTCTAGAACAATGGACTAGTTAGTCTACATACATAATACAATGATTTCTTTTCGATCGATTTATTTTGCCAAGCTAGACAGGCGGTATAGAATAGTCGAAAGCACCACTCGCCGAGTATACATCGATCGTATTGTTTCCAACGGCGGTTACAGTGATCAGAATGACATATCGCTGATCCGATAATACAGCACCGACTTGTGTGGTACTGCTAAAATAGTGATATCGTGCAGAATTATCCGCAATCACGAGGGGGACCGTTGAAGACAAGACAGGGACTGGATTGAAATTGAATGCAGGGGTACCAACGGTAGGCGTTGAAATATAGACGCCAAGTGTCAACGTGGAGCCGGGATCGATTCCAGCGCATGATAAACTCGCGCGTAAATTCGTGATGACACCGTTGCTTCCGAATGCAGAAGAAAACGTGTTGCATGCGTCGTTTATAGCGACAGGCGGATAATTGAATGCTGTGCCAGCTAATCCAAATCCAATGGCAAGTGCCGGTACCCCTCCTCCACCGGGCACGCCAATAGGATATGGCGTCACCATATAGCCCACGCTGAATTCGATGGTACGCGATGTTGTCGGTCCCGTCGTCCCTGGATTGCTTGTCGGGCCAGACGCTCCACGTCCACCGGTGGCACCCGATGCTCCTGTAACGGCGAGACCCGCTGCGCCGGTGAATCCGGTTCCGGCCCCGTTTTGCATATTTCCTATCGACCCGCCAGCACCCAATCCACTCAAACCTCCATCGGCTCCTACAATGCCCGGTCCACTTGCGGCGGATCCGGCGTCTCCCGTCTGACCTGGCAGCCCGAGTTGTCCGATGGCACCGGACGATCCAGTCGCTCCCGTGTTCGCATCGACTGCTTGAGCGGACAGCAGCAGTTGCGGCGGTGATGTAAAGGAAGATCCTGTTGCGCCGGTGGCTGACAGAGCAACGTTGCAAACATCAACATCGCTATCGTTTTGATCGCTGTCGTCACAAGGATGCAGGTCCGCGGATGCCGATGATCGTGTAAACACAAATACAATGACGATAAAGATCACAATAAGGACAATGAGTGTAAACACAATCTGTCCAATGTGATAATACATCCGAGACGATCAACAGGCTCTTTAATTGATTTATGAAATGCATACATGTACCTAATCAAACGGCATAATCAAATGAGCCACTCACGCTGAAAGGCGTGAACAAGCCAACACCGTCAGTTCGGAGGAGAATGACAAATCTCTGGTCTTGAAGCACATTTGCCGTACTGCTGCCACTATTCATGTAGCGGTACAACACAGTGCCTCCAACGTTGGGAAACAGCACACTGGCCGTTAACACGGGCACGACGTTGAAATTCATGACTGCGGTACCAGCCGTTGGTGTCGAGATATAGATGCCAACCGTTACGGTGTCACCCTGGTTTTCACCTGCCACACACGCCCGCAAATTGGAGATGACTCCATTTCGTGAAAACAAAGCCGCAAACGTTTCGGCTCCTTCAAAGGCATTCGGCGTCGGAGGCAAACCAGTGCCGTTGATGCTGTTCCCGAATCCGATCGCCATATAATCCGTTCCGGCCAGTTGAGCGGTGTATGGACCGAGTGAAAAAGGGATGGTGCGTGATGTGCTGGGACCGGTGGCACCGGTACTTCCAGTGCCGCCGGTAGCACCAGTTTGTCCCGATGCACCGGACGATCCCGTAGATCCAACTGCCGATTGTCCGGAAGCACCGGTTGTGCCGGTGCCTCCCGTACCTCCAGTCGTCCCGGTTCCTCCAGTGCCACCTGTTCCTCCAGTCGCTCCACTCGGTCCCGTAACATTCAACCCGGCGGCGCCGGTGGCACCTGTATCCCCTGGAGAACCGGTACCGCCCGTGTCGCCGGTCCCTCCAGTACTGCCCGTCCCACTCGTGACGACATCCGACCCTGCACCGGTCGGTCCAGTCGGTCCTCGAATCAAGAGTATCGTGTCGTCGTCAACACCATCGTCCTCACCAACATCGTCAACGACATTGTCGTTATTGTTTGAGATGGATCGTACGATAATAACGATGGTTGCAACAACCACAATGACCACGAGAATCCAAACAACAATTGCTAGAGGCGACGCCATAATTCGCACTTGCTGCGTACGATTATCTTGAGACCATCAATCAATCAATTGATTCATTCTCGATTAGAAACTCGACCAAGAATGCATCCATCCAATGGTGCAGATGTGGATCGTTTTTTCTTATTTTGTTCGCCAAGAGTGAATTATTAGTTATTCATTTTTTTCGACCACTTTACATTTCTCATCTTAGTCAATGGCGACGATGATGAAGAACATGGACAATGATGTACGACTCAACATCGAGTTCAAGGTCACGCCACAGGGAGCACGGTGCATGGACTGGATCGATGGCGGTGAGCAAAACTCGTTGCGCAGCAAATTCATTCGAGCGGGATGCAATGAAGGATCTCAAACTGTGCGTGCTAAAATGGCATGGCACTTGGATCAGGCCATGTGGCGAGCGAACGGGTGTGTTGAGCGGCTAAATCAAGCCATACAAGACGGCTGGTTGATTGTGTCCAAAATCCATGAGGATCCAACGGCATCTTTGAAACTCTCTTTTCGGCATATGGGCGGCGGCAACACTCGTCTTCCGGAGGGAATCATATCAGGTGATAGTTGGTCGCTGGAACAATTTTGGACAATCCGCAGATGCAGGGAGCTTGGCATGTTCAACGTCGCATGGCAACAAGCCAACATTCGTCTTGCAACGATCAGTTCATACCATGGTGATCAAGTCCTCGAGGGTACAGCAACAGTGGATGACCTCCCAAAGACGCTTGTTCCCGAGAGTATGGCCGTCCCTGCATCATCCGAAAAGGAGGATACAAGCGAGAAGTACGCATCAACCGCCGCTGCTAAGTTAGATCCCGTTACGACATTGACAAGTACAACCACTGGATTCAATAAAGCCTCGCAAACCTCAGTTACTGCCACTGCCGCGCCGCTCCCGATTCCAGATGCGACGACCGTGGCAGGCATCCGATTCCAAATATCCATTGCAGGAGAAGCCTTTATTTTCGGGACGAGTCATTCAGATTCCGAGTCCCTAAAAAAGTTCATTCGTGACGGTTGCAACAACGTTGAACGTAGCCCAAAATGGAGTTTTGAACGTGCTATCCAACTCAATCCATCACTTGACAATGGCAATCTGTTAAACAAGGCCGTTCGCGGTCAATACCTGAATGTCATTGAAGTGTGTCTCCTTGATGCGGGCGCCGAGTACCAACTCGTATTTGGGATCGCTATGCACTATTCCGGCGGAATTCTAGACACATGTCGTATGGCCGACGTTTTGCCAGGAGGCGAATCCATTTGGTCATTAGAACAGTTCTCAGTAAATGGCAAGTACAATGTCGACGCGTTTCAAACGGTATGGAGGGAAGGAGTCTTGAATTTACGACGCGTCATTCGTCCTTGTCCACAACAAACGAGCTCCGCCTCGACTGCGAGCACTGTGAATCCGGATCAAGACAAGAAACATCTCGTCGCTTCGCTTCTCACAGTACCGGCATCAACCACTACCGCCGTCGCAGCTGCCACATCCGCCGCAACAACGACAATCAATGCCACAAGTGTTCCCATTGTTGCAACCGACAATCAACTGAAAGGACAGGCAATCGCGCCAGTCACTGCAGGACAACCAAAAGTGCAAATCATGATTGCGTCCGCGGTCGCCGTCGAACTCTTGTCGAAAGAACCACAATTGTACGCCTTGCGCACGAGCGCGACAGGCTTGTCCAAGGATGAACAAAAAGGCATGATTGAATTCTTGAACGCTGGGTGTCATGAAAAGAGTCGCGTATGGCACATGGATCGTGCCATTCAACACTTGCCAAATGCACAAGAAATGATCGGCAAGATGTTTCACAATGCCATAACCCACGGCTTTCTGATCCTTGTTCCGACAACACCGCCGCTTTATCTTAGCGCAACAGGAGTGTTCCATCTTCTCGAAGCAAACTCTGTCATGCACAGCGTCACCAAGTATTTTCTCATGCTGGGCACGATCACCAGTAATAATGCATGGGGTGGATTTCATCAAGTCGAGCATCAAGTGCGCATGGAAATCGACCGAGCGCAACATGATCCGCTTGTATTGGGCGTGTTTCGGTTCATCGTCTCTCGATACGACGACTATCTTGCCCTGGCAGTAGAACAGCAGTGGTTGAGTCCTCGGAATCCACTCTCAACCGACGACTAGCTTGCTGTTGTCTCCATCTATTTTGTAACACATTTTTTTCGTCTATATCGTTGTGTTTTTCAAATAAACGTCGGTGACTATGATGACGTGTGCACTAGCGCCTTTTGCACATCAACTCCACTGCAAGTACCAGTCTATACTTGCTGGTCGCGAAATCATGATCAAAAGCCATCCAAGCACTCCTCCTACTCGGATACGCACGTGCCTCGTACGCACATGTGGAGACGGATCATTTCGCATGTTCGTTATGTTTAAAGAAGGAAAAGGGTATGCCGCTGCAATTGAAACCCATGGAGTGATTGGTCCGAACGGTCTTTCTCATCCATTCGACTGGGTCATGTCAGCATGCCAATATGCAGTCAAGTTTGGCGAGAAATGGATTGACCTCGACCTCTTTTTTCGATCTCTGATCAAATCAGACATGCCTCTTTGCGCACCGTCGTCCGACGTCATTGATCGCGTATCGGCCACGACCTTGGTACCCTTTGAAGCGCCGTTTGTCGCGGATCCTCTAAATCATCCTTATTCGATCGACTCGACCATGTTTGATGTTCTGGAACAAATCATCGCCAAGCATCTTTTGCCGGAACTTGCCAAGCCCATTGTTTCATACATTGCAACGAAATTATAAATTGGTTTGTTCTTTATTGTCCATACATTCATTCTTTTTGAGTTGTATCGGTGTGTTTTTTCTTGGGCGAATTAAAACATCGAATTGAATCACACGATCGATGAGTGGTACGGTAGTGATTGGTGAACGTGTAACGGTCCACCGAGTTGTGTTTGCATGGCTTCTCAAGGAATGTGATGAATCTTACAGTTCGGTCCACGAGTGTTTCAAAACGGCCATGCATGTCTTGTACCAGTCACGTCCGGACCCAGCATATGTGAGATTGGCATGTGCACGATCTCTGTTTGCCATGACCTGTGCTCTGCACCCGGGAACGGCCCGAACGGATTCTGAATTCAATGCCAAGCTCGTGGAACGCCATGCTCGCATTTTCATGGATGACGATGACGATCCCAAGGACAAGTCCAATGATTTCAGTGATTTAACGATCGATGAAAAGGCATTGTGGACATTGATGCGGGAACCGGCAACATTGACAGCGGTTCGCTTTCGGATGTACACGAACTTGCGATTTTCCATGTGGATTCAATTGCCGCCCGATCTCGAGTGGTCGCAGGCCACGCTCCATTTGGGCGCAACATGCGAGACGGAAACTTGGTGCAAGGAATGCGGTCAAATCGCCGACACGTCTTCCGATGGCAAACTTTCGTTGTGTCGAGTGTGTAAAACGGATCGGCACTTTCGAACCACGTGTCGATGTACGGGCGTTCATTGTATCATCAAGACACCGTGGAATCATGTCAAGTCGGTCGAAAAGAATCCGATCGAACCTGACATGGTCAAAAATCGCGCTCTCTTGACCGATATTGTCGTGATTCAGTCGCCAAACAAGAAGAACAAGATGAAAGACGGCGGCGGTAACGACGTGCTCACGGTCATTGAAGGCAACCATCGCATGGCTCAGTGGGTACGCAATGGATCGCCGCGCGTTGACGGAATTCCGATTTTCATCGGCAAATCGGCTGCTGGCGTCGGATTACTCTACGCCGGTGAACTGCAAACACCACTGGTCAAGTTTCTTCGGCATTCCGGTGATCCACCATTGGATCCGTTTGATGGATTTCCCCTTGATCCGGTCGTCGAGGATACGACAACCATTACCGACCGTTCAACTCTTGTCACTTGTTGCCCATCATGTGGATGTCTCGATGGACATGTAGCCTAGTGTCTACAAAAAAAGAGTTTATTTATCTTGACGGACAATCCGTGGAGGTCGAGGCATGATCCGCAATCCAGCACCATCGAGGACACAATACACATTGTATTTGACAAATGATTCACCGAAAGAGTTCGTAATAAATACGGCACGGATGATTGTCGAGGCATCGGTGCGCTGAATATCGATATGATGAGGTCCGCATATTTTCACATCAAATCCCGGGTGAGGCAATATGTGTATCCGGTCGGGATTTATATGTGCCATGCGTAGCCATTTATCAGAACTGACTCTCAGCAAACCGCCACGATTGTCGTCTAATCCTAACCCGCCAAGATTATTGTCGGCAGGCATCAGGGCTTCGGGATAAATGATGATGGATAGGGTATTTGACTTGTCGTGAACGTACTGCCACTCTTCGGTGAAATTGTAGACTTTAACAGCAGTCATATCCGCCACTCCCACGAGTCGACTGGAAACAAGACATGCCCGACAAAACGTCGTCTTGCCATCAACCGATGTATGCCACTCGGCATCTCTTGACATGATACATGTTCTACACCAGCTAGAATTGCACGTTAAACACTTCCACGTATGTTTGCTCCGATCCGTTTTCCTCACAATACCGCGCACCACACTCGAAAATACAACGTTAGAAGAAGGTGCACATTGATTCCGATTGCAGCAAAATGCGCTCGCCCACCGCATCTCCAAAATCGTAAAATCCGCAAGTGATCCCAAGACCTGTCGACCATCGTAAACAATGGAATTCCACGGTGTACGTAAACGTGTTCCTTTGATATTACAACGCAGTTCGTGTTTCGAATTGTGGTCCATATTGAACAGGCGACCCGTGTCGGAGTGTATGTATGGCGGATGTCCCTGTACACTCGTCGATGGGAAAATTTCAACGAGGTCCTTCACGGTCCCATTCCATTCAGCATCGGTGGAATTGGCATTATAATTGGGCACCCACATGTCCACTGTTGTCGCGCATGCACGTTCGCTCTCATTTTCCGAGACAAGCGATACGACTATCGCGTCCGTGGCCGTCAACACCGCCTGGTGTTTTTGAAGAAACGTGTCCAACTTGTCGACGTTGCATTTGAAATGAGTGGCAAGTATTGCTCGGACTTGGATCGCTTCATAACCGTGCAATCCACAAGTTTCATTCGGCCACAGGGTTCTCAGATGTCGTCGACCGACAAGGTCAGCATACCGGCCGACGAGTGTCACTAGATCCGGAAGCAGAGGACATGTCGAATCCATTTTCTCTTGCTCTTACGCAACTACGTGATTATGAAATTTATTCTAACCTCGTTATGGATCGCTTGTCTCGAATCATATTTTATGATTGTGATCTGCGCAGTGCCTTGGTTCGTTTTTGTTGCGGTTGGTTGGATCGTGCCCGGGCATATGGACGAGTATAGTCTTGTGTAGACGGTCCCTTTCGTTCTTCATCAGTCAACTCGATTCCAGAATTCCTTTCGAACTTCTTTCCATACGTCAATGAAAAGGCACTGGTCGCCACCCGCCGTGAGTACAATCTTCCAAAGAATGTCGATGTCGACATTCGCTTGCTTCCCGAGCTTCCCAACGTGCGGTTTCGGTCGTCTGAACACGCCTATCAATATTTGAAAATGCGTTTCATTGATGCAGAATACGCCATGCGAAAAGTGGCCAATGCGCCTACGGCACTCGCTGCCAAGAAAGCGGCAGGGAAAACGGCGTATGGCAAGAGTGAACAAATGAAATGGGGTAGCCAAGCGGCCGCGAAACGCGCGTACACGGCTCGTCTCTCCAAGAGCGGGTTCAATGGCGCACAGGCCATGGCTCGCGTGCTTGCCTTGAAGTATACCGGACGCAATGAATGGCTTGGAGATGCACTTGTCGCGACGGGCAACGCGTTTCTCGGCGAAGAAACCTCGCGTGGAAAACTCGGGCTCTGGGACATTGGCGGTGCCAATCTGTTGGGCAATCTTCTCATGATTCAACGCGCTCGTCTGGTTCGAGAACGTCAACAACCAAGTCAACCAAGTCGAGTCCATGCAATTCGACTGCAGAGACGTCGTCGTCCATTCCCTTCCGCGCAGCTCGGGCGCCGTCGGCTGTCGTCTATCCCATTCGTTTTCCTTCTCGCGAAGATGATGATGTTCGCATAGGTGGTCACAGACAACGAATAGTCTGGGCCTGATAAATAAATTTTACATTTGTTTCAGGTGCACCTTATAGGCAGCGAACTTTAATACATGTCATGGTTGCCGAGACTACAAAGACCGAGACAGAACGCGATCGTATCGTTTCGCACATGTCACCATGAACACGTAAATGCGCATCACAAAACTGCAAACCCGAAAACGAACACATTCCAATCGTATGAACGGAAAAGGGTTCTCCGCGCCATTCCGGCGGCATTGGAAAGACATGAGAGAATACATTGTTCGGACCCTGAACCGACACATATCCGTTCTTCATGGGCGGTTCCTCGAGGGATTCATACGATTTCACAATGCGACATAAATCCAATGGCAAGAATTGGACAAGTTCTCTCGACGGACGGCGTTCATCGAGCATGTAATCCTCGACAAGTTCTGCCATATCCAAGGGAAGCGCATCACGGCTACCATTCGTCACACGTTTCGACACGTCCATGTCTTTGCCAGGACGCGCTCCAATTTCCAGACGCAAAGCGACCGAATAGATGCCAGGCTCCAATAGCCATGGTTTTTTGCCAAGCACGAGTCGTTGCGGTTCTTCATTGACTCGAATTTCCTGCTGCTGATTGTCGTCGACTACCATTTTTTTCTACCGTCTTGTCTTGTCAGAACTCGATATTCAAATCGCAAATCGTCTTTAAAAAGAAAAAAATCATGGCATCGCTGGGAGTGACAACGGCATCGACTGATGTCACATGGCCATTGCAATACCTCGTTGAAGTGGATGCCAAAGGCATGCAGATTCATGAAGCCCGGTTCATGCAATGGAAGCAACGTTCAAACATAGCATTGGATCTCTTGGCTTCTGCAATCACGAATCCACAGACTGAATGCTCCAAAAACGGATCGCTTGACATGTTGTCTCAAAAGATTGTCGACCTTCAACGTGACGGCGATCCTTTTGATGTCATCCATCGAATTGATCAAGCGCTGAAAATGCTCCGAGACGAAACCATGAAAAAGGCAATCATGTCCTTTCCCGTGGCCGAAGGACGGTATCGGCTGCATCCGATCAATGACAAGGCCCATGACATGGTTGTCTTGAAGACTATGGCCGAATACCTTGCCTTTTGTTGTCCAAAATGCGACGATCCTGGCTGGGAATTGCAAGCGGTTCGCAATGGGGAACTGGATGGATGCACATGTGGCGCATCCCATGTCCATCATTGGCGTATTAATACGACTGGAGCGCCGGGTCGGTTCTCAGGAGAGCGAGATTGGCTTGTCTCGACTTGGGACAAACAATCGGTCACCGCCATTTCTGAACTGGACAAGAGTTTGGAATCGTGTGGATATTGTGCATGCGCGACCGTGTGCATGGTCTGCGCCTTTGAACGTCCATGTCCGGTATGCAAGATCGACCTCTCATCCCTGCCAAAAATCAAAGAAGAAGAAGAGACCGGCACAAAACTTCAATCGAGATCATGGAAGACGGTCAAAGGTCCCTTGTGGACGATGCGTGCGAGGCAAGCCTTGTCCATTGTCTGCAATCTCGTGGTTCAATCCCACACGCCACATTTCTTGCAACAGAGTTCTGATGAAGCTGCTGTCATTTCCATGGTTCGAGAATCTCTCGAGCGAGCCATTTCTCGCTTTACACTCGCAACTCGATCTCATACCTAGACTGTTGTCACAAGTAAATCACCACTTGGAAAAAGCATCATGTGGGTATCCCGTGATTTGCATCGAGATACAGTGTCCAACCATGCGTTTCGACGTGTGGTAACAACTGGAAAGAGGATGCAAGTGGTATTGATGCGTTTGCGTCCAGGCGAATCCATTGGACGTGAACGACATGTCGACACGGATCAGTTTTTTCGCATCGAATCGGGTCATGGAAAAATTGAATGGCGGCGACCAAATAGTTCATTCTGGCATTCGGCCGCTCTGGGTCCTGAATCCGCTGCCCTTGTTCCGGCGGGGACATGGCACAATATACGAGCGACAACCAACATGCGATTGTACACAATTTATGCACCGCCGCATCATCCACCAACAACGCATCAGGACGTGAATCCACAACCGACCCATCATCGACCACAACCGCACTCACGACCAAACCAACGACAAGGGGGATTGTGGGACAAGGTATACTTTTATCCGTCATGGCGCAAATATCCCATGTCTCGACTTGATGGTCAATGATGAATGAATGTATGGAACAATGGATCATTCTCTAGACTTGTACAATTTTAGACTACATCAAAAAATGCAATTTCATCTATCTCCCACACGCGCATGTACTGCGACCACCTCCGGCTTGGGCCGCCCGCGCTTGTGCTTGGGCGGCAACATATGCGGAAGTTCTTGCCTGCGCCGCCGCTCGAACGGCATTGTTGATGCGTGGTCGAGTAGTTGTGGTCGCCGCTTGTGCACGCACTTGTGGAGTCTTTTTCGGCGCCGGGACCCGAGCTTTCGGCCGCGCTAAGGTTTTGGCGGTGTTCGCGGCAGAAGCAGCAGCACGAACCGTTTGTGCTCGGCGCGTACCTCGTAAAGCGGCAAACGTTGCAGGCCGTTTGGCGGCGATGGGCTTTGGACGAGCCGCCGTCGTGACGGCGCGTGCACGAACTGCAACCGGCTGCGGACGGCGTACAGTTCCGGGTCGTCGTGTTCTCATCATCTTTCGTGTTCCGGTGTACACACTCGCAGCCGCGGACGAGTTTATTTATTAGGAAATGTCTACAAATTACAAACGGACAATCACTTCATCCGACCGACGGCGGCGAAACACGGCACATTTTGATCCTCGTTCGGTAGTGTACATGTTCGCATATGCAACTTCTGCAGTTAAAAACGCGAGTTGTGCAGGGGTCCAATCGTCCGACTCCCACTTGTCCGTCTCGTTCCATTGTTGCAACGTCATTTGCAGTCGGAGACATCGTTCGGCATTCTCGACGATAAATTCTCCACCCGGACGCACCAAATGAAACAATGATCCGAGGACCATGTGGTCAGACAGCGGTGCATCTGCCGTATGTCGATCGACAATGACATTAAAAAAACCTGGGGCCATGGATGCGTAGAAGCGTTTTACGTCGTCTCGGTTGAGCTTGTCCAGTTTATGGAGTGTGACACGAGCGTCCATTGCGAAAAGCTCTGCTTCAACGGTGTCACTCTTGCATAACGAGGCGGGCGCAGATGGATATGCACAATGCACACGAGCTGTAGGAAAGTATTGTTTCCAAAGTTCGATATTTGCATTTTGCGGCGCACTTGCGCCAATCTCCAGAATTGCTTTTGCATCCTTACGCATGTCCGAAAAACGAGATCCATAAATTTCAGTGTATCCCTTTTCTGCGCGGTCCGATCCACACTGCGTCGCAAGGAGCGTCATGGATGGAGAATCACCACCCGAGTCCAACAACTTGTTGGCTTGATCCCGAAAGAAACGATTCAATGTCCTGACAAGATCTGACTTGACAAGTTCTGGCAAGTCCAATTTCGGCGTCATTTCGGTCATGGATTGCCTAGCCGCGTTGAGTTGCATGGCAATACGATATTCAGGACTGGACTTGATTCGTTCGACATACGATTCCATTTTGTGCTACGTTTACGTTCACGTTTACGTTTGAATTGTGAAGATGAATGCTCATTTTTTCTTTTGTCGGTTGACCTCCAGCAACACAAAAAACTCAAATCATTCATTCATTCCTTCTGACTAGGTCAGACACATGGCAGCACTCGCTATTCCAGCCGTCATCAGTGGTGCGTCTGCAATCTGCGCCTATCTGTCCTTTCATCATGGGGTCCAAGTATCGTCCCAAGAAATGGATCGAATTCGCGCTCAAGAAGCCAAGATGGTCGAAACTGTCATATCCTCAAAAGATGGGATCGACAAGTGCCCGATGAATGAATTGGCAATCGTCGAACACGACATTCCCTCTGAAAAGGCCTGTCATTTGACGGATCTGTACAAGCAAACCATTGTGACTCCCGATCCCGTCTTGTACCCAACGCTCGGTGCGGCCTTTTCCTCAAGTTTCGGAGTGTCACCGACAGCCGGTGTGGTTGCTGTCCCCCAAGCGCCGAAGCTGTCCTATGAGCGGACACCTTTTTTTTCATACCTGTCCATGTTCAAACACGACTGGCTACACGTCGGCACATCGAACGGTGCCGTGTGTCAATTTATGCGCGTCCGCGGATGCCCTCAACAAGACTATGGCAGTGGTGTACTCATTGAACAACATTTCAACAGTATGCACCCCACCATCCTCCATCCGCTTCGTCTCTATCACGATCACATGTACAAGGCACAGACGTACCCCATGTATGGACGCGTCTTTCTCGCGGGTAGACGGTCGGGAACAACCTTCAGCTACACGGTCATGTCGCGAGATGCGCATGGCGCGGCGAAAGATGCCGTGCAATCGGCCATGGATGAACAATCGGGCAAACAATTTCTGGGATACATGGGCACTGTATTCTTTAGTGCCATTGCAGCCTATGCAGGCTACACTGTCGTGACAAAATAAACAGCTTTTTTTGTGCACATACATTTTAATCTAATCATATGATCACGTGGACATGACTGCGGTCGAAGAAGACGAGGAAGAAGATGCGACTCCAATGACGGGTGGCAAAAGACGATCACGAGCGCGTGCCGCACGGGCTCGCGCCGCATCAATCGTTTCGACAATCCATCCATATTCTTGCGGATCTCGGCCAAGCATAAATGCCAACCGTTCGACATAGGTCTTGGCATCTCCGTATGTCACGAAAATGTGTTCGAGATGCTGAGCACGACTCGCCTTTTCCTTGTCGGAAAAATCATACGGCTCGTTATAATACGTCTCGCGCGACTGGAACAGATACGACACTGTGGATTGGACTGCCTGACGTTCGCACGTGTCCTCGGATGCAACGGCCGCATAGTAATTGGCAAATGGAATGGCCGGAGGACCGCCATCTCGGCTGGTTGGACGCCACAACATGTCACGACCGACAAGTTGCTTCATGATGGTCTTGTCCTTAATGTCGAACGCGATTTGTACAGCCGAGGAAAACGTCTTGTTGACAATGTCATCACCAGCTGCAAGGGGCGTCAAGGTCGACGGATCCTCCAGCATGCTTGCACGCCAAACCGCTCGCATGCCAGCTTTCATGTTGTCCATGTTCTTGTCGTCGTGACTTGGCATGGCCATTGCTACTTTCGAAACGAATAATGAATGAATCACTGAATAATGAATGAAAAAAAATCATGTTGGGAAAAAAAATCTAGGAAAAAGCATGTGCAAACGACATGCGGAGTTGTTCAGGTGCACGAAACGCAAAGATGGGTTCGTTATTGTCTGCACACAATCCCGAACTTAACCCTGCACGTCGAGTCGCCAATCTAAGCTTCATAAACGACTGATTGTGGCGTTGTCGACGTTCTTGTCGAAAAAATACGGATGAAAAGCCAAGTTCCGTGTGCATCAATTTGCAAAGCGCACCTGTGACGGACACATTCCAGGTACGACCTTGTTTGATGTTGACAAGCATGACACCCTGTGATGCAACCCATTGCGAGGCGTATCGCATAGCAGGCAAGAGAAACTCCTGGGTCCACTTGTCCAGTGTCGGATGTCTTGTCATGCTTTGTGTTGGCTCGGAGCTGTAGAGTTCCGTGTCAAAATACGGTGGAGACGTGAGGAAAAGGTGACACCTCCACCAGACTCCCATCTGTCGCTGTACCGTCCGCCATGTCTCTGGATCTTCTGCGCATCCCCGAATCAAGACCACTCGACGCTTGTCCGTCAATCGCGCATCGAGGACGGCATCCGACTCGATGAATGTCGCCTGTGGATCAAGAATCTCAAGAAGTCTCCGCATACAGCCTCGCAATGCCGAATTCGGATCAATCCCGACATACACACTCCCGAACGGACATTGGCGTGTTCGACGACTGGCCAAAAATCCCAACAAGCGACCACCAAAACCATGGCAACAGTCCAACACGTGCAAAGGTTTTTCCACGAGTGTTGTTCCGGCTGACGGCGATAAACATGCAGTTGTTTCCGATTCCGGACATGTGACTGTCGTGTACTTCATCATGCAACCAACCAATTTACCGGCATTCCATGACACGATCGAATCGTGTTTAAACTCCAAGGTCGTATACAGTCCAATGGCTGCAACATTGGATTGTCGCACCGACAACCAAATGTTGCGACAACCAACCGATTCCAGTTCACAAATGATGAATTTCATCAAATCACGTGCATACCCTCGTCGTTGCATCGATCGATCCACTGCAATTTGACAAATGTGTCCGTCGCCTGCCGCAGCCGGTGCAGTTGCACGTGCATATACATGAGCGACGACTGCACACTTGCGTGCAGCATCGTACCACACTTGTTTTGCCGTGACTCGTCGTTGCAACTCATCCATTCGCACATGTCGTAACTCTTCATAGGTTTGAAACAGTGCATGCACAAGTTTCACGTTCGTTTCGTCTGCCAACGGACACGTGTATGAATGCACAATTTCAGAAGATGCCATGGACGATGACGACGAGGAAACGTCTCCATCGTCTTCTTCGTCGATAGGCAACTCGTCCCAATGCATATCCATCAAGTCATTGGCGGCACCCGGAGGAAAATTGGTCGGTTGATGAAATCGATTGCAAAAGGCCTTTTGAAGGGATGTGACACTAAAATCCGGACATTTCAGAGCAATCCATGTGGTGAACAGCTCACGAAGGTAGTTTTCCGATTTCCAGACATCGACAAACGCAGGTCGACCTGGACACGACGCACTCCACAAGGCAGACGCAAAGCATTGCCACAGGATCTTTTGTCCGGTCCCACGTCCCGACACGATTCCTGTCGCAAGAATGGCCTCGAGACGCTCTTGTGTCTTGGCTGTTCGTTCTTTTCCGTGTCTCCTGGTTTCGTCATCATCGCGATCATTGAACAGGCGGTCACAGTCCAGTTGAATGTCTTCAGGTGAAAAGGCCGGAAACAGCTGATCCAAATCCACGGTCGACAATTCAGCGGCCAATTTGGACGCAATCCACGCGGCAAGCTTGTATTTCTTGGCGGCGTCACCATTCACCCATTCGAACGCACGATTGGCAAATGTGGAGCCAGACGTGTCTCCACGTCCACACACTCCTAGAATCGAGGAGGATGATGATTCAGAGATCGAATAATGCCACTCAAATTTAGAAACGAGTGCCAGTAATTCTGGTGGAAGCACAATGGTGTCTGGGTTCATGTCGTGCACAATCAGATTTTTGCGCGTAAAATCAAGCGGGTCTCCATTCTTGAAATGCACTCGAATCGGTACAGTCTTGGTCGTCTTCGTGGACTCGTCGTCAGTGGATGATGGCAACTGTTTGCCAATGAGCCACCGTTCTAAATGAACTCGGCCATCATGTTTCATGTCTCGAGCCGATACTTTGCCATTTGCAAATGACCATCGTTTCGGTTGAATCAAGGGAACATCGTTCCAATCTAAAACACACCACGCAGCTGCCGTGTCATCCCGACCACAGTTTGCCCACGCGTGCATGTACACCACGGGTGGCTGCACATTGAAATCACACACCAATTCGTTTGCACAATTCGTCTTTTCGTCCCGTGACCGGCGTGCTTGCTCCGACAAGGCATCCACTCGGGCACGTTTTAATGCGGTCGTGTCGGATAGGATCCCAGCAGCAGATGGTTTATCCGTCTTGTTGCGTTTTCGTTTGCCTGTTTTCGGTACCGTCTTCTCGGCCGCCGTAGAAGCTGTGATTGGCTCGGTAGCAGTGCATGTGGAGACAAAATCAACCTTGTCGTGTTTTCCCCAATACAATCGCGTGCCACGATTGTTTCGCAGCGGTTCTAGACGGCCAAAAATTTGCAAGGGTGTCCGCAAGGGCACGGCCGTAGTTGTCGTCATTTTTGAATAATTTTTTTATTCGTCAAAAAAACGAGGATACCTAAAAATCTAAACACGTTGCCGATTTAGGGAGCGCTCTTGGAGTGTTTCTGCAACAGTCTTGTTCCACTCGCGGTCACTTGTCGCACCACTCATGTCTCGTAAATTCGTCAGTTTACCCGTCTCGGGATCAATGTGATCGACCATCGAGCTGAACTCGTCATACGTGTCTGCCAATGGTTTTGCTGACGACGGATTTTGCATGAATGCCACAAACGTTGGACGACCGTGCAAAATGATGTATCGAATGAGGTCGGATGTAGAATCGTCGCCAAGATTTGAAAACAAACCATCCGGCATGCGATCCCTGACAAGACGAATGTAGTGGCTGTATCGACGCGCAATCCGTGCTCGGTCTCTTGCAGAATAGCGCATTAAAATGGCATACTCTTTTGCGCGTGAAAAGGCATTGCGAATGCTACCAGGCTCTCGAGGATCAAACACCCAACTGTATTCCGACATGAATCGCCAAAACAATTCATCATCTGGATGCTGCTGTTTCATCTGACGATGATGGTTGACATCTCCACCACGTTTCTTTGCGGCTTGCTCATCCTGAAGTCGTTCCATCATGCTTCTTCGTCGATTGGCAGGCATGTCTTTTATACGGTCAGCGTCGGGTCGTGGTGGACGTTGATACGCATCCAGAGGCATGAGACGCCCGGTTTGTGACAAGGCCGTCAGAAATTGACTGACGAGATGCGGTGGCACAAAATTTGCAAGTTGAGGCCGCACCATTTGCTTCTGCATCTCGGTTTCAATGGCCACTACATCCAATGCCTTGGCATCAGGATTGCACAATCCAAAGCGTGCGAAATAATCTCGCTCCAATTCGTAAAATTGTCGAGTCGGATTGGTCACATAGACCATACCCGCAGGCGATTGAAAATAGAATCGCAATTCAAACGTGCGCGTCTTGGGATCCACATATGTCTTGACATGTTCGTCGACAAGTGTTGTGGGATCATGGGATATGATTTGTCCATGTCTAGTGAGCCACCACGAATCGTAAGTTTTCCATTCTCCCAGCTCTAAAAAGTCGATCCAGAGTACCTTACCAAAAAACGGTTGAAGCCAAACATAGTTGCCACGATCTTGTGCATGGGTATTGACGACGTCGTGCACGTCTCCATCCGGAATGTCGGATCGTTTACGAATCTGCAACGCAACTTGTTCAAGCGCATTCGTTTGACCAATCCTTGAGACGTTCAGCGCCGCCATTTGCGAGATCGAGTTAATTTAACAAGAGAGTTAATATGCATGCATAGCTGTTAGCTAATGCATCAACATCGCACAAACGTTCGACGATTCGAAACAACACTCCAACAAGTCAATGCATCGAATGAGGAGCTTGTATTGAAACGTTTCGCATTATTATTGCATACCGTGATGCCTGCGCCTGGCGTGTGGAGGGCAAATTGGCCATCGTTTGACGAACAAGCTCAACAAGCGATGTATGCAACCAAGCGGTTTCCTAACAACGGTACTCCTGCATTAGGTGCTTTCAATACGCTCGACGATTTAAGCGACCCAGAAACGGCGAATTTTGCAAAAGCCTTGTCAGCATGGCAACGCGATTTAACACGCGGTGAACGCAGTGCGTTAAATTTTTGGACGCTTTACGGTGATGGTCCGATGCAAGTCGTGGCTCGCGCACGTGGCGCTCGTGACGCTCTTTCCACGACAAGCGTATCCGATATGTTAATGTATGTACATGCACGTCTTGACAATGACGATGCCAAACACCTTGCGGAAGCCTTGGCGGATAAATCACCAAAAGTTCAGATGGAAACGTTGGAAAGTCTTTCCGCCATTGAGAGTCTTTTGCACACGGCTGTGAGTCGTGCACCACGGACTCCGTATTCGACAATCTTGTGGCGTGGGTTGCATGATGTTGACGTGAATGCAATCGCAAGCGACCGGCGAATCCGGGTGACACGCTCTCCACAATCGTGGTCACGTTCGCCGCAAACCGCAAGCCGTTTCACACTCGGGGACCGTACGCCGTTGATGTTGGCATTGCTCGTCCCGAAAAATGCGCGCATGGCCGATTTGTGGCTACGCCCAGCCCGACAGACTGGCATTGGTCAGACTACAGGTGAACGTGAAGTCATTCTTCCACGCGGATCGCATCTACAAGTCGTTGCCGCGTACGCTCCTCAACCGTTCGACAAACGAGCTACCCATATCTACTGTGATGTCGAATCCCCATGTGAAATGGAAATCCAAACAACGTTTTTAAGAAGGCCGTTGATTGTCATGCGACTCGTTTCGTCTCCTCGTCCTTCTCGAGCATCATCTCAATATCTGAATGTGTTTGAAGGACCAAATCTTTCGGGGCCAATGGTACCGTCTGTCAAGGACTATACTCGCCCCTATCAGCGCGCAACATCATCCACATTCAGACGTCGTACACGTAGTCGAAACACAACTCCTCGTTCACGTTCAACTCAATAGTATAGAATAAATGGAAATTTTATTCTATTCACGCCGGCTGCGAATACCAGGATGTGTGGCGAGAAAGCCGCAAATGTCAGAATGAACAACTTCTAGACTATTGACGACAATCAAGTCGATACCACGTTCGCGACACTTGTCAGCCTTGAGTCGATCTCGACATGTCTGTCCATACAAACTCTTTTCACCATGAGGATGGAAATCGGGTGTAACTCGATAGTGTTGTGGTCCATTGTATTCGACCGCGAGACACAACCGTTCGCAATACAAGTCCAGCTCAAGTGGTTGCGCCGGCGTTTTTCGCCCTGGATAATCATTGAGCAACCAGGTCGGACGTACCTTGATGAATGTATGAGACGGAAACAAGAGTTGCATCACTCGGGCACACTCGACCTCGCCACGACTCACCAGGATTCCGTTTGTACATCCTGAAGCTGACGACGACGATGAGGCAGAATCTTGATGGATCGGTGGGGTCCGTATCCTTGCCAATGTAAACTGTGGAATCGTCCTGCTTGTCTGCGATTGAACTTCATGACGACGGCGAACCACATCATGTGCAACTTGTCGTGTGTCAGAACAAACGTCTACCTGTCTGGTATTCGATTGACATGCCCACGCGCATAAGAATACCAACAATAACCACCAGCAGAGAGCGACCAAATCACTCATACGTGCGTTTTTATTTTAACTTTGCAACCACGACACGAGTGACAATAAATAAAAAATGGCGGCATCAAGAGCGACCAGTCCGTGTCTCGATCCGAAATCTGTGTCGGAAAACACATACTGTTCTCAACTCGCACGTGTGTTCGAGGCTTTACCGACAGCCTTGCCAACGATCATGTACACATATACAGCTGACGGAAGGCCTTATGGTGGTGCAATTGAAAAGTCAATGGCGATCGTGCTTGACAAGACATTTTTGGGTGCCAATGTATTGCGAAGATTTGATGCCCATGTTTGTCTCGTGCGATTTGGCTACCCGCAGGATTCCATGAGTTCCATTTTCGAGACCCACTGGCTTGTTCTCGCACGTGAATCTTCCAAAGGTGCAATGCAACATGATGTGGCATCGTGGAGTTCGGTTTCATGCTCAGGAGTGGTACAATGGACCCAGCAAACCACATTTACCGGACAGTTTCGTTCGCGTGTGCGCTGGGACTTGCCACTAAATTCGGATGATATTGTGCCGCCCATTCGATTATTGAACAAAAATGTGTGCACTCGACTTTTCCACATGCCACTTCAGACGGCACAAAATGTGAAAACAATCAATGAATCACTGGACATCGAACGTCCATTTGTGCCTTGGAGTTTTGGCGTTGATGTTCCTCGAGCTATTCAACAACATTTGTCTTTGGTTGAAGCTATCACATCCTCATTAGTTCAAGAATGTTGTCTCTTACCGCCACTAGGCAAGATGATTGTCAGTTACATTACCCCGTCTCTAGACGCTCATCAACTTCATCTCGCCTTGCACCATCATGGACCACGTGAAACACTTGTAACGTCATCACAATAAAACTTTTTTTAATGTGTGTTTTTTCTGTAACCAAGTTTCAAAACTCAAAAGAATATTCATGCGTCAACGCAACCCCAAACGGAAAACATGTGATGAGGACCATCTGGACACGTCGTCGAGCACCACACCCACGGACGATGGTAAACGCCTAAAAGTACACGAACCTCCTCCGACATGGGCAACAAAAACAGCTTCGGAACTCCGAGCAACCCTGCTCTTTCAAAAGCGAGACGAATTCTTCCAACGGGTGGTCAAGGAATCAGAAACCGTGTATGTCACCATAACCAACACGCAACTCCTGGATGAAATTCGATTGTTGGAAGCACGAATGTATTCAACTCCTCAATCATCCTTTCTTGCAGACAATTTATGGCGCGATCGTGCCCAACATCTCTATCAGTCTTTGAAAGCGATCAACCCTCGAAACGTTGACAAATGGGCGGTTGCATCGAAAACTTTTGAACGGGCGCATGAATACACAATGCGGAGAATGTGCAAGTGGGCTTCGAGTCGTCGATATACAACGGCAAAGGATTCGTCGATCGTGGGACATACACTCACATCTCAGCCAGCAAACCGGGTGACAATCACTCCCGACAACGTGCGGAAGTATGTGCCTTTTTATCAAATGTGTTCGCTGCCTCCTGACGACGAGAAATTGTTTTTTCCACACACGTGGGTACAAATCATGGATCATGAACGTCATTTGGAGAGCCTGCCGTTTTTAGAACTGTTGATATTTGCGCGCGTCTGGTGGATTTACGCGCGCGTCATCGACGAATGCCTTCCGCGGCTCTATTCGGAGCGAACGTACCTTTATCAACTCGAACGCTTGCTATCCGAGTCACCCATTCCATTGCCGACCATCATATGTACGTACACGAAAACCGTCGAGAGTAGTAGTCAGTATAGGGATTTCGTCCATTCGTCATTGGCGCTAACGATTGCCGACGCATTCTCTGGAGCGCACGCGTGGCAACGCTTTCATCTCGATACGGCACTCGTTGATGAATCTGTAGATGCCGGTACAAGATCTTTTGTGATGGTGCAAAAGACTCACACGTGTCTTTTGCCTTACTCATCATCATCATCATCATCAACATCAACACCATCACCTTGCAAGGAACCAAGCAAATGCATACACTATGAAGTGTCACATATTGGCATGCCTGTATGGTCTCATTCTGGCGGTGTAACATCCAGCAGCGTCATAACCAGACGTCCAGACATTCCAACATGTGCACATGACGTTATCCCTCTTGTTGCAATCTGGAGGAGGACTGGATGTCATCGTTTTCTTCATGCAAACCCGATATGGTCAATGTACGCACCACAGCCCGCAGGAATTCGCGTTGGGATTGAAGCCGCTGGAGTTCTATGGAGCTATGGACTCGACGTTCCACGAGCGATTCGATTGCACTTTGCCTTTTTGGAAACTATTTCATCCGTGCTCATGGATCAATACAATATTCTGCCAGAACTATCGGCAATCATTGTCAATTACATGACGGTGACCTTGGACGCTCATCAATTGGACATGGCTTTGCATCACGGTCCACACGAATGACACTTGTTTTTTTCATCATCTAGATTTGTTTATTTAATGGTACAATAATTCAATGTCGTCCAAGACGGCATCAGAAGAAGCGTCGTTTCAAGGCAAACACCAACCCAAAACAACGAAAGAGTGTGACGATACGGATCCAGCAGAAAAGTACATTCGAAAATGTTATCGAGAAGTGTTGCACACGGTTCGAAACCGTCAAGGAGAAGCCGGATTGATGCAAGCTGTTTGTGAGAAACTAAACGCCCTCGTCCTGGCCGTGAGACGTAAATATGATCCCTAATCCGTCTTTCTCGTCTTTCTGATTGTCATGGACGACGTCGATTTGGAAAATATATGACATGTACACATTCATTAAACATGACTACAGTCACAAAGTAGTCTTTGAAAATCAATCTGACATCGTGTTCTTAAAAACAAGAGCGGTGTCATGCCATACGCAGCAAGTCCGTGAACAAAGACGCCAACGCCCATGCCCATACTTGCCTGGGACAAGGGCGTGTTGAAACGCGCGAAAAACGATGAACAATAGGCAAGCATCCAATGATGTGCATGAAACACGTATCCTCCATGTGGATCCATGACAACTGTCATGCAATAGCACAATCCTATGTAGAGTATCCATGCACTTAATGCACATGTATATTCTCGGTGAATCCGTGGTCGTTTGGAACACCACGCCAAGAATACATGATAGGCGATTAATGACACCATACACAAGCCAAGCAATGCATAGATGACAATGCGCATCACAGGCCACTCCGTATCTAAAGTCAAACTGGTTTTCAAGACATGCCATTCCCCCAAGGCACCAAATGCAAACATGGATCCAGTGCTTGTCAAGGCGGTGACAAGTGACCATGTCCGCTTCAAATTGCCATGTAGATACAAAACCGCAGACAAGAACATGAGAATGGACAAGCGAATAAAATGATCCGTCAAGGTTGCCATGGCCGTTTCATCCGTACATTCCCATCCCAAGTGCTTGAGGGCGACGAAACTGTACATGCAATACATGCCTGCAACCACCAAGAGAAAGGACCACATTTTTGTTGCCGAACGGCGCTCGATGAGCTTTATTACGTAGAACCTCGAGAATAGTTCATCTTTCTGCGCTTGGGTGTCATCATGACATCTAATGTCGCGTGACGCGCGACGGAACGGAAGATTTTTTGAAATTTAACATCCATATTTTCGATGCATGTCGTTTGCCACATTCATACAGTGTGTCACATAGGAACGCCGCCGGATGATTGGAAGTCGAAAAAGCGAGCGTCTATCATGCCTGGCAATAAAAGCTGAACAGGCGCGACAGGCAATCATTGACATGGAAATGGCAGATGTCACTCCAAGTGTGATGGACACGGACGCACTCAAATCCGAATCGAAATCTGTAAAAGATGGGCGTCAACACGACGGCGGCGGCGGAAACCGAGTCGGCCGTCCCGCGGCGGCAAAAGACTGGACTGTGGTGGAGATGGGGATTGCACATGCAACGATCGACAAGTTGCCACACTGTACGCCGTTCCTCAAGTCCATTGTCGTGCGGTTTTGTTCAACGCCTCAACCCACGCCCGTTCAAGCTGGACGTGGCATCACATGCTTCTTGACTCGACTTGGCAAGACCTATCTCAAGAGTACCGACGGTCATGACAAGTGTGGTGTCGAAACGAAAGAAAGTCAGGATCATCTCTGCCGTACGTTTTTAAAGCGAGTGATTTGCGACGGACATGTACAATCCAAGCAAATTGTGTGGAAAACGGCCGCTGCAGAACTCATTCGGTTCGCCGCACACAACCTGGACTGCAATGGTGGAGGCGGTAATGTGCGCACTCTTGTGGACTGGATTGACATGACGTTGCGATACGATCAACTACTCTTGCACGTCATTCAGCAAGAATTTGTTTCGCCGGTTGCTGTCCGTTAGATTTGATCGATAACTCGAAATAAAAAACATAATTTTTTTTGCAGCGCTTGACATCTGCTCAAGTCTGTATCTGGGATTGAAGAATAATCTCTGGGCAAACATGTTGACATCTCTCTTCATCACAGTGACTGTCATGTACCTCTACGGAGTCGTGATGTTCGGCCTCATGACCGCACATGTATCACGCGAACACAAGTTCAAATCATGTGTATTGTTTGCAATCCTATCCATGCCTTGGGTCGTTTTCATCACGTTCGGGTTGGCTATCTTTCTATTTGGCCCTCCGCCGACATCTGTCTGCGTCATGTTTCAAACACTCGTGGACACGTGCTCGTGCTCTCGACGTCAGTTGGTCAGTGTACTCAATACAAGTGTTTAGATGTACATGAAATAATATCTATTTATTGATTACAATCGCAGTCTGGACATCCATCTTTCCAAAAATGCTCGATTGCGTGCGTCGGGCAACACAACCATCCACAGACCGGACATTCGGGCTCTGGACAATTATCCAAGATTTTTTGCAGACATTCCAAGCGTTTTTCGGATCCATATTCCTCAATCGTTGGAATTGTGTGCGACTCGAGTTCACACATTTTCATGACTTTGTAAACGCCCTCGAGAGTCGGTATGGGGGCTGCCTTGCACGCAGACGCAACTGACGTAGCCGTCACTGTTGTCGACGCCATGACGATTGAACACTGAATTGAATTCTGATGAATTCTCAGAAAAAAAATCAAGTATGTTTCTTTTTTTCTTCGGGTTTTCATTTTTTTCTTCTTCTCAAAATGAATTCTTCGGCCTTGGCCGAGTGGAATGAAGGGGTGATGAAATCATTCGAATCCCACAAGAAATTGTGCAAAGAACTTGGAGTGCAGCCCATGACTGCTGAGAATTTCCACATTGCAGCAACATGTGGTGATGAAGATTTAGCAAAAGTGTTTGCACGCCCAGGGATATCACTTGATGATGATGATGATGATAACGTCAAGGCGTCCGACGTGCAAGTGGTCAAGAATATGGATCAAGACATGCCGAAAAGGCCAGTTTTGACGGAAGACGACATGTATCGGCTGGAAAAGACCGTTTCCGCGGAGTATACCACTCCATGGAAAACACCGGAAGCAACCGTCACGATCCTCACTGGAGAGAAAACAACCATGAAAGATGTACTCGAACAAGTGAAACGAGCATTGCACAATCACCCCCGTGCATGTCGAATGACAAACAAAGAAAATACGTTTTGCATGGAATACGGCACTCTGGGTCACAATCAATTTCTTCGACTGTGGCACGTGTCCATTCCGGAGGACCGTCGCCGTCAAGGATGGGGGACACAATTGGTTACTCTCTTGTGCAAACATGCTGTCGACAGCAAGATGCCTGCACTCGTTGTCGGACCGCTAGTCGGAGAATATATGTTATCCACATTGAAAAAAGTCGGCGGATTTTCCCCGCGTCCATGGATGCCACTTGATGCATGGTATCCGATTGCTGATTCTGTGACTCCTTTCTAGTCTCTTTGTTGATAAATTAATTCGTGTTCTAGTGTTCCGTTGAATGGAATACTCTTCTAGTCGGAAGAAATTGATTACATGCATCTTCAGCATTCCATACATCACATGCATCTTGCTCCTTCTGCTCCTTCTGATCGTCATCGTCGTCTCGATGTACCGTTCTTTCACAAAAAATGAACGAAATTGCTTATGTCTACGATGTCGTGCGTGTGGAACACACGGTCACAATCCAGATCCGTGTGTTTGTACTCCACGTGTGAAATTGAAATACGAAGCATACTATGCAAACATGTTCGGTACAGTGTTGCAATGCTAGATATTACACGGCAAGCCCCGTCGCGATGATGTTGGATGACGGAATGACGACATAGGGTCCTCGCATTGCATGGTCAATAGCTCGATTCACGCTCATTTCAAGATAAATGAATTGATCCATTCGTGGCCATTTCGTCCCCATACGAATTTGTTTTAGTTGTTCACATACATGTTTCAACGCTTCCAATTGTGCGATGATGTCAATCGGACAGACTGCTCGCCGTCGCATTTCCGTAAACACCATGTTCCAAGTCGACATGTTGTGATTCTCCGAAGACTGATTCAACAAAAAAATATAGATTATATTTCCTTTCTACAGCTAGTCCCATACAATGCGACGAGGCGGAAGGGGTGGTGCTGCACCTCCACGACGAGCACGAGCTGGTCGACGACGTCCTTTCGGACGAGAATTGTCGGGAATGTCGCGCATGCATTGTTGCTGCGCGGCACTCACTTGATTGCGAGCCGACTCGGGAACAATGGAACTCGCACGAATCGGAACCCAAACTGCATGTCCACGTCGGTCAACCGTCTTGCGCAGTAAACCACAATATTGGCCAATACCATACGTATATCCAAACTCGCCCAATTCGGTTTGTGGGGCACGTGCGGGACGCGGACGCGCGCCGCCTACACGCCTTGGCATGTCCATGTACTGTTGATCCCCACTCATTTCCTGTGTTGGTGTTAATTGAACCCGCGCGAATCGTTTTTGTTATTTCGACATCCAAGGTTGGAAACTCAATCGGAAAGAATGACGTCCTCGGTCATCGGTATCGGTGCATCGGTATTGGTGATCTGGGCGTGGATCAGGGGTTGTTATAGTCTCGTCCGGGGAGATGTCTTCACGGGCATGATATGGTTTATGGTATCTGTCGGATTGACGGCGTCATTCGAGTCGGAAATGAAGACGGTCTGGTTATACATGGGCATTGCAATTCTGACGACATTGCTTGGTGGGTTCATGTGGTACTTTTGGTCACGTATCATGCGTGCGCCGCGTCCAACATGTCGGTCTCTCGACCATCAATAGGTCATTTCGAACACATAAATGAATTTACAAGCTTTTTTTGCTAGACTAGCAACTCAACAACCGTATTGGACGTGTAATTGCTCACAAACAATCGGTCTCTACATAAAGCGACATTGGCCGGCGATTGATGAACGATGAGCGTGTTACACACCTTGCGGGTCTTGGCATCAATAACGCTGACGGTTCCTTGTCCAGGGACAAGCGTTGTCAAGGCTGGTGAATTATACAGCGTATTGTAATTGGACACATACACCGTGCGACTGTCCCTGGACACGGCAACACCCGAAGGTTGAATGCCAACCGAGATGGTGGCCTCAATGGCCACGCGGGGTACGGTCTTGAGGTTGACCACACTCACCGTCGTTCCATATGGCTCGAAATTGTTGCTGCCGAAATTCGTGACATACGCTCGCTTACCATTCGGTGCGACAGCAATGCCAAACGGACCCGAGAATCCGCCACCGAGCGTAAACACGACTGTATCCAATGCCGTATCAATCACTTGGAACGTGCCCGTTCCTGGATTGCCATCCACATAATTGACAACATACACAAACTTACCATCGGGCGACGCGGTCATCGCAGCGGGTGCCTGATCAACGACAATGGTCGCGACAATCGTTCGCGTCGACAAATTCACAACACTGATCGTGTTTCCATTGCCACTGCCGACACCGCCATCAGCGCCGTAGTTGCCAACATAGGCAGCTTCGCCATTCTTGACCAAGACAAAACTCGACGGGCCATCAAATCCGCTCAAAACATGATCCACAGCACGTGTCTTGACATTGATTACCGTCACCGTACCCGCATCTGCAACGGTCAATGGACTCGCACTGTTGGTCACATAGGCCAACGTACTGCATGCATTCATGGTCACCGTGTACGGTTGAACAAACGAGACGTCTTGAATGGTGGTCACAGGCTGACTTTGCCGAGTGTCGAGGACCGTGACTGAATCCGATCCAGGAATCGTATAATTGTTGTTGTTGGCCACAAACACATGTCGTCCATCGTTAGTGATTGCAATCCCGGCTGGAGTGACGCCGACATTGAATGTGTTGGCATGTCGAGCCGGTTTTCGACACCATCCCTGCCCCCGACTCCATGGACTTTGGACGGCCAATACAATGACAATCGTCACGACCAATAACAAGAGAAGCACAATGATGGCCGCAATCGAGTCGGACATGCCTTAGATCGATGTTTACTTAACTACATCACTAAGTTGTACGAGTACACCCGGAAAGCGCAACACGTAACAAGAATTCACGCGAGGCGACACGGTCGAGTAAAGGGGCGACTTGTGATTGAAAAAAGACAGATTGCTCTCCCGAGCGCAGAGTCAGATAACTATCATACAGATCGACGCGATTCGTTAGACCAATCAATACAGCCGTTTCACATAATGGTTGCCACGCCTTGGTCATGGCATCGGGAATGCCAGGTGCAGTCACGACTGCCCAAACGTGGAGCCATAGAGAGCATTCCTTTGAAAGATGTGTAACTTGTTCTTTTTTGACACGGATTCCCGCGCCACTTTCGCTATCGATAATCTTGACCATTAAGTTGACGCGAAATGTCGCACGTGTCATCAAGGCAGTCAATAATCGATCGTCCATGAGCTCATGCGCACATTGCCATGCGCGCAACATGGTGATATCGGAGATTTTGAGGACTTGTAATGCCGGATCGAGTGATCCAAACCGAGGTGCATGTTTGTGAACATCATTCACACTATTCGTAATCCAATTTTCAATCAACATTGTATCGGCAGGATTCTGTACATCCTCATACCACCACTGGACCAGATGTTCCAATTCGGGTCCAGTCAGGCCAGAGACGCGTACATCATGAGTCGTCGCATTCGCAAAGCGATTCTTTTCCATTGCGGCTTTTATCATTGGCGAATGATGCATGACAAGTGATGAAATACAGGGAACCGCATGTTTCTCCCCATCCGCGCCAATCAATCGCATGTCGGGGACCAAAGACCGAATGTAGGCTCGATGCTGTCCAATCGTCTGGACCCCATCAATTCGCCCGGCCTTTTCAACCTTGCCACTGCCGCATCCGCCAAGGTCATGATCAAGGCCCAACGGGACTGTCATCTTCATCGCCACTGATGATGATGATACCACTGGTTCTTCCGTTTTTCCAACGACAACAACATGATCAATACGAACAGAAGCAGGAGGATCTGAAATCGGTAGAGAAGTAGGAATCAATGTTCCGGCTGGCAAACGAGATATGACATTTGCCGTGGATTCAGACGCACACTTGTGTCCTCGCTGTCGTCGCCGCGTAGATTTGCTCGGCATGATAAGCGTCTGGGTGTGTGCGTGGATGAATTAAAAAAAATACAAATACCAGTATCGAGTCATTTTTTTTCTTGAGCATAATTATTGAGAATTGTTTTTCCTCTTCCTCTCGTTTTGTTTTATTCCACCAATGTGTGTTGTGTTTGTTAGTGAACAAGTTGGCGGAACAATTGAAGAGCACCGACGGTGCACAAGTATTGATTGCGGCGACCGAAATTCGGCAGTTGCTTCAACAAAAGAACCCGCCGGTTGACCATGTCGTGAAAACCGGAATGGTTCCTCATCTCGTGCGCATGTTGACGTGTCCTAAAACACCGGACACTCTCCTCTTTGAAGTGGGCTGGATTCTCACCAACATTGCCGTGGAAAAAGAAGCTCATGTCCGCCTTTTGGTGCGGCACAAGACAATTGATGCATTCATGCACTGTATCAAGACGAGCAAGTCATCCGACGTGTTCGATCAAGCCATGTGGGGTCTCGGCAACATTGCGGGTGAATCGGCCAAGTACCGTGACATGGTTCTTGCGACCGGTGTGCTCCCAATCATTGTCACCAAACTTCAAGCCGCATCAGCTCCGTCTCTGGCAACACTTCGGATCGGTGTTTGGTTCTTGGCGAATTTATTTCGCTTGTCGCCCAATTATGACTCGATTTCATCCGCGATGCCTCTTCTTGCCGATCTTCTCATCAATCAACAAAATCGATACAACGGTGACAGCGAAGTGAATTCTGAAATCTGTTGGGCCCTGGCATCTCTGACCGACAATGATCACGACAATACCAAAATCCAAGCGATTCTGGACATGAATGTCTGTACGCATGTCGTTAAATTGCTCGAACACCCATCGAGACAAGTCCAAGTACCGGCTCGTCGACTCGTGGGCAACCTTGCGTCGGGAACGCATGATCAAACCCTCCAGCTTCTGAACACCGACGTTCTTGCATGCCTCCTTCCGTTCCTTACACCATCCGCAAATCCCAAGGCCCAGATATCAGCGTGTTTTACATTGAGCAACATCGTGGCCGATGATGCCGAATGCATTCAAAAGGTCATTGATGCAAATCTAATACCGTACGTTGTTCGTCTCATGAGTACTGGCGCACTGGATGCGAAAGCGATGACGGGCCGTTTGGACGTGGCCAGCGTTCAAGGCAATGCATTATATGTCGTCTACAATTATGTTTTGACGGGAACAACTGCACAAATCGAGTATTTGGTCAAGCAAGGCGTCATTCCGCCGTTGTGTGCCTTAATCAAACTCTCGACTGTCAAACTCTTGCGCATTGTTCTCGATGCACTTGCTGCGATTTTAGCTTCTGGTGAACGTGAACATCGATCCGACCTTGCAGCGGCAAATCCGCATGTTTTGATTGCGCGCGATAGTGATGGACTCGCCGGGTTGCGCACACTTTTGGATCACCCGTCCCAGGACATGATTGATTCATCTAGCCATATTTTGACAATATACTTTCAATAAACACAACTGGCAGGATTTCTTTCGCGGCCACACACACACAAACAACTGATCACCATCTTTTGAGAATCGGTTCTAAAGGATGATGGTACTTATGACCTTTCGGGTCTGCCTTGATAAATATCGTCGCGTATTTGGAACCAAGTTCTGCGGCTCGATAAAAACACAGAGGTCCGGCATGACGAAGACCCAACACATGCCACGCGTTTGCATTTCCATGCTCGGCAGCGAGTCGCAGCCATCGATAGGATCGATCAGATTTTCGATCATACCTCGCCATGTCTACTTGTGCTTCCCGACATCCATGCGCGGCAGCATGACCAATCATCATTTTCGTAAAAACTAATCGAATTTCATGGAGTTGTTCCTCCGAGTACGTCCAATGAGGTTGCATCTGAGGAACAAAGTATAGCTGCATCCACTCATGCGCGTGGACCTCTGACATTTCATGGATGTGGTTGTGAATAACATCATATTCTGCAGGTGGAAAGCAAATGGGTGCCGATGCAGCTTGTACCAACAAATTCATTGCATTCGGACTCGATATTGGGAGTCGATAATATTGGCGTGACAAGAGCAAAAGCGTTGCACCGACGACCACTGCATCAACGAATGGATCTTCAGTCAATGCAACCAGTCGCACACATGCAGCTCGGCTCAACGTACCACAACATTCTGCATTGTAGCATACAACATCGTGCACACGTTTCACACGCGGCGTCTGTAATTCAGCGAATGCATGCGCTGCCCATTCAGGGGTCATTGGCGTTTCATCCGCTGCATTGGCAACACTCGGCACCGTCATGCAGACAATCACATTGTTCTTGGCCATTAGATCGTGCTCAGCCGCCCGTTTCAAGAGTGCCAGTCCTCGACAAGCATCTCGTTGAACGCCGCCCCGACCGAGAATCAATTGTACCCCCATGTTGTTGACCGCTGACCACGACGACGACGACAAGATCTCTTTTCCCTCTTGTTTCACCACCATGGCATGTTCATGAAACGAAGCCCATGTCAACAGTTGAGGCGTTGCATAACATGCATCCAATTCCTTGCAAGTCGGACTTGGCAACAACAGTCCAATGCTTTGCATCGAAAAAATGGTGGTACCCTGAACACGACCAACTCCATTTTTTTCTACCCATTGTCCCACACACAAGAATCCAAAAAAAGGAGTGATGATCAACGCCGAGGCAACGGCATGCGTGCCTCAACATGGAGGTCCAGCGCCGATTGGATCGTCGGAAGGGATGCGCCGATTTCGCGTTCGATTCGATGCCGATCGAGCGACCCAAGTCGTGACACGACCGGAACTGGCAAACATGGTCGCCAGCCTTGGCGACGGCAATTTGGCAAGTCCACTCGCGGTACAACTGGAAAGTGTACGCATGCACTTGGTGCATGAATCCGTGCGTCGCATGGGGGTCGTGCACCACCACCTCAGTTCATACAATTCATGGATCACTCGTGAACTGCACCATCAAGTGCGCCGCTTGAAACCGTTTCTCATGTTCATTCCTGCCCTCAATGCGGTTGACGTTCCAGAAAACACGCGTCGACGACCCAATTCCAAAACAGCAGCCACGACACCATCGTCATCGTCATACGATGTCATTGACTGGCGACAAGGCCGCATTCACGTGTTCAAATTCGTGGCGTGTTACGTGTCACCACCGACAATGCGTGCGACAGACGATCATGAGCAACACATTCCCATGACGTGTCACGATGCGCGACAAGCCATGTGGCCGTACAGTGCAAGTGTCGTGGTCGACATTGCCCAGTGGATTTTCAGACCACCGGCAGATGGAAGCGGCGGCGCGCCGATTCGTGGACACGCTCGGCGTTACAAGTTGCCCGACAACTGGTCAACAACATGGACGCTGGAACACCGGTTGCTGCATTTGCGTCATCGTCTGTTTCGGGTTCCGGTCATGACCATGTCCGCAGCGGATCGTCGTGCATCCGGACACGAAAAGCCCGAAGCGTTTGCATACGAAGAGCATGTGGATGACGGTGGCAAGTTGCAAGAAAAAGTGGCGTTGTTCATGCCGAAATTGGAAACGCTTGCATTCAATGAAATGTTCTTGTTTCCCGGCGGAGCGAGCACGGTGGTGACAGACGACGAATCGTGTTGCGAATGGCCCGACATCAATGAACCGTATGAAGCGCGCCATGCTCGTGCGTTTCGCAACGCCAAGGAGATGATGAATCGTGCCATTCTTCTAGAAATCCGCAACGTGCATCCGGCCCTAAAGAGTCTGAGCACAGCCACCGTGAAAATTCGCTTGGCCAAGTCAAAGCGGGACACGTGGTATCGCGGCCGCTTCTTCATCATGCATTTCCAGTTTCTCAAGATTCCCTTGTATCCAACCGTCATATGGCTAGCGCTTGGCATTCATCCATCGCAAATCATGGCAATCGTGCGCAAAGTGGCCGGTGCCCATTGGTATCCTGACGTGTTTGAACCCTTGCTGCGCAAGATGATTTACCGCCATCCTCGGACGGTGAAAACGGAAGTGGATGCGTGCTTGTACATTGCGAATCGAGCTGAAAAGTACAAACTCGATGTGGAGGCACGATTGAAGTTTGTGTATGGTGAGTTTCTGTCCAAACACTTGTTTCCACACATTGGTCTCAGCTACCGCTATCGTGCGGCAAAAGCCATGTATTTGGCCATGGCCATTCATCGCGTCTTGATGAAAGCATGTGGATTTGCGTTCTTTGATTCAAAAGACGATCACGTCAACCAGCGGGTCGACAGCGCGGGCGTTTTATGGGGTTCCTACTCTCGTCGCTTGCTTGGTCACGTGCACCCGCAAATTGATCGCAATCTGCGACAAACTCTGGAATTGCATAAACCGATCGTGTTTACGGCCGCCTTGTCTGAAGAAAAGTGGACGGCAAAAGTCGACACGTCGGCGTCAAAAGGGGTGTGGACAGTGAGTCGGAACAAGACGGGACGACAAGGAGTGACGCAGGCAGTCAAAGAGACGAATTTTTACACGGAAGTGAGTTGTGTCCGCCGCTCAAACGCTGCATCCGCTTCAAATGCCAAGAGTCGCAAACGCGCCGTCAATTCACGACAGGTGCAAGAAGCTGCATATGGAGACAAGTGCGTCATCAAAACGCCCGAAGGACTCATGTGTGGCGTGTCATGTGACACGGCCATGGGTGCGACCGTGTCTCCAACGTGTTTTCGCATTGCTCTGCTCATTGTGTGGCAGAAGCATGTGCCACCCGATACATTTGAACCCATTGAAACCATGGAGACCGATTCTGCTGCACAGAAGCCACACCACAGCACCGGAGATTATCACATGGTTGAAGTGGATGGAGCCCCTGTTTGGCGTACACGCACACCCGCTGTTGCCGTGTCTGTGTTGCGTGCGTTAAAGCTGTCGCTTTCCGTGTCTCCATACATCAGCGTGTACCGTGACGACCATGTCATCCGCGTCCGTACAGCACAAGGGCGAAACGTTCGCGTCTTGCTCCGCATCAAGGCCTTGTTTCAGTACGCATCTGTCGCACACACCTGGTCTTTTACCGACGCTTTGCGCCACGGTCTCTTGGAGTTTTGCGATGCGTGTGAATTGCAAGCGGCCTCCGTCTCGTTTTCCATTCAGGATTTTGTCGAACGCAGTCGCTACGGTGAACAACCGTCGCATCTCGAACTCGATCCGTCGCATCTCATGGGCCTCGTAGCGAATCTGCATCCGTTTTGTGACCGCAACAGTCCCGCGCGGTCCATTTTGGCATCGTCCATGAGCACTCAAGCCTTTCAAGGTCTCATCAATCCGAACCGCGTTCGCGTTTTACAGCATTTGCTCGAGTATCCACAGCGACCCATGGCCGTCACACGCGTTTCCAACGACTGTCAATTGAGCGATGTGAGCACATGCAACACCGTCATCATGGGCATTTCCGCGACTGAATACACGATGGAGGATTCCTGGGAAATCACAAAAGAGGTGTCGGAGCGCTCCTTTCTACGCATTTGCATGGAGCGTCGCTATCGTGCCATTGTACAAACCAGATCCGTGAACGGTCGCGTGGAGTGGTACGGTCGAGCGCCAGTCAAAGCACGTGGAAGGCAGCTGGCTTCCTACGAAAAGATTGAAGAAGACACCGGTGCGCCAAAACTCGGCACGCGTGTCGATGCGGGTGACATTGTGATTGGACGCATGTATAGTGAGCCGGCGATCGAACCCAACACAACGTGGGATCAACAAGACGGTGCATTGCCGGAACCCCCGAAAAAGCCCGACGTGATTGTCCACGACGATTCGATTGCCGTCCGAGATCAAAGCGGCACGGTGCAAAGTGTGCGGACGTGGGTGATGGGTGGAGGTGCATACGTCGTCATGGAAGTGGTGGTGCGCACCTTGTGTTTGTGTGAAGATGGGGACAAGTTCGCCACGTCCCATGGGCAAAAAGGCACGTGCGGCATTTTGCGGCGCATGGTGGATCAGTACTATTCGTGCGTGACTGGACGTCCACTTGGCTTTGTATTGAACCCCATCGGCATTTTGGCACGGTTGACAGCCGGTCATTTGCATCAGATGCATGTTCAGAAAGCGGCCGCATTTGTCGCCCGCCACTCGGACGCGACCGCGTTCTTGACCGACACGGCTAAAAATCGCCTCATTGATGCAGCCGCGGTACTCATGGCGTTGGGCATGCATCCACTCGGTTTAGAACGGCACATCAATGGGACGACGGGTGAATTGACTGAACAGCCGATTTTCGTCGGATGCATGGAAGTCAAGGCGTTGCATCATCTAACTCGCTTGAAAATCCACGCACGCGATCGTGGTCCGATCAAGATGAACACACGACAAGCGGACGACGGACGTGCGCGAGATGGCGGTTTGCGGTTCGGTCAAATGGAAGGTGACAATTGCATTGCCATGGGCATGCCAAGTTGGTTGGCTGAAATCTGGGGCCCCAAAAGCGATTCGTTTCCTGGCTGGGTCTGTGGTCATTGCAAAAGTCTTGCGCATGGCTCCATTGAAACGGGTTTGCGCACGTGTCAAGTGTGCATGATTGGACAAAGGGTGCATGCGATGCAAATTTCGTATCCACTCAAGAACTTCTTTCAATCTCAGGGCACGTTCAACCAACGCACGCTCTTGTGCATGGTCGACGAAGACGCGCCTGCCACGCGTGACGTTGCGGAGCGTGCACTTGCGGAAACGGATCGTCTTGCATTGGAACCGAGTATGTATGCGTTGACGCAATCTCCACGGCCCGCCGAATGGGAATTTGAACGCATGAACCTTCCTGCTCCACCGAATTTGCGATCGTATCTTCGCTCCTTGTCCATTGCCCGCACCGATCTGGCCATTCATGAACAACGCCAAAAACAAGAATATGACCAAATGATGTCATCATCGTCATCTTCATCCTCATCGTCGTCGTCTTCATCTTCATCGTACCCCAGGACCCCCCGCCGCGCGACCAGCACAAGCAGTAAACGACAAGACACGAAAACGATGCGACCGCCCGCACCTCGACCGCCCCGTGGTGCAGCTGCAGCGACAACGACGACAACCGCTGTTCAACTTGCGGGTCAAGGAAGTCGAGATTAAAGAGGGTAAGTCATCAATCGTCCGGGTAAAAATGCCGAGTTGTTCGGGCGAATGTGGCAACGTATGTGAACCGGCGAAAATCAATCCCAAATACGTCGATGCGGCCAAACGGGCCATGGAAGGGTGGGCGACACGACCTGTGGCTGTCACCATTGCCATGATCGTGTGTCTCGTCATTCTGTTTCTGGTGTTGATCTTTCTCCTGCTCGTCGCTGGTAGTCCAACCCGGTGGACGTCTTGGTTGCGCATATGGACGGGTGTCTCATGGGTGGCCATTATCATTATTGGATTTTTGCTTCCTTTTCACATTCGTCTCAATTTGGCGCCCGGTGCGGCATTTATCAGCCTTTTGTTTGTCACGGGCGCGGCACAAATCTATTTGGTTGTCCAGGATCGTCACGGACGTCAACGTTGCTGTCCTTCTTCCACGACACATTCTCTCTCTGTGCCTTGATGCCTTCAGGCAATGTCTAACTACTGTTTTTCAAAACAAACCTTTCCTTCTTTCCTTCTTTTTCTCTCTTATACAGTCAGGGTCGCATTGGCTACAGGAGCAGCGACAGCAGCAGCAGCAGCGATAGGAACTGGAGCGGATACAGTTGTAGTCGTTGCTGGACGGCGTCGACGAATGCGTGGGACGACGACGGGCGGTGACGTTGCAGGTAGAGGAGGCGGAAGTTGTACCGCTGCGACAGTCACGACGGGTTTCGGTTGTTGTTGTTTTTCTTCCTTTTTCTCATGCACAACTCCACCTTCATCCTCGTCCTCATCATCGTCATCATCATCGGGCTCACCCGGAGCATTGGGAGCGGCTGTCGTTGGACCTTGATCCTTTTGTTTGTCGTCGTCATCATCATCGTCATCGTCTTCATCCTCATCAGCAACCTCCTCATCTTCTGGGATGAGGGTTGCCGGTGTTGGTGGAACAGGAACCGACATGCGTTTTGATTGTTGTTCCGTCGTGGTGGTGGTGGTCTTCTTCACATTGGGCGACGGAGATGCAGCAGCAGGCGGCGGTGAAGATGGATGTTGATGATGCGCAGTGTCATAGACGTCTTTCATGTGATAGGCACGATCCCGCAACTGTTCAAGAGTGAGTCGCATGAGTTCCACGACATCAACAGATGGATCGTATTTTTGGGCCATGCGAGTGTAGTCGATGCGTTCACAGAGTTCACGTTCTCGATGCAAGCCGACTTGTGCCGGTCGATAGAAATTCTCGCCCTTGGTGCGACTTTCCACATTGTCGACTTTGAAGCGGTTACGGAGCACGCGCGAAATGAACTGCAGCGGTTTAGTCGTGCGGTTTTCAACACGGTCCAAAATGGTCATTTGTACGGTGTTACGGCTCAAGTGGCGCAACAGCGTGGGATTTGTCACGGACAAAAAGTCACGCAAATCTTGCAATTTGTTGCCATACGGGAATTTCTGAAACGTGCGAATACCATTGGGAGCCGCCCATGCGGTCATTCCATGGGATGCCACGCACAACTCAATGCCAGGCGGCGCTTCGATCCGTGGTAATGGCCCACTGGTTTGTTTGGGTACGTTGAGCCATGGGCCGGGATTCGTCACGAACGTGTCATACTCGAAGGATTCGTCGAGGACAATCTTGACGTAATCGGCCAGCTCCTTGTCAATGAGTCCGGTCACGTACATGCGGCCGCGGGCGTAACCACCGTCTTTCGACTCGGTTGGAGGCAGTGTGACTTCAAGAACCAAGAATCCACCATCATGCATGGCCACCACAACGTCTTGAATGGTGCGGTATTCCAACGGCGGTGCACGCGTACTGAAGCACGCAATGTAGGTATCAAACTGAGTCGGATTCATGCGCGAGGCTGCGGCTTTGCTCACGCCACCATCCATCGATCCCACATTGGTACGGATGTTGAGCTCGGCAAGCGACAATGCATTGCCTCGCGCATCGAGAGTGCGTGCATCTGGCAACGCTTCACGCGTGTCGAGCGTTTTTTGCGACCACCACTCCTTGTGCAACACGAGCATTTCCGGAAATTTCCGCATGGCCGCATACCGTGTCCGCCGCTGTTCATATCCCGCACTTGTTCGACGGGTCGTTGCATCTGCATTCGTCGTTGTGGGTGTCTTGGTATTCACTGCCGCAGAAGCAGCAGCTGATACTGAATTTCGTTTCATTCTTTGTTGATGTGGGATTGTGACGCGCTTATTTCAAATATGTTTGTTGTCTTTTCCGAACCTCTCTTTTTGTTTGGGGACAGTGGTTCTCTTTTTTGTGTAAAGCACCTTGGTTTTTTCTCTTCTTGTCGACAAACAACATATGAATGGCCATGCCGATGCATGTCCGTGGCCACTCGCATCGTGTACATGTGCGTGTACACGCTGGCTGCTTCAACATCATGCAACCGATTGCATCCATCCCGCGATGGGCAAAGCCTTTGCGCGGTTGAGTTTCCTGTCCGATCCAGTCATTGTGGTTCTAGACATGGATTTCTATTTGGACATGGATCAAGTGGTGCGTCCGCGCGAGCTCGGATGGGCCATGGCACCGTCAATGCGCGTGGCATCCTTGGGCGCGGAAAGCTGGACATGCGGATCCACGTATTTTATCGACTCGCCCGACATGTGTCCGCTGGATACGTCTCTTGCAAATGTGCGTTACGTTCACGATCACTTGACGGGATTGGAAATCAACCCAACTGAAAACACATATGCCAAATCAACGTGGCCCGTCTATTGGTCCACTCAACTCATCGACGCTCTTCAGCAACTCGTCGAGGCATGTCGGTTCTTAAGTCCGCGCGCCGTCTTTCTCTTCAAAGGCGGACAAGAATCCGTGTATTTGCGTCAGACTGGATTGCTGCGTCCGCATGACACTGTGATTGACATTGGCGACTTTGGATGTCCGAAGTTTGATGCGCTCATGCGATTGCCACACGTTGCGTCGGGTTCGAGTCACACGGCGTGTGCACACCATCATCCCGTGCGACCCGATGAAGCTTTGAAAGGGGGTATTGTGCATTGTCCGCGCCAAGAAACACACGTTTTTGGTCAATGGTGGGTCGAAGTGGGTCATGGACGCGCCATGGTGTTTGAATCGGTACGCATTCTCGACATGAAGATTCTGACAATCCTCTGGTCCTTTATGGACACGTGGACCGTGTCTCCGACAACACGTCTAACTTCATCATCCTATGCAGCCATTACTCGTATGTCATCATCGTCATCATCAAATGTTGTCGTGCCACAACCTCCTTCCGTATCGACGAAACTCTCCAATTTCAAACACAAGCACAAGGATGTGTCCAAGAAACAAAAACACCGTTTCTAGATAGTTAGGACAAAAATGACATGAGATTTATGTATTAAAACACCGCTTCCCAACACAAACGATTGGTCGTATTGCTAGGCAGATTCTTGACGGCTGGATTGGCGGTCGAGGGTGCGGACACATCAATCACCTTTTGACGCAGAGCGGCAACACTTAGCGAGGGGAACTTTTTGCGAGCAAGAATTGCGCATCCGGCAACATGAGGAGTGGCCATGCTTGTTCCAGAAATGATGGCAGCTGAATTGTTGATCCACACGCTAATGATACCCGTCCCCGGTGCCTCGATCCCCACTTTACTGCCTCGATTGGAATACCCTGCAAACCGGCCGAGCGAGTCCATGGCGCCCACGGCGAGAACTCCCGGGGTGTGAGCAGGCGACGAGCGAGACGCATCTGATGAGGAATTGCCTGCAGCAATGCAATAGAGGACACCCGAACTGATGGACTTTGCAACCGCCAAGTCGAGTGCATTCAAAGCGGTTGTGCCGACTTCGGCGCCCAAACTCATCGTCACAATGTGGCGTTGTTGGGGCTTGGTCTTGGCATAGGCAGTCACAAAGTCCACGGCGGCAATGATTTGTGCAAACGTTCCCGACCCATTGGCATTCAACACTTGCAAAACACGCAACTGGGCACCCGGTGCGGTTCCCACAAGCATGGTATTGTTGGCAGTTAAAAGACCACGCCCTGCAACCGTACCCGCCGTATGGGTACCGTGTCCATTCAAATCTTGTGCCGTTTTCGTGCCAACAAAGGATTTGGAGAACGTAATGTTCAAATCCGGATTGGCAAGATCCGCGCCTGTATCCAAATGCCACACTTCAGCATTGACCGGAGTCGGAGTCTTGCCCGCCGACAGCTTTAGTGAACTGGAGGGCACGCCCATACGAATCACGCCCCATGGCAAGACTTTTGTCGCTTGGACGGTGGGCTGGGCAGCCGCGGCTGACAGGATTGGATCTGCATCATTGCCGTCGCGATGATGACCATCGTCTTCGTGGTGGATAGGAACGACACGAGGGACTTCACCAGGAAGCAAACTCATGTGCGCCACTCCATTTTCATGAATGGCGAGCACTTGTTCATGGGAGCGAAGAGCGGCCAAGGTGGCTGGACTCACATTGTCCACAGCATACCCATAAAAGGCATGATCATAGGCATGTGTCAATTCCGGAGTTAATGTCGGTGACGCTGGTGATCCGGCGGCTCCTGAAGACAGAGCCGACACGGACCTGAACCCTGAAAGCATACGCTTGGCGACATCTTCTGCCTTTTCAAGTGGCAAGACGTGCTTGGCATCGTTATCGTCATCATCGACACTCTGGGCAGACAGACCGTCGGCTTGCTTCAAAGCCGCTGAAACGGGTCGTAGCTCGACAATGTATGAATTGGCCACGGTTTCCTTGACATTGGCCGGGATCACGGGCACCACTGGAATCACGGTCTTGTCCTCTTCCTTTTTCTGTTTTCGTTGTGCTTGCTTGGATGCCGATTGAACTGTCACTGGATAATAACTCGATGGCTGTTCGAGCGGTGCAACTCGCCAAGCGTGGCACGAACACGTTTGCTTGTGGGTGTGGCAACAACTCTTGTTGTTGTTATTGCCATAGGAAGCAATAATGACAAGGACAATGATGATTACAACCACTAGGAGAAGGAGAATGAAACATGTTTCATAACTCAATGTCAATGTCGAGTTCAACATGATTGAATCCGCAATCCTTCTTTACTTTTGTACCTTTTGAACCTTTTATGGTCGCTGTATCTCATCAGAATAAACCATCATCAGAATAAACCAATGAAGGCATTCTACCACTACCACACTGACTAGAACGAAGGGATGCCGAGCTATTCATATTCAAGCTCGGCGTGATTGTCTTCCACCAAGAATTGTGTATGATTAAAAAAATTTTATTCTTCAACAATTTATTCTACACGTCGCTCGTGTCATGTACATCTTCCATTTGATTGTTGTCGCGTAGAGCAGCCGTTGGACCGCTCGAGCTCGAGATTGTGTTTCATGGCGGTGATAGCCAACGACAAGACAGTTTGCTCATACTTTAGCCCTCTCAAGCAATGTCCTAAAACACAACAACAAGGGCATGTCACCCCACTGAAAACAAGGAAAGAAAGGACATACGTGGCCATGTACGACCAAGTTCGGCAATGGCAGCTTCTTGACAATCCATCCAGCATTTCTGTTGACGGAGATACCGATCGTACACACGACACATATAAATGTCATGCAATTGAACTTGGCCAGGAAATGGTGAACCGTCTCCGTCGTCACGACGGACGGTGTCGGTCGTCGACGCATCCATCCCAGCATAGCGAAGCACTTCGTTCGCCATGGGTACATGCTGAATGTGTGTGGACACGACAAGCCAAAGTTGCCGAGCCCGAAACCACGTGTTCGTCGTGAGGAGACTTGGGTCACCTTGTAGTGACAACCGGCCTCTGCTGCTGCTTTTGCTTTTGCTGATGTCCAATGGTATCTTTCTTTGCAGAGACAAGATCCTCTCGAAGCTAATGGCCAAGACGCGCGACGCGGGTTTCCACTCGGGAGGGGGCATACACTTGGCCGCGTCACCCCAAGTGCACGTCCGCCGGTCAGAACCCAGGGCAAGTGCACATGTGCGATCCACAATGTCCTCCATCGTCAGACAGCGCGACCATAAATCCTCGTGGATTGTCTCGTGACTAGACATGGACCAATGTGCGCCGTTGGCTGCGATCAAATCACTCTCGACAACCAGAGCGTTTTCACTGGAAATACCGGGAAGATAAAAGTGGCGCTTATTAATGCGCTGAATCACGATACACCCTTCGTTTTCAAACGTCCAAATGCTCAACGAACCATCATCACCCCATGGTGTCTGGCACGCCAAGACGGGAGAAGACCACATGCAAGGAATCGATTGATTTGGCTGATAGCGACGATTCGCCAACTCATTACGTGCATTGTTGTAAGCGGCGGTCGTCATGGCATTCATCTCCATAAACATGGTCATGTGTAACGTCTTGAATGCCTGGGTTGGCGACGGATCCGAGAGCAAGAGACCCCGCAGGTCCTCGTGTTCGACAGGCCCGTTTGTGTTGGGTACATTGAGTGTAATCGGAAACGGGGTACTTGCTTCTGAAGGCGCCGCTGTCGAAGTAGAAGAAGAAGCCATGCCACCCATCTTATGATTTTCCTTTCTGATACTATATCATGATTGTTGTTGTGCTTTAATGTAGTTGTTGTTTTTGTGGATGTTGTATTTTATGGAACAAACTAGAGAATCCCGGGACCACCCGGTGGCAAAGAGCTTTGTGCAACAGGCGGAGGAGCCATATCTCGTGCAATCCCAAGCACAGCTCGCGCATTGTCATCGGCAACAACTGTCCAGCCACCACATTCGCGAATGTATCGAGGCAAGTGATTGGGATGAAACGTCGTTAGGTCAGCAATGAGTAGCACAATAAATGCTGCATCCTTGTCCTTTTCACGATTGACCATAATCACCGGAAACCCAGCCTTCGTCAATTCACTTGAAACCCGCTTGACCGTCGCAACAGCATCCTTTGTCCACATCCCCTGTCCATAGGAGATGGCTTTTCCCTGCATCCGGGTCCAATATCCATCACAAGGATCACTAGGCAGCGTATGACCGGTTCGGTACATGCTCAGCCATGCCTTGACGCACGAAGATTCGTCCTTGGAATCGCCACATGCGTGACTCATTGTCTAGTTTTTGTTCGTTGGCAAAAGAAAAAATGGGTCGAAAATATATTACAAAAAACGATCTTCTCGTCAATGACGTCCTTCCCTTGACTTGTTGCGACAACAACTCGTTTCGATTGAATCCAGGAGAGCTGGTGCGCAAATATTCCCTCCGGCGAGAACGAGTGCAATGTGCGTCGGTAACGGAAGATTGGATTGAATAGAGTCGTCTTGCTTGCTCGAGATCATGGTTGGTGACGCTGTGGCGGTACTTGTCAATGCCGACACAGACGCAACAGCAGACGAGAATGCGGAATCATTTTGCCATCCATAGAATGCACGACTTGATTTTTCGAGCAAACGGTCGAGCACCTCATATCGCATACGACGCGCAGCAGCGAGTGCTTGGTTCCACTCGACTTTGTCAAGCGCAGCCAATGCACCTGCATTTTCTTCTTTTTCAGCCCCAATCACTTGGGTCCGATACACTGGATGGACACCAAATGGATCCGTCTTGGCATCGTACCAGGCCGTGTCGGCAGCTTCTAGACTTGTCATGCGTAATAGATCGCTGCGATCTCGTGCGAAAGACGGTGGCTCCATAAGAATTTCAAACGGCTCGCGTTCAAAGGCAGTGGTCGCGTCCGACTTTGGAGCAATTGCGTCATACAGAGTTTGGCCCACGATACAAGACGTGGCAGCAAGGGCCATGAACGCTCCATTGTCTACGTCACCGCAAGACCGATACCGATTCTGAGAACGCTGCACCAAATGGTCGATGATTGCATACATGGATCCATCAATCCGGGACCGCGTGCCAGTACCAGACTGAAACAGACGCAAGAACCGATCCATCCCATTTAACGCAGAGAGCGGAGTTGACACCCATGTCGCATTGGACAAGCGATTTAGAAGCGCGGCGTTCCCTGGTTTCACCGCCAATGGGATTCCAGAAGTGACAGCACTTGTCAAGGCTTGCTCATACATCCACCCCATCCGAGTGGGGTCAATCGTGTTGTAACCACGGGAAATGGTACGTGCAGCACGCGGCAATCCAGCAAATTGCATGCGCCCGAGACCTGTATTCCATCTCCAAACCACCGCATACGCGTCGACTGGCTCCGCAAGCGCCGCGTGCGCAGACGATTTGTAAACTTGTAAAGAGACGCGGACAATGGGCATAGGTGATGGTGGAAGCATGTACACATGCCATTTTGACCGCAATACACGCACCGTGTCTCCCGACGATGCACCCAAACTCAAATGAGCATGCAAGGCAGCGAGTGCACTGAGGACTCGTGCTGGTCTCATGGCACCATCCACCACCACCAACGTCAACATTTTGCTGGTCGCGGACTGGCTTCCAGCAAATCCTCCTTCTTTTGTTGTCGAATGTGTGTTGTTCACAACAAGATCGGTGGCATGAACAAATGCTAATTCACGCAGGATCGCCGACTGCAACTTGGGCCTGGAGTCGTCTTTTTCTTCTTCGTCACATCCATCACTCGAATATCCACAGTCGGTTTTAGCTGCAGCTACATTTCCCGAACAAGCAGAGTCATGATCATCTGCACCAGCATCGATTCCAAATCGATCGAGAACCCGTTGGACGGCCGTAACTCCAGAAAGAGGCAATACTGGACTGCGTCTGTTGCAGTCCTTTGCCGTCGTGAGTTCCAAGCGAAGTGGTTGCAACGCCACGACATCGAGAACGCATTTGCCCACAGCGACCAAACCAAAATCCCGAAACAGCTTCACATTGTCAAGTACTCCCATGGATCGAATGATCCAATTTGCATCCGCCCGTGCATGCGTGTCAACAATTCGAGGCCCGTGTACAGTGGATGACAATGATGACATTGTTGTGTCATCGAGTAAAATTGGGCTCCATTCCTGGATGGTTGGCAACTTTTGCGCGGCGATCCGGTCGTACTCGCCAACTCGAGGTACAGGTCGCCACGCCATTCCAGCATTCGCATCAGACACACCCGTTGCTGCCGGCGAGATTGTTGTCTTGTGCATCGTCGAACTCGAACTTGAACTCGAAGCTGAGACGATCGGGTTCGGAAACATGTCCATCATTTGAGTTTCCAAGAATACCGACACATCAGCGCCACGAGAGAGCGCGGCACGTGCGACCCAATCATCCGCAAGAATTGTCACATCTGCATTGCGTCGAATTTCACATTCACTCTTCGGGTCTGTGTATCCGCTGCAAATCGACGGCGCAAACCCAACCATATCCATGAGACGATTGTCAACAACTGACGACGGTCCTTCCTTTTTTGGTTGATCGACACTCCCAACTGCTGGCGGCGGCGTCTTGAGATTGGGAGTACATGAAGAAGAAGAAGAAGACGATGACGACCCAACTGCGGGAGGAGCTGTCGTTGCACCTCGAAGCCGGGCAACCAGTCCCGGCAGCATAAATAGAGTGGCATCTTCGTCTAAACGATCGCGTTGCATGGCAGTCGGTGGCAATGTGAGGCATCCATTCCGAGCGTATTGTACAATTGCGTCAAAATTGTCGGGTGACATGTTCACTTCCACGGGTCGTGCATTGAGAGAGTCCTTTGTGCCCGTGTCCTTGGCATTGAATGCAAGCCGTGCTTGAACACCGAAAAACGAATGAGGATGTCGCCGAGCAATGTCGGCCTCGACGTACATCTTGCGTCCATTGTTCGCGTAGACCATTGGTCGTCCATCACGTGTCCATGTTTCCGTGTCTTGATCGGATTCCTCCACACCACTTGTCGTTTTTCCATGCAATCCTGATGATGATGATGATGATGATGATGATGACGAAGCAGCTGCGGCAATGAAATCAAGCATCGCTGGTAGCTTGAGCTGTGCGTCATAGTTGACCATGGGACCCGGAACAAATTCAACCATTTTTGTTTTTAATGATTGCACGAGCTTTTCTTTAGAAACACGAGAATTGTGAATTCACAAGTACCTTGTTTCCTAAAAAAATACCAGTAAAAAAACAGTTGCCTTTTCAATCCATTGTCAATCATATCCAACATGCCCCAATGACGACACCGTCAGCAACAGGTGACGAATTGATATGGGTGGCAACACAACTTTTACCGGAGCTCGTGTTGATTGTTGATGCCTATCGTGTCGACCATAAGCAACGTGGATTTTGTTCCACGTGTGATCCGATTACGGATCTTGAGTTTATACGTGTGAAAAATCCTGATCCAACAACAGAAGAAGTCGTCGACAATGGCAAGTGTAATGCACAAATGCAAATTGTGCAGACGAATCAATATGTGATTAAAATCCATCGTGTGGCGTATGTTTACCCACCCATTACTGCCCTCGTATATCGGTCCGAAGACGGAGCCATTGACGTGAAAGACGACAATGGAATGAAACTGTTTGCCGTTCGGAGGGACACTGACAAGGCGCCAATCATGGATATGGAATTTGTGTATGGAGGCGATCGATTTTTGCATCGATTCGATAACTGGGCATGTTTTCAGTTTTTCAACCATGTTTGGTGCATGTTTAGAACGGGTACAAATATCGTTCCATTCGGATTTAACGAGTCGGAATCGGGCAAGTCAATCTATTTCTCCACAGCATGGCATGGATGGAAAGATTATTGTGGACGGATGAAAGTGGAACCGGCCAGGCCAATACCTTCGTTGGGCTTGACATGGAGACATAAATCGAATGTTCCCTTGACAGGTTTTCGCGTCATGACGTACGACGAAACGATGCGATCAACACTTGCAAATTTTAGTCAAGGAATGAAAATCAATGATTTTGTCTACATTCGGTGCGAATACGGCAATGGCAGTCCACTAGTCCACGCCCAATTCGCACCATGCATGCCTACCGGCAGTTTACGCACTCTATTGGACTGGACTCGAGTGACTCCAAATCTCTATCTCGGCACTGCATGTGATTGGTCTATATTTTGGAAGGATGGTATTTGTATCTGTCCCGCCGCGTCGATCAATTCGACTCGTATGGAACGCTAGAATGTACACGTATTTATCATTTGTATTTCATGTCGATACAGCTGCCTGTTCCATGGCAATCGAGCTAATTAGACTTACCAATGAAATATGCGAGATTTGCCATGAATCGCGAGGATTTAGGTCAGGTCGCGCCTGGAGCAGCCGGTCGACATCTTCACACATGGTCTTCCAACGAATGATGATACCATTTCCATTCTTTTTTTGAAACCGATGATTCAGTGCAATACGCCAGACTTGGCGTTTAAACTCAGCACTGAACACTAATCCCCCTTGACCCCGTCGACCTCGAAGAGGCAATGACGGCGAGAACCTAGCATGCCAATCCTGTGACCGGGTCTTGTTGATCGGTACAATATTCGACTCAACTGACGAGGAGGATACTTCCGTGGGTTGAGAGACAACCACGGCGGCCGTTCCAACAGTCGACAGCTCTAATTGTTGTTGATATCGTCGAGGTCCTCCAGTCGAAGAGGAAGCCCATTTCAGACGACATGCTCGTGGCTGCATTCTCTGTTGACCGGTTCGCTCGGCCACGATGCACGCAACTCGAAGCCATGTTGCATAATCAGTCGGACACTGGGCGAGGTCATGTGATTTCGCAAATTCGCAAACATCTGCAACAGCATGATGAAGCGCATCCACTTCCTCTCGTGTCCATTGATGCTTGACACGACACATTTATGAATGACAAAAAAATATATGTTATCCGAAAATTTGCTAGGGCCAGTCGGTCGTTAAACAAAGCGTAAATAGTGTCGTAGGAGTCAATATGTACTCTTGAAAGCCGACCCGGTGAAGGCGACTGTCAGGTACCTTGTGTAAATTGTCATGGGCCCATTTCCTCAAGATGGGAATGCGTGCGTCGAGCCACTTGGTACGAATTTCTTTATTCATTGGCAAAGCGGTGAATATCGTGGTTTGCGCTCGAGATACCATCGAACATCGGCGACACGGATGTTTGGGTCCAAACTCATGGACATTCACCCGCGTTTTGCAGGCATACGCACATTCGACTCGTTTGCCATCCGGCGATACAAACGCATACCACATGGCCGAGTTGACAAGGCATTGGCAAGTTCTTGCAGTTTAACAATGACCGATTCGTCTGTTTCTTTTTTGCATTTTGACGATGATGAGGATGATGACGTCAGATCATCTGCTCCCAATAATACAGCAGGGGGTGCAGCCAAAACCGGCTTGTAGAGGTTACTGTTTGGCGCCCGATGCTGGCCGGCTGGAGCATGCATTTGCTTTTCAGAATATGATAATAAAGACTGAAAAAAACAGTTCGTTCTGTCACAGCTTACAAGAACGAGTTTACTATGCGGATGGTTGAACGGCATGAGGAGGAGGGGGAGCAAAAGGAGAGACGCGCAACAATGCCCATACGACAGCCGACTGCTTGGCCAAGGGAATGGAATCAATCCATTGTAAGCAACGATCCAACGTGGTGACATCCTCAGCCGAGGGTAAACGGGCATCAATAAGTGTCAATCGTGCAGCTGCACACAGCCATAACACAAGGTGTAGAAATTCGCGGACAATCGTTCGAACGGCACTGATTTGCAAAGCTGCCACGCGAACGGCAAACACAAAGGTGGACAAGACATCGTGTTGCCACAGTTCAACAAAAGTTGTGCGCTTGATGGATTGTTTCGTCCAAGCCGAACTTGTTTCGTGGGCGTAGCGTTTCAAACAGGCTTTTGCAGGCGTCAACTCGAGATCTTTCACGTTGCGATCTCGTACAGCAGTTCGCAATCGAAACAGCCATTGCATACTCGCGTTTCGATTGTTCCAATCGACCGCTGCAGGATCATGTTGAGTCATGAACTCGGCCATATGATGTTTGCATCCGGGACATGGCAAGACACGTTCCACGAGTCGCAAGAGTGTGTGAAAATGTCGTGCCCGAATTGCATCGGGCAACGCTACACAGAGGCCGCTCAATAGACTCCAATAATACCGCCCGAAATCGTCCGGATCCGTACGCCCGCTTTGTTCATCCTGTTGGGCGCCCACTGGATCCAGACTCGTCGTCCACACCCAATCTAGCGGTAATGTCGACACGAATTCTGCTGTATCCACAAGTGTCGGTGTTTTCGACATGCTTGACGAACAAGATCTTATTATTGTACATGATCGGACGTAGTTTCGAGAAAAGTCTAACATGTCTCGAAATAATCATACATATCATCAGTGGATAGATTCGGATACCGTTCGAGATGTGTTTTGAGTTGATTGTACCACTCGACAGCATTCGCAATCTTATCATCGAATCCACTCGTCAAGAAGAAATCCTTGATGTTGTGAGTGAGCTTGACACAAGTGCTAGTCGTCGTGGACCAGAGCACAAGTCTCCAATTGGTTGTCTTGTGCTCAGAGGTTATAGTGCCGCTTTTTAACCCGTGGGCGTCATCATCTAGATCCTTTGCAGTCTCGGGCATGCCCGATTCGTTAATTTCGGTCTAAATGGTGAAAATGAGAACAAAAAATGACAATTTATATTTAGAATTTCTAGGTGGCATCAAGCGCCTGCAACATCTGTTGCAATTGAGCTTGCAGAGATTGCAGATTGGATCGCACGCCCGCTTGCTCTGAACGCAGCGTTCTTGCCGACGCCAACTGCCGCTCGTTTTCTACCATTTCTGATTGAAGACGAGCCGATGCCGCGTGTAGCTCCGACTGCCGCTTGATGCACGAGTTGATGACATCCTGATTTGTTGATACCCGTCTCACAATTTGCGACATGGCATCCAAAGCGGTCGTAACCGGCTCCGCCGCCGCATCCCATATTGATGGCACTCGCGAACCAACCGACGATGATGACGATGACGACGACGGTTCAAACTCGTCCGTTTGTTGAGCCAATGCAGGCGCCATGATTGCCGCAGCCGCGGCTGCTGGCGGTGGAGTCGTGATGATGAACGAGTCATTGGGCGCCACGAGAGGGGGCAAGGATGCCAATGATATGGTTGTTGATGATGACGACGATGACGACGATGACGATGACGATGACGATGACGACATGGGTGGTAAAACAGGAGTAGGTGGCGGTGTTGGCGCTTGCTTGGCGGCGGCGGTTTGCTGCTTGTGGGCAAACGCACGCGGTACGAGTGCAACTGGGGACGCCGTGGTGGTTGTAGTTGATGACGAAGACGAAGACGAGGACGAATCAACAAGAGACATGCCAAAACGTGTCTTGTCTGGAACCAACGAATCGAATCTTTGACGCTTAAGCTGACATATTTCTGACCGTCTCGTGTGCGAAGCCCAACACGCCTTCCATGGTGCTTGCTTATGGTTGCTGGCATTTGAATCCTTACTGGCTTTCCACGTAATGAAACAAAACGGACAGCACGCTTCAGTCTCATCAGGAGACATTACATATATTGCCGGCTTTTGACTGGCACATCTGACACGGTCGTCGTCCTTGAGCCACAGCGGACGCACGCGAGGATCGCCACGAGGACGTTTATTCCGTGGCGGTCCACAACTATCCGAATCTGATTCCATCGGAGACGCCACCGGAGACGTGGAATCGGGTTCCTTTCGCTTTAACGACTTGTTTGCGTGTGTTTCGGGTTCGGAGACTTGCATCCTTGCGATCTAACAACACCAACTAGACTGAGCAGGGAACTAAGCAAGCAAGGGCAAGTGTTGAAATATACGTTGAAAAAAAATGTGCCGAATTGACTTGTATGTATTTGGATGTTGCATTTTCATCATTTAAAGCGCACGGATGGCCGAATCATGCAAGAGAGTGTGGGGCAACTTGTCCAAGGACTCGGAGATTGCGCTTGCACTTGATCACCATTCACGGCGACAGACTTTGTCGGCGACAGATTGCAATATTGTGGATACAATTTTTTCGACTGAATTCAAAAGTACACTGGGTGAACAACTCAAGTCGGGGGATCGAGTGGCCAGATTTATTCACGATGCCTTGCGCATCACAATTGAAGAACACCAAGCGGCATTGAACGCAATTGAGGACATGTACGAGTATTCATACGAATGCGGATATATCACGGCAACACTCGATCACATTTTGCGAATGTACAACCATCTCTTTCCACATGTCATCACCTTGACGACAAAATGATGTCTGGACGGTGTAACACTCGGATCAACTGGAAGAGTCATTTCGTCCGTTCATCAAACGGGCATACCAGATTGTCGTTATTTGATAAATAATTTACAACTTATGAATGAACGACTCATTTTTAGCCATTATACAACCCATACAACGCAGTAGCTGCTGTTTCTACAGTGATGGTTGGCGATGTCGAGTGGATATCCACATTGTAAATCACCTCGTAAAATAAGTTGAGGTGCTTCACAATTGATTCCGTGTAGATTGCTGCATAGCGAGGAATACTGACTTCACGTGCCATCCAGCCCAATAATGGCTCCCGCTTCCATGTACTGTCCATGTCTTTCGCCAACGCAGCCAGTCCGGACGCATCCTGAGTCAGTCGGAATGCTAACGCATGGATTGGCCACTCGGTGTCTTTGGCAACAGCATGCAAAGTCGCGACCCAATTCTTGACCACGGCCTCTTTGATGTTTGGGTATGTTTCACAATTGGCAGCCGCGAGATACACGTCCTTGAAGCAGTCGAACACATTCGCAGACGCACGTTTCATCTCTGCCTTGGATCGCCTTTGCTCCATTTTTCCGTCCGACATGACACCACTAGATTGTGATTGGTTTCTGAGGGAAAAAAACCACAGAACTAGTACATCGTTGCATAAACAAACAAACAAACATAAATTTTAGTGTACATTTTCCATTTCTCGGCGAAAGTCTTCGGTATCGGCAGCCAAAGATCGTTGCAAGTCGGCTGCGTGTTGGTCTGCGGCTTGTCGTGCTTGCGTTTGAACATGTGTTACAGAAAGAAGTGTGGAATTCAACGCAGAAAACATGTCCGTCAAGGCCGATGGTGGATTTGAATTCGTTTGTCGCATTTGCGCTCGTTCAGCGTCTGAAACCGTGAGTCGGGAAGCCACTCGTATCGTGCGTCCACTAGTCAAGGTCTTCGATAGAGTCACGGTCTGTTGTTGCTGCTGTGGAGGACGAGGGTCTACAATCGATTGGCTTTTTTTTCATTCGTTTCATCGGATTCTGCAATAATGGTCATGCGTTTGCGACGACGCGGAACAGGCATTGATGACCCGCCATCATCATCGTCGTCATGATGACGATCATCATCATGATCATCTCCATTGTGATTGTGAGTTGACCCGCCGCCGCCCACTGCATCAGTAATGACGGCCATGGCTGCCGCCGCCAAAGGAGTACTATCTGCTGCCGCGCGAGTGGCTGCTTGCGCGGCCCCCATAATGCCTCCACCCGAGACTGCCGCTCCGATCGCAGCCGCTGCGGCCGCAGAGGCCGTGTGAGCCCATCCCCCTCCTCCTCCTGCTGACGCGGATGCCGATCCTGACATATGTTTAGAATCGTGACGATGCGATGCCCGTGCTCGACGAGCCGGATGTGTCGTGTTGGTGCTGGTGCTGCCACTGTTGCTGGTGGTAGCTGCCGTCGTGGCTCGCGAGGTCGAAGCTGAACCCGATCCAAATGACGCTGCATGAGCCGTTGTCACCGCCTTTTGAGCTTCACGATGAGCAGGAGCTGATCCGGATGCACGTTTTTGTTCAACGGTCTTGTAGGCGGCGGCAAACATCGTGTCAAGAGGGCCATTGGAAACCGAAGTCAAAGCGCCCATGAGCAAGTTTAGGCGAAGCATATTCGATGTGTTGCTTGGCGGTGGAGGAGGTCGTGCGATAAACTCGTTTTTCAACCCGTCAACATAATCCGCACTGTATACAATATCCTCGGTAATTTTTGGCAAGTCTTTGAAAATGTGGTGACCAAGGGCTGGTGCGGCAAGACGTGACACCATTTGAAGGCCTTGAGCGACCGACATGACCGTTTTCTGATGATCCCGAATTGCTGATGTGCGAGACTTTTGACGCTCATACATCGCTCGTTTGGCTTCTCGTTTGTACTGCACCACTTCATTGATGGCGTGTGCTCGCAACTCGGGAAAGATTTCCGGATCCACAACCTTGCCCGCTTTATGCTCGTCTTCAATCATCTTGTCCAGGGCTTCAATCTGGGCCATGCGAACACGTCGACCTTCATCTGTCGGCAAACGTTGTACACCTTCACACAACTTGTCATACAACGGCGCCCACAGAAGCCTCGCTTTTGCCAAGGATTCTCCACCACCGCCACCACCAGTATTGTCACTTTTGACTCCACCACCACTTGTCGGTGTCGCTGCACAGGATGTCGCTGCTGTTGTCGTCGTCGGTGGTGCCTGTGGTGCAGTTGCCTGCAAAGGCGGTGGTATCGTCGTGGGCATGTGAGCACACAACTTGGCAATTTGATCTTGCATGTCACGCAATTGATGTCCCACTTGAAGTTGCATGCTGTGAATGGCACTATCGATTTGTGTTGTCGTTGTTGTTGTTGTCGTCGACCCTCCAAACGCAGGCGGAGCCGCGGGTGCGGGTGCAGATGGAGGCGCAGGCGCTGCTTGATAGGCTGTGAGTCGCGGTGTCGTGGGACGAGACGGAAATGGACTCGTGCCTTGACCCCCCGCGCCAAACAAAGGCTTGGACGCTGCGGCGGTGAGAAGAGGAGACGGAGGCATCAAGGGCAGACGCCAATTGGCGTTGTTGTTCATCATCGTCATCGCCATTGGCTGCTGATGTCCATGCGCCGTTGAATCCGCATACAAGTGGTCATCGGAAGCACCGCCTCCTTGAACCGGTGGAGCGCGCACGTTCATTCTCATTTGACTATCCAAAGTACGCGGTCCCCGAAGGAGAGCCGAATCATTCGCAGTCGCTGCTGTCATCGACCCAACTCGTTGTTGGTGCATGTATGGAGCAGGAGCAACCCGTCGTTGTTGGTTGTGGTGATCAACAACATGTACGCCGTGTGGATCTTCGACTTGGTCGGGACCATCGTCTTGTGCCTGATGGCTTCGACTCACCATGACTCCAGACCGACTCTCCAGCTGGGTGCGAGACTGTCGGTCGTGCTCATGACGTGGACGCGCACGGGATGGATTCGGCCACTGTTCAGCATTCGACATCAAGTATTGTCGATGCGTTTCCGACTGATAGCTTGCAATGGATCGCATGGATCGATGCGACTCGTGACTTGCCACGCTTGCGGCATCGTCATTGATGTCATTGTCGCCTTCTCCTTCTCCTCCGTATCCTCTCTCTGGATCATCAACTCCACGATCATTGTGGTCGTCGTCATCATCGTCATCACGACGGTGATTCGTACCGTCGTCATTGTCGCGGTCTTCTCCATCGTCGTCGTGATCATCGTCGTCATTCTCTCGCAGTTGACGACTGGAGATTGCCGATGGCGGACGAGGACTCGGGCTCGCATGGCGGCGGCGACGACGAGTGGATAATGGATCATCGCCCTGTGCGACTACCTTGGCGGGTTGGGCATCATCTCCTGAACGATGCCGAATCGTGTCTCGAGGACGTGTACTTGTAGGTTTTGTCTCGCGATCGCGGACGGGTCGACGGCGTCGTTGTCGTGCATCGACATGCCCACGCCCCGTTTGCCGCTCGGATCTCAAACGACGTTGTCGCCTCTTTGAACTATCCGAATCGTCGTGTGTAACACGAGATGGGACCGTATCCGAATGATTTTCAGAAGTATCTGTCGTTGGTTCACCCGCATCGTGTGGGGATGCTCCCTCCTCATTGGAAGCATCAACAACAGGAACCGTGACGGCGGATGACATTCCGTGGTTCCTCTGAACCCGGACTGTAGACGACGGTTCAGTGACACGTATTACTGAAACACCGGCCAATTTTGTGGGATCACGGCGGGACCGTCTTGGCGCCTCGACCGATATTATTTTTTTTCCGGGTCCGCGCAACACCAACAAGGTTTGTAAAGTCGACGCTTCCAAAGCGGCTGACAAGAACGTTGCCTCTTGACCGCGCGGAGCGAGGCCAATGCTCCGATTCAAGATCAATGCGTCGTCTTGGACTTCATCTGGCAACAGTGGTAGCGCAACAGGTCGATCAGAAGACCGACCTTGACGAATTGCACCATCGTCTGCAACATCTCGACGTGCTGGTGAACTCGTCGATATCACTGGCAAACTCGGCAAATTTGGTATTGCGCTGCGTGCGTGATTGTCCACAATTTCACAAACATGTTCCGCTTGATACGGACCACCGTTTTGCATCGGTGGTGTTTCCACGAATTCCGACGAAACAGCAGAAGCAGCAGAATCCGATACTGCACCCAAAAGAGCATGCAAACTCGGATACGTTGTTGGTGGCGGTGCTGCATCCGGTACTGTCTCGACGACACGTTCTGGTGGCGATATCGGCACTGTTGCTGCTGCATCGATTCCGACTGACGACGACGAGACCAATGGAGTGGCAGAAGGGATGCTGGGTGCATCCGCAATTGTTTCTGGGACTGGCAATGATGCATCTGTCAGAGATTGACCATTTTCAAAAAATGCATTTCCCAAGGCACGCATACTGTTTGATCCGCTCGTTTCCACATCAGCGACAGCAGTGCTGTCAGTCAATGAAGAAAGACGACTTTCGGCGACCGCGGCAATAGGCAAGGCCACATGGATTGGCAATTCTTCCTCCGGAGGAGGATGTGGAGGGAGAGAGATCAATGGAACCGGATTCGGCTCGACACTGTTTGCTGGCGGAGGGGAAAGAGGAAGAGGACGGGGACCCTGTGGAGCAGGATGAGAAGGAGGAGGAGGAGGAGGAGGAGCAGAACCAGGAAGATTGTGCAACGGTAGCGGTGGTGGAGGAGACAGAGGTTGAACATGATGGAGAGCACGAGACTCGCGTTCGCGATACGCAGCTGCAATCATGGTGCTTGTCAAATGCAAATCATCAAGCAATTCAAGCAGCCATTTATGCCACATGTCATCTTCTCCTTTCATCGTGTCACGGTGCGGTCCAAGACGTTTCATGTACGTTTCAAATTGAGCCATATGTCCACGTTCGAGTTTGTTCATGTCCTTTTGGGGCCATTTCCACGACCGTCCTCGGATTCGATCGATTTCTTGATGCCAAATGGCCTTTTGTAATGCATCCTTGACCGAACGGATGGCATGCCTAACCGGTCCTCCTGTTAGCGCCGTTCCATCAACAAAGCTGCCTGTTTTCGGAACCGAGATTTCATGGCATGTGTCCGTTTTCAAGGATGTGGACGATGATGACGACGCCAGTGCAGCAGAAGAAGAAGGAGCGCCATGAATTTGATCCATTTCGTCTAGCCAATCTAAATCAGCGTCTCGGACCGCTCGTGTTAAATCGTGCACGGTCGGCTGTCGTCGATCGAGTGAAATGTAGGTATTTACAATACGCGCTCCAGCATTGTGTTTGCTGTCGTTGACATGACCATCATCATCATCGTCATCGTCATCATCATTCGCTTCTGGTTTTTGCCGCCGACGTCCTCGTATATACTTGGGCTGTCGCCGAACAGCACTCGATGCGATCGATGTAGATTCTGGTTGTGGCGGAGGCACCGGTGGAGGCGGAAGTGGAACCGCTGGTTCCACGATTGTCTGGGATTCTGTTCGCAGTGGCATGGAAGATTCAGGTGCCAAAGCCGGGACTGCGGACAAGTCTCGTGGCTCTTCATTGACGACAAGTGGTGGTGGTGGTGGTGGTGGCGTATTCGTTCGCGAGACATGGTCGGATTGTAACGGTTCTACTGGTGGAGCAACGGTGATATCTTGACATGGTTGTTGTTGTTGTGGCGGTTCCAGAGAATCGCCAGAAGAAGCAGATTGTATCGCTTCACCACCACCACCATTCAAGGACTCGAGTAATGCAGAGAAATCCGCATGTGTCGCCGCTTCAACAACATCGGATGGCGCTGGTGGGGGTGGTGGAGGGACAGTAGTTGATGCTTCAACAGCGACTGGATTGTCTGTTACAGTGATGGGAGGCGGAGGTGGTGGTGCTGCTGCTGCTGCTGGTGGTATCAATGAACCTAACAAGGTGCGCATGGTATCGGTCAAGATTGGGGTGGCCTCGGGTGGCGGCGCACAGAGTTTGATCCACTTGTGAGGACGCAGCTTTTTCGGATCCACCAAGACTGCATACATGTACAATTTCCGTTCACTGTCAAAGTCACGCATCGTACTGTATCCGACTGGAGGAGGATGTCGCCGTGCAAGACGTGATACGGCCGCAGAGGTCATGGAATCCGAACCACCATACAGATCATTGTCACCCTCCTTGTCATCGTCACCCCCATCACTCTCTTCAGCATCTTCCAGAACTTGACGACACTTGTGTTCATCTTCCTCATGCTGTCGCTCATCATTGTCTGGATCGGCAATGTCATCATCATCGTCGGCGTCATCAGCACGACCATGTCTCCTTCTATCGTCATCAGCACGACCATGTCGACTCATCTCAACTAACTTTATCGTTATGTTGATCGATCTTGCTTGTCACAAAAAAACTCAACTTTTTCTTTTTTTTTCACACGGGACAAATCACACAAAGAAGAAGAAGCGAATACTGTCGTGTTCGCTCTAGAAAAAAAAGTCGAGGCATTCATGTCCACCACCGTTTCAATTCTCGCATCCATTTCACCGATCGTTCATTGTCGAGCCGATGAAAGGCAGTTTGCCTTTCGGCAGGCGTTCGGCTGTAGTGTTCGGCGAGAACATAATCTCCAACAGATTCATTGACCAATGCAAGCATTCGAGCCGTCTCGGGAGACCGATCTACGGCGACATCTTCCACAAAGGCATTCGAAAAGGTGCGGGGTAACGGCATGATCGATGATGACAATGATCGCCGATCTCGATCCGTGAACAGTTCATCGAGCACTAAATTGCCAAAGATCCATGCAATGTCGGCCTTGACTTCATCCACATTATTCTTGTCGAAGCGTTGTGTATCGATGATTCGCTTCGCTTCGTTTGCTGTTTTCGTGAGGATCGTGTCCGCTTCGGCATTGGTGAGAACGCCAATTTGTGGAAGCGAAGCCTGCACGGCTTCAGACGCCAGCTTTGCGGTCGTCGCAAGTCTCACCAGCGGTGGTGGCGGTGCCAGCGGCAGATTGGGCAAAACACGGGCTGCAAGGGTGCGAGCCAAAGAAGGAGATGCCTTTTCGCCTCGTTCAATCCCGCGAGCCGCTGTCGCTTCAAGGGCTTTCATGGATGTGCTGTTGGGTGCTGCACCACTCAGCGATGCAGCAGCGGCAAGGCCAAGCGCGGCGACTGCGCTTGCGGATTCCACATTTTTCGTCGAGCGCAACACGGCTCCCGACAGCGTTCCCACTGTGGCCGCCAGAGTCGATGCGAGACCAAAGTCGTAGCGAATGACTTCTGTGCGAAGCCGGCTTCCCAACATCCCAAGAGCCGCCCCATTGCGACGAAAGGCATCCAATCGCACCCATGTATCGATTGCCGGCTTGACCGCACTGCGCGTTTGGTTATACACGGCATCAAACAGATTGCGTTCCAGGTCGCGATACTGGGCGTGTCGTGCAAACCCTGCCAAATTGTTTTTTTCGCTGGCCGGTAGACTCGTCACATATGCCACCAGTTGATCTTTTGCATCTTCAACTGTATCCACCATTTTTTTTCGTCTTCACCTATCCTGTCCTCCCTCGGCCGTGATTACCTTGGCCGTGACCAGGAGCGGAGGACGGTTTAACAACAGACGGCGCGGATGTGACGAATGATGTCGTGCTCATCTCGTGTTGTCTATGCTCGCCTCATGCAACAGCGGCTCAAGAATCGGAAGCGATCGGCGATGGATGAATTGCGAAACATTCAGCATGTTCCAGACGAATCCCGAGAATCTCAATGGCTGAAACGAGCTGCATGCAAGAGTTCTCATGAAGAATTGTGGAAACACATGGCATCATCATCATTACCCGCCAACGCCATGCATCATCATCATCATGGCAATGATGGTGGCGATAATGATGATATTGACGACCAACAGCAACACCAACAACAAGAAGCACGAATCATGATGTGGAAGGCAACAAGTGTCGTTCTCGACGATCTCGACGATAAAGGTGAACATAACGATGACGGAAATGACGATGACGACGACGAGGAAAATCATCCCGACACCATGGTGCGCAATTGGGCAAACGAGTGGTTGAATCAAGTGCATCAAGCCGAGAATGTCGAAAACGACGACAATGAAGACGGTCCCTTGTCAAAAGACGCCATACGAGACATTCGAGTGCGGATGCAAAACATATTGATTCATAAAAGTGCTGAGCAACGGGATCTGGATGCGCGCGTGTCGACATTGGATGCAGTTCAAAAACGAGCCTATACGCACATGGTCAGTGGTGTGCCGACCACGAACGTGTTTGTGACTGGTGAAGCGGGTAGCGGCAAAAGCTTTTTGTTGACATGTGCTGTTCGTGCATTGAAATTGGAAGGGTACAATGTGGCGTTGCTAGCTCCGACGGGTCTTGCTGCCGTCAATTGTGGAGGCCTTGTCATTCATGCTTTGCTTGGTCTGGGTCCCGCTGCATACACATGGACGCCTCACAAGTTGAAACTCATTCTCCAGCGCCGCATCAAAGAGCGCGGGCATCAGGCGTTTGTGCATCTCAGCTTGTTTGACGTGTTTGTCATTGACGAGTGCTCCATGGTATCGGAGGCTTTGCTTGAAACCCTGTCTACAGTTCTGCAAGTTGTCCACGGCTCAACCCTGCCGTTTGGCGGCAGGCGCGTCATCCTTTGCGGCGATTTCTTTCAGTTGCCTCCGATTGCCAAACCACCCCCCACAACCGAAGAAGACAAAAAAACAAATGATGCTGATCATGATGATGAGCGGGAGCAGGCCCGCATTGCGTTGGCAGATGCACAAGGACGTCCGCGGTATGCACGTCGAAAGAAACAAGACGAATTACCGCCTCCATATTGTTTCCACAGTGAGGTGTGGCGATCGCTGTTTCCCACGAACGCATCGTACATTCAACTCCAAGGATCGCATCGGCATGCCGACCCAACATTCTTAGACTTGTTGAATCACATTCGTGTGGGACATGTGCGACCAGAAGATCTGTTTGCACTCCAATCGCGGATGCATGTGCTGGACCGCAACGAAAGTACCACGACACGGCTCTGTGCTCGACGAGAGACGATGCATGAATGGAACACTCGCCAGTACAATGCCTTGTCAACGCTACAAGTCGCCTACAGTCCACTGTGGTCCATTCGAGAGTATACAGAACGGCAATTGTTTTTCATCGAACGGGCACGACAACGCATGCGAAATGCAAAACTCTATCCGCTCTCGCCAGGTGAACGCATGGTCATTCAGACCCGCCTGGACGCTTTATTGACCACAGCCGCTCAAGCGCGTGTCATTCTTGCATCCCAATGCCCAGTCCCCGTCGACCTCCCTGTCAACCTCCGAGTCGGGCAGCGTGTCGTGCTGCTGAAAAACATTGATACCTCTAAAGGACTGGTTCGTGGCCGCACCGGAACCATCATGGCAACGGGCGACGATGGCCCCATTGTCGAATTCGTGTCAGCAGCCTGTACGGGCTCCGGTGCAGCACAAAACGTGCTGGTTCCGTTTGCCTCGTGGACGTGTCCAAGTCGTGACGGGACGGTCATTGTCAAACAAATTCCATTGGCGTCCGCGTGGGCCATCACCATTCATGCTTCGCAAGGCCTCACGCTCCGTGGACCCGTCGACATTGGTCTTTCGGATTTATTTGCAGCCGGTCAGGCGTATGTCGCTCTGTCTCGTCTCCAGTCGTTTGATCAACTCCGCGTCTTGTCGCTTGAGAAACGCTGCTTGATGCACGTGGATCGTGACGTCATGGCTTTTTACAATGCCAGCTTCAATTTGATTCTCTCATCCTTCTCATCCTCGTCATCCTCATTATCCTCGTCCTCGACAACAACAAGCATTCACCAGCTCGTGCGCCGGACAACCATTCGTGGTTCATCATCGTCGTCGGCAGAAGCAGCAGCTTCGGGTCGACCAACAGATGCCGATATGCAAGCCTTGCGTGACGGACGACTCTCTCTAGCAGCCCTGATTGCCAAGTATGGTGTGGATGCAATCAATACATGATTTTTGTCGAATAATACACGACTCTATATTTTACGCAGGTTGAAACCGTGAGCCCGCAATTTCTAGCATATCATCATCACTGATATAACCGCTGTCTTTGAACAATATGTCGTGGGCGCAACTGTAACACGTAATTTTCGGACACGGCTTATGGTACTTGGCCGCAATGGCTCGCTGCATATATTCCAATTTCATCTCCATCGGGAATCCGCGCAACTGATCGGCCGTGAGATTACATGCCTCGAATGCCTTTTGATGATTGTCAATGGTTTCCTTCTCGTGTTTTTCAGAGAGCGTAGACCACCCGCGTGTCTCCCGCTGCTTCTTTGCCATGCCTTCTCGTTGCTTGCTCTTGGTCATCTCTGTCACACTGAGACGGGATTATATTAATGATCATTTTTTTATTCTTCAAAAAAAAAGAGAGAGAGAGATCAACAATGATTTCAACCGTGGTCAACACCAACTTGTGGAGTCAGCCGGAACAAAACAGTGTGCGCAATGATGGATTGCAAATCACAAAAGGTCCAACAGGCGTGCCAGCTTCAAATGGACGCAACCTGTTGCTTCCGGTCGCGGATCAATGGCATACCAAGTCAAACGACATCATGTGGTCCATGGCGACGGGCGACTTGACGACGTTTGATGGCGGTCCACGATGCATCCATTGTGGATTGCCCCTGACTGACAACATGAAATTGCCCGTCTATGATCAGAATGATATGGTGGTTCCGGTAAAATCCATGCAAGATCGAACGATTGGACATGATTGGGCCCGTATTCCATTAGAGTTTGATGATCACCAAGTCCCTCCGCTCAAACTCGACACGCGCGTTGCCGCGTGTTCATTGCACGACATATTGGCATACATGTACGATTCCAGCGCATATTTGCCAGCACGCGTTCCGGACTTGGTCATGAAAATGGCTGCCGTCCGTCATCACATTTTCGAAGTCGTCGGTCGTGCACCGCCCACCTTGGCGTTGCAATACATGTATCAAACGTCATCGCCTCATGCAAAGCTCGCCCCGCCTTCAGATGATCCCCTGTGTTCCACACCGGCGACGCGCACATCATCCATTGGCGTGTCAGCCGCGACATATTATGCCTTGTGTTATGCAACGTTGCACTTGACAACCTCCATTGCCAATTCGTGGATGGAAGTGCCACCATTTCCGGGCGAAGCTGAAGCTTTGACCACGCATGATCCGCGGTTTGTGCAACTGTTGTATGGCGGCAGTGAATTACCGCCTGGACTCATGAAAGAATTTGAATGTCCCGGAATCGCTGTGGGTGGAGCAAGTGTAGATGCCGATGCCGACAGTGATGATGAAGCCGATCTCATGACACGACAAGTGCATCCACCCGTCACCGATGTCGTCCATAACATGGCAATGGCTCACGCAGCCTTGACCGCATCCGCATCGTCGTCATCTTCATCGTCGTCATCTTCATCATCTTCAGCCTCGTTGACACCCACGCGGTAGCGAATAAAAAAACGTGTCAATTGTTGAAAACGAGTCTGTTTTTTTGTTCGAGGATAAGAATAGATCTCATGGCGGCGCGAGTAGCTGCCAAGCGACAGCGACCATCATCATCATCATCGTCATCGTCATCATCGTCGTCGTCATTGATCTTGTTTGAATTCTTCAATGTACACAAGGACAATGTTGCTGAATTAAAAAAGTACTCTGCAGAACGATCCAGCCCCAATGCGTTTCAACTCGTGACCTCGGGTTGTGGTGACGAGGCGGAGGCGAATGCCATCTTTTCTCGGTTCAGTGGTTTGTCAGCGCAGAGGATAGCACAAGATACCGATGACGCGTGGACATTTATTGCAAAAGACGGAAACGTTACCGGTTGTGCGGTTCACTTGTCAAAAACCACGCCTCTTCCGACGCATGTTTATTTGCCTTGGATCGTGACCGCCGTCAAGCTGCGTGAATTGGCTGACATTGTTGCACTGTACTCGGATGAGTGTACGTTGCATGTTGTTCGAGCGGAGGAAGTTGAACGGCTGGGTCGCAACAATATGCCAACGACTCTGATTGGATCGCATGAAGTCATTGGGTGCGTCGTGCACATGCCCCAAGACCCGATGTACGACATTACAAAGCAACTCGCAGTCGGTGTGCCCAGGCTCAGCAATACAGGAAAACGTGGATGTGTTGTTGGGATGCAACTAGACTATAATTCGGCGTGGTCATGACTTTATTGACGACGTGAATAAAATCGCCCATTCGTCGCAACACTCCACTTGGTACAATGTCATCATCGTCGTCATGCGGGCGGACGAGGTTGAAGTCGATGATAGACCACAACAAACCCTGTCCAGTTCTTTTAAAAAAACAACATCCAAAGAACTAGTCATTTTTCATTGCAAGCAAAAAATCCCCGGGTTGTCATTTTTTTCTGGTCCATTAGTTTATTATTAGCTCAATCTCTGCACATTGTCGATTGTTTGGGGCCAAGATGAATGCACAAGTATCAGCATCATCTACCGGTCAGTCCACCACTGCGACCGTTGCTGACAAGGCAAAAGAGACCAAGACAAGTACAACTGGAGTCGCGCCTAAAAAGAACGATGCGACTAAAAAGAGTGACGCCAAAAAGGGTGATGCCTTATCCAAATCGACAACCGTTGCCTCCAAGTCAAAATCCGTCACGCCACCTGTCACGACCGCCGCCGCCACCGCAGCGGCCGCGAAAGCACAACCTGCAATGAAAAAAGGAGTCGATGATGCAAAGGTCGTGGTAGCCGGTGGTCAGGCTGCAAAAACTGTCATTCCCAAAGTATCGGAACCAGCGAAAAAGACGGACAAGACGGACAAGACATCAACCGAGTCGACAAAAGCCGGTTCAGATTCTAAAAAAGTCTTGGCGTCAACAGCCAAGGATACTGGCAAGGTTCCTGCTGCTGGTGCCACGGCAGCCTCGGCAACATCGACAACCACCACCACCACCACCGCAAAGACGTCTGGTATGTCATCTCATGGCGTATTTTGGCCGGTCTGATAATCTCGTGTACGTGTGTGTGTGTGGTTTGACATGTATCTAGAGAAAACTCTTGACAAGAAGGATGACGTCAAGAAGATCGACAAGAAGGATATCGTCAGTAAAGACGGAAAAAAGGATGTGCAGACGACCAAGAAGAATGTATCGATTGCTGCGGCGTCAAAAAAGTCCGCTGGTGCGGACTCGAAAAAAGTGCCGGACAAGAAGGACGAGGTCAAGGCCGTCATTGCAGCCTCGCCTGCATCGTTGAACAAGGATGACACCAAGAAGAAGGTGTCGACGGCCGACGTTGAGAAGAAAGAAGACGTGTCGACGAGAAAATCCACTCCTGTCGTTGCCGAGAATGTGGCTGCTGCTGCTGCTGCTGATGCTGCTGTGGTTGCCAAATCCAACGTCACCAGTGAGGCATCCATTGCGGATTCCAAGGTTGTCAAAAAGTCGGATCCGTCCACTGTCGTCAAGACATTGACACCTGCTGCTCAGAAAAAAAAGATGGACACTGTTGACGAGCGCAAGGACACGGTAGTTCCATCGTCTGTTGAAAAGAAGGCCGAGAAAGATACCAAGGACTCGAAAAAGGACGCAAAAGACAAGAGCAGTGTCAAGGACGCCGCTAAAAAGACCGCGGTGGTAAGCAAGACGCCGACCACAAGCACATCTGTATCTGAATCAAGCGAAACGAACAAGACGAAAACGACCAAGACGCAACCTGTCAAGCCTCCATCTGCACCTCCGAACAAGAAAACCTCCAAATCAGCGCCAGCATCGGCCAAGAAGAACACGTCGACTGATGAAACCAATGAAACGCCCACAACCAAGGACATGGTGGATGTGGATGCAAAACATGCCGAGAAAAAGTCTGACGAAACTCGTGATGAAGATGATGCTGCTGCTGCTGATGATGATACGAATGCTGCTGGAAAGGACGATGACGATGCTGATGCCGATGCTGATGCTGATGACACGAATGAAGAAGAAGAAGCGGTGAAAAAGACTGTCAAGTCTGTTCGCAAAGGGAAACCAGCGACAACTCCAGAACAGAAAGCGGCCAAGGAAGAGGACCGCAAGAAAAAGCTCGCTGAAAAGCGAGCAGGAAAAGCCGCACTCAAAGCCGCTGAAAAGGCGGCCAAAGCGGCGACTAAATCCGCGCGCTCATCGTCGTCGAAAACGTCGAAAACGACGAAACTCAAAACAGATGCAGTTGACGAAGACGGAGGAGATGAATCCGGAGAAGGACAAGCGGGGAACGACGATGCTGACACGAGCACCAAAGAAACCAAGAACGAAAAGAAAAGTCCGAAAAAGGGTGTTAAACGCTCACGTACCACCGCCGAAGCTGAATCTTCGGGTACCTTTCTTTTCTCTCTCTCTCTCGTGTGCTTTGAACGTATTCTTGATTGTTTCACAGATGCGGTCGCGGATGAAGAGACCGCCACAACAACGACAGCCAGAAAGAATGCCTCGAAAGCATCCGATGCAGGCGGTCCTGTCCCGAAACGTCGCAAAGTCTTTATCAACTATCCGGAAATGATTAGACCGTTGCTCCGTGGTGGGTATGTCCTCGTTGACGCACGCGGTAACTGTCTAAGTGCGTTCCCCAAGCCGAGCGTATGTCGAGTGTTGGGAGAGGACGAATCGTTTCCGCCGCTGGAAACGATTGAATTGGATAAATTGCCCGAGTACGGCTGCAAGTGGATCAAAGGTGCGGAATGGAGCACAATTGGTCAGTTTACGTTTCAAGGATTCGTCGATTTCGCCAATCAACCCGCGAATTTCAAAGGATTCGTGTTACGGCCGCGCGAACAAGAATACGTCAGAGAGGTTGCAAAATTACAAAGTGAAAATCGCAAGACGAAGCTCAATCGTCAATCGACCAAATCATCATCGTTATCGGCCACATCATCGCTTGACGTCAGAGGAGGCCCTGTGTCCACTGCTTCTGCTGCTGGATACGATGAAATGTCGTACAATGCATACTTGCACAATTCGAAACTCCTTTCGCACTTGATGGAAACGGAACGACTCGGTGAAAAAGTGGATCAGTTGTGCACAGCGATCCAAACCGCCGATCCATCTGATCAAGACGCGATGATGACGACGGCGGCTGCAACAGCCACATCCACCGAAAGCAAACGCGCCGCGTCTCTTGCGAAACGCGATCGGGTATTGCGATCCGAGAAAATGGTATTGTTACAGGACGAAACACCGGGCATGCCCAAGTTGATTTTCATTTCGGAAAAAGAATTTGAAGGCATTCTCCTCAACTTGCCAAACACTGATGAAAACAAGAAGGAAGTGTTTTATTCTCCGCTCGTTCTGAGTGACGATGATCTGGGGAAAACGGCGATTGTGCCGTTTATTACACATCTTGAGCGCTTTTCCGATGGTGCGGTCACGCCCGCCATATGCATGGATGTGGTTCAGAAGACGCGATTAGCCATGGTTTCGACGCAAACGCCAGAACAACGACGAACGAAAGTTGTCGCGGTTGCAGAAGCGATGGGCTATCGTCAACGCGACTTGGCACGCGCGTTATCTCACTCGTCTTCATCGTCGTCATCATCATCGTCATCGATTTCCGCATATACTGTACCGTCTACATCCGCATCCGCAGCGTCTGCGGCTGCTGCCGCCGCTGCGGCAGCAGCAGTTGCTTCATTGACAGTGCACAAGTCCAACACGTTGGCAGCATCGTCCGCTGCAGGCGCCCTGCCAAGTCTTCCTCCATCTTTGACAAATGGCCTCGCGTCCGGCGGCTCCTCGCATTCCACCGCTTCTACAGCATTGTTGCCGCGACCAACGGGCGTCGGTCAACTTCCCGTGTTGGCGTCTCTACCCGTACTCTCCTAGATCGTTGTACACATGTATATTATTCTCTGACAAAGATGTTTATTATGATAATTGTGACGGTAAACGGACAATTGTACAAAGAAGGGGTTGATGCAGCGGCGTTGATCCTGATTGAACACAAGATATGCTGAGCAGACGATATTGTCCATCGGGAATGATTTGCTCACGTCCGATCATGATGACGGGTGCAGTTCCTGAACTTCGGCTCGTACTACTGCTCGAGCCAGAAGGGTCGGCGGCGGCAAAATCAGCCGAGAGAGGAGAAGGAGGAATTTCAACAGGATTTTTTGGATCGGCATTATCAAATGTGACCGACAAGAGCGCCGACGCGTACACAACATATCGACCAGGACTCAACAGGCAGACGTTTGGATGCGATTGCGGCGACCATTGAGGAATCATGTCCAATTTCCGTGGAGTGGCCACTGTCGGGGCATGATACATCACATGTGTCGTTGCAATTGGAGAGATACATGCCGCCAAACTTGCACGTCGCCCAGGAACAATGCGCTGGGTTCGAGTCCCTTTGGTTGCCGATGATGATGACGACGAAGATGTCGATGGCGACGACGATGGCGATGAACCGGACGAGGAAAGTGCCGCAACCGACGGAGTCGGTCGTTTCGAAACGATACGCGCAGAAGCATTGGAATGCACAGATGCTTGAACTGGCTGCGTCTTCAGTACGGCGCCATCGACCGAGACCGTCTTTTGTTGCACACGCGCCAATGTCGAAGCTACGGGAGCTTTAGCGGAAGCAACTGGATCGACAACAGGTGCTGGTGTCACCACGACGGCTGACGGCACGAACGGTGGTGGTGGTGGTGGTGGTGGTGGTGGCCGTGATGGTATGATTGTCGCGACAGACGATGGAGTCGACGGCGTAAGAGTCGAGACAACCGATGGAGTCGGCGCAGGCGGTGCTGGTGGAGGTGGTGTGCCCTCTGCTACAGAGGCTTTGGCTGGTACAGGTTCCGGTTCCGGCACAGTGACTGGAATTGTTTTTTCAGTCTTTGATGGTGACTTGTCCACCACAAGGACTTCATCAGGCGTAGAAGTGGCGGGAGGAAGAGCTGCTGAGGCAGGAGGAACCGCATCAGCTGCGGCAAGAGGAACGGCCGGTGACTGAACAGGTGCGGATTCAACAATGACGGCATTTTTGTCTGCCGTATTATCGGCACCGGCACCGGTGGCAACGGCCACGGCGATGGTTGGAGCCGGTGCACTCAGTGTATCAACAGCTGTCGGAATCAACACGGGTCCTGTCTTGACGTCCGCTACAATGGATTTTCCGTCTGATGTGTCGATGACTCCACCACCACCACTCGGTTGGGCATTGTCGGATATTTCCGACTTGGGTGCCTCGATAATTCCCGACATGACAAATTCTTGCGAGACGTGTTTACTCTGCGAACGGGGATGTACACTGAAAAGAAAAAAGCGTCCTTCTTCTGGTAACAATGACCGAGATGACGCACACCATAACTTTTTCCAGTGTCGGTATCTAGTGTATATAACTGATTCAAGCACATGGCATCATCAGCGGTCGAGGATGGCGGAGGTGATGACGAGAGTCACCGTATCAAGCAAGCCCGCTACTGCAGCTTGGAATTGATTGTAGCGGTTCAATCTGCCGACTCGGATTCATCGCGAAACCATGATGATGGTCATGTGATTACAAAGCGAGAAATGCCAAAACTCCTTTCTCAACAACCCGCGGCACGGTGGTTGACATCGTGGTGGAATGCTCAACCCGGTCGGTTTCGAGCGTGGTACGGTCCTCTCTCCGAGGCAGCGCGCCGCACAGCATCCGACTGTAAATCCGAGCAGAAATCCCCCGTCAGTGTTTTAGTGGTTTTGTTTGCCAACAATGCACGTTTACCGGGACAAGGGTGGTTGATGCAGCCGCCGCCAGCATCTTCTGTTGAGAAATCTGAAGCGGATGTCGAGAAAGACAAAAGTGAAGAGATGCAAGAAGATTGCATGTTTTACAATTGTTCGACGGCTCCCTGGCGCCTCGATCCACTGACATTGAGTACACGTTTGCCACTCACGACCAACGCCATTGTTGACCAGATCGATATTGTCCGCTCTCGATGCTATGACCCGGTCCTTCCACGATGTGAATGGGTGCAAACACATGTGATGTTGGTGCGGCGACCTCCGCCCGGACTTTCCTATGCATCCATGGGTCGCTTGATCACTGAAATGGCCATTGTCGCTGAACGCACCCAATGTACACATGTGTGTCTCCCCATCACCGATCTCCTGTCAACACCCACTGCTCCATCGTCGTCTTCTTCGTCTCCTACCACTTGGTTAGTTCAACACTTGTTTTTAAACACACCGACGACCTTGCGCATTGTGTTGTCATCGTGTGATGCCAATTGCCTTTCACAAGTTGGGCTGGCTTTCGTCGACTTGCACGCGTCACGAATGTCCAACGGGGGTGGTATGTCTCGCGGCGACTCGTATTCGCGACCCGTCACGGTCCAGTATCCAGTCTCGGCTGCGGCATCGGCTGCCGCATCCAAATCATCGTCTGTCGTTCGCAATCGCTCAGCATAATTGCGTGTAACCCTGCCGAAGAAAAAAAATCTTCTTGTGTGCATGAGTGTGCGACCATTCAGAGTGTACAAACTTACGAGCGAGATCTTCTAGACGAGACATTTGGGTCTTGCGTAGCATCCGACCCACGACTCATTCGTATAAGAGGACCGACTGTGGCTACCACTCGAAGAAAAGGAGGAAAAAAATAATGGCAAGCGGCACTGCCTCTTTTACGGCGTCATCAAACGCCGCATGGAGTCGAACAGCAGCGTTGCAAATTGAAATGGAACGGCAATTGGCCGAAGCCGCTCGTGGAGATGCAGAACATCAAAAACAGATTCTGATCAACGAGTACCAAACGTGGCAAGAGGCCTTCAAAACACAAGTGCACGCCAAGATTTCGGAATTGGACAAGCAGTATGAAGATGCCCGGAATCAACTCATCAATGATGCCGAAGCGCAAGCGGCTCGAATGCTCGAGACAAAAGACAAGGCTGTTGCTGCAGTCACGTCTCAACTCGCGGCGTTTCTCTCCAAGACAGGCGGCGGTGGTGGTGCAAGTTTGAATGGTACACCCACACCCCATTCTGCCAATGGTGTTTCATCTACAACGCTTCAACCACCACGTTCGTTGCCCGTAGCCCCGTTGACGACCGCGGCTTCATCATCATCAACACCAAATGACAAGCGAGCCGGTACTGCTGCCATCACGACAACAACCACAACACCTGCTATTGCGGACGCCAATGCATCGAATGGCGGTGGTACAAGTTCGGTGTACGACATGAAACACTTGTTTGGATCCATGTCTCAACAGCCTTTAGCAGCATCCGACAGTAACGGAGCTGAAAGCGCAATGGGATCGAGTGTCGATGCAACGAGTGGTGTCTACATTCGTGCTCCTGAATTGGAACGGTGGATGGAAACGTCCTTGGGACTCTCCTTGTTTGATGTGAAACGGACCCGATTGGATGTCTTGTTCCAAATGTTGGTGGAAAAGAACATGCCGGTTCCCGTTGACCTGGAAGCACGCTTGCCCACCAAAGTTCGAACCATTCATGCACAAGCCTTGAATCAATTGCGCCAAATGTACGAACACCAACAAAATGCACTCGAATATCAACAATATCAACAAAAACTACAACGACACCACCAACGCCGATCCACGACGGACGACTTTGCATATGGAGCCGAGCAACAACGACGAACGGTGGAACCGACTGCCGAGCGAGATGACGATCGTCGTCGCCACTCGACCCGTCCGAGTCGTCCACGCCGTGGTGACCATCGCGAGACTGTGAACGGTACAACAAATCCAGAAGAACCGCAACAACAACAACAACAACAACTTCTTGAAACGCCGGCCGAAGATGTCGGCGGCGCCGTTGCGAACGAGGCAATCGATCCACCTTCTCAGCGTCGTGGAGGAGGAGATGATGGTCCAAGTGGGGAACGTTCGTCGCGGTCACGTCCTCGTCGCACGGCGTCTGTTGCACCTGGACACGCCTCGGGTCATCGCTCGTCACGTGCCTTGTCCACTCGCCGTGGATAAGTTTGTTCATGTCATAAAAGAAAAATGCATTTTTACAGTGTTTGCCGCTAGATACCTAGATAACTGACTGGGAGAATAGATATGCAATCTCTCAATGACTTGTTCGAGGATGAAGAAGACATTGCAGAGGATCCAGATGCGCGATTGTTGCTCATTGATCGTGGCACCTATTTTGGATGTCGACCGATTGATGCCGCATATGTCGGTGCGGTAACAAATGAACTCCTCCAAGCTTCGCCGTCATATGCAACCGGTGCACGACCGGATGCCGGTCGACTGGCATATGAGACGACAGCACCCGCGTTTGCCCTTCCGGATCGACCATATTGTGGGTCGGCAGATCACATTCGTCGCGCCTTGATTGTGCAAGCGTGTCAAGACAAGTATTGGCCAGGGCGTGGATTTCAACAACCGTTTCAACGATGGACTCGCATTGGACGACCTGGTGAATGTTTTATGCGCGCACGATCGTTTGGCGCAGGTGGTGGTGGTGGCGGCGGGGGATATCGTCCAAGGTCACGTCGTCGTCCCGCCGCTGCACCATTCATTGGTCCACGACCTGCATACGGTCCTCCACGTCCACCGCCGCCACCACCACCTCCACCACCTCCACCGCCAGCAGTTCCACCACCACCACGAATTCGTCGTCGGCCACCACCAGTACGGCCACCGCGGAGGAGATCAAGAAACGATGATTTTCCAGGCGAGTTTGGACCGATTGTCGTCGACAATGGTCCTGCAGCTGCTGCGGCCTCTATACGACCGCGGGTCCGCAGATCTACACGAGCTCAGACAGAACAAAGACGCCGTTAGGATGAGAATCTAGACCTTGCGTACATCGTTGACTAGATTTTTTTTCGTGGTGTTGTTTTTTTAAACAAACGGTGCTGGAAAAAAAGGATTGATTGGGTAATCATTTTTCTTGACGACTACGACTAACTGTTCACAACAAGCAAGCAACCATGGCAACCACGAGCCAACGTCCAACGGCAATCTGGAGAGAGGATAAATGGAGTGTCAAAATACATGAGACGGCCATCAAAGCCATTGCCAAGCGTCGCATGGAGGATGAACACCGGTTTAAAAGTCTTGTGGCGACTGGCAACTTTGATTCCCGTGCGCGAGAAGCTGCAATCGAGGCATTTATCGCGGCGTCGTCTCCTGGCAAGGATCATGACGAAACGGTTCGAACAGCCGTTAGAACGCTCGAATCTGGATTTCAGCTTATTCGTCAACAAGTGGAATCAATGAAATCATGTGATATATGGATTGATGTAGAATCATCGCGGATCGTGCTCGGTGACTGTCAAATCTCATTGAAAGCACCGTTTCCATACGTGGCCATAGGACCTTCTGTGGTATTCAACGGCCGCTTGTCGCTCAAGTTGATCGGTGGTACATGGTATGGTCCGGGCGATGCCATTCCCGACACTGATCAAAAGCTTCTGGATTGTGCGGTAACTCTTGCCGCCACCAATTTCACGGATTTTCTGTCTGTGACAAGTACATTGGATCAGCAATATATTATATTGAAAGGCTTCATGACGATCTGCGACATGGCAACATCTTCTTCGACGACGACCATACGCCAAGTTTTGACGAAAACGTTGACGGAACGCACTCGAGTCTTGCAAGAGAAACTTGGGACGGACAAGTGTGCTAGTCTCGATACCGAGCTGAAGCAAGCCAACGTTTGTCCGTTATCGGATGTGGGGAATCTCAAAGAGGATGTGGATTGTATCTACAAGGTGATACACATCGTTCTCTCGAAAACATCACGTACTAATGCATCTCCAGCATGTTCCAACGCGACCCATGAAGTCGTGTTACCAACAAGTGACAATAAACACCTGCCACGACAAATGTCCTCACTCGGCAGTACAAACGGAGGCGACGATATTCTACCCTTTACTGCAGCCGCAGTGCGTCGAGTTGCATCGGCCAAAGCATCCGGAGTCGAACATGCACAAATAAATGGCGAACAAGGTCCGAATGGATATCACCTGAGCGACCTGAGCGCTGCAGCCGTTGCGGAAACCACTGCTGCAGCCGCTAGTTGTCTTGTCCCCACCACTGCTGCGAGTGTCCCTGTCCCTCTGCCAACTACAAGTGCCCCAACAACTGAAACAAGAAATGGATGGTCCTCGTCCTGCATCGTGTGTTGATTTTACGACTACTACTACTACTAGTTTCATTTGACAGGATTTGTAACACATTTTTTAAGTGAACATGTACCATTCACTCTAGGATCGGTGGTAGCAGAGTGTATCACTCGCTCTTTTCAATATATACAGTACAATTCTTTTGATTTCGATGTTCAAATGTCGTGCCAATCAAAAAACGTTTAGAAAATCAACATCCAAAACACATGTTTAAAAACACACGCAAATTCATAATTCCTTATTTTGCCAGACATTTTTTCGGAATTAGAACATGTCATCATCGCTTGTCAAAAAGGCTCCTTTGAAACGCCGTCATGCATCTATCGACTTGGATCTAGATGCCGACGATTCTGCTCCTGCCGCGACAATGTCGTCATCCTCATCCAGCAGCGGCAATGCGATTGCCAGTGGCGCAAGTCCCAAGAAGAAGCGTAAAGTCGCCAAGCCTCTGCAAGGACGACTTTTGCGGCAATCCATCGCCTATTCAGAAAGACAGGATCGCATCAATGACGACTGGAACGACATTTGTCTCGTGCCAATTGCTTCGCGAGAAGATGCACGGAAAAAGTTGTGCGATGCGAATGATGGCATGTATTCGACAGGCGCTCGATCCTTGACAGCCGATTCCTTGTGGTCGAGGCGAATCTATTGGTTCTTGACGCGCTCGGTGCCACGAGAAACGTGGCAACACGACAGTGTCGGATCCTGGTCATCATCATCATCTTCGTCATCGTCATCGTCGTCGTCATCATCAACATCATCAACGACGATTACGACAACGACCGGGACGGTAATAATCCGGCCTTCAGCAACAGTGGAAGCCGCGCATGCAAACGCAATCTCCAAATGTATCGATGAGGCGACATTGGATCGATCATACCAATGGCATGCACGGTCAGAATCTGGCACATTGGACCATATCCCCAAAGGGTGCGAGGCCATTTTGTTTCCTGCATCCGATCATCCGATGTCCCAACTTGTTCCCATTGCAGCCAGCATGACTCAGATGCGTCGAGGCATGCCCCGGGCTTGGTTTTTTCGATTGGATCTACACGACTTGTTCGACACGGACATGGTTCGGATGGCGCGTGTATGGATGGCAATGGAGAGATTGGTCATCCGTGATGCAAACGAACGGGTGTCAATCGTCACATATCCATGTCGACTTCGTGAAGTTTTGGAAAATCTGCAAACATGTACTGGACGGCCCTTGCCAACATGCCTGTGGTATACGGAAGCACCGTCAAAATCCGATACGGAACGAAAAGATGCCATGCGAGTCTTTCGCCGGTTTGATCGCAATGCGAGATTGGAACCTCGATCCAAGGCAAGCGTGAATCTGAGACTCGTACAATGTGGATCGTCGTCGTCGTTCTCGCCAACTCAAATGGTATCTTTACAAGGCCTACCCATTTGTACGCAATTGTCATCTCCTTTGAGGCAACAACCAAAGCGTAGCAGTATTTGCTTTCGTCCAGACTTGAAATGCCCGGGCGGTGTGAAAGAGGATGTGTGGGGAATCCATGTGTCCAATACATCATTTCGGACCGAATGGAATCAAACGAAAGTGACAGTCGAATCGTCTACAATGGAAAATCGTCTAATGGAACGTGGTCATGACACGATGTTTGTCTTGTGGTCTTTTGGAGTCGATGTCCCCGCGGCCGTCCGCCTCCATGTGAACATGCTCAACTCGATCAAGCATGTTGTGCTTACAACTATTTTTTCACGGTCGAATTCTCCATCTGAACTTGGATCGCTGGTGACTGCTTATGCATATCCGCGTCTAGACGCACATCAACTCGAAATGGCGCGTTTCCATGGGGTTGGGGATAATGATGAACCTCTTGCAACTCTTGGGAGATATGATTGATGTTTTATAAAAAACTATATTCTTTTTTTCTACGCTGCACGAAACCCGATGGCTGGAAAACCATCTCGAGATGCCTCGGCTGCTCGAGTGGTTTAAAACGGTCCAGGATTCGCAAGCACAACCGGCAACGATCCACCTTCGCCACAGCTCGAAAGGATATCCTTGACCATCAACGGACCCAACAGAATGGACAAGATTCCGGCCAAGGCCTTGGTCATAAGCGACAAGCCCGTGCTCGCTATAGATGAGCCTATAGATGTTAGCACTTGTCCCGAGTACACAACAGCCGAGCCAAGTCCGACGCCAAGAATGTTGCCAATAAATTCCGACAACCACGTACCGGAGCGCTTAGCAAGAGCCGCCAAAAAAGGCCATGACGATCCGACGATACATACGACACGTTTCACTGTAATGACCAATGTCATGGCCAGAAACACGAAATCGATATTCTTTATCAGCGTTGTTGCAGCCTTGATGCCCTTGATGCTAGAATGACCCACGACTGATACCGCTTGGCGACTCAAGGATAGAAGCTTCGTCAAGGCATCACGAAGAAAGGCGTGTAATTCTTGATTCTCCGCCACCCATTTCACGCCTCGGCCGACAGCATTCAACGCGCTGGAACCAATCTCGGCTAATTTCGTCCCGGTCAAGCGCAAGAAGGATTTCCATCCACTCGGTTGGCTTTCCAAGACGGCCGCGGAATCTTCTTGTGTGTCGGTCGTAGACGCCAGAGACACCGATGCTGCGACGACAGCTTTCAACCCTCGTTTTGCCAAGGCCACTTCTTTCCGAGTAGCACCCGAAGCCAAGAGTTGGCGCGAAACATTCGCGATTGCCGTCTTGGGAGAGGCACGTGTACGCCCTTTTGTCGTTTTCGGCATATTCTTGAGTGAGACACTTACTTTTTTCGCATTCCAACATCCACAATTGCAACTAAACACTGAAACTTGGAGGTTTCGCTCATTTTAATCCTCTTTTAGTCAAAAATCGAAAATGGGCAAGCCGTCAACGGGTGATCCACGTACGTACGCTGAAGCTCTGGTCAAGGAACGATCCATCGCCTTGACGGGTATCTATGATTTGGGGACGGAATTGACGTTGGTCGGCGTACAAACCAAGGTCAATGGCGGTGTAACTCTCCAGTACAAGTGCACGACTGCCCTTCCTCCCTTGCGCCGCAAAGTCGAAGCCGTCAAGCTTTTTGATGACCTATGGAACAAGTATGTCGTCTTTTTTTCGTTCTTGTTCTCTTCAATGTTCTTATGCATATGTGTGTGTGTGTATAGATTGGGAGCAGCCATGGGATCCATTCCATTTTATTCAAAACTATCGATTGAACAGCGATTGGAACACGTGGACAGCAACGCTAAAGATGTGGAAGGGAATTTGGACGACGACAAGATGGCTGAAATTCAGTTGCTTGCGTGCGGCAATCCGGGTACGCATCTGGTCAAGGAATTGTCGACAGACACCTTGACGGATTTGCAAACGTGCGGGTGGATGCCGCCTCAACGGATTGCGGATGCATTCGGCCGCAAGACGCTCTTTTTCTTGCAACCCTTTTGGTCCATTCGTCTCCACCGTCCATACGTCGAAACGTTTACCGGTGTCGTCGTCGATGCCACGGATGCCGCTGTGACGGTGACGGAACAAAAGTTGATGAAGGCTGACGCGACAAAAATGTGGCTTGTTCCTGTGCCGCACTTTCACCCGTGTGCGATCGCGATTCCACCGTCGGCCGTCACCTTTGGACCCGATCTTGTGTGGAAAGCGTGCGCTGAAGCATTGGGTGACGATGCAAAGCAAGACGCATGGACTCGATCCAAGACGCACATGATCGCGTTGAGCGGGCTCAAGGCCGAAGACGGACGTGCACTTGTCACGCCTGCGTTTTGGAAATCTATGTTGCAAAAATTGATCCGATGGCCTTCTGTTCGCCGGTTTCTTCCTCCAGTGACAGCGATTCCTGGACACGAATACGATTCTCGATTCGTCTTGGTGTGTTCCATGGCGTTATTGGCACTGCATCCGGGTGCATTCATTCCTGACGTTCAACGCTTTGTTACGGGCATTGAAGGACTCGTGAAACGTCTCGCCGTCATTTGCTGGGAAGATTCGTATGCAACAGGCGATGATCTTTTGCATTTAATGGCCTGCGCCGTCGTTGCCAAGCAACTCAAGACATGGCGTCCTTCGTATCCGTTCTTGGTTCGATGGTTCCGTATTGGGCTTGCTGCCATGGCATCGACTAAATGTTTCGTGTACGATCTTTCTTCAAAAACACCCGTCCCCACCGGCGGTGTGTTGCCGTGCGACTCGTCATGGCAGAATGCAGCTGCTTTATTGGCGATCGTGCGATCGTTTGATGGCGACATTCGACTCGCGCATGCCGTGGCCGCTCATCAAGGCACCAAACTTTTGGAATCAAAAGGACCGCCAACTTCATGTCTATCATGGACCCACGCACTCGATCAACACTGTGCTCCCAACATGGCCTACCTTGAATTGCTCTCGGTTCTTCAATCATGTGGAGGTGGATCCGGTGGTCATCCGTTTGCATCCTATTTCGGATCCGTGTTTCGTCACGTGACGGGATTCAATCCACGGCGCGGAAGATCCGACGCGGAAGTGTGTCTACCCAAGGTCGTCTCTTCTTCTCGGTATAACAAACACTTGTGTGGTTGACGAATGAATGAATGATGCAGTTTGATGCAAACGTCAAGCGGACACAGGATGCGTATTGGAAGGCATGTACGGGTCCATCAATTGAAGGAACGAAATCAAACATAAAAACGGATCTTGTTGAGTACGAGGTCAAGTATGTCTTGAAGAATGAATGGTTGGCGGCGGCGATTGGTCACCTGGAATTGCGCAAGATGAAGCCCGCGGCATATGCCGTGGTCCATCCAACGGATCTTTCCATCAATCTGACGAAAAAACCGGCACGTGGGAAATCCGTGACAACGACCGACAGTGGTGGAGGTCTTACAGAAGTTCAACACGCCAAGTTGACATCGGGTGTGGACACTCTCTTGAGCCAAGGGGTCAAGTGGCGTGGATGCGATCCACCATTGGATGCGTGGAAAAACGCCATCATCACTCGTAATGGAGCAGGCACGTTCTTCATCAATGGAGAACCGTGGGATACGGCACGTCATGTGTCGTGCAAAACGCAAATCGACAGCAAGGCGTGGGATCTTTTGCAGGTGAAACTCGAGCAAGCCGCGAGTAAAACGTTGACGAAAACGGATCCCAATCCATTGTTTGTCGTCAAACGATTGTTGAGTTATTTGCAACAGTATGGACGTACCTTGGAGTTGCCTGGGATTGCCCGGGATGGAGGTGGAACGGCGGGTATGGTGTACGTGCAAGATTCTGGCGTGGTTGAATGGCTCGTGTCACTGTGTACGTGGTTTCCACACGCTCTGGGTCGAATCGGACCCGTACGCTTCCGAGTGTTGCTACCGCCACTTGTATGGATCATTCGCGATCGCATTGCGGATATGCTCGTTCGCACAACAACGACGACGACGGCCGTGATTGGTCCGCCGTTAGCGTCTTCGTCCTCATCCTCGAAATGGTCCAAGGGCGCGTTTCAAGACACAATCAGGACGCGAGTGGATTGGCCGCATCAAAAGGACCTGATTGCGCAAATGATGGATCGTCATCGGCAAGGTTACACGCGTCACTTTGTCTGGTTGCACATGGGGTTGGGCAAAACGCGGATCCTGCTGAGATTCCTGTTTGAATTGCTGGTTATCGGCGCTCTTCCACCGTATTTCATCTTGTCGACGCCACATTCAGCCATGGCTACGGTACGCAACGAGTGCAAAGCGTTTGGTCTCGCCGTGTATGAATTGCGCAAGCGTGCGGGTGGTAATGGCGTTGTGACGAAACCGTTGCCGTACACGGTCACACTTGTGGAACACGATCAACTGCGTCAAGTGAAGGATATTCTGTTGCCGATCGTGGATCGGGCGGTTGTTGCCATTGATGAAGTGCACAAGGCGTTGGACGAAACGACGCAACGTACGGCGGCTTGTCAGCTTCTGGTCGATCAAGCCGCATTCGGATTGATCACGACGGGTACCCCCGTGGTGGACAATTCCTTGGCCAAAATGATTCGCTGGTTGCAAACGACTGTGCAATTCCAAGTGACGTTGAATAACTTTATGGTGGCAACACTCGTTATGCTCCACAAGCGTGTGCGCACGGGGATTGAAATCCGATCCCGTCTAGTGACGGCTGCCATGACGGATGCCGGTCGGCAAGTGTTTCAAGACAATATGCCGGCATCGCGTGGAGGCAATCGGAAATCCGCAGACCACAAGGCCACGCAAACCGCGCTGGCCGTGTGTCGCGCCTCCGTCACGCGACAAATCGTCAAGGAAGCCGTTGCGTTACTGTCCGATCGCAAAACGTGTCCGGGCGTGTTCATCCTTGCCGAATCGTCCGCACATCAAGAGACACTCAAATCGGATCTTGTGAAAGCGGGAGCGGTCAACGAGAAAGAAATCTGTTTGGTTTCGGGCAAACATGAAAGCGTGGATTTAACGCCTCTCAATGCCAAGACAGTGATGCCAGACGTGCGCGTGCTCATCGGATCTTTGCATCATGTGAATGGATACAATGCTACTCGCTTTCATCACATGATTTCTGGCGTCTACCCGAGCAATCAGGCGACACGCGATCAAGCGGAAGGTCGTTGTGACCGTATCGGTCAAGTCTCTCCCTTTGTCGAAATTATAAAAGTTGTGGATGCCATGGGTGTCGGTACCTGGATGCTGAATGCGCACGCCTATCCCAAATCGGTCAATGAAATGCTCGCACAATTGGTCGTGCCGTCTTCGTCTTCCTCTTCTTCCTCTGCATCCTCGTCTCGCAAGTCGTCAGTGCCGACAAAGAAACGTAAACGTTCTGACGATGATGATGATGACGACGATAGTGCCGTTCGCCCTTCTAGAAGCAAACGTCCGAGTATCCAATAATGTATTTTGTTGTGTAAAAATGTCGCTATTAATTACTGTTGTTTAAATGCAGTCGGGGCTTGCACCAAGGTGCCAGGAACCGACTCATCCGGAGGAAGACAAACTACAATACCATACATGAACGACAAAAAAGAGACCATGTGCATACGTACATTTTGCAACAAGAGTGTTGCGGACGTGCACCGTGACATCAACGGGTGTATTGTTTCTCTTGACGAAATCCAGCACGCGTTCGTCGTCAACGTCAAGATCCGCCCTGCTCGTGTAAACGGAAGCACCGTCTTTGTCGTCGATCGGGGTAAACGTAAACTTGACCAGAAACTGTCGCAACTCGCGTTTCAGCTTGTCGGGAATCGCATCAGGCGTCACTCGTAGAAAAATGTGATGTTCATCACATTTATCAACCCATAGTGGAAACAACATGTCGTCTGCAATATCGAACTGCGCAGGTTCCTTTTCTGCTTTCATTGACACGGATGGCATGGTGAGCGAGAAACGAAACCTATCCAAGAAAGCATTTCGATCAACAAAAAACAACATCCATTTCTTGCTAGAAAACATGCATTCTCAACATATCAATCTTCATATTTCATTTCAATTGTGCAAGACACAATACAATGGCATCCATCACTACATGCCACCAGGTACGATTTTGTGTATCCTGTTTTATCGCTCCCTCTTTTAGGTCCCTCGACACAATCCATCGCTAGATCGTTAGACAAATTTATATAAACAACATGATACCAATGATTCAAACGGTGATTGAGACTTCGATTCGTTTATTGAATGGCGTGTGCAAGACTGGACAGATGAAGGAACTGTGCATTTGCACCGTATGCATTCATGATGCACTCGGGGTTTTGATCGTCCAGCACGACGACGACAACGGGAATCGGGCGGGCGACTACTTGTGGAACGTTTTGATGACCTTGGAGCAAGAACAGTCGTTGCATCGCAAAAATGTTCGGGCGTTGGCGGCGATCAAGGAAGCCTGCGTGTCTAGGAAAGTGGCACTAACTGCCATGTCGGAAAGGAAACAGGATCAGGCCAAGCTCGTTCACGTGGCGCGAGTTCAACACAAGGTTGCCTGTGGATTGATTGAGATTGTCCGAGATTTCCTCGAGGCATGTGTCGCGCAGCAACATCGACCGACACCCGATGGCACACACAAACGAAGCGTATCAACTCGACACATTTATCAAATACTGGCTCGGAGGCCACAACAGGTCCAGGGCCGCATCAAGTCCGAGTAATCGAAATAATTTTCGATTAGAATGCATGTAAATGCATGTACAAATTGTAAAAAAAATGACCGAGTCTAAGGCTGTCCTTTGAGATCTAGACGGTGACTCCAATGGCTTGTCCAGACGTGTGTGGAGCGTCCGTGACGACGGAATCGAGATAGAAATCTCCATCGAGTGGTTGAAACGCGCCTGTAAATACGACATCGCGTCGATCTTGTTGATGTGCGTGACGCACCGACCGAAACGTCACAACCCGAGGTATCGTGTCAACGGTATGTGACGTAACAAGATGAGGATACGTTCGCCGTGTCGGAGGTTTTGCGCATGTCACATTGGTAAAGCAGCACTGATGAATATTGTCCAACGCGACGACAGCATCACGAATCGCGTGATACCTGCCCTGTCGTGCATTCGTCGGAACAGCATCAAACATATCGGCATAGTCGCTTTGAGGCACACGAGTGAGTTGCCATGCACGGGTCCACTCACTCAATACGAAATGTTCACACGGGCGACACTTGGAACTCATAAATCCCAAAAGCAGCGTCAACCCTAACGGGCGCCAGTTGGCGGGACACGTTTTCCGGCCGTACATGTCTGCGATCGCTTTAAAATGTGCGACAGGATCCAATCCGGGCAAAGCAACCGCGAATCCACGCCGCGCGTATTTTGCAAGGCGATATTCGTAGGTCGTGCTCATGCGGGATCGATCGACAAGATTGTACCGATTCACAATCGCTCGCATTGCACGATCGCTGATCAACAATTGGTCATGCTTCGCATCAAACGCGACTGCACAACAATCAATATCAAAGCCAAGCAGCACTTGAGATGCCGATTCATAGAGGCGCAGTATGATTTGTACGCTTCTGAATGGGTGTGGCATCACGAACGTCACTGCATTTTGTGATCGAATGCATGTAATGTTGACATCTCCTCGAGGAAGCGCAAGACGCAACCGCGTGTAAATGGCCAAGATGGCACGGGTCGCCTCGACTGGATCTTGAGTGACGAGGAATAAATCAATGTCCGTTGATCGCCACGCGCTCAATCCAACGAGCGACTTGGTTTCGATCTTGACCACCTTTTCTTTTGCTTGTTCTTTTTCCGCCGTCTCCAAACTCTTCATAAGGACCGATGAGATTTCTTGTCGTCGACGGGCGCGTTCGAGTTGCCGTTCACGATACGTTGGTGGAGCCCGACGTGTTCTCGAACTCGATCTGGTTCGTGGTCTGCGACGTCCAGGTTCTGCATATTCTCCATCATTTTCTGCGGGAGATGCATCGACTTCTTCTTCTTCTTGATCGTCGTTGTCGTCTTCTTCTCCAGATTCTTGATTCATGATTTGTGAGGACGATGACGCTGAAGATGATACGTTCACAACATCCGTCTTGAGTGGGATCACCGACATGAATTCCGGACGGTTGTACATAAAACTTGTATGCCATCTCAAGATCCGACTTGAGTCTTTTGCTCTGTCACGATCTTCTGCATGAACTGCTAGTCCATGCATCCAAAGGACACGTTCAATTGTCTCTTCCATGATTGGATCCAATGCAATTGGATCGGCGGATGTCTTTTTCGTTTTCTTGTCGTGCTTTACTGACGATTCCACATCCGTTGCCGCAACTCCTGACGTGGATGTCGCGGCAGCAGCTGACGAAGAAGATGTCGACGTCGACGTCGACGGAGACATCAATCTTCGCAATTCACGCACTTGTTTCTCGAGCGCCTTGACCTTTGTTTCTTGCAGTTTGCGAATAGTGACAGGTGACACTGAGCGACGGGGTTTGGACGTTAATTCGGCCGCGGTGCCATGTACCGTCATTGTCGCGATACTATTCCGAATCAAGCGAAGGATATCGCTCATGCTGGACGACGACGCTATGGAAGGCGCGGATGCCGATGGTGACGATGACGACGAGGAAGAAAGTTGATCGCCAGTCTTGGTAGAGAATCGACGAGTTTTGCGGTCCTTCTTCTGCAACTGAACAAGTGCAACTTGCGTGTTGCGGAAGATCGTCTCCATTTGCTTTTTAGCGTGGGGCTTGTTCGCATAGTCTCGCAAAATTGAATCTCCATGGACGGCAGTCCAGCATCTTTTATCGCGGGTTTCATTTGGCCATTGCATCATACAGCTCAACACGGCTCCACCGGCAACAATGACTGGCAAATCTGACAAGTCTCCCAACATGTCAAACGTCAGGGCCTGAAATCGCGTTTTCCATGTCTTCACGTCGGTTTCATAGGAAGCCATCGTCGATTGGGATTGAATGGGAGCATGCAAGAATGGATACACGTCGGTTCGCGTCACGTCTTGAACCGGACACATGACCGAGTTGCTTTTCGTGCTTGTGCTGTCGAGCGGGGAAAACACGTGCACATGCGTCTTGGCCCAACGCTGAATCGCGTCAAGGTCCGCCTGCATCACCGCAGTACGAGCAGCGGTTTCGGCTGCCAGCATTTCAGTGTCTGCACGCCTCAACGCAGCATCTTGTGCAGTTGGAGGATACGATTGGTACATTTCTTTCGGAACACTAAACTCGAATCCAGATCGCTTGTCACCTTTTGTGATCAACTGCATGTCCGCGACTTGGTCGCGTACCCATCTCGAAGGCGGCGTCACGGTCGTGGCGTTTTCGCTTTGATTGATTTGAGCTCCACATGGACACGGGTACTTGCGTCCACACGGACAGTATGCGTATTTCATAAATGTTTTGTACGATGGATCTTGTCCACATGGACACGGTTTCATTCGTCCACACGGACAGTACGAGATTTTGATTTCCAAGAATCGTGGCTCGTCGTTTTCATCATCCAAGCCGAGAATATCTTCCGTAGTAGATGATGCCGCCACGGTAGTGGCAGCCACTGATGATGAATCGCCCGACACTTTCGGCATGTCATCCACATGTTGGGTTGGAGGTGTCACGATGGTGGGCATTGTCACATTTGTTCTGACGATAGCCAGTGGATGCAATCGTTCAACCGCAGGCACAATCCCATAGAATAGTGCATTGCGATAAAGCAACGCACGCTCCGAATCACTCTTGGGAATGTGCAAATCCGACGTTTGGAGGAAATCATACAAAATGGCAAACATGTCTGAATCTCGATCATACTTGACCGTCACTTCCTTGACCGGCGCAGCTGCCGATGACGCGGCTGCTACTGTGGACAGCGACGACGACGACGACGACGAGGATTGACGTACCGCTTGCTGAGCCAAGAGAGTCCATTGGCATTCGGGCCATTGGCGAGACAAGATTGACAAGGCACAATCGAATCTCCGCCCACTGACGATAAACACCACATTGGTGTCTTGTATTGCCGTTGCCATCATTGTCGTTGCGTTGATCTGGAAAAGAAGAAAAAACGATCCTTGTTTGATTTTGTCCAGCGAATAATGGAAAAAAATAACCTCATTTTTTCGGGCAGCGATCTGTTCATTTTCGCACGCACACGCAGCCATGGCATCCGTGTCGCTTGTCACCAAGGTCGGTCTTGGAGCGGTGTATGTCATCCTGGGCGCGGCGGCAGCCAATCGGTCGTGGTTATCGCATCGCAATCAACATGTCGAGAAATCCATTCGCGTCTGGCGTGCACTCGGCGCTGCGTCCGTTGCACCGCTCTATCATGTCGCCCAAGCGTGTACCGACATGGATCAAACGGTTCAAGAGTTTGACGCACAAACTCTTCGCGAGACACAATACAGCCTTCCGTAGTTGTTGTTTATGCAATCTCGTGTGTACATGTCTCAAAAATAAGTGTTCTTGTTGCAGTCTGTACGATGAACAAGGAGAGGATGACCGAGGCGAACCAGAGAGTGGACGAACAACGATTGTATCTGCTCGCGTGTTCAAAATTGACGGACGAGGAATTGGCGAGAATCGACATTTGGATGAATTCAGACTATCAACAACAATTAGAAGGACAAGTGTGTGCACATGTTGTTGCATATGAATCCATGCTGATCGCAAAATGGGATGCTGCGGACACGTGGGCCCGCGGACTGGGATTGTATATCGCGCACCTCGACTAGCAATAAATTTATTCTCTCGATTCCCATTTTTCCGAGGGTAAAAGACAACTCGTTATGGACCGTCTTTTACCGCCGCTATGCTGCATAGTCGGCAAATATGCCTCGCTTGTCGACCGACAGCATCTGCGACGATTGTGGCCCAAGGAGTTTGCCGGTCTGGCCGGATACGAAATTGACCAAATGCGCTCAGTCATGACGTATTATTTTGAATGCGACATGAAACAGCTGGATGCCCTTCTTGTACGAGAGGGTGGTCGTGTATCTGGCGCGCTTCTGGGGTCTGCACTCGTTCATGATCTCGGAGTGTTTACGATGGACCAAGTGGCACGCTATGCCTATCTCCGGCTCTACATTCACTTGCAACGGATTACAGAAGCCGTTTGCAAAGACATGAAACAAATCTTTACCAAGTTGTCGTACGAAGATGTCGAACCCAAAGGGGAATATTCTCTATCCTCAGGTGATCCAGCTCATGTAGATGATCCATGTCCAGTACCACAAGGGTGCCGAAAATTGATAGTGTACATTGTGACGCCGGAAAGTATTACCCCCGCTGATATTCCGGAAGTTGCATATACCCCGAGCAGTATGCATGTTTCACGTGATACCATGATGCAGCTGGATGAGCGATGCATGAAGATGCCCTCGCTTCGTAAATGCTACGGTGACGGCGTTGAAGAGTTTGAGGGAGAATATGAAGAGTACGAGGGAGAACAGGATATGGCGAAGGCATTGTCCCGATGGCGTGCGTTTGGATTTCGAGTTCCCCACATCTCCCACATACAAGAAGAATGCGAATGCTCGAGTTCCACTGACGAGATTCTTTTCCAAAGACAATGCAGTTGTGGCGCGATTTGGTGCAATACTTGTATTGAGGTGGCCGAAATGCGAAGATCGTCCGATGCTCGTCAAACCGTTTGCCGATCTTGCTCGCCATCTCGGATGCTATCCGGCATCCACATGGACCGGTTACGTTTCCCTCTCGTCAATGTGACAATGGAACGTGTAATATGGCTAGCAGCTCAAATGGAGCGAGATCGACATGGTTTCAAACGATTTAGCACTCTATTGTTTACGCCCAATGCGTTACAGAACGGCCAACGTTTACGAGTGACAATCGACCCGAAGCGCACGGACAGTGCATCTCCGAACACCGACGTGAATCTATTTCACGTTACCGATGGCATATGCAGTCCGGAAAAGTTCATAACAGTTGAACGACATGACCACAATACGTTTACATTCACACGTTTTTCACCTCAAAGAGACGAAATGTTGTGGATGTTTACGTGGGTTGGTATGGGCTCGAGTATTGTCTTGATTGATGATGCGGGGTGTCATGTGTGTCCTGAAAGATAGATAGTTGTCGTTGTTAGTTGCACGTACGACCTAAAAAAAGAAATAAAGCTCACGTTTGTGAACCAGTGAGGATGCAGGTCACGAATCCGGGTGTATTGAGCAACTTCCGGTTCGAAAATGCCGAGACGGTACGGTTTGACGTCATTGTTCAGAAAGCCGACGCATCATGGCCTGTCGTTCTCCACGGACACGTTCGGAAAGCATCCTTGCATTGGCTTCCTCCCGGTTTGGCACGAATGATTGCCGAGTATGCAGATTGTACAACTGAAGTTTACGAAGACATCATGCCGACTTCGACCCCCATTCCCGTGAATGCCGGCGATGTCTACATGGTTCGGGCCACCCTCATAAACTCGTCCTCGGAAAGTAAATGTACCCGACTACTCGATCTTTCAGGCGGTCTAGAATTTGTACCGACTCCTATTGCCTAGTTTCCAGTTGATTGTTTTGTCCATAAAAAACACATGTATTGTCTAGATTACGAGTGTACGCGACCGCGGCCCTTGCGTCTCCAAAAAAAGAATCGATGGCCTGCACGCATGGTTCCACCTTTGCGTTTTCCCGTCGTTCGAGATTGACGGATCGTTGTGTCATGATCATCACCGGTATCCGTCGTCGGTGCATCGGCCATTGTCTCGGAACAGAATAAATATTCAATCTTGACAGTCGAGGACGCCGACACGGCTGTCGATGTTGATGATGAAGAAGATGACGATGACGAGGACGACGATGTGGATGACAATGTCCAAAATCGGATACGCTCGAGCAATGCGGCATCGCGCACGTCGCGTGCACCAAATACATCGGCCACATCGGGTTCATACCGAATCACAACCGCAGAATGACTTGGCAAGACTTTAGATTCGAGTGGCATGCGCCGTGTCGTGTGTCTTTCATCGACTTCGATAATGACACCACGAGATTTGTTCTCTCTTTCACTCTTCATTTCGAGAAAGCTGACAACCTGTCGAGCAGCAGCAGCAGAGGATGTCTTGGCATTTTCAAGCACCTCGTAAAATTCCGGATCGTCGGGATCCTTGTAATCATTGACCCTGTCAGAGGCAGAGGTTGATACAATGGATGCGACCGGATGATCATCGCCGTCTTGCTGGATGCGCATCCATGTCGCTGTCGGCATGAACCTGCGCAGCAATCGTACCACATATTGTGCCTTGACACGTCCAGGCAAAGTCGGATCACATGTTGGACATATGAGGCTCTTGTGCGTCACACGTACGCGATTGCAGACGGGACACATCCATCCACCCCCGTGCAATATCGAGCAGTACTCAGCTCGGGGTCCATGACCCGATGCTGGATGATCACAACCAGGTGATTGACATGTATTGTGCATTTTGCACCGGCCAAAGATATCGACGGCGATCCGCGAGCACTTGTTTACGGTGCATCGCAATCCACCACCGTGACGTGCACAGGTCGTATCTCCCTCCCTCAAAACAAACCATTTACAACCATCTGCTTGACATGGAACGCCTCCTCCATGAAGCTTTTCACACCGCGTTTGATTTGCGCCAAGGGCGACAAGATGTGGACAATCCTTGACACTGCACTTGTCGCCTCCTCCATGCCGCCGACACTTGCCATGTTTCACACTCTTGGCTTCACACCACTCGTTATCACACGTCGTGTCCATTTTGAGTCCCGTCTGTCCTGGCTTCGGGTTGGATTATATCTAATCAAATAAATACTCGATAAAAAACACACATATTTTTGTCCTTCTATATGTAACATTTAAAACGCAAGTGATGCAGTTTATTGTGTCTTGTTTGACACGTGCTGTACATCTGGTGATCTGACTAACGTCGGCTCCGTCGTGAGCCAAATCAATGTATCAATTGCAAGGACTTGCTCCATAAAATCGTTCCCCGGATAGATACTGCTTTCGAGATCTTTAATGACAGCTTCTTTACCATGTTTCACCAAGAGCTGCGTGGTGACAAATTCCCGGAAAGACGATCGCTGCTTTTCTAAACTGGATTTGATTTGTGGTGTCATGGGAACCTTCATCTCTTTATAGGTCATGACATCACCTGCTGCAATGGCCTTTTCGTATTCTTCTGCAAGCCGTAACGGTGCACCTTTACGATCATGGTCACCGCCACCACCACCTCCTTCCAAGATCGAGTCAGGACGTGCTTTCTGGTTGTCGGCCATGGATTGGATTTTAATTTTATTCTACCAGTTATATATCCACGCGAAAAAAATACTCGCGATATATTCGCAAAAAATGAATTCTAGGCATCAACATCAATGGAAATCGACACACGTGACCCGCTACTCGAACTACTACTGGCGTTGGATCCTCCCGCTAATATGGATGCGGTCGACGTTGAGGTGGTAGTCGACGTGGAGGTGGTCGTAGACGTCGAGGCGGAAGATGAACGGGTACGTTCCAAGACGGTAGCCAAGAGATCGGCACGTGAAAGTGGAGGTTCGCCTCCAAACAGGCCGGATCCCGCAAGTGCCAGGGTAGGATCGGCATCAAGCAAGGCTTGGCGTTCGGCGGGTCCAATGGAAACTGGCCACGGGGAGACGGGTGCCCCAGCTGCCGCATCAGCGGCATCGGCTGCATCGGCAGCCGCCTTCATGTGTCGCCACGCGGCACGACCGGCTTCTTTTGCGGCGACGCCCGACAAGCACGATCGTTTCAATTCAGCTTCAGCAATCGCAGCCGCAAGCTCACGGTAGGCTGTTGACGCTTGCACACCCAAGCGAAAGGCTTCGGCTCCCATGGAACGGCGCAACTCCCGCAAATCCGAAGCCAATCGAGCCGCATCGAGGCGTGCACAGGCATCGCGCGCACGCTTTCTTTGTTCGAGCGCGGCTTGACGAGGATCGAGACCGACACTTGATTCACCGACCGGCGCAAGTCCTCCAACTTCGCTGTCGTTGAGCACCGTTGCATACTCCCGCAGCTGGTGCAAGAACATGGGGCAGCTCATACCCGGCTTGAACGATGCAGAGAAATGTGCCGTCGTCAGGTATTCTTTGACATGCTTGTGGAGTGGTGACGCAGGATTGGACAGCACGAAAAACGGAAGATGATGTCCCGGAGTATCGGTTCCATTGGCATAAAACGTTCTTTGTGCAGCAGCGGCTTGCTCCGGCGATTGTGGATTGTTCAAACACAAGACCATGGCTATATGAATGAATGAATGAATGAATGAATCACAATGAGATCACAGAGTGAACCCTGGAGCAACAAAAACGTACAGTCTTCTGTATAATACATGGCCGCCACTTTCTTGGGACGGACGCGCATATCCTCGACAAACTGATCCCAATTTGCAGGCAGGAGAAGGCCACATCCGTAGCAAAACGTACTTCCACAGTCGCAACTAATGTGGGTGCATTGACTATCCTACACAATTCATATGGTCAGTCGGATGCACGAGGTCCCAAGAAGAAGAGATAGATAGAGATAGATAGAGACCTTGGAAGCAAGAGCGTTGCAATTCGGGCAATGAATCATGGCTTGCGCAATGGTACGGTCGACGAGCGCGCTCCATGCTAGCACTTGGGATGTCGTATGCTTGACGTTTCGCAACAATGCGAAACTGTCGACGCGTGGACCCACGGCAGACACGTTCAAGGGCACGTGTGGCTGGTGTTTGGGCCGTGCACATGTCGACCGCGTCATGTGTGCCGTCCAGAATTCGAGTTGCGTTTGGAGTTTGCATCCAATGGGAGTTTCGGCTGTCGGGGGTATCACATCTCCCGGTACACTCGGGTTATCGACACTTCTTTTGGAAAAGGACCATCCGCATCCCGTACACAGTTCCGTCGAGCAGGCCCAACACGTCACGAGTCGAGGAATGCCTCCGGAGGCCGTTTGAATGGCGGTCATCGGAAACGCACATCGAATGCAGTCGGCTTCAAACAACTCGGCACCTTCGACCCGGGTCAGTCGCAACTTTTTACGCTACATTGTACGTGCAAATGCATGAGAGAGCGATTGTGAGGAGAAACACAAACCGATATCATGGCCTTGTTAACGTCAACCAAGTACTGGCCAGAACTTTGAATCGCGAGAGTTTGCAAGGGAGGACCGATAATCGAGTTGATTGATGCCGAGGATGACGAAGACGACGACGACACCGGAGTGGATACGACATGACCAAGAAGAAGTTTGCCGACAGATTCATCAGCTGAGGCTGAAAAGTGTAGCATGTCCACGGCAGATTTCACATTGCATGCTGGTCGTGGTGGTTTAACAGATCGTATACCGACGACGGTTCCCGGCGGAAGCGCCGGCGGCACAACGCATCCATCACACAATTCACCCCGTCGTGCGTGATCCAACAGGGTCCGTGGAAGACAGGCTTTGCAAATCACTTGATGGCGTCCCGCTGCAGCGGTGATGATCGTACGCAGCGCGCCGAGGAGTCCATCTCGTTCCCATACAGCCTTGACTTGCTCTTCCGTGGGGAGATGACGCTTGTCGGTGCATTGCCATCGCTCGCCCGTTTCCAATGCCATCGCACACACTCCACACGCAACTTTCACCAGCTCCGGCAATGCACGCGTCTAGTTCACAAAGAAAAGTGTGTGATTAGCTCATCACATAGTCAATACCAAACACGACAACACAAACCGCGCCAAGGAATGTTGATAACAACATTGATGGGACTCCAGCGACAGCAGCATCAGCAACGGCAGCAGCTGATGGAACAACACCAAGTGGTGCAGCGGCAACCGCAGCCGGTGGCATGCCCACGGCTGGCAGAGGAACAAGACGTGCACCGGCAAGCAGGGCTCGATCTTCTGCAGTTTCTTCATCTTCTATGGTTGGTATTGTGCGAGCTCGCTCATAATTATTTGCATATGAAGTGTTGATGCCAAACGTTTTTGTGCCGAAAGGACGAACTCGATGCGACGTGATATCGACGAAAAAATCGTAATGGCGCTCCCATTCAAATGGATGCACGTGAAGCTGGCGAGGGCCGCCCACAATGCGAGGTGGGAGAATGGCTTCCACTCGTGATGCATACCATCGTTGACTTTGGTCCATAGCATCGATCACCTCTCCACCCACAAGTGATTCGGCGGTCCATCCAACTGGAGCTTGACGACAGGATCCTAAACGTCGCCACTCACGCCGAGCACGAAGCCACTGTGTGCGATCGGTTGCGAATACAATATGCGGAAGATGACGACCGTTATGATCATCAACATAATTACGACTCACGTGTTGACGGGCCACGAGATCCAACGTTTGTTCCTCTTCATTCAATGAAACCACTTCCGCAAGACGCACCCGCCATGTATTGATATGGGGTCCGCACGTCGTCAATCGACCGAGAGTTTCAGCGCAGCATGGTTGGACCGATCGCTTGGAAAGCCATTCGGGACGACGCGTATGATTCGTCTTGACTTCTCTCACGCCTGAAACCGGGTGAATGTGTGTCTCGATAATACTCGACACGCACCATCCAGATCCCACGTGGTGCTCATCCACCAGCGTTCCGACTGCAAGGCCTTCATACTCGTCCGGTCTCCAACTCGTTGGGCATCCACGACGCTTCCAGTCTTCGATTGCCGTCACCAAGGGTCCGGCCGGGACAACGACATTTGTGGCTGCTGCTGCTGCTGCGGCTGCAGGTACAACAATAGCGGCTGCGGCGGCAGGTACAACGATAGCAGTTGTGGCTGCGGGCGCAGCGGCGGCAGCGGCGGGGGGAGTCACTGCTGGTGTAGGAAAGAGGGGGAAAGCGGTTGCTTGTTCGAGCGACGGACGATGAGCAACGGGTCCAGTGCCACGTCCGGTCCAAAGACCCTCGGTTGCTGTACCAAACGGCAACACATTTCCAGAGAGCAAAAGAAATCGACGCCGAAATCGATGCATGTCCGGAAATCCCACGAACTTGACCACGATTGACTCGACCGCGGAATAACTCATGCGACGGTAAACGACGCGTGCACTCCTCCATCCAGAGATTTTCCTATGCGCATCAGTAACTGTCACGTCAACAAAATCGCCAACCACCACAGCACGAAGCCGTGATAGGTTTTCAGCCGGTGTGGCTGGACGCGGCGGAGCGTTTCGAGCGTCTGCTGGAACGCGTGAACCAGTTGGTAACCGATCAACCGCTTCTTTCCAGGCTGCCTTTTCTATCTTCATCGCCGTTTCAATCGACGAGGATGAAGAAGAGGATGCCGATGCCGTGGTCGTTGCGGTCGTTTCATTTCTTGTCGTGGCCGGTCGCTCTTGTCGTGGATCAACGAGCGACCAGGTGCCTCCACCGATGACAGTTGGACCACGGCGAATCCTCGTTGCGAGACGTCGCGCAGACATCTTGGCAGCATAAGCTGCCATGGTCATTGACGGGAACATGGTTACGGATCGAGTAGTTGTATCCCGATCTGTCGGCTCGAACCACACACGAACGGCTCCACTGCCTCCACGTGACCGTTTAACACCAGATTTGGTCACTGGTGCAGAGGTGGATGTGAACGATGATGATGATGACGACGACGACGAGGATGAATTGGTGGCAATTGTGGAAGAGTCTGGAGCTGTAGCCGCCGAGACTGCTGCGACCGCTGCGGCGGTAGTAACCGGTGCTGTCACTACTGATGGATGTGTGCTTTGCGTCGCAACGGTCGTTGGTGGCTTCGATGCAATCGGCACAATACTACCACCACCACCACCACTACTAGTACTACTATTGGTACTGGCGACCTTGTCCTCTTCACGTCCCTCTTCGTCCTCATCATGGTCGGAGCTTGCATCTCCATCATTGTCGTCGTCAGACTCGTCGTTGCTTACACCACCATCGTATTCATCGTCATCACTGCTGTCCTACATGAAATAAAATCCATATAATTAAAATAAAATGATATGACATGCGTGCGGAGGCGTGTGGTAATGAGAATAGCGCAAGGGACCGTACCGAAGGAACATGATCGAGTTTTCGACGTTTCTTGGCTACCGGCTTTTGCAATCGAGCGATCGCCGCATCGGCAACAATCGCAGACGCGCGTCTGACTGCGGTGATTGACGGAGTCCGGCTAGTAGTGGTACTGCTCAGGGAACCGGCATTTGAACTCGTCGCAGTCGGAGCCACCGTTGCAGTCGGAGCCACCGTTGCAGTCGTAGCCACAGTAGTCGTCACAGTCGTCGCCGTTGCAGTCGTCACCACAGTGGTCGCCGTTGCGGGGGATGCTGCTGCTGCTGCTGCTGCTGCTACGAGGGCTGTGGCTCTACTAGTCGACGGAGGAGCAGTTGATGAAGATCGGGCAAGAGTCGAGACTACCCGATCAGTCGTGCGCATCATCGGACGCGTCTGTGCGGATACTCCATTGGGCGTGTGGATCGTGGGAGTGGATCGAGTGGTGGTGGCGACGGCCGCGGCGGCAGCGGCGACGGGTGCGGATAACGGTGGTGGTGGTGGTGGTGGTGGTGGTGGTGGTGCCAGTCTTATGGGCGGACCGATACGAGAAGCCGATCGACTTGCGGGCGGTGGAGGCGGTGCAGTACGGACGAGCGTCGAAGATGCAGACGGAGGTCGAAAACCAGCAGATGGAGCTGACGGGTGTGCCATGACTTGATGCGAACCAAGAAGAATGAAAAATAATAAATCAAGCCGACTCGAGAGAAAAAAAAATCTAGACAAGATTTTGGATGTTGAATTTATTGATGCGCTAGTGACTATGTCCGCGTACAGGCAAGACCATACCATTGCTGGATAGTGGTTGTTCCAAGAGCACCGGGATCGGGTTCCGCAATCGTCAAGGTCATTGGATTGGGGAACCGTGTCCGCAATTCCTGAACGAGTTCATGTGCGATCGAGGTTGTATCGGGTCGTGTTTGACCCACTGCAGCATTGATACACACTTCTAAAAGAGACGACGGGAGCCATTGACGCAATTTGCCAACATTGAGGACTCCTCGATGGGCACAGCACGTGTCAATCGCCGTTTTAATCGATGCTTCGTCGAGAAGCAAAGGCACCTGGAAGAAATTCAATTCCGTTTTGGGATCGTCGAACCGTGTGCTTCCCACGAGACGGCTGCGAAGGGCCGGCCGTCGAGCGCATTGGTTCAAGGCATACACGTTTTCCATTGTGCGCACCAATACGCTATTGTACCGCATATCGAGCTCTTCATATGGTCGTTCATCACTGCCGTTCACATGGGTCGTCTTTTGATCATCATGTTTCCGAGGGATCGAAAGATGAGAGACGGACATGATCGGCCTGAGCAGTGGTTCGACAGGGATCTTGTCTGGAATCATATGAGCATGGAGAAAGGGGAGTTCGAGAGTCGGTTGCTGTCGGCGTCGTGTTCCCGAAGAAGGTAAATCATTGAAGAGTGGTTGTATTCGCAACATGTCCAGATGAGGCAATGCAATTGCAAAGCCGCGAACAAAGTATTTCATGAGACGCACTTCATAGCGTACGGGAAAGCGTCGATCCATATTCACAATGTTGACACCACGTTCAGCTGCAAGTTTTCCTGCCGTGTTCAAGACCAAATCTCCGCCCTTGGTCACGAGTTCTCGTTCACCGGAGGAGGATGCAAACGGAACATAGGCGACACTTGCGGCGCCCATGTCAAAAGAATCGAGAATTTGAGCAACATTGGCGTGCTTGCGGACAATGACTTGGATGGTGGGAAACGAATGATGATAAAACGTGACGCACCGCAAACTGACGTAGATCCGTAAAGCCTCGCGTTCATCGTCGTTTTTCATGGCTTGCATGTGTGCCTCATCATGAGCATGCTTGAGACTTGGATTTTCCACGGCCACGTACTTGCGATCCGTATCAAGATCGACATCCCCGGCCTTGCTGTTCAATTGAGGCAAGTAGCCATGCACCGATCGACCTGCCAATCGTTTTGCGGCGGCCACGTGTCGGGATTTCCAAACGAGTGACAGTTGCTCTTCGGCAGCCACACCATGAACATATTCGAACAAATGGCGAGCGAGGCGGTTGAGAGTTGCATTGACCGATCGTTCATCAAGATTGCAAGTCGCGAAAAACAGGTCAATATCAGTCGTGTCAAATGCACTTTTCAACGTTTCGGAGTCGATGGTGTACAACAATGCTGCAGCACCGCCTCCTGCCACGATCAAGTCTCCCATGTCGAATCCAGCCAAACACTCGAGTCGAGTTCGTGCATTGTCTTGAATGCTTTTCAGGTCAGCAGTCAAGGGAACCTCGGCAATATGCAGCCGTGGAACCCATACGGGGACAGTATTGTCAAACAGTTGCCCGTTTCTCAACCGTCGAAAATTTCTCAACCGTCGAAAATGTAAATCTTCGAGTCGCCACAATGGTGATTTCTCACTTGCCGTCTGGCGCGATTCTTTCATCACATCGTTAAGCTCACGAATCTCGTCGGCCAAGGATTTCACCACTTTGCAATCCTTTAACGCCTTTTCATCTATCGGTAAGAGTGGCCCAAACTCGGAGTCGACCAGTTGTTTGGCCGCACGCTGAATGGCCTGCGCATTCACAATCCGGCGCCCAGCCTTGACAAATGCTGCAACTCCTTGAGTCACAGCACGCCTTTGTCTTTTCGTCGACATGTCGACTCAATCGATCAATCGATCAAATCAATGAAAAAACCGTGCTTTTCTTAGTGGGGGACGATTTTGAAAAGGATAAAAAACTACACACTCAGATGGCGAGTTCTACGTCTCAATAGCGGTTGATTCGATGATGTGTCATCGCGAGGGGAAAGATGCAAGGAAACTGTCGGATCCATTGTGGGCGCCGACGGTAGAGTTCTCAAGGCCGTGATCAAGTCGTAGTCTTGTGTCGCCGTCGTCGTCGTCGTCGCCGTCGAGACTGTCGTGGAACAGGTCACATTCGTCGATGCACGAGATGACGACGGTCCAATGGTGCCAGCAGGAATGACCGGGGGAAGAGGGTAGCGATGATCATGATAGTCGGCGCATGCGGCCGCGGCTGCAGCGGCTGCTGTTGCAAGAGTCGATGCGGCCGACGATGCTGCTGCTGATGGATTGGTACTTGGGGGATCCAGAGGGGGCGCAGACGGTCGAGATTTCATAACAGCATGATCAACGACGGCACTCACACGTTCGAGAATCACACGAACAATGGATGTCGATATGTGGGCCCATGGATTGAGGGAGACGAGCGTCGGAATCAAAGCATTGCTGACCGACACCATGGTTTTCGCTTGTAAAATCTTGGTGGCAACCGTGGCGACCGACGGAGGAGCTGTCGTCAGGATTCGAGGAGAAAAGGAAGGAGCATAGTCGTGTCCATACATGATGGCTGCGTCAAACGTATAGAAAAAGTACCAGCCTTTTTCATTACACCGACTTGGGCGCGCATTATAGGCGGGTTCCGACAAGTATCCACCGGTTTTGTAGACGTGTGGCGTCTGAGAAATCATGCTTTTCCCGGCCACGTCTTGAACGAATGATTCAAAGGGGATGCGCCATGCAGGCTCCCCATTTCCGACAACTTTGGACGATGATGATGATGATGATGTTGCGGTGCTGCGGCCAACACACGTATTGCAGAGACTCGAGGATGTCGTCTTGGAAATGTACATGGCCGTATTGACACACGTGCCTGCCGGAACGCCTGAACACTTGTTGTATGCAGGCATCCGGTACACACAATGGACCCACGCACGATTGGTGCGGAATTTCAGGGCGACAAGGCACCCGTCTCCTTCAAGACAGTTTTCATGTACGAGCGATCCAGGGTCCCCACCACTTTTACCCGGATCCAGCTCGAGAACCGCAACACATGGACATCCGTCGACCGCAGAGACCACCGCCTTGTACACCAACAATCCACCGTGAGGTCCTACTGCATTCCGTTCTGCGTGTAACACGGTCAAATGGCCTTCTGGAGTTATGCTCACATCTAACCGTGTTTGCTGTGTTTGCAAGTTGGTCATGGTGACGCGCACTTCCCCTGTCGACCCTCGAACTGCATACGTTTTGTTGCCACCATTGTGACTTTCGCCCGTTGTTCCGGCAGTAGAAAATCCTTGTGGATCGACTTGCCAGACACGGCGATGACTTGCAATCGGATCACGTGCATGTGCAGCCGCGATTCGAGCCAAGTTGCCGCGGCTGTCGTTGTCTTCTTGTGTAAACCACACATAATTTGGCTTGATGCATCCTGTCATGTTTGATTTCATGCACAAGATGTTCGCCTGATGCACCGTGATTTGATCCACACCCACAACCATGGACCATACGAACTGGACATTGTGGGAGGTCGTGGTTGCCGCATCGTCCTTGCTCGACGACCCCACTTGAACTCGTTTCATCTTGCGTTGATTACGATGTTGCCGGTGTAGACGACGACGACGACGACGAGCTGGCTGAAGAGGAAACACTCGTCGCATTTCGGTTGTCAGAATCAGTCGTTCAGTTGTGCCACACACAAACGGATCATGTACCGGAAAGTGAAGATAGTCCAAGCCGGGCAGCGCTCGCACAACGGTTGTCACATGCGCTCGCCATGCAAGGGGATTGTCGACTTCGACCACTTGCGCCAACCGTTCTCTTGGCATGCTAACCCGATGACGGTTCGAAAGAGCATCTCCGAATTCATATGGACGATCCGGTCGCGTGGCGTGTGAATCCCGCCATGTGTCATAGATGGCCTGACGATACGTTTCAACCGTCTTGTCTGTGTTGTTTTCCACGACGGAATCTTCATTTGCATCGATGAGCCAAGACGGCACGGACACCCTCACGGCACCTTCCGTTTTGGTTCGAAACAACGACCATCGAGGAGAAAGGACATGGTTGCGGTCTGCGGAGGTATACGCCATGCATGCCGGAAGGTCGGTCTCATGTTGCCGGATCCATTGGAAACTTGCCGCGTCGAAACACAAGATTCGATATTGTTTGCGGTGTGCAGCACGTGAGTAGACAAGCAAACAATCATAATCATGCATCCGCGCTCTTGTTGCGACTGGGCGCAACCAAGTATCGAGCGGATTGAAAGATGTGGATGCAACACAAAACGTGACAATGGATGGACGAGCGTTCCATGTCACATATGTATGGCGTGTTTTACCGTCCGAAAGCACAATCGCCATTGTCAAACGTCCATGGCGAGTGATTTCAATCAAGACGTGCTGCTTGTTGTACATGAACACGATAACTACGTGTCGCGAATCCATCTTGACACCAAGAATTGTAGCCTTGTTCCAATCGATACGACATGATGATGATGATGATGATGACTGATTATCATCATCAAAGTACCGATGGTGCATCGCTTGCCACATGGGATCATCAGAGACACCGTCTTTTCGCCACTTGGCAGTGACATGACTCAAGACCGCTTCGGCAGTTTGTTGAGACAAGTGTGCCACGACCCATCGTTCACATTGCATGCGCAAAACGTGTGCGGTTGCACAACACATCCATCCCAAGACGGATTCGCGAATGAAATTGGCGACGACAGGCAGTTGTATCCATTGCCATTTGGTGCCGTATTCATGCTCAGACTGACTAGACACGAGGGTTGTTGTCGACATGATGTGCAACTGATGAAAAGTATCGTATCGGTTAGTTAGTTGGACACGAATTAAAAAAAACGACCGAGTACTGGAACGACAACCTTGGATGTCCATGCCGTTTTTTTTGTTTACTTCACATTCAATCTAAATGGATACAATTTCACCGACGGCAACTACGTTAGCTGCGGCAACGCTGCGCACGGCAAACGAAGACGGAACCCGAGTGAAGGACCGTGGAAGTGCACCTGCTTTTATTAGTGCCATCACGACCCCCACGACCGAGTCGAACATTGTCCCGGTGTCGATCAAGGAGATGGACAAAGAATTGGGCAAGGATGCCAAACACGAGTGGAATCTGCTGGCCATGATGGAAAAGATGAATGGGGCATCTTTCGAGACGCGTTTGAACATGTTTCGAGGTGTACGCGAAGAAATATTGAGTACGTTGTTCAAACAACACGAGCGCTTACAAAAATTTGCCACGTGGACAGTCCAACTCAATGCACTTAAATCCGCGGATGATTCCCACATCGAGTCTTGCAAAAATCATATCAAGACGATGCGCGAACAATTCAACAAGAACGGACGTCGAGTGACACCCACTCTGGTAGAGATTGCCGGTAAATTGTCTGGCAAACGACGAGATCGGATCTCGTCGTCATCAAGCGTGGGAGCGACAGTCTCGAATGTGTCATCTTGGATCCCCTTCCGACGTGCCGTGCCGCAAAAATTGGCACCACCAATCGAGACCGATGAAGATGTTCGCGAACAATTTCTGGATACCATCAATTCCGGAATTGATAATTTGACAAGCGCACGTGACATTGCATTCCGCACCATGTGTTCGTCGGTCAAGACATTATTACAATTGATCACTGTCAAACGTGCAGATGATTCTGATTTGCCCGACATTATTACGTGCGTGGCGAGTGCATTGGACAACGATATCTATATTGGTTCATTGGACACACTCGTGCGTGATGCTCAAGAGTTTTATTCATCTGTCACGGCCGATGCTGTTGTTGCCGCAGTTACGTATGTTCGCGTTTAGATGTTTTTGTACAGGTGAACAAATCTTTTCGTACTTTTCGTGTCTTGTCATATATTTTTTTTTAAAAATAGTCTCTACGATCCTTTCGATTCTTTCACGATCCTTTCGATTCTTTCGATCAAAGTTAGATCAACTTGGGCTGAAAATGGACTCCACTGGTTCTGGTTCCAAGGACGACGTGGCGGTCGTGGTCAAATTGGAACGAGTACCGAAGCGACCTCGCGTATTAAAAGACAGTGATGATGCAACAGTCATTCCTGAAGCCAAACGGCCGCGTGTGGCGCGCAAATGTCCCGAGACTGTAAATGGATACAAGGTGTATGAAGTATCCGAAGTCTTGGCATTGGTCAAGTCAAGAGAGTACCGTCACGCCATTCACCTGTGGCAACTCGCTGAACTCAATGCGCATGACGGATCGAATAAATCAGACGTGACGTGGGCATCCTATTCGGATGCACAACTAAAGATCATGTTTGAAAAAAAAATTTGGCCGGCATCGCCATGGCCCGGATCGCTTGCAGTCCATGTTCGTCCACCACGATGTCAAAAGCCGATTCTCGTCAGCTTGACGAAATGTATGCGTCGCGGCGTGTACTGCACTGACGACTATGAGTACACATGTGCCTCGGTTCCACTCCGGTACCTGAATTTCCAAGCTGGTCAATCACTCTTGTACTGTGCACGAGGACACCTAAGATTTGAAAATGGGTCTCAGCCGTGGAACGAGACACGCAAGGACCGACAATGCGTGACTGTTTTAATGTGTTTGACGCATCCGAGTGCAGATTCATCCCTATCAACTGTGCTCATGGCAAGTCCGATCTTTGATCGACGTCTTTTATCGGACGTGTTTCAATTCTTGTCGTGAGTGACAAGCATATGTACATAGGGGTACAAAAGATTATTAGATAATGTGTAATGAATGACAGAGATCTAGATGCCCAACCGCCGGAAAAGACTTGCGGTGCACGACCGGCCAGAAGATACAGGACTCGATGCCGATACGATGGCTTGCTCTTGAATGATACGAGCAATCGCATCATGTTCATTAGTTGAAAACAAAGGTCGAGTCATGGCATGGAAGACTGGGTTATCTCGACCCTCTTCACATTTTCCGTCATGCCATTGTTGCACATGACACTTGCCAGAACAGTCGATAAACACGCCGGCGAACTGTTTGTCCTGATGCCAAACACCGACCCATCGTTTCCCATCCGGCCAGTAGAGTGTACCCGCACCCTCTTTCACGCCGTGTCGATACATACCTTCATAGGCGACATCGTCTTTTCCAATCCAAAGAGCATATCCGTGTGGGCGTCCCTCGGCATCAGCACCACCATACAATCGCACTTTGCCATCGGTATACACTCCACACACGTTGCTTCGCAAATGCGAACCAGATACATCGAGATCGGCTTTTGAAAATATCGGGGATGGCGCCGTCTTCGTCACTGGATCGGGACGGACAAGCGTCTTGACGGCCAATACAAGGTCCGCATCGGTCTTGATTCCCGGATTGTTCAACAGGTTCATCAAAGCAACACGAAACGGATCGTCGTCATTCATCTCTTTCTTCATTTCCCCCGCCGCCGCATCCGCACCCACATGCTTCAGGTCAACTTCTGGTGGTGGTGCCGGTGGTGCTGTCTCCATCGGTAATGGTGGTGGAAGTGATCCAGACAGGGATCCAACGATCAACATCAACGTACACGACAAGCACCCAATGGTCAGTATGGGAAAGAGTCGCATCGTGTCGAGCAGCCAACCAGCAGGCGACAATGGCAAATCTCCAGCAACTGCAGCCGACATTTTTGACTGACTTGCTTGTCTATTGATAGAGTTCTGTTGAAGAATCAGAAAATGAATGGAAAAAAAATGCGCGCACGATGCATGAAAAAAAAGGAATAAGTCGATCAAATCTATGTTGGCTGACGGCACGACGACGACCACGACGAACACACGTCGTGCTCGATGTGTGCCATCTCTACGGCCCTTGTCGTCGTCGTCATTGTCATTGGGTTGGTTCGATATTGAATCGGATCCCGAGCCTCTTGTTACACCTCTACCGACAACGTCACCCCCGTCACCCCCGCCACCGTCGACACAGCTTGTGCCACGACCTTCGTCACCTGCACTACAAGAAATTGAAGGTCAACCCGCAACGGTTGTCCCTACACCATCCTCCTCCTCATCTCGTGAAAGCCTGCTCACACATGTCGATGTACGCAGCACATGGCTTCGTATGCATCGGGCCTGGCACCCGTCATCATCATCATCGGCATCATCAAACTCCAACAACAGCAAAAAAGCGCCATCAGTTGTGCCGTCGTCATCTCCTGTGCATCTAGCACCAGCAGCAGCTTCCGAGGTGAGCAAACCTAAACCGCGCCCACCCCGAAAACAGCAGCAGCAGCAGCAACAGTTTGAAGGAAATGGCATGCTGGTCCAACGCGTCGCGTCTGCACGAGAACCGCCGCGATCCATGTCCATTGGCGGTGGAGTCGGCGGGCTTGTCGGCGGAGCGGGCGGGTGGATGGAATTGACCAACAAATGTGCATCATTGTATCGCGCATATTCACAGGTTTCGGTATTATCTCCTGCCAAGGCAGGTGGAGGTGGGTTAGCAGCCATTGCAAGCGCGATGGGTGGAGCAGGAGCAGGAGGAGGTGGTAGTCACATGTCATGGTTATCGACACTTTTCACCGCCTTGCCACTTTTAATGCATCAAGATCGACACCGTGGAGGAGGATTCGCACCGCTTTCACCGGCGATGATGATGCCATTACCCGGTCGCGGCGGCGGAGGCGGACCGGCGAAAGACCCCGCAGAAGCCGATTTGCAAAAGGCACTGGATGAAAGCTTTGAAGAACATTACGGCAAGGCGTATAATGACGATATCGGCGCACGAGGACGTCGTCGCGTGGGCAAAGATCAACCCGCCCTGGTCCCCGCCGACATTCATCTTGAGCTTGGGGATCCTCCTAAAGATCCAACCTACACATGTCCCATTTGCTGCATGGAACATGTGGAAGACGATGATGATCAGGAATGGGCGACTTATCCTTGCTGCGGCAAGTTGATCCATCGCATGTGTGCCCTTGAAAATGCACGGTACCGAACACAATGTCCAATGTGTCAGCGAGATTTAAGGGTGAGATAGAGAAGAATAGATAGATAGTATTTCTTGGTCGCTCTGATAAAATCATCCTCTATGTTTCTATTCTGATCGGGTTTACGTATCACGCTACACGGACATTGGGACAACGACGTTTGCGACAAGAGACGATGATGGAATAATGCTGGGTCGGGATTCCCCGATGCGCGGCTGTGCAGCCTCTGCACCTGCCGCAACTGTTCTCCGCACAAGAACAGTGGGTGGTCTCGATCCGTTCTCATTTCCATTCCCACCACCACTACCAAGTGGTGGTCGCTGTTGTTGTTGTTGTTGTTGTTGCTCGGGTAGAGTCGTCGTCGTTGTTGTGGTGGTGGAAGTCGTCGTTGCAATAGAACGTGGGACAGGCAAAGCCTTGTTGACAGGATGCAAATGTTCAATGCTCCGAAAGGTCATGCCAATGATCCACTTTTGATTGATCTTCTTGTTGCGATCCGGAGTCGCACCCGTTCGATCGCTCTTGTGTTCGGCCGAGGCCGATGATGGAGCCGGCGGCGGGACATACGGAGCATCGGAAATCATGCAGGGCAAGAGTTCGGTTTTGATGATGCTGAGTTTGCATTCATCGAGAACATCAGCAAAGAACGTGTCATTGATTTGTGGCACTTTGGATTTCAATTGATGGTCTTCCATCCATGCACGGAAATGCGAGGTGAACGTTTTGATGTCGACGTAATAGTCGGCTCGATAAGCAATGGTGTCTCCAGATTTCATGAATGCCATGAGTGGATTCAATTCTTGTTGCAAAACGCTGAGCGTTTCACGAATCTCACGAGGCAAGTGATAGTCTTGCATGTGAATCTCGCCAAGTTTCAATTGCACCGTGTTGCCCGATGCATCCGTCCCCATTTCGGGAATCGCCGTGTCTCCATCGTACCGAAACGCAGGTCGCTCGGTTTGATAGCGATACGCGAGATTGACTTTCTTCATCGTTGCACCCTTGTTTCGTTCGAGTGCTTCATCAAGGCGTCCAAGAGATCGTTCGGGTTTGTAGCGATACGCGTGTGGAAACAATCGTCGCATGATGTTTCCATTCGCGTCTTTCCATTTCATGATATGATTGCAGGCAATGGCACCGTGCATGTCAAGATTCGTCAATTTCACGCCAAGGTACTTGCGAGCAATCGGAATCAGACCGCCTTCGACAATGGTGTTCCAGACTGTCGGATCCATTTGCCAATTGTATTGAATGTCAAATCCGAACCACGCATAGCCACCTTCCCAGTCTTGCAGAGCGAACGTCTTTTCACAATTGTTTTGGCTGACACGAATCTTGTGCGGAGGAAGCATGCCAGCCCACGCTTTCAACGTCGTTGTTTTGCCACAACCAGCTCGACCCAGGTGCAACCACATTCTTTGCCACTTTTCACGTTTCCCAATGGGATACAGCATACGTCCGCCGCCAGCATACCACCAATTGGTTTCTTCTTCTTTCCACTTTTGGCCTTCAGGGATTTTCGACAGCTCCGGTGTCGGTATCCGGGTCCATGCCAAATCATGTTGGGATACGGGATTCTCCAAGCGAAAGACGTGCATGTGGTACTCGTACAGATCGTTTAGAAACGGATGGTTGGTGTATGTGCAACAATAAATATGCGGTGCCAAGTTTGCCATTTCCGGCGTTCGCCATCGATAGAACTTGTCGTGTTCCACGTCATAAATGCCGGTGGTAAACTGGTGGTGGTAGCGATTGAGAAAGCGTTCAGGAAACCGCGAATCCTTGACATACGCCAAAATGTCGCCAATTTGTTTCCAGAAGCTGCCCTTGTGAAACAAGCTGCCGAACAAGTCCGGATCCGTATCCCGTTGAACGAGTTCCCATACAATGGATTTCACTTCACCCGTCTGCCACTCTTCATATGCGCGCGTTTCGTCGCCAGCCTCGGGTACCGAAACTGGCTTGTACACACGACCATCGATACGGACAAGTTTATGGCGTGCGCACACATCGAGCACCTTGTCCAGCAACCCGGCAAATTCACTGTACAATTCTTGTGCTTTGCTCAAGGCACTGCTGGCCATGGCTGGCGTTTGGCGTTTGCACATCAACAACACGTTGTGTTGCATGTTGCCCGACAAGCCTTGCATGGCATCAAGTACGCCGTATTTCAGTACCGTACAGGCACTGAGGCGAGACGTGGTGCGCTTCAATCGATTGTCCAAATCGCGGCCATGATGCTCATGTTCCAACCACTTGTGTTTAAGGGCTGCCGCGCGCAATTCTTGCAGTGCCGCCGCAAGTTTATTGAAGCGGCGCTCCACATCAGACGAGGTTTTCGCATCGAAATACAATCGCTTCATACACTTCATCGGTGCATCCTCATCCATTGGCACCTCTTCTTTACGCTCACCAAGTGCCCGTTGCCACAGAACGATTGCGCGCAACACTTGCGCGCGATTGAACATGACAGACGAACGGGTCAAATGCTCCACAAGATCCGCATCGCTCATGGCGGCTGGCTCGACATCCCTTGCATCCATCATCCAGGCATTTCGTGCCGCCGCCTCTTCTTCCCGTCGACAGGACATGAACACGCGTAAATTGTCATCCACACTCTTGCTCGGGTCGTGCACATACGCAACGGTCAATGGTGGTGACGGCGGTAAAAGTGGTGTTGGCGATGGTGACACGCTGCTGTCTTCAGACAAGACCCCTTTTGCATCTCGCAAAGCATCCTCGAGGTCAGACGATGATGATGGAGACAAGGGCGCCGCGTCATTCAATCGTGCCCGCTTGCTTGCGCGCGGATTCTTGTCATCTTCATCATCGGCCTTTTCATCCTTCTCCTCACCACGCATCATGATTTCTCCGGAATGATGTGTGGGTGGCGGGTGCTGCTGATGATGATCAAGAGGCGATTCAACAAGTTCAGCATGTGCATCCACCAACGCAAATGGAAGCGGTGTCTTTTCATCGCCATCATCATCATTATCGCTTCCGCTTGGAGCAGGTGGAACGTACTTTTGCAATCCTTTGGACGATGATGATGATGATGATGAAGCGAGCGGGACGCCGGGTGCACGGTGCTTCGCACGCTCAAGACGCGCGGTCTGGATCAAATTCCGAGCATGCGAGGCCACATGGGTCCGATTCTCGACAATTTGCATCGGAGGATGCTGTTCAATCAAAGGATCGTCTTCGGCATCAGATGCGTCTGAAGAAGGTGCCATGTCCATGCCATCCTCTTGTTCCGCATGGGCGTCAATTGCGCCGTCTTCACCGTCAGATGATGACATGCACCCGCTCGACACCGCCGCTCAAAGGTTATTAGAAGATCTGACGTTCCTTTTCATTGACCGCTCAAAACTTCCACCGACGAAAAAAAATGAATGAGGGACTTGTCTTACAAAAAAACATCAGCGTCCTTGCAACACCAAGTTGAACAAGACACGGATAACACGTCCATCCCGAGCACGTTTTTTCTGTACATCTAGTCTTTCATTTTCCAACATCCATAACACGGTTTTTTCGATGAGTGACTGTCTATCATCCATGATTGTATCAAGAATGATCATGGTGGTCAAAGGCGACAATGGATCTGGCTGGCGGCCACGCCCTCAACGTCAATGTTTACTCGCATTGGCAGCGGACTTGTCTCGTCGAAAGCAAATGGACATGGTGGCGGCGTCAACCCCACCGCCGGCGTCAAGCCCATCCGACTCGTCAACTCCATCATCAGGCGACAATGTGACGCCGAAAAATGAAAAGCAAGAACAAGACTCGACGCACCAGTCAAGTGTTTTACCATCGATTCAAGATGTCATGATGCCGGATTTGCACATGTACCCGCAAACATCGGAATTCACCGGCACCGCGTGTCACTCCGGACGAGTGCCAACGACTCCACCTCGTCCTCCCCCGTTGATACCCTTGATCGAGAATGGCTACCATGGTTATCAACATCAAGCAAGCGATGGACCCAATGGATATGCCTTTCATGCTTCGTCTCCTCCTTCAGTTTCAGCGTCAGCTTCTCATCAACGAATAAAACATGACATCTTTCACGATGATTCTACGTCGTCGTCGTCGTATCACGCCAACGATAGATCTAGTCAATTCGGTAAACGGACATCGCGTGGTCGTTCTCGATCTCGATCGCGTTCCCGCTCTCGACGTGATCGGTCCCGGGACCGCAGTCGGACTTCGACTTTGACTTCCGGATATAGACGAAATCACAGATCAAGATCGCCTGTTTCTTCATCTCGGAAATCGTCATCTTCAACCTCATCATCATACTCTCGAGGTATCTATAATTTCTATTGTTTATTGCTAGATCGTGCTTGATTTATTGACAATTAGGTGGACATCGAACCCATGCACAACCACATGATCTGCCACCGTCAACGACGACGACAACGACAACTCGGGGTCGTGGCGTTGAACGACGTGATCATGAACCCGTTCGAGCAGGGCCTGAACAACACGACGTGCATGGTCGCCACGAACCATTTGTCCACACGTCTAGACTGCAGCTCCATCACCAACATCAGCAGCAGTTCGATCATGTCCATGGCGGTCAAGAACCACCTCAACAACCGTTCCATGGTTGGCCCGCCACCCATCACCACCACCCCTACCACGGGTCCCATGAAGTACCAGTACCGCCACCACCCCCTCCTCCCCCTGCGCACTGGCATGAACCGACTCGGATCGAGTACCACCAACAGCATCATCAACATCACCAACATCAACCTACAGTTTATGTTCAACCACCGCCGCCGCCGCCGCGAGCACCAACGCTACCGGCTGCACCTCTGTGGCAGCAATCGATCAACGTCGAAACCCACAATCCCCCACCGCCTCTTGGGACCGGATCCACGTTGCCGACAAGAACAGTTGCGTGGGCCGGGAAAGCGGCCATGCTTCCCTCGACTATCGTCGGATCTCCACCTTTCATTGAGCATCACCAGATACCGCACGTTAACCCGCCGGCGCCACCTAGCACAACCCTCACCATGATCCAAGCTTTACGCGAGAAAATGGCATTATCGTCCAAAAAAGATCGATCCTCTGGATCGGCGATGCCGGCTACAATTTCGGTCCCCGTCCTTGCTGCGATTCCGGTTCCGGTTGCACCGACGACGGTCATTCAATCATCATCATCACCGGTCCCTGTGACGCCACTTGCCGCATCGGTTGAAGCGTCGACTTTGTCTCCTATCGTCGTCGTTCCCGAGATTGATGCGACGCTCAATCAATTGCTCGAAACATTGAAACAAATGGGTCGTCTTGCACAACCGGTCGCGACGAGAGAAATTCTGGCTCGAGCATGATCGTGTTCTATTCGACGACATACATACATGTAGCTTGGCCTAAATAGTCCTTTAAAATACGAATAATACTTCTTTTTTTCTCTGGTACAATTGTTAGACTAGGCGATCTCGACATGGATACACTAGCGGGAGGCGGTTATCGTCGGGTTAGGAACGGAAACATTGGCAAGCGCAGACGTGGTCACAGCAGCCGCGGTCGTCGTTGTCGTCGTTGTCGTCGTTGGCACAACATAACGTTCAACAATCGACAGTCCAGCAGTTGGGGACAGACGCGTAAACCGCACAAGTGTACCGGGCTGCAGCGCGAAAAAGCGAACCAATGCATCCCGCATCAAAAGGCGCGGAAACTTGGTACGCTCTGTTTGGCGTTCAATTTCAACGGCGGATGCTTGAGAGACCGTGAGAGGTTGGACATTTAAGTGTTGTAAATAATATTGATCCATGAAATTCATCATGAGCGTCCTCGACAATTTCAATTCGCGAGTATCCAGTGTACGATTGGACGCCACAACCGCCACCGCCGTTGACGATGATGACGACGATGACGTCCCTGAAGTGGATCGAATGTTCAAGGCGGTTAACGCAGGTGACGTGACCGAATCTGCCACAAAAATCACGTGCCGAGAGCGATGCTGTAACTTGCTCGTGCTCGGACCAGTGAGTTTTGCATAAAAAGCGACGTAGACGTCTTCACACGAGTCCTTGACTGCGTGCTTGTGATACCAGCGTAAAAATCCGTACTTGTCCGGAATCAACCCTTCCTTTTCAAGCGGCGCAACTTCCTTTGCAAGAGGCGATCCTTTCACGTGATCCCGCGGAGGGATGATTGTGTTGACAATCCACCGGTACCCTCGCAATTCCATCATCTTTTCTAAATTCGCCCAAATCGTTTGTCGTGCTTGAGGATGCTGCAATAAGGTGCTGAGCATTTTCGATCGTAAAATGGAAACGGGCAGTCGGATAACGCCACCCGTTCGTCGTCCGCGAACCTTGCCTTGTCCACTTTTTGCCGACGACGATGATGATGATGATGCCCGCGACGACGGCGACCGCGATGTCTTGCGACTCGAACTCCTCTTCCTGCTGCCGCTGCTGCTGGTCCTCGGAGCAACATCGGACATTTTCTTGCACGTCGTGCTCCTTCCTCTCGTCGCAGCAACAACGGGCATTGTCGGTGTCGGCGTGCGGGTTGCAGCTACGACTGCTGCTGCTGGTGCAGCTGTTGGTCGTGGTGGTGGTGGCGGAACGTGTTTATGATCCTTTTGACTCTCGACATTTGCGTCCTCTCCATCATCATCGTCATTGTGTGCATCAGCGGTCTCTTCCACGACTTGGGTCGGTTCCATGTCGTCGTCAACTTGTTCTTCGTTGTTGTCATCGACGTCGTCTTCTTCCACAATGTCTTGAGCGTCAATCATGTCTTCTGAAACGGTCTGTGACGACACGGACTCGGATAAAGACACGGTCTGGGACACTGTCTGGGAAGACTCGAGGGACGTGTCTTCAATGTCATCATCCATGTTCCTGTTGTTGTTGACGGAAAATGACGGTTTTTTCTTCCGACCCCAGATACGGTCATTTTTTTTTCAGAATCGACCATTTTTTTATTCGGAGTGTGTGTGATTGGACACTTTGCACAACACAAATTCACGCCCTGCAATGGCCAATAACAACAAGGCCAATCCCAACAACAACAAACAAGGTGGAGGTGCACCACGCCCTGCGGCAGCAGCTGCACCACCACCACGTGCAGCCGGAAAAGTCGGTGGTGGAGGTGGTGGTGGTGGTGGTGCGCGTTTACATACCGGCGGTGACAATGACGGCCCTCCTGCATCATCAACATCGAACAACAACAAAGCCGGTCCCAATAGCAATTCCAATTCCAATGTGGACAATGACAATGGTGACAATGGAGATGGAGGTACATCTGACAACAATCGTGGCGGCGGCGGAGGCAATCGTGGCGGTGGTGGTGGTGGTCGAGGATCGAATCAGACCAACAATCGAGGAGGTGGTCGTGGCCGGAAAAATAACGATGATGATGACGACGACAATAATAATGATGACGATGATGACGACAATCGTTCTAACCGCAATCGCGGGAGAAACAACAACCGTCGAGGCAAAAAGCGATCGCGGAATGACGATGATGATGACGAAGACGGTCGAGACAACAAGACTGGGATGAGCAAGGAAGAGATAGAAAAAGCAAAGCAAAAGGAAATTCGGATGGTGAAAACTCAACAACGAGCGGAGGCGATTGAGATGGAGCTCAAGGCAATTGCAGGAATGGCTGCGCCTGAAGGCACCGATACAAATACACTTTGGGTGCGTGATTGTGACCCATCGTTGTTCACGTTGGAAAAGATTTCCAAGAAACCGAACGCGAAATACCAAACATATTTCGTCAACGTATTGTACAATGGTGCGCGGTGTCCGGATTTGCAATATCGTGCCCCGTTTCGAAGCACCCCATTCGTCAACAGCAATGATGGGGTCAAGGTTTGTGGAGTGCTCGATGATGTCGAAGTCTCCCACAAGCTAATTGCCATTGAACGCCAGTTGCAATCGGAATGGGAAAAGAACAAGGGCGACTATGACGATTGTGCCAACACTTGCCAATGGACACCGTATGTGCAGCTGCAAAAGGTGAGTGATCCAGAAAAGCAAAAGATTTCACCCTTCAAGGACCCATATGATCCCCGCATTCCTTTGGATGAGCCACGCATGGGAGACGCCGAATTTGCCGTCAATTACGAACACGGTAAAACCAAGGTGTATGGCATTCAAAAGAACAAGACTGATCCCAAACAATTGATCAATGTCATGAAAGACATCAGTTCCGGAAATGACATTCTATGGCGCGTAACGGCTCCATCCATATGCTATCAGCCAGGGATCAAACTCCGAAAAGTCTACTTGATTCGCAAGGCCATTATCATTCAAAAGGAAACAGACATCAAACGCAATTACACTCGTGGTCGTTATGCGAATGCATCGTTTGCAGACGAGTCTGAAAGCGAACGTTTGGCCCGCGAACGACGCGAGAGACTGTTGGCTGGCGATGGCGGAGACCAGGACCAACAAGGTGACGGAGCTGACGCGCAGAATGGGGATTCCAACAAAGACGTCAATGGCAATGGCGATGGTGGTGGTGGTGGTGGTGGTGATGATCAAGGACAAGGACAGGCGGACGCTGATGGCGGAGGTGGTGGAGATAATGACAATGGTCAACAACAAGCACAGAAAAGCGTGTCAAACATCGCACCACCACCGGCTGCCAAACGTGCCAAGGCCTCCGCATAACCATGCAAACATATTTTTTTCCTGATCTAGTATCGTGTTTTTGTCATGTGATGTGGTGGTGATAAACAAATACTTGTCATTTTTTTTCTTGTTTATTTGCTGTGAGAAAACTCGAATCGAATCAAATGGCGCGTCAATTGACTGACCTGGCACAGAAAGCAGATGTCTTGGCACGTGCCAATGCACAAGATCCGGCGACTGAAGTGGAATTCGAGTTGCGGTTTGGATCCTTGCCAGGTGATGAGTTCAAAGCGGGAACCATTTCGAAACGCAATTTTCAAATCGTACACGACTGGTTATCCTCCGCCGCCATCATGACATCGCTTGGCCTCGTGTCCACCACTCGCAAATTCCAAGACTTGTTTTATGGAGGAGTGGATCCTGTGCGTGTTCGGCGAGACCTTCCGAAATCGTCCTCGTCACTGTCTTCCACCGAAGGCGATGGAGGAGGTGGAGGAGGCGGCGGAGATGACGATGATCAACGGCATTTGGGTCGACCGGAAGATGCGCTCGTCGAGACACGCCCGCTACAAGTGCAACGGAAGCGCCGGCGTCACGATTGCAAAGTTCGCGTCTTGAATTGTCAGTACAATATGCGATGGAGCGTGGCGCTCGAAACCACGACAAACCTCTTGCCCTTTTCTGTCGTGGGCAAACAAGATCCTATCTACAACCGTATCCAGCATCGCATGACATTTACATGTGCTGCGGACGGCATCAGCATTGACATGTCCCACGTTACCAATGATCAGCTCGTGGAGACGTATGAAATTGAAATTGAACAAATCGTGACCGCGGCTAAACGTGCCACTCCAGATCGTTTGCTGACATGGGCCACGCGCATCGCCTCGCTTATGATGACGAACCCTTCCATTTCGGATGCCACCTTGACCCCTCTTCGATTCATTTACCCTGCTCCTCGTCCTTCTGATTCTCCGTCTACTTCTTCTTCTTCTTCATCTTCTTCGACTTTGGCGACAAGTAGCAAGACACCTGCCACTACCACCACGACTCCAGCACCCATGTTTATTGATGGAGACCAAGTGATCGTGTCCAACCTTTTGTTTGTCTCGTGTTCCGAGTTTGTAATTGATTATCCAGATTCGTATCCTCGTTCTTCTTCCTCCACGTCCTCCAATCCAACTCCAATGTCGTGAGCATTTAATAAATTTGTCTGAAACACACTCACTGTGTGTGCGTACGACATTATTAGGACGAGGGACAGAGGACAAAAAAGAGATGGCCGATACCACGACAGCAGTCTACCCCACGGCAGATTGGTACATGACCGAATTTAGCAACTTGGCCAAGGCAGCCAAACGTCAGGGGCTCGATGACAAGGCAGCTGTTCATGAACTTCAAATGCGACAAGTGCTCCTGAATGCGAGGATTTCTTCTCTCGGTACACTTTTCTTCGTGATCTTTCTTTCATAGTGATTCAATGTGTGTTTTCAGTGAGGGAAGTGTCTACATTACGAGAAAAGGAACAACTTGTAATTGTACGCGACATGAACACCAAGTCGGACACAAAGTCGAGAGATTTAATCCGATCGGACGTGGCCTGCTGCAAATGTGGAAGGAACAAGCGCGAATACGTCATGTTTCCTTGCAAACACCTGACAATTTGTCATGCCTGCCGCCGCGCTGAAACCGACACCATTGTCAAGTGTGCAGTGTGTCGGGCCCGGGTTCAGAGCGTTGTATGCGTTCATTATTGACGTGCCGTGTACAAACAGAATAAAGTCATATTTCTCTATCCTTGTCCTAAAATTACATGCATTTTTTCACATTCGGCTGAAATAAATCCGAAAATGACGACGACAATATGCAGGTTCAGCGTTGGCTGCAAGCAAAATGCAAAGCAGGACTCGCCTGGGAACAAAAAGCGACCGCTGCAACAAACCGTCTTGTATGTGGGTGCGCGCAAAAAGCCACGTCTCGATCTCACGACAATGGCGACAATAACGACAAGTAGCACGTTCATTTCATTGAAAACGACGACGACGACAGAAAAGACGACTCTACCATCCACAATCATGTCACTCCATACCGTGAGTCGTCGTCGGAAACAACAAGAAGAACAACAACAACAACCAGCGAGACGGCCGCAAAAGTGGCACATGTTCTTGCCCGCTTTATTGGCACACGTGTTGAACGTGTACTGTGGTCAATTGTTGCCATTGATGCGATGTCGACGCGTGTGCAAAACATGGGCAAATGTTTTGCAACCGGACAAGTTACGGTTGGTGCCATCTATGCGTAGGATATACAATTCCTTCTTGTCCGACATGAGTCTCGTGAACTCGACCTTGGTACGAACACGATGGAACCAGTACACTCATTGGCAACGTCCAGAAATTGACACGTTCGTGACCGCACATGCCGACGGATCGACCGTTGCCAATCAAGTGGAATCCAACCTTAAAAGTATATGGAATCGGTGTATTTCATGCACGTCGATGGAGAACATTACCCGGTGTACCACATGTTGGTATCAGGTGTGTTATAAATGTTCTCAACTGAGTAACCGATTTCACGTCGAAACATTAGATGCATATGACAATCTCATGCGTCATGGAGAATGTGTTTGCTGTCGATGGCATCGCACGACAGACAACAAGCCGACGTTTTCAAAATCCAACGACTGTGATTGTCCGTATCTCCGGTCTGATTCAGAACGCATTTTAATGCCCGCATTCATGCATGGATGTGCACACTGTTCTGAAGACACGTGCAGTGGCTGCGGGCATTACAGTTGTGTCGGTGAATTAAATGATTCGATCGATGATGCAGCGGACGATTTGGACGCACGAGACCGATACAGTAAAAATGTCAAGACCGGTGACTACATCACAAACCAATGCATTTGCGGCGTAACCCTCTGTGATGCATGCCGAACGACAAATCAACCATGCTCGTCATGTGAACGCAATGTCCCTTCGCATCACTTGTCGACTGCATGCTGCAGTGGATGTCCCGCCACTTTGAAAAACATTTGTGACTTGTCACTGTTCAAATGCGAACCCGCACACGACTGTTTGGCGAAACAAAACTGGTTCCCCTGTCGCACGTGTGAAAAACTTTGCTGCCCATCGTGCTCGTTGACAGTCTGTTCTGTCGATAGTTGCCCTGATGGAGGTGTCTACTGTCATTTATGCTTCCTGTCTGAAAATGCACACCACTGTGCTTCGTGTGACGCGTCACATTGTACAACTTGTCATTTAAAATGCCTTGTTTAGCGATCCGTTTTCTTTGGTAAAAACACTTGTATTTTTTTTCTTCTTCAGTCTTCTTTCTGTCTTTCACACACAAAAGAAGGCAATGTGGATTTTGATCCTTGGCGCTCCACTCGTGTTTATCGGTGGTGCACTCTTGACGATTGTTGGTCAACAGAGTTTGGCATCAACGTATGCGACGACACGACCGCCCTTGACTGATCGATTGCATCGTCCAGAATGGGAAGAGTATAGCAAATACTATACAACATGCGACTTGTTGGCACCTTCCCTCATTCCGTTTATGATTGTCCACTTTCTGCTGTACCGTGATTGGGTGTTGATCGTCAGCTACTTGTGGACTCAAGGCGTCTTGTTTGCTCTGCGGCCCGTGTTCTTTTGGCCGACGACATTGCCCAACTGCAGTCCGATTCCACCGAAACAGGGCTACAATGACTTGTCGCCATTCACCGTCTTGTGGAAATATGCAACACTACAAGATCCGCATCACGGGCATCAATCGGATTTGGTCTTTTCAGGACACACGTCGTCTCTGTTCGTCCACGTTTTCTTGCTGAATCAATTTGCCTTGGACGTGTCACCCGAACTGTCCATGTTTACCTGCCTGGTTGCCGTATCGGTTCTCATCTGGCTTCTTAATGCCTCTACCAATGGATATTGGGCGATTCCTGTCCTGCTTTGCATATTCTTCAGCACATTTGTATCGGTGCCTGGCATGGGGTTTGCCGTTGTTCTCTGGCTGTATGCCCTTTCGGTTGCTCTGGCCATTGTCGTCACACGTTGTCACTATACGCTTTGTGTTGTCGCGAGCGTTCCTGTTGCCTATATGGTATGCCGTCTCGTCGCATTTCCCGTTGCCATTGCGTGTGGCAAGTCTTTTGCACGAAAAAGTTTTTCGTCCTAGAGATTGTTATGTAACTAACTAACTAACTATCCTCCATAAAAACTTCCATTACCAAAATGAGTGTCACAGCCGCTGCGGCCGCGGTTTCAGCATCGGCATCAACATCTTCATCAATGGGAAATCCACGGTCACCACAAGACGACATGGAATCCATTGCAAGCCCGTCGTCTCCCAAGTCAACAACGTCTTCTGTTGAATCCGTACTGTCACTTGGCGAACGAGATCGTGACAATGACGACGATGATGCCGCCTCGGTGGCATCCACGATACGGACCACGCACTTGTCATCCAGTCGTCATGGAGGCCGAACGATTGTATGTGTGAATGAACGTGACGTGCGGGACTATGTCAAATCGCATCATCAGTATAGCGAGTGCCAAGTTGCGCTGAATCAGGCTCAAGAGGCCATGGAAAAGAGTCACCGGAATTTGTTGCGACTCATGTTTGCAGAAGGTCGTTCGGAACTGGATGTGCACGAGTTTTTACGCGATCCCTCGGAAGTCGCACAACTTGGCGGCGCCGGTCGCATTCGAATGATGCGAGGTCGTCCGGGTTCCGAATTCAAAACAACTTTGTCGACCGTACCATCATCATCATCATCTCTGTCTCGCAAACGCCCGCGCGATGGCGGTAGTGCGATGTCTTCGGGTCCTTCAACATCCTCTTCGGTGCCGCTCGGACCGCCTGCGGCTGTGGCGCCACGTAAATCACGATTGCCCTTTCCACGTCTGTCTTTTGACGATGCCTTGTTGGCGGTCACCAAAGGCATCATTGAAGACACCAAGTTGAGTGCCGATCGTGTTGCCATGCACATTGATTATTGGGTCCGTAAATATCACAAGATTCCCGTTGATGCGGATTTCCCCGACCCTTCTGCGTCGTCGTCCACTCGTAAACCATCATCAACAAGCATACCGTTTCTTCGACGCGAGTACTCGTCATCGTCATCATCATCATCATCATCATCATCGGTAGCATCTTCTCCCCGCACGTCGGCATCTTCACCCTCGTCTGTTGCTGCAAGTCCAACACTTTTAGGTTTGGCTGGTATGCCCCATATCACATCATCATCATCATCATCATCATCTGAAGCACTAGCTGTCATCCCATCTTCAAAACGACCCCGGATGAGCATGGCATCATCATCTGTATCATCGGGGTCGACGACACCGATTCATCATGAATCCTCGCCATCGCCAATGCAAGCGCCGGTCATGGATAACAATGCTGGTGATCACGAAAACGACTATAAACATGTGACCAATGCTTCCACACGAGCCGATGCTGATCCAGTGTCTTCTACCTCGTCATCGTCGGCTTCTCCTTCAAGACACACGGCTCCAGAATTCACGGTTCCGGAAAGCGAATTTGGGACGCTAAGTAGTGCTTATACCAATAGTACATCCTAATGTGTTTTTCGTCAATACCGAGACTTTATTGGCTTATACGGTCGTTCGTTGCGGTGCTAGTTGTGGGGATGGTGGCGGTGGCAGCGGTACAGACGACGATGAAGAGGACGTAAATACGGCGGCGGGAGGAAATTTTGCCAAGGCTTCTCGCAAGAGACGTTGTTGATACAAGAGCATTGTCAATTTGCGGTGTTCGACAATGTGGACTTGATCGGCATTGGGTTCTTTCTTGTCCATCAAGAGTTTCGTGTCGGAGACCAAATCGCGTTGCAAGACAATTTCCGCATCCAACACTTCCAACCGTTTCTTGGCGGATTCCGGGTCTTTCACGGTTTCATTGAGCGTACTCATGATGCTCTTTTGGACATCGGCATCCGACACACGTTTTTCAGGATCGGCAAACGATTCTGCAGGGCCAAGAAGCATTTTCATGTTCGGATCCCGCCGCGACGCTCGTTCGCGAATGCCTTGGACAGCCGCATGTGCGGTCTTGATGACACCATGGACAGCTTGAGCGGTCAAGGTTCCCGCCCCATCAATGACCTTGTCGGCTCGTGCGGCACTCGCTCGATTCGCTGCCAAGTATTCAGTTTGCAACTGCTTCAATTGATTTTGTGCAAGCAAACAGGTATGTGAGACCTGTTCCAGATTTCTATTGAGTCCTTCGATCCGTGCTTTTGACACTTCATACGCCTTGTCCAGTTCCGCGACACGATCGCGTAACTTTTGATTTTCAATCAACGCGGCATCCAGCTTCTGCTTGGGTGTGGGCGGTCGTTGTTTGGCAGGTTCTTTTTGGACGGCTGGCTTCAGTGATGCTGCCGCCGTGCGCACGGCCGTTTGCAGCGAATCATCTTCCTCTTCATCATCGTCACCCTCGGCATCGGAATAGTCTTCATCTTCCTCATCATCATCCTCTTGGCGTTTGGATCGCTGTGACGATGATAATGATGGACCACGACGCGTCGAACCTGAATGTTCACTCGTCCGTCCACGTTTCTTGCCAACTGTCCGTGAAGAAGATGACGACGATTTGTTTGCAGTGGAGGTTTTCGCAGAAGCTGATGACGTTGACATGGCTGCAAAAGCCGACATGGCTGATTAGTTAGTTCTAATGTTTTTTTTCGTTGCGGGTGTGTGTTTTTATTGATGAGCACGAAAATTGGCTAGTCGTGTACGCACACGATGCGTTAGTCGTGATCGTCCGCCGGTTCGAACCGGAGCCGATCGAACGGCTGCTTCCCTCAACTCAATGACAGTATTCACGAGTCGTGTAATTTCATCTGCTATCTTGTTTAGTGATGCAGAAACCGGGACAATGTCGTAAATCGCATTACTATCAATTGTCTGATCCAGTTGTTGAAAAAGAGCGACCGTTGCCTCAAGAACGCGAGATCGCGAGCGTTGAATGTCGGAGAGCTCCGTTTTGGCTTCACGGAATTTGAGGACGGTTTTGTTCATGAAATCTTTCACTTCCTTCACAGATGCTTTCAAGTCAGTTATGGTTGTCTCGGAAACCGTCTTGGCTGAGCGACAGGATGTGAGCTGTTTTTGAACCAAATCATGCACGGCTGTCTTTTCGACCAAGCTGTTTTTGCAGTCCGTTTCCAATTCATTGAGTTTTCGGATGGTTTCGTTTAGTTTTGCAATGGTTGTTTGTAACGCCACATTCGATGCTGGTGGAGCAATTGCTGACATTTCATCTTCTAAATTCTTTTGACACTTGCCAAGTTCAACCTGGAGATTTTGAACTCGTTTCATCAACAACTCGTTTGCAACAATGGCTGCTTGTCGTGCCTTTTCACACTTGTCAATATCTGCATGGAGCTGGGTTTGCACTTGCGCAGCAAAAGACGAGGCGGACGCCATGTCCTTTTCGATTTGCACTCGCCTTTGCGTTGAGCTCTCGGCCGCAGCGGAAATGGATGTGATCGCTTGCCGGAATTGTTCGACGCGTGTCTCCAACTCCATTGATTTTTGCTTGGCACTTGCTGCTGTCGCCGTCAAAGCGCCATTGGCCTTGCTCAACTCGGCATTTTGGAGAGTCAATTGATCAATCTTGACAAGCAGTGGGTCTTTCGTTTCAGTCGATGCAATCGATGCACCTTTCTCTTGTTGCAATTGAAGCACTTGCTGCTTGACACTTGCCACAGTTGCCTCGAATGCATCATTGGCTTGCTTCAACTCGGCATTCTGCGCTGTCAAGCGTTCAATTTGTTTTTGATTCGCCGCGGTTTCGTCCGTGGACTTGACAAGGAGCACCGATTGGGCAACAAGACGGGTTTGAGACGAGGCGGCTTCCTCGGTCGCCTTGACAAGTTGTGCATTGACTTGCTGAAGCTGTTTTTGCAGTTGCATACCCTTTTGCTCGGAAGACGTTGCGGTTGTGTACAAAGCCGCATTCGTTTGTTTCAACTCGGCAATCTGGAGTCGCAATTGATCCACCTCTTTCCGATATGCTGCACTTTCATTGTGTGACTTGGCAAGTTGTGCCGTCGGTGAAAGCGATCGGTGGTGTTGCTCCTCACAAGCTTTCAATTCTTGCCGCAGTTCACGCTCAACTGCAATGGGCGACCGCGTGAATCGCAATCGCGACAAGCGAAATGGATCGGGATCCATCTCGCGTCGCGTCCTGAGTTATTTTCTATGCAATCTATCTATCTCTTTCTTATAAAATACGAGAGTGGTTGTGAAAAAGTTACATGATCAAAGAATACATCTAATGCGGAAATACTCTAGACACCGAGCATGCGATCCAGAGTTTGGACGTGCTGGGTAAAGTCGCGATCCGTCGAGTGCGGGAAACGGACCATCATGGACGCTTGTTGCGACGGCACCTTGTAGGTCACTGACCGGCTCGGGACATGGATTGTGCGAGTTCCACCCGTGCCCGAGACAAACTTGTGAGCCGCCTGACCCGCCATGCGCAAATCATTCATAGCACGCTTGTCGACGACATGCGCTCCATCATAATACATGACGTGTACTGGCGTGGAAATGGGCATGGGTTGCCATCCTCCTGCTACAGCCGGTGGGACGGGTGTAGCAGGTTCAAAAATACCGAGCGCTTTCTCACCCTCAGCCCCTCTCAACTTGACTAATTTCGCTTGTATCTCTGGATCCGAGAGTAAGTTGTCCATTTTCGTATTTATACTCACCAGTGTAGCTTTTACTGCGGCGGCTTGATCGGCTTGGGCTTTTAATGAGACTTCAGATATCCTTAGCTCCCGTTGCGTCTTCCCCAAGAGATTTACGCATGCTGCACGTTCCTTCTCACACGTACGGCTGCGTGCCTCGAAATCTCGAAGCGTCATATCCCCAGCTTGAAGAGCGTTTGAACATGCAGCAATTTCTTGTTGCTGACGAGTTCGATCCGCTTGGCATGCAACAAGTTGAGATTGAAGGGCCGCAATTTTTTGTTCATAGTCACCTCGAAGTTGTGCGACGGCTTGTTGCACTGGGACGTCGCAATTCGGAATCACGGGTACCGGCACTGCAGCAGGTGCACGGATGGTGTTAATTTGCCGCTGCAACTCGATTATTCGAGACTTTAATTGTTCTCTTTCAGCGATAAAGCGGCGACGTTCGCGTGGATCCAATCCATCCATGACCACACCATACGTAATCCGCGATCCACTCGGGAAATCCGCCATGATTCGTTTGCTTGTCAAGTCACAATCCGAATCGAAGCCTTATTTTTTACACTACACCTGACATATTTTCATTGGTCGGGGATCCGGGTATCAAATCAAAATGGATGCCAAGAAGGACCACGATAATGACGACGAACACGTGCTTTCTCGACCCGATACGAGTGTTTTGGATGTTTATGATCCACATACAAGTGCCATTTCAGAAGCAATCGTCGACATGCTTAAATTGGAAACACATGTTGACAAGCTGACGTATTGGGGCGATTGGTTGAGCCGTCACCCCACAATTGGCTTGCTTCCACACGATCTCTGTATCGTGTGCATGGTATGCAAGTGTGACATGGTCCGTGTCGCCTTGTGCGCATACAGTTTGCCCTATCTCAAGCAACCCTTGACAACGAGACATCTCTACAAGCTTTTGTTGGTGTGCTTTACGACGGTACGGTACACCGTTGCATTTGTTCAATCTATCGAGCGAGGACAATTGGTCTTGGATATCCATTTTCCCATTCATCGCATTGCCGACATGGTCTCTTCCCGGCGTCATAGACGTGCCATTTCCATGCACATCAAGGCCATTTTGTTGTAAAATAAATCTTTATTTTTTTAATTCATTTGATTAATGTTGTCCGTCACACACGTTCTTCTCGTATTGTCGATTGGACTGATTGATATCTGGTGCACGTATTCTTTTAGGGTATCATCGAAACATGCCATTCATGGTCATGCGCACCGTGTCTTTCACGGACGCAAGACAAATCATTGATGTTGGTATATATGGTGGAACCTACACTATTTCCACATTGACCGAGCCTCGAATGCCGAAAGGTGCAAAATCCCAAGACACGCTACTCGTCGAAACGGAAAACGGTAAAGACTTGGAGACGATCATTCGCAAGATTCGCGAAATTCGGTTGCCGGACGACGACCTCAAAGATCTCAAAGAGAATCACTCGGCTCTTCCCGATCTCGCCGATTCACCGCGCCAACGTGCATACTTGATCATGATTAATATCCTTCACGAGAATGGCACGTACGATATCCATGTTCGGACGTCCCATGAAGAGCACCCAAAACATGGATTGACGATACCCACGACCTCAACATGTCACGATATCGCGATCGCGCAGACCGTCGGCTTTACGCAAAAACAAGCCATGGCCAAGCTGCACACGATCATTCGCAAGATTCAAAAGGTGCCCATTTCCGATGACGAGGCCGACTATGATGATTATGCATCGAGGGCCTCGGCCGCTGCTCTCTCGGCCTACTACGCATAATTCTTCATCATCATCTACATTGTAGACATTGTAAATTCGAATCCGTTTTTTTTCACGTTATTCGTCATTTAGTTCACAATCAGCAAGCAAAGCAATAAAATGAGTCACGGCAAGACGTATTTAGACTACAATGGAACCAAGTGTGAGATGACGCGGGGACGGGATGTAGAAATGTGGCCACCGTACTACACATTTGCCGCGAGCAAAGAAGCAGGCTGGACACCGTTCAAGGCCGACGTAATTGACGGGTTGGATATCAAGGGCGGGGCCACGTCAGTGGACGTGGCTACGTCAGCAGACGTGTCGTGGCCAGATGCAATGGACATTCCGGCGTGTCTTGTGCGACCGTTCACCCAGTCACTCGCGTGTAAACTGATGGATGAATCTAATCAAGTCCTGTGCGACTATGGCGCGGACGCATACTGGAGACGTTCGAGTGGCGCATGTGGCAGGGGAAAGAACCATCAAACGATAAGTTTGATACATATTGCTGTCGGCAAGAAATGGCCGCAATGCGTCGGCTCACAGCCACAGTCGGTTGTGTTTCAATATGATGCAACTTCAAATCGCGTGCGCCCGATCTTTTGCGAATATCGAGAAGAGCGTCAACCCAAGCTATCTGTGAGTTGATAATGTTGTGATGCGTTCACAGTCCCTACACGTTCAAATAATACATGTACTACTTTTTTCCCAAGTGGTGTATACATCTGCTAGATCTATGGACAGAGGACCACTCTATCGGGCGTGTGAATGCAATAAATGGGTCCACTTTGATTGACCAAGCCAAGAGACCATTCTCCACCAGGCGTATCTGGAATGAGGTCAATATTCGTCGTATAGGGTGTCGTCTCGTCAGACGCATACACGGTCACGGGTGCATACATGTTGACAATTCTCGGAAGATATTTCGACACGGGATTCACCTTGTGGAATGCGACAAGTGTCTTTTGACCCGATGAAGTGCCGACCGGCACAGACATGAGTTTGGATTCAGCGGGTTGGTTCTTTTGATCCGCCCATACACGGAGCCGGAAAAGATCTACATATTGAGACAAGAATAGGACACGATCCGTTCCTCCGGGCGCGAAATTGCGGAATTGCGTCGCTGGGCGTGACAAGGTCGTGTTGCGGCCATAGAGCAACACCTTTGGTTGTTCATCGAAACTGTTTCCACGCTCGGCGATTCGGACCGAAGGACCCTTGTAGTCGGCTGGCAAGTCTTCCTTGACTGCATTTCGAACTGTATACACGGCCCCGTACAATGGAAAGGTTGCCGTGTCCGTGATGGGTCGCAAGTTGTTGGTGATTTGTAAATTGACACGATCAGTGCCAAACAAGGCCGATTCTACACGGGATGCTTGGCGTGGTACGATTGCTTCGTCTTTCGGAGACTCGTCAAATCCAGCGCGAAGTTGTCGCAATCGTCGTTCTTGAATCGCGGTATCGCCCGCGCTGCGAACGAGATTGGTGTATCGTGTTCGATTGTCGATGTTTACCATCGCCACATGACCGCTTCCACCATGACGGCGACCTGCGTTCCATACTGGCGGGCGTCCCATGCATATCGGATATGGCTTGCGAGACATCATGGGTGGTGGTGACCCATGGCTTATTCCTGCCGACCGACGATAATATCGATCGCGTGGTGGCGGAGACGGAGACGGAGATGCGGCATAGACGCGGCGACGTTGACGCCGTTGTGCATTTTGTGTCGACATGATTGCCGCAAGTACGTCAATACAGTGCTTAACTACGTGAGAAAAATACTCGTATAAAAGAATTCATTTTAGACAGCTTCACGACGGGCGTTATCAATGGAGTGTGTTATTATCGGAAGAGGGACAAGGCCGCGAAAGAAATCCTGGCAGTTGACTTGTTTGCTGCGTCATTAAGAGATCCGAGTCGATTCGAGCCGGCCACATGGTTGTGCAATCGTCGGAAGCATCCATTCAACAGGCCCAGTCCACGTTCCGCGCTTGGCATGCTCCAGAAGATTCAACCATCCGGCTGTGGACAAGACCATGACGTCACAATAGCATTTGCGACGCAAACGTGGTTCAGGCGGGTAGGTTCCTTCTATCTCTCGATTCCACCAATACCAGCCTGGTTCAGCGTCGAATGCATTGATATGTGTGCCCAGAAAATTAGCATCTCCAAATTTGGCCCTCCCATACGGATACTTGTTCTCGACATGGTCAGCAGATGCAGATGCGGATGCCTGAACGAACCAAACTTCGGTTGCATGCTTGGCCGCCGCTTCGAGTGACTTGACCGTCTCGAGCAACGCTCGTGGAGGCGGTGGTTGCTGAGAAAACACGCGATCGACAATCAAGGTCTTTTCGAGTTTAAGCGTGTCCAAGGAATTGCATGCCCTGTGTGTGGTTCCATAATCGGTTGACCATACGACAATCAGCGTTTGTATGCAGACACTTGGCGATAAACGTGGCCATCGCATGGCCATGTGTCCCAGATTTTCAAGAGACATGGGCCATCCGAGCATTCTTGAAAACACGGCACGAGCCAGACCCCAATGCGAGATGACAAGAACTGAACGAGCATCGGGAACCGTCGATGCCAAATTTTGGATTGACAAGATCAATCGATCGACACGAGCATAAAAGTCGACATCCGATTCTGTGACACGCGCATCTTCTCCGAGAATAAAACATCCCGTACTATCCTTGCGCTCGCGCGCATCTTGACAAATTTGAAGCATCATCATGGGATCTCCCCGTTTTGCGTCCAACGAAATCAACGAGTACGTTTGCAGTGCACGTTTTAAAGGCGATAATAAAACAATGTCGGCGCGTGGATATTGACGACCCTGAGCCGTACGCCTGCCGTTTTCACTCAATGGGGTATCGTAAATGTCCAAATGTCCAACGTTTTGCAGGGATTCCGCATGCCGTAAAAACGTGACACAAAAGTGTGCCATGATGATAGCTCCCTCAACTCAACTCTACTTTGATCCAGCCGCGGCTTCCAATAAAGAAAAAGAAGGACGAAAAAATATATACAGATTTATTACTGCGAGGAAGCCAGCGTCGTCTGGGCACGTTGTCGCAAGAGGATACCATGCATAAAAGTCGTGTCACTATAATCTATGCGCATCTTGTAGCCTTCATCAATGCCGACATAAGTGCATGATGGCTGATTTAGCTGATTTGACTCAAGTACATCCTCTTTTCGGAGTGAATCATACTTGTACTCGAGATACGTTTCCTCGGCGTTGAATGTGTCCTTGAACTTGTTCAGAACATGCTTTGTGTTGGTGTCGGACCGAACGTACTTGTATGCAATAAATACAGGGAATTTCTGTTCTGTTGCTAAAATTCCAACGATACGAGTACACTCCAAGTTTTCGAGGATCGACTGGCGTTTTGCTCGCAATTGAGCGACTTTCGCCTCGGCACTCGCAATGTGCTCGTCAAGAGCTTTAATGTCGTCCATGTCGACGTGGTCCGTGAATTAATGTTTGTCTCTCAACTCGACGAACTAAAAAAAATCGAGAAGAATGATTTATTGTGTGCCCGGCAATGTACCTAATTGGCCAGAAATGACATACTGGAGCATTTGGCTCGTGGTACGCGATAAAGACATGACGCCACAAACAACGGGTCGTGTAAAATCTTCTGGCGTCATGGCAGGAACATTCGCCAATCCAACACCCATTTGCTTGCACGCATCCAGGATTGTATTCAAGAGTTTCGGTTGTTGGACTGACATGTGGACGAGCTGAGTCATGTTGTGAAAAAACTGGATCGTTTGATTCCAACACATGACACGTGGAGTGACGGGTCCACCAAACTCACTTTCGGACAAGCACATTAAAAAATTCTTGGCAAGTTGTTGGAGGCGCAAGTCGACAGCCGATGGAATCAGTCCGGGAGTCGTTGGTGTTGTCGTTGTCGTTGTTATTGTTGGGGAAACGATCGGCGGGGCTGGAGGTTGCACAGGCAAGTTCGCTTGCTCCGGAATTGACACTAAAGGAGCGGGATTTTGTGGAGTGTTGGAAGGTGTAGTCGGCATGACAAGAGGTTCATGTTTGATCAACGGAGACGATGAGGAAATTGGCATTGGCAATGGCAATGGTGGATCCTTTTCTGTGGGTATTGTCGTGACTGGATCCGATTTCGACATGGCCGTGGCCAACGGTATTGGCTTGACCTTGGCAACAATCGCTGGATGAGACCGAGATCGCCGTGGCCGTCTAACATACGGAGTCGATGACAATGCCGCTCCTCGTCGCAATCGACATCCTCCTCGTCCAAGAACAGGCGTTTCCAGTCGACACGGTTCTGCTGCTGTCACACATACAGCTTGTTTTGGTGACGACACCTGCTGATCAGTCGTCGTGTCCCGAGTTTTCGGCGATGACGACAATGTCGTTGTAAACAAGCAAGGTTGTGGTCCGAGACTGGCAATGGTGCCGCAAATCACGTTCCGTGGCATCGTGACTTGTACCGAATTCTCGATTTTTGGTGTAGATTTTGGCAATACCACTGATGCCACACCGATCGTGATGACTGATTCCGTAACCGTGGGCGGCAGAGGGTCTCGTTTTGTTTCTGGACCAGGCAAACAAACATGTGTTCCCGTGCCAGATGGTGCTTCTTGCATCTCGACTTTTTTTGCCGACTCCTTGATATCCTGCTGCGGCTTGTCGACTCTAGGTGAAAAAACAACGTCTGAACTTCCAGTCGGCACTTGATCGAGACGAGTTTCTTGCGGAAGACTGGCGTCGGGACACTTGTCGACATGCTTGAAGGGTGGTGGTTGTTCGCATAGAGGTGCGGCAACTGCAGAAACAGCGACCACAACGTTCTTGTCCTCGCACATCATCCGCTTTTGCTCTCGTTTCGTCTTTCGGGCACTGCGTTTTCTCTGGAGGTGTTCAATCCGCTTTGCACGACGCATCTCTTTCAAGCTTTCCGGCGATGATACCAATGGTGGATCCGACGGTGGAGGTACTTCAATCACCACCTCTTTCGCGACCGGAATGCGCGGGACCGGGGGAGGCATAGTCGTCTCGAGCGGTTTTGATTCCTGAGGAGCAAGATCAGGATCTGTCGTAGTCGTCGTCGTAACGGTTGATGATGTTGACGATGTTGAAGACGATACTGTCGTACCGACAGTAGAAGAATCGGACTTGTGGGGAGGGTGAGAAGGTGAACATGGACGATGATCGAATTGTGGTGACATCGGCCATCCACACGATTCCATGATGGATGGAGACACGGGTGCCGTTTCATCGGCAAAGGCGATGCGTATTTCGTGTTCGACATTGCACCGTATCAAGCCTTGCTGAACGCACACCAATTCAGGAATGTCTTTTCCTTGCCATGCGTTCGTTTCCTCGGCCATGAGTTTTGACAAGGATGCAAGCGCTTTTTCCTTGGTCGTTTGACGTGCGTGCACATCAAACAACAAGTCATCATACTTGGGTCGAAAATGATTGGTCACGACATCATTTGAACAGGCGACCACTGGATTCTCGACTTGTGGAAGCAACTGATTGGCATCAGGTGGTACATCCACCATCGTCACGGCAGTCTCGTCAGTCGACGATTTGCCATCATTCTTCAACACTTGAAGGACATTTTCAGTTGAATGTGGAGGATTGGATAGATTGACTGCGGATGCCGCGGCAAACACAGCACCGGCCGCAAGCGCTCGTAACAATGAATCGTCGACTCCGGACTGCTGCTCTTGTCGTTGTTGTTTGCCCGCTTTTCGTCGTGCTGCTCGACGATCGCGACTCTTGACCGACATGTTCGTCGTTGTCGTCGTTCCCGCTCCCGCTCCATTGTCAGATGGAGGAGTCTCGGATTTAGGAGTCATCAACGCGGATACACCTCGTGGGGGCATCGATGGTGATGGAGTCGGAATGAGCGTCTTGATCCATTCGCGTCGCATGGCCACATTCAGATAATTCATGTACGTGATGAGGTGTTTTCGCAGCCGTGTCGATTCTTGTAAGCGTTCCAAACACGCCACGACAGCATTGTGAATCAATACGGGTTCATTCGACGTCCAAACCGTGTCAACTGGCGGCATGGCAATCCACACACATCCAGCTTGACACGCGTCATTGAAAATCTTCATCACATGGGTGAGCAGTTCGGATGCCGACGGCAATTTATGGAGTTGTGGATCGTCCGGTAGCAAGTACGCAAACTCACGTAAAACGGTACAGGTGGTCGAGGACACGCCACTGGACAAGACCGATTGGATGCGTTCATCGACTGTCCATTTGGCCATCTTGCCGAGGGTTGCGTTCAAATTCGCAATAAATGGTGAGGATATCGTGGCTTCATAATCCACAAAAGGCATCTCCGGTGCGGGATTCGAACAACACGAGGCCAGCGTTTTTGCTGCAGCCACAGCGGACGCTGCGGTTGACAAACCATTATCCCGCCGCATTTCCATATCGGCTTGAACGACATGGACCGTGTCCAGGAAGAATTGAGCCGCACCCAAGTGCACATTCAACCATGAACACACATCGCGCACATACGTTCGAGTCAATTCCACGAATTCGCGTTCTGTGACTGTCAAGGGTCCCGGCATGATGGATACAGATGCACCACTCTTCTTTTCCGGCATGTGGATCCCCTTTAAATACAAGCAAGTTAAAAAAAATACGGCAAGTTTAGAAAATTCTGTTGGAAAAAAAAGTTAAGTTCTGGGTGGCGCTGTGTGGAAACATGAGTCCTCGATCCATTGCTGCATGTGTCCTCCTCCTGCTCTGTTTGACACGGATGACGATTGTCTCGGCTGCAGAGATCGACAATCTGTATACCGGATGCACGGCCGACAATGCTCATGATGTCTGCACAGTTGGAGGCTTGTGCTCTTCTCAAGGCAAGTGCATCTGTTCACATGGATGGTCAACGTATGACACTCACAAGACACCGCATTGTTCGCACCGGTTGCGATATCAAGAGTCGGCTTACAATTTGTGGGCATCCATTGGGGGTCCTTTTGGCGCAGTTGATGCCTATCTGGGGTACAAACAACAAGCGTGGCTCAAGGCAGCCGTCGGATTCTTTTCCGTGATTGCCGCTGTCCTCGTGGCCATTGTTTGGTATGCAGCACGAGCTGCCAAGGCGCTGTTTTCATGTGCAACTGAACGAGAAAATGCTGCTCAAGCAGAATTGTTTTCACCTCCACCTTCTTCGTCGTCAACGACGACGACAACATCAACAACGACTCTCCCTGCTGTCGTTGGAGGCGATGGCAAACATGCGGCATCCGAGGAAGACGGAAAGATGACGACGAGCGCAGGTGTGGCGGTTGCCATTGAAACCCGGTCACCCGTTGCCGTACTCAAAGCCGACGCGTTGATTCCTGAACGATGCATGTCGAGTGCGAGTCGTCGCATCATGGTTCGCATTTCATATGGCATTTATGTATTTTCCTTGGCGCTCTTGGGCGGTCTCTTTATCGTCTGGATTGCTTCTGGCTTTCGCATTGTTATGGGGTACGATCTTGTGGATGCTGATAATTTCCCCGTCGTCTTGTGGGGAGCTGATGCATAGTAAGCTCGTTTTTACGTGTCGTTAGTCATATTGTATGTTCCAAAAGGATGACTTTCAGTGTTTTTTTTTCATGTTGAAAAAAACTCGGTATGCAAGCCAATCACAAGAGCGCGCGTGTAAAGGCGGTGCCAAGAAGCCGCAACACCTTGACCTTGACATGTCGCAATGCATGCCAGCCGGATAATATCGTTGTGGTCACACATGATCGCCATGTACACAAGCAAAACATGCTGGTCGACTTGCGCCGCAACATTGGTCGACACATGATGGGGATTGTGGACACGCTCGTGGTGCTTCAATCCGGAGGCAAACGACGAGAACTCAAGACTGACGATGATGTCGCCAAACTTGTCTCGAAAGATCCACTAGATGTGACACTAAAAGTCGTGGATGATGACAATGTCTTGTGCGATATTGCTGAACTGCATGCACTGGCTGCATTGGACCACCTGCAGCCGCCACCGATGCCGCCGCGAACAAAGAATGTCGTGTCTCGCCAGCAAGTATTGTCATCACCTTCTTCTGTAAGAATCGATCTAACCTAGTGTTTTTTCTTCTCCAAATAAATTATTCATTTATTAATCCATGACATCGCTTAAAGTGTCAGAAACAGCAGCAGGAGCAGCGACAACGCCGACCAAGACGGCAACAGATTGGGCACGAGAGTGTTGGCATGCGGGCAACTTCCACGATCTGCATTTCTCTCGATACCCACCGTCGGTGGTTGCTGATCATGCTTGTCTGTGGATACGCTCACCATATGTGTATGACGATGCCATATTGCATCTTGTCAAGACAAATAAGGAGATACAAAACGCCTTGTCCAAGCACGCGTGTCGAATTCAAGTCCTCAAACATGCTAACCAGGCCGGAACGTATTTGCGGTGGTTCATCACTGCTGATGTGAGACCGGCTGACGCGCTATGGGTTGACGGCGGTCTTGACGACGCCGACAAAAAAAGCAGTGGTGGATCCAAGTGTCCGGATGTGCTTCAATTGGTGCCGGGTCCTTGTTTGGGGCATGTCTTGCCTGCACCCGAGCCGATGAATGCGGCGGACACGTTTCGAATCATTGAACAAAACGAGATGGATCGGCCGAGCGAAGGACGCAACAGATTCAATTGGATGCAAGACAGCGGAACCCGCATTGCAGATCCTCGCGGACGACGTTTTCGATTCAATACCCGCGAATATGTCTTTTCTGAACGTGGCCGCTATAATTGGACTCTTGTGCCTTCCTAGGCGACTATATCTACACGGAACAGAATAGAAGACATGTATATATTTTTTGAAGCGACATGTGTACACTCTCTAATCCTACAGGGCGAGTGCATCAAACGCGTCTGAAAATATACCAGCCTCATTTGCCACTTCTTGAGCGACGGCGGCCGTCGCTGCCAATTGCTGTGTAGATTGCCGGGCATTGTCTGCAAGGTTTTGATTGGCAACATTCAAATCCGGAATCTCTTCGAGGGCAGTCGTCAATGCAATCAACTCTTGAATTCGTTGCTGTGACGCGGTCGCATCTCGTTGAGCTTCTGCAGCCGTTTGTTTAGCGGATTGTACCGCTCGTTCATACGTTTCCAATTGCTGCTTCAACTCGGTTCGTGCCGTGTCACGATCGATTTCAACGGTTTGCAGTTTGGTCATGAACGCTTCCAATTGCTTTCGCGCGTCTTGTTCATCTTGACTAGCCAATTGCAAATCCTCCTGCAGCACCTTGAGTTGCGCCTCGAGGATTTGCCGTTCACGAATGATGTTTGTCAAGGTTTCGGCTTGTTCGGCACCTTCAATCACCAATTGCTTTTGTCGTTGAAGCCACGCAAACGCAAGTGCACCCCGCCCACAATATTTGCGCACCGGCCGCCCTTTCCGTCCAATCCGTTGTACACCGTCAGGACCAATCACGGGAATGTTGTAGGCACCGCCGCTTGCAGGTGGATCCGTCAATTTCCACGATCCGTCTTCAATCCAGAAGCAATGGTTTTGCCCTCCTCCACGCGCAAACCGCGCTGGCAACAGGGCATCCTGTTCACGCTCTCGCTTCTTTTCTCCACGCTTGCGTGGTGCCGGTACGGGCGCTGGATCGACTTTGCGGGCACCCATCTTGACACGTGCACCTCCACATCGATTTAGCGGCCGATCAGGTCGTTCGTCATCGAAAACGATGTGTGACGAGGATCGAGGCCTCTGCATCATCATCAGTCGAAATTCTAAAACACGCTTATTTATTACACGTCAAGAGCCAATGGTACAAATCTCCATTTTCTACACGACTGTATGTCTCGTTTGACTTTAAATCGTCACGTATCATGCTCTCGACGATCGATGTTGTGCGGATGATGATCAACGGTGTTTTTCTTTGCAAGACATGGCGCCGAATGGCAGGCCATGACAAGATCATGCACTGAGTGGGCACGTGAACGTGAGATTGTTCTCCACTTGCCGCTGCGGCAATCAATTCGAGTCCATCTCGGCTTGGACATCCAACGATCCATGCCATGCATTCATCTTTCGACTTGGATTCATTCTTCGACTTGGATGATGATGATGACCAAGACCGTGGACGAGCACCGAGGCCAACAACAAGTGTCACGTCTTCTGGCAAGGCACCCAATAATGACTTGGACGCCAATTGAGTGTTTGTCAATGACGTCGTCGTCGTCGTCGTTGGTACCGTTGCTGATGAGGAAAACGGCACGTCTGTCAGCATCGTGACGCGGACATGTGGATGCAGCTCCGTTTTCGAAAGATACAGGGGGGTTTTTAAGGCATTTGAACCCGATTCAACCAGATGAATCATGTCATCATCGTCTTCTGTAACAACAACACCCACATTTTGTATAGTGTGCGAGGTGTGACGCGGTGGCTTGCATCCTTCCGACGCAAGAATGAACAAGGATCCCGTCAAGGGATCAAAGACACTCCAACGAATCCGGCGGCGTGCTCGACGATTCAGGTTTTGTAACCATCCATCCTTTTTTCCATCGTCTTTTTCCGGTTCACGTCGATCCGTGTCCATGTCGTGACATTCCTCCTCCTCCGCATCATCATCATGGGTTGTTGACTGTTCACTCGTGTCAAGGTCGTCATCAGTACTGTCCTCGGTTTCGGTTGTACATGCCGACGAAAAGGGTGATGTTCGCGTCGTTGAACCACACGAGTCTTCTTCACTTTCTTCACTCTCGTCTGATGATGAAATCACAATCTCGTTGTTGTTGTCAGTGGGTTCTTCATCACAACCGAGATTGGTGACGATTGGAGAAGACGCAAGTACGGTTTGCGTCGCTCCAAACCCGTAAATTGGCGATAATGACGCCATTTCACGTCTCGTCTTATTAAATCAAACATCCAGATTTCACAATCCTCTTGCGTCGTCATCCAACAACCGATACGCACTCGTCAGTATTCATCAAAAAAAGCAAATCAAAAACCAAGGATAACCAACCAACCAACCAACCATGGCATACACTTCCATTTTGACGTTCCTCTTCATCTGGCTGGCGATTGTCGTCGTACAGTGGACGACCGCTGCTTGTGCCGCGGCCAACACCAACGTCTCGTCATCGACGGGCTCCAACACTGGAGGAGGTGGATCACCGCCCCAGTATGCGCGAGTGACCATGTACGTCAACAAGGTCGGATGCAGTGGTACAGTCTTGGCCAGTGCCTCGGTTCAGACCAGTACCACGTTTCTCGCGGGCAGTAGCACGTGCGGTGTAGTGTACAATGTCCCGGCTCCATCGACGCTCGTGTACGCCTATACCATCATTTGCTCGGGAACGTTGGCAACGTCATCCTGGACTGTCGACATGCATCGCTACTCGTGCACTACATCGGCGTGTTCATGCAACAGTTATCACTCGTACTTGGCATCGTCGGGCTTGACATGTATCGGTACGCCACACCCGTGGGATAACTCGTTTACCGTCGACTGCAGCAACGGCAACAACAATGGCGGAAGTAACCCGTCTGGGTCGACAACCGGCAGTAACGACGGCACTCGACAGGCTGCCTCGCCGTGGCTGTCTACCGGCTTGTTTTTAATGACACTAGTTGCCGGCGTCTATTTTTAGCACGTCTGCTTGACTCTTCCGTCTTTGTAAATTGATGTAAATCCATGTAAATTTGTTGAATGATGTCATCGGTCAAGTTAGTAGATCGGCAAGGTGCAACACAGCATGTACATTTCTTTACTAGACAACGTTGTCTAGACGGAAAAGCGAAGATGACTTTTAACGGCCGGCTTTTGATTTGCAATGCATACCGTAAAGCAGACGAGAATGGCAGGACGATGTGTTTCGACCGGTTCCATCACACATTTGAATGGACGTGGTTCATCCGAAAACAAATCTTCCATCGGAGTCTTAGCCACTTTCTTTTCCTCCTTCCCAACCCCACGCTGTCGTTGTCGAGCCAGGTTTGACGACAAGAGATACTGGTCAAGGATCAACATGATGAGCCCATTGTCAACTTGCTCCTTTGACAGTTGTGTATTCGTGTTTGTGTAATGGATATGCAACCGGTCACCTCTGTGTATTTCGAGAATTTTCACGAGCATTTTGTGCGACATTTCGCGTTTGGTTTCCATCTCTTGAAACCATTGCATCATTTGCTTGGCAATTTCGAAGTTTGCGACACTCCGTTCGTGCTTGTCGGCCGATGTCGTCAACTTGCCACAGACTGCTGCATGTCGCTTGACATCTTTCTGTTGACACGCGACGCTACAATATTCGCAGAGACGGCACTTGTCACAATTGACCAATGCGACCCGATCCACCACTTTTCGACATGCCAGACATACACTCTGAACAATTCGTGCTGGCGCGCTGGTCGGAGTCACACCAGTCGTCATGGTGTCTTGGAAAATATAAAGAAAAAAAACCAACATCCAAACACGCTTCGGTGTGAACGGACGTGTGAGTCAAGACACTTTCACTTTGTTTGTTCTCGCGTATTCGGTATTCGATGAAGTGTTGACATGATATAATGTTGGTTATGTGTAGACTACAAAATGTCAGCCGCTTCTGAATCCTACAGCACTGTAACGGCGGAAGAAATGAGACTAATCTATGTCAAGTCGGTCGAGGATTTGGTCACGCAACAGTACAATGAACTCATTCGACTCCTGACTGCAAATGCAAAACTCGGGGCTCCATCAGCTGCCATGGTCATACAATCTGACGCGGTTGCCGCTCGAATCAAGACCAAGGCCGAATCTGCTGGTTATCATGTCAAGTTTGACCACAAGTCTCTCTCCATTGGATTTCAGCCCGAGGCAACTGGCAACGATGATCGGGATATTATTGATGGTTCTCGTCGTCGACGACGCAACGTTCGTTCACGATCTCCGGATCGTAATCGGACTGATGGACGTCGCCGACGTTCCAGATCACGATCTCGTTCTCCTCCGTATCCGGCCGTCGACACAAGCAAGAAGGACAAGCACAAGGAAGTGACGATTGTCGGTATCAAGTCGAAAATCGACAAGGATGATGGATACACAATGATCGTTCAACGGCAAGGCAACAATGGTATGAAGATTGTCTATGTTGCCAATCGCGAAATCACCAACAAGCAACGGAAAACACTCGAACTTGCAGACGGCATCGAAACCGCTCAAGGCAGCTTGTTAAAAGAGGGCCGAGGCGGCTCAAAATCGCACGATGCATATAATCGCTTGATGGATTTACTTCACGGCGAAGTATTGGTGGATGCTTTAGGCGAGACATCGCGTCTGCTTCCACAATGGACAGTTCTGAACGAGCTACCTGCTCGATGCTTAGTCACGTCTAGATGCGCCATTGCCGACCTGTGGAATTAGTAGATTTTTCTGCTCTGTAAACTCTTTCGTTATGTCTTTTTTTCTCGTCCCAACCACTGGGTATGGGTAGGTAGGTATAGATAATTAGACTTGTTTGTTGTCGGTACAACAACATGACTACATTCGTCGACGACCAGGGTCGATTTCGCTTGACGAATGCTCAGGCCATGCATCGACAGTATCCACATAGTTTTGAAGTGCCATCCATTTCCACAATGATGCAACAACTCAGGCGAGGCGACTTTGTGAAACTGCGATTTGAACCTCTTGTGAGTGTTCAGAAACAACACCAACGACCATCACGATCGGGTGAACGTTTTTGGGTCCGAGTGACGCACGTCCCTTCAAAACGCGGTCATGATGAGACGAAAATGTATCAAGGCGTGATTGACAATGACTTGCAGATTTACAAGGTTCCGGCCGGCACATCCATCCGTTTTCATCCGGATTCCATATTGAATCATGTCAGTGCCCAAGTCATGGCACGTGCACATAAACTGGATGCCTTGTTTGATCCTGAAACGATCGAAATTTACTTGTCCGAGGGTACCGGTCCGTTTTTCGAGCGGGTTGCATCACAGTTTCGTGATCCCCAGTTTGTCCAACACTTGCGACTGCAAACTGGACACACTGTTGAATCCGCGCTTTCAACTCTCGACTCGATATTTGCTTCGAAACGTCGCCCGCTATCGATACCATATCCGCGTCATCGCACAGAACAATAATTCAAATGAATATATTGTACAACAAACAATCTCTGGATGCAAAATCGCTTTGTCTAAAGAAAAGAGAGAGAGAGAGAGAGAGAGCGAGCGGACTAACGCGATCGCCATTCTTCCGACATTGGACATCCATGTGCATCATTCCCATCATGCATGACAAGAACAAGGTGCGCTGGATGTCTGCCTGCGTCGCTTTCTCCGCCGGGGTCATTATCCCTTGCTGCCTTGAATGCATGGTGGATCTTGGCTTCTGTCAATTGGGGAAATTGATAAAACACATGAGGTCTGGATCCTTCATACAGCGAATATTGAACTTTCTCGTGCTCGGCTTGCGTTGCCGCATGCAGATCCAGTCTCCGTCCGCATTCCTGACACAAGTCAGTGATCTTGCCATGCATGGTGCCATTCGCCAACAGGATCGGACGACCACCTTGATGATAGTCGTACCCAGTCGGGTTATACGGATCCAATAAGTCGGCTTGAACCAGCGAACAATAGACGGGAATAAACGGTTCGATGCTGGCATCAGGTGAAAGACCGGCATGTTTACGCAAGGAGGCCTCTGCCGCTGCACGTGACAGGTAGACAGCCAAGGGTATGATCGGAACCTTGTTGTACCAAGGAGCAAACCAGAGTACAGCGATTGACGATGTGTATGAATCCGCCATTTTGCACAGGTCCAATGGAAGACGTGTTTGCGTGTGGATTTCCAACGCATCGGGACTCATTTTCTTCCTCTGATCCCGAACGGAACGACGCTTACAACTCATGCACATTGCACCTTCCTCACCACTACAACACAGTTGAAATGTGCCACCTCCAACCTTTGGAGCGTCATATTTGAGTCGCACCCAATAATTGGTCTTGATATCCGTCTGTTCATTTCCACTCGCCTTGCCCGATGACGGTGTTGATGATGATGATGATGACGACGACGATGACGATGCCGATGATGATAATGATGATAATGATGATGATGACGCCGACGATGACGATGCCGACGATGCCGACGACGATGACGACGAGGTCAATAATGATGTTGATGACGTCGATGATGATGATGATGACACTGACGAAGAAACATCCGTCTTGATTCGTTTGTCACCACCATCATTGGCGGGCGCGGTGGTTTCATTCAGTTTCCGCTTGCGCGTTTTCTTTCGATAGCTCATTAGGATTTGACTAGTGAATGAAAAAAAACAAGAATAAGGATGCCACTGGCCAATGCGTGTGGAGATGGTGCACTATGTGCACTGGATTGGGACGATACCTTCATGAGCCACGAACTTGCCAAGAATACCTATGCATTGGAATTCTCGCGTCCATATGCACAAGTAGTGCACCCGAAGCTCATGGCGCCGCCAACACGCACACCACTGGGCGACACGGTTCAAGATGCGTTTCAAGAACCCTTGCCGATGGTCTTGCCAAGTCGGACACTGGATCATCTCATGATGATCGAATGTTTCTTCTTGGCAACACTGGTCGACGTGGCCAACCACTCCAATCGATTTTGGTGCTTGGTCAGCAACGCAAGTGAAGATTGGCTCAAGGCGAGCATGCGTGCATTCATGCCCAATGCGTATCGTCTCTTGTCTTTTGATGTCCTCCCGGTTTCATCTTCGCCGACAACGGTCATTCTGCTTCACCTGCCGGGAACAAATCGTGCTCGTTCAGCGGTAAGCTATATACAAACGTATGTTGGTGAATTGACGCGCACAAGGCATCAATGGCTTGGCCGTACAGCAGTCATTTCCGCACGCGACGCGTTCAGCAAAACGCTTCCACGAAAAACAGATCCCATGCAATGGAAGGTGCTGGCATGGCGGTGGTTGTTGGAACACTTTATTCCGCCACACCTGCAACGTGCAGTGAGTATTGGTGACCAGCGCACGGATGCACAAGCGTTGCGTGTGGCCGCATCTCGACAATATCCGTGCCCAATTGCCATTCACGAAGTCCTGTTGATAACCCAAGGCAGTTCACATGATTTGCTTTCAGTGTGGAAGCGTTTGTTTGCCTGGTGGCCGCATTTATGGAATACCGCATACGCACCTTTGGCCGGAATCTGGAATGTGAAATATGTTCCGTCGTCTGCTTCTCCCTTGTCTCCTCCACCTGAATGAATAAAAAAAAGATTAAACATTCTCTCTGAACGAACGAACGAGTTTGTCATGAATGATGACAGTGGATTTAGGCAAGCATGGAGTCAAGCCGTTGAACAAGCCAAGACGGAATGGACGGCCGACACGGCCAAGCAATCCGCCAAGATCCAAAGCTTGTGTAATGCATCGAGGCATAACGACAGATTAGAACAAGCGGTTGCAGCGGTAAACCCTGCGCGAATCGCAACACAATTGAAGCAACCGGATGAGCGAGTCCAGCGTCTCTTGTTGCAAACGATTGCTTCATTCACAATCGAAGAATCCTCTTCGTCATTGTCGGCCAAGGACAAGCAATCACAAACCTTGTGGACGAATGCCCTGAATTCCGAAAAGCAACTCAATCCAGCCAATTATGCAGCTGCTTTGGCCAAGCTACCCGACTTGTCAACAGTCGCGCAACCAGACGAGCGAGCTCGAGTGATTCTTGGAACGGCCGCTGTCTTGGTGAATGGACAATCAACCTCACAAACCATCCAGATTCGCCAACGAGGCATTGTCAAGGAACTCATATCCGCTATTGCCGTGCTTGCCTCCACGCCGTCCGCTACCACGACCGGTCCAACAACAACTCCATCTCCAACTGTAGTCATTCCTCGCATCAAACGTTGGTAAAAAATACCTATTTTTTTCCGACTGTTTGGTTCGAATCGACAAGAGAACGATGTATCTTCGGCGGAGGCACGACTCGCTTCATCGGCGGAGGTACGACTTGCTGCTGCCACAAACATTGGGCGTGCGAATTGCATGGTACATGACAGTACTGGGGACAAAAATCTGGAAATTGTGTATTGTTGTCCAAGCTGTTTCAGAACGTAAGCGGTCGGACTGGGAGTGGAAACTTCAATTGTGTGTCACGGTTGTCACCGTCATGTGGTTAGTCGGGCACGGTGTCTATTTCTTATCGATCCTACCGGGTTGTCGATCTTGGCGCAACTATAATCGACTGCATCGACTGGCGGGTGTCCAGCCGATATGTTTCTGTGTGATGTTTGCGCTTTTTCTCGTCGATTGCATCCTTGTCTTTGCAATCTACCCATCGTTCAAAGATCTCGTGAAATTACCAACGATTCTCTGTCTGCTTGTGCTGGACGTGGCCAATCTCCCCGCGGGTCTCCTTGCTGCCCAATTTCCTGTTCTCGTGTATCTCGAGGCACGCCGAAAGCTCGAATGTGATCTTCTGCGTCATTACTTGCTCCATGTCTTGGCTGGAAACACCCCTTTGTTACCATCGCTTGCGCCTCTTGTGATCGCGTACGATGGCCGTGTCGACCGACACTTGTTAGCACTGGAAAGAGACCATACGCCCATGGTGGAAACGATGGAAACCATAGACATTCGCTAACGTTTCAGCCGTAATAAAAAGTGTGTGGTTTTATTTGCTCATGATGAAAATAGGGAAAGAAGGGGTGGCGGCGGCGACGTAGACGTCGAGGCGGACGCTGTGGCCGCGGTTGGAACAACGACAATGGATTCACTAAATCCAGACAAAGCCGATGTCGGAGGAGGAGGGGGTCGCGGTTTGTGTCCATACAAGGTGTTGGATGAAATCTTGACGTCCGTGCGACGAACCATTTTCTTGGCGCCTGCACCACCGGTGCCGACACGACGTTTTCCAGTTGCTGCTGCAGCATTCATGGCGGCGATAACGCTTGGACGTTCTCGTTTCATCACTTGGTCCAAATCAATGACATCTGGCTGCGCCTCGGGGACCACTTGGATTTCTCCGTCTGCAAGCACATGATCGTCCTTTTTATCGACATCATCATCATCATCAGCGTCCTTGGCAACAGGGGCGAGATCGGCAATTCGCTTCTTGCGAGCAGCAGCAGCGGCAATGGCTCCACGAAATTCGTCAAAGAGAATGGCATCTTTCGCCAAGGCCGGGTCAAGTTTCAAGGCTTGTTGAAAATACCGTCGACCGGTTTGAAACTGACCCATGTAATGGCAAGCTCGGTAACACAGTTTCAACGGTCGTGTCGTGTAATTGTCATGGGCTTCGTCATGCAAGTCTTTTTGAGGCAAGGGAATCGCCAACGAAGCATGAGCAGCGACGTAACAATCTTCCCACTCGCCGCGTTTCGCGTGGAAATCCGCCATGATCAACCAGGGTTCACGACGCTGTTTATACACTCGGTACGCCTTGAACAGTGATTCAATGAACGTTTCGACATCATCAGGGTCCACCCGTTCGGTACACTGAGCATACAAGCAATACGCTTGTGACCGCTGGACTATGTATTGCGCTTGCTTGATTTCAGACATGACTGCAAACATCTTTCGGGCACGTTCATATCGATGCATGTACATCAATTCTCGTGCAAGATAATAGTGAGACCGACTCTGCTCGTGTTGACCAGGTGTTAGCGCATCCAGTGCCAAACCCAAAACGTACATGCTGCGGTGGGATGAAAACTTTTTTCGATGTTGTACCAACAGGACGTCTCGCGCCAACATTTCATGATGTTCATGAATATCGTACTTGTCGATCCGAGCGTTTCCACACTTGATCTGCACGTCAGGTCGCTTCATGACAGCTTCGTGGCATCGCCCTTCCCAATGGTACAATCCGACATGTGCGAATCGATCAATGGTCAAGAAGTTGCCAGTCGTTCCAATGTTGCCATGTTCGTCTTCACTCACATAGTCTTGAATGTAGGCAAACCGGACAAATGTCCATGGTGGCGTCTTTTCAGGATCACTGCCCGGATCCGCGGCCAATTCAATCTTCTTGGCGAGCCGTTGTCGTGTTGCTGATCGCACAGTCGCTACATTGGACGAAACAAGAGGCGGTGGCCATGACGCCGTTTGGTACTTGTGCACCTTTTCATTGATCACGTCTGGCTTGAATTCAAGCAATACGTCCGAACCGTCGAGTTGTAACACAATTTGGATACCGCCCGACTGCTCACGAGCCCACTGATCGGCACATGTACGGGCTGGACCAAATTCAAACACCTTGACGCCGGTTTGTGCAATGTCAGGCATACCTGCAGTCCCGTACGCGTCATTGATTTCACGCGCCTCTTTTCTCGACAAGGCATGAAGAAACCGTTCACCGACTTTCAACACTTTTGCACCGTATCGTTCGGCAACTTCAACAGTCGTATCCGTACTTCCCGTATCCACCAAGGCAACCGTACCTCCTGATTGAATGAAGTGCTGCATACAGTCTTGCGACAGCAAGCGCTGCAATCCGCGTGCCTCGTTGCGCATGATGCCTGCAATCGCGAAATGCCATGTTTTCTTTTCAACGTCCAATACTTTTGGGACGGCGGCGTCGACAGGGTCCTTTTTCACTTGTTGTTGTCGTGGCGCCGACACAGCATCGTCGGGCAATTGCGGACCCTGTGGACAAGAATTCGTTGACGACATGGCGACGCGTGCGTGTATGATGAGGTCTAACGTTATATAAATCCATCAAGACGAGAGAGAGAGGAGAATGGAGTCTACATTTACGCGACTGCGCAATTTTCGCATCGACAATCAGCACGAAAAAGCAAGTCGTGTCGCACTTGTGGCCTTGAGCCATCCGTTGGTGCGTGAAAATATTCAGCTGCGATGCAAAGTCGCACTCGAACTGGGCCATGCAGCGTATCGCTTGTCGCCGACCCTGTCTGCTTATGAAGCCATTCAACGGACCGCCCGATGCGCCTTGGAATCCATCGTGTTGCATCCGGCGTTTGAAGCGAAAGCGAAATCTGTGGATGGCAAAGATGCCAAGACGACGATTGACAAGGCTGAACGGGATCGAGTGCTCAATTTTCTCTATTGGCTCTTGCCAGGAGTGGTTTTGGCATCATCGTCGTCACCTGCACGAGTCCGAGATGCATTGAGTTTCATGCCATTAATGCCGCGGACAATCCGAGACAAGTATCGACCGTTGAATCCATCCATTCAACGCGTCTCTCGTGGATACATCGTCAATGTGCGAACAGTGAATTTTGAGCGCAACGCCAATTGTACGCGATACGAAAGTCGTGAAGGGGACGGCATTGTCAAGACGCGAAACATTCTTCTACGGCTCACACGGACCTTGGAACCCGAACCGGACGAAATGTCCGTCGATGTACCGGACAATGCCATTGACTACAAGTCGCGACGAGACGTGCTTGGTCTGGAAGACGCACGACTGGTGCTTGCAAACGATGCCCACAAAACGCGCTGGTTGACGGCAACCGTATACGGAACGCTTTCAGACATGAACACGCCCACGATGTTCTTGTCACGGCTGGATTTGCAAGGCCGCGTCGTGTTTGTTCGGAGACTACAAGGGTACATGGAACATTTATGCCAAAAAAGCTGGTTGCCGTTTTTCGACGGCCATCAATTGAAGTGTGTCTATGGATACCATCCGTATACGGTCATTCTCTCGATCAATACGGACACGGCTCATGTACACGTGTCGCGCCAGGTCGCTCAACCGTTTAACGTGTCACGATTCCGTGGAAGCGGCGGACCCGTGTTTGCTCATGGGTGTGCCTATGTCATGGTGCATGAAGTGATTTGGTTTGGCGATCTGCGTATCTACACCCACCGCTTGATTGAATTCGACGAGCGTACATGGCTCATTCGTCGCGTGACCCCAAGCTTTTGCTTTCGTCATGTTGGTGTGGAATATGCAGCGGGGATGACACTCATGCATGACAACAAAGGATTGATTGCTACATTTGGATTTGATGATCGTGAAGCGTGGCTCGTGTGCTTGCCATGGACATGGGTATGGAATCAATTTTCATATTCCGATATTTTATTGACTACCTACCAGCGTAAAAACTAGCTAATAAACGTGTTGCCTTGGCTGCAATCGGTGCACTCGGGTGGCGTGTGACGGCCACCAACGTGGAAAGCATTGGTGGATTGCGAGAAATCGCGTCGCGGACAGTGAATGCGGTCACCACATCATCTTTCGATTCACTCATCAGACAATCCAGTGTTGACAAGATCTCCTCGACAAGTTTCACATCCGAACGAGCGAGCATGTTCAAAAGAAGAGGCAGTGTGCCTTGACGAAGTAAATACCGACGTTGAGCATCTGTACCCATGTGAATACTGTTACAAATCACCCACGTAGCTTCACGTCTGACCACATCATCATCATCATCTTTCACCACGTTAAACGTGGACAAGACAGATTGCATTAGGTTTCCATCAATGACGGCCTGAATGTTTCGATGATGGCGTGCAGTGATGTTGCTTGCGACCAAACACGCATATTTCCACAGCAATTTGGGGTGTTTTGCATCCGACAGAATTGTACGGATAGCCGGAATCAAGCCGCTTTTCGATTCTGGAAGCCAGTCAAAGTCGGCCAGCATGTTGCCAATTGCACGAAGTGCCCAAACAATCACCTCGGTATTCTTGTGCGCAAGCAATTCCACGAGGACATGCTGAACTCCGGTTTTGATCACGGCATCTCCGATCGAATCCGTGTGTTTCCCATCGGTTAGAGTTGCAATGGCGGTGCATGCATTTATCAACGCTGTTTCATTGGTGCACGCTGTCACCATGTGAAACAACGTCGGTATCATACATATCAATTGATGGGCGGTGTTTTTGCACGATGTTTTCCATCGGCACAAATTCATGATGCAAAAGGCCATGTTTTCATACAACTTGGAGTTGAGGTCAGGCGATGATGCTATTGGCACGGTGTGTGACAATCGAATCAGATTCCGAACAGCTTCACCTTTGATCACGACATCTCGGAGATGCTCAGAATCCCCGGCCAAATTTGCAAGGGCCCATATCGCTTGGGAACCCACAGTTACGTCTTTGTGTTCCATGCATTTCACAAGTGCAGGAACCACTCCGTTCGAGACGAGCACCCGAGATTGAGACGACGTTCCAGAAGCGAGATTCGTTAAAATCCACACGCACTCGAGCTTGGTCGGTGTCAGAGTACGAGGATCGCTCAATAAAGAGACAAGTATGGGAACCATTCCAGAATCCAGAGCATCTTGAATCGGCGGCTGGTCTCCACACAAACTGATGCGGATCCGCGTAGCCACTGCAGCTTGAGCCACATGATCCGGAGAGATTAGCGCTTCAATCAATCGATCGTAGTTGTAGCTTCGATCGACTCGGATCCCCGCATTCATTTTGCAACTCATGTCATCAATCATCATGCCAGTCTTCAAGTCGCGAGCAAGATGCACATGAACGTCTTCCATTGCGGTGGCCATGATTGACAGACCTGACTTTGCAAGGTGTATTGTATCAGGAAAAAAACACAAATCTAAAGTTGTATTGACACTGTAGACTCATGATATGGATGTTGCAATTGCCGCCTGTCTGAGACGCAAATAATAAGAAAAATGATTATGCAGCATGCGTGTTGCTGTGGCTACAAATTGAGGATTTTCATGACGTTGCACGGCAATCAACTTGTCAAGCATGCGGGATCATTTTGTCCCATATCGTCAATGACGCCCGCTGACGTGCAAACATCATCTTTAGATTCCTGCATCATCCGCTCGAGGGCCTCCAACGCGGCAGACACTACCGTCGGGAATGGACTAGCCAACATGTTACAAAGATGAGGAATCGAGCCTTGACGCAGGAAATATCGTCTGTGAGCATCAGTGCCCTCGCGTATTCCATTGCATATTACCCATACCGCTTCACGTTTGACATCATCTCCGGCACCATTCTGAAACATGGCCAAGACGAGCGGGATCAATTTGCTATCGATGACCGTTTGAATGTGATGAGCTGAAGCAGTGAGGTTGCTCACAACCCAACATGCTTCTTTCCAGGACGACTTGTGTTGCTCTGATGATAAAAGTGCATAAAGAGCCGGAATCAATCCTTTGCATCTCGGAAGGACATCTGAGTCGACCAACGTGTTGCCAATTGCACGAAGCGCATTCGCAATCACATGCGCATTTCTGTGAGCAAGCAGTTCGACAAGTCGCACATCAACAACACCAGACTGGAGAACCGCATCCGAACGGCCATGTCTCGAATCCGCGAGATATGCAATGCCCAAGGTTGCACTTCTCAACACATCGTCGTCGTCATCGTTTATCGGACGATTCACCAACTGCACGAACGTTGGCAATAAACTGATCAATTCGCGCGCATGTTCTTTGCAGGACGTTTTCCAATGACACAAGCTTGTCATACAATACGCAATGCGCGCCATCAACGAGGCTTCCGATGACAGGATCGATTGAGGGAGACGAATCAAACTGTCAACAAGTCCGCACTTGAGCACGACATCACGAGTTGATTCGGAATCTCCAGCCAGTTTTCCGAGCGCGAGGATGCAACGAGACGCGACATTTACATCCCATGGCATGCGCTCGCTAAATGTCGCCACTCTCACAAGTGCCGGTATTACACCGTGTAGAACAAGTGCGTGAGATTGAGCCGTCGTTCCCGTCGCGAGAATCATGAAAATGCACGTGCACTCTTGCTTGGTTGTCGATTGCACTCGAGGATCTTTCAAGAGAGTCACGAGACGAGGAACCATTCCCGAGTCGAGGGCGGATTGGATCGGCGGATGGGCAGCCGCGAGAAGACTCGCGTGGATACCCGTCGCGGCTGCAGCCTGGACCCTAACATCCGCATTGATCAAATCCGCGACCGCTTTTGAATAGTCGTACTTGCGTTCTGCTGATGTGACCAGCGTTGTGCCGTTGATCATCCCGGTTTTGCATTCTCGAGAAATAGGCACCTGCACATCCTCCATTTTTGCGACGCCTGTCATGTTAAGATTTGATTGTCACAAATCTGTTTTTTTGAAAGAAAATCGTTCTTTGGCCACCAAAAAAACAGGTCGGTTCTTAAATTCAATGCAAGCCATCAATATCATCGTGTGTCCAGGTGATTGTCAACGACCGTCATGGACACTCAATCTGCTGGATGTATCCCTGATGAAAACACTCGAATGTGCACAAGCAGCAGGGTTATGTACTGCCAAGGACGTACGTCTCCTCCCACACGTGATGAGTTACCCGATGCGAAGAGCTCTGCGTCAAGCCCATGCAACATGTATATCGGAAATTATATCGGTTCGCGACATCATGTGGATCGCCTTGTCGTATCTCCCATTCGGGAATGATTCGGATTGTCCACCACGGCATCAAACCACGCCCCTTTCTGACGATTCCCCCATTTTACCAGTCTTCGGCAATCGAAATCGCCCTGTCCCTACCAAGCCATTGGTTGTACGACGTTTATCATGGAGTGATGGTGCGCTCTATCCGTCTCTGTACGTCATGGGATGGCCAGTCGTGCGAACGTCTGATACAGCCTACTCGACCGTAGAATACGGGTATGCCGAAAAATGCCCGCCTGAACGTCTAGACTTGGATGAGGAGGAGGATGCTGATGATGATACCGCCGTTGACGATGAAACCCGCGCAAAGCGAGCGGCATTTGAAATTTCAAAGGCCCGGTATGAAATGGAAACTTCGAACCAAGCCATTCTCGCTCTCAATGGCATCCACAAGTCACCGCCAGCGATCACCGTTCGACCCGAGATGTACTCAAAACTCGAGAGCGAATTGAAGACGGCAGAAACGCTACCACGTGTCGAAAGCGGCATCGAGCTTCTTGCCGGACCGTGTATTGTCTATCAATTTAACGTCAAAACTCAACGCATGGGTTCCGTCGACACCACCGACATGCGCATTTGGCAAGACATGTTGATGCGAAAAACCATGCCCACATCCATTGTTGAACTCCGTTCACGCACAGATTTTGGATGGTGTTCATTTCCGACGCCGCGCACAGCGGAACATGCGCAGACGTTCGGGTTTACAGCCATCATGATTCGTGGTGGACATCGTGCGTTTTGTCAAACACCGGCTTCATCATATGACATGGCATTTGGAGGAGTGAAACAGAAGGAGCCACCACCTTTGTTTGAACTCGTGCGATTTCAAACACGAGATCAATTGCGCACCACGAGTTATCATATGGGCACGGGCAATTGTTTTGGTCATGGCCTCGTCACTCGACGCTTTGATACGGTATACGTATCTTTGAAAGGTTTCAATCTGTTTGAATCCATGGTGTCGGATGTTCAACATCGGTACGGAGTGGTTGATACGGAGCGGTACAATGTGATTGCTTCCAAATTGATGGATCGAGCCATTTATGGTGATGTTCTTGTCTTTGGAGAAGACATTGCCGGCTTTGTGCCCGTGACCGTGGATCGCATCCGCATTTGGATGAATCTTGCCACAACACATCGGTCTTCAACAACCGAGACTGAGAGCGAGAAGAAAGCACAACAAAAACACTATCCGATTGTTGGCATTCTACAAACCATTGAACAAACGAGCGCCAAGTTTACCGAGACCACCATTCATGCCCGAAAACTGGAACCTTTTGTTACCGAGGCACTAAAATCGTCAGATGTGAAACAACAAGTGATCCACCAAGTCGTCGAATTGAGGAAAAGCATTGAAAGCGCACTCGACGTCGTGGAAACGCAGAATCCGGAAGCGTGTAAGCTCGAAGATACCTGGATGCGTGCGGCGTCTCGGTTGCATACCGAATTGCATCTACCTATTGACTATGTTGTCGACGTGTGTATGAAGCGATACTTGAAGTACTTGTCTCTGCATGTGACTCGGCTCGCGAACAATGAAGAAACCTTTAATGCACAAGCTCATCCAACGGCCGCCGCCGCTGTTGCCGCAGCCGCTGCGGCGTCATGTCCGTCTTGACAATAAACATTTTATTTTATGTGTTAGGGTTGAGACTTGAAATACAAACTCACTGCTGATGTATCGACGGTGGAAAACATAACAAACGATCCGACGACATCACGCCCATCCGCGTCGCGATCTACGTGCAGTGCGACATCCGTATCGTATATAAAGAAATCATGTTTTTTTTGCAGTTTTTTTAAAGTTAGTTAATTCACAATTGCTTTGCATTCAGGCAACCCATGTTTGTCAATCGTGTCTCGGGGGCTGCCATTACAAATGTCGCCGAGGGTGCTCGTTGCATTGGACACAACAGTGCCTTGTGCGGGAAGAATTTCACGGTAGAAGGTGATGGAAATGCTGTATGTGGATCGGGCATCACTGTCATTGGACGCAACAATGTGATTTATGGTCTTGGACACATTTACGACGCGTCTTGCAACAAGCAGCATGATATCATACCGCCAACCGTAACTACTCCCGACGACCGATGTTCAATCAGCCCCAGTGGCGGCTCTGTCGGTAGCAGCAGTAGCAGCAGCAGTGATGAATCTGTCATTGACTTGTCAACCGACATGGGCGATGAAATGCAGAAATTAGGTGCTACAATTGTGGATAATGTGAACCGGGCATTGAAACGGGATTTGAATTTGGACGTGGACATGGGTGTCCGTCTAGATCGAATGATGTCAAGTGAATCGTCGAGAAAAGTCGAACTTGATCGGTCAACGAGCGGTGGCAAGCTGGGCATTGTGATCACATCCATGATTTCTCAAATTGCACAGATTAATGGTGACCCCTACAAGCTCCAAAGATGGGAAAAGTGGTGTAAATCGCAAGGATCTTCGACAACATTACATGAAAATCATCTCGTCTCATTGCATTGTGCATTCACCTGCGATCCTTACCGCGTGCGCGCGTTTCGTGCCGCGGTATGTCATCTGTCTATACCTCCATTCACCTTGACGGTCTTGTCGATGATTTTAAGCAAGTATACTGCGGATCCCTATCGATTGCAATGTGTGACAGACATTCGAGATCATCAATTGATCAAGGATGGAGTGACGTCCATCGACGACATTATTGGCAATTCGTTCGACAGCGCAGTGTATGGAAATCGAGCCATGGATCATCTCTTGACTCTGAAAATGATTGATCGAAGACCTGTTCCCACCGTTCCATCTTCATCGTCGTCCTCTTGCTCGTCATCATCATCATCATCATCATCATCATCTGCATCAGCACCACCTCTACCGCCCAAGGCTGCTGAACGCTCGGCCATGTCCATTCCAATCCCTGATGCTGTGAAAGGAATTGAACCCAGCGCACCTGCGAGTGCGTCGGACGATAGCAAGTGTCGTTTGTGCATGGATCGCTTGACGTGCACTGTAGTTGTCCCCTGTGGACACGTATGTCTATGCGTCACGTGTGCCCGTGTCATTGGGACGACAAGAACTGGAGCCGACGGTCGAGGCAGACCAACGTGTCCCATTTGCCGGGATTCCATTTCCGGAATTTATCGTACACATCCAGTTTGATTTCGTATTTTTTTTTCAATACATTTAAATTTTCACACCAATTGTCGCGTCGTGATTGGAGTCGAAAATGCTTGTCCGCGATAATAATCGTTCATCAACGACCATAGCAGATGGACACGAAAAAGACCAAGACCATGTCAAGACCCAATCGCGCATCGTGTGCACTCTATCCAAATACGACATGGCGTACACGGGTGCGGTCTATGTCAATCCGAGTGACTCCTTGTGTGGTCAATACATATGCGTTCAATCCTGTCCCGAGAGCGCTGAAATCATTGTCTTGTGCAACCCTGACCCTGCGATCGAAAAGGCGTCGATCGGGTTGAATGCAATTCAAAGGCTCAACCTGATGAGTCGAGTCCGCAGTCATGTTTGCTGCACGGTGTTTCCAGCGGCTACAACCTTGTCGGATGCGACACGCCTGGTGGTGCGTGTGACTGACCACGTGCCGCCATTGAATTGGCCACTTGATTTGCGAGTGTCGCCGCAACCCATTGCTATATCAAATGATGCCCATACGACTCTCAAACAGACTGCAACCGACATGTATACTTTACAAAGACGCACGTGGGACGTCAAGATCGGAAATGCTATTCACGCTCATCTTGTGCATCGTGTCGTCGACACTGGCTATTTATGGCCCGTCAAATGGTTGCTACCGGATGGTAAATCACGAACAGCGGTTCTTCTCGTGCTTGCAGTCGAAACGGATGGAGTGTCAATCGACAGGCATACCGCAGCGCGTATTGGCTTGAATACGCGTATTGATTTTGTTGAACCCCTCAACTATTAGCTGTAGATATCAGATATGAACACATTTTGTCTGTATTCGAACATTTTATGTAGCTACGACTGCGTGAATGAATTTGCCATATTTGGGCGTCAAGGCTTGTAGATTCGGAGATTGTAAATGACAATGATAGCAGACATGAACGGGATGATGAGGTCGTATCGTGTCGGATCCGTACAAGTCGTGTTCAGTCTTGTTTCCCTTGTTCTCAGCGGGGTGTCGTTGTTCTTTCGAGTCCATTCGGCCGCAAAGAGCGCAAATGACAAGATCTGGATCGTCATGACATTTACTGCACAAATTGATACACACTCCACTGACCACATGCGGTCGATAATCGACGACTTTGTAATCTTGGCATTTGTCGCATCTGTACAGCCGCGTGTCGCGCAACACTGTACTAGACAGTCGCACTCCGCTCAGGTCTGGCAGTGTGTACCCGCACATGCGTTTGACGGGGTAAATCATGTCAGCAAGCCAATGCGCCCATAAAAGCCCTCCTTCCTCCAATTTGATCGTAAATTGACGGCACCACTTGCGTGTTACACGTTCCGGAAAATCAAGGACCAATGGTTCGGCCGCTTTAATCGCGCGCTTGCGATTTGTATCGGCTGCTTCTGCCATTCTAGATCGCCCAACCCACGACTGAAAGATGATACGATTACGTCTAATAATCTATCACTCGAGGTTCCAGTCGAATAAATAAAATAAAAAAAAATATCATAATTATGTTGTAGACATGTTAGCATACTACACATGTTAGCATACTACACATCCATTGGCCGAGTGCGTGTCATTTTGATGTCGCTTGGCCACAACCGGGCCCAATGCCGATTTGAGTTGGCGTGTGGAAAAGAACGAACCACACATGCCATCAAACGGCAAACGCTCGACACTCGCCGGATCCCGTTGTACGTGGTCTTTATAAATGATGTTTAACGCACGCAACGTATCTACTCGCCATGATGAACGGATGAACGGATAAACGTGAAGCGCGAAGCGAAAGTAATGTACCGAAAAAAGAATGGGACCCGCCAGGAAACGTTTCCGGTACAGTACAATACTCTATCCATGGAAGAGCATAACTCAAATGAATCCAACAAGGAAATGAATGAATGAATAGACGGAGAAAAACATACGAAGCCCCTCGAGCATATCACGAACGAAGCGAGCATTCTCCACGTCCTCCGAACCGGTCTTCTCGTCCCTCAGCACGCCAATCACAAGGTTTTTGGCTTGTTCCACGGTCATGTCGATCGATTGGGTGATTGCAGCCATCGCGGCGATTTGAATTATGAGTTGTGCAAATCACCGAGTATTTGTATTCATGCGCTTTTGGATGTTAAATCCGCGTTTTTTTTCCATCGCGCACAAAATCAGTCGTTTTTTGACGTCGTCCACACACACACACACACTTCAGTCGGCTTTCAATCAATCCAAGCAAAATATGTCTCTGAGCAGCAACGCGGCTGCAGCTTCCATTGCAGCCATTTGGATGGCACCATACCTGCCTGCAGTCGTCGTGGCATCACAAAGTTCCAAACCTTGCTCGCTTCACATGTATGATGACTCAGTCTCCGTTAAAGGGAAACCGGACGAAATTGTCATTTCAATTTCTTGGGCATGGCCAGTGTTGCAATGCTTTGCAACTGCCGGCGTCTTGATGGCTGTTTGTGCATCCAAGTAGAGTAGTTGTCAGTCTCATAAAACAAAATGTTCATTTCCACTGTTTTTTTGTATATGGAATACATTGAGTACATTCCGCTAGATGGAGGAGGAAGACGATGGTGGTGGTACGACAAAGACGACACGTTCCACTCGACGATCGACTTCTTGCATCCACGACGATTGTGCAATCCATGTCAGGACATGCCGTGTCATCCACAGAAGAAATGGATTCGACCGCACTTCGGGACGTACAATGTCCATCCACAGGACGTCACGAGGTTTCGTCCCTCGATGCTCGACTGAATGCAAGTACGTGTCATCGAATGCAATCGCCTTGCCTTGGTGCCATTTCAATTTCACTGAAGCGTCGCCCGCTCCGTCGGGTGCGCCCGTATGCAGCGTCAAGTGCACGAGATCGGGTTCGGGGGTACAAATGCCAATGTGTACACGCAAAATTCCTTTACAATACCCGGAATGCGTCGGGATCGTTCCGCCAGGAGCCAGGCTCGAAAAGAACGCGGTTACAATTTCGGGATGACTAGATACGAATGCGGCGAGACGTGGAGTGTGTCGCATCGTTGCTTCATGGGTTTGCGTCAAGGTTTTCAATGGCATTAACCGCCATGCAGGTGAACCAATGTCACGCTGGGCCGGCAACACCTCATCAATCAGTGGCGCCGCGTGTCGAATCGAAGCGAGTTCGGATCGAATCGCAGAAAAGGTGTCGGCTGCAAGCAATGTATCGAGTGCGGGCAAAAGCGTCCGTATCTCATCGGTCCAGACTGCAGGAGATTTCCAGCACCATACAGATAGACAAACATTGTATGGAAACAACAAGAGTGCCGGTTCAAATTTCATCATCAGTGCAAGGTATGCCAATGCCACGAGCACATTGATGCGCCAACAGATCCAGAACAGGAGGATCAATAGTGTCGAGATTAATACATCTTTCGTATTGACGGTCGGTCTACGTCCGCCAAACAGGCATCGCGGCAGTGGCAATGGTCGATGAACCGTTGGGTTTAGCACGACGCGTTCTAGCCACATTTGCTCAGTCGATCTTCCGAGCGTTATCTATCTTTCGAATGATATATTGATTTATATCGATTACGCCTTTCTTTTCAGATGTGTCTAACTGAATGTGTGAGTGGTGAACGCACAAATTCAAGAATACTTTTGATACACTGAACAAAACAATTGTCTAGCCAAAAAGTTCAGGAAATCTGACCGCGATTCGTCGTTGGTAGCATGGACGCATAGGTGGACTGTGACGCAATCAACTCGTGTATAGCGTGCAGGATCGCAAGGCGATCGAAACGTCGTGTAATGGCACACTCAATCAAAAGTGGCTCGTCGAGACTGACCAGCATTACACCGCGTAATGAACAGTGATTGGTACGGTTTGCTTCCATGAACGCGGTGAGCGGAGCGCAAGACGGATCACGTTTGAGCCATGCCAGAACTTGATCACTTGTCCATGATCGCACAGGGTCACATGACGCAGCGACAGCCGTGACCGTCGTGACCGTCAAGGTATCGTCGACGCGCGATGGCGATTCCATTCGACTCTTTTCTGCCGATGATGATGATGGCGACTCTGAGATGATTGGGGCGGCTACAGATGGCATTGTACCGTTGGTAGTGTCCATCGGAGCGAATGGTTCTTTGATATTCGTCGATGACTCGATTGCCGATATCAGAACATTAATTGCATTCTTGTCATCGTTTTGATTCTTGTCGTCAACTTCCTTGTCATTGGCATCACCACCAACATCCTTGCGATCGAAAAGGATTGGATCGATACCTCGATATCTTGCATGTGAAACAAACGCATCGTATGTAGGAATCGGTGCATCCACTGACGGCTTTAATGTTGGTTGCTCTTCCAAAACTTTCGAAAACGCCCGGTGCGCTTTCTTCCAACCTTGGATGCGACGCCCGCCGCGTTTCCCGCTCACGCCTCGTCGTGCCACAACATGGGACTTGACGGTTTGTTCCAATATTGTATGCTATAAAACCCAAAACCAAACATGTTGAGTAAAAATCATCAACGCTTTAGTTTGGTTGTGTTCATACCATCTGTGCTGTCCACATACTGTTTGGATATGCAGAATACGCCAACCGTGTTTGGGGTGAAGTTGAAGTTGTAATTGTTTTTTGATTGACGACAGCGATTGCCGGTGGTGGTGTTGTCTGCGGAAGCGACCGAGGCAATGTTTTGGCCAATGATGTTTTTTCCTTTGTCGATACAAACGACAAGGACGATAGCGGAGATGATGACACCAATGAAAGTGCTAAAGGATTTGTGTAGACGGGTGGATTCTCTGGTGATGAGGACAATAATGATGATGTCGGTGCCGGTGCTAACGATGATGATGCTAATGATGATGATGCAGGCGGTGATGCTGTCTTTTGTCGCTTTGGCAATGACTTGGACTCGGTGAGCGCATCATCATTGGAATCCGTCTTCAATGCAGTTGATGGTGCTTTTGATGTTGATGTCGCTGCTGCTGTCGCTGTGGGAGGACAGGTCGTACGAGATCGTTTTCCGAGTCGAGAGCTCCTTGAAGCCTGAGTCTTTGCATTCTACACAACAAAATTGTGGATCAGCCAAGAAAGAAAGGGTACCAGTCGTAAAAGGAAGAAACAAAAAGACCGAACCGGATTATCGCATGTGACGAATCCAGAACAGTAATTCGACAAGGATATGAGTCCGCAAGTGGACATGGACACATCCCCGTTCAACCAAACGTCAAAGGAGCACGGGCTGCACCTCAACGACGAATGTTTCGAAATAGATGTAAACGAAATTTTCTTCATACGCCTCAAATCACGAACTTGACTGCGAACTGCATCATTGTACCGCTTGTTCACGACAGGACGACGTGAAGCGTCTTCAAGCTGATTGTCATATGTGGCGACGACTTGGGCATCAATGTCGTCTTCATCAACCCACGTGTCATCACTAATCATCAAGCATGATCCGACATCAGAAAAATGCATAACGAAAAATGCATAACGACTGCAACAAAAACATCAAACCTTGCATCATATCCGGCCCAACGGACAAGGTATTGTCGATGAGAGCCATTGTCGCGGTGTTGTAGCAAGCGTTCTACTGGATATTCCTCATTGTTAGAAGTACCGCAAGTAGCAACTGAAGCCATGGAAAGGATCGGTAATGAAGTTATCATGTTCTCCACAAATTAACCACGAATAGACAAAAAAAACGGATGTTACTTTTTTATGACCAAAATGACCCTATCACACACTTCCGTCTAAGTGTTAGGCGGGTGGTGGGTGTAATGCGGTCGGTGACGCTTGTATGCTGGAACGCGGGACGCATTGTGATCGGTGAGTGGGCCAGTGGGTGCGTTGACAGACTTTAGAACAATAACGAGTGTGACGACATTGAGCACATCGAAATAGTGGTGTTGCAACGGTTTCGTGCACCGAGCATGAGCTGCACATGGGTCCGTAATAGGCGTCGAGCTTCACGGGCTCATCTGGGCGCAGGGAACTGCGTACGACGTCCGCGTCGGGTGAGACGATCATAACCATGCCCGAGCCATTTAGCAGAGAGGTGGAATGCTTGGCATCCGGTAATGTGCCTTCGCACTCGCGGTCACGTGAGGCATGCCCGATATCTCCGCGTACCGTGTAATCCATACGCGCAGCCTGTGTGACGCGGAATGCATATTCCCGTGACTTGGCCGATAAGACCAATTCCGTCTTGGCGAGTGCGTTATCGAATGCCACTGCGTCACAGCTGTATGTGCGCGGCACGATGCATGCCTTGGTAAGCGGGGGCCACTGCATGATTATACAGTGCCCTTCATGTGTGCACATGACCAAGTGGCCCAGAGTTCGGGCATGGGCGATACGAGATGATATATGGGTAAAATACCGTATAGCGGGGTGTGCAATCACGACGTCGAGCGCATGTCGTGCATTCACGAGAGACACGAACGCCGACATGGGAACGTAGGAGTTCATAGTTTGGCTCATGCCCACGTTCGAGCTAAAGGCAAGCAGGAGGGCTCCAATCAGTTGGCCACGCCGCCAGATATTGAACGGCTCACGTGCACGACGTCTCGCCATTGTCACGGCTTGTATCCATTCACCAATGGTTCCGGATAGAGTATCGCATTGAAGCCAGTGTTGACGCTTGTTCAAAACATCTTGAGCTGACACGCCATTGGAAAAATCGAATGCCATGACATCCACTGGAAACTGCTTGCAGCATGAGGTGCAGGCGCACGTGAATTCGCGAGACTCGACCTCGATGTTGCGCCGTGCGCGGCCGAGCTTTGTGAGACCGAGAGCGTTGGGCGTTGAGGCTTCTGCATGGGGACAGTCCCGCCAGATGTGCATCGCCAACCCCGCGGCCGTCTCAAAGGCCGGAAGAGGATAAATGTTTATTTTGCACATGACATCCGTATCAGCGTGTTCTTTCCGAGCAACAAACCGACCGTCGGCTGTCTTGTGCATCCATTTGAACACAATGATGACCGCAACACGAAGCTCCCGTTGATACCGAGCCGCTTCTGTTGCGTCCATTGTGGGTACCGCCGGTCGCACCTCCACACTTTCAGTTTCGACTCTTATGATCGGGGCGTGCTTTTCTGCCACAATACTCATGATTTTCGAGGTGACGTAATTAAAGCTGGATTCTATGCGTTAATATGATAGATAGGCATTACCGAATGAAGAAAAAAATACATGTACTGCATAACAAGACTAACAAACTACAGGTTCCAACTACGACACTCGCACAGAAAAAGGCGGTTCATGTCGCAGTCTTCATATATGTTAGTTGCGTGAATGCAAAGATGATCGAAAGGTTTAGGTATCCAAAGTGGCCAATATCGGCGCCAAATCGAAAGATGCGTGTTGTGGGGATGCAATATAGACTAGGCGACGGCTCGCGTCATCCACGACAAAGAAACGGACAGGCCACGCGGCAAACAGGGTCGAGAATCCATCGGCTCCGATCGCCACGTCCACTCCGGCAGATGTTTTCATCGACACGGACACCGGTGAATCCACCATCACACGGACCGTCGGAGGAAATGCAAACCGCTGTGCAAGCGCACGGGCGAGCGTACACCGTTCATCGACCGTCGTGGGCTGCCGCTCCACATTCGGAGGCCAGTGGATCGAATCCGTATCTGTCCGAAACTGATTACCGACTGGCCATTCATCTCCCGCGTGTGCTTCAGCAATGTACACAAACGTCATCTCCACCACGACCGCCGCATCATCATCACCGCGAGCGGCAATCGCTGCCAAGAGCTCGGGCAACAATTGCCGCACGGGAGGTCAGGTGAAGGAACCCGCCACGATCAAGTGCTTCTTGTTCTTTTTTGTATTGCATGATGATGCTGATGGAGGAAGCAACGGTACGGCAGCTGTTCCACATGACGACAGGAGATGAGGAATTGGACACGGCATCCCGACTTGCAAGTCGCCAGCAAACGCTCGATTGTGTCGCCGGTACAATGATATCTTCCTGAGCTGATCAGCGTGCTCGGGAAACAGACGCGTGGCGTTGCGGAGTGCGTCCAGTCCGGCTTTGTGCTCCACACTGAATTCATCACACACTTGCCGCTGCAACCCTTCCACAACTTGCATCCAATCACCAGCACCGTGTTCTTGGACGCGAGCCATTTCCTTTTGCGTCGCTTCACATGTTCGCAACTCCTCTTCCCGTTTCAACATGCGCTCCAACATTCAGAGGCGCACCGACGAAGGTGGAGCGCGCGAGGCGGCGGCCGCCGCTGCAGCCGTCGTACTTGATGTCGTTGCCGTTGGAGGCGGGCTCGCATTCACCACCAAGATACAGGATCCGTCTTGCAGTCGAAGGAGATTGATGTAATCGGTGACGCCGTGCCGCGTGGATCGCGGATATGAACACGTTTCGGTTTCACGCTCCGTGATCAAAAACCGCTGATATTTCTGCGGATATCCAAATTCCGCTTCAATTCGAGCCGCGAAATGCGCCAATGGAAATCGGGTGCGACTCGACGTTGCAGGAATCGTGAACCGCAATTTCAAACCACTGAGGTGGGCGACGTTGATGGTGATGGTCCCGTCCACGTTGATGAAATCCGTCCGTCCACTCGTTGGATCGTACATACCGCCGCGCAAACGCAGAATCAGGTGTAGCGTGGATTCGGGGAGCAAATCAGACTTGGCCAGCGTCACTTCGTCTTCCAGCTGCTTACCGGCATGGATGAGCCGTTGCTGATCCACCGGAATACCTTCCAGCTTATCGATCATTTCCTTCAATTTCAAGACGGTCTGTTCACAGGTGACCTTGACCGTGATCGTCTTGCCCGTCAAGGTCTTGACGAACAGATTATACTTGACGCCGGGAGATGGCATGGGAAGCGGTGGCAGAGCCGCCGCTTTCGCTTCCGCAATCGTCGTCGCTGGCGCGGTCACGGCCACCACCGTCGTCATTGATCCTGACCACCATACCGATCAACACATGCGGATGCATGTACAACATAAACAAAAACAAATCCATCCATACCTGGCGTGGATGATGCGGCACTCGTTGAAGATGAAGAACCCGACTCGGGACACTTGATTGTCTTGAGGCGCTTCATGGATCGAGTTTCCACGCGACTCGGTGGTGCAGTCGAGGTACGCTTGCGCTTCTTCTCGAGTGCTTTACGCTCCTTGCATTTCTTCTCCAGTGCCTTGTCTTTCTTGTCGAGTGTTTTGAGTGCCGCCTTGATTTCCTGTGGATTCAGTCGAACAAGTGGCTTCCACGAAGGATCCAGCTTGCGAGATGCGTCAGATGCAACCGGTAATGCAGCGATCGTGGCCATTGTAAATACGTCGAATAATGACTACAATTCAACCCGCAACCGGAATATGTGGCGAGTATTGGATGTTGTTTTTTTAATGCGAAAAATTCAATAAAAAATTCAAGTGCTTGTACAGCCCCGTGCACGGACTAGCGCATCAACCATCGCACTGGGTTGTGCACTCTGGAGGAAAAAAAATGGAGAGAGGCCGCGTCGAGTCACAAGATCGCGGTCACCCGTAACGTCCAAATACAACCCCGACCTGGTCCACAGTGAATCAACGAGGGCTCCAACTTCTTTTGTGCGACTGCCTTCGATTCCAAACAAGCATCGAGCGGCGTTGGCGCGGATGCGTGAGGCATTAAATCCAATGATGCGTCGCAAGTCGAGAACATGAGCGGCATGTAAAACGCGAGCGACAGGATCCGTATGATTGGACCATGGAATGGCAGCAGCATAGCGGTCCACATCCAACGTGGATCGAAAGTGATGAGCGAAAGCATGGGATGCCGTTGTGGCACGAAAGTTCTCCACGTCTCGCGCTTCAGAGGCTGCATACTCTTTTGGTGCTTCGGAACTCGACCATTCATTTCGTCGACCCGAGCGCTGAAACGCGGCCGCGAGCTCGAGTCGACGCAAGTTCGAGTCGTCGACAATAAACCGTGCAGCCCATGCGGCCATCCGACCGGCACGTGAATCGGGAACAAACTGTTTGCGGTTGTAGGCGAGGCACCTCACAATGTCGCTTGCCAAAAACCCTTGTCGCAACGAGTGTGCAAGACCATGATTGAATCGTTCCACACGCAATACGCGCCCATCGGCAAGTCGCATTTCTGCTCGATTCTCGGCTGTCACCTTAGGGTCGCTTCTCGCTTCAGGATATGCCTTGAGAAAATGCGGTGCGACCACCATGGAAATCTCACGCCATTTCATTACACATGCACACGGACTCCCTCTTGGCATGGTCTTTTTTCAACCTGCGATGGATCAAAATCGATTCAAAAAAAAAACAAAAAACACAGCGGCGACAATAACGACGACGAAGTAATCTGCATTTGGTCGACGACAAGGTCAAAAAAAATGGGAACATCAACAAGCATTGATAGCAGCGTCACGGTTGTATCATGGGCAACGCCTGACGAATCCGTCAAGCACGAGGCGTTAAAACAAGCTGTGGCTCGTGCACAGGCGGAAGAAGAAGCTTGTCGTGTCAAGATTGCACAACACCGTAGAGAACGACAAGGTGAACAAGACGCGATTGACGATCGAGAACTTACACGCTTATTCCCCAAGCAAGGCATCGATTGCTATACACTCGACACGCTACAATATCACGATTGTAGTCGAGTACACTTTCGGACAGACGGGACTTTCGTGTGGCCGGCCGTCCAGTGCAAATTGACGTGGAACACTGAGCAATCCCAGTGGTTGGAAAATTGAGCGCCGCGAGGGGAGCTCGTCATCGTTTGAAAAGAAAGATCGGTCGACATTCATCAAGGAGAACAAACCGCAAAGTCAAGTCCTCAAGGTCTTTCGTCACGTGCTCGATCGAAGTCGCGAAATTCGTAAGCTCGCTGGTTCGATCCATCTTGTGGTCGACCTCGGTTGGATCATTGCGCAGTATGACGCGTCCGGTCCCGAGACAATTCCCGGAGGAATTATCGATCATCGGCGGCAATCATCCGGTACGTACATCGGCCCGAATTAGTCTGGGTTCTCTTTTTGGTTTTGTGGATTAGCACACCGAGTTTTGTTGTACAGGAAAAAAAAGGTAAAAGTGCACCACTCGTCATATGCCCCATGGAGTTATTCCACGACAATCGATTGTTGGAACGCTTCGTATGTTAGGGATCGCTTTTGGCCTTGCCTATACAGGATTTATATTCACCATTCTCCCGTGGTGGTGTGAATGGCACGGCTTTGTGCGTTCATGCATGACGTGGATCGGCGGCGGGTGCATGGTTACAGCTCTCTTGTTTGCATCCTTGTCATGTATTGTCATTGCATCATGGTATCCCGAATCTCGTAGCCACCGCCGCGATCACTCATCATCAAGACCCCAATCCCCACTTGAACCACGCTCTGTCCCCATTCCGGCATCTTCTTCTCCGCCTGATCCGGTTCCGTCTGTCGTTCGTCATGTTCCTCCTCCTCCTCCTCCTGCTGCACTGACGATTTCACCATTGCCCATCCGAGTTATTGTGGATGCACCACCACCACCGCCACCACCACCACCACCACTACCGCTTATCGTCATTACAACACCGGTCTCGGATCATGGCAACAACAGTATTTCAGAACCTTTGGAAACCACGCGCACGCGTACGCGTACCTTGTCTTCAACATCTCCCCCATCCAATATCTCGCCTTTATCATCTTCGTATTCATCATCTTCTTATTCATCATCATCATCATCATCCTCCTCGGTGGATACCTTGTCGCTTCCACCGCGTGGTAACCGGTACAGTATTGTACGACCGATTCTTCAGCCACGAACCTTTCGCATTCCGGGCGTCGCGAATGCGATCCCTTATCACGAACGTCGATCATGGAGTTCCCGAAAAGCGGATGACGATGTCGATGAACGTGCGTCAGCAGGACCTCGTCGTCATCGATTACAACGCACCTCGACCATGCCGCTGTTTTCCGCAGCTAGTCAACCGATCATCGAATATCCCCAATCACTAGACAATAAAAGCAATACATGAATTCTGAATTTAAATTCGTGTTTTTTTCCCGACACGACATTGTATCCCAGTTAATTGCCAGTCCATTTGTGGAATCCGCAAAGCATCTTCAATGTTTACGCGATTTATGCTTGTTGCCATTCTTGGATTGTTTCTCGCGATACAAGGGCAAGCCATTAATGAAACTGAAGTTGGCACAAGAGCGACAGCAAGTGCAAGTAGTACTTCCCACTATTGCGCCATTGCTGCTGCAGCGGCGACACCGGTCACTGCATCGTCCCTGAGAAACATCCTTCCCATCAATCATCTCGTGACCACGGCCATCCAACATGTTCGGGACCCGGTGTCGGAATCGATATCGACATCGTCCGAGTCTGCTACATGGGCCGCACGTCATCAACATGAGATCGATTTGATTGCACTCGGTCAGTTTCCGACAATTGACGATTTTCTATACTATATCACATGGCCTCTTGCATCGAGCGCTGAAAGATGGGCGCGTTCAATTCCACTGCCAAACGATCAAAGTTGGCGCATGATTGCCTCGGCCGCGTCATTCATTGGCACGGAAGACGACTCGTATGACCCCATCACGGAGCGTCCTCTCCTATCGGCACTGCAGACGTTTTGGAACTCACCGAGTTCTGTGGCCGAGGTTCGTCTTCAACGATCACAATTTGAAGATGGAGTACGAGGTGACGATGTATCGTCGTCATCGTCATCATTCTCATCATCATCTTCATCATATGGAACACAAATCTTGACACCATTGGCTCTCCACGAGTTTTATGCCATGTACACCGGACCAGCATATGTTCAAGGTCGATCGTCTCATATTCGACCCCAACTTTGTGCGATGCGTTATTTTCACGCACTCAGTACGAGGCATTTGCTGCATACAACTGGAGTCAATCCAATATCTTTACCGACACCCATCGTGTACACTGAATCCGGAGAAGGAATCAACCACCCCACAACCAACAGTCACAATTTTGGGATCATTCCATATGTTCGCTCGATTTCGTCGTCATCGTCATCGTCATCATCATCGTCATCGACATCACCACTTCACATTGAAATTTCTGGCGCCCTTGCGTACATGCAATTGGTGGTACGAAACGGCATTCCACTGTATCGGTTCAGGGTGTTTTTTGATCTCGAACGACTTGAACAACGACTCGTGATAGTCATGCAATGGATGATGGCCATTCCCTTGCCGCGCGATGTCATTCCCCTCATTCTAGAATGTTAGTTTTCTTTTTTTTTCAACCGCGCCAGCAAAATGTAACCCCGAAAAATTATCATGTCGACCATAATCAATGGAGATCTCGCGACAGACAAGGACTTTCTCTTGCAACTCGCGCACATCCGAGCCGATGCACAAGTACGCTCGAGCGGCATGCGATATCTTCGAATCGGCATTGGCATTCTCTTGCTTTTGATCGTCATCTTTCTCGTTGTCTTTTGGATCAAAATATCAGCATATGCATATATATGCTATCAATTCATTTGGATATCTATAGCACTCGTCGGATTCCTGGCGTCGGCTCTCCTCATAGCTTCGTAACACATTGTAAATCCTCGTTTTTATTTGTGCTCAAAAAAAAGACCCACTCTTAATCTACATGTCTATTGTGCACCCGAGCCAGGGACAGCGGCTGGTGGAATGGCAGCAGGAACACGCGCCGTCTCGATGGCCTCCATGGCAGCACGAATGCGCGCAGTTGCAGGACTCTGGTCGGTTCGTAGAGCAGCAAGCTCTGCTTGAATTTGCGTAGGAACCACAACCGGAGCCGCCACCACAGCAGTAGCAGTTGCTGCTGTCGGTGTTCCTGTTACAGGAACAACCTGAACAGGTCCAGGGGATCGAGCTTCAACAGCAGCAGAAGCGCAGGGTCCATTTTGGCTGGTTTCCAATTCTCGAGCGGTGATTGGTCGAATCACCGGCGCTGTGACACGCTTTGTTGTCGGAGGAGGAACAGCAGCTGTAGCCGCAACCGCAACCGCGGCTGGTGGCATGACGACGGGAGCGGCTGGTGCAGCCACAATCACCGGTGGTTGTTCACTTTGCTCTCGAGCAACAGTTTCAATCACATCAATCAGAGTATTGACCGTATTGTTACGCAAGACTCGCTTGATGGATGGGCGCATAATACCGCGAAAGGTTCGTTGAGTGCATGGAATAGCTTGTGGTGCGTCACCAAGCGTTGATGAAGGAATGGTGTATGCTCGACACGGCGGTGGCGGCGGTGTCGTAGGTACAAGGACGGCAGGCTCAGGAGTCTTGTCAACATACGTATTGTCTCCAAACACAACTGCGCGACGATCGCGTTTGCCCTCCAACAATTCGGAAACGGACATATGATTGATGGTACGTTCAAGGCCAAATATCTTCATGAGAATAACGCCGTACTTGGCAACCAAATCTTCATTGTACAGGTATGTCATAAAGTATCCTGCCAATGTCGTAAACAGATTGGTAAACACGGCCACATTCAACCAACGCAGAGCCTTGACCAGTGGCGACGATGATGGTGATGGACTGGATACCGACTGTGCGTCCGATGACGCCGACATCCACCAGAATCCCAAGCACATCAATGTGCCATATGCAACCAAGGCCATGATAACCGCGAGTGCTGGCAAGAGACGCATCAAGATGGTGATGGACCATTCCGGAATGCAAATGAGGACAGTCGTCAATTGTACGACCAGAATCAGTGCCACGACACGTTCCACTCGTGCTTGCATCTTGTTTTCGATCGATCCAATCAATCAATCGAGACAAACACAAAAGTGCCGAGAACTTTATTTAGGAGAACGAGGCTAATGACGAGACGAAATTGTTTTTCGACGAGCGAGTGTACGCACCCTTGCCTCGTCCCCGGAAGCACCGGCACCAAATCGTACAGTCCGAACACGTTCAAAAAAGCGGGCAAATGGTCCCGGAGGGAGTAGTGCTTGCAACGCAACAGTGTATCCCGTGTTTCCGCCTCGACGTTGCTGCTGATGCTGGAGCTGTTGAGACGAGGCCAGAAGAATCGTGGCTGCTGCGAGCTCTTGAGCTTGCCGTTCAATTTCTCGGGCTTTGCGCTCATTTTCGAGCTTTTGCACGGCTTCCGCTTGCATTCGTTTTTGGCGGGCGGCTTTCAGACGTTGTTCTTCCACCGCCTTTTTGCGTTTTGCGAGTTCCTGTTGCGTTTGATAAATGACGAGTTCCGACTTCTTTTCTCGACGTTGTCGATCGCGTGCGCGTCGTGCATCTTTCGCGGTTGTCGTCTCGGTCTCGGTTGCTTCCACTCGCCGATCTTTGGTGCGATTACCACGAACAGTCACGTCGAGAAACCGTGTGCCACGACGCCGTCGTTTTAAAGAAGCACTCGATTCTTCATTCCCCATTTCACGTTCTTGTTTCATGCGACGAATGTCTTCGAGTTTGACATCTTGCTTCCATTGAGGGTCGAAACGCACCAACTCTTCGAGCGGAAGAATGGCCAGACGACTCACTTCTTGCACTTGCAATGGTGACAAGATTGCACCGTGATCGGCGAAAAAGTCACTCCGCAATTTACCCCATCCGTGTTCTTTCAATGCGCGGACAAGAGGCATGTATGCCGATGTGGTTTTACCAGCAGCGAGACGTTCTCGAGTTTGCATGGCCGCGGTTCGTAACCATGGGGGCATGGCGCGTGTAGCCACGACATTTTGCCACACTTGTTGCATGGCATTGGTTGTGGCGGTATACTGGTTCTCTGAAGCAAGCCATTTTTGTAGCCGCTCTTTTTGGATGGCAGCGGGTTCCGAGGGTGACAAGACAAACGATTCACTGTACGACGGTAATAAAAGGAAAGCCGCCAAACGTTCAGGAACGTCAAGTACATTGCCTTGCGATGACTGTTGAAGTCGAACCAAATCACGTTCATTGAGCCGCTGTCGTACATATTGTTCAACGTTTGCAGCAGGTTGTCCATCTTGCACCATGCGAAGGGCATTTTCCCATACCTTGTACAAGACTTCCAAAGAAGCATCCGATAAGGTCGACAAACGTGCATGAGCCGCACGACTTTCCTCGGCATATGCTTTCGCCGCAATGCCTTGCTTGTCAAAATCAATCATGCCTCGGGTGAGTTTGTCGTTGCAAGGAATGTCGGTGAGTTTAGGAGGATCGACGAGTTTGGTTTTGTCGCAGGTCGGAACATAACTCGTCACTTCCCGAATCAACCGATCAAGCATCTGAATGCCTTGAATGGTGACTTGTTTATTGGCACGGTTGCATGCAAACCACGCGGCAATCGTCGGCAACGGAAGCTGCTCCAGACCGCTCAACATGGCATGGGCGATCGCATACACGTGTTCACGAAAGCGCTCCTTTTCAGCGGCCGTTTCGAGGGCAGACACACCTTGCAACTCGGCAATGTGTCGATTCACGTTGCGTTGCAACTGCTGTCGAATCGTGTCATCGTTCGCATCAAGTGCGACATTGGTCCACGCGGTGGTTTCATGCCCTCGTTGCCCATACCATTTCACAGCATCCTTTTCATTTCCAATCAAACGAAACACGGTTTGATGGGAAACGGCACGCTCCAATCGATCGCGCTCTTGGTCCGTTAATCCATTGGCGACCGTTTTCAGGGCATCCAACTCGTTTGATTCGACAACCGTATCCCATGCATACAGAGGAATGTCGTTTAGCAACATTCGCAGCTGATCAATCGATAATGCCGCAGTTTCATCGTATCCACACATGTCCATCAAGGGATCCGCGCTTTCATCATTGTCGGCGTCGTCACCATAGGTCTCGACGCGTTCTTCGGATGGAAGCAACACGCGTGTAAAGAATTCTCGAATCGCATCGCGGTCAGCGACTTGTCGAATGACTTTTGTCGACACTTGTTTCAAAAAGGCCGATGGTACATTGGCCTTTGTCAATTCTTGTGCCACGGCGTCATACCGTTGCTGGACCCGCGTGTGAAACGCGCCTTCTCGGTCGCGAATGTCGGCGGTGATGCGTGCATGAGTTGCTTCGTTTCCTGGTACGCCACCATCTCGGCGATACCGTTGATCTTCTTCATCACTCGCCTGATCGAGAGCATCGTCTTCACTCCACAATGTCCAGTACGTTTGCACGAACTGATCAACATATGGCACCGTTGCCACGGCCAATACGTTGGCCTGTGCCGCTTTGAGTTCTTCTCGGGCGAGTCGTACACCTTCTTCAGCTGTATTCACAATCAGTTCTACCTGCTTTTCAGAGCCCGAGGCCGCTGTAGCGGCCGCCAAAGTCGTATCGGCAAGTTGCAAGGTTTTTTGAGCCGTGGCGAGTTTCTTGCTTGCATCAATCAAATGTGCCGTCCATTCGCTCTTTTGATTCCATGCTTTTGTCGCATCGTCTCGCAATGCAGCGACTTCTGTTGCCAAGAGCTGCTGCGCTCGGCGATCAATCACCTGGCTATTGGCGAGTTTGGCTTGAGCGTCTTTTTCTTGCTGGACCGCTTCTTTTTCAAACGCTTTGCCGTCACGCACGAGAGAATCCACACTTTCGTTTTGATACAAAATGTTGCGCCGTGCCCGGTCAAACATTTCTTGGGCATCCGCACGAGCGCGTTGTGCGCGTTGCTGCAAAGAAAAGGCCATGTCGCGATCCTCGGCTGCAGCACTCTTGTATTGGGCGACGGTTTTCAGCAGAGAAACGAGCCCGCGAACCGCAAGACGTGGTCGTGCCATTGACTGGCTTTTGCTCTCGACACTGGTCGACACGTCATCAAACGATACCGCATCATCTTGCCGCAGTCGATCTTGCATCTGTTGCAAAAGACCCGGTTTCAGTTTTAACAACCGGGTAGGAACTCCACGCCTGTCTGATATCTCCATCGCTTCGAACCGTGACACTATTGGTTGTTGTTGTCCAGACATGTCATCATCGTCATCGGCAAGAATGCGACGTCCACGACGTTGCCGCTTTTGGACGTTATCATCCTCATCTCCTGATGCCGCCATCTTCCGTGCTTGCTTACTTTTTCCGTTTCAATTTGTTTGTTTGATAACTGGCTAAACACAAAAAGTAAGACGCGAACACGAGCAAACAATGGCGGCTGCCAATGCTGTCACCGACAATAGTTACAAACTCGCGAGGCAGGCGATTGTCGACAAGGCGGACGCGGTCGCAACATCCGCTTGGGAATCGGTTCCGAGTCGGATCAAGACTGGCGACTTGTGGGATGGATGGCGTGCAGATTTAGAACGCCTCGTGGACATGCGCAAGGCCTTGCAACGCCAACCAGATTCTCTGACCCGCAAGCTAGATCCACATGAGAGTGCTGATGGTCGTCAATTCAAACCACGCGCTACACCCTTGACCAAATCAGAATTGAGCAAAATGACGGACGCTGATAAAGCTGTGCATCAAAAGAAGCAAGCCGATATTGCAAATTCCGCTCCTGTCAAGGCACGCGGAAAGTTGTTGGTGGCGTTCCGGGACCGATATGAACGACGTTTGGAACAAGAACTCGGCGGAGCACCTCCACCACGATCTGTATCTCCACCCCGATCCACCTCTCCGCGTCGACCCCCACCACCATCGTCACCTGTGCGTGCTTCACGACCGCCATCCTTGCCACGGCCGCCGCCGCCACCACCACCACCACCACTTCCTGCGCCGGCAGCCGTTGCCGTCGCTGCATTTGAACCAATTGTTCCTGCCGCAGTGGCTCCGTCTGCAAATGTCGCGCGATTGCAATTGCTTGACCGTGAAGCGCAGAGGTATGCGAAACAATCTGGAGACAATCGATTTGCCAATTCCAAACTGACGATGATGCTCACGAATCCCAATGCGGTGATTTCAAAAGTGTCGGATGCCGACGACAATGATGTAGATGAAATCGACTTGGTGACGCTCTACGACACGATCGACACGAACGCGCGGTTTGTTGAATCCATCGTCACCAATGTCAAGAAGTTGATTGAGAGCAAAGCTGTTCGTCTTCGAACCGCACTGCAAAGCGTTGTGGATGAACCCGTCACGACGGCGCAGGGCACGGGGATTTCGGCATCTGAACTCGAACAAGCTCGAAAAGTGGTCATGGCCAAGGGACGTGCAGCTGGTCACGGCTATGCGCGACGACGTCGGTGGTCGTATGCACATCATCAGCAGGGAGGTGCAGACAGTGACGATGATGATTTTAATAATCTCGGCCCTGTCGTACAAAAATCGGCATTCAGTGCTCCACCTCCTCGTCCTCCTTCAGCGCGTCCACCGGTCATTGATGTATCGTCGTCTCCGCATCCGCTCGATGAACGTGTTTCGATCTTCACTCCCGTATCTCCACCTCCATCCGTGCCACCACCGCCACCACTTTTATCACTGGTCCAAAGCACCAGCAGCAGCAGCAGTTTGGTGCCACAGGGGAAAGCACCGGCCAAGCGACGTGATCGACGGTCAAAATCACCGATGGCACCGGCGAACACGGTCGTGGCACAGCCGCCCTTGGCCAATGCAGTCAACAAGGGGAAAAACTATCGTGCAATTTTGCAAGTGGCAGAAATACTGGACCGCGAAGCTAAAAACTTGACACCCACGTTGATGCGAACACGGTTATTGGACGCGATCGCGTCTCCAACGGACGGCATTGCATCCTTGACAGGACAAGCGCGTTCGAGCATTCGACAATGGCTGGCACAACAAATCTTTTCGCTTTCACGAAGCTCGGCTCCGTTTCGTGGAGACTATTATTTGAACATTGTCTTGCGCGGCCCTGCAGGATCCGGCAAAACGAAAGCGGCGGCGGTCATTGCGTATGTATTCCGTGCCATGGGCGTTCTGGGTGTCGGGCGATTCTTTGAAACCGGACCACGGAATTTTGCATCCACCTACCAAGGCGGCAGTTCACAAATCATGAATGACTTGTTCATGGCAGCGCTTGAAAGCGTCTTGTTCATTGACGAAGCGTATGGTGTGGTCGGGTGTCGAAACGGTGTTCTGCCCGATGCAGGGAGCACCGTTGGCGGAACCGAAGCCATCAATGCATTGGTGCATTTGATGTCATTGTACAGTGGTGTGTCCTGTATCATTGTGGCGGGTTATGGCCGTGACATGGAATGTTTCTTGTCGAGCAATCCGGGTTTGACGCGCCGGTTTGCACACGATTTGACCTTGTCACCGTACACGGGTGACGACTTGACGCGCATGTTTGTCTCGAGTGTTGAACGCCGTCTCACACAAGCCGAGTTCAATCCATCCGTTCTTCTGCCTCTTGAACGACTCTATGTGCGCTACATTGTTCAAAGTCTCTTGGACTATCCCGTGGCGTCCTCGTCTTTCTCGTCGTCGGCATCAACATCAAAAGAGGATGCAGACAATCTGAAGAAAATGGGTTTGCTCGAAGCGCAAGGTGGAGATGTCGATTCGGCCGCAACATTTTTCATGGCCCGCATTTCATCGGCATTCAAAACACCATGGTCTCCCGATCATGCCGATGCTCGTTTGCGATTTTTGGGCTTGGCATGGCAAGATCTTGTGCAACGGCGTAAACAGAACATGCTGCGTCCCGGTACTGCGTTTCGAATCTTGCCCGTCACGGCACGCGAGTGGTCCGACATGACATCGACGACATCTTCTTCCGTTCCAACCTTTACCGGTGGCCATACTAACATTCCTATACCGACACGTACGCCAATGGCACACCGGTCACCCCTGTCGTCAGCATCGAGCTGGTTCCGTTCGCCGCGAATTTTAAATCGGTCGAGTGCCTAAGCGATTATCGTCGATTTTATAAAAACATCTTTTTATATTCTGTCTACCGGCCCGTAGGGTATACAAATGGATCGCCGGTCGGACGATTCAAATGCTGACCATCCAAAACGGGTGGCAAGGGAATAAACATGGGTACAGTATGTGGTGCTCCATATGTCGAATAAAGCGATGTAGAAACGGGAGCAGTAGAAGCAGCCGCCGCGGCCGCCGCCACAGGATAGTTCATATTATTCGAATATCTCCAATCTGGTGGCGGTGACACTGTAGATGCATATTCACTTGGAGATTGCCTTCGATCATCCCGATGATGATGCCGATGATGTGATGACGATGACGACGACGACGACGAAGATGTGGTGGTGGCCGCGTCTTGTCGCCTGTGATGGTGGGAATGGTGTACAGGCGTCGGCGATCTTTGTCTCCATCGAACAGGCGAGCGGGTCGATGAGAACGATGATGATCGTGAACTCGACGCGGAATCGCGAGACCGACTGGATCGGTTGAAAGAACCATCATCAGGCGATCGTTTTCTTTTCATAGGCGCGGTCGATGAAGATGACGAGGAATACGTAGACCTGTGAGAGGGATGAGGGTGATGATCGCCGCCGCTTGACGGTGCTTGCGAGAACAGACTACACCGAACCGAAAATCGTTCTGGAGGACGATTGTGAACATCTTTCATCACCATGTCGAGAAGAACGGCAAAACTTGGCCACCGTGTAGTCGCAGATTGAAAAGTAGACATGTCCCGAGATTGAATCCAAATCGTATCATCCCACGTTTTTCCAGTGATTTGCTTATATGCGGAGGCAAGATTGGGGCATGTACGACATGCGTCCATATATCGTTTACGCTCGGAACCGGACAATTTGACTTGATAAATAGTCGATGTCAGCGAGACCCATGACGATCCCATGGCAACGTCAGTCGCTGACTGCTTTTCGACTGGAGTCGGCGCTATCTCGATCACTTGAGATTTCTCAGCCACTGGATCAGGTGTGGTATTGTTGGATTTTATGGGAATGGTGTTCGTGGCAGCCATACGAATCGCCGAGTCCAACTTTTCGAGAGAAACAAGCGTCACGGCTTGATACAATCCCGTCCGTTGTTCGTCTGTGAGGTCATGATTGTCGGGATCGTCGAGCCATTTTTGCACCGATACTGCAGATCGACGTCCACATTTCCCTTTTATACACAATTTCGACAAGATGTACCCGCCACCACTTGGACTCACTAAATACTTGACACGTGCATGCAACGTCTCGGGACGCTGTTTTGACATTCTCGTCGAAAACTGAAATTCACCTCGATGTTTAAAAATAGAAGAAAAGAAAAAAATCAAATGTCTTTTTTAAACGGAAAACAATTGAACGAGTGCAGTGTACAACAACTGAATGGCTGTCGACAATCGCCATGCCACATAGGCGGGTTCGTCAATCCATGCTATCTTTTGATCTTGTCCAATGCGATCAGATCGATCCCGTGTAATGAGAAACATCGCTGTTCGATCCCACGGCGCAAGCAACGCAATCTGCTCGAGTTGGGGCTGCAACAGCATGCCAAGGGCAATTCGATCTCGTGGTGAGCGAGGCAGTAAATCACCGACCACCCCTGTCAACCATTCGAGTGCATGCGAGATTTGCACGTCAAATTTATTGGCCGGTGGCAAGTCCAACACACGTTCACAGGGTGCGGACGTGGATCCCACGGGTTGCACGCTTGCAGGCGTCCATTCCAAAATCTGTTCACGCCCAAGCAATTGTACATATGCTGCCGAACCCGTTGGCGCGATGATGCACACTTGATCGGAAGTGATCACAGGCACCACACCTTGACTCGTCTCAATCAGCGGGAGTTGTACTGCTGGAAGAGGAGGAGGAGGAGGTGGAGCCAAAGGAGGGTCGGGCGGTTGCCCCATGCAACGGACACCGGCGTCTCCATTGTATTGACGAAATAAGCGACAATCCATGGCGGCGTCAAACAACGATGTGACAATTTGGTCAATCGGCCACTTGCCACTCACCAATCGATCATACTGGTACTCGTCATTTGTTTTTCGCTGTTGCTGTTTCTCATCGCCGTCACCACCAGCCGCCGGTGCCGCGCGCCGACGTCGTACCCTTGAAGACGACGAGGAGGACGCCGATCCAGGCGGAAAGGTGGAGACGTAGAAAATAATGTTCAACATGGTTCCAGGCGGCAAGCCTTTGAAGGAGCAATTGCGGCGGGCACGAGCAGTGGACTGGACATACATGGTGCGATTCGGAGAGGGTTCCATTTCGTGCACCATGACGGTTTGCAAGAGTGAAATGCCTTCTTTTGCTTTTCGATCACCAACAAAGACGCGGACGTAGCGACCACCGGCATTGCGCGGATCGTTAAACACAAGAAGCATGAACCCTTTGATCCAGTCTCGCGCATTCGCACCATTGCTGCCCAGTGCATTCTTCAACGCCTCTTGTGTGGCACTGTTGCCAAAAAACACGACACGTTCGGCAGGCGTGTGATCCTTGTACCACGTGTCGACTGCACGTTTCAATCGATCGTCGTCGACTTTGGTCTTGGTGGATTTCGTCAGGCCTTGTGTTTGGATCAGAAAATCCCACACGTCAAGCATGCCCCACACGTTGAACCGCTCGACGGTTTTCAAGTAGGGAACTAAAGACTTGCCGTATTCGCGATAGGTTTTCGCCGAACTAAACACGAAATGGCGCATGGTGCGTGCTTGTGTGTCGGACAATTTCAATTGCAACGCACGCAATTTTCGTGGCCATATCCCTTTGTATCCACGCATGCCGAACCCTTTTTGCACGCCCGTCAAAGTCGCTGGGTTGCCGTAATCCAGACACGCAGCGGCTGGAGGACGATCTTTGCAGGCCGAGGTGCGCAGACGCCGATCGTTGTACGCCCGCAAGTCGGATTTCAACGCAGTATCGTACGCTTTTGACGCTTCACGAATCATGGACACGCGGACGATCATGCCGAGAGGCGACACTTGTCCGGGCACCGTTTCCAGACTCTTGCCATCTTCAGACAATTGCAAGACGGGCTGTTTTTCCGCCACTTGCGGATACCGCGACGGATCGTTTTCAAGTGTGACGCGCGACACGAGTGCACTGTACGCGAGTTCAAATGCGTCTTGTTTTCCAGGTTGCCAATCTCCATCGCCCGTAAACATCGCGTCGTATGTTTTTTGCGTCTCGACAAGATCCGCCGCCAAGAACGCTTGTGTCAACAAGGGATCCGGGTCGTCGGTTGCTGGCCGCACCCGTCGCACGACGCCTTCAAATGCCAAGGTTGTGTTGGATACTGTAGCGACCGGTCGCAGAGCGTGTAAATAATGAAACAAGTCTTGTGGCCGGTCATCTTCAATGAACGGCGTGGCACTCAGAAACATGATGCGGGTCGGTGCAGATGCCGCACGAATCGCATTCAGCCACGCCAGACATGTCAATGCCGCCGGTGCAGTCGTCGCCGTTTCAATGGGATTCACAAGATTGTGTGCCTCGTCAACAATGACTAGGCCTTTGGGGACGGCCACATGCGAGTTTAGGATCGATGCACGTTGCTTGGCAAGGTCGTCCACTAGCCGTGTTTTCATTGCCGATGACAAGGTTTTGTACACGTCAGCGTCATATGAGGCCGGCAAGACATAATCGGGTTTCGGTTGCAACAATGGGTGGCGTCGACGGGGTTCGGTCATGACCTGTGTCATGATTTGAAACCACACTTCGACACCATTGGCAAACGTCAAGACCCGCGTTGCACCGTCGCCTTGTAAAGTGGGACACGGTTCTTGCAGCATGGTCGCACACAACGGTGCCAAGTCACGCATCCACACGGTCATGACATTGTCATTCGGAACGAGCACCATGATCAATTTGTGAATGGCGGCATGGACGTTGCGGAGAATGGCGAGCCAGCCAGCGCGTGTCTTGCCTGTTCCTGCAGCCCACCACAAGGCGAGTCCGCGATCGGTACGACCGGGTGAGGCCCATTTTTCTGCCAACCATTGGTATGGCGCAATCGCTGCTTTGGCTGGATCCTGGTCACAGGCTTTGGGGTCGATGATTTTGGACGGTGGCGGCAATTTCCATTCCGGAAACCGCAACAGCATTTCTTGCGCAAAGTCGATTGAATTGGCTGGCGGCAAACCTCCATCATCCTTGTCACCCGACGACGACGACGACAGTGGCCCTGGTGGTGGTGGAGGTGCAGAAGGAACAGGAGGTTGAGGGGTTGGATGCACTTCATATGCACGATAGGCCCGCGACAAGTCGACGAATTTCGTATAGTACGGTTTGCGTTCGACAAGCGCCTGTTCGCGTGCAAGGCCATAGTTTTGCAAACGAATGGCTGAATCGCGCAACAAATCGGTCGCCGTTTTGCGATCGCGTAACACCGTGCTCGCACTTGCACTCTCGCCGTGTCGACTCAATGCCGTGGCTTCTTCAACGGCACGATCACGAGCTTGTAATGCAGCCACGTCGGCAAGGCGAAGCTTTTCATTCCATGCATTGCGCAGACCATCGACTGTCCGCTCCAAAGGTGACGCCTGAGTTTGCAATTCTTGCGGCGTTAGCAACGACTGCATCTCGAATGGCTTATCGACACTCACCCTTTACTCTTTTTTTATTCATTGTTACGACAATAGTGGTCTAGTTTTACAGTCTTCACAATACACGAATAGGACATGATGATTATCAACGAGTCCATATTGTCCGTTAACGGGTCGCACACCGGGACCCATCCATCGTCCACAACCACGCGCTTGTAAAGGTCCAACGATGCGACCACAGACGCCTTTTCCAGCACGTTCATCAGGGTCCGTGTTTTTTCCATATTCGCAATGATGGAATGCTTTGCATAGCGTCCGATTGATGTTGAAGCTGCCATGCCCACATCTCATGACACTCCAGCGCACCATGTGTGCTTCACTTTGTTTTCCACCCCACGATGCCATACCATCCGGTCTCCATCCTTGCCAATCGTCTTTTCTGCTGTCTGGCAAGAATGAGAGAGCGGCCGACGCCAATGGATCCAATCGACTTTTCATGAGAAAAAAGAGATCGGTATAGCTATTTTGTGCCGCATCGTAATTTGTCTCAAACCACTGTTCCTCGCTTTGTGAACCATGAAACGGATTGCATGGTTTGATATGCTTATCATCGTCTTGACTGCGCGTTCTCCATAAAATGTCGCGTGGCATGCGGGTACATTCTCCCACACGGCGATCACAAATCATGCTGCCACCGTGCTGATGATCGACGTGTTTTTCCACGAAAGTTTTAAGTGTGGGTTCATTGAGATTGTCCCAATCAGCACGCACCCAATGCATACAAAATGTCCAATTCGGAGTTCTCAAGCGTTTCATGAATTCGAGATGAGAATCACACAATTGCACTAAACTGGTCCATGTCATGCCTTCATCGTTGGCTGTATTGGATTGCTCCATCTCTTCCAACGTTGAATCCATCTGGAAGAGAGTGGCGACAAGGATTTGTCCGACACAATAGACATCGCCTTGGTTGTACGTCTCGATTTTGGGGTTAATATACTTTTCTGTAAATGTTTCGGCGTCTGGATGATGCTGGAGATACATGCGATACCATGCCGGCCCATCCATATGATGCGTAGGCGGGCCTGTATATTCAAACGACATAAAACACCGATCGTCCGCATAATAGTCTCTGATGCCGAAACGGCGCATGTACGCATACGAAGGAAGAAGAGATGTAGGAACTTGCCATCCCAAGGCGGGAACGAAAGGTTCATTGTCTTTGGTGTCGTAAAACACGAGTTGCAATTCGTGCGGATGCGACCTCAACATGCCAAGTACTTGCTGTTTCCAGCTCTTGACACGTCCAAACATGTTCCAGTCACGATCCACGTGCATGACTAATTTGGTTTCAAACTCGCCACGACTATTGTGCAACCACAACCGTTTTGCACATTGCCACCACTCGTGATGCGCATTCTCGATCCAATCGTGTATGCTGTGACACACACGACCAAGTCGTGCAAGGCCATGAATGTTGCCTCGTCCATACGCAAATGTCCATACAAGGGGCCAAACTTCGTGGAGAATGACGAGATTCCGATTTCGGGTTGTGTGCAAGCGTTTCGGTGTTGAGATTGTCCGTGTTGGCGACACGGAACGGGCTCGTTTCTTGCCACTGGTCTTGCGTTCCATTTTTGTTGTTCTTGTCCCAACCAACTAACCAGAAAAAATTAACTCTGAAAATTAGCGAGACGAGCAGAATTGCAATGACAATGAGTGAAAAGGCTCAAAAACTTCAAGCGTCTATTGAACGCGCTTTTTCACCCTTGCGAGCAATCGTAAAAGTCTTTGACGAGATTGATGGGCGCTTGTCGGTCTTGGTGCACGTACCGGATTATTTGACAAGTCTTGCAAAACTCGACGCGACGAGTCCAACGTGCAAGGAACTCAAAGCGGAGCTCGATGCGATTCCCGACAGCGGATGGGTTCAAGGCAAGTTTATGCAAGCGTTAGTTCCCCGCGTTGTTCGTTGGCATCAAACAGAAGGATTTGCCTACAAGTACTCTGGTTCATGGCATCTATCACTACCTTACAGTCCGCGAGTGGCGGCACTGCAAGATGCATTGAATCACGATTTGGGTCGACGACTGAACCGACCTCGCATGTTGCTTCCGATTGACATTTCATCAGTGTTGATCAACAAATACCGTCATGGAAATGATAGTGTCATGCCACACAGTGATTCCCAGCCCTTGTTTGGTGCCGAACCTACCATTGTCTCGGTCAGCTGCGGCGCCGCTCGTCCGTTTGATTTGTTTCCCATGACGACAAAAGTGCGTACTGATGACTGGACCAAGCGGACAAAAGAGCTGGAAGGTCTTGCTTCATATGCATTGAAAAAGGCCGAAACGGCAGAAATCAACATGAAACGCGCAACCACGACGCCAACAAAAGAGCGCGAGCGTATCCGTGCCGGACAATGGGCCGTCATTGATGCCGAGGTTGCTCGTATGTTGCAACACGTTTCGTTCAAAGCAACTGACGATGACGATACTCGTGTGGATACAAAAAGACAGCAAGTCTATACGGCTTCAAAACCCTTGCGCATCATGATTCGCGCGGGTGATCTCGTGCTCATGGGAGGTGCAATGCAAGACTTCTGGTACCACGGACTTCCGAAAATGAGCGCAAGGGGTGAAGTGTTGCGAAAAGCGCAAGATGATGCACTTGCTCGACAAGTTGATGTTCGCTACAATCTCACGTATCGAAGTGCCAATACACCTGCTCAACCGGGTCTAAAGTTTGATCTTCCTGTATCGTCATACCTTGCATCTAATCGTACCATACACTGAATAAAAAGAATCTACATTGTATAATTCCAAAAATAGTTTAAACATAGACTTCACCACAATCGCAATTCTTGAGATACCGTGTTATTTTACGCATTCACCGAAAACATCACGACGTGCACTAAATGCGTGCACTCACTTCGTATTTATTGTGATTGTTTCGGCTAAACGACACACTACTAATAACATCATCACGCCATGGATGTACAGTTCGTTCCGTTTTCGAATTATCGTCCAGTCGCGTCCTTATCGTCTGTTCCGACCGATTGGAAGATCTTGGCAGAGAAAGCATTAAAACGTCCGATATGCATTCCCCGCGTCCGCGATATCTTCTACACACTCGAACAAGTTCTACGCCACCGTATGAAAATATTCGACCGATCTCAAAACGCGCGTGCTTGTACGTGGTGCGGCGTGGTCAAAGCACCAGCGGAATTCCCCTTTTACGGAAACGGCAATGCGAAACGGGACACCCACTGCTTGAAATGCGCATCTGGCACGGAACGTCCATGCCTAGAATGTCGCAAGTGGTGTCCGAAAGTCGATTTTAGTGGAACTCGCCCTTATTGTAATCAATGTCGGATGCGGTTTAAGGGATCGGATGGTGGCCGTGCCGGTATTGAAAAACGCAAACATATCAAAGAAGCAGTCGACACCATTTCCCGGGTGCTGAAAGACGAGTATTCCTCGATGTATTGTCCACAGTGCTGTAAGATCAAAACTCTCACGGAGTTCACGAAGCGGTGCTCTACGGACAGTCAAATTTGCCTCGATTGTTATAAAGTGCAGCGAATCGCACGCCGAAATACGTTGGTAAACCGATCTACCGAAACTCGCGTACAGGTTCAGAAAGACTTGTTTTCCAAGGGTATACACTGCCCAACATGTGAGCGTCTGGTAGCACCAACCGACTTTCACCCATGCAATTACACGGTTTCTGGGTTGTGCGAGACATGTAAATACTGTAACGACGAGGTACAGAAAAAGCACAAGAAAGAGTACACTGATTTAAAAATTGAGCTTGGTGGCAAATGCACTCAATGCGGGCTTGCAGACGTGTCCATGCTCGAACTGCATCACCCAGACCCTTCTCTAAAATCGCGGTCACCTAGTGGTCGAACAAGGTCTCCATCCAATGTATACCATCTGCGGGAAGAACACGACCGCTGTCAGCTCGTTCTTTTATGCAGAATCCATCATCGTCTGGAATCTTCCCGACGAAAACGTCCGCTTTCTCTTTCTGGGTGTAAAAGAGACCGAGCTCACGAATTCGTGGTGGCAGAAAAGCTACGGCGTGGTTCGTGTGCAGTTTGTGGATTAGTTGTTACGCGAGATACGGTTCGTGCATTCGATTTCGACCACGACGATCCATCTCAAAAGACAGAGTATATATCTCAAATGGTGATGCAAGTGTGGGAAACGATTGACATTGCATGCGAGCTTGCAATAACGACTCTTATGTGTGCCCACGTACGTATTGTCTTTTGGTTGCTTCTGGCGTATTATGTATTCCGTTTGACTGTGCTCGATTGTGCTGATCATAGTGTCATAAGAAACGAACCGATATTCAGCAAGCCAATAAGCATGGGAAATTGATAGAACAACGCGAAATGTCTGCAGCGGCCTGGTTCCGGGATCAAGGAATAGATATCGAAGACGTTTGGACAACTGATGAGCCTCCTCAGAAACGCATTCGTTTTGTATAAAGCTGAGCGCAAGGGGTGAAGTGTTGCGAAAAGCGCAAGATGATGCACTTGCGCGACAAGTCGACGTTCGCTACAATCTCACGTATCGAAGTGCCAATACACCTGCTCAACCGGGTCTCAAGTTTGATCTGCCTGTATCACCATATCTCGCGAATCGTTAAAAATACAAATTTTTTTATTTACGTGCGTGTGGTCTTCCTAGACGAGCAAACGCTCATTTTCTGATGCAAACCGCAAGACGAGCGGTGGCGTCGTGCGATCTCGAAATCGTTTAAACACGATTGCGTCCACTGCATATGATGGCGGAGCCGTCGTATCAGTTCCGATCGCGTGATTCATGGCTTCAACAATGTATTGACCTGTACCCGCTCGTACATATGCCAAGGTGACATGTGGGCGATACTCGTCAAACGGATGAATCACTTCACCCACCTTGAGTAACGCTTCATGAAGACGACGAAGCGGTGAACCGTCAGAAGCGAGCACGTCCATGACAACCACATCGTACGAATGCAACTTCCCATCCTCGAATTTGCGATCGCGTTGTTCCAAGACATGCCGGCGACCGAGAGTGATCCGGATCGATGGTCCCAGCTTTAAATCCGCAATGGCGCTCAACAAATCGGGGTGAAGACGCGTCGTGTCATACACAGGTGGTGTAATCAATACCGACTCTCCTAATCGCAGCGGTGTCAATTTGGCAAGGACGTCGGGATGAATGGCAAGAACGTGATGAGCAGGCAAGGCCATGGCCACGGTCACATGCGCATCCGTTTCATATGTACATCCTTTAAATACGGCGGCATCCGTGTTTTCAGCATGTTTTTCTTTAACGGCTTGCCGAACGCAAGCCAAGATCGCCGACGGTACATGAACCGGGATCATGGCCATCCACGTGTCTTGCAGCTCGGCATCCGTCCATCCTTGTTTTTTGCTTTCCTTGGCCGTCATTGCACCGGTTGGTCGTCTGTGATTGACTAAATCACGGCTGAAAAAAAATCAACAAGAAAAAAACGAAGCTTTACAACAAAACACGACGTCCATGACCACGACGACGGCGACGGCCCTCGATTGTAAGTTGTATAACGAGATTCGGTGACAAGTGTGCAGCCACATTGTGCACAATGGCCTTTCTCACAGCTAAAGCTTCAATCTGGTCGTTCGCTTTTGATGACACAAATTCTATGAATGGAAAGAATTGCTTATCATTGCCTTGCCAACCGATGGAGAAGTTGGCAAATACGCAATACTTCTGATTCTTTTCATGAGACACACTTCCATACAAGATATGTTTTCCACCGTCGTCCCAGTGCTTTTTAAGATGCTCTTCCACTTTTTTATCGTCCAACACATGTGAATTGTACAACAACATGGATCCATCATCATCAGGATCGTAACATACAAGGGGCAGGTGAGAGAATTGATCCGTTATGAGTTTTTTAATGGCGTCGTTTCGTTCTTCATGCCAAGTGTCTGGTAATTTGGTCTTGTCGTGAATGTCATCTTCATTCATTCGAAAATCGCAGGCAGGAACAATTCCATTCAGAACCAACACGGCATGGAATGGCTCGACAAGACACCGAGCCGGGTCCATCTTTGCTAGCAAGCCATGCAATTGAAGAAACAGTTCCTGGCTTTCCGGATGCATTTCCAATTTTGCAGCGGCAGATTCTGCTTTTGTTGCAAGAACACGTTCCTCGTGGGACATGTCGCTAGATTGATTGGTTTATAATTCCCCACTAACAGCAAGACGACGGACAGTTATGGGTTTCAAAACAAAAATGGACGCGTGTTAGTTGTGATATTTTTTTTCAATACAAATATAATTGACAATGAGATTCTATTTCTTTTTCGGACAGCACGGCCGACAGTTTGTGCCGCAGCACCCGAGTGTAATCACACACAGAAACGTTTGAAGCAAGCACAAGAGAGTCTTGCCAATCCGATCACAGCACCGACCGATGCATCCAAACACCGAACAACAGGATGCACAATCTTGACAACACGTCATTTTTCTCTTGTGCCCAGTCTTACCCATTGATCGATCGTTTGAAATCCAACATCCATTGACCAGGTTTTTTGTTCTTTTGATTTCGCAGACATAAATCACATGTCATTCGCGACCATACGCACTGCAATGCGGCGACAATCGGCGGCAGGAGCATCAGCAACAACGGCAGATGGAGCAGCAGCAGCGATTTCCAAGGGTGATCAATATCCAGTCGAGCGCTTGTTGGATCATCGATACAAGCGGTCACATCGCCAATATCTCGTCCGATGGGAAGGCTATGATGCGAGGTCGCCTTGACTTGTTTGTTTTTCGTTCTCATTGGGTCGATGCTGGTCGATGTTGTAGTGAGGACATGTGGCTCGATGAAAAGGACATTGATCCGCAATTGGTAGCGACATACAACCAAAAGTTGCAAGTCGATATCAGTCGCCAAACCGTCAATACACAGCAAAATGCAATGGTTCGTAAACAAGTGAGCTCGCTCATGGTGCAACTCAACATGACGATTCAAGCAGTGGCCAAGAGCGCATCATTGGGATGTAGCAAGGGGTTTCTGGACATGTGGCTGAATGGCGACACGGACATGTCGACCTATCAACTCGAAAGTTTATCGAATTACTGCTCGCAGTTGCACTTGTGGGTCCGTTGCGTTTTTCTTCTCATAATAGGAATTTGGTCCTCGATATCCTGTCGTTTGTTGTGTAGAGTTCAAATACTCCATGGCGTGCCGATGCGTGGGTGATTCCTCGACGATTGGGCAAACGCTCTCGTGCAAGCGCCGACTCGACATTGTCGACTGCTTCCGCCACGTCCTCGGCAACATCATGTGCAACGGGGTCTACAGTCGGAGTAGTGGCCACGGTTTCTACGCCATCATTGGCGGCGTCCGTCACGGCACCGACGAAATCCATTTTGACAGCGCTTGCAGAGATTGATTCCGATACAGCCCTGCGTGCGCCTTTAAAAAAGAAGCAGAAGACTTTTTTCGCCGCATCATCATCGTCGTGCGCAACAGCAACATCAATTCCATCTCCAGCAACATCGACAACCGCATCATTGTTACCAAACGTGAACCCGACTGCATCCACAGTCATCATGGACACTACACCGACTGTCAAGAGAGGGAAAAAGCAAGACAAACGTACTAAATGGACTCCACAGCTGGTATGCAGTCAGAACCATTGAACCCCTCCCTTCATCACATATGTTTGTTGATTTCGTGTTAGAATACGATCGTTGAACAAGTGGTCTATTCACATGGGATACATGCTGTTCGCGGCGGTGCGAAAGACGCATACATGGCGTTTGTAAAAATCCTCCATGAAAATCCCGCGTTAAAACCGTCCGGTGAGTTGAAAATCCCCGCATACGGTCCATTCTTGGCACATGCAAGACATTTAAAAAGATTGCGACCATCGCCACACTCGCAAACCGCGGCTGACGAGGTTAACGATCACGACACGGACGACGACGATGATGGCGATGATGATGGTGATGATGCCACGGACGACGACAATCGCGAATCCGCATCGACATCGAGCAGTGACGAGTCCATCAATCTCCTCTTGTCGGCTGCCGAGACTGTGAATGCCACCAACGCACCACCACCACCCGCTGTAAAATCGGAGGTGAAAACCATCACACTTGACGTTTCTCACCAACCATCTACCACCACCACCGTACCCGTACCCGTACATCTATCGATGGCGTTGATGCCAACAACAACAACAATAAACAACTCTTTCCGCGGCGGTGCATCCCTCGGTACACATCAACCAACTCGACCAGATGCGGAAACCATGACCAAGGCAGTAACATTGGCGGCGGCAGCAGCGGCGGCGTCACTGGGTGCACCAAAATCAACATTACGCGAATATACCCTATGGACTCCGCAGTTGGTACGTCCAGTCCCCACAGCATATCACCCATGCTAATGCTTTGTTTTCGTTTTCGTTTCCTGTAGGATATGGTCATGAAGACGATCATGAACCAATTTACTCAACTTCGCGGCGCTTCTGCTGCCGGTCGCACACGCCTCCAGGGATGGACAGACGCACACGCGGCTTTTGTAAAAGTTGTATCTGAAAATCCAGCATTGAAGCCTTCCAATGAATGGAAGATGCCATCATACCAGTCTTTCGTCTGGCATGCAAGACATGTGAAATTGTTCCCATCCGCACCACTGTCATGTCCCGCGAATCATGGGAATGTTGAAGAAGATGACGATGACAAGCGGGATGTTCAAGAGTCGGCATCAACATCGAGTCGTAGTTGCAGCAGTGACAAGTCCATCAATCTCCTCTTGTCCGCGGCCGAGACCATGGGTGGTACCAACGCACCACCCCCACTCGCTGCCAAGTCGGAGGTCAAAGCAATCACACTTGATGTTGCCTGCGTACCACGACCATCATCATCTCCGGGTGCATCCACTTCCACCACCGTACCCGTACCTGTGTTGATGCCTACAACAAACAACGGAGGTGGCGCCCTGGGTACACCTCAATCAACTCGACCAGATGCCGAACCCATGACCACGGCAGTAACATTGGCGGCTGCAGCGGCGTCGTCACTGCGTGCAGCAAATGCAAGATTACGCAAATATACCAGATGGACTCCTCAGTTGGTACGTCCAGTCCCACAGCAAGCATATCATCACCAATCACCAATGCAAATGCTTTCTTTTTGTTTCCTGTAGGACATGGCCATGAAGACGATCATGAACCAATTTATTCAACCGCATGTAATTGTGAACCCTGCTTCCGATCGCACACGCCTTCGGGGATGGAAAGATGCACACGCGGCGTTTTTAAAAGTTGTATCTGAAGATCCAACATTGAAACCATACAATGAATGGAAGGTGCCGTCGTACAGTTCTTTCTTGTCACATGCAAGACATATCAACAATGATGACAACGACGACGACAATGACGACGACGACGACGACGACGACGACGACAATGACACTCCGAAGCGCGATTCCACATCAACATCGAAAAGCAGTCATGGCGGGTCCGTCCGCTTGTCTGCGGCCGAGGCCGCCACCGTCGTACCCGTACCTGTATCGATGAATTCGATGCCAACATCTTCCAACGGTGATCTTGGTACAATTCATCCACCTCGACGAGATGCCGAACCCGTGACCAAGGCAGTCACAACGGAGGCAGCGGGGTCAGCCGCGCCGGTTGCACCAAATGCACCAATGGTTGCTGCTGCGCAATTACGTGCATTGGAAGCGACATTGTTTGAAATCGAACTCGTGGTACAAATTGCGTCGACCATCATACGAGATTCCATCATGGCGGCCTTGTGTCCATGGTCAGCAGAAGCTCAAGCCGCATGTCCAACGCGTGCAAGCATCACCATGATGTGCAATCTCGCCTTGCATGCATCTCACGTCACCATGATCGCTGAATCCTTTTGCTTGGGCATCGAGGCGAGCAGTCGAGGCGACGCCATTCGCTACTTCCGCAACGCGCTCGGCATGTGTTGTGGCCTGTCAGTCGCTCAACACATGCATTCCTCCGCCGGAGGCGATTATATCAGTCAAATGGCAGATGTCATGTGGTGTGCGTCGACTCTTGTCAAGAATCCGACACGTGACAAGTGGTGCATTTTGTATCATATATTGCGTCGATTGGATGGCTGCATTGATGCTTCACTCGTCCCTCACTGCATTCGTCCCGTATTTGCGTGCATCATTACTGCAACGTCGCTTGGTGTCACGCCAATCAAGAGCGAAGCCAGCCGTTTATTGGTCTATAATTTCATGGCGTTGAATCGACTTGATCGATGTGCTCGTCTCCTTGGTCAACAGTTTAATCGTCTTCCAGTACTCTACGACTAGAAACACTCTTGTACAAGTCTATATATATATGTATCATTTTTTGTTCCTGTTTTTTTTAAAAAAAAATTCAACCAGCGAAAACGATAAGGACACCCAACGTGACGATGACTTCTGCAATTCAAGTCCAAGTCGCTCCTCAGGCTCAGGCTCAATCTCCAACGGTATCAACAGTGTATCCAACGGCCCCAGCAACAACACCAACAACACGAACGTCTACATGCTCCCCGGAAGAGTCGAGGTCACAAGTCTCGTCGAACCTGTTTATTGACGATGACAACTTGGTTCCAACATCCACAACCGCTCGCATTCAATATTGTGGACGACTGGCTTGCTCACGAATCGAAGTGTGTTTATGGATGATCGTTGCGACATGTTTTTCATGTGGACTGGGTTTGTTGCTCGGAGGGTATCATTTGAATCACTCCTATGAAGGCTCGGATCCCCGTCTCACGGGAGCCATTGTCATGATGATTCTCGGAACCATTAGTTTGGCTTTTGGTACATCGGTCTGTGCGTTTGCCATTGGGTCTAGTTTACAACGCTGGTTCCCATGTCTCGTGTAAAACATGTAAACAATCAAACAATCTGTATGCGAGAATCTTTCTATGCGAGAACTGCGCTAGTCAAAAAGAGTTCGAGGTCCGACTCGGTCGGTGCACGAATCGCAAACACAGTCGCCCGTCGCAACACAACGATCGATTCGCGTTGGAGCTGTCGAATGACTTGTGATTCAGTCGCATTTGACGGTTCGATGAACAATTGTCCATGACCCGCCACGACGTGCATCACTTGATCACTGCTCCGATTGGTCTTGCCACTATTATACGTTTGGCCTGCGCCAATGGTGATGTTTCGCACCGACAAGTCCGACCCTTGGAACACCAGCTTGTCGCTCTTGAGCGCAGTTGGCACGCTGTTGACAAGAACGAGAGGTTGTTGTTGTTGTTGTTGTTGTGCGATCACCGCAGACTTGTCTTGCGCTTCCGAAGCCAAGAGATGGGGAATGACACGAATGGTCCACGGTTGAGGTGGTACTGTATTTGGTGGTAAATCATAGACGACGGTTTGATCTCTATCTCTCCCCGAATCACGTTGAACATTGTCGGCATCTGTATATGTGCGAATTGTTAGCCGTCGACCGATTTCTGTTTCTTGCTGTTGATTCATTGCTTTTTTTCTTCTTGTTTTGTTGCGACGTTTAATTTCTTTCTTGCTCGGTTCGTTCATTGTTAGATCGAGAACAAAATGGGCTGTTCAGTCTCGGTTTTGCATCCCGTAGTCATTGAGCGGACTGACGGGTGGGTGTTTTCCGTGACACCGCCCACCGTTTCAAAAACGCACCACGTGTCTGCCATCACGCTTCGCGCGTTTCACACCTCCGAGCCTCGACGAATGTACACCACTCCATTGGCATCAAATGAACTCGATGTGTGGTCGGACGTCACTCGGCTGAGCAAGATGACCATCCGCTGCTCGACTGTGCATGAACACGTCACATTGGTGCACTCACCTCCTCCTCCTGCTGAAGATGGAGCTGACCACGCGGCGCCATCGTCGTCGTATGAAGAAAAGACCTTGTACCGATTGCCAACGGCTGTTGCCTTGCCCCATGCGATTCGTGTCATGCAACATCTTGATGAACGTAGCATGTCCAACGGCGTGTCTTGTCAATAAAAAAAGTTGTTGGTTGTCGTCTTTTTTTTCTCACACTAGAGGAGAAACGCCGTCCCGCGGCAGACAAAAGAGGGAGTATGGTCTAGTGACAAGAAAGTAACGCGTGTCAAGCAACGGAGGGGGTCGGAAAATGGCCGTGACACTTGGCGAAGCGCTGCTGATTCTGCTCTTGATCCTTTTGCTCGTGTTGGTGATTGCTGCCATCATTCTCGCATGGAGAGCACAGTCGGATGCGAATCTCGAACCTTTGCCGCCACCAGCTCCACCTTTACCCGGTCCACGTGGACCCACCGGAAACCTTGGATTGACCGGCGGCACGGGTGGCACCGGCAAGCAAGGCCCGATTGGCATTGCGACAAACACGGGTGCGACTGGAGGACAAGGCATACCTGGCAGTGCCACGAATACGGGTGCGACTGGGTACACCGGCAGTACCGGTCCCAGTGTCACGGGTCCCGAAGGTCCTCCCGGCAGCGCGTCTCTGACTGGAGCTACGGGCGGTACCGGGTGGACCGGCTCCTCAGGAACCGGGTTTACAGGAGCAACCGGTCGAACAGGCATGACCGGTCCAGCTGGTATAGCTGGTAGTGCAACCAACACAGGCGCTACCGGGCGGGGTGCCGAGACGCTCATCATCAGCGCCGACACGCCTCTCATCATCATGGACAACATAGCCGGCACAACAGCAGTGGCTGGCACCTTGTTCTTTAGTGCACAGCGAACGGGAACAAGCGTGACCCTCAGCGGTTCATTTGGATCTCGGACGACGCCTGTGGGCGTGTCAAACTACACCTACATCGTCAGCCTCGTGCCTTTCCAGTTTATCGGTGGGCAGCCCATCATTGGGACAGTAGTCAATGGACAAGTCGGATATTACGCTCCGGCCGTAGGCAATCCAGGCATTGTTCAAAGGTCTGTCCTGATTGCTGTACAAAGCACGAGCGCTGCCGATCCAAGCGCAAGAATGTTTATTTTAAATACGGATGTAACGGGATTTCCGGGAAATACCACCGTCAATCTGTTTGCGCAAATTTCGATCACCTATTCTGCGTTCCCATAGGTTTTGTCTTGATTGTATTCTGTTTCAATACAAAAAAGTATGTTATTAAATTAACGATCCAAAACCATTGACAATGGAACAATTGACCAAGGCACTTATCGAACTGGACGCGTCCAATGCCAGCATGCAGGCTCAAATCACCATGCAGGCGAATCGGCAAAATATGTTGAAGACCCAGGCAATGGCCGAGGCCACGGAACGCTTGACCTTGAGCAAATCGATTCTCGATTGGACCACGGGTTTTGCCGCGAGTCCAATTTTTCAAAAATTGACGGCTGCACGTCCTGGAGAGAATGCGCCGCGGACATCCTTGTGCATTTATGCACCCGACATGCCAGGCCACGGATTGGATCCCACAACTCCCGGAGCATCGAGTTTGAGTGTCATCGCCAAGGACGGTTCGTTAGTGTACACTGGGGGTACAAATTCGAATGCACAGCTGGCACGCGCGCTGGTATCTTCCGCAACACCAATCCAAATGACGACCATAGCAGATATGGCTGCAACCTTGCATGTTCAGTATCTGCGCGACTTGGTCGCTCATCTTTCGACGGATCGTGTATTGAAATTCTTGGCCAAGAATATTAGCAACGGTTGCTCGTAGTTTGACTCGTCCACTGTATAATCATAATAGAAAAAAAGGACTCTAAAGTAAAGCAAGGCAGTCAGTCGGTTATCGAAAAAGCAGATGTCGTCGTACCACAATGAAAGAAACACGCCGGCATTGACCGGCGGTCGTTGGGGATATGGCGGCTATGGCCGTGGTTATGGATGGGGTGGTCCCGGATTTGGATGGGGTTTAGCGACCGGAGTCGGAACGGCAGCAACCGTGGCGTTATTGGCGTCGGCAGCGTCTGCCCCTCGAACTCAAATCGTCACACTCCCTGCATCTCCCGTGTCGTGTACGTATAATGAGTTGGGACAGTGCATTCCGACGTCGGGGTATGCGACGACCTATATTGCTGGTGGCAAGGCACGTAAAACGTCCAATCGCCCCAGTTCCAACCGCCGTAGACGAAGTGTTTCACTACGCCATCGCAGTCGTAGCCGCAGCCGTGGGCGTCGTACATCCTCACCTCGTCGTGCCAAGACGATGCGTACTGGAGGCCAATTCGGATATGGACTTGGCATGTCCGTGCCATTGATATCGGATCCTTTTTTCCCACTCTGGTACTTTCAAACGTACCAAATGTATCCTCCGTTTTGGTACCCCTTTTGGGGTGCACGTCCTTTTGGCTGGCGTGCTGGTGCATACAGCCGATGGTCTGGTTCAGGATTCGGTGGCTACGGTCGCGGATGGCAACCAAGCAGTGGATACATTGGTCGTCCGGGATACGTCGGCGGTCCTGGATATGTAGGCGGACCTGCTGGCCGTCCAATCAGTAGTGGCTACGTTGGAGGGCCCGGATTTAGTCACCACCCATCATCATTGGGAGGTCCATCTGGCTACGGAACGATGCGAGGAGTTTCAGGAGGTCCCTCGCGAGGGATGTCATCATCGGCTTCCCACGGTCCGTCAGGTGGTCCATCTGGATCGCACGGTTCATCGTCTGGACATGGTCGACGTGGTGGTGGTGGTGGTGGTTGCGCTATTGCTACACAAGAAGATCGTCGTCGCATCATTGTCGAAGATTATTAGCCATGATGGTTCGAATCCATGTTTTGTATTTGTATGACAAAAAAAGAACAGAAAAGATAACTTGTCGTGTCACTCAAGTGATAGATAGAGTGAAAGCATGGTGTCACGTCATCGCCCAGCCGTACGCGAACGCGACGAGTGGTTGGCTGCAAGCTTTTCGGGGTTGCAACGGCGATCGGGTGGTCAAAGTAGTCGTAGTGACAATGTCTTGTCGGGTGGTGACGGCATGGATGCTTTCCGGGCCTATCTCGCCGCTTCCGATGGCATGGCTGCAGGGTCAATATCGCGTCATGCGGGAGCACAGCAACCGCTAGAAATTCGAAACCAATTGACTCGCGAACCATCCACCAATGATGCAAAAAGGTATGCGCCACCGAAACTCTATGTGGGGTTGTTTGATGAACAACCCAATGGACAAGCGGCGACACGGATCGTTGGAACGACGTCTGTCGATATTATCGGTGAATTCCCTCCACAGCAGTCCATTTTATTGTCTCGCCCGCCCTATGGAACTGGGTTTTTCGATCGAGCGGCCCGATTTGCAAAAGGACTGCATCGTGTTTTATTGATTTCAACGAAACAGCTCCCTGCTTCCACAGTCCAAAATACGCGGGATCTCCAGTACATTCGTATCGAAATTGACAACCAGAGCGGTCCGTTGGATATTGTGGCGTACAACTCCTTGTCTCCAGGATCGGTTCCCGCAGGGATTGCGCCTCGAGTCCCACAACGATTGCCACCCTTGTCTGCCGATGGTCGTTTCTTCCTTCCGGCGCCAACGTGGCAAATCAAGGCCGTGGCCATGAACAGTGAACCCATCTTTTTCGCCATTCACACGAGCCGCGAAATGGCAACAGAGGATGCTACTTCGTAGGGTTTCTCAGTCATTGTAATGTAAACAAGAAAAACTGTAACATTTATTGCATGGAAAGTATGTATCTCTAGTTTAGTTTGAACACAAGAGCTTCCATTGAGCCTTGCCGCGAAGTTTCGTCTTGCTTGGTGCTGTGAGTGCAGGACGAGGAGCCGATGCAAGCCTTCGCTGCGCACTCGTCATTGTCCATGCAGATGCTGCTTGAGCCGGAGCGGGTGCCGATGTCGTTACTGATGTCGAGGATGCCGAGGGTCGAGTCTTGACAAGCGACGGCCACTCGGCAGGTTGTACCACTGGAGATGATACTATTGCGGGTGCTGGCTGTGGCGTAGTTAACGTCGATATGTGTGCAGTGGCCGCCGTTGGTGTTGAATCCTGTTCACAAGGAAGGAGTGAGACACGAGGATGCGGAAGAAAAATATGGGTACCATATCAAGTGGCGGTGGCGATAGTGGTGGTGGTGGTGGTGGTGCCGGCATGTTCATGTTTTGATTGGTTTGACGACATGGTCGAGTCAGAGTATCGACTGTACTGATGATGGATGCGAGTGCATCAATCATGGAAGCGTTGGTCCATTGATCCACCGACAAACGGTCATAGACTTTCTTCATGTGTTGCTGTAAAGCTTCATCTGAATACTTGCCGAGTTGGGCGTGTTCTTTCCAAGCCGTCAAGAGGCTTCCAATCTTGGCATAGTCCTTCATCGTCGTCGGTAACGCATGTCGTCCTCGTCGTCCGTGATATGAATCGTAGTCGTCGTCATCATAATCATCATGACGGCGTTTTTTGAATTCGGCACCATGATAAAAAGCTGGACAGGCACCTTTCAAGATGACGTGTGAAGGATCTTGCCATATCATGAGCCGGCGACGATTGAATGTAGAATGAAGATGAGATCCGGCTGTGCCATGTAAAAGAATGGACCACATGGCCCACGCCGCGAGTGCGAGCGGATTCGACGTTGACAAACGTAATGATGCCGATACTTCTGATCGCGATGCGCGGTATACAATCATGCGCTCTTGAAGACGATCGAGCCCTTTCGAAACACTTGACGATGCAGACGTCGGTGTGGTTGTTGTTGTTGTTGTTGACGGTGCAGGCGATGCCGGCGATGCGGCTGGGTCCATGAGAATGTGACGTTGAAACTGATTCATGGCTGTGTCAGACATGCGGCTGTTCATGCCCAGCGGGATGCATGATAGGTGATTTGCAATCAAATTGATTTGCTGGACAAGCGACAGTTGTTGTTGTTGTTTAGAAGACGACTTGCTCGAGGATTCATAGCGGCCATTTTCGTTTTTGAGTGCATACATGGAATGTCCAAACTGAACGGCAATCACATCGAGCGAAGGTACGCAGCGGAAGCAACCGGCCATTGTCAAGGGGTTCACCGACGTTTCAAGAACGTCTCGCTTCCACTTTGGGATCGTTTCTGTCAACACTTTCCATGTCTTGAAATCGTGAATGACCGCCTCTTGCAACCGAGGTCGAATCACTTGGAAACGATCAGACTCGTGACCACCGTGCTCGCTCGCGTACGACGAGAATGACGGGCGGACTTCTTCATCGACGGTACAATTGTCCAAGATGGCGACAAAGGGGAAAAGCACCTGTGGACGTGGTGAAGCCAGCAAGACGCGTAACAGGCGCCCAAGGAGTGGATGCGAGTGCACGGTGAAGGAAGTTTGACGGCTGGCAAAGGCGTTCAAAATGTACCAATCCATCGGTTGATGCATGGACCACCAATGTTCATGAAACGACTCGACCTCCAAACCCGATTCAGATTCAGATGATGGCGTACCACGCACAACCGCATCTCGCCGAGGTCGGACAAGATGCACATAATGCTTGCGGAGAAACCTCCAATACGCAGCATGTCGATGAACCTGACACAAGTGCGTCGTCGCCGGTTCACCATCATGGTCGTCGTCATCATGAAATTCGGGATTGAACAACACGTCAAAGGGCACGGTACTACCCGTGCACACGTTCTTCCGGAGGTATGATACGTTTGACGGGGTGTATTCAGCCGTCGGATCCATATCGGTAACAATGAGCAATTGAAGGAGCCACGCCAACATGAGACGTTCATTGGTCGGTACAGTATCTAGGCACGTCGTCCATGGGTTCGTCTTGACAACCGATCCTTCATCGCTCAATGTCGTCGAAGGAAACCGTTCCATCCGCACCATGAGGTGATACAGCACACTCGCTCCCGACTGTCGATCATGGAATCCCATAAAGGGCAGCCGACAGGTTGCTTGCGTTTCGCATGTCAAGTATGCATTGTCCAAAGCCATTTGCTCTTCCGCATTTCCTGCACGGTGTGATGCGAGCGAGATCAATGTGCGTCGATGATGCCACGACTTGTCCAGATCCATGCCATGCTTGGCGAGGTCGAGACTGCTTGTCGAGCTGTCATGAATCCACGATGAACACAATCCGCACAAGTCACCATGGCATTCAACACATGTTACGGACGCATTCTCCTGGGAACATTCGATGCATTTCGTCCTTGGAGGTGCAGCTGCTGTCACTGTTGATGACGATCCAATAGAACTCGGTGTTGACGTCGTTGACGCCTTGGAGTATTTTTGGTGAATCACCTTGTGCACTTCCGCAACACCATTTAATGTCGGACGATTGCCAAAAAGGGGATACGTGAAAACACGCGATGCTAACACGGGACACAATGCAGGCCAACAGGCTTCGACAGCATTCAACATGTCCATGGACACTGCGCGTTGCATCGGTGTCGATACTTGAGCGCACCACGTATCATATGCCGTCTGCCACGCACGATGGCGCTGCCAAGCAGTCTCCATATTCTTTTCACTAAAGTCTTGACGTTCCACTCCAGAATCTACATTGACATGTGATGCATCGAATTCGTCCTTGAATTTCTGATAACTTGCCTCCACAGCGACTTGCAGACGGATACAATTTGCAATGCAATTGTTGATTTGCACCCAGGCATAATGAGGGTCGTTAACATGCATCACGTCTGCGCCGTGTTGCTGCTGAATATGCCTATCGTTATCGTTATCGTGTTGAGAAAGTATGAAGATCGTTCCAAGTCTCGAAAAAAAGAGCTGGACAATGGATGTTGAAATTCTTTTTCCAAGACGAGAAAAAAAAATGAAAACGTGACTATGCGTTGTGTTGGCGTGTCCGAGAGTGTTTGAGAAACCGTGCCGTCGAGACGTTTCCAAAGCGTTCTGCGAGAGCCATGGCCGAGTGTCCGCCTGGCTTGGAAGTCGTGGCTCTCACGTCCGCTTTGGCGTCGAGTAGGAGTTGACACAGTTTCGTTGCAACCGCGTCGTCTTCAGGGGTGCGAATGGTTGCTCCACTCATTGATATGCGGCCCAAACCGACAGACTATACCCGTCCCTATATGGACGATGAAACGGACGATGGTCGCCTTCGATCTCGATCTCTTTCGTTATCCTCTCCATCGTCGGAACGTTCAACCCGAAAACTCCATCGTAGTCGTGTTAGGAGTTCTTGATAAAGACAACCCATGTACGTATGTATGTATGTACACAATAACCCGACAATATCCATCGATCGTTCTAGATGGCAGTCTTGATGTCATTCTTTTCATCGGTCTCGGCATTGCTCGTATCATTGCTATCTTCATTGTCAGTTGTATCTTCGTCATCCTTGTCCTTGGCGTCATCACCATCATCATCATCGTCGTCGTCGTCGTGGTCGTCGTGGTCGGATTCATCACCCCAGTGCCACACTTCTCGGGGTTCGTGTCCACCTTGCATCCGGTCGATTGCAAGCGTTTCAATCTCCCGTTTTGCCCAGTCACTATGCTTCGCAAACAGTCGTGCACGTTCTTGAGCACACGCAATCGCTTCTTTCATGCCTTGTGATGTATCTTCGAAACACTTGCGAAACCCCAATACATTCTCCTCGAAAAACAACACGGACATTGGTGGCTGTGTGTGTGGGTGTGGCACTTGACAGATTGCTTGATTTGAATTAATTCAGAAAAAAAATCATGCAGTGTGGTAATGTTGTGATAAAAAAACAAACGTTTTTTCTAGATCCACTATCCAGACTGCAATAAATGAATGTTTATGTATCTCGTACATGGTGTCTAGATGGTGAACGTAGAATAGTGTGCATAATGCGACGTGCATCCATGCCCCATTTACATCGTGCCAACAATGCCGCCGTCTCGGGCAAGACATGACTGGACGGCAACCGACCAACCGATGACAATGCGGGTGTCGCGACGATTGTCTTGGATGTACGACTATCCTCCTAGTCAGACAATATCAGACAATACAAGTCGTGTGTACGCACTCGAAAGCAAACAAAAGCGACAAGACGCCTGTCTCACCTTGGGCTCGGAAAACACAAAGCCTCCGCCAACGGGTGCAAGTTTGCGTGTTGTTGTTTTTCCGTCTTGATTGTTCGTGTCTTTCTCGTCATTGTCATCGTCTTGTATCTTGGTTCTCGGTTGCTGTTGGTCTATCCTCGTCGTGGTGGTCTTGTTGTTCACTAAAAACACACACGGAACATAATATAAATATCTAAATACATGATTGTACATTCGGGCTAGCTCGAGTTACCGCGTCGTGTTTTCCGGCGACGATAGTGGCATGCATAGTTCTCGGACGTTTTTCGCGGACGGCGCTTTTTTGCGGCGAGACTGCCCCCGACATCTACATTCATGCATCAACAACCAATTGCATCAACAACCACTAATCAAAAAAAGAAACATGCACAGACCGTCGACAATGGCATCATTCTTGGCCAGTACATTGTTCTTGTCGAGTGCGACATTTTGTGGCACATTATGCATCGACATCACATCATCCTTTGGCAGCGGTGATGGTGGCGGTAGTACATCGGTATCATTGTCGGCATCATTGTTGATCACCGATACTACGATCGACTCCATGTCACTCGGTGAATTGATCGCTTTCGCTTTCGAATCCATTTGACGACTGGAAGCTGACGCCGTCGTTGGAACCTGGAGATCTTGTCGAGGCATTGTCGGCGTTGGCAATGGAGACACTGCGCCAGAAATTCGAGGTGACAATGGTCGTAATGCGGGTCTATCCATAGCCGTTGGATTAGTTGAAGCTGCTGCGGCTGTGTTGCCGAACAATGGAGTACATGGAGACACGGGTGGCGAGGAGGACTGTACAACCCATCTTTGCACAGTCTTTTCCTTGTTCTTGTCTTCTGTCTTACGCGATGTTTGTTCCGCCTTTTCCGCCTTTTCCATGTGATTGCTCGTCTTGGCGGCGGATCCCATGCGGATTCTGACGGTATTCACGCCACTGACCGCCGATGACGATGACTGGTGCTTCGAGACGTCCAACGATGAAGGTGCGCTTGTGGTGCTTGTACGAGAATCGGGATTGGGATGACGACTAGCCGTTGTCGGATCCAAGTCATGCGTATATCGACAAGTGGACCCACTGTTACAGACGCCTTTCATGTGCCACGCGATACATTGGTCATTGCGTGTCAGAATGTCATATTGATCTCGATTGTCGACATGTGGAAATTTGCACGTCCTTCCACGGTTACATCCTTGTGGAGTTGAAAAGTACATACACGGCCTGATTTCGCCATTGCCTCGGTGAATCGGCGTTTTGACGGTGGCCGAGCGAGCTGCAGAAGGGACTGCTTGGCGATCTCGTGTCGATATCGACGATGATGATGAGGTCGAAGCTAACGGTGGTGATGATGATGATGCAATCTTGGACTCAATGGCGTTGATACGAGAGCGATGTTGATGTTCCTTACGATCTCGACGATCAACGCGAGCCAGATATGCTGCATAGTGGTCACCCACTCCTCCTAATCAAGCCAAAACGATGAACAATGAAACCAACCAGGAAAAACAAAGAGGGCGACGATGCATGGTACCAGAAGAGGATGCCGCAGGTACATAGGATGCCGCAGGTACATAGGATCGAGAAAGTTTCACTTGCTGTTGTCGGTTTCTCCATCGATGTTTATCGACTCGTGGAGCCGATGATGATGATGATGATGATTGTAATGGAGTGCGACTGCGGCTGCGACTTGGGCTTCTGCTTCTGCTGCGGCTACGGCTGCGCCAATGTGCGCGACGAGGGCTCCGATTCCGTCGTGGACTTGGACTGCGACGATCGCGACGTCGATGATCATGTGTTGGTGCATGTTGATAGGGATGATGTACGACGACTGAATTCGTTGTAGTATAACTGGATTGAGCCGGTCCTTGGGGCGTTTGCGGTGCAAATGATGACGACGAAGGCGACGGTGTGTACAAGAGATGGTATGGAAGCATAACCGTCGCATTGTTGGTCGGCACACTGCTGTATCCAAATGACGGTTGTTGGTGTTGCTGCTGCTGATGCAATTGTTGTTGCAATTGGTGTTGTTGTTGCACGTACGGACCAACCACATCCGGGACAGTTGTGGCGTTGAGTGTTGGAGGACCCCGAAACCAGTGTTGGGATGCATATGGATCCGCGGGAGAGGTCGCCGACAGTATAGTCTGAGCAACCGGCGTTGGACCGACGGTCGGCGTTGGAACGACGGTTGTCATGTATGGATTGTATGGATTGTCCAGCCCAGCAACTTGTGACGACAGAATCGGACGTGTGAGATCCCGATTCGTGCTCAGTGGAATAAACTGCGGAGCGTACGAGTCGTCGGCGTTGGCAGAAGATCGCTCATTCGGCGGATGTACAACGTCGGACATCGTGGTGGTGGTTCCAGAATCTCGAACCGACATGGTGCTATGAAATTACCGACGTGTGAGAAAATAAACAAAACGCAATACAAATCGACATTGATACGAAAATCTGGATGTTGGAATCGAGAGTACAATCTGTCAGAGCTTGTTAGCGTAGCGGTTAGCGCGCTGGCCCCATAAGCCAGAGGTTCGGAGGTTCGAATCCTTCACAAGCTATCCTTTTTGAACGTAACGACCCCAAAAGACGAGCTCGAATAAGTATCGCCGAGTCGGGAGAAACCCATGTGTCATATCCTGCCACAATACCGGGTACGGGATTGGGAATGACTGGATCGACCAATACAAGTTCATCAAACTCGGGAATGCGGCGACTCAATGATATTTCCCAGGCCAATGCATCCAAACCCCACTCGACATTGACAGGCGCTTGCATGATTTGCGTTTTTTTTGAAGACTTGTGTTCTTTTGCGGGAAAAAAAATGAATTGTACCAAGTACCGACAAAAAACACACTTCTCTCTTAAAAATTAGGTGCGCGGAAGCATTCGGTTGGTCGGTCGATCGATATGCAATGGATTTCTCGGCATGGTTCGATCAGTACGACGTGAATGTAGAATGGAGAATGGAATCCTTGGGAGGACATTGGTCGTGGACACCGTTTTCGGGTCGTGCCATGCAGATTCGCTGCTCGTGTTGTCATTGGCCTGAAATGTACTCGGCCAAGTGGGAAGGGTGTCGCGCTGGACCGAATTCGTCATTGTTGTCTGGGTGGGCGTCGTATGACGACAAGCACAATTCTGATTATTGTCGTGCGGAACATACCTTTGTCTGTGGTGCGTGCTACACGGCTTCGGATGATGCGACTCGGTACACAGAGTCTGGAAAAGAATGCACGAATTGTTTCGAGCAAATGAAAGACGGTGCTCGCACCCACCGAGACCAGGTGAAACGTGTGTGTAAAGAATGGGTTCATGATGGCGCCCTCCGCAATATACCTATGCTGTCGACACTCGTTCTCGAATATTGGGTGGATTTGCGTGCATACACTCGATTTGGTCTATCACGGTTGTGGACATTTCTTCTCTCGTTTAGCACACTTGTTCGATGCCCTGGGTTGGTGAGTCATGGTGAAATGGCCTGGTTTAAAAGCGAACGTAAACGCCGACGATCCACGACCATGATGCCAACGACGTCATCACCATTAGCTACAACCTTTGACACGTGGTGTGAATGGCGACACCAACGAGAACCACCACACACTCTATAAACATCATTGCTTTCTTTATTGTGAGCTTCCAAACAATTTGACACGTACACTAGTCAGCGACAGGGCTAGATAACTCGAATTTCGACTGTGACGATCACAAGAAAATACATGAAGCATCTTTTCATAGACCACGCATGCTGGAACGGGCTCGCTGCGTTCTTCAGGATAGATGCAGACTGATTGAGTACCCCACAGCACAAGACATGTGGCAATCTCACCGCAGTAACACTTGGATGCATGCACATGTGTCAGGTGTTCACAATCTTGTTTCGCACGGGTTGCGTCTGCATGCGATCGAGCCAGAATCATGCGATATGTTTTGAACTGTCGCGAAGTACCAGCAGTGTGCGCTACTATAGACAAGCAACTCGGCAGTTTGGACCAATCGCATTCCGCACGGTAGACGAGAAACGGTCCTTCTTTTGATGCATAGGTAGCGACTTTCGTCGACGGAGGAGGTTGAGTGATACCATCAGTGAAAAACCGCGGCTTGCGTAACTGCACGGTTGTTGGCAACGCCATGCACTGAATGCGCCGATGCTCTGCACTCATGGCGGCGAGGGACGTCTCGTGACAGGCATCGCACGTCGCCACGACACTGTAAATGTCATGACTCGGAGTGTCGGAGACGATCACCAATTGGACCGAATATGATGGAGATGTTTGATCTCGATCCAGCAAGCACAAGTGGGGCACTTCCTTGACTTGTCGCACCACTCGATTCTCTCCCGGCGCAAATGAACTTGTTCCAGTTGTCGTGCATTCAACTCGACATCCAATGGTCGCGGCTCCATAGGTCGACATGGACGGCAACATGTCCATCCGATATACCTGTGCCGTCGGCCGTGTAACGCAATGCTTGTCATCATTCATCTTGACTTGCGCCGTGACAATGATTTGTTTTTTATGGTAATGTACTTTGTGTGGAAAAAAATACACATGCATTTTTCATCTCGCATTTTTTTGCAGTTGGATAAAAAAAGGGCCACGATCTGATTCGTACGTATGTCGATGGGCAATATCGTCAACACCACCTCTTGCGTCCCCGGTGTCGTCGTCTCCAGATCGACGACATCGTCGAAATCAACACCACTGTCATTCAGCACATCAGATATATGCTCTTCTGCGGTCTCCCCATCACTCGTCGGTCCTTCGGCTCCGCCCATTGCAGAACGCACTGCTGAATGCGGATCGACGGCGGCAAAAAAGGAGACGGAAGCGTCCACGCTTGCGCAACTCGTTCTGCTTGCAAAACAAGTTGTACCTGAAAACACGTGTGGAGACGGATACGCCTTCCTTTCAACGGATGGGAGTACGATTGAATCGGTCTATACTTGTCGAAACAAGATTCCGGAACCAAGAAAAGGAGCGAATGACACCTGCGAACGGTGTCGCACGTTTCTCAAGGATCAAAATGCGGTCTACAAATTATTACCCACCACTCCTCCCGAAATTCGGCAGGCATGGTGCCGAGCACGGATTCCCGTTATGCTCAAATGGGCCATGGACAATCTACACATGACGCCAATCGACGCTCATTTAGGAGAAGTTCGCATGTATGCATCGTCGAATTTCCCGTCTCGTCGATACATCGGGCATTTCATCGACATTGTAGAATGATTTTTTTTACCACGAAAATAAAAATACTTGTCATTTTTTTTTCACTCGATTCTTCACAAGTTTCAAGAAAAGCGGCAGCATCGACTAACATGGCGTCGCACAAAGTGGAAGCGGATATCCACACTCCCGATGTCTCGGCATCGACAACAATAACCGGCCAGTCTGTGGCTCGATTGGAATCAGGCGTTCCAGTCGTTTCAGTGGACAAGGAAACGGAAGCCACCACGATTTTCAAACTCACAATGCTTGCGAACCAAATCGTCTCGGACACCACATGTGGAGACGGATACGCCTTCATGTCAAAAGATGGGCGCACGATTGAATCGGTCTATACGTGTCAAAACCGCATGCCGGATCATGTGACTCGGAGGGAAAATGATTGTTGCGCCCGGTGTACCAAGTTTTGCCGGGATCAAAATGTCATCTACAATTCTCTCCCCGATGTTGCGCGAATTCGCCAAGCGTGGCGTCAAGCGCGAGTTCCCGTCATGCTCAAATGGGCCATGGACAATCTCCATGCCACGTCCATATCGCCATCTGCGTCGTCGGAAATCCGAGTGTATACTACATCACAGATGATGGCATCTCGTCGCTATATCGGTCATTTCATCGACATTGTCGAATAAATGGAACCCTCCTCCCTCGTACACGAAATACATTCGTTTCTCTCTAAATCAATCGACATATATTGGAGGACGCTTACAGCTTAGACGCTAAAAAGACGTGTACCCGATGCTAGAGGCATACACCGGTCCTTGCCGTTATTATTGGTCCCGCTTGGACATGGAGCGCACCACTTGCCACGAGTAAAAGGCACCAAGACACGGATAGAGTTGCTTCCTCGTCCACCACAAGCATCGTCTTTCGCTGGCTTGACACACATTTTACCCGATCCATATTCATGCATGGAAAACAAACGTGACATGCCTGCCGGACATGTTGCAGGTGCTGGTGCACTCGCACCACCCATTCGAGAGTACGAGGACATGGCGGGAACCCATCGCTGAGTTCCATTGCTTGCCGTGCGAATCATCCACCAGGCACCATTGTTGCCACGTCGCACCGTTCCTGGTGCAAACAAGGTTGCTGACACACCCGGGCTTGGACGGCCAAACTTGAATGCCTTGGGTTGCGCCACGTTAATGTGGTATCCATACCCGTATAAATTGCGTCGACGGAGTGACGCCGATCGCTTGCGAGAAACGGATGTTGAGCGCTTACGGGTGTAGGAATACGATCGCTTCTTTTTGTGTTGATATACAGACGACACCGATCGTCCACCTTGACGCACTGCTGCGCGGCTCCGCGTCGGCGCGACCGTCTCGACTTCAGCACTCGTATCCAAATAGCGAGCGCTACGTGTAGTCGTTCGTCCTGCAGACCGAGACACGGGCACTTCATCATACACAATGCGTCCTGGTACAATTCGATTCATTGATTCTTCTTGGAGGATGATGATGGACACAAAACAACTTAACTTTAATTGGTAGGTTGTACAACTTTTTAATTTACATTTCCGTCATAATGTAGAGATCAAGGGTTGATCTATCGACAACCCGATTATCTCGCAACGACATGTTATTATGAAGCTGTGTGCCATTGTAGGAGACTCGAAATAGCGGTTCGGAAATGTTGAAGCGCTCAGCAAAGACGAGTTTGATAACACAAAAAGGGATCAATTCATGGACAATCAACTTCATGCGAACAATAGTCTTGAACCGATAGCCACTTGACATACGGACGCTGAGTGTCATCATATCATCATTGTCCACGTCGTCGGCCTTGACACCCTTGACCACTGTAGGATCTGGTGTCACCCATTTTGAGTAAGCAAGTCCGCCCCATTTCTCGGCGGCCTTGGCCGATGGGATGCCGATAGCAGGGGGATAGATGGTCACCGTCGTGGACGTATAAACAACTCGAGCAAATGGTAATGTGCAGGTGGACGCTTCCTGTTGCATAGTATCAACATGCACCTCGGGCTCCGACATCTGAACATTGACCGCGGAAGAAGCCATCTTGATTTCTGCCGCTTCATAAACTTCCCACGCGTGATTTGCCACGTGTTCGGTAATTTGGAGACGCCCAATGTTCAAACGACATGTGTCGCACATGACGTGCGGATATTCACAAGTGGCAATGTGGGTTGACAACGTTAATACGGATCCACGCCACAAACATCCATCCGTGACGTGTGCACATGGCATTGTGGCGGCTTCAAGCAACCGCGTGACGAGTATATTTGAACCGATGGTCTGCAACTGAGATGGGGACAATTTTTGTTGACATGCGGGACATTTGGATCCAATCCCAAGCCATGTGCGGATGCACGCGTTGCAAAACACGTGACCGCATGGCGAATAAACCGTTTCGTCGACAGTCGGAAGTTTACCGACGCAAATTGGGCACGTCAAGATGTCTTGGATGCACTGGGATGCACTTGTCGCCGCCAGAGTTGTCGATGACGAAGACGTCGATGACGATGACGTGCAGGTCGATGCTGATGATACCGATGTATTCTTCGGTGGAGGGGATCGACATCTTCGTTCATGTGCAACATTTGATTCATGTACTTCGCGCGATCGTGATCTTGATCGAGAGCGGCGGCGACGGCGTGCGCGAATTGGAGACGGTGATCGTGATCGTGAACGGGATGATGAGGCTGCTGCAGCCGCCATTGATGACATGTCCTAGAGAGAGATAAAGTTTGTGAGACATACATGGAATGTTTTGTCGTAACGTATCAACATGTCTATGTGTCATGTAAGCGGCCGAGACACGCTAGTGACGGCTAGTGGGACTCGAGGCATGGCTCCAATAAAAACCCAGTCTCCGCGTGCATCATCAAACACGGCATACTCGAGCGGTTTTCCAGATGCCTTGGATGCGGATTCTGCATCCTTCATTTCAAAATAGACCATGCCATTGACAATGGGATAATTGACAAGTCCTTTTTCCTTCATCTCGTACAGACAACGAGTACACAAGTTCCAATCATCATCGTCCCATGCATCAAATTTTTTAGCGTCCCAATCGCGTTTCCACTTGAAACATATTAGCGGAACATTATCATCGACTGCCGCCGACATGGTGAAAAAGTACACTGACTAACTCACCTTCCTATCGGGGAAAAAAATGGACACGCAAAAAAAATACATTCCTCGTTTACGAAGAGGTACATGTGCATCAGGTATAGACTAGTCGCGAGGGTTGCGGCGTTCCGGGTTCCATGGACGAAAAGTATCACGGACACGTCCATCGGGTGGACCGTTATGGACTTGGTGAGATTGATGTCGAGGTTGATGGTCGGCACACAAATACACTCCCGGTGCGGTAATGGGATAAATGGCTGAAGCGTCACACTTGTCGCAGGTGACGGCAGATCCATCCGCGCCATGATACACCAGATGCGGTCCGACATGAATCACATTCTTTTCCGGAACACCCAACGCAGCTGCTGCAGCAGTCGCAGCACTCGAGTCATTGCCGGCTTTAGACGCCGCCACTTTGGGATCCGCACGCGTTGGCGCAATCTTGCGATTCAAAAACACCTCCATTACGACGACCGTGAGATTCACCAACAATGGCTTGTCGTTGGTTTGATCATTGTTATCATCGTCGTCGTCGCCGGAATCCATGGGTTTTGCACGAAACAACAAGATAGGTCCGCGAAGGTCACCGTGGCCGGTAATGGTCGATGCTTGAGGGTTGGGAAGCATGCCAAATTTATCAGGCTCGCCGTAATGAACCAGATATGCCAATGTAGCATCCACAGTACGAGCCACTGTCGTTGCAAAGGGCATGCTACATTCGTGTTCATCAGGAACGGAGAGTTTATGCACATTCTTGTGAGCCGCAGTATCTTTTGCCAACTCGGATAATAATGCGTCCTTGATGCTGGACACGCCATTCGGGAGAATCACGTCGCTCAACTTGCGATCAAACCCAATCGGAATGATTACCGCCGTGACTCGATTTGCCATTTTCGTATTGTCTTCTCTAACCATTACACGACACATATCACATGACAAGCGACCAGATGAGACAGAAATGAATGATGATGAATGTCGAAAAATGTAATTTAACGAATAATGGATGTTGGAATACAACGCAGCTTCGAGAAATGTGGTTTTTTTCGATTTAATTGGTAACTCAAATTTGTTTGATTCCTTCAGGGCTGAATGAAGACTCGTCGCTCACGATCACGATCTCCACCGCCGTCGTCATCGTCGTCGTTATCGGGACGACGGACATCTCGATCACGATCGCCATTGCCAAGGCTGCAGACAATGAATCGCGACAATGCCAAGATGATGCATGCAGCGCTGGCAAGCGCGTCCGTCTATCGCGAGTTACGTCGGACCGAACGTCAACAAATGCTTGCAGGTGAAGCAACTAAATGGCCATATGAACGTGGTTTGGCACATTGGTATCCCTCTTCTGACGCGAACAAGTTTCAAAAAGTGGAAAAGAAGGCGGTGTCTGATGCATCAACAAAGCGTTCGACATACAATCAAATGGTGTGTAAATGGATGGATTCATTTACAGAAGTGGAAAATGATTGTCTTGCTGCATGGGGACATACTGCTCTGTTGTTTCGTGAATCCGCATTAGCGATCGATACGCGTAATGATAAATACGATTGGACGGAAGCAAGGAATGAATTGGATGAAATCATTGAAGAAAGTGAATTGGAGGACTTGTCTGAAGCCATTGCATCTCAACGTGATCCGGCGGCCGTGTTTCGTTACATCTTGGACGTCATGAACCGCGTGTTGACACGAGCACCCTTGACAACAAAGGAAATGCTCTTGTGGAGAGGTAATGTGCGTTCCGCTCCATTTGGTTTTGTCTGACCTTTTTCTGGTTGGTATGGGTGAAAAAACAGGGCTCAACTTGAGCTGGGAGACTGCCGATGCATATGCTGCGGTACCGGGCCAAGTCCTCATTACACGCACGCCCGAGTCGTATTCGCCGTTCCGCAGTGTGTCCGAAGGATTCGGAAGCAATGTTTTATTTGCCGTGCACATTCTACCCGGATCACGCGTTGCAGACATTTCCAATCCGGCATGTACAGCTCCTATTGGCGCACAGGAAGAGCGTGAAATCATCATGCCCGCTGGATCGCGTCTCATGGTCGTGAAATCGTATCGTGCAGAGAATGAAAATCATCTCCGCGGGCGATTCTTGAACTCGTGTTGCTTCCGCCTGGCCGTGCGCGATTGTTGCCCGAGAACCAGCAACCTCCCATTCCCTCGTCATGGGTTGTTTATGATGATCGTCCGTTTGTTCCGACCAGTCGTTCACGATCACGGGACGATATTACCACTCCACAACGACCTCAAAGACAAGTGCATCCGGTACAACGTTCTGTATCTCTTGGTGGGATTTTAGTATAAATACAAATACGTACAAGTAGAAACTATGGTTTTTATACGATGCGAGTGATAGATGACGATGACGAAACAGTGTCACGAGCCGCGGCAGCAGCCGCTTCGGCAGCTCTTGCAAGGAGGCTTCGACCACGAGCGACCCGTAGTGTTTGATCAGGAAGACGGACATGTCGCATTTCAATGGTTGTGGGATCAAAGTCCCGAGCGTCGATTATCGACCGTGCATGTTGAACGGTGGTGGAATCTGAAATCTTGCCTCGTTTGGATGCATCCACAAAAATGCGTTTGTTATCGACAATACCTTCCCGTTCGCGCTGGTGCAACCAATGCATTCGTGTACGCAGAGATTCGATATTCCATTTGGCCAAATTCGGATATGTTTCCTTGATTTTGGTCCATCGATCTTTTTGGTCCTTTTGGGTAAATTGTGAAAGTCCCAATCGAATTGACGCGTCATCGGCTTCCGAAAACCGATACTTCTTCGGCACACGCAAAAAGTGTGCTTTGAGAATATCCGCTGACCTCGATTTGAATGTCTCTGGATATGCACGGAGGATTCGAACCCACTTTTGGCCGTATGTCTCGACTCCTTTTTGCAATGCATCTTCTTCGGCCTTTGACCACGGATCACGAGCAAACGGTCGGTATATGGACCCCGGTATATGAGCCAATGTCCTTCGAATTCCCATCGGTCGAGATTCGTATCCGGGTGGATGAGTTCGAACTGCGGTAGGATGCATTGAACCCTTCGCGTCGACATTAGCATGAGTATTATACGCATAATCGAACGCAAAAAGATGTATCGCTTCGATGATACGTGCCACGTCATGGTCGCAATAATTCCAACGCATCACCACATCCAGACCGGGTAAGGTTTCGTTTACAGGTGTAATTAAGCCTTGTAATTGCCCAGCTATCGCGCGATTCCCATCTCCATGGGAACCATACTTGGTAATCCTGCGCTGTAGTTCGCGAGCGCTACCAACGTATGTACAGTCCGTTTGGTGTTTAGATCGAACCACCCCCATTTCATACCATCCGGATTCTAGCTTGATATCTGATGAAAGAAACTCGTAGGTAGTAGGCGTCTCTGCATTCAAAATTCGAAACCATGTCGCATTCGTGGCATTGTATTCGAATTGTTCACGGAATTCGCGCGAAGCAACTCCGTTCGTTTGAGCAAAATGAAGTGCTAACACAACGAATCTCGCTCGGGCATTGACTTGGTGTGTCGATGCCTGCAATTGTATACCCGTTTCGATGGTCACGATGTGGTGTGATTTTTCGTGCATTTCTCGCGCTGATTTTACCAGCTGGGGATTTGTTCTTGAAAGCGTTTCCCATCTTTTTGAGAGGGTAGATTCCGGACGGTTCTCGAGTCCAGAACCATGATCTTTTGACATTCCGCTCCAGAATGATCCGTGTTTCACGTACGCATCCGCCAAAGCCTTGTCGTCTTCGGTCGACCATGTCCTTCCCACCAACTTGAATTCTTTGGATTCAAGGGCCCGGTCGGTTTTGGAAAAGGTATCGAGGATTTGAGTTGCCGTTTCAGAATGCTTTCGGCAAAAATGTTTCCAATTATACTTCAAATACGATGCATTACAACTCTTAAATGCCTCCAATGTGATCATATGTGTCCAATTCGTACCATAAATCGCAACATTGGTCTTTAGAGCATTGATGAAATCTTCGGAAGCACGTCGCAATATGCGGCGACCGATATTGTGGAGCGGTACGTCTTCAGGTGCGCGTGGAATATCCGATTCGCTATTTCCAAATTCGTTCCAAGGGTATCGAAAAGCAAATAGAAGAAGACTTTCAACAAAGCGAATACACCGGTGTGGAAGCATCCAGCACCGGTAGACGATCGTCTTTCCAGATTCTAAAGCCTCATTGATTTTGACCGCTGACAACGCTAACGGTTTAGACGATGACGATTTAGCGGTTCGGGCATGACAGAATAGCCGATATCTCAGCTTGTTCGTGCTGCCGCAATAAGTGGGATCGATATTGTACACGCCATTCTCAAGTGTAGCCACCCCGATTTCGTAGATTCCGGGAAGACCCACTTTGATTTTAGCATCAATAAGCCGTTGGGACCCATGTGGTACCAGCAACACTCTCCATGGAACATAGTCAAAACATGGAATGTCTTCTTCTTTGAGCAAGATACTCGATCTTGGGACACGGACATCGACATTTTTGACTGCATCCACAAGCCGGGTGACATATTCTTGAACGGTAATCGTGTCGTCAACCTTATACGGTGCTGACATTTGTTGAACCACGGACGCGACTTTTCCGTCATTTGTCTTGCGCTTCTTGAATGTCGGAGTTGTTTTCTCGCCGTTGGTCTTGTCTCCAGCCGTCGTGGAGGATGACGAACCATGTTTGACATCGGTCGTGTCAATGTCCATGACGAAATGAATTGTGAAAAAATAGGCAGTTTGTCCATCCGGTTAACAAAAAAATAAGGTGATCTCAAGTGTCCATGGTCTGGTGACCACTCGCACAAGATGGGACTAGGAACGATCGAGTGGATTGTACTAATCATCCTGATCATTATCGTCGGCATCATCATCTATTTCGTGGTCAAGCTCATCATTACGGTCAAGAGCAATGCACCACCGCCTCCGCCAAGACCACCACCGTCGCCTGCGCTCGATTTCTTGTCGAATCCCTTGGCATGCGGCGCCGCAGGTTAATTCTGCCTTGACGTTGTTGTGTGCGCTTTCCTGCGCGTTATTCATGCGCTGTTATTTCTTGTAGGGTCGGTATGCAATACTGCAGCGGGGCAGATATGCCGTGGAGGCTTCTGTGTTTGTTCGGACGTGAGCCTTTCAAGCTGCAACAGTATTTGCGTTAATTTAACCAATAGCCAGACCGCATGTGGTAGTTGCATCAACTCATGCACAGCGAACCAATTGTGCTTCAATGGAGTATGTACGTGTACAACTGGAACCCAATGTGGCAACCAATGCGTTGATTTGAATACCGATTCAAAATCATGTGGTGCTTGCGGAGTCGTGTGTCCAGCCGACGAATTCGGGGTCGGATCGCAATGCTGTGGCGGTCTATGCATAAATACGCAAACAAATACGTCCCATTGTGGATCGTGTCTTACGACGTGTGCGTCCGGATTCTCGTGCGTTGGAGGCCAATGCGTGGATCTGCAAACCGATCCAAAGAACTGTGGTACTAGTGGTAATGTGTGCACGGGCCTGACCCCGACGTGTTGCAATGGAATTTGTCAAGATATTTCATACTCAGCGGCTGCATGTGGCAGTTGTGCTAGTGGAAGTGCATGCATACCAGGTGGCACATGCTGTAACGGCGTTTGCACTGACGTGCTTAACGATCCTCTTAACTGCGGTGGGTGTTTCGGCAAGTCAAATGAGATTACGCTACCGTTTCAATGCGTACCAGACGTTGGTGCATGCGAAGGGATCGCAGGAGATCCTTTAAATTGCAGCGGTCTAGGCGACCAATGCCTTCCAGGAACGATCTGCTGTGGAGGCACAACAACCGTTATCGGCGATCTATGCCAACCGGGTGAAGTCTGTTGTTATGGTCAATGCAAGAATCTAACCAAGGATTCCACTGCATGCGGTTCATGTGCAACAAATTGTCGTGCGCTATATGGTTCATCCGGATTGTGTGTGGATGGTGTTTGTGTCAATACTTCGAGTGATCCTAAATTCTGTGGCACGCCAGCGGGTACGACCGATTGCACGTTGAATGCATTCAACAAGAACTGCTGCGGTGGCATCTGTGTCGATTTCCAGACCAACAACCTACGTTGTGCCAGTTGCAGGTATGGTGTGGTGTGGTGTGTGTGTGTGTGTGTGTGTGTAATCTTTTATGTGTGTTGTGTGTAATCTTTGATGTGTGTAGTGGCGTGTGCCCCACGGGTAGCGCCTGTGTCTCGGGAGTGTGTACACCAACAACGGGAAGTTCAGCCGATTGTGGACCCAGTCACGTCGTGTGCACAAACCCGACTCCATTCTGCTGTAGTGGAGTGTGTGTTAGCCTCACAACCCAGCAGAATTGTGGGTTCTGCGCGAATGACTGCAGTGTGCTCGGTTCAACGTACAAGTGCGCTGGAGGTGGTTGCGTCGATACATCGAACAATTCACAGTTCTGTGGTCCGTCGCTAACGGCGTGCGCGCCCGCGGCGGTGTGTTGCAACAGTGTTTGTTGTGCACCGGGTGAATTGTGTTGCGGTGGTGTGTGTACACCTTCGAATTCGCCTGATGCATGTGGAACGTGTGCTTTATCGTGTACCAGCACCCCGACACCATCCTGTTGTGCCGGCAACTGTGTGGATCTCAATACGAATCCGTTCAATTGTGGCAGTTGCTCGACCACTGGCACGGTCCAATTCCCCGATTGTTGTGGAGGTGTCTATGTGAATACGTCAAATGATCCAAATAATTGTGCCAGTTGCGGGTCAGTATGTGGAGGCAGTGATCCAGCATGCTGTGTCAGTACGTGTGTCGATTTGGACGTTGGCATGTCTTCCGGACCATCTTCTATAGCATCGTGCGGTGACTGCCAGCGTCCCTGCAACCTCGCTTCTTCGTTCTCCCCAGCATGCTGTACCGGCAAATGCGTCGCACGTTCTCAAGATCCGACAAATTGTGGTACCTGTGCGAAAACATGTCTTCCGGGGCTCGGATGCATCTCTGGAGTCTGTCAGCCAATCGTCTCGAGCTGTGCGCCCGGGACTCCGAATAGGTGTCCGGATGGCAATTGCTACAACTTCTCCAACAACCCCCTAGCGTGCGGGCAATGCGGAATTCGCTGCGTGAGTGGTTCCTGCTTCTCATCCAAGTGCGTGTGTACGACAACCATAGAATGTCCTCCAGGAACGGCATGCATAAGTGGGTTCTGTGAGCCCGGAATCACGTGTTCAAGTGGCACAACGAGATGCAATACTCCGACGGGCGATTCGGCCGAATGCGTCAATCTGCAAATTGGACGTCCTTTGGGTCCCTTCACTACCAGCTGCGGTATGTGCAATTTGACTTGTGCCAGTGGTCAAACATGTTCGAGCGGAAAATGCACGTGCGCCGTCACGGCCGACTGTCCGCGCGGGTATACCTGCTCGGTGGGCTTGTGCCAACCTATCTGATTCTAGTTTAAACGTCTAACGCATGTAAATCGTCGTTTTAGAGCATGTTGGTGTTTCTCGAATGATTGCTTAAACCTAACCTAATATCAAACTACCCGATTTGTAGATTACATGTAGAGTGCGTACACTCCACAAAACTAAATTTATTTGTGAAAACATGCACATTTTTAGTAAGCGAGATGAGCTCTTCTCCAAACAACACATCATCATCGTCCCTCAAACGTAAAACAGAAGAATCAGTCGATGGTCCATCGAAGAGAATGAGATTGAATGTGGAGTCAGTAGATGACACGAAAGAATCCTCTGATTCAGACATCACGATGTCTACAATCAATGGACTTGTCGACAAGCTCATGCAATGTGGTGTTCGACTGCATCGTAAAGATGTTTGCGTTGATGCAAAGACGATGCCATGTAAACTATTTATCGACTGGAGTCCATTGATACATCCACCGAACAAAATGGTTTTGGTCAATGATCGTATCGGAAAAGAGGACCCAGGCATCTATGAGTTGGGAGTTGCGGAAGTCGATTCTGATGGTCACTATATCGTCGAACCTTGCTATTGTGGAACCGCAAAAAGCCTTCGCAAGCGTGTGCATCGACATGCGACACACAGCAAGGACGACTCTTTGTCCACACAAAGAATCACCGAAGCTCTGGGAATTGGAAAAACGGTGATGTATCGAATGTGGGTGACGACCAAACGCGTACGATCATTTTTGGAAAGCATCATGTTATTCGTATTCTGGTATCCTTGGAATTCACATGACAATTTTAAAAATACCGTCATCTCCGATCGAAAGGAGTATGAAACAGAACGACGGTCTTTACAGCATGATGTGGTATCTGAACAATTCATATGCCAATTAGAAGAGGCCGTCAAACGCTACGGGCATGCATGGAAAACGATCGAAGCGAGTCAAGAGTTTCCAGGAACCGACCGTACATATCTAGCCAGTGTATGGCATCACCTACGAGCAAAAGACGAACCGCGAGCAAGTCGAGCATTGCAAGCGTATCGTGATAATGAGACTCCAGGTGAACTCTGTGCTCGATTAAAGACAATTCCATGGACAAAGAGCGAAGATGTGGCTCTTTGTGAAGCCTTCGTCAAATATGGTCGAGATTGGAAAGCAATGGCTGCCGATACTCAAGCAGTATCGATGATGGGTAATCGCGGACCGGTTGCTATGAATACTCATTGGAATGCAATATTACAACGCAAGAATCCTTCTGCAATAGAGGCAGAGCAAAAGCATCGATTGGCGCTTGTGGTTGTGGCCAAGGAAATTGGACATGTAGCCGTAGACAGCCCATCAAATGCACACTCTCGGTTATCTATCCTCACGGCGTTGCTGAGGTTTGCAAACGACTATGGGAAGAATGAAACACGTCAGCTGCGAGAAACGGTGAAAGAAGCCACTCATGATGTTTCGTGGTTCTGTTTACTCAACTCTAAATATCCACAGTATTACGAATTTCTACCTCATCATATCGAAGCCAAATCAGCGTGGTATGAAATGGGTATCATTCCGTCGCAAACAATAGATGTACGAAGTGTTTATACTGGATGTACGGACTCTCTGAGACGTCGCATGTCGGCATACGGGAACCGAGGCGATGGCAAGGTTCGTCAACTCAGTGAACAATTGAATGGACTCATTTGTCCTCAAAACAGTAATCTACCACCTATCGATGTGTGGATTCGTTGGAAATATGTCGATCGAGACGTATCCTCCATCTTGGAAGCTCTACATCTGTTTTCGTTCGATTACCCATTCAATATCGATGCTAATGGTGGTGTTCGCACATTACTTACAAGTACACGTGAGAATACGTTGCGTACATTTCCAGATGGATATACTCCACAGAAAACGGAAATGACTCGCACGATGCGTGACATTCCTTCAACCGTATTTCGACCATTCTCTGCTAGTCGATGGACGGATGAAGAAATGAATATGCTCGAAATTGGCGTACGGGAACATGGAGAACAATGGGCCATTATCAAACGTGCATATCCGTCCGCATTTTCAAATCGAAGCACGTCACAAATGGCCAAACGGTGGCATGCCCGTAATGCCGAGGTCAAGACTACACGATTTTCAAAAACCGACGATGATACTCTAAGGCGTGCCGTTCAGAAATACAACGAACCTCGCAACTCTCGATGGCAGAAGATGTTGGAAGAGTTTCCAACATTGCGAGCATGGAGGCCACCAACTTTGTGCTCACGGTGGAAGTGGCTGTGCAAACGCGATCGCGAAGGAGTTTCTAGTCACAAAGAAACAGTATTTCATCAGCCAAGCTCGAAATTGGATTTACAGACTCGGAGAGAACGTCTTCAATCTCTGATTTCTGCTGCCGAATTACGCGAGCCTATATTTCCTGAATGTATACAAAACGTCCCAATTGCCGGCCAGAGGCGTTTCTTCCGCACATCACGCAAGGTGTTCACACACCAGCGAACGTAGAGTCGTACTAATAACTTGAACAGTTTGTGTAGAAAAAAAACACCATCGAACTCAGATTCGTTTTTTCCTGTTGACTCTAGAATCAACATTCACAAACTGTTATTGATTATGAGTGTCACCAAGGCATCCGAGGTTACAGAAAAGACACGAAAAGTGTCTCAAGGATGTCGGACCAGCTTGTCATCTTTATCGACAAGAGCGCAACCCATTACTGCCAAGATTTTGGATACGACAAGCCATCCAGTCAATCCGGCACCATCCAAGCGTCAAAAGACTCAATCGTCCACTAACGTTGCCAGTCACATCACGTCTACCGCCTCGTCTAAACTCGTCTCACAAGATGAAAAGAAGAACAAGCAACCGCAAGAAAAGCAACCGCCCGCAACAGTCGCCGAGATCAAGGGCAAGAGTATTCCGGTCGACACCAAGATCAAAAAGAACGACGAAACCGACGAAAGCAAAATGAAGAGTGCGTGGCGAGACATTCACTTGGCCAATAAGGATATTCGAGATCTCTTGACTCAAGAGACCTTGGGGTGGGCCGTGTCTAATTCATGTTGCATTGTCGAGATTCTCGAACCCTGTGACGATGGAGGGCAAGGGTGTTGTCATGCTGACGCGAGTATCAAGCTTCCTATCAATGACGATGACGACGCCAACAAACCACGACGTCGAAACCAAACCCCCAAGCCGGGCACGGAATTCCAGATGAAGTGTTTTCGTTGTGATATGCACCTCGTGTGCATGGTATGGCCAGGTCAAGAGTGCATCAGTTGTGGCGCTAACGTCGATTCGGGATGTGGCTGTGATCACCAAGCGTTTTTCGAATGGCGCATGGCTCGCTATGGCCTCTGGAACTAACGAGTCCATCCACATAAGGTTACGATCAATAAAAAAGACAACAATGATGTATTTGTGGACGACTAGATGTGATGAGACGTGACAAGTGAGACTAGTGAGACTAGTGAGACTAGTCCACGTCTTCGACATGAGACGGTGGTGGATGATTGACTACGTGATGCGTAACAGTCTGCTGATCCACAATGTGATGGATCATGTAATGCCGACCGCCACTCATGAGATCAATCATCATTTTCCGTTGGTGTCGACGATTTTCGTCGGTTTCAGATTCCTTCCACATGTGCACGATATTGGGAGCGATTGGGGGTGGCAATGGATTGAACATGGGCGCAATTTCAGCTGATTCGGTTGGCGCATCTGTATCATTCTTAGGACGGACATTTTGAATGGCATCAGCAGCAGCACCAAGAGTCGCCATTTCTGGAGCTGCAGTGACGCGTATCTCTGGCGTCGTCGTTGAACCAGGATTCGTTGGTATATCCATGGCACGGACGAGGAATGACTACTCTTATCGATTAAAAAAACACACGTATGATTTACACTGGATAAAAAATACATTGACTAGTATTTCACAGACTAGTTTTTATTCTGATGACGATGATGGTGCGGCAGTAGCGGTGGCAGGTGGCAACATCTGGGATGCCGCTAGAATGGTTGTCGATCGGTTTAGGATGGTTGTCGATCGGTTTGCAATTGATGTAACTTTCCATTCCTTGTAATTCTGAATCCATTTCCGATTGGCGCTTGTAAAGAATGCAACCTTGGTCTCGAATGCAGACGCGTATCGAGTCGTCAGCTTCCGGTCGTGGACACTATCATCACATGCACAAATGTCCGTGCCCGGACACATCATACACCCTGTTCCGGCCGCCGATGATGCGCGCATTACGGGCAGAACGGGTTGCACGGCTTCGACCGTCAGTTTCGTCTCGTCACGATCGCATATACATATACCAACAATCTTGGATTCCGGACACGTACACTCTGTCGCAACGGATGCGGACTGTACGGCTTGCACGGTTTGCATGTGTGTATCGATCGATGTCTTTGCAAAGAAGAGTTTCGTGTCGAGTGTGGTGCACTCCACTGGACGTTTACATTCGCAGACCGTATGTTGACACGTACTACACACCGGTGCCATGATTATCGGTGGGAATCCCAACACGCGGAGAAAATTCTCGGAAATGATCGTCAATGCCGGAATAATGGAACATTGGCATCCAGTACACACCCATAAATGTTTACGGACGACGCCACTTTCACTGACGGGCGAATGCATACTCCAAGCGAGACGCCGTACGGAACCATGCTTCCGTTGAAACGCACACCATGGAACTTGACACTGATGGTTGGTGACAATGGGCGTCTTATCATCGCCTTGACGACTTGGACTTGGACTTGGTTCGTCGGGCAGTTGTTGCAGATCGACGAGTGCGGCCGTTAACGTGGCTACTTCTGGACGCATTTGATGGGCCACGCGGAGGGCAAAGGCTTCGTATTCCGGGTCACCATGCGCTTCCTCGATCCACGAAGGAATTTGCGTGCTTGTCTTGGCTTGCTCGGTTTGGTCTCGGACTCCAATCCGATACAAGACAAGGAACACCAATCCTCCTCCCGCCACCAAGAGGGCCATGTCCACCACAATGCGCCCCATACGGCGTCCGATGCGTGTGCAAGGGGATTCATGTGCATCTTCATCCATTCGATCATCTTTTTTCTCACCGGTTCCGTTTGTCGAATTCGTCGAGCCTGTCGAGATATATCGGATACCACCTCCAAGAGGAATAATAGTAGCTCTCGAGTCTCCACGCGCATTTGATTGGCGCGTTCGCGTTCGCATGACCATCGCCAATGACGGTAATGATGGTATCATTCGTCGCTGGTGCAAGAAATGACCGCGTTGGAGTTGCGGACGAATAAACTTTTGCATGGCAGGCATGGCAGGCATTGCGTGCACGTGTCTTGCGGCATTTGACTGTAGGAGTCGTCGCACAAGGTTGGAAACGATCGACATTTCTCTACAAATGCAGCGTAACGTATACATGATGAGTTATCGGAGTTGAGAAGTACGAAAAGTGATTCGCTTCTCGTCGAGAATATCCGAAGATGTTCCATTTGGATGTTGGAATTGAAGAAATGTATTTAGTGGTCAACATTGACACTAGACTCGGATCAATGATCAAGACCGATTTGACGTGCGTTTTCGGGCAGAAGCAATTGTCGATGATGAGGATGAGGAGGTGGAGGATGAAGAAGAGGACGACAATGTATCGGCGGCATCTTCTTGACGTTGTTTCTTGGTTTTCCGCTTGGTACTTTGAGGAGGACTCGGCTTGCCCGCACAATGAAGACCACGATTACGGGCCATTAACGTGTCTCCCATCAGGGTTCGACGAATGGACATGTAGTCGGATAAATCCGACGTTTTGTATTTGCGCACATTGCCAGAGAAGCTGGGAATGTTGGTCCCGCATTCAAGACACACCATCCACAAATACACTTCATTTTCTGCTGTTCGTCGAGCTGCCATCATTTTCGTAGGTGCAGGTTTCCCCCCATCCACCGTCCTCTGGACCCATGGAACTGTCGCACTCACAGCAGCAGTTGGAGGCGCACATGACACGGTCGCTGTCGAGCTACTACTGTTACTGCTGCTGCTGCTGCTGCTGCTGCTATTACCGCTGCTATTACCGCTGCCGCTATTGGTGCTGTTGGTTGTTGGCCACATGGCAGCAGCCGCTAGCTGTGGCGAGGGGACGGACCCGGTTGAGGATGACGATGATGACGACGAGGACGTACCGATGGTGGTGATTGATGGCCCGGAGGGCACCCGAGGAGCTGCACAAAACCACCAATGGGTGGCAACAATGTCTTTGCCCGACGCTAAATCGTGACATGCCAATCGATGCGTGGGACGAGCCCATGTACCAATATCGCACTTGATGGTGGTTTGAAACGCGTTGAGCAACACATTGGAAAAAGCGGCACCGCCCTCTTTCGGCAGGGGGAGCAACTCGGACTCGAGAATCGGCGGTGCACGCCAATTTGGCGGGATTGGTAACGCGGTCGTGCCATCCGCATTTTTTTCCACCTTCTGGCGTCCAGCACCAGTAGTCGCCGCACGCCGTTTCCGGGGGTTGACGATTGTCTTTTTCTCTTCCTTGTGGTTCGTTGTTGTTGTTGCCAGGCTACTCGCTTGCTGTAACGATGACGATGATGACGACGACGACGACGACGACGATGTGGCCCCTGCAGCTACACCATCACTCTTGCGATGTTTTGCATCTGCTGTCGGCGCGGTCGTTGTACTGCGACCCACCGCGTCAGTATCCTCATTTTCCTCCACCAATGTGACCGAGGACGTTGACGACGATAAAGCAGGACGCGATCGATATTTCCCAGCGGCTGCATCCATCAGATCACTCACGGAGTGCAGCATGCGGATCATAGCTGTCCGTCCTTCTGGACCAGCTGGTGCCATGAATATGCATCCGTTTTCCAACGAAACGCCACCACCTTGACTTGTAATGTTATTGAGTGCATCCCGATTGTTGGACATTTTTCTCGCTAGCACGAAAACAGATGTCGGTCAAAGTTATCTAGAAAAATGAAAATGTCAGCTATCCAACTGGCATGATGATAAATAGAAAAAATCGAGAGTGTACGCACTTGTGCTACATCCTTGTGCTCGACTCCAGCGCTCGTGTCGGACGCTACTATTTGTCAGCTAGTAAAAAACACAGCGTTTATTGATTTGCAATTCTCGCCAATACATCACCATGACACGGATCGGATGGTTTATGCTTGCACCAGCATCCGAGAACCTTGCCCCGCAATTCTGAACGCACCAATGCCAATAAGGATGCTTGAGCGGGTGCAAACAGGTACGCTTCAAATTGACGGACGGCTTCGGTGACGGATCCGCCACAGGACTTGACGGAAAAGGGATTGTGCCATTTGCTTTGTGGCAAGTTCCATCCGCCCATGGTCCACTGTCGACCAATGTAGACATCACAACCTTGCACGATTCGACCACCGCTGCGTTTCAATCGAACGACCGTACATGGAGTGGAAATGGACGTCTTTTCCATGACGATTTTCTTTTTTTCTTCCTTGGCCATTTTATTTACACCAAGATCACCAGCAGGTCCGAGCTCGAATTGTGATAGACCACCGTACTATACCGTGTCGCACAAAAAAATTACACAATGTATTTATGAAGTACAGTGCTCAAGTGTCCGTTTGGTGGCGCCGATAAATCGATGGGCACGCCAACGCTTGTCAGGATTGATTCCACATGGGCGGATTGACGAGGTTGTGACTGGCAAATCGTCCGACGTTTCCACTCGGCCTGTGGATAATGCGGATCGAACGTGATTGCGGAGTGCATGCCGTTCATGTCGATCGCAGACCCTCAACTTGGTCCGGCGTCGATGCTTCTCTTGACTAAACATGGCAATGTAGTTGGCACTGCGACTCTTGACTCGATACTTGTGCTTCGCATGGTGGTGACGTGCAAGAGAATCAGGAAGAGCACTCTCTGCACATGTTGACGTGGTCATTTTCTTCTCGAGCGACATGACTACGATCACAGCAATCAAAATGACAAAAAAACAGCATGTCGGTCAATTTCTAGTGGTATATTTTTTTATTTGTTTTCAGAATCGAGTTTCTCGTCGAGCAGCAGCAATGCCTGCAGCATATGCAGATTCGCAGAGAACGTTTCCATGCCCAGGGTGCCCGAAGAAGTTTACACAACGACAAGCCATGAATCGTACGTATATGCTTCTTCTGTGCATGTAATACATGTAATATATGGAATAGATGTCATTTTCATACAACAGGTCATTTCAAGAGTCTACACTTGGGTGAACGAAATTACGAGTGCACGACATGTCATCGGCGATTTTCCCAGGCTTCGCATCGCGCTACTCACATCTTGACTCATACGGGAGAGCGGCCGTTTGCATGCCGCTACTGTCCATTATCCTTTGGACAGCAGGCGACTGTGGATGCCCACATTCGCGTCATCCACATGAAGAAACACATGTCATGTTCGTCAACAACAACAACAATACCGAGAAAGAAGAAGAAGAAAGATGCGAGTGGTCTTGCTGGTCCCGCCAGTTTACTGATGCGTCATGGGCAAAGGACAATGCCTATGATTGGATGGCGAGCCAGCAGCATGGTGCGGTTTCTCTTTGATGGTATGCGGGTCACTCCGCCATTGCAGTTTGGCTTTTGCAACGAAACGAGATGTCATCAATAGTGTGTAGCAAAATAATAAATTTTCGACTACATGGCAATTCGCACGACATTCTCATCTACGAGGATGACTCGAGGGCATGGCTTTGCGACTCGAGGGAATGGCATGTTGTTGGCTCCGAGTGTGCGGTATCTCAAATAGAAGATGCACAGTGTTTGATCGGCCTGTGGTTTGGATCGCGAAAAAGCAATCTCACTGCTTGCAAATTGTTGTTCATACATGTAGCGGTTCCATGGACGTTTGCGTTCGCAAAGAATGCCGTCTGACGAATAGTGGTGACATGAAATGCAATCTTGCACAAATGTGGAATTATCGGACGATAATACCAACATGCGATTGGACATGTCATACACGAACGCATGCAACTGTCCGCCCGCAATCCGTCCACCATCCATGATAACCCGCAGGTGCTGCCCGTTCTGAAGAGCCAAAGGTGTAAAAATTACCATGGACGCCGACAATCCAATTTCACTATCAACCGAATAGGAAAATCCAAACTCGCGAATCAATTCGCGAACATGCATCCACGCACGAATCAAGGCAACGTCAATAGGGAATAGTTCTCGCCTTGGGCTTTGGCGTCGAATAAGATCATGCTTCGTCAACAGTCCAAAGGCAGAGCATGCTCGACAGTCGCTGAATCGTGCATCCAACGATCGACGCAACTGAGAAATGTCCAGACATGTTTCACACCACAGAGCCGTGCATGGACACTGTATGGTGATTTTGACATTAAGTGCATGTGTACATCCACAACTACCACCAAGGCGATTGTGAGGTTTTGGCGAGTTCAACACACGAAATCCCAGCACGCGCCAACATTGTGCTGATGCCCTTTCCCAAATGAATGCATCATCGGGTCGTAACCTCGACGGCTTGGAAATGGATCGCTTGTCAAGTTCGCGCATTGTTTGAATGGTCAACGACACGCCTTCTGTTGGGCAATAAAAGACACATGGAAGGTCAAACCGATGATCGTAATGATGGTTAATGGCAAGATCGGGATCCATTTCACACGGAGAAAAGAAGGCATCTTGTATCTTGTCACTGGACGTCGTTTCGGCAAGCACCACCGTCAATTTCTTCTTCTTCTTCTTCGTGTTGTCATTGGCGTCGTCACTCACAGAATGCACGAGTTCAAAATCGGTCTCGAGGCGGATTTTGCTGAAAATGCGTCGCACGCCTGTCGTCAAGGCGTCAGTGACAACTGGAACATGAATAAATAGCCGCATCCAACACATTTTTGCAACATCGTCCCACGGACATGCGCCCGTATCATGAACAAGCGATGCTCCAATCAATGCGCCTGTGAGGCGTCCGCGCTCGCGCACGAGAAGCGCATCAAGATCGTTCATGTCGCATTCGAAATAATGAGCAATCATGGTCCGCACTTGGTCAATTTCATATCGCACCAAACCACTGAATGCTCGCGGCCACTGCTTCCGCAAGTTGCGACGATCGCATAGCGAGGCATACTTGCCAATGATGCTACACAGCTCAATGGGTAGAGACTGCATTGCAGGATTATTATTCGTGTCTTGACATGTACAAGACGAAAAATTCCATGGCACCGAGAAAATACATTCTATGGACACTGAAAGCACTCTAATATCCGAGAGCTAAACGAGCCGTGTCTCGTCCAATGTGCATCCGTAAAAGCGAGAGAATGGACGCCATTCTTGTCTCGAGGACAGTGGGATTAAAAAAGACACGGAAATGATATCGTCCATCGCCATGTTCGATGCTTACCATGGGATGCATGGAAACAATTGCGTGGCTGCCATCAGGTAGTGGCAACACGCCAAGAATGGGAACGACGAATCCCTTTGCTAGGTCCGGTACATTACACAAAGCAGGCTTTGTCACTGAATACAAAAAGCCGCGTTGCGGTTGCGGTTGGTTGCATTTCCCGCCGAGAACCAAGAAACTCATGCGCAAGAACAAGGCCATGGCTGCTGTTTCAAACTCGTACTGTCGAGATGGATCGATGGAGGTATTCGTCATCCAGCGTCCTTTCATGTCGGCGACAATTTTGTTTCGAGCGACGTTACGCGGATTCCAATATGCTGCCAAAGTGGTGCCCTCATTGTCGGATACCGAGCACAATCCTTCATCTGGGCCGAAATACGTGACGGATGTATACAAAAGATCGAGGTCGGGTGATGGTACGCGTTTGTCGACCCGCAGAGCCCATGCTAACGTACTGTTAATGTAGATGGGATTGCATCGCAAACGAAACAAATTGGCATCATCGGCAACAAATCGATCATGTCTTCTGGCGTCCATAAACGTCGCCACTGGAGCACGCGTCGTCCCATTTTCTTCGGTAGCGACTTTTTTTAAAACAGAAATTGCATTCGCCAAGTCAAACACGCCGCGATACTGGGACACTCGTGGAAACAAGCATTGTTTCAAGAGACTCCACATGACATGAATCCGAATCCGAGTGCCGCAAAAGACAATGCATGATCTTTATACTGTACGAAGAAGAAAAAACGCTTTATGGGACTGGACGTTTAAAAATCCCGACTGCAGCTTCTTCTCGAGCGGTCAACGTCAAACCATTAGATGCGCGCAAAACCGCGTCGGCGGCGGCGACGACTTGGTGTGCCAACACATCGGGTACATCTCGTGATTGAGGAAACGACATGTCAAACAAGGCAATCAGCCAACGGACATTCGGATCGCCCAAGGAGATCCATTCGGTTGCCTGAGCTTGACTGGCCGACGCAATCGCTTGACGAAACATGTCAAAATCGTCCTCATTCGGCAGCTTAAAGCGCGGTCCAATCTTTTGGAGGCTTTCGGGCATCTTGTCAAACGCAGCGGTTCGAACTGCTGCGTAATTCGGTCCCCAGTCGGGGATTGCAAACCCCCATGTCCATCGAATGTGGCGTCGATCAGCCTTGGTCTCCAAATATTCCATCCGTCCCAACATGACGGGTCTGGCCTGCAGGACGGTTGTCTTGCCGTCTTGCGACAGGTACTTGAATGCCGAATCGTCGTCTGCCAACATGAATGGCATGGGGTCATATGCCGCGTGCAACTTGTCGAGGCGTTGCCGCCATTCGTCTGTCTTTTCCTTGTCCTTCTCGACCTTGGACATGTGTTTGATGAATCTACACACACTTAATAAAGTGTTGTTTCTTTTGTAGACGATAATAAGGAAAAAAATGTCTACGTATGGACATGCGGTGCAGTCGGCGCGGTTGAACCAGCGCCAGACAATGTTTGTTCGAGAAGGCATTCAATCAATCGGCCTCCTGAAATCAAGACATCTCCCAAACACTCGACGGGATTGTCCAAATAGATGCGACGACTCGACGTCGGATCCATGGATTCTCGAATGCAGATGTAAAATGCGGGTCCAAAGTGGCGATAGCCTTGGATTTGGATCCATGCCGTGAATCCAATCATGTGATCGAGCTTGGGGTCCACGACATCCAAGGTCTTGTGGAGACTCATCATGCGTCGCAACCACTTGGCAGCACACGCTTGCCCACCGTGGGCATTCGTCGTGTCAAGCGAGACGAGATCCGCCAATGTCTGACGCCGCAATTGATCCCATGACTTGATATCGTATGGCTCGCTCGCTTCCAGCTTGTGGACAATGGCCAAGGTCGCGTCGGATGCACATCCGTAATACATTTGACCCGTGTCGCGAGACACGGACACGCCACAACCAAATTGTGTCTTGCACGATGGATCATGTTGAGGATCTGCGATTTTTGGATCCAGGCCGTGCAAATGACGCATCATTCCAACCGACAGGTCTTCTCGTGCCATTCTAAACTCGCTCGCGTGATGAAGATATGATGCTCGAAGAAAAAAACAAGACGACAAATGTACAATTTTTTAAAAAAAATATCAAGTATAGCTAGCCGCACGAGGACCGAGACGTTCATCAGGACGCGAATAATCTGTAGCACTCGGACGAGTCGTGATCGGGACGCGGACGCGATGAGTCCGTACTTGACGAGACGAATCCGGGCGCAATAGCTCCAGCATAATGATCGGACCGACAACTTCAGTTGCGTCCACAAGAATGCGATTCTTTTCCACGTAATGATACGAGGCTTCACGACTGTCCGGCTGCGGCGACAATCGATCGGGAAGGATGCGAGTCCATTTAATCTCTGCCTTGACCATTGGTGCATATGCAGCAAGGACGCGCATGCGTGAGCCGCGAGGAATGATCACTTCCCATTCCAGTTGTGCGTACTGACCGATTGAAAGTGCCGACGAAAATGATGATCGGTTGTTCGATCTTGGAACCGGGTCTTGAAGACTTCTGTCGGCTAAACGGATTCCCTCGGTATAAGCAACCCCAGAAGAACGTTGCTGCCTTCATACCCGTCGGCGACGCTCGGTGAACGTGACCACGATTGTGGTGATCGAGTCACAAAGGGATCCCTCGTCGCCGCTAGGGCATCGGTCGCTTCCCAGCTCAATGTGAGGCCTCGCCACAACAAGGTCGGAAACGGAGTCGCAGGTGCAGTTAAAAGTGTCCGATGGAGAATGGCTTCGCTTCTGATGACGCGTTGCAAACGATCGCCTTGGTCGTCATCGTCGTCTGCGTCGTCGTCCTCAGCGTCAGCGTCATCAGAGGGTTGTCGTGCGAAAGCTTCCCGGAGTTTTTCGTCACTCCATACACTTTTTGCCCGTGCAAGTTTTTGCATGAGTGCATCACCTCCCCTCGACCACCACTCGATCGAAGCCCGGTCTTCCGAATCCATGTTTGCACTCCAATCTCGCAGACTCTTGATGTAGGCCTGTGTAGTGGGATCCGTGAGGTCCAACACGGTATCAAAGGGTCCGACTTTTGTGGCCTGATCGTCATCGGGGTCCGCGTCGAGGTTCGCGTTCATCATGTTGTTGACCGTCGATGGTGACCACTTGAATACTTGCTCATTTGGAAGAGCAACTTGCCATCGTGCACGTCCAGATGCATATGGCCATTGAGTCACATTCTTCTCTGCATAACTTGGGTTAAGGTCGATTCTATTGTACTGCATGGTGAATCGATTTGACGCCGCTTCGTACTTTTGAAGCGCTTTTAGTCGCTGTTCTTCACGTGCATGCGCTATCTTTTCTAAACTGCCGACCCGGCGTGCTCGTGATGAACGTGCCGTTTCACCTTCGGACGCTGTACGAATGCGTTGCATGATTACAACTGCGTTTACTTGTAACATTCTATTCTAAACGGCGGGAGCTAAACTAAACGAGGGCAAGATCGGCAAGTGACCACAACCCCAAACACATGGCCGGAGCAGTGGCATCCTCGACAAACAATTCACTGGGTTCAGGCAATGAAAACGGTGGCAATCTCAAATTGATGCGAAACCACTCGGCGTGTGGAACATTGGCATTTGGTTCGGGATTGTCATAGGTCGTCGTCAATAACCAACGACTCCCCGATGCCTTGAAATTTTTAAGAGCTTGTATACTGTCTTGCAATGGCAAATGCATCAAGACATGACGAGCGATGATTAAATCGTGTCGAGGCAAAACCACTTTACAAATGTCGCGCGTCTCAAATGTAGTTGTCGACGAGTTCAATTTGAGTTCCGCTGCACGTGCTCGATTTGCAGGCGCTAACGCAGGTACTATGTCGATGCCCGTGTATCGCTGCAACAAGTCAAACCCCGGGATCATGTGTTGCCAATTGAAGTCACCGCATGGCGCGTCGAGAATCGAACGAATGCCTCGTCGTTGAATCAAATCGCCGATAAATTGTCTCGTTCGTTGCGTAAACGCACGTTCCGATCCCGGTCCACTTTTCGTTTCCAACGATCCAAACCCCCATTGGTGATTGTATCGATCCACAAACGCTTGCTGTCGCTTCTTTTCCTCTTCATCCTTGTCTTTTGGGTGAAAATGGACAAGTCGATCAACAGTTGATTTCAATTCGGGCGAGTCTTTCTCAGTTGGTGTCAATCCCGCTTGTGCAAGCAGCAGCTTGGCCTCGTCACAGGTTGTGACACGGAGCGCACAATTGAGAAACGCTTGATTGCGCAACGGGAAAGCTTTGCAATTGGCAAAATCGTGCACCAACATGGCCCGTTCACCAAATCCAGGAACGCACAAGATCCATGCATAGTCGGCAAAATACAATTCGAATCGTTCCGGTTTCTGCAGCAACAATCTTGCAATCACATTTTCTTCGAGCGAAGGCGTTTTCTGCAAAGTGCTTTTCCACTCGTTGAGAGCATCCACACACAAGGTCTCCACTGCGGCACGACTGCCGCCAAAGAACGTGGCAGGGGTAACTTGTCGCACGTGGCTGTACCATGGCACTGGATCTTGCCACACGGTCGATGCAGCCATGTCAAACCCGCCCCAATGACCCCGAAACGGTTGGCGAATCTTGTCATGCGGTGTTTGCAATAAATCGCGAGAAATGGATTCAAATGGATTGACGCGCTCGGCCAAGTGAAACACGCCAAAGTCGACCCATGCAAAATGGGTGGGCAAGGGATGCAATTGCATGGCTTTTTGCAAGAGCGAAAATTTGGACGCGACACAGACAAAGTATTCCGGCATGTACTCGGCCACACGATCATTCCTCGCCGTGCGCTGACGTCGACCTTCGTCTTGTCGAGCGGTTTGCACTTGAGCCAGACACGTTTGGACAAGTTCGAGGGATTCAAACGCCATCGGGATGATCGTGATTCTCGGGACGGTCTTGTTGGCTTGGTGTTGCTGAGCGACCATTTCGTGTATGGACGTCGCTAATTCCGGTTCAGTAATGACTGTCAATAGATCAGTCATGGACACGAGTTTGCGAGCATGTTCTAAATAGAATGCCGTTCCTCGGGATCCTCCACCATTTGGTGAGCGTTTGGCCAAGTCGAAATACGCCGTCACATACATGACCTCTTTTGTTGGCGACCTTGTTTGACTTGAAGTCATGGTTGTGTTCAATAATTCACTTGCTCGATTACTGTGTGTATGACGATAGATTTGATTGGATGTACATATCTTTTTCAGACGTACTGCATAAACACGATGAATACATCTGTTCATTTTTTTGCAAAGGGAAATTAATTCATGGCACATGAAATCATTGTCGCTGAGCCGCTGACGAGTAGAAGTCTTGTGATTGATCGACTCGGTGGTTCATCATCATCATCATCATCGTCGTCATCATCAAAAACATCCTGTTCAACTGTCTGGGGATATCGTCCATGGTCTTGGCACCTTAAGAACCCCGCATTACCGTCGCATCTTGTGCCTCTTGGACTTTATGATGGCTTACGCCGCCGCTGTAACTTCTTGACACTGATATTCAATTATCAAACTCAGCTTGACATTACGTGGAAGGAAGAATGGCCACGTTTACATGCCTTGATTCGCAAGTGTCGACCGAGTACAATCAGTTTTGTAGCGATGAATTGTGGAACCGATCATCATCAGGCAGTTGAATTCCCCTTGGACATTCGTGGTCAATGGATACAATCATGTCCATCCATTCGATCGATTGTACTTCAGTCGGCATTCATCATGCCGCTTCAATTCGATAGAATTCGCCGCGTACATTTCTCAGCCGTACACAATTTCTTGGAGCGAGAAGACCAATTACGCGACAATGGCGACGTCGAGTTTCATCTATGTATGTATGTATTTTTCTTTCGTTAACACGATTCCTCAACCGATCACTATGATTGTCTGTCTGTAGCCAGGTTCACTTTCGACCGCCTCTATATTCCTTGCTTGCGCCATTTGCAACTCTGCAACGTTAATCTCGAGGTACTAGCGTCTGCGTCTGACGACTTTATGTTTCGCTAATATGCCTTGGATGATGTTATGCACATGATAGGACCCGGATTTCCTCACAACATTTGTCACATGGCTACCTCGTCAACGTGGTCTGGAATTCGTGGAAATCTGTGGCGAGACGGGAAACGGACCTCAACAACTAGCAAGTCATGCCGACCATGTCTTTCGTGCCTTGAGTGGATTACCGCATTTGATTGGCGTGGCCTTGACATCCATGATTAATACGTTACAAGACATGTTGGCTTTTCTTCAACACGCACCGTGTTTACAAATTGTCAAGTTGCATCATTACTATTCATTCAGTGGTGCATGTGATCCAATTCATTGGTTTCTACACCAATCCAAAATCGACGAATATGAGGTCATGACGGGGTTGCGTCAAGTGGTGAGGGCCGTTGCCTTGAGCCATACCATTACCGATCTCGAATTCCGCGTAGATGATTTTGTATGCGAGGAGGAAATGACCGTCGCACGCGCGGTCGACACGGATGCTGCCGATCAATGGGTCATTTCTGAACTGTGTCGGCGCGGCGAGCACAATGGCCACATGTTGTTACAGCCTCGGCGTGAATCGAAATCCGCATTTATCTCGTCGTCTGCTTCATCTTTATCGTCTGCATCTTGGTCATTGTCACGTGTCAATACGAGCAACAAAACCGTGGCGAGTCTCAACTTGGACCCGCTGTTGGCACGTGACAGTATGCGTTCCATCATCATCGATTGCGTCAACTGCGAAATGGAACCGCGATGGTTAAGGACGTTCGAAGGTTCATCGGCTGGATTGTCATCATTCTATCATCACTCGTCAATTGAACACCTTCACGTGTTGGTACAACCGTATAAAGGAGCCAATTGGGATTGGTTCGACACACTCCGACATCCTGGGCCTGAGAAGAGGCAGCATCTGTTAGCATGGAAAAAACTCGCATTTTGGATTGCATGGACGCGTGTGATCCAACAAGATCCATTTACTGCACACATGTGCTGTAAATGGGCATGGACCATGATTCGTCCACTGTGCGAGTCCGTACGGTTCCCTGGTGCTGTGGAGAGTGATCCCTATTGTCTACCGGAACGAAAATCGGCGAAACCAGTTGCTGTCGCCGACAAGACCAAGATCTCATCGCTCGTCCCAAGGCGAAAACGACGACTCGAGATTGATTGAAACCAAATAAAATATGTACAAAATGAATCTAGAGTAGTGCTGTTATTGACGCCTTGCGATGACGCGTGTGCATGTTCCGTTTGATCCATGACGTGGACATGGGTGCAACATATGCGGATACAAACTCGGATGATAATGGTCGATCAACGATAGCCGTATCATTTGCCAGCGAAAACGTGACGATATCCTCGAGAGAATAGCCAGAAGAGCGAGAATAAATCACAATGGGGGCATACAATCTGCGGGGTGACACGCAGAAATCATCGTCTTGAGCGGGATTGTTGCCAATCACCGATCGATCGAGGCCCAGTTCAATCGGCGAGTGGATTCCGGCGGCTTTTCGAATCGACGGAACAATCACGGTCATTGAGTGTGGATAATCTTCCGCATCAATCACCATGAAGAAATCACCATCATCTTCCTTTTCTTTTTGAAGTCGATTGTGGTCAGCGCCGACGCATTCACGTTTCATAAATCCCACTCGACCGGACTCCCAAGTTGTGCCCTGTCGGGTGGCGGTGGCGGGAGCGGAGGTGGCTACAAACGCTGGATTCAAGGGTCGTTGTAAAGGCATGGGCTCCAATGTTTTATGCCATGGGACAAACATCGTGTCGGCAAGCGGGATCATGTATCCAACGACCATTCGTACAAGATCGGGAGTGAAGATCGAATCCAAATCCTGCAAATTCACCGTATTGAATGCACCCATGTACCGCGTGACGTGCGCTTCGGTGTACCGATTGCGTGTTCGCTCCATGCAAAGGTTGACGCTTTCTGGATATGAGATGCTGTACTCAAGCACCAACTCAAGGACACCGGCCGGAAAATACGCCGGCGCAACAGCAGTACACACATCGGTAAAGCACGATCTCTTGCATAATTTCAATGCGTGGGAAATGATCCGCGGAGAATGGGGTGTCGTTTGGTTGTACGGAACATCGAACACGGCCGGCAATTCGATACGAGTTCCGAGGTGCCAATCATCTTGTTTCAGACTGGTAATGTATGTTAGCCATGTAACAGAGTTCGTGAAGCGAGACATGGCCACCAGGAATTCATCGTATTGTTCACGACTGGCCGTCGCAGGTAATTTGTGCGCTTGTCGATCGGAAAAATGGCGTAAATGCATATGAGTCATGTGATATGCATCATCCATGTCTGGCGTACAATTGATCGTATCAATCAACCATTGTATGTCGCCATTGGGGTGATGAATGTTGCGATCACAACTCTGATCGAAATGACGCCACGCATGTACAAAGAAATCCAGTATGCCATCCGCTGTCAACAAGACATCACGCATGAGCCGATTCAGTGCTGGAAGACTGCCAGTCAAGCGGAAATTGCTGAGCATGCATAACTTCAACAAAGACTGTTGTTCTTTGATTCTTGAATTTGATACCGTGTTGACCCCGTCAAACAAGAGTGTATAGATCATCTTCGGCAACTGTCGGAGAGTCGGCAAGCCGTCAAAAAACACCGACGAAAACTCAAACAACCCAATAATCCCGCAAACTCGAAGACTGTCCACATCGTTCATGATCCGAACACGTGATTGATTGATTTGCAGAATGAATTTCCCCGCCTTGAACCCCGTCTTCCAATACGGTCCTCGTGCGCTGGCAATCCGATCCCGGACTTCGTCGATCCGAATCGCCAAATACGCCAAGTCATTGACGCTGAGACTGAGACTGTTGTTTGTATTTGCATCACTCGGACAGCAAATGGGATCTGGTGACATGTTGTCACGGTCTTTTTCACTCAAATTGTGTACCAATCGAACAATGGTTAAAAACGCATTCACAAAATCATCCGCAGACTGGAGTTTTCGCCACCATTGCAACGTGATCCCGAGATGGAACTGCTGTCCAGGAAGCGGTCGTCCGTCTGGTGGCGAACATGGTGGTGCTTCTGGATACTGGCGTGTCGACGACGACGACGATGACGATATTGCAAGTGCTGCGACCGGGAGAGAAATCTTCAATCTCTTGATGGCAACAATACTTGGCACTGTTGGTGATGGATCAGCTTTGATCGTCTCTTCATTGTTGGGGTGAGCGAATGGTTTGCGTTTGCGAAGCTTGTGCAGTGTTGTAGACGACATACCAGACTCTCTACAAACAAATTCGTCTCAGCGCGAAAATAGCGATATGAAATGAATTTTTATTTTTTCTCGGAAAAAAAATTCATCAACGCAAGAAAAATTCAACATCCAAATGTGGGTGTATTGTACATGACAAACAATAGGGCATCATTTCTCGGATTGTTGTCACAATGGTCTGTTGACGTGTGTACGACTCTTTGACTCTTGTTCTGATATGTATGATGCGTGGAAGAGTAAGAAATCGGATTACAAGCGCAAGCACGCAACCATCGACGACACCCACGACAATGTGGACTCCAATCTAGTGCCGCGAGAAAAGAAGTGTCGGATCACAGTAACATCGTCTGCCCCAGCAACAGAAGCAGCGGCGGGATCGGCCGCTTCTCGAAAACAACATGCCGACGAACATGCCACGGTGTCTAAATTGGTATCTAAATTGGAATCGAAATTGGAATTCTTTGCAAACCAGGCCAAGTGTCATCAGAAAAATGCCAAGGATGCAGCGATTGTTCTCAATCAGATGACCATCGCATTCAACGCAGCCAAAACACATGCCGCCGATGCAGACACACTTCGCACCGTTGCCGATCAGTACGTGACACGAATGTATCTAGATGTCATCACATCGGGGACAGTTGGTGGAGTGATGGATTCGGCACGGGCCGGATTTGCACGAATGTTGTCAACGCTCGAAACGGATCCGATGGCCAAGGCGATGGATCGCGCCAAGACCAATATGGATGCAGCCGTTTACTTATTGCTTCCCGACGACATGCAGCATCAAGAGCCGAATGATCCGCTGGTTGATCGTCTGCAAGATGCACTGATGTACGTTTCTCATTTTCTTTCCCCCATGTTCGTATAATCAGTTTGTGTATGGGTGTATGGCCATTCTACAGGAATGCGTGTCACACGCGAACGTGGATAGTGGGCAAGTGTGGATCTCAAGCCGTGATCGACTGTGCGGAATGCAAAGATGCACGATCCAAGTCTTGTCATGCTGACGAGTGGACCGAGGACTTTGTCATGTGCCGCCGGTGTTGGCCTGCGGACACGAACAAGCGCCCAACATGTCGCGGATGTGGATCTCGTGAATTCGCTGCCGGAAAATATGTCGTGTGGGGTGGACGCGTCGGACGGCTTTCCGAAGGGAAAACATCGGCATATCAGATGACGGATGCATGGTTTGGGCCGGGAAATCCGGCATATCACAACCGCCACATGGGCGGAAGCGATCCGACTGCCTGGAGCCATGCCGAACCGGACGTGTGTTCCCGTTGTGCGGCGACCATTTCTTATACATTGAGGCGCGAGTTTCTAACCAAGCATCCAAACCATGCCATTTCGTTCCAAGGAGGTGCGTTGCGTCCGAGTGGCATCATGGAGCGCCTTCGCTTGCGTGTCAAGCGTCGCGTCGGACTCTTGCCGGGCACAGCGGGAAATCTCGGGGTCAATCTCGATCGCGTGCCCGATCTGGTCGCCATGATTCGTGCCAATGTGCACGAATCAAAACAGCGCGACTTGTTCTTCGGCCGAGCCCAGCATCGCCCGCGTCCAGCTTCGGGTGGCAAGTACAAGATGGATGACGGCGAAAATGCCTCGTCGGATGATGAACCCCTCGTCGAGGAGAATGAAGAAGGAACGCGTCTCAACGCGGCCGCCGTCGCACGAAACCGCCATCGCTTGCTTGTTCGCGCTGGACTATTAGATTCGTCATCGTCGTCGTCGACCTAGTATTATGTACAGAAAGAAATCGTTTCATTTTTTTTTGCTGTTTCGACTGGTTTACCGGCCAATCAATCACAATGAAGCACGAGATTATTGCCATGGGAGGCACGTGCATTGTCTTGTGGATCTTGGATTCATGGCTTCGAACAAGCCAGTCCCACTGTGAATGCTTATATCGACTCTACACCCTCCTTACCGGATTCCTGCTCGGATGGGTACTTGCGATTTTCTATACCGCGTTGTTTCAAGACGCTCTGAAGTTAATCTCTCGCGCCAAAGCATCCAATCCAGCCTCTCGAGAGGCATTGGATAATGGTATGTACTGGTTGAAGATGATGCATCCTTGGAAAGGAGTCGTATGGGGCATATGCACACTGCCTATCGCTTGGATATGTCGCGGTAATATCGACTGTCCAGTCTATTCCCTCGAAGAGATGGCGATCCCTTGTCCATGGCTAGACGCTCCCCATCGAACGTGATCTTGTTGCCACGTAAAAAACTGTTGTTCTGTCCATACGGCTACATAACCGCTAAAAGAGTCGAGTAGACTTGTGTCTGGATTCGAACAAACTCAAACTGTACACGACTAGACAATTTCTAGAGTTTCGGGTGCCAAGTCATGGCCGCGATAGGCAAGAACGTGAGATGTCGTCGCGCGAGCACACGTCAATCCTTGAATCTCTCCCGATGATGTCGAATCATTGACAATAAAGCGTGCAAACCGTTGAATCCGCATTCCTTCATAATGGAGACGCAAGTTTCGGACTCCAGAAGCCGGTCGAGGATCATGCTTGTTCCACGCTGCAAATACACTCGGCAAATATAATTTATTCCATGCCGGAGCGTTCAATCCACGTAATTCGAGTCCATCGGGATGTTCCAAGACGGCAACGAGATCCTTTTCATGGACGGGCCCACGATTGGCTTGCTTGTGGAAGAGCAGCGTCGTTGCATTGGCCACGGTGAGAACAAACGGTCCAAGTGCACACAAGTTGAGCTTCGTGGCACTCTCGAGTCCGCCCACAAGATGAACGGCGGTCTGAAGCGTATCTTGAGCACTCATGGAGTCACCCGGCCGCATGAAATGCGTCGTCATGGATGTGAAAAACTGGATAGGCGTGCTTTCTGGCAGGACGAGTGGACATCGTGCACCTCGCACGGTCGTGCATTTTGCGATGGCGGCGACATTGGCATCACGCACTGCAACGCGATTGCATTTCTCCGGTCGACATTTACGAGAAACGTGGTCGGAAGCATACCCCCACTCGTCCATCACCGCACACATTGTACATGGCGGTGATGGACGTAATCCAATGTGCGCACAACACGATGTACACAACATTAAACGACTCATGTCATTGATGTCTCGAAATCCTTTAAACACGTCGCAGATGGTAACGGCCGTATCCGGTGCATTTTGAACTTTGTGAACTTTATATTTTACAACGTTGTATTTTCCGTCCGAGAGTCCAGACTCGACTTGTTGCAACGCAGATGGACAGGCTATGCATTGATGGAGACGCTTGACGCCAGCCGGTTTGCAGACAGTGCAAAAGACGTGGAAGGCACCATGCACCACGTTCACGCACAAATCGGGCCATTTCGGAGGTGATGTACACGTGCATGGAGCGGACAATGCCTTGAGTTCGGTTGCACACAGTGGGCGGTTGCCTTCCAGGAGTGCTTGAAATCCGACTGCACAACGTATGCCGCTCACCGTGTCTGTTCCCTGCCAACTGTCTATCCACTGCGGTCCGGGATTCGGACCTCGACGCACCGGCATCACGCATCGATTAGCGTCACAATTGTCCCACTTGTCCCACTCGACTGCCAACCCGTCATGATGTACGACCAAATTGGGAGAGTGTGGATGCGTACGCGCAAGATCGGCTAATTCCTTTACATTGCACCCGCCACGAATACGTCCTCGCCCCGGAGTAGATGATGATACTTTTCGACACAAGTCATTGAAAAGCATTTCCTTTCCGAAATCAAGCACGCAAGATCCATCGGTCACGTTCTTCATGACGACAAACCCTATCCATGGCCCGATTGTCCCAAATGAAGGGAACTCACCCTCGAGCGCCTTGTAGAGTGCAGCCATTGGAGCATTTGCCATGATCATTTCCTTTGTTTCAGCGGGTGACCTGATTGAGGGACGTTCACCGGCAATACACATCGTGGCAATTACAAATCGTTCCCAGGCAAGGTGTGACATGTCCGCGGCCGCACGCATGGCGTCATTCGTGATACGCGCACGTTCGAGCATCTCTGGATGATAATACATCACAAGAGCCCGACAGGAGACGGCTGTTTCGTGTTCCACGCGAGCGTACGCATCGCTTGCAAAGTGTTGAGCTAATGAAACCACACATTCCGTATACGTGCCATCCATCTTTTTGGATCCAGATTTGATGGGTATCAATGCTTCCGACGATGATGGCAATGACAATGTTGATGATGTCGACATGAAAATTCCTGTTAGAGAAAACAAACCCCATGAGCGACACACACAATGTGACAAGCACATGAAAAACGAGTATAAATATTCTCGAATGTAGACTTTAATCGACAAAGAAATGAATGGATGTTGGATTGAAAGATGACCAATATTTTTTTCAAACATATGTCACGCTTTTCAAAGACAACATCCATATTTTCATTCTTTTTCTGCATTTGTTTGTCACCGAATCACTTTTCACTTGGTTCGCTCACAAGCTCACAACGTATGTGTCGTGTTCTTGTCTTTTTTTGTGCGATAACGTGTTCGTTTTTTGCAGTAAAAGAAAGAGAAAATAATGGCTTGCGATTTGTACGGATTGATTGAAAAATTGGACGGGCTGCGCATTGGATCATCATCTGGATCCGGAGCCGGCACCAAAGAAGACCAACAACCAGCGATCGTCTTGTGTGATGTGCATGCGCATGTGGAGACGCGAGACGCGTGTGCGCGTGTGACTGTGCGCCAAGTGTTTGAGAACAAAACGGATCGAACGGTGTGTGCCGAGTACCGCCTGCCGCTGTTGAACACGGGTATCCTGTCTGATGTCAAGCTCGTCATCGGCTCAACTGTGTTGCAAGGGGTTGTTCAAGCGAGAGCCAAGGCACGCAAGACGTACGAAGATGCGGTGCAACAAGGTGAAGCCGCAGCACTGGTCGAGCAGCACCGGTCGGATGTGTGGGTGTGTGATGTCGGCAACATTGGTCCGAAGCAGTCGGTGCGTGTCGAGCTCAAGTATGACACACTGTGTGCTCAAGTGGACAATGTCATGCAAGTCATCATTCCCACGTGGGTTGCACCCCGTTACAATCCGCAACTCCGTGCTCCGACAATATATGACATTGCGGATGCGGAGAGTCGGATGTTGCCAGCCGGCGGACAGACCATGATGTCGACTCTGGCATCGTTGCGAAGTAGTACTAGTAGTGCAAGCACCACGACAGCTGCGGCAGCAGCATCGGCGGCGATGAACACCGCGGATATGGACATTGACACTACCACACCAATAACTAACGATGCTTTGGCTCGAATTTCACGGGCAAACAAGTTTACTGCAACCGTTGAAGTACAAGTGTCGACCGCTCTGCAGGACGTGAAACTGGCCGACCCACGTCACTTCAAGTGCCAAATCACACCTTCGGCATCAAGTTCGGTTTCGAGTGGGGTGTCGGGACAGAAACACGCAACCATTCAAATCGAACAAGCGGGAGCGAGTTTGGAAGCCGATGTGGTGATTGCTGTGCAAGTCGTCGACCTTCACATGCCGCGCGTTTTACGTGAATCGTGTGATGCCACGAAAACGGAGGCATTCCAAGTATCGTTCACGCCGCAGGTTTTGCCGCCGTCCGAGTCCGGCAACGTCAAGACCGAGCTGCTGTTCATCTTGGACTGCAGTGGAAGCATGCAAGGCGAGCCGATTTTGGCTGTCAAGGAGACGATGCGTCAAGCCATGCTGGCCCTGGACCAGAACCTGGTGTATTTCAACATTTTCAGTTTCGGTTCATCATGGAAATCCTTGTTCAAGGAACCCGCGAGTGTATCCTCCTCGTCAACGGCGGCGACGGCGGCCATATCCTCATCAAAGGCGGTCAATGACGATACACGCAACGCGGCGCTGCAGTATTTGAAGACCATGGACGCTGATCTTGGCGGGACTGAAGTTGAACCCGTTTTGCGTCATGTTCTGGGCCAGACGACGAAAGAGGGCTATCCACGCCAGGTGATTTTCTTGACGGACGGACAAGTCGAAAATACAGCCGAGGTGCTTGCACTCGTCGCCAAGCACAAGACGAGCATGCGTTTGTTTTCAATCGGCATGGGATCGTCTGTCAGTCGCGATCTCGTCGATGGTGTGGCACGCGTGGGAGGTGGACTGCCCGCATACATCAACACGACGACAAAGGAGGAAGTGTCCCAACACATTAACGCGCTGTTGTTGCGCATCCTTCAACCCGCCTATACTGAAGTGTCGCTCTTCTTGTGCCCGCCTGTCGTAACAGCTTCTGGAAAATCATCATCAGGTCTTTGTCTCTTTTCCATCCCTCTCCAGCGATATGAACGTCTGTCTCACTCGTTATTGTCCTTCATTGTTAGGGGACGACAAGGACGTGGAAGCAACCATGAAACTGGGAATCAAGATCGCGACCGATCCGGTAAAACGAGGCGCAGTGTATGGTGGCAATCGCATGGTCATGTACGCCATCATTCCTGAAGCCACGGTGCCTGCAAACTCGGAAGCGGTTGTGGTGCTGCGAAGCAATGTGAATGTCGAAGGACAAAAAGAAAGTACACGCCAGTGCCGTTTCCCACTGTCGTCGGTAGTGCACATGAAGCACAAGGATGCGAAAGAATGTACGGTACATCGCCTGGGCGTGCAAGTGCGCCTGCAAGGGCTGCAAGACATTGTGGACACGGACGCGTTGGCGTTCCCTGCAAACGCTGATGCGGCCAAGAAGGAAAGTCTTGACTTGTGTCTCCAGTACGGAGTCGCATCGCACGAGGCGAGTTTCGTGTGCGTGGCCAAGAATGCATCATCATCATCATCAACTGAAGATACGGTCGTGCCGACGCGCGTTCTCGAGTCAACAGACGAATCAGACCAAGCGATCCCGTCACTTGAACGACAAAATACTGGATCAAGCAGTTCACGCAGTTCTTGCCCTCGTAGTATGGGGTTTATGATGGCTGCTGGAGGTGCACAAATTGCCGCAGTTACAGCCTCGGCCTCTGCCTCTGCTCCCCGATCACGAAAAGGATTCCGCGGCTGCTCGCCGCAAGGAGCGACACTGGACGGCAGTGCGACCATGTGTTTCACTGGTGGTGCCGGGGACGATGCCGAGGAAGAAAAGGAAAAGTGCGTCCGTATCCCGCGCAAGCATGGTCGGTCTTCCACTAAATACGAGTCGTCGAAAAAGCGATGCACTCGTGCTTCTTGCGACTCGGCGGCGGCGTCCTCCTCCATGGATCGTGACCTTCTCGACGGAGAAGGAGACGTCTTCGTCCAACACAAAGCGAAACAGGGCAAGCAGAATGAACACACGAACGTCTCGTGTGACGCGTGTGGAATGATGCCGATCGTGGGTCGTCGTTTCAAGTGCCTGGTCTGTGCCAACTACGACCACTGTCAGGCCTGCCACGATGTTCATATTGGAGTGCCAACACCGACAACAACCGCTGCAATGCAATTGTCAGCCGCCGCCACAAGTGGACCGTCCTCGTCGAAAGAGAAAGCAAACTCCACCGCGGGAAAGCACGACGGAGAGCATCATCCATTCACGTGCTTTTTCGGTCCGTTCCAGTCGTCCAAGTCGTCTGGAGTGGAGGATCTCTTGATGCAGCGTGCGGGCGACGGATGCTGGCACAGTATTGGGGCAACGTGGTTTGACGACTTGGCCAAGGCGCTTTTGCCCAAGATGGACTCGAAGCAATTGATCAACAAGGTGGTCGAGTTACAACGTGCCGTGTCGTCTATTCCTGGTGTCACTGGACGGACGGCGGTTCACATTGTCGCCACGTGCATCGCCATATTCTTCCTCAAGACCGTTGAAGCAGCCAACATCAGCCGACACCAGTTGGTCCTCAATGCAGCAACGCGCTGGCTCTCGCGCATCTGCCAATCGACACCGCCTCTCTTGGCACCGATGATATCACCGTGGATTCACATTTAGACTTTTTTTTCATCCTCCCTCCCTTGATCCGATGCCAAGCTAGAATTTTCGTCCAGTTTCCATACAATGATGAATTTGAGCCACATTTGCTTTTTTAGACAGGAGTTACGATGACAAGAACGAACATCGGTTATGACGATGATTATATTATGTACGTTAGGGACACTGACGGGACTAAACAGCACTCTAGTCGACAATGTCGAGAGTGTCTAGAACGTCGCGGGGACATGAACGAGGGCCCAAGCGACTTCGGCATCCGTGTGAGGACACGAACATCGGATGCCGCTCATGCAAGTCAAATTGGCTTCGACAAACGTGCACTTGGTACGGATGCGTAAATGCCGTTGACGAACGAAATCGACCGTTGATGGAGAAAGAGCACTAAAGGTTGCTTCAGCGTCTTCATCATTGGTGTCACCGTCCTTGCTTGCGACAATTGTCGTTGCTTGTGATACGGTGGATGTTGCGGCTTCATCTGTTGACGACGACGAAGAAGCTGGGTGTCGGCGTTGTTCTTCGAGACCGTGAGCATATCGACAGCCGGATCCGTACCGACACTTGCCTTGATTGTGCCACGCGATGCACTGCCGTGTCTTGATCAAATTCGGATCGACTGTATGATGCAATGGAGCTTGGTCCGGCGCGGTGTGGATGATGCGACCATGATTGTCGATATGCATGTTTTTGCATCGACTTGCAAATTTACACCCGTGCGCACTTGAAAAGTACTTGCACACCTCGCTTGGCCGGAGCGGCATGGGTGCCGGTAATGATGCGATCGCCGCCGCTGATGATTCGGGATCTTTAGGTGTATAGTGCCATTCACGTGTTGATGACGCATCTCGCCACCCAATTTGTACCGTATGGAGCGTGGATTCGTCGCCAACAAGCAAACACTTGCTCATTTCTCTCTTGTCTTGCACCTTGTAAAAATGTTGGTGGGAATGTGTGATGCTGCAAAAAAAATCGTATATCAATGCGAGTTGAAAAAAAATGTATGTTCAAGGACAAACACAGCGAACAAGCGCCCAGGCGCGACGACAATGATAATTCCGTCATGTAATAAAGAAAATACAAATGTCTAGACATTGTTCTTGCGGCGCTTGGTGCGTCGTACATTTGAAGCGGTGGTGGCGGTAGTGGCAGGAGTGAGAATACCTCCCCCATCCACGCCAGCGCCAACCACTGACGACGATGATGATGATGATGCAGCAGCAAGGGTGGTTGATGCTGCAAGAGCCACCGCGGCTTCGGCCGCAGCAGTTCCCGTGGATGATGACGACGACGATGATGGGACTGGTGGTGTGGCCATGACAACAGGATGTTTACGCGTCGGAACCTTCTTGTTGAAACAGGTCAAGGCATGACGTTCACTGCCGAGATTAAAAGCTTTGGACATGGCATTAAACACTCCTCCAATGTTGTTGACCGACACTTCGCGAGAATGGACACCTTTTTGATGACAAAATCCAGATCCACATCGTCGACAAACGAGCCAAATGTTGGCAAATGGCACGATCGTCGTCGTGATGGGATCCGTCATGGCTGCTGGTGGTGCTGTTGATGCCGGGGCTGGTGAAGAGAGGGATGCCATTAAAGCGTATCCACGCGTATTGCGTGGAAAGAGCCAATGCGTGGCAACAAGTGGAGTGAACACTGTTGGGTTGGCCGGAGGATGAGACATGATCTGCAGCGTTGGTCGGATCCATTCATCAAATACCCCGTTACGATACTCGGTAGTCAGCGCTTCAATAATGTGCGACTTTTGGTCAGGAAGCGTGAGTGTTTTCATGTCGAGCGCTGGTAACCACAATTGTGGCATCGGAATCGACAGGGTTGTCCCTTTGGAGCGCGCAAGAATGCGTGCCGTGGCGGTTGTAGGCTGCGAGTGAGACGACGACGATGACGATGATGACGTGGATCCGGATCCAGGAGGACATGCACCACAACGTGTGCAAGACAATGTATCGTCAAGGTCATGCATCCATCGTCCAGCATGTCCCGAATCCAGACGGATCATGCAATGGCATTTCCATCCTGGAACTCGAATCGGCCGTTGTGAAAACATGCTCTGAAATTGATCCAATGACATGTTGAATACCACATGGTCTCGACTGCCACTTGTAGTCGGTGGATGCATCGACGATCCAACCGAGATAGTATTGTCATCGTCATCGTCGTCATCCTGTCCTCCGCCTCCACCACCTCCATTACTGGTGCCCACAAACCGGTAATTTCGCGAGGATGATGATGATGGACCACGGTGTCGAAACAAGGGTGGTGGCAAGACAAATCCGTGACCATGTCCGTGCGTCTTGATTGTCGGTGGTGGTGGTGTCATTTTCTCGGGTCCGATAAGTTCTTGTCCTCCTCCTTCCGCGTCTTCCGTATCGTCGTCATTGTCATTGTCATCCTCGACCAATGCAGAACTTCCACCGCCAGCGACTCCATTTGCAACAATAGCTCGAGGCCGCTTGATTCCAGCAGCCGGTGGGTGTTGTTGTTTGGGTCGAACGTCAGGCGATGCAACCTGAATTGGTGCCAGCGGCAACCCAACTGATGACGGAATTTTACTACTACCACCACCACCATCGAGCGTCTTGGCAGAGCTTTTGATCTGTGGCACCGCCACCGCAGGCGCAGGCGCCGGAATCGCTTGAGGTGGTTTCTTGATTCCAGCATCCTTTTTTTGGATTGGTGGGGTAGGTGGTGGCGGTAATAGTTGTTGTTTGGGTCGAACGTCAGACGCTGCCATCAATGTCGGTACCTTTGCGGGCGCCGGTGGATGCACCTTAGAATCCAAGTCAGAATCCGAGTCGGTAGCATCAGTCATGATATGGCTTGTTCTTCTGTCGTGTTGACAAGAAATAAATTTGAGTTGTTACAGAAATGAGAATGAATGCAGAGGATATCTAGAAAAAAAATGAAATATTTCTAGAGCGGAACAAAAAAATAAATAAAAATTCCAACATCATGGAAACGAGATTCTCTAGGCAATGACATCCAAACAAAAGAGATAGACGAGACGGAGAATGTAAAAAACGATAGTGTAACAGGTCATGCAAAATGGCGACCGCTGTCATACTACCGCCACAACCACAGCCACCGCCGATCCAGGCCATGCCCAATGCTGATCTTTTCGCGGTGGCCATGTGGTTCACGATTCTTTTCATTGGCCTCATCCTCGTGGTGTTGGTCGTCGTCACCTTGCGCGAATTATCGTCAACCATCACGAATTCAAATCTGTTTTGGTGGATTCTTCTTTCTGGAGCCATGTTAATGCTTGGGATATTGACGGGATTCCCATGGTGGCATGGCATTGTCTTTATGTTGGCATGGGAAGGGACAAAACATGCATTGTCTGCAAACGAAGACTTGGCCGTGTTTTTCGCCGATACTCCCAGCAAGGCTGCTGCCGACATTGCCATTGGTTCGGGCGCCTATCTCGTCGGATGGATCATTACCAAGTTTCAGCCACGGTATCGTCCTAAAGTCGTCGTACCAGTCTAGAGTCTAATCTCTATAAAATCTATTAATTCGTGTTTTTTTTCGCATGTCCATTTTAAAAGGGCATAACTGAATCCGTAGATGTCGAATGATATGTATCTCGGCGGCATATGCTGTTTGTTGGTCGCGACTCTCTGTTGGTTTATCATCTACATTGATATGTTTTTCGGCGGCATGTGCTATTTATTGGCACTTGTCTGTTGGTTTATCGTATACTTTGATGATTTGCGTGCAACGGAACTGATGCGCTGGGCCCGTGAGTGCAACCCGATGGAACAACATTATTATCGCATGAGTCAAGATTTGACTGCATCGGTTGGACGAACACGAATTTGTGCACGTGTTCTATTCTGTGTTGGTACCCTGATCATCGCATCCGATTTAATCAGTCATCACCAAGTTTCACGCACGTTATCGTCTTAAAATCGTTGTCTCCAGTTTAGTCTCATCTGGTGTATCATAAGTGATTTTTTTTTCAATCAATCATACTCAATTTAAGCGTCAATGCATTTCGAGACCATATATGTCGCCTACCTGTGCTATGTATTGGCGCTTGTTTATTGGGGTTTTGTGACCTTGAATGATGCGGAGATCACGGATCTCCGGGAATGGGCACGTCGTTACAATCCGATGGACCAAAATTATCTTCGGATGAGTGTGGATTTAGAGACCGAGGTGCGACGAGCACGGAAATGTGCATTCGTTCTATTCTTTGTTGGTACACTGATCCACGCATATGAACAATGGGATGCCTTTGCATACGATCTATGGGTTTCATGACATGGTGTCAACAGTTTAACAAATTATTTTATTTCTTTTGTACATTACATACAATGTCCATTGTGTACGCAATCAATCATTGGTACCGGTGCTAAATGTACAGGAGTTCACACCGACGATGATAACGATGCCATGAATGATTTGCAGAGTGTCGAGAAAAAACGACTGTCATTTATATGCGACCTATAAACCATTGAATGCGACCCGTTTCGAGATTACTAACACCGGCTCGAATCATGACATGCTCGCTATGACGATGACGCGAAAACAATCGTCGAATTGCACGTGCCCTGTCGACAGTGGATTGTCGAACTGTAGCATTCACCAAACCCGTCATGTCGTCCACAAAAGGACGGCTACGTCGGGCTTGCTTGACGGCCGGATCTAAAGCGTGTGCCAAAAATGGATAGGCATTTGTCGCACTCCCATCAACGGCGGCCTTGACGGCGCCACATTGAGTGTGACCAAGAACAATGATCGTTGTGGCTTTCAATTGCTCGACCGCGTACCGAATGCTTTCTATCCCAGATTGATCCAAGACAAGTCCGGCGGATCTCACTTCGAAAAACCGACCGAGTTTTCGATCAGAAAACAACCGACTGGGTGGCACGCGCGAATCCGAGCATGCGACAATCACGACACAGGGTTCTTGAACATTCGCTGTTTTCCGCCTCTCACGAATGGCGGTTGGATTCGTGATGAATTGTTGATTTCCGCGCTTTAAACGTCTAATGACGCGCTTGGCCGAGCATCTCACTTGCGGCTGTACCATATTCCGCGCGATCGAGTTTACATTGTTGATTTTTTTTCGTCCTTTTGTTCACGATGTCCAAAAACGTAGGTAGGATCATGTCCAATTTAATAGTCGTTGCCCCAGCGAGTTGGACAAGCGACTATGACGAGAATGCGATCCTTGAATTCTGTCGAATACATGGTATACGACCCAGACGTTGGCAACCGGGACACGAATGGCTCTTTGAACAGTGTTCGCCAAAACGAAAGAGTTCCATAGTTGCCTTGCCAAACAAACCCGACAATTTGCAACGTTTCATGCGGTGGTATTGTATGCGCAAGCACTTGACGAGTTCAGACGTTGAAATCGTCAATGATACAAGTGTCGGGGTGTCTGAGCTTTATCCATCCAAAACTACGTTGAACCCGTTTACTCTCGAATGCATCACAAATTGGTCACTCGGCGCCTATAGTGAAATCCCGTCTCGCATATTCCCGAATGGACACAGCAGGGTGTATCAACAGGGTTCTTCCTTGTGGGAAACAACGCTAACACGAAAAAGTCGTCTGTGTTTCCTGTCGCGCTTTGTCGAAATGTCTCGCCCAGATCGTACCTATTGTGGAGTACCGCTGTGTCGACATTCAGATGCCAAAACACCACTCGATGCTGTCCATGACCATTTGCATCGCTGCTGTCGACCCGCACGTCTTGCCTTGCTTGGTCAATTGTTGCAAACGATTGTCGATGCGAGTCGGATTCCCCCGACGGTGATATCGACCGTTGTTTTTCCATATTTACACGGATACAAGGTCCTCTAAAATAAAATAAAATCAGTCATTTTTTTGCGTGTCTTTCAACCTCAAGACAATTCATTACTGCCATGCAAACAGCAACTTTAATGGCGGTCGAACCGCGAGTGGAAATTACCAAGGCCGATCGAGCATCGGATCATGTCGAATTGTGCGGACGTACGCTCCTCTGGCAGCGCAATCAATTGTTGAAGGAAAATGCCGGCCCTGCGAAATTGATTGATCTCGCGAGTGATGGATCCATGACCGTCCAACCGACGACTCGGCAATATCCCGGCGATGTTGTCTTGGTCGATCTCGCACGAGATGGATGGATCACTGTTCACCGCGTCGAGTCTGAACGTGCGGTGTTTGATCGAGAGAAAAAAGAGTGGAAGACAGTGCCACGGATTGTCGGCGATCCGGAAATGAATACATACGCAAAAGTACAGTCCGTCATTCATGGCTTCTTGTACGAGTTACGAGCAGCGGACAATGAAAAGGGAAAAGAAGGGTTGGTGTCATGTATCCATCGGTTGCGCGAACAATCGGCAATGCATGTCGCCCATGACGAGAAACTACCGGTAAACAAGGACAATCTCGTTGTCGTCAACATTCGACGAGTCGAGATTTGGGATGTTTCTGATGCAACCCAAGCCAAGTATCGCGTTGCCTATCATAATCCATCGTCCTTTTTTACCACACACGACGCGTTTTCGATCGCTTCAGCATACAGCGCATCGAATTTCAAAACGACGCATGAGTGCAAAGGTGTTGGTATGCACGGCCGACTTGACGTGTCACTGTCCGGACCCATGTCGTGCTGTTCAGTCGAGAAACAAGTCGAAATTGTCAAGGCGGAGCGCGAGTCGGATCATGTAAACCACGATGGACACACGTTGATTTCGTGGCGCAATATCATTGTTGCTCAAAAACCTGAATATGTCACTTTGATTGACATGGCCCGATCCGGAATGATTTCCGTACAAGGTGCGAAGGGCGATACCGCTTTATTCGATGCAGAAAAGAAAGTGTGGAAAACAGTACCCAGTATTTCCTGTACCTACTCCAAGTCAGAAAAGCATGGATTCTTGTACGAACTGCAAGCGGCAAACAATAAACAGAAAACGACTGACGCCTTGTCTCGATTCGTATCTCGCCTTGAAGAACAAAGTGCGCTTGACGTGGCACACGATGCCAAAACTGCAAAGGTACCCGGTGGAGACATGCCAATCACTCGTCGTATCGAGGTGTGGGACTTGTCGGATGAAACACGTGTCAAGTATCGAGTGGCGTTTCACGATGATGGGGTGCCATTTATCCACCACGCGTTTTCTGTCGCCGCTGCATACAGTCAAGAAAACACGACCGTCATTCTTCCACGCGTGTGTTCCGCCCTCTTTTCACGTGGAGCGACACTGTGTGTTCGCCGCAATGAAATTCCTGTGCACGAAATTCTCGTCGAAGTGACTGAGCGTGACCAGGACGGACATTTTCTCCGAGATCTTTACATGCACAAACGGTCCATGAATGCCGCTGCAGAGCAGGGCGTTGTGAAAAATGACACGTATCCTACGTTTCAGCGTCACGAAATTGTCCGCGCAAAAATAATCGGATAGTTAGTTATACATGTAATGTACACTATTACAATGACGTGGTTTGCATTCTACGCGGATCATAGTCTGCCACTTGTGGAAACTAAATGTAATCACGGCATACGATGCGATGGACACGAATGGACATATTTTCATTTGGTTCATTGTGATCATTCTTCTCATTGTCACGACCGTCATTGCAATCGTCATTTGGACCATAACGCTCGTGATTGAGCCGGTCGAGGATGTGGAAGACGACGATAATGATGAGGACTCTCCATTGACACCCGTCATCATTCCAATCACGAAAAGCAGCACGGGTGCAACCGGATCCACGGGTGTGACAGGCATCGACGGTGGAACAGGCTCTACCGGCAGCGCCGGCGTTGACGGCGGAACAGGCGCAACCGGGGTCGGCACCAACATGTCTCGTATGATTGCCTTCAATTGGAACAATGGTGTAGGAACGACCATCAATGATAGCAACTATTTGGTTCTGTCGACCTTTCCATCTCCGGCGGCTGCGTTCTTTCCGATCAATGCTGTTGACAGCGCCGCATCGATTTACGCCAATCATTTTCCCGACGCGGGCACTATCGGTAATTTGCGAGGATGGATTCGCATTCGAGCCAGCAATCCTCCGCGATCAGTCACTCTTGGCGTGTACATTGCAACACCGGTGGCTGGTTCTGACGCCCCGAACATCAATCCGATCCCTGTCTTGTCGGCCATCATTCCAGTCACGGCCGGCGGAGTCGGGTCAGTCAATTATCAATTGTTTACAGACACCACGTCGGTATCCGTGTTGCGTGATCAGCAATATGTCGTCTTGTTGACTGGCAATATCGTCGGAACCGCAACAGTTGTGATGCTTTCTGGTTCATTCAATTATACTGTACAGTAGAATTTATTTGACGAACAATACAAGGTCGAACACTAAACTGTATTGGACATGTTTGCGCGATGGTCAGATATACAGAACTAATCAAAAAATATACGACCGGAAAACAAGAGACACGTGATGGAAAACAGAGCCGACAATGGCCCACATCATGCCGAAGAAAACATATATGCAAAAACAGACACCATTGATGCAAGACCACACGAACGACACGATGGGCAGGATCACTGTCAATAAACATGTGCATATCAATCGACCAATCGGATACACAATGTTATCGGCAATGATATTGATGAACCGTTCCAAAGCGCGATAGGATACTTGTAGAGAGCGGAGAATGTGAAGCGTAACGACATCGTGGAGCCAGTTTACAAATCGCAAAAACATGACATAAACCTCTGAAACCATGCGCCAGGGGATATCAACCGTCACCGAGTATGGTATGCCGACGGTCATCAGCATGAGAAGTTTGCTCGAAATCTCCACGGTCTGTAACGCCATGGATTCGTGACGACTCGTCAAGAAATCACGCCACAATCCAAAGGCCTCTGCCGACGTTGTTGTTGTCGTGGTATTCGGTTCCACGGTCACATTCGCATTGACAATGATTTCCGGTGTACCTTGGTTCCGGTCGGAAGTTACGCAAGGCGGATGACCATTGTTGATAATGGCGATGGGATCCGTGGTCGACGACCGCGATGGATTGGGCAACGGCGACGAGTTTGTTGCGGTTACAATCACAATGGACGCGAGCGTCATGATCATCCACATGCGGACAATGCGTGACCCCGTTGCGCTTGTTGCGTAATTATACAGTGACATGCATGAGGGCACCAAGTACGGCCATGCCATGATCATTCCAATCACGGCAACCCAAATCATCCCCACGATGCATACAAGAAACAACAGAGCAAACAATACTTCCGTGGCAATATAGTGTCCATCAATGACGTTAGGCTTTTTGATTTCACTCCAAATTGCCGATACGATTGTTGTAATCATGCTTGCCACGGCAAAAGACAGTCCGAGCGACGTCATTTCACTGTCTCTAGTTCTTGAGTTTTGCCTGTAACGAAGAAAAAAAATCAAATTGTTCGTGTGTTGTTCGGTTGTACGATCTCTAAGTAGAAACGGAAGCCGGTAGATCAAGAATGACAGTGACGGTCTCATAGAGCTGCACACCGAGGGCGTCACGCTCGGCGCGGTTGAGATAGACATTGGCTAGACGACGTTCCTCGACCATGCCGGTACGATACGGATTGAATCTCGATTTACATGCGTTGCAGTCCCATGACGTGTATGAAAAACCGGACAAGTAGACGGTATCCACTGAAGCGCATGTGGGACAGACGAGACCAGTCGATCCAGCGACGTGCTGAACCAATCCTTTGATATCGTAAAGTGCACCTTGTGAGGATCGTGCAATTTGCGCGGCCGTTAGGAGTACACACTGTTCGATCGTGTCGCGGGATGGTACAGGCGCCGGCGGCGTCGCCGTATCCTTTGCCTTGTCCATGCGCAGAGCGAGTGCGCGATCCACATAAAGCCGCGCAAGTGGTACAGCCGCGTCCACATATGCCTTGCAGAGACCAGACTCGTATGCTGCAAACATTGACACGGCGACCACGGCATCCACAGTTTGCTTGCCGTTGGCCGCACTAATAACGGCTTTTCGTTCTTTTGTGACGTATGTCGACGTCACTATACGCGCTACGCCGCTGCCACGAACATCGTCTGGGTACACGATGCCTTCGACTGTGTATTGCATACACTTTGTCACGGCTTCTGCTGGCGTCATCGTCATTGTCGACATGGTGCGATTTCGAAAAAACACTTATCACAATGGCAAGTAAGTCGTCGCAAAAAAATGATAAGAAGTCGTCGCAAAAAAAAATGATATATATATCAAATTTATTTATCTGGACGGTGCCGTTTACGGCTGGTAACATCCGACCCGATGTTATCGGTAGGTTGTGTAAAAAGGATACAATATACTGCGAGGTTGACCACTCGTGATGGATCACGTGGAGGGTGCCACCGGCAAGGTTGATAATGATTCCGACTTGCTGTTGCAAGATTTTAGACGATCTCGTGCCACAAATGCATACGCAATGCCTGGTCCACAACCGTCCCTGCGGAGTGATTCTGACTCTGGGTCTTTTGCGAACGCGCCAAATGTCGCATGTTGACGTAACGTATCAGCAATGAAATCCAACACACGCTGTGGATCTTCAGATTCGTTTCCACCACGAGCGAGTAGGCGTAACACTTCTTTGCAATCACCACGTGTCAGTATACCGTGGCAATGCACGACATCGAGTTTCGATGGATCTATCTTGCGCATAATTGATGATTCGAAATAATCAGCAAGGTGTCGGCCTTTATATCCGGAATTTTTAGAAGAGTGCTCCGTCAGGTGTCGTTCAATCATTGCCTGCTCGACCGGAGTGACATCGCTGTTTGGACCCTTTGTGAACCGCACATCACTCATGATGTGACGTACAATCTAGATGACGTGTGAGTTTAATATATTTGACCCTTTTCTTTGCATGTGTTTTGTTGCTTGATTGCACTACGCACTTGATGATAATTCTTATGAATGATTGATTCGTGGGAATTCCACTGTCAAAACACCTATCAGATATTCGGATCGAGTCCGTTGGTTTGTCTTGCATAAAATTTGATTCGATGTACACCGTTGTTGCATTCGTGCATACAAGGGTGATTTTTTGTGTGAATGAAGAATACAGTCGACAGGACAGGTGGTTTTTATACAATGTACAGAAGGCGACGTGTGATCTAAGGAATCAATAAATCGGTTCCATCTTTCAATTCAGCCTTGATTTCGAAAAATGTCATGATTTTGAACAACAACTTGTCCAAGCCCTTGTGACGACCCAAGATGCGTTTCAACAACAGCTCATATGTAAAATGGCGTGGAGCAATCAAGAGCTGATCACATGCGTAGTGGCAAATATGTTTACAGATTGCCTCTGCATCCGGTGGAAACAATGCTTGAACACATACCATGCCGCGATTGATCAATTCACGTTCAAATGCACCCAATGGGATGTGATAGAGTTGTCGTGACACTCGCTGTGCAGTAGGAAGTTGAACAAGCGTTCCGAAATCCAACTCTTCGGATACAATTTCTGCAGATGGTTCGGGGTCGCGCGGTGCACAAGTCAGTGCACAGCATAGTTTACCCTCCTTGTTGCAACTGAATCGGACTGGTTTCGAATCGTCGAGACCGAATCGATGCGTATTGAACAGCGATAACAACAAACACGCCGTTTCATCTACTTCCATAGAAAAGTCACTGCCATCCGCGAGATGAACAATCGATCCAGTTGGCGTCACGCTCAAACATGCACCTCGTATCATGCGTTGTCGATCGTCCGTACACACAATACAAAAGGGGTCACAATTCTCTTCGACACCACAGACAACCACGCATGCGAACGCGAGTTGTTCGCATGCTGGATTCGACATGGCAACAAGAAGGGCGTCTGCCTGTTTCTCTTGATCTTTCTCCTCATCATTCTCGTCGGGTGGTGGTCCAGTCAACAGGTTGACCATCGGTTCTGGTATCATCCAAACGATTTCAGACACGCTCGACACACACATCACCGGTGCAAGATTGTCGACCCAGCCAGATGAAGAATTCATCACCAACAAAGGCACCGCTTGTAGACTCGTGCCGGGATCGACACATGGGAGAACCAGAACAATCCCAATACGACGCGATGGCGTCCATATTTGGCTGCGATTGTGATTCTTTTTAAAATCGTCCGGCCCTGATTCTCCACGTTGTTTGCGATCATGAAGATAGACTGTGCGTCGGGTCAAAAGCGCCTCCAGGTACGCGTCAATGGTGGTTTTGAGCACCGATCCATTCGGACCGTCCAATTGAGTTTGATACGCAACCGAAGGTGTGATGCCATCGACTCCAAACAACGGCGATGGAGAAACAGCAAGACGTGGATCACCGATGGAAAATTGAGTCCAGAGTGTGAGTGTTTTGACATTGTCTTGATCATCCTTTTTTTGTTGAGCGGCAGCAGAGGCGAGTGAAATGCGGGTCGTGCACAATTCCACTGTGTCGTACATGCTTGCATCCTCGGACGGATCATGATTCAAAGAGCCTTGACCCAGTATTGTGATTTCGCCAAATGCAAAGGGTGTCTTGTCGAAGGATACATGCTTGTACATTGGACTCGCGAACAATTCACTCGCACGAAACGATGTACGCACTCCAGCCATTTTTTGTCGACTAAAACCCAACCGAATCAATCGAGTCAGCGAAGACAAAACTAAACACACGTTTATTCGCGCGATATTGGATGTTGTAATAGTGATCATCACTAAAAAAACTAGACGAGTGTGAGGGGTCTATCTCGCGGAAGCCAGATCTTGTCAACTTGTAAAACGGGTGAAGATGTATTGACATCGTCCAATGCCAAAGACCTAGCACGATCGCAACCGTGTAACTTGTCACGGTTGGCGGATCTATAGGATGCGTTAATGTGGTTCACAATGACTTCATGTTGGTTTCGATGTGACGTCACAATGTATTTCCAATCCGTTGCAAGCCGATTGGGAACGAGGTACGTTTTCGTCCCGTGTATGATGCCTCGCTCAATGTCAAATGGGATGAATGCCGTCGGTACAAACAACGACCCGGGTTGCATGTCATGATTGGCAGTGAGACCGGCACATTGACTCAACGAAATCAAAATGTGGGGAGGGTTAGGTGCATCAGCCCAGTCACGACCTGGCGTATGGATATACGAATCGTGATCGGTCTTGTACGTAATGAGCACATCACGGAACTCACCCACGTACATTTCAATAAGTTTACACCACGGTGTTCCGAATTTCACATCTTGGTGGACGTGCACACAGATGCGCAATTGGTCTGTCTTATTGAGTTCTGCAAACTTGTGCCCATGTTCAACATAGTACTTGATGATGGTGACATAGGTCGTCAAGAGCTGATATTCATTGATTTCGGGAATGGCATTTTCAAGAAGTGGATACTTGCTGTCGGCTACACGCTTCAACACTGTCTCGAAATCCGGGTGTTTGGCCCCATTGGATGCCGTTTGAAGAGGGCAATCGAGAGCGACAACAAGATTGACCCAATGCGCTTTCGCATTGACCTTGACAAGATCCTGTTGCGGAAATCCGCCTTCTATGTTTAATGCCTTTGCCACGGCTCCTATTCCCAATTCTTGAACGATTGTCGTTGTTGTCATGCCTCGTCGTCTCTTTGCCTTGAGTTGTATCTTGAGTTTATCACCAAAAAAAAATCTAGTCGAGTCTTTTTTTCAGACGATTGTAATCGAGCGAGCACAAGTGACACACTTTTCTTAAATGTACACGCATGTCAGATGGAACGATCCGAGCCTAGAATGTGAACGAAACAAACTCGGTACGACTTGGGTTGTCGAACCGATGCAATCCGGACCGTGTCGACTCGGTCAAGGGTCATTGTGGTGACATGCATCAATTGGATGACGAGGAACGGAGGCAACAAAATCTCGGCTTCGTGTGGCGATGCACTCATTTGCTCAAGAGGTAGGGCCGTCAACTCTTTATAGACATTATCGTAAATGACCAATACACTGCCCTTTTGATCCATTGGACCAACAAATTCCAACGCCACGTTGGGATGCCAAGAAGTGCTTATTGGGCGACGAACAGTCATCGACTGGCCAACCGTAAGCGTCAATAGTTGTTCACCATCAACTTCATTCGTTCCGCGGCCCTCGTAAAGGCGCGTGCCAATCGGCATGGCCGTCGATTGGGCCGCAGTAAAGGCACTCAATAAATTCGGTACCCATCGAAACCATGGAGCTGTATCGAAAACGTTGGCAGGTGGGCCGGATGCACCGTACTTGCGAGTAAACTGCCAAGCTATAGCATATCCATTTCCGGCATACTGTCGGATTGCGTCTCGTTGCTCTTTGGACAAGTTGCGGTCCACCTTTGAGCTTGTTGTGTTGAGCCATGCTTGCAGGGCATACCGGCTTTCCGATGATGACAAGATCGGTATTTGCGACGGAGGCAAGTACGTCTTGTTTGCGCCCGTTCTCGACCAACTTCGAGTGTGGCGTTCTGGTCCCATCATCAATAGATCTAAGTCCACTGGTGTATCGTTGTGTTTCACTTCAAACTTGTCAATCAACAAGAACCAATACCAGGGACGTTCTTGTGGTGGAGCATGATCTGCTTCTGAATTCTTCACATCCTTCTCACCTGTTGGGATGCACTTGGCCGTGGTCGCCGTAGTATTGCCTAGTACGTCCTTGCGTTTGCAATCCACTACAATATCGTAAACATCAGTCAACATATTCGCGTCGATGCCATTGTCGAGATATTGATAAATGATTTTCTTTTGCTTCTCTGCAAATTTTGGATGTTGAAACCGACGTACAATATCTCCACATTTGATTAGCGTATCATTTTTTTCATTTCGGGTCCGCATTGTCTCGTCCATGAGCTCGAACGCAAAAGCGGACACGGGTGTCGATGATAGTGAAGACGTACAAGTTGCGCGTGAGCTGCTGACAATCTTGTGGAGTCGACGCCAAGACTTGATTGCCTTTCTCCGACTGCACGGACGAAAAGAAACATTGGTGCATCTCTTGACACGGATAGAATCCGCTGGCGGCAATATCAAGAAGTTGTTTTTGAATACACGACAAGTGCATCATCTGGCCTTTCATGAATTGCCGACGGATGAGCTCTGCTCGGCATTGCTGATCTTGTTTCAGTTTCTAAACGTGTCGGTGGTCCATGAAGTCGGTGCCGGAACGGGATTGGTTGCTGCTCGTCTCGAAGATCGAATAAAATCGGTGACTGACGCCGCTGCCGCCACAAATCCAGTGACGATTCATGCCTCGGACAATTTTTCTTGGAACACACCGGCGGATGGAAAGACTGTCCGACTCGATGAAGATCACATTGAAACGTATCGTCCGGTCGAAAAATGTGCATTTCGAGACGTCAAGTGTGGCAAGGATGCGTGTATCATGGTGGTGTGGTTGCCATCAACAGCCGAAAAGTCATTCTACACCGATCTTGTCGTGGCACACGCACCCAAATATGTGATACACATTGGAGAATCCGATGGTGGTTCATGCTACACAGAAGAATTTTCCCACAAAATGACGGTCGACAGTGGATACATCGTTCACTCGATTCATGCCAAGCAAATTTCACAAATTGACTATTTTCAACGCGATCGTTTGCGCAAGGCAACGGATTCGCGGACAACCATCACACTCTGGTCACGTGCCGACAACCCGCCCTTGACGACTGAACAACTCATCAAGGTGTGCTCCGGTCGTGATTCGGCTGCCAGCAATCTGGGGACGTATTCGCCCTTGACGACTGCATATGTCATGCAGGATCTATCCGTGTCAGTCGGAACAGCAGAATGTGTCTTGCAATAATAAAAAATTCCTAAACTATGATCTAATTTATCCGCAATCGTTTACTCTTGCTGGATGTCGGGATCTCGTCATTGTCGTCATCATCGTCATCGACAATTTGAATCGTGTCGGGTGATGATGACGACGATGAAGACGACGATGTAGAGGACGAAGAGGATGGAACGACATCTTCACCCTCAACAATGCGTGGCAAGTTTAAAATGTCAAATGTGCGATGATGCAAGGCATGGGTCACGGCAGTGCTTCGTGCATGCGACGCTTGCAAAGACAACTCCAATGACGTGCCTTCTTTCGAGTCAGAAGAGGAAGAGGAGGAAGAAGATTCCATGCAGTAGAAAAAGCGGACCGTGGCGACAGATTTCAAGCCTAGACGATAGACGCGGGCCGTCACTTGTTCGAGATTCATGCCAAAGAACGATGGTAAAATGCCGAGCATGCGGGGTGCATCTCCATGTTGATCATGCAACGAAATCCCAAAGGCCAAAACCTGCTGCGTGGCAATCAACACACGGGGAGATCGAGCGGCATTGGATTGAAACGCGGCGAAAATCGTTGCGCGCTCGGCTTTGGACGTATGTGCTTGGACCACAAGAGGGCGAAACGCAGAAAATGCCACGGTCAATCGATGAACGGTTGGCAAGTAATTGACACACAACACGAGTTTGGATTTCGTGCCGGCTGTTGCAAGATGTCGCAATCCCCATCGCACCATCATTGGAACTTTCAACAAGTCGAGCGCGACCAGATCCGCAATCAAGGTTTCTCGTGGCCGCAATACACGACTTGTCGTTGTTGTTGTCGCCGATGCCTTGGCATCGACGTTAATGTGAAACCCCGTTGCAAGCCGTCGTGTCAACGTGCGCAAGGCATTGAGTGATTGTTGCGAGTCGAGCCGACAAAACAAGAGTTTGCAATCCAATGCACTGGCTTCGAGAGGTGCGGGTGGCATATGACTGCTGCGATGTTTCTGAATGACGTTGCAAAACAAATCAAACGCCATGGCATGTGCGTCGGCCGCAGTCGTACATGGACTGTGCTTGCTCACCCGCGATCGAGTGGCATCCGGATCCAATTTCGCAGCCATGCTACACAAATGATGCAATCCCGAGGCCGGTTTGTTGATTTTCAAATGTTCATACCGCGTGCAGGGTGCACGGTGCTTGAAATCGTCATCATCTTCGTCCAGCAAGTACGGGGTTGGCAACATGCCAAGCGTGTGCATCAAAAGCGGCACTTGTTCGTGTCGGTTGAGAAACGTGCCCGACATGGGCAACACTCGGGATCGCGTGCTGCCATTGGCGTAAAACGCGGCGACAATGGCATGGATGAGTGCAGCCACGGCACGTCGTTCCGCAGTATCATTACGGATTAAATGGGCTTCGTCAATGACGAGCAAAATACCCGATTGGACACGCCGGAGAAATTCAGCCGTCACGCGAAACTGTCGAGCAAGACATGCAGAATCGTCGCGAATCAAGAGTCCGTGATTCAATCGATGGCCTCCGTGTTGACCTCTCAATCCTTGAAACGTGTGAAATTCGAGCTTTAAACCGTGTGGATGCGCAACGGGCGGCCATACAGATGCCACTGATTTTGCACTGACGACAATCAAATCGAGCTCCAAAATCTGTGCAATGGCACACCCGATGTACGTCTTGCCCGATCCCATCGGACTCGTGTCGGGACACCATGGCTCGGTCCGAAACTGTTCCAACATTGCAGCACAATGCGGCTGTTGAAACGGCATCAAGGTCACTGAACGCTTGCGCATTGGCATGCTCTTGACCGCCACCGGCTCTGACCGCCGTCTTTTTTTCGCTGAACGTCGACGAGACATCATTTTTTCACCTCGTGTGTGTGTGTCGTTCGATGGATGAGATTAATCCAACGCACTCAACTCAACATCCAAACTAAAGTCAAAAAAAGGACTTTGTGTCACAAGTCTCGGAAAAAAAATGGCACACTCCAGTCTTGACGATGCCGATTCCCGGATGGCATACTTGGTGGCCGCTGCCGAAAAATGGGCCAAGGATCGTCCTGACGTGTTGCATGTCCAATCCAAAGCTGCACATGCCATGATTGCAGCCCCTGCCAATGTATCTCTCAATCGGGGAACCGACACTGCGGCCGTCGCGGCAGACGATGACGCTGAAGATTCATGTCCGGGTCTTGTTGACCTTGAAAGCGATGCATCTGCAGCAGACGTGACCTCGAGTACGACAGACAAGACAGACAAGACGGACAAGGCAAACACCGAGGCGAATCCTCCATCGTTTGTGCATGAACAATTTGGGATTCCCGTGTCTATGGGAATGTTGAGGCTTGTCTTGACACCCCAACAAATCGAAGCGTTGCAGAGCAGCTATCCACACAATTTGTTTGTCCTTGATTTTTTGAACCCATTGTGCCGGATAACTCCAGAAGATGAACACATCATCACTCGCGCTTTGCTCAAGGCGGCCCACCAGTTGATTTGCCATCGTCGTGATGTGGCTTGATCATCGATCACATGCCTAGTTTTTTTTCGTCACATGTAAATTGATTCGCTCGCTGATAGTAAGTGTATAATAATAGGTGGAACAAATGACAATGGAAGGAATGATGCAAGTCGACAGTGGAAGTCGTGGAAACAACGATCGGGATTCGGATCATGATGATGAATTGCCCCACACACGAACATGGACGCCACGGGAACGTCAACTGCTTTTGCAAGCCGTGACAGAAACGAATGGAGCCATGACTCCCGCCCTCTTTTGGCAGTACGTGGCTGAAAAGTTGGGCCGTGATGCCGACACGGGTCATTTGCGTCGATCGGAGCAAGCATGTCGTATGCACTGGGATCGGTGGACAAGTCGTGAGTTGGGCCTCGTGCCAATGCTTCCCATGAATCCGACGCCCAAGGCCTTGGCCAAGTGGACACCCGCTGCCAATACACTGTTGGTGAAACATGTCCACACCCAATTGCAGAAAACCAACTCGGCCTTGCCCATGTCGGCCGTCACGCTGGAACAAGTCATGATTCAGTTTCTCCACGATTGGCATGCTGTGTTTGGCCATTCTCGCATGTCTTCCGCCGCCGTGTATGCTCAACTCCAACGACATCATGCATACCTGTGGCAACCGCCACAACCGCATCAGCAGCAGCAGCAGAAGCAAGCATCTTCATATGAACAAGAGGAAAACGATCCCCTTGCGATGCCCGTCGTCGCCGGTGGCACTGCCGCCTTCATCGTCGGTAGTGCCAAGGCCGACCTCCCGCCTCAAGCTGACAACAATGCGACAATGACTCGTGTGGAGGATGCAGTCAGTGATGCGCAATTGATCCAAGAGTGCGCTCGGGAAAAGGTCGATACGGTCATCCGGCGACTCAATCGAGATGACTTGGACGGAAATTGGTTGGCAAGCATGAAGCATGCCATGGCATCCCCACATCGCATCTTTGTGTTGCATGTTGTCAATCGCCAAACGCGTCGTTTTTCGTCTCCAGATGAAGATGGCGTGTTTGGTGTATACAACCTTCCCGTGTGTACGGCATCCGACCGTATCTGCCCCTTTTTAACAAAATTGGCGTCACGTGACGATGAGGCGACTCTTGTCTTCATCCGTCTGTTCGTTACACGTCTTCTTGGCCCGTTTAAACAGGCGCCATTGGCAACATCCATGACCATCTTGATGAACGAGTCGATTGACAATCTCGTGATTTTGTTTGTTCCACCCATTGTCGTCCAGCGCGGACAATCTGAGAGTGCTGGTGTTGTTGTGCGACGCTTTCATCATGATTTACAAAGCGATGGTGTATTTTAGTGTATTTTACAGCAAATAAAATAAAATTAGATTTTTTATGACGAGCTTAGATCTGTCAATCCGACCTCTCGAAACTCACGTAAATAGAGCAACTCACAATCTGTTAGTCTCTTCTGTAGGTAGGAGACGATGTGTGACATTTCGCACCGGCGACAATGTATGACGTGCGGGAGTACAATAAATGTTGCCGAGTATCGGTTGACAGACGACGAGGGTCAAGGACGGCATATCTTTTATGAAATCGTTTGCGACGCAGACGCACTCCCGTCCATTCCTGCCGGACCGGTGCCACCTGTGCTCCCTGATCCACCACCGCCTTGCCCAGTGGCACCCGTTGCTCCGGATGAGCCGATTCGATCGACAAGAACAATTTCGGGATCACCATCGTCGTCATCGTCATCAATCACCGCTGCAGTCGTCGATGTATTTCGAATGATGACAATCACCACAATCACGACAGTGACGAGAATGACAATGCCCAAGATGGTGGCAATGAGCCCACCGCCTCCTCCTCCTCCACCACCAACAGCATCCATGATGCGTGAGATGTCGGCCGCTAAACGAGGGATTTACCTTTCTTTCTTTCATGAGATGGATTCCCAATGTCCTCCTTGCCTTGGAATAAACCGACACTTGCCATCGTATTTTTTTATTCATCTCAACACACGAATGACGTTGCGTTTGTTCGTGAAACGGTATCATCCTCAACCACCAGTCGAGTGATGAGTGATTGTGAATGGTTGTGTGTGTGATTGGAGGTTAACATCGACGGCCATATTGCCGGTCCGGGGATCTGCAGGAGCAGCTGGTTATGACTTGTCAAGGTTGACGTCACTTGCTGCACGTGCATGCTGAACGATGCTGACTGGAGTGATGCATGTACCTAGTGCATACAATTACGTAGTGCCTGCACGCGGCAAGGAACTCGTCAAGACTGACCTCTCCATTGCACTGCCAGATGGTAAATGGACAATATTCACGATTACCGACAATCTATTCTATTTGTTGTTGGTTTTCGTAGGTGTGTATGGTCGTGTGGCTCCACGGTCGGGCTTGGCCTGGAAAAACAGCATTGACGTTGGTGCAGGTGTGATTGATCAAGACTATCGAGGTGTGTTCTTTATGCTGTGCCGTGCCATGTGACAACAGTCAGATGATCGATAGGTAATGTTGGCGTCATATTATTCAATCACTCCGACATGGATTTTAAAAGTATGGATGTCATCCATCACGGGCAGGCCGTCGAATGTCATCTGATGTGTGTATGTGGCGGTGTAGTATCCGCGGGTGATCGCGTCGCTCAATTGATATTGGAGCGCATTGCGATTGCCGACGTGGTCGAATGTCCTGATCTCGATAATACGTACGTATTTGCAATAACTCGTGTTGTGTGTGTGTGACTCATATCGAGTGTTGCCATTCATTGATGATACAGTGCGCGCGGTGCGGATGGGTTCGGTTCAACAGGGGTGGCACGCGGCGGCGGCGGCGACGGCTGTGCTGTTGAATCAGGAAAGGTACCCATGCCGGGGACCAGCACTGCTGTGGATTGTGTATGGAGTGGGCTCATTACATCAGACGAGTACAACAAGCAAATGGAGTTAGCCGAGTCGGTCGCTGACGCGGCTCAAGCGTCAATGACAACTCACCATGTCACTGTACCACCAGAGCATAAACGACCGCGTGCCTCGGTGCATGACGCCGTAAATGACAAGGCATCCCAGTGATAGATACATCTAGAAGTTCTATCTAGAACGTGAAATGGCTGGACAAAAAATGTATACATTTTTTATCTATGTACATGGATCTAAACCGATCTAAACCCTAAACATCATCGTCGTCCTTATTATCCGAGGCGGACGGGGCGGTGTAGTATGGTGGACGTCCAGTGGCAGTGCGATAAAGAGAGTGCATGGGGTCCCACAAGTTATCGTCGGCGGCTTGAGACCCCCGTCGATGATTTTCGCGATAGTCCACTACGGCCTCCATCCATGCCAGACTGTCACGCACCGCATCCTTTTGCTCGTCGGTCAACGTTGGCGGAGGACATTCAGGCAGGTCGAGACTATACATGGACAGTGTGGTTTTATTGTCGTTGTTCTTCGCCTCCACGCCTTGAGATTCAATGCGAACGGCTAGGTCCGCATACGCGTGCGCCCATTTTTCGGCTCGCCACGCGTGAGCCGACATTTCGCGCAAGGCCCACGATTGAAACGCCTTCCATCCAACCATCCCCGCATCGGACAATTTCGGCATGACGGGCTCCGACACCTTGATCCTCTTGACTGGTGGCGGTTGCATCGCCTTGTCAACCGCCTTGTCCACCACCTCGGTGGTTGTAGCAGCCACCGCCTATACACATAAAGTTCATGCGGTGTTGACGAGTCGTACGTGACGGAGTCGTGACGGAGTAGATACACATACCGCGGTAGGGTTGGCTTTGGCATTTGTGGATGATGACGTCGATCGAGTATTGAGTTGAGAACGAGGCATTCCACCCGAGACTCGTTTACGACAGGTTTGCTTTGCACCTCCCATTTTGAAGGTGGTGATTGGTGGTGATCGTTGGATTGTGACGATGGAAATGCACGGATTCAGCAGCTTGCTACCCTTGTACTTCATTTTGGATGTTGTTTTTTTTACACAAAATTTGAGAGATTACGGTAACATACCGTAAACTACTAAAAAAAACGTGTCATTTGTCAAATCATTGTCGAATCGCATCCTGGGACGTGTCACGTGCCGAAATCGATCATGTTCTGAAATTCAACATCCTAAACATGCCGATACAATTAGAGAACGAACCAACATCCAAATTAGTCACTAGAATTTACCATCAGCATCGCGCGTCTCTTTTCTCATATTTTCATCGCGTGCATGCGTCCGTCGCTTGTGTGACTCACGAAGCTGTTTGTCGTCGTAGTCGAGGTGCCAACATGGTGGACTGTCATCGCGGTGCAATCGACACCGTTACCGGGATTGGATGCATATCACGTGGTGATGGCTTGGTGCCTCTTCCTGTCTTTCAAGTCACACTCTTTCCGTACGTTTGACTTGTCTTGTATATCGTCCTTCTTCTGGTGCTCATGACCTTTGCATGACAATGCATAGGACTCGTGGAACCCAAGTCATTGGCTTGTCACAAATGGATTCAAGCGGCTATACAGTCGTACGCGACGCGTTAATGGCGGGTACTGTACAAAGGGCGGTTGTCCCGGGATGGATATCCCTATCACACCAAACAACCACATCAGCTCTTTCAACTATTGCATGCAGTCCGATTTGCGGATGGAAAACGTCACCTGACGTTTCCATTTCAATCAAAGCAGCGGGCCAGTTTGTCCTCGAGACGGTTGATCTCGTCACTGGTACGTTCGTCCCACCTCCTCTATCGTGTCGTCCTGCATGGTGAATGAAGACTCTATGATGAAATGTATGTAGCGCTCAAGCAGACGGACCAGTATGCAGGAAGTGTGTGTAAGGAAATAAATGCTTTCCGCGCTTGGCAAGACCGCATGTGGCAAGAAGACCAATCGGTCAAGCTTGCATCGACTTCTGACTCGACGACAGCACCAATGCGACCGCTACAACCATCGACTGTCCCGTCATCATCCTCATCATCCTCCTCTTCATCCTCATCTTCGTCTTCATCATTCTCATTGGCGACATTATCGTCCTCGTCAACTACACCCATTCCAGAAACACTACCGCCTTTACCAGCAGTCGTACCAATGTGTGCATCTGAAATACACCCCGTGGGACCGTCCAATTCGTCCTCATCCACATGCTCATCCTCATCGTCTTTATCGTCCAATCCGGCTGTGAGTGTACAATCACAATCGACGACAAGACCAATAAACGCCGACGTTGGCGCTATCACGGTCGCAACATCGACAACAGCTGTCGCAACAACAACAACAACAATAACAACACCTGCTGCTTCTGCTGCTGCAGCATCTGATGCTGTCGTCTCGGCCATTCTTCCAAGCACGCCGCCGCCAAACGAGGCACGTCATTCCGGCACGGACCATGACGTTCCGCCGCTGAGCTTGTCACCACCTCCACCGGTTGGACGCATTCCTCCATTGGCCGATTCGGCCGATTCCATGCTGTTGACAAACAACTTGGAACCCGTCTCGGACGGTGATCACATGGCGATATCGATATCGACCCAACCAATCCATGTACATGTACGTTTGGTCTCTTGTCTTCTGATCTATATATCGTGAGTTGGCTGATGGTGGCATATTGATTGATCGTATAGGGAAAAGGCAAGGGAAAAGGAAAAGGATTAATGTACAATGGAGCAGGACCGAGAAGCGCGGCCGATGAAGAGGAAATTGCACGCGAGGCTGCTCTGCATGCAATGGATGCACATGAAAATGACTACGAGGTGTCGAAAAAAATCGAAGGAGGCGACGACAAGGTGGATAACGTCAATAAAAGTGGAGACGGAGATGAAAACGAGAAAAAAGACGCGGTCGTCGGTGCCGCCGACACGGTCGTCGAGTCTGAAGCCGAGCCTACGACCGCTGAATCCGAAACGGTAAACCCCGAAACCAGCAGTAGCGGCGGTATTGGCGATGATAATGAGGAAAGTACCCAACCAACAAAAGAACAAGAAGAAGAAGAAGCCAGTCAAGATTCAATCGAGACGACGCAAGAGGAATCCGAGTCTGGACATGAAGAAACCACCAAGGAGGTGCACACAAAGGAAGAAGAGGAAGAAGAAGGTCCTGGCAAAGAGAAAGACGATGGCGATGGTCAAGATCAAGAAGAGGTGGTGGAAAGCGATAAAGACAAAAAAACTCGCAAGCAATACCACAACCTAATAAATATCCTCGGACATACCCCACTCAAAGGACTCAAGTGCGAGAAATGCACGTGGTCCAAGACAATGTGTGTTGCATTCAATTCCATTCGAACGAGGCTCCCTGCTGATCTCCAAGCAAAAGTGGAAGCTGATCAAAAAGCCTTGGATTCTAAACTCGCCAAGTCATTGCCACCACCACCGCCACCATCAACAACCGCTGCAGCAGCGGCGGCGATTGGCAACAAACATTGTTCGGTTGCGATTGCAACAATCGTCAAGAAACGAGCATTAACGAAACCGTGTCTCGGTGGGCGCAAACTGATCTTCGCCAATGCCAATGGTCACACTGCACACGACTGCCCTGTATGTGCTCAATCGATTTGTATTCATGCTGCATCGTCGGCGTCATCGTCGTCATCATCGTCATCATCATCATCATCTTCATCATCGTCATCATCGTCATCATCGTCATCATCATCATCGTCATCATCATCATCGTTGTCATCCTCATCGTCATCATCATCATCGTCGTCGGGAAATGTATCGTGCAGCAAGACAACCAGTCCACCGCGTCGTCGATCCGTCAAACGCCCACGATCAGTCGCCAATGATGATGATGATGATGATGATGATGACGACGATGACGATACAAAAAAACAACGAGGATCCAAACGACCCATGAAACGGCCAAAATCAGCCTTGCCGGACGCATCCAAGGTCGTGGATCTCGACGTGGACGATTCAACGACAACCTCGACGACAACAACAACAACAACAGCAATAACATTGAATGGTCATGCAATGAATGGTCATGCAACAACAAATGGCCATGTCAATAAAAAATCCACCGACTCGTGTGCACGAACCACACCAATCGATCGAACACTATTGAGTCGTCATAATCCAAAACGGTCTGTATGTTTGCTTTGTTTTCTGGTTTTCTTTCATTATCTCATTTTGTGATGGGTTGTTATCAACTGTAGGCAAGCGGCGAAAGAGGCGGCGGCAGCATTAGCTCGTAGTCAACGCAATGGGGATGATGACGATGATGTTGATGACAATGTCGAGTCGACGCTAGATCCGGCCGACGCCAAGGACGATGACTATGACGAGTGAGTGATTGGTTTGCAGTTTTTGAGCAGTTTAGCAATTCGTTTTATGAATGAATACATTATATCATGCACTTGTCGAGTCTAGTCTATCTAGTGTATGCCACCTATCTAGTGTATGCCACCAGGAGGAGATGGATCCTGCAGCGATATAGATACATCGATTGGAACTCGCACTCGCAATTCCAACCCATCGGTGGATAGACTGGACACTGATGTCAATGTCGCTGCATCGTGACGACGACGGTGTTGGTGATAGTCATGTTCAATCGATTCACCCGGCAAGCAATGCTTGGCATCATAGACATCTGCGAGATGGTTGCGTTCACGATAGGCAGCAGCAAATGCAACGCCAGGTGTATACACCGAGCCGTCGAGAGGTGACGTCCAAAATGCAGATCTATGAAACGGAATGGACATGGTCGATTTCAATAGCTCATCATTCTTGACTTGATTCAATGTTTTCAACAAGCGTTCGAGCATCGTGCGATGATTCACGACACTATGAGCGTCAAATGTGACTTGCGTTCCATCATTGCAATACACGTGTGCACCCGACGACACGAACGCCTGAATCACAGGATACATTTGATCCACTTGCTTGCTGGAGATCTGGATCAGTGAACCCGCGTAACTCGAAGAAATGTTGAGAACCGTCAAGTGTGACAAGGCTGCACCACTCTTGTGTAGCTCTTTTGCTCGGACACGGCATGATTCAAGTGACCATTTACGATCACTATTGTAAATCACGCCAATTGCAATCGTACTAGGACCGCTATCAACATTGTTGTCGTCGTCGTCATCACCATCCTTGTCGAGATGAAAATACGTAAAGGGCGCTGCAGGATTATGGACAATTTGCACTTTCATCCCCGAGAAGTAGGTTTTTGATTAACAAATCTCGATCATTTTTTTCTTGTAATTGTCGGCGCGTCTTTTTCCGAAAAAATGGCCCTCGATCTACGATTGGCGGCCATGCGAGGACTTCGTCGACAATTTCTACCGCCTGGGTCGTCCTTTCATCTCTTACCGATTTCTTCAACGCCTTCGACAACATCAGGCAAAATCCACGACAATACCACTTCGACTCCAGTGACAAAGGAATCCACAATTCTCGAACGTCCAACCAAGCGCCTTCGTGCAAATGACGGTACATCAGTGGCAAATGCTCATGCAGAGCCTGCAACACTGGATCTGAAGCATAAATCTCCAGCCAAATGCGCCAAGAATACACCGTTAAAAGATGACAAGACCGCCAAAAAAGATGACAAGACCGCCAAAAAAGATGACAAGACTCTGTCGAAAGACGATACGGTGGTCCATGAGGCCGACTATAAATTTCTGCAGAAAATGATGGTTGCTGTTCAAACCCTAAATGCGTCGACGGCAGCTCGTGTGAACCGTTGTGACGTGGTAATTGATGAAAAAGATATACCATGTCATGCATCATCGCCATGGATGCCATTGTTGGATGCACGAGAAGGAAAATACCCAACTCTTGTCGGAGTCCCTCGGGCATGGACGGGGGTGTATGAATTGGGAGTGGCAAAATTAGTCAAGGATTCATCTCCGCCCCGATTTACAGTTACACCTAGTTACGTCGATTCCGGCGAACTTGCATACCGTCTGACGTTTTGTGCTCGAAGTGACGGCGGAGGTCGGCTTCCCGGTATAACGGAAGCGCTTCGATCTGGGTATATGATTGTGTATCGGTTGTGGGCCATGACTAGGAGACGCGCAGAAGTTCTGGAACGCATCATGTCGGCATCAATGGACTATCCGTGGAATCGGGTAGCTTCAAGACGGACTTCGAAAACTATCGTCAAGGCCGCAGAACAAAAACGCTCGGCATACATCTCGTGGTCCGAGACCAGATTACGACTGTTTAAGGAAGCGGTGATAGAATTTGGGCCAGGTCAATGGAAAAAAGTCGTCGAATCCGGCAAATCCGGATCAAAATATGCAGAATTCACACAAGTATCTGAGTTGAAGAATCATTGGAAATCTTTGCAGAAACGTCATCCGGCACAGTGTGTAGAGCTTAAAAAGGCACATGCAAACGCAAAGACGGCAAGTAATGCAGCGCTCAGTAAGATATCCTGTAAGGAGTTTGTGATGCATAAGTGGACCGATGTGCAAGAAGATGCACTGTTGGAAACAGCGGCGCGAATTGGGTGTGAACTCAAGGATGTCATCAAAGACGATATTTTCTTGAGAACATTTTCAACGCGGTCAATCGACTTGATGAATGTCCGGAAACAGTGGGATCGAATGAAGAAAAAAGAAGGCGGTACAAGTGGATTGCTGGTGAAAATGAAAACACTCAATCGTCAACGCTTCCTCGAGAGTGGTGCGGTAAAAATATCGGATGTGGCATCTCTGCACGTGAAAAATCTATTTATCCCTGCTGTGGCTCACTTCGGGTGCACGTCCGATATTGAGACACGCGTTAAAATCGAAGACGTTTCATCTCGATTTTCGTCTGCCGAGTGGACCATTCTTGTCGATGCAACGAATCCGTCTGAATATATGGTCTCGGAAGATATCAAAACTGTTCCTGGATGCTATCAGGTTTGTTTCATTGAGGTTTCAAGGAATCTAACGTGTTGACATTTTACTTCTTCTGTATTTTAGCTCGGTGTCGGACCCGACAAACAACACGTCCTTCCAACATATGTTGGATGCTCTGTAGATGTCTACAAACGTGTTTTGACGCATGGGCAGATGGGTCCGCACGCCAAATCGGGTACAGGAATACATCAACAGCATGTTTTGTATCCTGCCAACGATCTACCACCATTAAATTGTTATGCGAGATGGCGTCCGTTCGAATCCAAATTGGCATGTCTTATGGAGGGACTGTATCTTTTCACGTATGATTGGGCATGGAATGCGTTCGGAAATGGCTCTCTTCGTCATGAATCTACGCGGATTGTTCCACACGGGTACCAAGTGCGTGCCGATGCACCGACGACATCACGTCTCAATCACGACCCGCGTCCAAAAGGTGGCCCGAATCGCACATTCTGGTGGTCTCCAGAGCAAGCGCGATTGCTGCGATCAGCATTTGCATTACATGGCAATGATTGGCAATCAGTCTCTGAACTCGTCGGCGTGAGTGCATCTAGATGCATAGTTCGCTGGAGAAAAGAACGTCACGTGACCGAAACAAAGGCCGATATCTGAACGTAGACATGAAATCCATATGTATACATGTACATATAACATGCTATTTTCGAGCGCGTTGACTTTAGAAGAATCCGAAAATCGATGAGATGGCCTGGGATCACGAAAAATCAAGTTAGCCGAAATATCTGCCTTCGCAATACAAAACAATGTAAATGAATGTACCTGCACAATGTCCGAGCCCACCTACACATATCAATACATGTCAGTAGAATCCGCGGGAGAAGCGCAACGCGAATGAAACAGAATTGTATGATTAGGGCGATGACCTAACCCATTTCGACAGAAACCACGTGTTAGTATCACAAAACGAACAACATGGAAAAAGGCATACAGGTGCAATGGCAGCATTGAAAAAGGCGACAATGCCATTCTGAAGATCCGTTAACAGCGTCGACATGGTGCTAACAAATGCAGAAATCGATTCCACGATGGCATTTCCGACCGTGACTACGCGACGAAAGTGCCAAAATGAATACAATCAGGACGACACCACCAGCAAACATGATAGACGGAATCGACGGATAATACCCACGGCGTTGATAACGATCGATAAACCATTAGCGATGCTATTGCCAATATCGGTGGCTGTATTGGCCACAAATTGAACAGCGTCGGACAAGACGGTTTCAATTTGATCAATGGCGCCTTGAGCAATGCCGGCAATTTGAACGACACCATCCCCCACAAAATTGACGACCTGTTGTCATCCAAAAACAGCACGCTCTCTATGAACGCGGCAAGCAAATAAATTTTGTCAACGAACCGCGTTCACTTGGGTTGAAAGGCTGTTGGCGACCAGGACAATGACAATCGTGACCACAATCACACCAATGACCGCCAGAACAACCATAAGAATGGTTCCAACATTTGCACCGCCACCTGCAGCAGCGCCTGCAGCTGCCCCTTCTGCTGCTCCGGATGCCACGTCCGCACTACTAGAAGGAGCACCAGGCGGTCCTTCTGCTACGGCGACAGGTTTGGATGCAACTGCGGGTACAGCTTTCGGAGGCGACGCTTCGAGCGGTCCTGGAGGTGGCACAGTTGGTTCAACGACTTCCGCGGTCGCCATGATTCCGATGTAGGCGGCAATATGTCAATTGCGGGTTTATTTAGGGCTTCGGTTACATCTCGTGCAATTTTTCACGCATTCCATCGCTCTATGAAAACTTTTTTTCTTGAGAAATACACGTGATGATTCATGGTGGTCGGATGACTAGAAGGCGCGAGAAAAAAAAGAGGACCGACCAAGCAAAAGTAAGCACTTCGGTCCAATCACAAACAACATTACCAAGAATGTGGGCTGTCTATCTCCTGTTGGTAGTCATCATCATCGTGATTATCGTCTTGGCATGCAACTTCCAATCGCACAAGAAACACGACTGTTGTGAATTCAAACTCATCAATAAGAAGCTGAACAAGCTGACGTGTGCTCAAACGACGCTTCTGGCACTCCCGCCGCAAAGTACGCGCTACTTGGGTGCAGACGATGACCCACAAATAGTCGAAATTGGCACATACGTGCCGCTGCTGTTCCCGAGCATTACGAAAGAGGATCAAATCGTGTACAACTCCAAGACGGGTGGATTCCAAGTGCAAAAGACGGGCTTGTACCAGGCATCCGCCGACGTTCAAGAGTTGGTCGTGTCACCGGTCGAACCCGATGCGACGGTGACCGCTGAATTGTTTGTATCGATTGGTGCTGCGGGTGATGACACGGCCAAATACGGTCGCATCAGTGTGCCCGTGACATCTGAAGATCCGACCACGGCGTTGAGCACCGCCACCAATGTCTATTTGACTGCAGGAAGTGTGGTGTATTTCGTGACACGCGTGCTCAATGCAACTTCCAGCGAGACGCCGCCCGTCAACTTTGCACAAAACAATGCAACGTTGGTCTGGGTAGCCCCCTAGAAACAACGACCATCGTCTCGTGGTCGAATTGTCGTGTCTTGTCCATTGTATTGTATGAAACCAACAAAAGAAAAAACATTTGTATTTTGTTCTTTTTCTCTCTAATCCGAGTCAATGGCAATCAAGTTCATCATGCCCACACCTTGTTCATCCTCCTTCTTCTCTTCCTTCTCCTCTTCCTCCTCATCTTCTGCTTCGGGCTGTAGTTGTGGGAGTTGTGTTGCTGGCGGCGGAGGAGGAGGAGGAGGAGAAGGCTGTCGAGCTATGCAAGGAAGCTGTCGTCGTCGTCGAATTCGAGTGAGATAGGCTCGTTTCACGAACGCTTGCGTGTCGACGGTTCGCTTTTTTTTAACGTGGGAGGAGTCGTTGGTCGATGAAGAGGGGCGTCCTCGCCTTGACCGTGAACGATGATGGTTGGTCTCTTGCACCATCATTTCAACCGTCTGAACTGTCTTGGCACTCGGCACTGCTGCAGATCCCGCCGCCGCTAATGTCGTCGTCGACGTCGTCGTTGTCGTGTCAATGGCCATGGCAGCGACTGCAGAGGATGTTGTTGGGTCCCTTATCGATGTCGATGATGATGCGGATTTCCCAAGGGATTGAATGGATGACGATGAAGATGAAGATGAAGATGAAGGAGCAGGTAGTGATGATGATCGATTATTGATCTTGTTGTGATGATGATGATGAGAACTGCGGGCTGGAGCCAGGGATGTAGAAGACGACGACGAAGACGGTGGATGAATCAAGGCACGAGGATCATACCATTGATTCTTGACGATCGCGTCCAACCGCAATCGCCACACTTGACGGTGAAGCAAGTGATTCGCCACATGCGTATATTCAGCACCTTTTGTACTCGTCAGGGACGTGAATACATGTTGTACATGTGTCGGAGCATCGCCAAGCGGAACACAAGCACCGTGATCGATTTGTGTTCCAGAATGAATATTGACAGGCAGCCAATCCAGTGCATTTGAATTTGAATGAGCAGTGGTGATGCTAGACGTGTGTTGAATCACAGTCGCGGCGAGAATGAGCGCATGAGCAGTATGCCGTCGATAGCCACTGTACGTGTCTCGCACAAGCTGTGCATGATCAGATCCGCCACCGCCACTGGAGCCACGAGCATGGACCGGATAGTCGTTAAATCCCGTATCGTTTAATTTCAACATGCATCGATGACCCAGCCACCGCAAGGCATATGCGACGCGTGTTCGATACGTGACATCGTGGGATCCCAGCATACGATCCAATGCGCGATGGCATCGTCGAACAATCTCGGGAGAAACGCGCGTCACGGGAATCCAATCAAACGGCGGCAAAGGTGTACCCGGTCGTGCATGAAGAAACAAATTACTCAGTTCGGATTTGACTTGTTCCGTTTGTTCAGCCGAGGACAGCATGTTTGTCAACCACACGTGAAGCAAGGAACCATCCGCTGCCAAGTGTGGTGGATCGACAAGACATCGTCGTGTGCCGCCTGCCAACAGGCCGAAAAACAGCATGGTACATGCAACGTTGGCATACGCTTCCCACAGCGACCACGGTTGACACGCAACACAGGCGACAGATTCAATCGGATGCGAAGACGATGATGAAGAATTGACAGCAATCTCGGCAGCAATCTTGTCAAATATAGGTGCACACCATGTCAGCCACGCATCGTCGCGATCATACGTGTCACTCAGCGGATGCAGCTCTTGCATGCGCTTGTCTTGTCGGTGAGGTGCATCTTCAAAAGTGTCGGACACGAGGGAATTTGCACTCCATGCAGTTAGCATGTGCAGCGGATATTGAAACAAGTCTTGAACACACCCTTGTCGTGACATTTGAGAGGTGCTGAGGGCTTGCATGGCGGATCGAACACCCCATGCAACGAGTTCGGGAGTCAAGGGAATCGCATAATGCCACAAATGAACCCACATGGACAGGTAGACGTCACACAACTCTCGACCATGATACAGCATGGTCGTGCGTGATCGCGTGTCGGCAATCACCTGGCAAAATGCATGTAAATGTTCATGTGTTGCTGGATGCATTTGCTGTGTCGCCGATCCACTGGCTGCCCCTGACGACGGCGATGACGACGAGGAGGAAGATGACACGATGCTTGTCGAAGAGGGAATGCATGTCAAGGGCGCCTTTAAAAAACCCAGCAATGCGGATGACAGTGGATCCCTGTCGCCCGAAAACATCATGGTCAACATGTTGTGCATTAAATTCATTTCCGTATCGACCGCCCGTCGCACCTTTTCCAATGATGTAGCATAATCCGCCATGCTGCTGCCGTCACCGCCACCACCACCAACTCGATTACACATTGTCCTCCAATGTTTGTTCGTTCGTTCGATATGATACGGGTATCGTATCGATGTGTGACGCACAAAAAAACCTTAGATTTGGTTTGGGTTTAAAAAAAAATCCAACATCCAAAATCAAGCTCATAATTCGTGTCACTTGCCATTTACGTCATTTTCGCGATACTCAGAGACGATCAAATGGCGACATTATCATCATCGTCGTCGGTGGAGTTGGTGGATCCACGAGTCGACAAGATTCTTGATCTCTACAAGGTTTTCGTCTATAAACACTTGTGTCGTGTTGATGACATGTATGGATATGTGAATAGACTACATGCAAGGATTGGGACTATGTCTTGTTTGATCTCAAAGTGGCATACGTTCGGGTCCCATGCAAATTGTACGGACTCAATGCACATGTGAAGCGAGTGGTGGACACGTTCGCTCAACAATTTGTCAATTCTGCACAAGTGTACAGTCAGTTTCTGTCACCAAGTCCAACCAAACACGTGCAAGGCGTGGAGTTTTGGCATCGCCTCGACACGATTGGTCGCCCATTAGCGGCGGTATCCCATGTGATGATGAATTGGACATATAGCGCACGCAAGCGCAATTGGGTGCAATATCCTGCACTCAATTTGTTCTTTCTCAAATCCAGCGACGTCCCGCCACTGTTGCTTCAATTGCCGCCACCTTCAAGGCTCGTCCAAAATCTTGACACGGTCAAGGACCCAGAAACGCTCTTGTGGATCAAATTGCGTGGACGACTGGACATGTATTTCAAGATGAAGTGCGATTCGCCCAAGGACATTGATACGGGTGTAAAAAATGTCGCCAAGTCATTTGCCGCAACCCCGGCGACGACCACGACGACGACAACCAGTCTTCGTGCACCGCGGGCATTACCGCGTGCCGTCGCTCTCGATAAACGCAAAAAAACACTTGTAGCGAAACCATCTGACGAGGACACTGTCGACATTACAACCACCACGCCAATTGCGACGACGGTTTCGTCGCCTCGTGCCTTGATGGAAACTGAGGAAGAAAACAAAGACGACCAAGAAAACTCGGACGAAGAAGAAGCAGAAGAAGCCAACGATTGGGCGTGGACACTGGTCGAGGCGCCAAAACAATCGGGTACACACGAAAAGATGGCCGCGTCCCGTCACATTGTCTTGATTGTTCGTCCGAACACCGATCCGGATCGATGGGAAGGCGTGTGTATCGATTCGTGTTTCAAAGACGATCCAGCGGAAGGTGCATATCCAAACTCGCCATGGGTGCAACACGTTGGGTCGAACTTGTCTCGTTTGACCAAGTCAAGGCTCCATTCGACATACGCTCATCTGTCGCCACGCGACTTGACGTTTGTGTTACTCCGCGTGTTGAATGGCCAAATGAATTTTAATCGACGCAACCGCCCGTTTGCCATGCGATCCGCTCCACCATCTGACATTGTTCAATTCGGTGTCAGTCAGTGCATCCCGGCATTTCGATTTCTATCACAGGTCGTTTGTTTTCGTTCGTGTCGTTCGTCGTCGTCTCATTTGATCAACATTTGCTCAACACAATAGTTTGGAGTGATGATTTCGTCTACGGGCAAAATCCACGATCAAGTCGGCAAATGGGAAGCGACATGTGATGAAGATCCAATCACAAGTCCAGACCATCCTTTTATTGCTCACAACTGGCGATCGGCACGGACGAAAATTGACCCCGTTTCTCCACCAGCGACTGGAATCCGTGTGGTATCACCATCGTCTTCGTCGTCGTCGTCAGCACCAGTCTCGAAAGACATGAAGGATGTCATCATGGAACCTGCGGCAACAGCAGTTGCTATTCCCCGCATAAACGGACATGATGCATCTGATGATGTAGTCATGACACCATTGCCCCTGTCCAATCCTCCTCCCGAATCTGCTGTTGCCGCGCCACCAGCCGCTCCACCACCGACCACCTCAGTGCCAAAGCCTATTTTGCTTTCGAACCGCAGTCAAAGCGAACCCCAGATGAAATCGGTCGTCTCAAGCGAAGACAAGGTGGACAAGAACCGCGAAAAGTCTACCGCCGCGTCATCCACTTCATCCGCGTCAACGACAATGAATCCTCCACCACCTCGCGGACCCAAGCGACCGGTCGCTCAAAAGAGCGATGTGTTTCCGATGCGGCTTGGACGATCGATACTCTTGCCAATGGTATGTGCTTTATTTGCGTTGGCCGATCCTGACACGATTATGGACAGGACACGAGCAAAACGTGGACTGGACTCGAAGATGCAATGAAAAACTATGTTCGAGACAATCGATATCGGGTGCGTCGAATGGTGTTGCTTCATAAGAAGGAAAAGACGTATGAAGTGGACGAATATGAAGAGATTCCGGGTATCGATCAACAAATCATTTGGAGCGCATTGTATTATGCGTACGCAAACAAGAGCAAAGTCGAGAATGATACTGTTGTTGCGACGCTTCCGGCCTCGAGTTCACACGCGGGGTCGGGAGAATGGAAAATTGTCGTCACGAATGCCAAGCAGTGGCAGTCTGTGTCATGGCCCCAAACGACCAAAGATTGGAAAGATCTCCATGGTGTGACTGTCAATGGGCGTCCGCTCCGAATGGTATGCAAGGAAACCATGTCGCTGAGTCTTCAACACGTGCCACCGCAAGGCAACGTTGCCGTTGTTGTTGGAAACGTTCCACTTTGCGATCGATCACACTTGTTGTTGCCAATGTTCTCGGATCATTCCGATTTGGCCATTTGCTTTGGTCAAGCGCATCACGTCTTGGCCGCGTGGCGAATCGTCACGATCGTCAATGCCAAGTCCTTGGCATTGTCTGCCGAGCATTCTACCGGGATTGCAGCAAGCACATCAGCACCGGTGGTGGGGTCGTCGTCGAGCACGGTCGCCAGTTTGAGTTTCCCCAATTCGACCGTCTCGACCGTATCGTCCTCGACCGCCGCTGCGGTCGTTCCGGCGTGTGCATTCTTGCCCATTTCCTCGCTTGCGGCATTGGAGCTGACGAAAGTGCGCGAAAAGTTGGGGGATGCGACCAATGCAGTCAAATTCCGCGTCCCCGTTGATTACACGGATCTTCAAAAGGCGCACTTGTCACGATGGCCAACAATGAATTTGGTTGACAATGTGATGAGTAGTGCATCGTCAGCGTCGTCGTCATCATCATCGTCGTATACGCTTGGAATCATCACGTCCTTATCGGTTACACCCGAGGTGAAAGCCAAGGCATTAATGGATCTGAATCTCGTGACGACCATGGCAAGTCGACAACCGATGCACATGTACTATGCTGCCATTCTCCAGCACCTGCCGCCATCTGCATCTATTTAGGCCGGCATCGGTGATGTACATAGACGTAACATGATGTATTTTTTATGATTGTTGCGCCAGTTTGAAAACAAACATACATGCAATATGTTGAAAGAGAAGGATAGAAGACAGAGTATAAAAGAGAGACAAATGGAGTGTCTGCCCAAGGTATTGTGCACCATCATTGGCAAGTATGCTTCACTATGCGACAGAAAAAACCTGAGACAACTGTATCCCGAGTTGTTTCGTGCACTGGATCGATATGAAATCGCACAAGTGCGCGCCTATATATCACACTATTTCGAATGTGACATGGACCAACTGGATGCGTTTCTCATACGTCAACGGGCTTGCTTGTCTGGACCCATTCTTGGCGCGGCGCTGGTGCATGAACTCGGTGTTTTTACACTCGATGACATGGTTCACTATGGATGGATACGATTATACATTCACTTTTCACAAATTGCCAAGAAGCAAATTAATTTTAAATGCGTGTACCCGAATGCATGCAAGGAATTGAAACGCCTGTTCTCGCGACTCCTCCGGTCAAATGAGGAAGAGACAGATGCAACGTCCGAATTTGTCTTGTCGTCAAGAGGCGGTAAAAGCGACCGTGACGGTAGTGACGAATTCGACGGAGATAAAGATAATAATGAAGATGGTGGAAAGAAATTAGCGGTTTATGCACAACAGACGCCAATCGAGGCAAGACTCAAGCAACGACGTCACCAACAACTAGGAGATGAGTTGTGCATCTTGTATGCACCTCACAAAACAAACATCCTCCGACTCTCCAAGCCCGTGATCAGGGCGCTTGACCAGCGGAGAATTTTGCGCCATGTATTGGAGAAACGGAATATTTATGCGGTGGATGAATTGGCACGATGGCACATGTATGGATTTTGTGTGCGAGACATGTCGGATCACTTGCACTGTGTTTGCGAGCGCGCCGCTCGTGCGATGCTTTTTGAGACGAATTGTGAATGCGAAACAACGTGGTGCGACAAGTGCTTGGAAGTTGCCCAACTGCGCCGATCACCCGACGCACGCAACAGCGTGTGTCGCGCCTGTACACCTGCTGTATTGCTTTCAAATGGCATCGATACATCAATTCGAGCTCGAATGTGTTTGCAATTACCCATCATGAACGTGGATCAAGAACGTACGGCGTTTCTCGCATCACGACATGCGATAACACTTGCCAATGCTGTGGGTACACTGCGATCATCGATCAGTTCGTCTGCACATATGCAATTGACGACTCTTTTGTTCTTTCCAGGAGCTCTCGTACCCCGGAATCAGAAGATGACAATCACGTTTCACACGACGTCACATTGCATGATGTTTTTGTACGCATACAATGTGGAGACAAAAACAAACATTGAATCCTCCGAGTCAGATGCGATTGCCGTTTGTGAACATGACGGACAAAGCACGGATGATACGAACATGTATTCGTTTACACGCATACAGTCACAAGACCCAAGTACAATTTGGGTGTTTGCGTTTAGTGACGGAAATCAACAATGTGCTGCGATCGATGAGAATGGTGTGCGTTTTCTGGACATGCAGACGTACTGGTGAACATGTACCGATCGATGTCTAACAAATAAATTACTTCCGCTTCACCCTTCGAGCATTCCAGTTTGCTATGACTGACACTCGGGAATCGGTCGCCTATCGTGTTGAGTCTTCCAAAGTTGCTAAATCGATCAACAAAAAGAAAGGGCCAAGGCGTGGCATACCACCGTTCCCGTTCCGAAGACTGGAGATCGCTGGCAGTACCGATCGGAAGAAAGCAGCGGTCGAGAAGAAACGCATCGACTCTGATCCCAAGGCGCGCGCATTGCGGAAGAATGAGGATGAGGACGAGGAAATCGGTAATCGAGAAATAATCACCGCTGATCTCATTGATCGCGCATCACTTCGTTGTCTGGTCGATCCGGCACGGCCACCGCCACTCCCCATCACCGTGGATTGTCCAGCGACTGATCTCGATGTCGATGATCTTCCAGAATGTTTCTCTCCATGTACTGATCAAGAGGTCAATCGGATCTCGGCAGAAAACTTCATGTCGCAAATGCGCGAGCAGTATACTTGTGCTAATGTACGTTCGCAAGACAGTGTAAAATAAAATATTTTGCATCATGATCATCAAGAGACAGAGAGATCGAGATCGACGACAAGAGGCAAATGATCCGAGACAGTCGTAGGCCAAACGAATGCCCGTTGCACTACGTCCGGCGAAAACCCGCGAATCCACACGTGATCCACTCGTCGACCTGTCCACACGCTCACATCAATATTCGCCGCCGCATCAATGAACCCTGCGTGTGCAAGACTCGCGAGCGTTTTCGATTCGTTTAGACGTTCGTCTTCTTGACGAGCCATTTGATTCGCATCAATCCATTTGGCAAGAGCATTGTCACGTGGTGTTGCCACGGCATTCAAATCTCCAACAATCACGATCCGATCCGTTTTCTTGGTGTTGACTCTGATATCATTGTCCAATGTACGCAAAACAGTTTGGAGTTGTCGCACGCGTGTTTGTCCGGTTCGATCCCAGACGTCGAGATGGAGGTTGACAACCGTGATCGCATTGTCAATGCGAATGATTTGTGCACATTTAGAATTGTTCGTGTCATCCACAACGACCCATGTATTGAACAGCGGTTGCATGTCAGAAGATGATGATGCACACAAGAGACCATAGTCACGCCCACGTGATGTGCACTGCACAAATTGGTTCAAGCCACCTCGTGCAAGTGCCACTTGTCCATCATCGCCCGTTGGCCACTCTTGCGCTGCAAATACATTTGGTTGCAAGGCATGCAAGACCTTGGCCAATCCGTCGATTCCCTTTTCTTCTTTAGACTGCGATGCCGATGACGACGATGCCGACCGAAACAAGTGAACATTCATCGTCACAATGCGCATGACAGTGGCACGCGGGTCTTTTTCCACAAAGGTTGGCGGTGCAAGGCGAGAAACAAACGTGTTCCAAGCCGATACGAGTTGCTCCCGCGTTGCAGTCTGGGGATTCAACGACACGTACATGTCATGAACTTTATTGTCCTGGATAGATCGATGCGAGAGTTCAGTCGGTGATGAAGTGGATCGGCGTCGTCGTGGCAGGCCGGAGGAGGAGGAGGAAGGATGCGAACGCGATCTCGTGGGGAAGAGTATCGTGGGTACAGGCGCGAAAGTGCGACCAGAAACAGGACCGCCTTCACATTCACGAGGCATGCGAAACGCGGGAGAGGAGGATCCGCGATTGGGTTCCAATACGGTACGCAGCCATGCGAGACGTTGACTGCGTTCGGGTCCATGCATCAAGAGTGGAGCAAACGCTTGAGCAACTTGTCGTTGAGCACGTGGGTTGTAAATCACAAATTTCTTCAATGACAAGACGATGCGCATGACATCACAATCACTCGAACGAAACAACCCACTGTGTCCAAAATCGATAAATACCACATCAATCGGTTCGCGCTGTTCGACCGTTGATGATGATGATGATGGAGAGTGTGCAAACATGACAATCACGTTTCCAGCGTGGGCATCGCCATGAGTGAGGCCACCGGCGTGTAAAGCACGCATCTTTTGAACCAACCGCTTCAACAAATGCGCGGGAACAAGACGTGCTTCTCTCGGCACTGTTGACGATTGCAAATAATCGGACAAGGGCATGCCACGAACGTGTTCCATGACAATCAGGCCTTGTCTCGACACTTTGCAATCAAATGCAGCATGGAGGCGAGGCGACACTTGCGTGGTGGCACCGCGAGCGAGATCGGGACGAGACGTTTTGACGTGAATGTCCATGGCACGTTTCATTGCATCCACTTCCGATGCAAGCGAAGGGTGATGTCGTACACGTTTTGCCACGGCGAGACGACACGTTCCATTTGCACACCATTCATACACAACAGCCGATCCGCCTTGTCCAATGATTTTACCGAGTTGATTAGCAACTTGGTCGAGTTTGGTCAGACTACGATTCGGCAGACCCGATACAATGTCGGGACGAATCAAGGAACGGCATGCCATTGTTTGACTCGCCAGCTTATTTTAAAGCAGACGTGCAGACGACAAACAATCCGGTTTGTTTATGGATTAGGACGAAAAACAAGGAGATTATGTTATAAACGCGTTTAGTTGGAGCGACCGCTGCAGCCGTTGCTGATCTCCATACATCTATCGACGCCACTTGTGCATCGCTCCACCACGCCTCCATATTGGAAGCGTGGCTTCGAATTGATTTGCATCTGCCCGTTTGCGAATGGGACCGCGTGGAAGACTAGCGGAACCTGAAAAGTTGCTGACACTCCAGACTTGCGGGACGAGAGCCTTTTCACAATCCAATTCATTCCACAGATCGCGACCGGCGCGAATGGAACCACAATGCGGTCGACCATCGGCTGCGTAAATCAATATATCCTCCATCGATCCTCGTGCCACCCCGACGCGTCAATGTCACCACCACGTCATCGTAAACAATGCGATGACGACGACGTGTATTTGTCTTCATGATCTAGATGAGAACTAGGAGTGGGTTATCTAGCCGCGGTAGGTGGTGGTCGATACCAGTGCCATGGATCAAGGTCAAGAAAAAAATAGAATTTGCATCTCTCACGAGCCTACCGCGTTTTTTTTCTCGGGTTAACGACCTTTTTTCTTCTGTCGTGTCGTCTTTCCAAAAAAAATGGCAATCGATCTACGAGCGGCGGTCATGCGAGGAAATCGCCGACAATTCTTAGCTCCCGGGTCGGCCTTTCAAAGCCTTCCGCCACACGTATTCAAAAAAGAATCGGAATCAAAGATTCAGTCGAAATGTCGAAAAGCTTCCGATCCGCTATCTAATCAATTACAACCGCCACTCAAAACCTATCGTATGCACGACAGTTCCAAAGTCGCAGCAAAACAAGTGCATGCTAAGCATGCAGCCACTAATGGTGCCGGTCAGTCAACGAAATCCCCAACTCTCATTTCCAGCCAAGGTATGTCCAACCAAGACGCGGACAATATGCATGCATTAGAAACGACGAAATGTGCCGAGACAACAGAAACTAAATATGGAGGATCTATTCAAAGGCTTGTGTATTGGCAAGCAAACATTTGTCATAAAACCAAGGAATTCCGTATCAATTCACGCCGCACACACGACCAAGCCAAAGCCAGTGCCGAAGCATATGTCAAAGTATGTAACAAGGAATCGTCCACCAGCGGCAAGGGCTATGTCAATCTCTATGCTTATTGGAAAGTTGTCATCCAGACCGACTGTAAGATACATGTACGGCGATTTGGAGATAAAATGTACGGATCATCTGAAGAGGCGAAAGCCGCTGCTGAAATGCATCGTAGAGAGCAATCCGACAAGTTCAACCAAACAACTATAACAACGATTGCCGTTCCGGAATCATTTCAAATGTTTATGGCCTTGTTCTGGGACGGTGATGGATGCATATCAATCCAACTTGATAAGAATCCAACCTTCCGCGTAGACTTTGCTCAATCGCGCACTTCTGGGGTGCCTCCGATTCTCGTGAAGATTCAATCCTACTATGGCGGTCACATCACGAAGCATCTACAACCTGCGCCACGCCGAATGATGTGGCATTTGCGAATTTCTGGTACTAAAGCAGAAAAAGTACTGAATCATTTGGTCGCACGCTGCGCCTTGAAACATCAACAAGCTCAAATCGGTCTTGAATGCATACAAGCTTTGAAATCATTAAATGGAAAGTTTGACTGGAAAGACGCGAAAAAACGCTTAGCTGGTCTGCGTACCAACTACGCAGATACAGTTCTCCAGTGTGACAAGATCACCATACCATCGATTGCTGGGTTTTTTGACGCTGAAGGTTGTGTGGGTGTGTATCAACAAGGGGTGTATCTTGATTTCACGCAGGAAAGCTGTCCGCGACTTTTGGAAGCCATTGTACGGTTTTTGTCAACGGTAGCGATCAAAAGCTGGATCTATGGGAAGGGCAAATCCTTGCGCATTTCACAGAGGGACATTGCCAAACTCGCAACGTTATTACTACCGTATTCGATCGTGAAGAAGGATCAACTCGAGCTTGCAATTGAATATCGACGACTCCAGCTCGTAAGAGACAGTGTCGAAAGACGTCAAGAGATTTCCGGTCTATTGAAGACACTTAAACGAATCTAAAATTTCTTTTATTACAGTATATCTCGCGGAAAAATAGATGTTATATAGTTACACGAACTTAGGCCATTTCCATGGAAGTGAATGCACGAGACAAACTTCCCGGAGGCGGTGCGAACGGATGTCTCCGCGACCAATCGTGATGCTGCCACGGATTGTGCCACGGACGCCAGCCACTCACCTCCACGCCACATGCGTCACAGACGCAACGATCGCGTTTGATCATCATCGGACGAAACACAAATCCCGCTCGTTCAATGTGACGACGCAGATGCGGAGAGTGTGGCCACTGCACGCCTCGTGATTGCAATTCGCGAAATTTCGCAAAGTTGGTTGGATTCATGTTGATCAAGAAGCTCACTGTTTGCTCGGCGGCCTTGAGGAACGTCTACATACATACGCACACATATCAAAAGACGACATACCCACGAACGACAAGGCATCGAGACAACGTACCATCGAATCAGCCATCCATTTTGAATCCTTCTGCAAGACCGCAAGCACGCGTTCCAGCGTTCGACCATCACTGGCTTTCCCCATATGTTTCTTTTCAATTTCCAGGACCCATTTAGCCCGCGTAAAAAGATTCCGCAAGATCATCTGACTAATCTCCAAGAGATTATCGACCTTTCCATTCGTCGTCGTTAAAGCGCTTTTCGTGTCCATGGCAACAGAACGAACCGCACTGCCACTACCGGATGACAATGGTGTCGAGGACGACGATGACGATGATGCATCTAATGTTGCGGCAGTTGATGGTGTACCTGATGATGATGATGAGCTGGACGGCGGGACATACATGGTACGTGTCACGTGACGTCCGAAATTGCGTTCAATAGCACGAGCTTTGCGTGCATACATGTCTTGATCCGTCATGAACTCTTCGACGTGTTTCCACCCACCGAGTTGACCCGATGCTGACAAGACTTGCGTCAAACGTACTGCCGATTCACGGACTTTGTTCGTGGGATCACATGCCACCACCTTGGCGCGTTGTTCAAGTGCCCGCACAAGTGACAAGACTTCACGATCGCTGGTCGAATATTGCTGTTGGGGTGGCGGTGCAGATGGCATGGCTGGAATGGGTGCATACATCCCAGCCGCCGTCCCCATTGCAGCCGTTGCAGTTGCTGGAACAGCTTGCGGAGCTTGCGGTGCATCAAAGAACGCATCAACTTCTGGGCTCAGATCGACAGTGGTCACTTCGTACACCTTGAGATCGGCATAATCAGGAAGCCGGGTGTCTGCCGTACTACTATCTTGATTTGCGAGAAAGATCGCCGTGTCCAAATCATTCTGCGTCCAATCCACGGCACGTTTCTTGATTGGCCTATACAAAGACTGTCAGTCATGCATACGACACAACCAAAAACATGACCGCGTGCACACGAGCAATTACCGTGATGAGACGTCGGGAGTTGAAGAGACTGACGACGGAGTTTGATACATGGGCTGTCCTCCAGGCGAATAGCCAATGACTGGATCGCCTGGACTTGTTGGGATGAATGAATATATCACTTGTTGTGAACCGATTACTGGCGTTGACGATGACGATGATGATGATGATGATGATGACGATGACGACGACATAGACATGCCATGGGTGAATCCGAGTGGAACGGGACTAGAGGTTTGTAGAGTCGGTGCTTGTTGTTGTTGTACCACAGCAGCGGGGCCAACAACGGGTGAAAAGGCAGATGTACCCACGCCACCCATCGAGGGAATGGACGATACACCAGAATACTGATAAGCACCTGCACTCGATGTAGCAGCGGCAGCGGCGGCTGCGGCAGCACCAGCATTGTCTGTCCCAAACTCGTATGGCATTTGAGGTTGCATTGTGGTCACACCTCCACCACCACCACCGTATTGTGAACTAGAGACCGATACAGTGGATGCATCTGAAAACGGGCGCTTGACACTGCTGGTGCCACGCGGAATTCCGCTCGAGTTGTTTTTCTTTTCTGTTTGGGCTTCTTTTTCATCCTGCAAAACAAACCAAAATCACTATGAATGAAGTGTTTGGGATGGTGCAATGTGAGGCGTGAGTGTGTATAAGTGGGTGCGTACTCGATCGTCTTGATATGCGGCGACACGGGCCAGTTCAACTTCATCACGGTCAGGATCAGGTTCCACCACATCCAACCAATTGGCACGAATTTGAGTGACTGCACGAGATGGCGAAATGTTAATGTGACCACGTTTGCGCTTGTACGTAAAGAGCGATGCGGTAAAGCCCCATCCTTGTGCAATGTACTGATTGACAAGACTGCCGTCGGGAAAGGTGATGTGCAAATGATAGATGTGTCCTCGTACCACCTTGAGATACGAATCTTCCTTGTGTCGCTTCAAAGCCGTTGTCTTTTTGACCCACACCAACGCATTGGCGTCGGGTTCAGAACGATCCGCATGGAAAGCAATGACGCGTGGCGTCAATGTCGGCGGGAATCGACAGTGTTGCATGACAACGCTGTACCGATACTTGTCATGGGGTTGACCATTGAACCACATCAACGCACGGCGCTCTTTTGGAATGGGCTCTTCATTGGATTTCTTGACAATGGGTGTCTTTTCGGCACTGTACAGATTCATTGTAAATTGCCATTGGCCAGCCATTTGCGCCTGGTAGGCTTGTGCAGGCGAGGTCGACGGTGGTGGACCAAAGTGAACGCACAGCCAGCATGGATGACAAGTGGACTTGACGCCGGCAGTCATGGAAGCGTCAGCCTTGTCTTGATTGCTCCAATCCACAAGTATGGTCAGTGCCAAGGCCTTGGGTCGCGGTGGTAACGAAGCCATCGCCATCGACGTTTAGACACAATTCTCCTCAAAATGGATTGAAGAATGAGTTCGACTTCAAAGCAGAATATGATGCTGAAACCAGTTACATAGAACCGTTCTGAATTGATTGCAATAACTACTCAAACTACTTGACATTTCAAAGGACATGATCCCATCCGCGCCGACAGAATATTCCTTGCTAAAAAAACCGAGTCTACCGCTCCTTTGTTGATTGATCGAAAAACACATGTGATCGAAAAACACATGTATTCTATTGTTCTATAACGTGTGTATCCAAAGGAATCATGAGACCGCAAACGCATGCGTAAAAAGTACACAAGTCGCTAGCACTCTAAGCAGCTCGAACTCTAGGAAAACAAGGTATAGAATTCAAACAAACGACGAACAATTTGATGAAAGATCGTGCCGCCATCGGACAAGTAGAAAAATGGCATGCCATTCGCAGTGCCCTTGACACAATTCAAGTATTGTGTGAGGACCGCCATCGCGGTCGGCACCACCGGCAACGCTCCAACCAAGTCCGGTGCATTGTTGTCTTTCTTGCCTAATCCAGCCGCCTGAAGTTGCTGCATCAGAAATCGCCGCTGTTTACCGATTGGATTGGCAACATCCAGCAACTTGCGCAATTCACACTATAAATGCACCAAGGATGATGAGATAGTGGAGGAGATGAAAGAAAGGGAAAAAGAAAGTAAATACCGCATCTGTATTGTCGGGATGGACGGCCTTTTCGAGCAAGGCGCGCACAACACCGCGGGAAGACAGAGCCAGGTAGCCGATACCTTCTTTGTCTCGGAGTTGCATCTCTTTTTTGCAAACCTCATCGTACCACGGATCCAGGATGGCACGCGCTTTTTTCGTCGCCTCCCAGTTGTAGGCGGCGGGTAAATAGAACGTCGTTAAATTCGATGGATCAAACTTGGGTGACACGCGATACTCCTTGTAGCGTGTCCCGTCGCTCCCCGACTCGGCCATACTGTCGGTCCATTCCCAGTCATCTGTCGCGGCAGCAGTGGCGGCTTGGGGATTCACACCTTTCGTGTCTAAATATACATCAGAACGCATGCACGCATACATGTATTAATGGCGTAATGGCGCACCAACTAGGGACACTGGACCTGTCATGACTTGCTAATGTGGAGATGAGTTCGAGAATGACTCTGAAATAGTCATGTTGATACGTCAAGACAAATTTTGGATGTTGATTTTTTAGAAACGTGACGAGTTGCAACATCCAGAAGGGATTGATTCCACGTTTGTTTTTTTTTCATTATTTTTTTTTGTTCATCGCATATGACATCAACAACCGCATCAGCGGCGGTTGCGGCAGTCCGCGCATCCAGAATCGAGAAGCTACGCGTCAATATTCGCTCATATCAGCGCGCTTTCGGTGAATCCGATCACGACGATGACAAGCACTCGACCAAAAAACGAATCAAACTGTATGATTCGTTTTGCGCTTGGTTAATGTCATACACGCCTGATTGATTGTGTAATGATTTGAACAGAGAGGAATCGAATGCTGACGGTAATGAATCATCGTCGTCGTCGTCAAGGACAAGCGGAAATGCACCGACGATCGAGGCGGTGAAAGAGGCGTGGACATGGTTCGTGACAACCAGTACCAACAAGCAAATGGAACAAGTTTCAACATGTGACGTGACGCCCGGCATGTGTTGGGCATGGTTGCGACCACCCGTGCGGCAACCGCAGACCGGTAAAAAACGCCAAGGAAGGATTTTGAAGCCACGTGAACTACGCGATGCATGGAAATCCCGAGAAGCTTGCTATCTCGGAACGTGTGTGGGCTCGACGTGTGAAATGTGTCATGCACCAAACGCCTCAGCGTTCCGTGTCGAACTGCATCGCAATCTGACGGCACTCGTGACCAATGAACTGCGTCTCGAAGTGGCTGAAATGCGGGCCGATGCGGCACGGTCGGCGTCTGAAACGCAAAAAGCACATGCCCAGGACAGGAAAGAAGAGCTCGAGCATTTTCGTTCCATTCATGAACTCATCACAAACCCCAAGTACGCACATTCATTGGTCATTCGCATCAAACCCGTCACCGGATTTGGATTTGTGGCACATTCTTGTGGGTATGGAAGTGGGCCTCATTCCACGGATATTTTTGCGGTGTGTGATCCACAAGCATATATCGAATGTGCGGCTTCATTGGAATTCATCTTGGAAAACGACTACCACAAGTTCTATGCATATGAATACGTCCCAATCGAGCCAGGTGCGTTTCTCCAAGTGAAGGAGGAACGAGTAAAAACAGGCGATCAAATCAAACGACCGCGCGTATGGAGGGAATTCGGGCTCTTGGTCAAGCCACAACACCCCGTCGAGTTTAAGCAGCGCGTGTATCCATCGGATCAGCCATGCTCAAGCATGGCGGAGAAACCTTTACTCGCGGCCATCAAACAACAAACGGAGACTGTGATTTCCTTACCGACGTCTAATATTCTCGCGATGTACGCCGAGGAATCCGATCTCCGACACGGTCAAAAAACATTCCAGAACTCGGGGTGGTTATCCACATTACGCACAGATCCAACGTCCGGTATCGTGAAAAGTCAAAGTCGATCATATGATCAAGTGTCTCGACATCAACTATCGTACAAGTATGAACTTCTCGTTAAAGAATCGTATTTACGCTATCGTCAACCCGCTGTTGTCCGCGACGTGTTGGCCACTTGTACAGCTCTCATTCCGCCCATAGCTCATGTCATTGTCCAATTCATCTAGTCGGTGGTCAAACAATAAAAATACGTTATTTAGTCGATTCTTTCATCTAGTCGGCGGTCATCTAGTTGCGGTCATCTAGTCTGCGGTCAAACACATTAACGTCGTATATATATATATATATATATATATATATATATTTACGAATACATTACCGTCGTATATATTTATGTATCGTGCATATTTATGTATCGTACATGTACACATGCTATCCGACGCGGCCACGGCCACGGCCTCGCCCACGTTGTGAATTGAAGAATCCGTGCGGCACGATATCCGGCATTCCGATGCTTTTATGAACGTCATGCCCCGGACACACCATGGGTTGACCACCACAACATGTGCATCCTGGAGTGACTCGCGTGGTAGGGTCTGGGCTATTCTTTTGTCCACTTGACCGAGTTGGTATTGACGTAGTAGACGCAGTTGACCCAGTCGTTGGCAAGTGCATATTCATTTCGAATTGATCCCAATCATTTCCAAGCGCCGCATCTAGATATAGTGACGAGAATCCGTCAATTCGGGTAATAAAAAGTCGAGAAATCGGTGACCCAGAGACTTCAGCTTCTTTCCACTTGTCTTGTCCAAGGTATCGTGTCCCAAAGAACGATTGAAGCGACGGTTCGGATTGAAGCGCCTTGGCTGCTTCGGCTTTGGTTTTGGCACCGCGACAAATGTCGACAATTTTAGTGACTTCTGCAATCGTCGGAACATCACCCATCGGCCGAGTCCGTAGCGTCGTCGTATCATCCTTGGCAACTGACGCCTTTGGACCATCAACGTCAGAGACCGTCCATGACTTGACACTCTGTTGTGGATCCTTGCCTTGTACTGACATTTGATTGATTGTGTTTGTTAGTTTGTGAGATTGGATGAGAGTAATATTCGGTGCTTTTCTTGGAAAAAACGTTCAAGTGGATGTTGGATATTCGAAAGCAATCAAACAACTCGTACACTTGGCGCTAGACGTTTAAACACGGCACGTTCTTCGCCTCCAGAAATGATGACGACACAATCGTCGCGTTCGACAATGTCCATTGTCTTGTCATGAACGATTCGTTCGAGATGAGGAAAACCATAGGCTCGAGCCGCTTCCGTTGCACTTGCGATGTCCTTTTCATGCACCAAGATTGCACCGACTGTTTTGCCCACTTGTTGTTGTTGTTTCTGCTTTGTACCTGTGTCGACTGGCGCCGCCGCCGAGGGAAAGGATGGTTGCAAAGCGACAAGTAGAGGTGCCGTCGCTGGTGCAGTTTTACACCGGTTGTGATGATGGCGTCCTCGATCGGATCCACCACTACCACCTCCTCCTCGTCCCCGACCTCGTCCTCGTCTCGTGTCTTCTTGTTGCTTCTTCATCCCACACGGTTTATTATTCTTGCAACACACAAAAACAGTCTTGGTGGATGCGAGACGAATCAATGATATTTGATTTTTTTTTGATTCACGCGATATATACAACTTGTTCAAATTGGATAAAGATTGGGATCGAGTATGTCACGACTAACATCTATCGTGTGCTGTCAAGGCATGTCATGGTCATCATGCAAACGGGCCGACCGATTGAATCAACACATTCGAGATCGGACACAGGCGTTATTGACGAATTCCAAAGAGTATCAAAGCACACTCGACGAATTGTTTGCCAATGTTTCGTTTCAACCACCGGAACTTGACGCCGAGTCCATGGAACAATCCGTGCGTGCGGTTGCGATGACCTGCGACGCGACCAAGACCTTTACGCCGCTACCGCCGCCTCCTCCAGCTCAACAACCACTTCAACATGTCGACACGCTGCATCAACGTGCTACAGCGACATTGCATTCCGGCTCCGACATGAAACATTTACTGTTGCCGCCGCGATGTCATGCCGTTTCGCCCACGCCTCGAAATTCGCCCGCACTTGCCGCCGTGACTACTCGACCGGTCACGGTGACTGGAAGTGAAACCCATGCAAAAACACAGCCGTCGAGTGATCATCGTATCACTCGGGATATACTGTATCACCTATCCTCTCCTGCGTTTGCATCCGTTGATGATGATCCATTGATTTTGGAGCTTGGAGGTGACCTCATCGTCTCGTGCTAAAGCACAGTACTCGCGTATCGTGAGTCGAATGTACAACAATTGTATTAGTTATGATGTGTTCAATAAATTTGAAGTGATTGTATTTTTATCGATCTTCCCATATTTCTCCGATCGGACACCCATGTTCTTCATCACCAGTGTGCAGAACGAGTACGAGCGTTGCAGGGGGTGCATCGTGTTCGTCGACAACCGCTTCATAACCAAACGGTTCTGGGAATGCGGAATGTACCTTGTCATCGGTAAGACGTGGAAATCGGTAACGTATATGATATCTTCCACCCATATATACACCATACAATTTATCCGGTTCCTTTGCATGCAGTCCAATGGAACGACCGCATTGGAGACACAGATCATCCACCTCGGGTATAAGTTCGCCATCGGCAGACAATACAATTGCACCACCTCGGTGCTTGGATGCAGCGTGATATTCGTAACCCGTTGGAATATCACGCTCCATTAGCGCACCACGAAGGACGCCACAATCGACTGGCATAAACGGCTCCAAGCTGGCATGTGGTTCGAGTCCGGCATGCTTGCGCAGCGAAGCCTCGGCTTGAGCACGAGACAAGTAGACTGTCAATGGCACAGGTGCCGATCTCTTGCAGAAGGGCACATACCATAAAATGGCAATGGATGATGTATATGAATCGGCCATTTTGGCTAACTCAACGGGCATGCCTGAGATACATCTCACCGCATTGAGACGCTCTGACATGGACGAAACGCGTTGATTAGCAAGCTCGCGATCTTCATCAGCAATATCTTGACAATCGGGGCATATCCCATCCTCAACCGCCTCGTCACCACGACAACAAAGTTTTGTTGTCCCGCCGGTAGCGTTTGGAGCATGAAATGCCATTTTCAAACGTCGTTGATGACATGCCGCATTCTCACACCATTTGTCACACATGCAACGCTTGACACCATCATCGTCGTCGTCATCGGCATCTTTGAGTGTACCATTATCACTTGTGGAAGAAGAAGATGATGACGATGACGATGACCGAGGCGGCGGCGATGGAGACCGTGTCAACTTGGCACGCTTTTCATCTTTATGTTGATCGCCATGATCACCGGCAAGACCTGATTTCTCCAGTTTGCGTTTGCGACTCGGCATGTGTTTTTCATCCAAACTCATTGTGGAGTAGCGTTGATCAAATTAAAAATTTCAGGTCGATTATTTTTTTAAAAAAAAATGTGGTGAGTCTGTGTAAAGTGGACTCGACATGTCAGCGGCACCTGCAGCGGCAGCATCATCATCCTCATCATCATCGTCGACACATTTCATTGATTCTGATGAGGATGAAGATGATATCAGTTCTCCTTCTCCTCCGAGAAGAGAATCCTGGTTGTCTTCAACAAAAACAACCAGTAGTACTGCTAGAACTCACGTCATAAACGGCCTCAAGTACAATGGACGCGAGGCAATCGCGAAAATCATGTGCGAAATTATAATGGGAGTCAAGGGCGTATGTACTTCATGCCATTCTGAAACGTCTTCAACGGGTCCAACAGTTTGTCGCACATGCCAATTCAAGTCGGGAGCGCTTTTCACGACACCATGTTGCAACACGGTGTTGCGCGGGCCAGAAAGGGTTCCGGATGAGCAAGGGTGTATATATTGTGGATGCACTCACAAGCGTTTGAAAACATTTCAATGCATCGTGGCACACGACCATGACTTGATCATGCATGACCACGTCATGGTGTGTTCGCGTGAAGCGTGTCGATTGAGATTGAGGAAGGATACAATGTTTTGTACAAATTGTGACCGGTTCAGTTGCACGCGACATCGTGTTTCCTGTATGTTGTGTCCTCGCATCCAATGCCACGAGTGCGCACGTGTAACTCTGCCCTTGTATCAGCACACGGCTTTTATCGTCTGTCATCAATGTAGGACACGGATTGCAAACGAAATATTCACATTACGCTACTTTTTAGACATTGTCGACTTGCCTTGCATTGTCAGTAGCTATCTTGGCTGATTCCATTTCATTTTTTTTCTTGTGTCGAATCGAATTTTGTGTAACAACAGTCATCCATGGCTTCGACTGGACGGAATCCAACGCTTGCATTGGACGAAAAGCATCAGTCTGGTTATGCGTCATCAGGCAAATACGACGACTGGCTATTGGAACCGTTTGACATGTCGGATCCATCGATATGGACCAACGCCAATGGTGAAACATTTAGTTTTCTGTCAGGACGACAACGACCGCGAAAAACGACGTTTGCTTTGACGGCTCTCGGTCGATTTCTCCACCACGGTTCAAGGCGAGTTGACTTGTCCGAACATGCGCGTCACGATCCCGTGTCTGCATGCACATGCAACCCCGATGGCGATGATCCACGACAAATTGCATGCCGAGGCTGTGGGGTACGGGATTGTCCAGATGTTGATCCCAATCACTATGCCAAGACAGGATGCCCGTCATGTTCTCGGCCTCCACCTCTACTCGAATGTTACACATGTTCCGACCCGAACGCATGTGATCCAGATAATCTTCACTGTGTGAATCGCAATCGCGAAGACATCAAGATCGAACCAAATCTGCATTTTAGCGTCACTGCTCCACCTCCTGTGACTCTATCTCGCATATCTAGATTGGATCATGTACAGGGACGATAATAACAAATTTGTTGTATTTCTTTTTTAGGGACACTAATGTATACTACAACGTTGTATTGGCCGTTCCGGGACGCCGTCGATCAGCGGCAATCCACGTGTCGAATGCAGGACCCAATCGAAGCCACAGAATGTTTTCTTGTTGAAGAATCGCGGCTTCCGACACGGAAAAGTCAAACGCCGTGGCTAGCCACAATTGTACGTCTCCAACGATCCGTGCACCGTATCCGTCATTGTAGACGAGGCCGCGGTAGGTCTTCAATTGTCGCAACACTTCGCCCAAGGAGACGGGGGCGATCTTGACTTCCACCAACACGTGGCCCGACGTGCCATAGATGAGTCCGTCCAAGAAGCCGACATCCGTATACTTGACGCCTGCAGACGTGCGCCGAAAGGTTGCCAACGGCACTTGTGTCTTGTATGCAGCATCTTCCTTGACGTGACATTTGAGAATCTGGCTCAAGACGTCTTGCTTGGCAAGAAACGTAATGGCAAGATCGTGCTTTGGATCCCGGCGGTCAGGATCTCCCACTCCACGTCGCGCTGGTGGGGACGCGTCCTCCTTGGCAGCCTTGTTGTTGTCCTTCTTTTGGTCGCCGCCGCTGTTGCTGACGCTCCGGCTCTTGGGAACCTGAGGACTCGAGTACTTGCCCTGCGCGGTTGATTTGCGGTCTATCAAACAAGAACTCGTGGGGTGACACAAACGCAATAACACATGCATACCGGTCATACGGGGCTCGAGTCCGAAAAATGGGAAACAAGGAAACAGATGAGGTATTTTTTGAAGACATTTGGATGTTGTTTTCTTTTCAAATCACAACACAGTTGGTGTGCTAGCAAAAAGTGTCCCCGTCATACGGACATGTGAACCAGTGTTCACTAACGACACCGTAAATGGTATACTTGCCATCTCCAGTGTCATATTCATGATTGAACGTCGAAAATGACGCGCTCGCATGTGCGATAAACATACCAGCGTCGTGTTTTTTGTAGTCGCGTGTCCAGATCAGATAGGGTTTGGTGGATGCACTTGCAACCCCGAAAACCCTTACACGCACAATCCAATGTCTGGATCTCATCGTGCTCTCAGTCATGAGTTCTTGTCGCGATCTCCGCAACATCATGACATACACATTCGGACCACCCGGGTCTTGAGAATATAAATGAAATCCGTCGGCGTCCATCACGGGTGGTGGATGTCCGGGTGGTTGCCATACCAGAGCATAGATCTTGTCAGGTGCAGATTGTGCGACCCAAGACACGGTATCCTCATGTCGCGGTCGAACATACAAGGTGACACGATCTGGCGGACGTGATACGCGAGACACCGAGGATGCCTTGATGTCGGGGTCCCAGTCCACGAGCGTCTCGCGTTTGAGTTCCATGCATACGAATTTCGGGGCTCGACAAGCATTTACCCGCGTACATGCCGCATCCAAACATATTTCACACAGCAAACGTTCTCGACAAGCAGAACACCAGCTGAGGATCCAGCTCAATAATGCACACAATTCACGCATTTTGTCCTGTCTTGCACACGTCGTTAAATGGAAAAGGGTGGTGTGTATGATTGAAGAATCAAACAAATAAAAAAATCCTTTATGAAGATGTCTGTCTGCATACAAAAGTTGAAGAAATGGAGTCACCCGTTATCGAGAATGGCACGGTTCCGATGACACTCGAATGCATATTCAATGCACACGCCTCCACCGTCTCGACACAGTTGAAGATTGTCGGGGTGCTTTTCCCACTCTTCGAATGTCGCAAACGTCACGAGATCACGTCCCACCATTTCCAGGAATTTACCAGGAGTATCGGTCGAATTGCCCGTGCTTGCAAGCAAGTGAAGCACACGTGCACATTCTGAGCGTGTCAACCTCCCGCAGTGAGGATGATCGGGCACCTTGTGCTTCAAAGTCGCCGCGGCCATTGAATGACTGAGAGTCTCGGCATCTTCATTGCCATTCGCAGCAGCTCCGAGAATCAAGCGACTTGCAACGCTTCCCATGGTTTCTTTGTTTACACGACTACAATGAAGTCGTCGATGAATGTAATGTTTTTTTTCTGTCTTCTCCAGCCCAAACCAAAACAAACAACATAAAAAGAAAAAACAATCAGAAATGGATCCAGTCGTCGTCACGGGGTGCGTCTTTTTCGGGTTGCTACTCAATGGGTTGCTACTCAGTGCCGAGTACGCACCAACAACACTTGTCAGCGGATATGAAATCCAAATTATCATCCAGTGTTTGCCATGGATGACAATCTATGGTATTGCCGTCTATCAACAACCGTTTGCATACATTTATCTTGCAATGGTCGTCTGTCGAAGCTATATCGTGTACCGGGTTTTGAACGTATCAACTCATGCAGCATTTACCGCTGCATTGATGGTATATTTACTTCGATTCGGTATTCGGGGCCCGATGCGATTCTGGGGTCCGATGTATGGATACTGGCCAAGAAGATTATTTTCAATTCCCATTGAAATTCCGGTTGTGACCATCATTGCTTTCATTTTGGCCGTCATCTTTCCACACGCGGCATTGTGTGCAGCCATTGCATGGGAAACGGTGCCTTTGCTCGAATTGTGGAAGAATCTCATGGCTGTACGTTGTGGCGTCCTAGAAATGTTTCGTGACTTGAGACGCGCATATGCACCACACGTCGACGCATTCATCCGGTTCCAGACGTGCGCAGTACGAACCCTCGTACAACCAACACCGGCTCACGTCATTCGATCCGATCGTCCACCGATTCAGTGCGTGCTCCAAGTCTTGAAAGGCGTGCATGGATTGGCGGACATTGTGTGCGAGTATGGTCATGTTTTTCCGCTCATCACAACTGTTGCTCGTCGTCGAGACGCCAGCCGAGAAACATGTCCTGCACTCACAATGGACAAGATGTTCGTGGACATGGATATCGCCTTGACAGAATGGCTTGGTTCACAACGGTCCCACGGTACCATTTCGACACTTGTTCCGATTCTCGTCATGGATTGTGAACATTCGTTACATTCGCGCGTCATGGAAGACGTCATGCATAATGCATGGAATGACGAGACGAAGCGGGTGCTCACCGTCAATTCAATCGTTGTCTGTATCGGAGAGTATGGCATTTACATGATCATGCGGGCAGCGGGAATTTTTAAACCAATCACTATCCGTGCCATCTCACGGTATAGCGACATGCGATTTCCGACACATCTCTTTGGTGTACACGCATTGTACCCGACAGTTGCCTATTCTCGATTTAAAAGTGTTGAACTTGGAACCTGGACATTGTCTTGTTCAGGAATGCCGGCGGTTACAGTAGATGTAGTCTATGCGGATCGAGATGGGAAACCTGATCGGGCCCGTAAGATTGATCCGGTTCGATACATGGCGCTTTATGTAGCAAAATAAACCATGTCACTTTCGACTTGACATGTGCCGTGCTCGATTCGTTGCCCTCACGGTCTACGCCAAGACAAGAGGAATTTGCCCAGACCACTACTGCCCGCACGAGAGTATTTTTTTGTTCAAGCCAGACACTCGAAAAAAATACAATCCGAAAATGAATCGAGTCGTCGTCGCAACATGCTGCGTCTTTCTTGGGTTGCTTCTCATTGCCGAGTATGCACCGACAATAATTGTCATCCGCGATGATATCCATCTCATGATGCAATGTGTGCCATGGATGGCAATCTATGCCATTGCCGTGTACCAACACCCGTTTGAATACATTTACCTTGCAATGGTCGTCGGACGAAGCTATATTGTGTACCGGGTTTGTTACATGTCAACAACTGCATCATTTATCATGTGGTTGATGGTCTATGCATTTCAATTCGGAATTCGGAACTTCATGTATGAAACCTGGACAGTATCCGGAATTTATGTCATTGTAGCACTCTTTTACGCGGTCATCTTTCCCCGCGGGTCCTTGTGTTTTGCAATTACATTGAACACGGTGCATTTGCTTGACTTGCGGCGTTATCGCATGGTCGCACGGTGTCGAATCCTTCAATTGTTCCGTGATCTGAGACGTCAATATGCTTCGAATTTCGACACACTCGTACGCTTGCAGACGTGGACAGTTCGGACCCTCGTACAACCTGCATCGGGTCATACAATTCGATCCCATCGTCCACACATTGTTCAATCGGCGTTTGAAGTGTTGAAAGTGCATGGGTTGGCGACCCTTGTTTGCGACTATGGTCACGGGTTTCCGCTTGTCACAACGGTTGCTCGTGGTCGAGATGCACGGCGCGAGACGCGCACTTTGCTCGAAATGGAGGCGATGTTTTTGGAAATGGATATTGTCTTGACTGAATGGCTTGGTTCGAATGGTACGTTTGCCATTTCAGCACTTGTTCCCATTCTCGTCAGGGATTGCGGTCATTCGTTGAATTCGCGAGTCATGGATATCGTCATGCACCAGGCGTGGATTGATGAGACAGAACGTGTGCTGAACGCCAATTCAATCGTCATATGTATCTGTGAATATGGCATTTACATCATCATGCGCCCGGCCGGCAGTTCTAAACCGATCATCATTCGAACCATATCACGTGGGGAGGTTCGATTTCCGATGCATCTCATTGGTGTACACGAATTGTCATCGGTGGTTGCTCCGCCACGATTCAAGGATGGCAATATGGGTGGATGGACACTCTCTTGTTCAGGGATGCCGGCGGTTATAGTCGATGTTGTGCATGTGGATGAAGCCGGAGTCACATCACTTGCCCGCAAGTTTGATCCTATTCAGTACATGGCGCTTTATGTAGCAAAATAAAAAACACATCTCGCCAACAACGACTCGTCGGGTTAAGGAGTCAATTGCTCGATGGATTCGAAGATGCAGTCACTGCACGATCCGAGGACTTTACGGCCGCCGACGTTGGACACTTCCGCAGAGCACTTTCTTAGGACGTGGCAATCCCGAGGGGTACAAGTGGTGGTGTTTGATTTCGATAATACTATTTTGCAAGTGCACAGTCGAGGTGCAAAGCAAAGCAGCAATGAAGCGGAATTGAAAGCGTATGTTCATAAATTGCGAGATGCAATCAGTCCATCGTTCTTGGCGATTGTCCATACTGCAAATCGACTGCCACGACGACACCGTGTAAAATTGGGAATTGCGAGCTTTGCCGATGAACGTGTGATCAAGGGAGGTCAAGGTATTGGAGGTCAACGATTGATTGCACGGGTGTTGGAACCGTTCTTGACACGAGACGAATCGTCCATTCCAATCGTGGCCTTTAATCCTGCCCTTGACGTTCATGACGACGACGATGACGAGAACAAGACGAGTGACCAAGAGCGTGCAAACAAAAACATGCATTTGCTGCGGCTTGCACGCTTTTATGGGCTAACATCCCCTCGTCAATTGCTGTTGATTGACGATGACATGAACAACATTGAAGCAGCAAAACTCGAGGGCTATGCTACACTTCACGTTGTGGGATCAAAAGGCTTTCAATTGTAATTTTATTGTACTTGTTCTAGAAAAAACTACGACTTGGTAGCATTCGCAAAGCACGCCATGCTCGCGATTCCACCAAAAAAAGGAACGACAATGGCGGACAAGAAGATTGCATTGCCATACTCGAGAGTTGTCATGCCGCCAAGATCACGCGCCCACGCGTCCACGCATTCGCGTTTAGGATCAGGTGTAGACAGCAAAACTACTGTTTTCACCAAGTTGCGTTGCAACGCATATCCCGATGCAAGGCTTGCGGCGGCGAGCGTAATGCCGCCAAGTGTCCACGTGATGTATGCAGATGTCATCCACGTACTCATAAATTCGGAAGAATAAATGAATTGAATGAATGACACGGCTAAAGAAAAAAATGAAGGTGTATTTATTGTACGTGTCGACGAGCATCCAAGCTTCGATGCTCGTCGCTAGACATGAATGGGCATAAAAAGGCCGCAATCGGGATTTGGTGCCACTGTTTCCAGCGAGTGCAACAATCACTACAGATGTTGTGCAATGTAACCCTCTGCTTTTCGTTTCGGCTATATGCATAGTCCACATTGTATGCAAACCATTTGACAGCATACCCGATCGTCGGATGCCGATGCATACGGATTTCGGTGACGAGAACCCCGAGTTGATTCGACACGTGTCGATTGCGTCCATACTCTCCGCAGAAATTGCAATAATCATCATTCATCGATGCATCTGCCGTGTATTTCTGTTCCACATCAGCCGCACCACCCGCTGCATCACGATCATCATCATCTGATGATAAATACAGTTCATCAGGGGGTGGGGATGCAATCATGGCCTTGCAGAGCGCATCGAGTCGTTTGCGGGCATCGAAAATGCGTGCACTTGGTGTGCATTTACGATACTTGTCGCCGCGTGCAGCAATAAACACTTCGTCTTGATCGAGCATTTTGCACTGGACACTCGTCACGTCACATTTACGCTTCAACGCCTTTTCGTCTGCAATGGCCGTGACATATGCCGATTCGGCCGATTTTGTTTCGTGACTCATTTGAACGAGTCGAGTGCTGTGATCATAATTCCGAGACAAGTGAGAGAAGTTGAGGAATGAATCCTAGGGGTTGAGGAGTTGTACCGCATGCGCTTGAGAGACCGATGCAAGGATCGATTGTCAGTTGGGTGTGCTGTGTCACCATCATCACTGTCTTGTTTTTCCGATCGCGCGTGTTTTCCACAGTGTTTTGCACCATGTGATGAAGATGATGACGATGACGATGACGACATGGCTTAAAACACCGTGACAAATGACTAGGTGACCTGTCAAAACAAGATTAAAAAAATGATGGATGTTGGTTTTTAGTGCATCATTTTCTACAGTAACATCTATCGATCACACAATACTATGGTTTTACTCGCGAACGAATACCATTTCCTCCAACGTGTCGAACAAGTTTGACATATGCTGTGCATGGTAATTCGCTTTTGTTCATCTTGTGTATATGCGTGATCGACATTGTATGCAAACCACTCGGTATTACAACTGAATGCGGGTTCATTGTTTTCAAATTGCCAGTCCCAATCGATTTCCGTAACGAGGACACCGAGCTGATTCGATGCACTGCGATCACGTCCGTACGCTCCACAATAATTACAATAATCAACATTCGACGACGTGTCCGACTTGTAATGGCTTTTTTTGCCTGCCTTGTCGTCTTTAACATCCTCCCCAACCCCGTACTCATCCGTTTCGTCCAGTAATATGACCATTTCCTTGTGCAGATAGTCTAGGCGCCTAAGGCATTCAAAGATACGATGACTTGGCGGAAAACGATGGTATTTATCTCCACGTGCAGCGATAAATGATGCATCTTGAATAAAAATGCTGAATTTGTGACTCGTCTCCTCACATTTTCGCTTCAAGGCCTTTTCGTCGGAAAGGGCTTTGGCATGTGCTTGCTCCGCAGATTTTGTTTCCCGACCGAGTTCATCTAGTCGCGTGCTGAAACATCAGAAGCAATGAGAATCCATCAACACGCAAATGCACAAGAAAGAACGAAAAGACTACCTCATTCTCTTGAGAGACCGAAACATCGATCGACTGTCCAAAGGATGAGACAAGTCTACGTCATCGTCGTCGGCGTCGTCTTTTGATCGCGGACGTTTACCACAGTGTTTTGATCCGCTCGCCGAAGTCGATGACGAGGATGACGACGAATGCAACGCGTGCGACATTTGCGTTGAAGAAAGATTACTTTAGCTAACGCAATGGGCACCCAAAAGCAAAAAAAAAATGATCACCATCTTGATTCCTTGAGTGATCACTCGCATGAATACCAAAAATGTGTAAAATATCACGTCGGCATATACGTCATATAATAATTTTCCGAGCGGATTTAATCATGCAAATCCTGCCAAGACGCATCATGTTATTGGTCTATGGACACTGCTACAGTAATGAATAGCATCCATGATACGCGTGTGGAAAAGAGTTTTGGTGATCCTCAAAATCTTGTGATCCATTTTGAGTGGGTGGTGTCGAGGACCGGCTCGTCAGTTTTCGGGTGACACATCAATCCTAAATGAATTTCTTTTCTAAATTTTTCCTCACGCCTCACACCTCACGCCTCACGCCTCACGTGAGGCGTGAGGTGTGAGGTGTGAGGCGTGAGATCCGACGAATGATTTTTTATAGAAAAATATAGTTAGACGAATTATTTTTGTTTTACAATTCAATATACACTGTACTGTGTCATTTGTCTATTCGTCGTTTGCTTGGCCACGTGTTTCGTGGCCGCTTTTTTGAGCCTTTTTTGATTCATAATAGTGTGTGCGTATACGTGTTCGTAATCCAGGCGTGTCTGCATCCGTAACATAGCCGCATCCATCCACCGAACATCCAATTCGACCATTTGGAAGCACGACTGTACCGGGTACTTCACGTGCATCAGTCTCTGACTTTTGCTTCATGGCGCTCGTTGCATCAGATTTATCCGACTTGCTCGACTTGGAGGCCTTCTTTTCCGACTTGCTCGTCTTATCGGTTGATACACCAGGCTCTTCGGGTGCTTTCGGCATAAACACATGCTCCAGGTCATACGGTCCACCAGTCATATAATCTGCAATCGCGGAAGGATGGCGAAGATACGATTCGATGGTACGTGCTCGCATCATCCAATACACTGTTCGAGATGGATCACTTTTTGGTTCAATTCCACGCATGGTTCGATATGTTCCATCAAAAGCTTCTGCCAACTTGCGAGCACTCGTCAAATGATGATATGTTTCAGCAAGTTGCTCAAGCAAAGCGGCAATGCCCGGTTCTTGCGGCGCGTTTCCAAGTGCTTCTAAAACCATGGTCGAATAGCCAGCATCCAACGCAAGTTTGGGATCAAAATTGGAAGGACGTGCATTCCCCCGCTTCATGACATTCTCAATTTCAGTCAGCGTGTGCACAGTTTCTGGATGCCTATCTGAACGAATTGCTGCATTCTTGGCGGCATCCAATGCGGCTTCCATATTTCGAGGCCGTTGGGGAATCGATCCCGAGGCGAGCATGATGCTGGTCAAATGGTTGGCTTGCCACAATCCAGCATAATGAGCTGTAGTCACAAGTTCAACACCGAGCGGTACATCTTGTGGACAAGCACGCCCAATCATGTGTTGAACACCGAGTTCAAAAGAAGCTTGAAGTCGTGGACATTTCGTGGTGCTTCCAAACGGTGGTTTTCCAGCTGCAAGCGTCAGTAATTTGATTGCATCGGGATTTGTCTGGTCAACTGCAAGCAATCGCCGAGCAAATGCAAGACGCGCAGCGGGATCTCCATCCTTCATCACGTGCTCAAGAGTGGCGACACTCGCCGTTTGATCTTTGCCGATCGGCATACTCGTCTGCGTGGCACACTGTTTGTGAATGCGATTCACCACCGAAACATAAGCTTCAGAAAGCTTAGGATGAGTCTCGAAAGCCGATAAGGGAGGTCGTACAACCATTTCTCGTTCTTGTTTGATTGCCAGAACCGACACGTTCATGTTTTCATCCACAACCATCAAAGAATCGCAATTCACCGACAGACAGTGCAGCGGTGGCGGAACTGTTGTGTCAAACACATGCAATGTGCACACAAAACACGTCAACGGGTTCAACCAATACACATGCCGGATACGTGTTGATTCCAACACGATAAATTGCTCATTGTTGACGCAATGCGGTAGAAACACAAGTGCTGTTGCTGAGTCGAATCGTGCAAGATGGCCAGGACCGTCCACATGTCCAGACACAGTAGGATGTCCCGCCAAGAGTTCGGTAATTTCGTTATGGGCGCCGTGGACGTAGACTGCATTTGAACAGAGCAACAACATACGCATATGTCCAGCGGATACGATCATATCAATCACACTTCCGGATTCACGAGGAACATTGACTCGTGATAAGTGTTTGTACGATTCCGAATGAATGGGTCCTTCACGTGACATTGACGCATACGAAGGCAATTCGTTCGGTGCATACATCCACAGTTGTCGATCCCGTTCAACGATTCGCGTTGGAATCATATCGTTGGATCCGAACATGAACAACTTTGGACCTCGGAACGTGCTCGATCGTTCATCGTATGAAAACACGTGCAATAGACTGCTTGCAGTGGGCAAGGATGAAATTGGTGAGGTGAATGACTGTGACGAGGACGAATGTACCATTGCACATAACGATAAACAATCCATTTCGCTTGGAAATGTACGAATGAACGTTGCACTCGAAATCGATAGATGATCCAGCTTGGCGGGCATTTTCTCTAGAATCTCTTTCGATCGCCGCTCATAAGAAGATACCACGGCGGGAAGCGAAGAAGATGATGATGATGACGACTCCAATTCGAATGAAAGTGCAATCGCTTCCATCGATGCGAGAGCCATGTACATTTGTGGACGGTAATCAATCGGTGTTTTACGGACAACCTGCCCTTTCGCATCTAGAAAGGTGATGGATAATCGCGGCCAGTCTTGTACAAGAGCGGCTTTGGCATTTGGTAAATTAGTCGGCGCGGATGGCAATGACAGCAGTTGACAGTATTTAGGACCATCGTACTTGGCATGTTTGGCATCTTGTCGATCATCGGCATCATCATCATCATCGTCATCCTTGTCATGATGAATGCTCCGAAACGATCGTTTCACACTCTGGCGATTTTCTTGCACCCTCATCGAAAAAAATGCGTTTTAACATTTACCTTCAAAAAAACAACAGCCACATCGGTTCAATTCATGTGCGGCAAAAAATTTTATCGTATTGTATCGTCCTATTTAAGCAGCAATAGGTACGAAATCGGCTCTAGATCCACCGAAAATCGATCGCATCAAGCGTTCTACGGCATGTCCACTTTCTGGGTCAGGTGCCTCCATGGTTTCAATCATGCGCGTGTAGAAACATGTCGAGTGTGCCATCAACCGCTCGACCGTCACCGCAAAGGCATTGCACCATGAAACGCGCACACCTGTAGTCGGATACTTGCGATTGAGTGACAGCTCGTAAAACTGAGCAAACGTCAGTGGCAATGGCTGCATCGTCTGACTGTTGAGCGCTTGTGCATACTTGTGATGCTGCTGCAAGTGACCCGGTTCGCGAAACATGCCTGGATCCGTAGAAATCACAAAAGGGTCTGGTGACGATGCATATCGATCGAATTCATGTACGGGAAATGCCCAGGGAACATGTGCATCTGGATCCGACTGGGAAAAGACAATCGTGTCACCATCGGCCATCATGCCGGTACCGACGCCACTCCCCTTCTGTGCCTTCAACTCGAGCGCATATTCAAACACGCTTCGCCCCTCTCGGCCCACATTTGGCTGTACCCGCCAATCAATGTCGATCTTGTTTGAAGCCGGTACGCCATAATCTGCGGAGGTCTTGTCAGATGGACCGCGATGAATGACGACAATCTTACGACATGTGGTTGGAACACGACCAAGCCACTCGAGTCGCTCCTTGTAATGTGTCACGTGCAAAATCCATTGTCCCGTCTTGGTCTTGTTTTCCACCACTTTGCTCGCCGACACGGATGAATCGGATGCGTTGATACCAACAGATGTAGCGCTCTTGCTCGTGACTGCGGCGGTCCACGAAACGTGTCGATAGTCGCTCGTCACGATCGGTTCCGTCACTTTTTGTGAGGATGGAAAAAAGACTCGCGAAAGGGGCAGACGAATTAATCGAGTGGCATTCGTTCGAGGTGATAACCACGCAAGACGCTCCATGGAAGCCATGTCAAACCGTGCAACGTGCGTTTCACAATCGCGCACGGAATAGCTGATGATGATTTGTTTCAGTTCATCGGCTGCAGTCGGTTGCGTTTCACAACACAAGCCACTGACGTATTCCAACATTGGGTGGTGTACATAAAACCACTCGGAATACGCACGAATGCAGTGTCCATCCCGTTCGAGAAGCACAAAGCGCGTGGCAAAGAAGCGGTGATCGCCACGTGTAGGATCCGTATCATTGACATGCACAGCACACAACCACGCACTCCAATCTGCAATCCATACGGGTGCGGCCGACCCTTTCCACTTCAATTCACCCGCACGAACCAATTGCGAAGCCAGCAGTGAATCTTGAAACTTGGCTGTAGAGGGCGTCGATGACGGATCGCACAAGGCAACCACTCCACCATGCACATGATCGATGGCATACAAACACTTGACACATTTTCCGTCCGAGAGATTGGGTCCCGGGGCCACAAAGGGCAACCAATTCTTTTCAATGGAACGAATGGGCAAGACCGTGCGCTTGTTCGTAATGCGCCATCCACGTTCACCACCGTCTTTTTCAATGCGTTCAGCAGAACAGACGGCCGTGCGTTGATGTTGACCACGCGTGTCTTCGAGCGATGTCGCGAAAAACTCGAGACGCTTGCCGTCGCTCGAAACACTAAACAAGCGCGGATCTTCGAGACCGACATACGGAAACGATGCATCGACAAACGTTTCCGCCACGGGTTCATCACTCTGCACTTTGAATTCCATGTCATTGCTCAAGACCAAAATGCGTGTACGAGACTCGCCGTGGTAATTTTCATACTTGCGTGTGCGCACCGCCATAATCAATCGATCGGATGCAGACCCGAACGGCAAGATTGAAGCGTTCATTTCAAGAAAGCCGGGATCCACCTTGACTGGCACACGTACAGATTGCCATCCCGTCACAAGATCTTGCAAGCGACGCACGTGTGGTTTCAATTTCATGGCACGATCTGCAATGGTGGCGAGTTTCGGTTGCCATTCGCATGCCCATTGTGCAGCCAATTTGTTTTCACTCCCATTTGCTTCAAATCGACTCCATTCCGCGTCGTTTCCAATCCATGCCACGATCCGGTCTTCGTCTTTTTCTTGCTTTTCAGCCACTTTTTCAGATGCTGGTGGTAGTGTTGGTGGAAGAGGAGGCGGAGGAGGTATCGGTGTCTTGCTCGAGACGGCGAGCGACAAGGCTTGTCGCAAGGGTGTCGACAACCATTCGGGCATTGGGAGCGAAAAAACACCGCATTTGTGCTGGGCAACAATTTGTTGAGCAAGTTTGGTAGCCTCCTTGTGGTGGCGCGTCTCGATGAATCGGCGCACGACATGAGCCAAGTGATACGTGTTTAATGTCGGCATTCGATAATTCAAAAAGAGCTGCTTGTAATCACCGGCCGTCACTTCGAACCATTCGGGATGTCGATGATGGACCAGACACAAGCACATTTCCTCCCCGTGGCCTCCTAAAACCTGAATATGTCGTTCTGCGACTTGCAGCATCTCGGCGCAATACAATCGACCAATGTCCTTGCCCATGGTCACAAACGTACCCGCGAATCCATAACGATACGAGGCATAATATTCTCGAAGCGCTGGTGAAGTGCATGGCGGTTGTTTCAACAAGGATTCATCCTTTGTCGCTGCGTCAACACGATCCAGCAAATCGCGGTCAACCGAATTGACGGCCATAACCACCACCTTGTCGACAGGTACATTCTCCTTCTTCAAGCGGTCGAGCACCAAGGCATGCTCGAATTTCTGGCTTTCAAACGCGCTGCGGCTTGCACCAAAATCAATCCACGCAAATGCCGCCGTCTCGAATGGATCATCTTCAATTGCCTTCGACAAAAGCAAGGCTTTGCTGCATGTCATCAAGTGCACGGACGCTGAACTGCGACGATCGCGTGTCGGCCAATAAATCTCCCTCTGCTTGTTCAGCTGGTCACGATAACGCATCAGTGGCAAGTCTTCGGTTGTGATGCGCACAATTTTGGTTCGGTCGGCGAGCCCGCGTCGTCGCCGCTGTTCTTCAAATGCATCCGCAAGCGATGTATGGAGAAAGGCATACACGGGAAGGGACGTGTCAAACATTTCTTTCGCCGCGGGTAAATAGTGTGATGACGGATGCGCTGTATTTGGTTCCAGGTCGCCGAACGGGATGTATCCCGTGACCAGTGTAATGCTGTATGCAAACGGCTTGAGAACATTGTGATGATTTGTTTTTTCTCCGGCCAGGTCACTAAACGATGCACGAGGATGTGCCAATTGCGGCGAAAAGACAAACCATTGAGATGTTGGCTGTAAAATTTTTTTCCAATGGATGTCATGCATCCATAACCAGTGTTGGCGGGTCTCAAGGAGCTTGGGAATGCACTCGTCCCAACATGCCAATAATCGGTCATACATTCGTTCGTGCACAATATATGAACACGCGCCGTTTGCATTCGTCACGCGATTCACCACATCATCTTTAATTCCCGTGGGAGTTTCGTGCATTTCTGCTGGAGATGCACATAGCATGCACACATCGAAATCCGGGTGCAACTCAAAGAAGCGTGGCAAGTTGCGGTGGACAATGTGTATACGTTCAATAAAGTCTTGATCGTCTTCCACGATCCACACATTGGTCCATTTCTGCTCTTTTGCACGCCTCAAGACGGCATGATGAGAACGTGCGCATGCATAGAATGCGGGTTCATCTCCAAACGGTGTAATGGCCGTAAACCGCTCAATCTTAGATGGCGGGACACCCGCCCGAACAAATTCCGCCTCGACTTCACGCTTCCGGTCCTCGCGTTTGGTCACGTTAATGTACACGACCTTGCATATTCCAGCAAAAGCGTCTGCAAAAGTCATTGTCACGTTTACTGACTGGATGAATGCCGCTGATCACTGTTTAAAAAAAACGGGGTATAAACACACCCATTTTTTGAGAAATAAACTCACGCGCATTCCAGAGATTTGGGTTATCGTGGTTTGTTTGTCCATGGCGAACGCAATGCCGAATCCGCCAACGGATCGTCAACTCCATTATCTCGAACAATACCGACAGATGGTTGAAGACATGCTTGCTAAAATACCAGATGTGTCTAAAACGGTTGACCGGCTCTACATGCTTGAGCTACAGCGACAGCTTGTTCAATTGTACGAAGAGACGGATTGTCCAGGAACGGATTATAAACTCAAGATGTTGGCCGGTACGGATATTTACAGCACTGGGTCGCGTGCTCGTATTGAGTCCACCAGTGGAGGAGAGTCGTGGGCCAAAGGGGTTGCAACATTGTCGGAAAGCTTTGTGCGCGGAATTGGCAAAATTTCGGTTCCGGATCGTATCACGTGGTCAGCTTACGGTACGGTTGGAATGGTGTCGTACTTGATTGCACACCAAGGATTGTATGTTCGCTGGTTCATTGCCGATGGTGTGCTTTATCGTTTTTCGATGTTTATCGCGGAGAAGGAACGTCATCACGAGTTGGCCGATATCGACACGCGCCCCAAACTGAAATTCGTCCGACTCGGTCCTGGACCGGAACAGGAAATTGACATTCCTGCGGACATTGATCGAACGAAGTTGCCACCGAACCCGATCAATGACATGATTCTGTTTGCACACCAAGTGCGTGAACAAGAATTGCTCAACCCCAGATTTCTTTTAGATGACTAGCATAAAAAAATTCTTGTTTTGAAGGAGAGAGAAACGGTCTTGTCCGAATGGCTGGCAAACAAATCCCATTCGTTTCAGAGAATGGCGTCACGTCGTGAAACTCACCGAGGGTTCCGAGTCCGAAAGGCCGAAAGAGGTGGCCATCTCCAATTGGTGTTTGTTCAATTTCATCCACGCAAAGTCCAGTACAAGTGTTGCAAGGGGAAACAACAAAGTGGTCCTTTCCGCAATCCACGTCACTGTTTGTGCACGAATGGACAAGTGATTGGCGACCGCGCGTGGTACATCAATACTGAATGACCAGATTACTGATGATTGGTTGGCTGTTGTCGGTGAAGGATCGTCGCCCACGTCCAAACCATCAAGCCTCGTCATTGTCCATGGGGTACGAAAAGTCCTCGGTATCAAATGACATGGATCGAGCATGACCGATGGTGTCTTGAACATAGCCGGGCTGCAGAGAATGCTCTTGTTCGTGTCGCTACGTAAACTCTGTCGTCTCAGATGGTATTGCTGTAGTTCAGTTGCATTAAGCGATTTGAAATCCTCGTGAATGGGTAAACCATCAAGTATAAATTTTTGTTCCGGGAGAGTTCGCCGAGCAATCTGGGACCTCTTCGAACTGATTTCATCGCGCATTAAACGTATGTCGCATTCAAACCGCTTGAAGACGAAAGATTGATACAAACAGCGATTATCATATGATACCTGGTATCCTGAGACGTGGATACGGGCATGTTCGAATGCAGGATGGCAGCGTGACTTGTGGTGCTTCGAGCATGTCGAAGAGCGCAGCATTGAATGTCCATATTGATTCGAAACGCGCAAGGTTCGTGTTTATCCATCGATCCATGGCAATCCAGACGTGTGCCAGACTCGTAATGTCACGATCCAATAGTGCATTCAGTGACAGTTTTGAGAACCACAATTTCGGCATTTTCTGCATGCCAAACCATGCCCGGTAAAACGGTATATGACGATCAGGCAAGGATGAAAATAGGACTACATCCTTATTGTGCCGTTGAATGAGAGGCGTTGTTGTCCACAATCCACCAGCCATAGTATATGTACCGAGTGGCACACGTGCCGCGTGACACGCATGAATGGCCGTAACATGTGCACGCTCAAACTCGGCACTCAATTTGCAATCCATGAGACATTGTGCACGGAAATGCCAGAAATTGTCCGCAATCAAACTGCGACCTGGCGTCGAATACATGCTCGTCTCGGCTGCCGTTAAAGCTGCAACCGCATCCTCGCGATCCTTGAAGTGTATGGAAAATGCCTCTTGTCGACATGTCTCGAACATCGCCTTGGCCTTGTCAGTTGCAACTGTTCGTCGCATCTCGCCATGACTCTTGCCATGGTTTTCAAGCAATGATACTGATGACGACGATGACGATGAAGATGATGATGATGACGATGACGATGACGAAGCCGATACTGATGACGACGATGACGACAACGATGCTGATGAAGATGTAGAAGATGTTTCACTTGGCGTGTCGGTGGACGTGGTTCGGAGTGCTGGTGCTGGAAGAACTGGTGCAGTCGAGTCATCCACTGCCTTGCGTTTTTGGCCGCGGCGGCGGGCGTGTTTGGCATCCATCGATTGCCGGAGTGTGATATCACACTCCGAAAACAGAGTCATTTGTTTATCATGAAAAAAAAACGTGTCGATACAATGACTAGGAAAGATCAAAAACAACCGAGGGTTCTGAATCAGAGAGACCATGCGATGCAGCCATTTCCATTTGCGCTTTATCGATTTTGCGCCACGCAAAGTCAAGTGCGAGCGTTGCGAGTGGCATCAAGAGACTCGTCGTATCAACGATGCATCGTTTCGTGCATGCACGAATGCGCAGGTGGTCAGCAACTGCCCGGGGCACGTCAATCCCGTATGACCACACAACAAACCCGTGCATACCTTTGTGCATCGTATTTGGATAACTATCAAGGTTCCTTTCAATCCAGTTGGTTCTCAGCATTGTAGACCTTTGTATCTCATGGCGATCCAGGTGAACACACGGTACATTGAACATCGTAGATGTGCATATTTGGACGATCCGCGCTCTCTGAGAATACGCTTGCTGGTCGAGATATACTGTCTTGTCGAGATGAATGTGCAGTCCTTCCAGAGTGATGACTTTTTCTGGTTGTGTGCACCGCATGACGATGATGCCACCAATCAAACAAACCAAGTGAACGTCATTTTCGAACCGTTGAACAACAATGGAACGACGGTCCGAGTTCGACGGATCTCTCTGTTGATATGTATTGGGTTGCACCAAGGGATATGGCAATGTACGCAAACACGTGGGAAGCGGTACTTGTGGACTTTGAAGCATGTCAATCAAACAACCGGATAACGTGGAATACGACTCGTATGCTGGCAGAATCGCGGAGACATATCGATCAAACGTCATCCAGGTACGTGCAAGACAAGCAATGTCGGAATCCGAAAGTTCATGTAGTGGGAGTTGCAAGCTCCACATTTCCGGCATACGGGAGACAAACCGATACGCATACTTGAATGGAGTGTAATGCCATTGGCTCTCGGGTACGTGCCGTGTGATGGTCTTGTCCAATTCAAAATCCGCCGTTTTCGTCGAAGTTGGTTCGTGCCGTATAATATATGTACCGACAATCATTGCACGTGCCGGAGAGAAGAATGCTTGAACGGCCTGTTCGTGTGCACGTTCAAAGTTTCGTCCCAACTTGTGTGCTTCCAGACATTGAACGAAAAGACGCCACTGCCTATCGGCAAGATATCCGCGAATCGGTGTCGCATATACACTTGATGACGCTTCCTTGAACGCTGTCGCCGATTCCAACCGGTCTTTGAAAGTGATATCCGATACCTCATCACAAAGGTGATTGAATAACATCTGCTCTTTTTTGGCTGCGCGCATCCGTCGGAGATGCCCATGACTCTTGCAATTTTGGTCTACTGTTGCTGATGTTGCTGATGACGACGACGACGACGATGACGATGATGACGACGATAAAACAGGTGCTGAGGAGGTCATTGTCGGTGGTTAATAACCGGGAGGAGAAAAAATCGAATCATGTTTGTTGAACAACGACTAGAGTCTTGAGCACCGATTCAGAATAGCCGTGACGACTAGCAAGACGCAATACACGCAATCGCACTTGCGGGGTCAATTCAAAATCGGGACGCCGTGTCAAGAGCCACAAAAAACGACGGGAAGGGGAGCCGACAATGGCGGCCTGATACGGCTTGGTTGGCTGCCGTTTGTTTTCCAAGACTGCAAGAACAATGTATGGAGCCGGTGGCTGTTGTGGACTGAACCGGACACGAAGTGTTCCCTCTGCTTGCAAGTCGATTGTTGCTTGACCAATACTCGTGCGCCATGAACGTGTGCGCGGATCCCACCCACGATTCGTCACGCGAATCGCATTCGTTTTTGTATTCGAGGTTGATGATGACGATGACAAAGAGGATGCGGGCGTAAGCTCATAGTCGGCAGTTGTCTTGATCAATCCGTCTTCAAACGGTGCGGGTAGACGCAACTGTTCATACCACTTGCCGAGATATCGCGACCAGTCGATCGGAATACCATTCATTCTTGTGTCTAACTTGCTCGATTATCTTGAATTTACGTGTAGTTATTTGTACATTGTCTAATCTAGAGTGCATTGAATTGAACGGATGGTTCAGTATCGGAAAGGCCGTGAGAAGAGGCCATTTCGAGTTGGACGCGATCAAGCATTTGCCATGTGAAGTCGAGGACGAGAGTGGCAAGTGGCAACAATAAACCAGAAACGGCATAAATCCATCGATGCGTTCGGGCGCGAATCGCGAGATGATCTGCAACGGCGCGCGGAACATCAATGCCAAACGACCATACCACTCCCGCGAGATCTCTTTCCAATTTGCGACTGCGATCGATATATTGCCACTCCCATGGCGTACACAAGGTTGTGCGACGCAAACTTCGGCGATCGATCCCAATGGTTGGTGCCGTAAACATTTTCGCTTTGCAAAGATCAGTTGAATCACAAGTATGAATGTTGCGGTGAATGGGCAGTCCATCCAATACGAATTGGCTCTGTTCGGGTTGTACGCGGTGGACTTGTAGATTATTGCCACGTACCTTCAAAAAAGCGTCACTTGCAAATCGGTGGACAACAGTCGACCTTTCAGTCGCTTCCGTGGGACGGCACTGATATCGGACGTGGGTTGTTGTTCGCACACAAGTGGGCAGTGGCATACCGGAACTTCGCAACGTGTCGCGTAGACAAGCGGGATAAATTGTGGTTGACACGAATGCATCGACGACACTTGCCGTCATCCATCGATCGGCAGCAACCCATGTACGAGCCATGCACACTATATCAGAATCTGGCAAATCGGCCATGGGCATTTGCGAGAACCATAGTTGGGGCATGAGCGCCGTGAATCGAAATGCCATGCCCGTCACTTTTTTAAACGGCACATACCGCAAGGAAGGATGAGGAAACAAGATCCTGTCGCGCGCTTTTTTGATCTCCAATACGACTGGTATCAACGATTCCGGTCCACCCACCACATAGTGTTGACCAAGAGACACGTGCGCCGCATGACAAGCCTCTATCGCCTTGACATGGGCTTGTTCAAACGCTGCAGTCAGCGGTTGTTTCAAGAGCCATTTTGCACGCATACACCAGGTCTTGTCCGCCAAGACGACTTTCACCGGTGTCGAGTAGAGACTGCTTTCTGCCACAAACAACGCAGACAATGCATCGGCCCGATCTTTGAATTTGATGTCATTGGCTTCGTCAACAAACCGTTGTTCCAATGCCTTGGCTTTTTTCACTTGTTCATCTCGCCGCGTCCATCCATGACTCTTCTTGGCGTCACGCTCCTTTTTCGCTGAAGATGATGATGATGATGACGAATCTCGTGATTCCGTTGCATGTTTGCAAGCGGCGACAAATTCCGCATCATCATCGTCCTCCTTATCGACGGCATTGCGACTTGCGGCATTTCGTAAAGGTGGTGCAAGACGATCATGATCGGTCGAGTCGTCTTTTGCCTTGCGCTTGATGCCCTGCGTGCCGAGTTTTTTTGTATTCATGTGGAAATGATGGAATGAATGTTGAAACCAAAACGTTATTTTTTTCGACACTTTCCTTTCACAGTTCACACAAAAACGTGCTCTGACAACGATGATCAAGTCGACGACAGAGAGACCGATGCATGATGACCCGCCGACAATGAACGAAATAAATCGGATTCTATCTACATGTCGTCGGAGCGGAAATTACGTTCAAGCGGCCAATGCACTGGAATCCGATCCAGATTTGAAAACGTTCTTTCAAAGCCGAGGCATTGGCGATGGATGGAAAGAAGCGCAAGTGTCGTTTCCAGCGCCCGTCTTGACGCTCAAGGTCCGCACACAGAGCGGAATGTGGTCAGTCGGATTGGATACCACGATCGACGACGTTCAAGGAATGACATCGTTTGTTCTGGATGAGTATAGTGCTGTGCCATTGTCGCGTGTGCCGCGACCACCTGTGCCCATGGTAGCATCCCTGATGCAACTCAACACCAACAGTTTTCCGTTTACACCATCATCGGTTCACAACCATCCCAGTGCCAAGATAGACGACATCCTCGCACGAGAATTCGTTTTCGCGGTGGACATTGAAACCGAAGGTCAACGACCACGAAAGAACAATATTGTTAGCATTGGCACGGCATGGGGTTCACTCTCCGGGTTGACTCCTCCAACAAAAATGCGCGTGTCGGTGCAACCAACTCAAGACAAGGATTTTGAAAAGCGGTGCTTTGATGAATTTTGGTCACGTCCTGAGCAATCCGCTCAACTCAAGGTGTTTCGCCAAGAAGCCATCAATCCACGCGCGGCCATGGAACGGTTCATGGCAGAAAATGACATGGTTGAATGTGCAGCGGCAAAAGTGAATGGCAATGCACACGTCACCTCGGACAATCCATTATTTGACATTGGGTTTCTGGATTACAACATGGATATCCATCTGGACCGTACGTCCTTGGCGTATTCGACTGCGGGGAAATACCGTGGTGTCGCGGATGAATGGGAAGTGTTGCGGATAGTGGCAACTCGAAATCAACTTGGCATTCGTCAAATTACTCCAGAAACGCGTGACCAAATTGCATCGTTTGTGCGGACTCGTGGTACACATGATCACTATCCTGAAAATGATGCCGAGTGCATTTATTGGAGGACTGTCGCATTGGCCCGCATGCTCTTGTTTGAGCCAATCCCTGGTAGTCCTAGTCTCTCGTAATGTAGAAAGAAATCATGTACTGTTTGTCGATAAAATCTAGAAATTTGCAGGGTGATTGAAAATGGTACTGTACCACTCGATCGACAAGCGATGACTCCAAATTTTAACCGCACTGGTGTCATTGTCTGGATCTCGACATGCGGGGAAATGCAGGGCTCGAATCTCTGGAGATTGAATCTCTATGGATGGCTTCTTTAACAGACGGGCAAATGCAGCCAAGTACAAAGCAGTCGCGACGCGCGGTAACCAAGGATCCCGTGTAATGTCACACTCGGTTTCTTTAACGTGCAATTGTCCATCCTTGCTATCCTCATTGTAAAAGAATGCAAGAGTGGCGTCTTGAATGTCGATCCAGATCTTTTTATCGACAAAGTCGTGTTCGACAGCGTCTATCGCCGAACCATACCGATTTTCGGGATCAAGTTTAAAAGCCGCGTCTTGAATGTGTAGACACACTAACCGCGTGGCGTCCGCAACTTGCTTCGTTTCGGACTTCCAATTTACGATGACGCTCTTGTTGTCACTCATTTCTGACTGTACAAAATGACTCGTGGTTATTAAATCTTTTGGATTGGCGGGACTTAAATAACGGCGACCGTCAGTCCTAAACAACGACGCAATCAAATGACTCCAACACCATGGATGCAATCAGTGAGCGAAATTGAATCCGACAAGATTCGAGCTGCCCACACCATGGCATCGACAGCAACGTTCTTTTGGTGGGTCGTCCTCATCCTTGTACTTGTGACCTTCATTGTCCTCACGGTCCTTGCATTTCAATACGTTCCCGAAAAAGAAATGACCAAAGTCGTCATTGTGGCAGTCATCGCTTCGATCGCGGGTATCATGTCATTTGCCCTGCGCCATGATTCTAAACGAAAGCTTCTCGATGCACGATCCGACGCGGAAAATGAACATGCAACGTGGAAACAACGGATTGAAAAGTTGGAAGACGATGGCATGTCTCGTTGTGACATTTATCGCCTCTTTACGACCGAAGTTGCGGAAACTGAACGAACAAATGCACTGCGCGACACTATGGCCTCGTTCCGATCCTTGTGCACCCACATTTTATAGATTCGTGCTGTTTGTGTGTAATCGACTCCATTTTTTTTACGGCATGTCATTTTTTGAACTGATTGACAATCGGTAGACACTCCACACGTTACACGTAAACACGGAGAATGTCTGCGTCTGCGTCTGCGTCGGAGTCTTCTTCTGCTGACGGGATCAATCTCCCAACCAGGACGCGTTCGTTCGCTTCGAATGTCCCAACTGCGGCAGCAACCGTACCCGTAATCGCTTCGAACGCCAACAAGTTCGACGACGACGACATTTTCGATGACGATTTTACACTGGAGGCTCTCTGCGCGTGGCGGGCAGCCGCAGTGGCGGGTGTGCCTGTGGTTGAGATTCGCATGCCAGCTACGCAAGACGAATTAGGGAAACTTCCGCGTATAACCTCTCAAGAGCTTTCTGCTGCGGTTCCCATTGCTCCTTATTGACTTGGAGTCGCACTCAACTCACCCCGTGTACGCGCAAGCCTGGTGCAGAAAGGATGGACCGAGTCGTCTTTCGCTTTGCATTTTTGCGACCACGGTGAGCGTTTGCATCCATGAATGAGACAGGCTAGGAAATTACAAAACAGTGTTACAAAAAAACGACATTTCTTGTTTGATTCATTCCGCTTAGACGATTTGATTCGCATTCGACGACGTCGAAGACGAGGCAAAACAAACCGACGGTTCGGAATCAGATAGACCGTGAGAAGACGCGATGTCCATTTGGACTTTATCGAGCTTTCTCCACGCGTAATCAAGTGCAAGCGTCGCAAGTGGTGACAAGAGTCGTGTTGTTTCGACGATGCATTTTATAGTCTGTGCACGAATGACCAAGTGTTCAGCCACTGCACGTGGAACATCGACACCGAAAGACCAGAGAACAAATGCATGTTTTGAAGGCGATTGGCGGCCGTCAAGACTTGTCCTGATCCATGTCGTAGCGAATACTGAACTGATTCCTTGTTGAGGCTTGAATACAATCGATGGTTCCTTAAACATAGTCGGCTTGCATACCATTGCATCTTTTTTGCTGCTGCGTAAACTGTCCAGTCGTTGTTGGCGGGATCCTCCTTCACATACGCGATTGGTATCCCAATGAATGGGTAACCCGTCAAGTACGAATTCTCGGTTGGGTCGAGTAAACTGCAGTACACCAGGTATCCATGTATCCTGGTCCAAATGGGCATCATGTTGTAACCATGATACCTGTCCCAAATGGATATCACGTTCGAACCGCTCAAAGATAAACGACTGCTGATCGTACATCGTCATACCATCCGCCTGAGGATCACGGTCACGCGGTTCTATCAATGGATACGGTACAGTCCGAATGCATGTTGGCAAAGAAACATGTGTACACTGAAGTACGTCAATAAGATGGATCAAATACATTAGATTTGATTCAAAATGGGGACTGTGCGCAGTAACCCATCGATCCATCGCAATCCAAACTCGGGCCATGGCAGTGATATCATGATCCGGAAGTTCATCCAAATGAATTGTGGAAAACCATTCATGTCCTTCTCCGACCACATGATATCCACGACGCCATTTGACTGGAATGCGTGCACGTTCAAATACGGTATTCAACTTGCAGCAGTCGATCAAAGCCTGTTGTGCACGCATGTACCAGTACCTGTCGGCAATCCGTCTACGACCGACCGTTGAATACAAACTGCATTCGGCTGCTTGCAAAGCCTTGATCGCTTCAACGCGATCCTTGAAGTTTACGGTCAACGCTTCTTGATACAAAGATTTGAATGGTGCATTGATCTCCGTATATGCCTGGTCCCGTCGAATCTTGCCATGACTCGTCGTCTCCTTTTGCACCAATGATGAGGAGGATGAGGAGGATGACGATGAAGACGACGAATCATCACTGTCCTCACGATTCAAAGAAGAAGCAGTGGTGGTTGTGGTGATTGTGTTTCGCAACGCTGGAGGATGGAGAATGTGTATAGTGGCCTCGTCGTCCGCCTTGCGTTTATGACCGCGTCGGAGTGGATGTTTTGAATCCATTCGAATGTCTATCTCACGCAACTTGACTGACCAAGGACTGGCAGGTTAAAAAAACAACATTTTTTTATTCGGATTCCCAACAAGCGTAATGTACACCACAATAAAAACAGTGTTCAACTGAAATGAGTCGACGTGGCGGACGGGGTCGGGGACACGGACGCTCTGAACCTCGCGTGCGCAACCAAGTGAGTATTGAGACTGAATCGTTTGCCCGTACGCTCGTGCGAGATGATGCCAAGTTACGGGCCGACTTGGCACACAATCAAGTCTATGAAGACATTCTCGACATTCACTTTCCAGCGGCAGACGACGTCAAAATGGATGGCAAATGTCGTGTCCAGATTGTACCCGGGGACACGCTTGACTGCACCTATAATCTCTTGTCAACAACGGATTGTTGCAATCCACTCGTCTTGAATTTCGCCAGCGATCGAGTGCCTGGTGGTGGATGGATGTATCATGGGGATGTGCAAGAGGAACAGTGCTATAAACGCAGTTCCTATTGTCTACACACCCATAGGTCAATGTACCCGCTGTTTGCCAAGCGCACGCTCGCCGAAATTGCCGCCTTGAGCAAGACCACGGCGACCGTGCATCCACCACCACCACCACCACGTTCCATGGCATTGGATGAATCGACTGCCGCCCATGCAGGTTCGTCGTCATCTCGTCCTGGAAAAGAAATAGCCGACATTGGTTTTCCTCTTACCGCATCATCATCCTCTGCGTCGGCGGCGGCGGTGGCAGCGGAAGAGTATGTATACAGTGAAGAGGCGTTGAAAATCAAGGCCATGCGAGAAAAAAAGCGAGCGGATCGAAACGCGAAACGGCAAGAGTTGCAAGCCAAAGAAGAGGCCAAGAAAGTGGCGGATGATGCCAAGCGCGTCGCAGCCGTCGATCGAGAAAAACGTGCGTGTGTGTCCGACACGCGTCACAAGGCCATTTACACTCCGGGAGTCGTCGTGTTTCGCAGCAGCAAGGAAACTGGATATGGCTTTCTGAAAGCCAAAGAGCAGTACCGTGTCAGTTTTGTTGCCGTGGCGGCCGTTCGCAATCCGCGATTGTATAACGATGACACGTATGCGTCACTGTACGACGAGGCCATCATGCGTGCGAAAATCGATGCCGTCTTTGCGATCGGGGCCATTCACAAGCACGACTCGTTAATCTTGGGACCGATTGGATGTGGCGCGTTCGGCAACCCACCCCATGTCATCGCCAACATGTTTGCGGATTCGATTGCCAAGTATGGCATGCATTTTAAGCGTATCGTGTTTGCCATTTTTGACAGCCGCAACGATGGCAATCTTGCCGTCTTTCAACGCGTCTTTCGCGCTCGGCATCTTGTCTAGTTTTTTCATTCACCTATTCACGTACACGAATATATAAGTCTTGCGCCGATTATGAAATGGCAGACACCGCAATTACAAGCCGACATACCGGAGACGGCAAGACAGTGGTAGTCGTTAAATCGTGTCCTGCCTGTAAAACTGCGATTGACAAGCAAGGCGGGTGCAATCTCGTGCGGTGTCCTTGTGGCGCCCGATGGTGTTGGATATGTGTCCGCATCAAAGGTGCGTCGTCTGGCCGCTTGCGTCGCGGTGACATGAAACGATCCTTGTGCCGTGACAAGACCCACCGGTCCCATTAGTTCATTTTTTTTCATGATACACAATGCAATGTCAAGGAAGCAAAACACAGTTCATTTTCTTTCACGTGTGTAAACAAGCAAAAAAAGATGGAGGCAATTGGACGGCTCACGCTGCGACAATTGACGGATATTGCGGCCTTGCCCTTGATGCGGTGGCTTCGATTTCCTGTCGGAGGACGGCAAACCAAAATCGTGGCCTTGCGCGATTGGTATCGACGAACCGAGTGTTTGTTGTACACGTGTCCTCGGAGTCGCGAGACGACCGACAATCGAAAGGCGGATGCGGCATGCGTGTGTCGTGCTGAAACACCTGAAACACAAATTCGTGCGTGTCGTCGACAGCTGACGCGGCTCATTTCTGTTGGCATAGATGACCGCAAACGGGTCCGTTCCGAGGCCAGTCGACGTGCGCATCGTTCACGTGTAGCACGACAAGCACAAGTGACCGATGACGCGAATCGTGTGCAACTCTTGAGATGGCGAACGCTTGCCGATGCCATTGAATCTCTTCGCGGAGCGATTGTGCAAATGTTTATTGTGACTCATGTTGGCGACCACCCTCCTCGTGTCGTGAATGGACCGCGTGGTGCTGTACCCGAGTACCGCTCGTATCCTATATCAACCTTTGCCAAGTGGGTCTCGTGCACGTCTTTTGATGGGACCACAAGTGACACGCTGCCCAATGACTTGTGCGCCACACTCGACGTCGATCTCATTCGTCCTCTCCAGATGAAACGGTTGGATGTCCCTTTTGGTATCGATGATTTACGGAATCATGACGTGTACCGTGTGATGGCGGTGCAACCATCAAAAATCGATCACATTGTCCAACGACTACGGTTTCGAGTCGTGCCACAATCCGCTGCCTTGGTTTGTTTACAACCGTGGATTCTCGAGGCTCGTGTGAGTGCCTATCCGACAGTCATTACGGCTGCGCTCGAACCGTCATTGCCTCGCATCTTTTGTCAAGAGATTGTCGATTATTTGATGTATTGAGTTAGTTAATCAGGTCACGTCCACGCCGCATCGCATATGACGAATCAGCAGCAACAACAATCGTATACATGCGGCCCGATTGAACGATACATTCGTGACACGCCCGCCTACAAAACAGCACATGTTCAACAGCGGTTGAAGAGCGGACTGCTTGTCGACGTGCGGGTTGTCACGTACCGAGGCGACACGACGAGGCCGGACCGCGTGTGTCAGTTTGTGGTGGATGTGGTTCAATTGTTGGAATTGTTGCCGTTTGCCAAGTGTCGAGCGCCGCGCATCAATGTCCGCGTATGGTTTACACCGTTTAAAAAACAATGGTGTTTTACACCCGACATTGGCGTCTGTCAAGTGAATTCGGGTGTCACGCATCTCGACAATCGTCGCGCCATGCGTGTGGAAGTGTATCGCCGCGAATGTGGCTACAAGGTTCTCATTCATGAACTGTTGCACGCATTTCAAGTGCACGATCTCGTCCCTTCCACTTTCGATACACAGACCGACAATGATGGTGAAGCTGTCGTCGAGTCGCTTGCCTTGCTGCTCTATCTGTGGATGCTGTCAACATCTGACGAGGATGCATATGACATGTTGCGAAATGAACGTGTCTGGATGCAGAGTCAAGTGCACGAGTTGCAGACCCGTCGATGGACCTCGTCAACCAATACGCGTTCCTATTTTCTGGTCAAGACTGGATTGTTATCCACTTCCGTCTTGCCCCTCTTTCTACAATGGTTGTTTAGTCCGCATTCACAACAGCATCGAACGTGGACAAGTCTAAAACGTGCCGCTCTTGTCGCCTTGACAAGTCTTCATCATTCTCCACCATCGACAGTGCAGCAGCAATCGTGTCTATCGATGCGCATGACACTATACGATCTCGTCCTCGACTAGTTAGATAGATAGGGTTCTTCAGGTGTATGCTAAAAAAATTTAATATTCACGCAGCCAACCACTTCACGTGTATTCCTTTGAGACCAAAGTAATCAATCACCGGTCGTCTTGCATTGATCATGGCAAAGGCAAAAGAAACGCTGGTGAAACTCGGTCGAGAATTGTCAGTTCATTCGATAGGACGTGTGAAGACAAGCGGGTCCTACGTTTACGTGGATCTATCACAACCTTGGCATGATGCTGCCGACCATCTGGCGAAATCCGCTTCACGAATTTCCAGTGCCACATTCGGAGAAAAGGGTGAAGCAAAAATGCAGGCCAATTTCTTCCGATCGCATCCACACCTCAACTCTGTGAGGTTTCGATGGATGCGTCCATTGGCGCCAATTGGTCCACACATTACGATTGATCCGAGGACCGCTCCGGCTGAAGGAACCCGCGTTGCATTTCGGGTATTGCATCCGTCGCGACCCGATATGTGGGTACAAGAAGGTGGTGGATTGAAAAAATCCGGATTCTCTCCTCCTGCTCGAGACATTTACGTTTTGGCGTGGGTGGTGTGGGAGGTGGAACTCAAGGATCCGGGCATCCAATGTACACATCCTCCGTGCCATATAGCACTCGCGATTTACGCGGCCGAAAGTCCGTCAAAGAGTGATGATGATGATGTCGTGATTCCTCGGTCTCCTCGACGTTCGCGCAACGCAGGTCCGCACAAACAAATGACATCCATCGTCAGCAGCAGTCCCACCACCAGCGCACTGAATGAATTACCAAAAGAAACCATGAGGACATGGAAAAACGCCATCAATACGTTTGCCGCGCGACACGGAGATCAAATCGTTTTATTGGATGCGTTCCCTTCTGACAATCCAGAAGCGAAACGACGTGCCTGGCGTGAATTGAAAGACATACACGGTGGAACTGGCATAACGCCTCACGCGTATGTCCACTACATTTCTCGGTATTTCCCGAAATCGGACGAAACGGCATCCGGACTGATGGTGGCTCTCTTGACTCGTATTCCTGCGGTGGCTATCAATGGTGACGGACACATTGAGTTGCAAAATGGACAAATGGCAAGTTCATACATGGCAGCACAAGAATCGGCAGACGGCACACTCTTGTCGTATGACGAACGCAAATTATCGCGTAAAAAGCTGATCATTACGTGGTCACTTGTTCGCAAAATCGGTGGCTACCCGAAAACCGTGAGCAAAGCTGTCGAGCTCAAGCAACCGTTCATGTGCGGCATCATCAGTTTTGCCGGTGCACAATTTGAAATGCCAGAATTAGAAGCGAGTTTGTTTCTTCAATGGCCATCGGATTACGATGGTGATCGGCCCGATACGTATTCGGCGATGGATACACAAGTGTTTGGTCATTTGTATGGAGTTCGAGGTGAGAAACCACCCGTAGTGGATTCAAAGCTCGGCGCGTTCGCGGTGCTACAATCCGCATTTTATCGCAGTGCAACAGAAGACTGGGCACTCATTTTCCTCGCGGCAAGTGATTTGACTGAACGGGTCGGTGGAACAATTCGTCCCACATGCATGATCAAACTTGCTGCCTTGGGATTGGGATTCTTTGCCAAGAGATGGCCTGAACCGAACTACAAAGGACGCGATTTGGCACCGGTATTGGCTCCTATTTTACATGCCGCACTGACAGCCGTTTTGCGCGATGCGACATGGGACCGCATTGGCCGAATCGAATTGCCCGATTTTTTCCCCACTCGATTGTGGACACCTGATTGGGTGATGAATGCTGTTAACGGCGTGGCACTCGTCAAGACGGGAAAGGACGTCGTGGATCACCGTCATGTCGTGGAAGTCACCGCACCTCATCCTCCTCGTGATTTGCTCGAGTTTACAAATGAGGAACTCGTCCGGTTTGTTCCAATTGCTCTCAATCCAAGCGACGTATTTGCTCTTGTCGGAAATGAACGTGGTTACGACAGCGTCGAGGCAATGATAGCGAATAATAGTTCAGCCCGAGCCGATGGTAGCTATCAACACAATCCTTGGCTGTTGTCCAAGTCACGTCATGTCCGTCATAATGTTCGCACATTGAATCCATAATAAATCTCGCTTTGTACAAGGCTTCTCATCACCAATCGTGTCTATCGATGTGCATGACATACACTAGTTGATTTTTTTTAAATGTCGTCAATAGACCAATAACGAAAAATTCATTTATTCGTTCTTTCGTTTCCGCCATTGCGAAAAATGACGGATATAGTGATGCACGATCAAGTTGGTACCGGGGATGAATCCGATTCTAAACACAGTGACAAGGCGAAGGATGCAGTTCAAGGAAAGGACATGTCGCGAGAGCGGCTGATATTTGCCTTGTCTTGCGCTGCCGTTGCTCAAGTGCAAACCAACATCAATTTGAAAGAAGAGGTCATTCGCGAGCGATTGAATGCATGCGGAGTCAATGTACCGCTGCCCATTACACCGCCATTTCCAAATGAAATCCTCCAGGCTTTGCTGCAACACACCATGAAACAAACACCCGATTCTGTACCAATTTCCGGGGTCGTCGCAACTCGTGCAATGTCAAGAGTCAAATATCAAGTGTTGGTGTCGCCCGCACTGGTCCGCCAAGTGCGGTCCTGTGCCGCGCTGGTTGACTTCAAGACTCCGGAAACATGGTATCCACGCGAGAGCAGAAAGGCGCATGAGAAGAAATGGTATGACGTACCAAGAAAATATACTGCGGGTTTAGAGGCTGCTCGTTTGCATCAGTGGACCGAGCAGTGTGAAGCTGCTGATCCCGTGTGCGTGCTTTGTCGAAATGCACGCGAATTGCGAATTGCGGGTGTATCATATGACTTTATGTTTCCAGACTCATTTTGCTTGATTACGGCGATTTTTGCCATCAACCCCTTGTCGGTGGAATGGCGCCGTGTTGCTGTCGATGCCGAGTCTTCAGGCGATTTGTCGAGTGTGTCGGAACAATAAAATTGTCTTGTCTCGTAAAAAATGGTTAGGTCATGTACGCATAAAGTAAACGAACAAGGTTAGTTAGCCGGACAATTCGACATGAGTTCGTATGATGACTTGCGGGATAAAGTGTCCGATATCTCTTTGGATCAAGAGGATGAACGTGCGACAATACTCTCCTTGAAAGCGAGGTTGGCCGAATTTGAACGTCGGAACGCGGATGTGTTGAAAAGCGTCAAGGCAGAAGGTGATGTGCAACGGATCAAGACAATTGAGACGCAGATCATTGCACTGCGGCTGGAACAAGATTTGTTACGACTCGTAGTCAAATTGAAAGTGGGTGCGTCTCCATTGAGCGTCCCTCTCGAGGTGATTCAAAAAGGATATCAAGATGCCGCAAACGATACGCGTAAGTTGGACGCGCCGTCTTTAATATTGTTGGAGAAAATGGCGTTGCTTGAACAATATGTTCCACTGGGCAGCACTACATTCTTCGGAACATACAACTATCTTGCACGCAAGTATCGCGAACTCGGTCCATTCAAGCAGGCTCAACAGACGCAGTTATTGGATGTGCCTGTAATCGTCTCTGAATTACGATTACGCTTTCCTGGATATTTGCGCTATTTGGAAGACATGCGTGCAAGTGCTGCTCGAGCACCTGGCGGACCCGTGATTGCAGGAAGAGGAGGAGGGTATGTACCGGCCGGATATCGTTATGGGGGCTCGAGATCAGATGATGGACGACGAGATCACGAGGTTCGTGGTGGTGGTCAACGAGTATCGAGTCGATGTGTATATGACTAGTCGAATACATTTTTTTTATTGATTGATTTGATCAAGGAAAGAAAAAGGGTGGAGGGGACATGCATAGTGGTAGACGAAGATCATCCAACGCCGTATCACCAGGTTCTGGCGAGTACAAGAATTGCATCATTTGTATCACCCGTTCACCTTTTTTCCGCTTGGGTGGCAGTGGCGTTCGTGGCAAACCGCGGAGTTTTTGCGCTTCACGACGCCTTGCAATGACCAGAGCATCCAGATCGGCATTCAGTAAAACACATTGCTTGCTGAGTGCATCGGCTGCGTGATTCAAAGCCGTCAATCGCGGTTGCCACACGAGCTTTACATGAATGTGTTGCGTGAACAAGTCCGACAAGTGATCACGAATGCGATTGACGATTGCGGTATTGCTCTTGGCAACCATGTCACCGCTTAATACACCGCGTGCTGTACGATTGTCGGTAAAAATCGTGAGTGTATGTGGATTCGCGACAGATGCCGGTGGCAAGGCAATGAGAGGCTCTTTGCCCTCGAGACAGTCGAGTGCCACTTGTACGGCTTCGAGTTCCGCGACATTGTTGGTCACTTTATTGCCGAGCCACTTGGAAGACATGACACGCTTCATCTCGCGCGCACGTGCCAGTTTGATCGATATCGTGGGATTAAACATCATTGTGCTGTCCACAATCGAGGGTTTTGGCCAATCAAACACGGCCGCGCCTGAAGCGGGTCCACCCCCTTTGCCCATTGAACATCCATCCACCCAACAATACACTTGCATTTTTTTTGTTGAAGTTCAAGACAATTGTTTTAATCACACTCGACCAAAAGATGATGACCAAAAAAATACACTCGCTCAAATATAGTTGCTGTGTTCTAACGTCCTGTATAGATGAGTGCCCAAACGGGTGCAAACGCAATTGCAAGTGGTGATTGCCCCCCATCATCATCTCGTCCTCCATCATCATCATCATCATCATCATCAACGTCGTCATCTGCAGATGATGATGCTGTTGCCAAGCGCATTCAAGACCTCACGCTTGAACTTGATCGCCCAAGTGATGAACAAAAACAACAACAACAAAAAGATGCCGATGTCAAGTATCAACGATATGCGGCGCAAACCAAGTATCTACGATATGCGGATCTCAAGAGGAAACTTCGCTTGTCTGCTGCATTCCAAGGCATTGTGCCTCGGTCAACACAAGACGCCCTCGTCTGCCTTGTCGCCGACTACGTGTGGGACAATGCGGACGCGCGGAAATATGAATCCTCACAACAGTATAAAGCGACCGCTGCAAATGGGATCGATGACGACAAGGACGACGATACTCATCGCGATGCAAAACGAAATCAAATGTTCAAGGAAGACGTGTCAATGATCACCCCGCAATTGTTCCTCGCCGGCCTTCAAGGCGCGCAATGCAAGGACTTGTATGATACGTTTGGCATTCGTCTCGTCATTAGTGTGGGTCAACCCATTGCAGAGCATCGACGTGACAATCGCATCGATTATGTTTTGATGGAAATTGAAGACTTGCCCGACTCGGACCTTCGGGCGTACTTTGACTTGGGCATCAGTTTGGTCTTGGAACGATGGCGTCGGAATCAAAACGTGCTCATTCACTGCTTTGCGGGCATGTCCCGCTCGCCGTCTCTTGTCGCCGCGTGTCTTTTGCACCAGCAAAACATGCACCATCGATCGATGCTCTCCGCTCCATGTCTTTCATATCCGTCGTCATCGTCGTCGTCGTCGTCGTCGTCCGTTGGCATCTCCAAAGACACGCTGGATCACATGCATGCCAATACGCAAGTTCGTCAAATGTTGACCTGCATCAAACAAAAACGTTCCATGGTGTCTCCCAATGCCGGTTTTGTTCAAACACTCGTGTCTTGGCAAGCGAACCAGCTTTCTCTCATCCGATCGCAGTCACACGATGATCCCACATTGCGTCGTGCCAATTCTTCTGCGTACCTGATTGTTCGCAACCCGCGGCAAAAGCCGCCGACCGTCGTAGTCGTCGGAATGTAATCATCCCAGTCTTTCACTTTGAATAGCCGATGAATAAAAGAACGCTTATCCCGTTTGCGGCCTTGGTGTTGTGGTTACAGCATTGTCCACTGCATGTCCAGGTGCACGCGTTGATTGGCTCCGCTGCATTTGCAGGAGGTGAAGCAGCATGGTACTGGATGTGGTACGGATATGCATTCACATCCATAGAACAAGCCGCTGCCAATGTACTGATTGGCGTCCCGTTTCTCGTCGATGGATGGCGCCTATTGTGTCCAGACGCATGGATGCGGGTGCTCTTGTTTCCGATTGCCGTGTGGACTTTTGAACTCGTCGTCGGTCATGTTCTCATTTGGCTGTATGGGAAAAATCATGCGTGGTCCTATTCGCATGGCCATCAAGCGTGTCCCTATTGTGTTTTCCGGTGGTGGGGTCTCGCGCTCGTTCTAGAATTGTTGTAATGGATGTCCATCCATATATATATATATATCGATCATACCTGCACGTTTTTTCCCAGATATAAAAATCAATCACTCACAAGTGCCAGGTCGAATGGCGTATGTTTTTCACCGACAGCGGTCAATCATAGTCACGATCCTGGTTTTGGAATGGTATCAATGGATATCGTGTCAATGGCTGATAGCATGGCTGTTTTTATTGACACGGCGGTATGCGAGGTGTAGTGCATGATGTACAATTCTATCTAATAACCCACTGGTTCTCTAAATAAAACACGCAGCGGATGCAACCCGCTGTGTAGAAGTGTTTCGAACAAATGGAGCCAATATAATTCCTTGCTGTCTTGCAACGAACACCCGCCGCATGTTGATGGCTGCATTTGAATCCCGATCCACGAACGTTCGCGCACGACCAGCGTGCGCAGACGAGTTGGTACAAACTCGAACGCCGTAAACCGTAGGAATGTTGCTGAATGGATGATCGCAATGGGCACAGGTTTGCGATGTCTTGTATTCATCCACATCAACCACGATTGAGTGCAATCGCAGTCGCTCTTTGAAACCACGAATTGCGACAGGAGGATTTCCGCGCATACACGATGAAAATCCAGCATCCCCGAATGCAACGATTTGTGCATGCTGTCGTTTTCGCCATTTACTGACTGAGTTTGCTGTCTTTCCGAATATTGGATGGCCGTTTTCCCATGTGGCACGGCCAGTCACCATCCGACATGCAAAATCAAGTGCTCGCTGTCGACCTTGATATGCTCGCAACGTGAGCTTCTTGACTTGTGGTCGATTGAAGAAGCTCGAAGCTGAATGAAAGCACTTGAATTCATGTTCCGCTCGAAGAAGCGTGCATTTGGTATCCACCGTTTTTACCAATAAACCCGTATTGAAGTATTCTGTGAGGCGTGCATCTTTCTCCGTCGCTTTTCGTTGAAGACGTCGACGTTCATTTCCGATTTTCCAGGATCCAGCCATCCAACGAAATCCTCCATTCGATAGCCGAACGACACGATGACCATTATTGCTGCAAGGAACTCCCACGGCCACAAACGGGTATCGAATCCCAGGATCTAGTCCAATGATCGGAACGCCAGAAGGAACATCGATTGCCGGAATTGGGAGGGTCTGACTTTTCATCTTTTCAATCTTGGCGTCTTTCATTTTCGATGCGTTCGTAGACAGGTGTTTTTGATCTTTGTGGTCTTTTGACGCAGATACATTCCCGGTATTTGTGCGTGTGGCGGACGAATCGACTTTACATCGTTTGGCGGCTCGCGCGACCGTTTTCTTTTCCGACTTTTCTTTCTTTTCCTGCAGTAACCGAGCACCATCGACCGCATTGCGGTAAAACAGAACGGATGCCGATTCTCCGTCGGTTCGGATGTAATTGGCAAATAGTCGTTCTTTTCCGTGTAACCGACGGAAGTCAAATATAGATTGAAATGGATTGTCCATATTACACGTCAATCCTAAAGTATTCCGGATCGAGTCCATCGTGCTCTTCGTCAACGGGATATGAATAGCTCGTGGTTTGCGATGTGGTAAAAGCGAAAATGACCGATAACCTCGCAACCGTCGACGCATCGATGCAATTATTTTTGGCTCAAGGCCAGAAACAGTCACTTCCGCTTGTAGCCGTGTTCTTTCGGTCTCTATAGCCTTCCCCACGCAGCGAAACCATGGCAGGAATGTACTCCATTTCTTTTGCAACGAGATGTCCGTGATTGGCCATATCGGTTGTAGGGACTGTCGAATTTCGGTGACCAAGTCTTGTAAACATGTCGTCATCCGTGCATAAGCAGCGTTGTCAGTTTGTTTTACGTCATTGGTTTCGGAAAAACACGTGAAGGTGTGATCACGTGTGGTGGATGTATACACGTCCCATACAGTTTTACCAATCGATTTGGACGACAGATGATAATTGGTAGCGGTCAGCAAATTAGTGATCCGCAGTCGAATATATCGACGAGTAAATCGTTCAAAGTTGGTCGCAATGTGATTCTTACAATTCACAAGATAGTCAAGACACATTTGATCGAGCAGTCTTGAAAGACCTGCGGATGACGGCCATACGAATGTACTCGGTACGGAATGACTCCACATTTGAAACGATATTCGGAGTTCTTCGTCCGTCTTTGGTTGTTTACCGCTGACAAACATACATGCGCGACGGATTGTGGTTTGAGAGATGTCCGGAACATTTCCGTTTGCATCCAACAATCGTAAGACATGGAAGTTGATCAATCCGGTCATGAGCGCCGTAACTTCACTCGCGGATCGCACAATTTTACGGAGCTTTTCTTGGGTCTTTGACGATGATGCTTGGTGCATACACTTGTCATCAACATCTCGGAGTATACGTCGGATACCACATTTGACAGTAAACACACCATTCTCGACTTGATCATCTTTTGCCTTCTTACCAAACGCATCCAAGCGTTTGCGCTTGCGATCGAGTGTTGATGTCTTCATCGCGCACACGTCTATCATGTGACTATTTTTCCGCTGAACCGGATTCATTGTCACCACAATGAAATGTGAAACAGTGCCGGGATAAAAAATGACAAAAAAATGATAGTTCGTGCCCTCGCACATACATGGGAGAGAACAAAAAAAAATACCAAAAAAAATACAGACGAGAAGATCGATTTAATTGCCACGCAACAGTGCGCTAGCTTGTCTAGTGAGCGCGGTATGAGGAGGCAGAGTCAGGACCGGGGTGGCGAGTCGGACGCGCTAGACAAGTGGAATGATCAATTCTCGTTGAATGGCGAGTTCCAACAAGCCGTCATAATGATTCATGACCTTGTCACACATGATAGCGTGATAGCTGTTGGCATTGGTGATTGATTCATGCGCGGATTGTCGTATGGCGTCAAGACTGACATTGTCAGTGCGACACAGGGACAAGAAATAGTGCAGAGGTCCACGCACGAGATCATGACTTTCGCGCAAGTAGGCAATGCCTTTCGGTCCAACTCTTTGACGGGGTGGGACGGGTACAAGTTGCAGGTATTCCTTGGCGACAGCATCTTTAAAGAAAGATGATACACTTGCTGTACTCGTTGTGGTTTGCAGATACCGATCCCAAGTCCATACATTGCTCGTTCCTTCGCATCCATTTGCAAGAAATCGGATCATGTCAGCATCAAGCTGACCGCCTGATGGCAAGGCGATCAATTGCATCTTTTTCATGTCGACTTTTGTCGAGACGATTGTCGGTGCATCCTTCTCCACGATACCACTACTCGTGGTTTGAGCTGCAGTGACAGTTGCCACAGGGGTCACTGAGATTCCGCCTCCATGATCCTTCATGACGACGAGAGGAGGAGAGTTTGTCAATGTGGTAGATCCCTCCTTGGCTTGCGCCGTTTTTCCCACGTGCACATGACCGCGTTCTGTCTTGTTCACTTCTGTGGTTGGAGACGCTACGATCGATGATGGGGATATTGTTGAAGGACATGAAATGAATCCCGTGACTTGAATACGGCCGTCTTTCCAATGGCCATTGATATTTGGCAATTTCACGTCATCTCGATCGATCAACGAGTTCCAGTATTGCTCGAGTGACCATGCCGATTCACTTTCTGCACAACCACGTGCGAGCGCTCCAAGATGTGTCGGAGGGCATTTTCTCTCAAAATGTAGTTTGAGACTCGCCGAATGGGGATCAGCGCGAGAAATCCTGGTCACGCAAACCAATCCCATTCGAAACATTTCATTGAGATACTCAATGGGCATACCGGTTCCGAGAGCGAAAATGAGTCTCCACTCTGCATTTTCTGTAAATTGACGGTCTTTACAACCGGCGGCCAAATAGTCCGGGAAATGGCGTTCATTGAATTGAAACATACCGGCGCCATGTCCAGTGACGCGGAATTCGACATTCAATGGCAATGCACGATTGTCCAATTGCCGATTGACGGCTGATATCTGGATAATGCCGAGGCGCCATGATGCGTTAATGTCATCCACAGTCGACTGCGTAAACACTCTCATGGATGGTAGTGACTCGAGCCAAAATCGTTCAAGTGACCATCCACCGTTGTTAATGCACCCAGTGGCGATGGGTCCCATGGATGCGTGTTGAGTCGACTGACTGCTGAAAGCGAGTCGCATGGTACAGGTCGGATCAATGAATATACGAGAAATTTGAATCCAATCTGCTGCAAGGGCGCGATTCAAACGATCGAACCCCATTGACGACTCGATCGCCTTGTCCAATTTCCACGTAGCACCATCGCTGACAATTCCCATATCACATCCCGACCGCACGAATAGCACCAGGTCGTGATTGTTGGAATAGTGTCGCACACCCTCCACACCGGACGGCGTGACTTGGAATTCAACGGTCAATCGTACATTGTCTTCTTCTTGCTCCTTCTTCTTCTTGGTCTCTTTCCCATCATCAGCACCAGTGGAACTCGGTTCCGTCTTGTTTTTCTTTTCATCATGCGTAACGACCGTTGTCGTGGTTGAACTGCCCTGGTACTTGTCTTGCATGGCAGTTTTGTTGAGTTGCATCTTGGATTGGTTGAAAATATGAAACGTTACAAAAAAACAAAGTGTATATATATATGTATATTCCTCAAAAAAACAAGACTGTGCCCATCAGGATTGTTTGCAGAGATCTCGCACGTCAGTCAATACACGTTGGATCTATAAATTTGTATTCAATACAACCGTTGGTTCACTATCGCCAAGTCCATGCATGGACGCCATGCGTAGTTGATGCGCATCTAAATGTGGCCACATGTAATTCATGATGGTTGGCAACAAGATCCGCGTGAGACGCGTTGTCGATTCGATCCAGCGAATGATACGGGATCGAATGTCCAAGTAGCGAGAGACAGCCAACGGTACATTGACTGCCAAACTCCATCGCACCGTGTAACTATACTCCGAGTTATAATTCGCGCCAACATATTTTTTCAATTTAGCGGTCGACTCGGCCCATGAGCTGTCCCATGTCGTTGCAAGCGTGTCCCAGGACACCCGGACACTGCCCATGTTCTCCGCTGGCTGAAACACTTCCGCTTTGGACAAGAGGTGATTCAATTTGTCGTCGTACACAATGCTGTGGTCTCGAACACGAGTCTTGTGAATGTGAAATCCAACCAAATCAATCGTGTGACCGCGACCAGCAGCCGCAGGCGTGACACACTTGACAAGGTTCAATTGTGATTTTCCCGAGCGCGTCAAAAACGCATCCGAATCATAGCGTGTGACGATTGTCGACCGTTCAGTGGAGCGTTTTTGAGCTTTTCCCTCGTCTGCCATTGTACTTCGCAAGCATGTTGGCAAAGGAAGTTGTTGGCATTGCAAAACCGCGACAAGCGTTGCACGATACATGAGTGTGGACATGCGGATCTTTTCTTGCTTAAGAACAAGGTCGCGAGAGGCAAGCCATACACGTGTCATGAGCACCACATCCGAATCCGGCAATTCGTCGAGCGGCATGGCTTCAAACCACATGTGAGGCATTTTGCGCGAAAACGCACCGGTTATTGCTCGACTTCGAAAGAATGCGCGCGTCTGGCTAAAGGGTGTGAACAATGTCGTTGGAGACACACCCCGAGATGCACCAAACAGTGGTACATCCTTCTGGTGAGCTTGAGCTTTGATTTCCTTGACACAGGGTTCAGCGGGTGTTAACGGCGACGTTTCAATCGTATAGGTTGTGCACGTCACATTGGCTGCAGAACAGATCCCAATTGCCTTGACGTGTGCATCTTCAAATGCTTTCGACGTGCATACTTCTGTGGGGTCGCGTTGCTTGTCCCGTTGCCATGCTTCGTCCGCCACTCGTTTCGTCATCCATATCGACCTCGTGCTCCACTGGTTATCGGCAACAATGCGACGCAACGGATTGGATGCTGCTGATGAATACATGTCCGCTTCACAGGTGCGCAACAGCGCGAGCGTTGATGCACGATCTTTCAGTTCAATCAGTTGCGCATCATCCCATGACTTGCCCATCATGGCTTGCTCTTCCTTGTCGGCATCCAGACGCCGTTGGAGACCCGGTGCTTTTTTCTTGGCAATGACTTGTCGATGATAATCACTGTCTGTATACACAGATCCACCCCCACTAGACGCTGCATGGAATTCCGTTGCCGCTCGACACTTGTCCAGAAAGTCCGCATCATCATCATCATCGTCGTCACCGCGTGCCTGCTTTTTTGGAGGCTTGTTGCTGGACGATGATGATGAGGAGGAGGAGGAGGAGGATGATGACGAGGATGCTGTCTTGCCGAGCTTCTGAAGACGTTGTAAAGCAGGCGCTGATGCTGATGATGACGACGAAGATGATGATGCCGACGACGAAGATGATAATGTCGCGGGTGTCGTCTTGGTTTGTTTGGTTGGCGCAGATGTTGATGATGATGATGATGATGATAATGTCGTCTTGGCTTGTTTCTGCATGCGTTCACCAGATGGAGGCTCTAGAGCCTTGCGTTTGGGCGTCGGCGGCGGCGCGATTGATGTCGTACTGGTCTTTTTCTTCTCGTCAGTCATAATGACTCGGAAATGAACACTGAGATACAAAGAAATTGAACAAATGATAAATTTACACCGTACAAGTCAAATAAAAAAAATACAAATGCCGATTTACGTCAAGTTCGCGTGAATTGAACTCGACGCGAATCTCGAGTCATGACAATCAATCTAGGACGCATACAACTGTTCCATGACGTGTTCAGGGACATTGGCCGCAGGGACACTGCGCCATCCCGATCCACCATCACGCAAGACACCGCCACGAGGGCCAACGGTGTAGCGATAACGTTTGACGGCTTGTGGCTGTTCCTCTTCATACTGTGGACTGGCTGCACCACCACCGCGAGCCGCACGACGAGCGCGGAAGGCAGCCGCTGCGGCGATCGCCACCGCTGCAGCACGTGCTTTCGTGGACGGACTGCGTGCCAAATTGGCCACGCGTTTCGCGGCGCGTTTCGCGCGCTGGCACAGTGCACCGGCGACCGTGGTTTTGCGGCCACACCGCGACTTCGATCCACTTCGCTTCAGACGTGCTTTGAAGGCGCGAGCCATCGGTTTTGAAGCACGGCAAACCACACGCTTGGCACGCCATCCGGCAGGCAAGCTCTTTTTCGGGACACGAACCGTCTTGCCCGTTCGCGTACGCGCCTTGACCGCACATCGCTTGCTCAAGTGGAAGCCCGAATACCCAGCAGCACGATCCATTCGTGCCGCGTCATACGCAGTGGCCGGAGCCGGGCCATACGCCATCGGCTCACCTTCACCGCCATAACGCGGATCCGGACCGTATTCATACGGTTGCTCTTCGCGAGGGGCATAGCCACCTGCGAAACGCGGAGCGTATTCCGGCTCGGCGTCATAGTACGCTCCTGCATAACGAGGTTCGAAATCCTCCGGCATGTACCGAGGAACAGCCGCGGCGGCCGCAGCACCCGCGTAACGCGGAGCGGCGACGGCATAACGCGGAGCCGAGGCATAGGGGATCATAAATTGACGGGACATGATCGAGTGGGTTGTCGTGAAAGGTGCACTTATCTAAAACTTTTTTTCTTCCAATTGCACGACTATGTTCCCTGTTGTCAAGGGCGACCATGATAACCGAAAGAGAAAAAATTTTTGTACTCAAGAAATCATCGTGTCAGAGACGCTGTCAACGTCGTCATTGTCGTGATTGGTGGTCGACAATGCATCACCGCAGCACAAGGCGTGAGTGACTTGACAGCAACACCATTGGCAGTAGCGATCGATGCGATCGAGAATGGGAAACCGTTGATACTTCCAATGCGTGACAATCGTGAAATGAGTCGTATTGCGCACATTCTCCACTCGAACAGGAACGCCGGCTTTCCGGAGAGCACGCCTCAATTCAATTGCATGCGCATGAAGTCCGAAATCAAACTCGGCTGTCATTAACAGGATGGGCGGCAACGATTCTGGATGCGGATGATTCGACACGTCTTCTGCAGGGAAATAGCGGTTCCACGCTTTTGTATCCGACCCAAACACCGAACAGCAAATCAGGCGCAATGCGGACCATTGGGCCGCCAAGCGGGCTGAATACACACCGGACAAGCCGACACACCCAACAATGTGGTGCACGGGAATGGCAACATCGTTTAAAAACGCTGCATGGGTGACGACATTCATCACAAGATGCGCACCGGCTGAATGTCCGACGAGCACAATGCGGGTCGGATCGCCTCCGAATTTCAGTGCGTGCGTGTGAACCCATGCAATGGCCGAGGCCACATCACGAGACGGCACGGGGTGTTGAATGGACCATTGAGCATAGGCGACTTCAAACAAGAGCAAGTGAATGGCAAACAGCAGCATCATCAACAGCCACACGACTCGTTCAATTGTGGATTGTGCCCGCAGGAACGCGCACAAAGCAATCAGGCCAAGGCCAAACAAGACGAGTTCCAACAGGCGATAGTCGGGTGTACACCTGCGGTAATTGACCGAGGCGACCATGTATCCCATTCGCGCAAAACATTTACACACTTCGCGTGCATTCGGCTGATCGTGTGTCCCCACCAACCACGATCCGCCGTGGACCCAAACGATAATCGCACGGTGTCGATGCGCAATGTGTGGAAAACACAAGGGTTCCGTGACGGGTGCACCTTCTATGCTGCTCCACTGAACAACACTTGTTGGAGGTTGGGTTCGCAACTGATGCCTCACGCGGTCCGAAACGCCGCGTGTGGGAATGTACAAGTCGAGGATACGGCGCGACATGATGGGCAAATTCGGTATGGGTGGCGCATATGGTATGTTGCGCAAGACTGCAATCGGATCGACCATACCACCCGCCCGATTGGTCCACTGAAAACACGATTAATTATCTATCGCGTGAGAAAAAATACACAGACGGATGTATTTATGCAAGTCGTTTACAAGTGTCGGCGCACTCGAGTCTATGAAACCATGCCCAATGTGCGCGTTGACAAACGACGGAACAATACGTGACAAGTGTACACCGGTCACAGACAAGACCGCGCAAGGGGACGACGTGTCCACATGCATCGCAACACGTTTTCGTGCCACGAATTCCGCGACGAATGGTTGAAGGAATCACATTTCCACACGAGTTGAGTCGATGCAAGGAATCCAGCATGATCCATGTATCGCGTTGTTGTTTTCCGGGAGATTGTCGTCCTTCTGCATTGTAGATCCAAAGTCCGCCAAGAAGTGCACGTCCCCAAGCCGTGGTGGCGACCAATCCGACGACGAGCGATGAATTTTTTGCACCGTTTGCATCCCTGTGGTGATGATGAGAGTAGCCGCCCGCTTCGTGCTTTTCGTTGGCCGACATGACACAAATGCCACGTGGTTCGCAAAAGGCAACAAGGGCAGGTCCGCATTCGTCACAGCACAAGATGGCATGCAAGGTGTCGACCCGCGGCCAATCAGTAATCACTCCACGCTCAATGGTTTTATGACGGCTATGAAGCCATTGAACAACGGACTTGTCGTGTCGATCCACTTGCTCGACTGCGGATTTGATCGAGATGGTCACGTCTTCAAGATGTGTTGGATTCTCGACCGAATGTTGGACCATTTCAATCGATTCGTTCGACCATCCTTCCCACTTTAAATGCCGTATCAAGGCCGTTGTCGCAAAATCGTTGATTGATGGACACTGCCTTGCTAAATCGGGTCGCCATATTTGTTGGATTGATGCCCGAAATGCGATCGACATATTGGTCTGTTGTATTTTTTTCCGGTTTGTTGTTGAAAGATAGTACGTACGTAGGACGTACTTATAAGAAACGAAGGACACGCGATGGGATCGTGTGGGTCGACTTGTCGCGCACGATGCAACGCGACCTACTACAAGCGCAAGTATCACAAGAAAATGGAAATGGTCCGCAACGAAACGTGGAGCGATAAACAAGAGGTGTGGGAATTGACCGATGGTGGTCGAGAATTTCTTGCGTCGAGAAAGCATACATGTGGAGATGGAGCGCTGTGCAGCTCAGAGTACACTCTGAAACACATTGAGCAATTTCTATCGATGATATTTGATACACGTTCAGCTGTTCGTCCACCCAGGTCGGTATCTCATGCAGTTGCCATCCAAATGTGTCTACATTCGTACGATTCTTGGGACCCCTGGAAACGTCCATACTATATCGACGCGATTTTCGGGCACATGACGATTGCCATTCGATACGACCGCTATGCCGCTCTTGCTGAAAAGCACGGCTATGTGCGCGCCGCCACCGACGACTCTGTTGTTGTTATACCATCGCCTCATGTCGATTGCAAATCAGCAGTCGCAAACAACAGCGGAAGTGGTGGATCAATGTGCATTTTATGCGAAGAACGACCAGCAAATGCACTCGTCTCCGAATGTCGGCATTTGTACATGTGCATGACCTGTGCGGAGAAACCACGGCATGGATGCGCCATTTGTCGCGGGCCGGCGCACAACATTTTACAAATCTATCCTACTTGAACATGTATGTTAAGCGAAGTAGATCTTCATGGGGAATGCATGCTCTCCACGTCCACAGCCTTGTAAATTCACTGTTCCAGCGGCCCCTACGGTACCCGTATTGGGTTGGTTTTGTTTTCATGTTTTTTGACGCGTGCGTGCGTGCGTGCATATGTACGACTCTGTAGACACCTTTATCGTTGCCAGACGCGATTCGTTGGTTCGCAAAGGCTCTCCAAGCGCATGACCGTGTGCGCCTAACTGATGAATTGGTTCGAATTGCCGTCCAGAGTGTCAAGTCATTGGCAGCCTGTAAATGGAGTGACATGGCTGTCGCCGCTCAATGTGACCCTGTTGAATTTCGCCAGTGGCGAATTGATGACGCCGCAAATCGAAACCTCGTCAGAGATGGTTACCGTGTGCTGAATTGGATGATCGCCTCTTGGCCAACGGATTGTGAGGATAACATGCTTCATCAATGGACGCCATCCGTTCCAGGACTGTGTCGCTTGTGTTTGTGTACATCCGACTCTCCAGCACGACGCAAACCGTGTCGCGTCCCTTTAAAGCGATTGCACTGCCTGAATCCCCTTGCACGTGCCGTCCTCGAGATTGCCGCCTCTTGCGCATAGCCGATCACTGTAGTGTAAAGGGAAAAAGAAATATTTTATTTCTCATGTTTCGTGCGAATCAAGAGGGAAACAAGACATGCGTCGATGAAAAAGGCCTTGAATGCGATGACGAGCCATATCGATGAAATCGTCAAGCGATACGGTTTCTTCTGGATGATCCGCGAGCGTGTCTTGTGCAATGGCGCGCACGTGTTCTGTTGTTGACAGTTTGTGAAGAGCTTGGGGTCCGTGTTTGCTAATGTACGCGTCGATCCGATTTTCATTGACGAGATGGATCAAGTTAGATTTTGATTGATTCCGGTTGACCTGCTCCGCCTGCTGCTTGTCACGCGCGCCGAGCCGTTGCTTTTGGACAATCTCTTCAAACTGGGGATGTTTCCATTTCAGCATGCGTCCCATGGTTCCATTTGTCACGATCCATCGCACTACCAACCCTTCGGCGGGGTTTGGCGCGGATAATTGCGGCAACCGATGCAAGCGTTGAGGAACCAAGGTTTCAAATTCTTGCGCGTGTTCATATTGTTTGGCCGTCAACAGTTCACGAAGTGTGCATCGACCGATTTCGGGAACGGTTGCCAATCCCGCGGCAGCACACAACCTGACCACTTGATCCCATGCAAGCCATTTAACACTCTTGGCGGCATCTTCAATGCGAATGGCAAACACGGCGGCATGATTGTCAGGCGCATACCAGACTCGTCTTTGAACACAATACGCCTTTTCTGCAGTCACGTTGTACTGTTTGCCATTCGCCGGCGCTGCCGCCGCCTCGGCCGTCGATTTGTATTGCCCACCATACAATTCATGAAACACGTGCACGAGAGCACATGTGTCATCCTTGTCGAACAATGAAGCATGCAGGCGCATCAATGCAGGTTGCTGGCTTTCAAGAACCCGTTGCCATCCGAAAAAGACATCGTCTTTGCTCGAAAGCAACTTGCTGCGGTTTTGATACTGAATGCTACTCGCGTCGTCGGACCGACTCAAAATGAAGGCCATTTTATTCACAAGTCGAACAACAAAATGAGTGATCGCAAACGGTCTTCACGCTCTCGATCACCAGCGCCTCGGTACCGTCTCTGTTCGGTCCTTTTTGTCCTTTTTGTAATTGGCGGGATTGTCTAGATCCGGCGCCAAGAAGCAATCGCGATCGCGGTCACGATCCCGATCCAAATCACCCACCAATCGGCCGTTGCGGATTGTCGTTTCGCCTCCTGTCGCTGCTCCAGTCGCAGCACGGAGTGCTGCTACCGCAGCTGCTGCCGCTGCTAGCGCTGCGCTAGCAGTCGGTATGCCGATCGACGCGGCCAAGGATGAGCGTGCCTGTGCAATTTGTTTGGAGCCGTGCAAAATGGCGGACTGCGATATTAACGTGCAATACGCATGCGGACATATCTCACACAAGGCATGCTTGTGGCCATGGCTGTCCAAGAACTCGTCGTGTCCTGAATGTCGGGCCTTGTGTTTACTGCCATCAACGTGGACAGAGCTCATGTACGACTGTTTGGTACGTCAAGGACAACCAATCCGTCCGGACACGGAAGTCTGTCTTCACTCGCTACTCGACTATGGTCAACAGCAAAGATGGAATTTGGAGCCCAAGGGAGATGGTGGTGCGAATTTTCTGTATCTTGCAACATACAGTGGTGCTTCGTGGCCTGTAAGTGGATTCTTCTTTTCACCCACCTTGTGTGTGTTGTGTGTGTTTCGTTTCGAGATTTTTATGCCATGTGTGTTTCAGTTGATCAAACGATTTCTCGATGGCGGCCTGCATCCAGATCAATCAGCAAATCATGGAGACTGGGATAAACGGACGGCACGAGAAGCACTCGAGAAACGATTCAAAGTCGAGTTTGCCGATTACGAGAGCAAGAACAAGGCAAAGATGGATGAAGCATTGAACGCGACTAAAAAGCAAGAGGTGACGTGGGATGATCTGTGCAACATGGTGAGCAAGCAAGACGTCAAGGCACTCGCCCTCTTGTTCGAGGTACCAATGCCGATATCGATCTGCTTCATTGCATCATGTATTCATTCATTGCTTCTTTTCGATGCAGCCGGAAGGCAGGCGTGCCCCCATACACCATGTCCAAATAGATGACAGCTCCATTCACTCCTTGGCAATGCGAACCAAGAATTCGGAGGTGATTCATTTGATATTTTCCCACTATCCACCATTTGGAATTTTGGGGTCAAGCTCACGTGAACGCGTCTCGGCCATGACGGGCGTGTGGGTTCAAAAAGCACGCGATTTGGCATGTGATGAGTCGGCACTCGAGGCGATACGAACGGCCATGGCCCGCTATATTGGAGTTATGTTTTAGTTTTCTAGTTTTGTACTCAGCAACACGAACATGGATTCTTTTCATTTCTAGTCATGACCGACCGAAACTAGTTGTTTCGATTGATTGCATCTTGAAATATAGATAGAGTATCTGAAAACGACAATTGCTGGCCCGTGAGGATATTGAGCATCTTTTTGACGGGAACCAGATCTGGGGCGCTCGCTGTTGCAACAAACAGCAAAATGAGAGCCACAACCGGTATCGCATGCAACTTATCGATGACACCACGACTTTGCAGAATAACGTCGGCGACTTGCGAGTCGAAATCGGTCATTAGCCGGGTGACAGCGTGGTACTTGTCAAATAGTCTCCGAATGACCACGACAACATTAGGAACATTGGGAATGAATTCACTTGTATTGTGTGAACCAATCAATTCCACGACCGTGGATATGGATTTTCCTGGTGGGATCGGTGTGATAAATGACCGTGACAGAAATGTTGTCACGTGTTTGGAAATGACAGAAAATGCCGCTTGTCGAGATCCGATTTCTTGGATCTGAATCGCCTTGGTGATATCGTCTGTTGTGTATTCGAGTTCGGTCGCCAATTGCTTCGTTGATCCATCGGTCGATGGATAAAGCGACAAGAGTCCCCAACCTTTCAATCTGGCGCGAAGCACGAGTGCGTCATATAAACCGCTATTGATCGCCATTGCCCATTGAAAACATGTCCATATACGCATCAGTTTACGAAGACTGTCCCGTCCGAATGTTGTCAAAGCTCCGAAAAGTCGTCGTGGTAACACGTCTAGACATCGTACGCGCAGATATGCAAACATGGCTGCCCAATTCGCACAGTCACCAAGACCGGATTTAGATTGCGGGCCGATGCGTGGACACATTGCATTTGGCTGCTGGAATACGACTCGATCTTGAGTGAAAGGATGCTGCGCCAATGCATTTTCAAGCGCGATTTTTGATGTTTCATAAAACTCTCCATACACACTTTCGCTTTCGTCCAGTGTACCGTTCGAGTCTATATATTCGGCATTCCACTTACCATCACTAAGACTTTGCCGCCGCAAAAGTAGAAGTGTAGCATGAGCATATGACCGTGAAGAAGCGACAACGTGGATGGTGACGGGAAAAAGCACGATCATGGATTTTTTGCAATGATATTCTTGCAAGGCTCGTACATTGGAAACATCGGTACTTGAGACCGTGAAGCGCTTGTCGTCTTTTGTTTCTTTGAGAATTACACCCAGTTCATGACCAAAACACACATTAGCGTGTTTAAGTTCAGAATTAGATGCATCGTGAAACAGCATTTCCAGTGTGAACCAACGCAAGAATGGAACATAGCTCATTTGATGGTACGTAGCAGCGTAAAAGTCTTCGTCGCTCGAATGACTGCCAGCCATCGGTCCCAATACATTTGGACACAGGGCATGCGCCTCCATGTCGGCAATCGCATCAACAAGACATTTCTCCGTTCCTTCAGGTGGTATCACTTGTCGTTGTCGCTTGAACCGATTCACCCATTCCGTGATTGCGCGATCAGGATCCAATACGGGCGTGACAACCAGATCAGATCGGATCAACCGCACCTCGGGTCGCCGCATGCGTCTTGATTTTGACTTGTGAGCAATGCCAATGCTAAACTCATGGACACGGGTTCGGACTTGTGCTTGTTCTCGAGCAACGGGAGACTTCGTCTGTACGCGGCTCGTCAAGGCAAGAAATCGGAAACCAGGAGGAGCCGTCGTCGGAGACAGACGCAACAGTGATGCATGAACTGCCGCATCAGGGTGCGAGGCTTGCACCATAATGGCATGTCCTTTTGCATCGCCGAGTCGTTGCGCATCCACTGGACGATCGCGGGGATCGTGTAGAATTTCAAACACGTTATACTCGGGCATTTTTTAACCCTGGTTATCTTCTTCATATTGGTATTTCAAAAGCGAGAAAAAACAACATCCATTTGACCCTTCTATGTCCATTAACCGAGTCTGTGATTCACAGACTCCAAGACAATGCACGCCAAGACCAACACCAAGCGCCGCGAACATCCGACTGCGGCGCCGCTTGGTTCCAAACGGAGTCGTCTTCACAATGGATCGACAGAGAAATCCGAACGCAAGGAAAAGAAGAAAGCCTTCAAACTTCCGCCAGCTAAAGAAGTCGTGCCGCCACAATTCAACGTCAAGGATCCGAAAGCATATGAATACCTCGACACGCACGGCTATGTTGTCATTGAAAAAGTTGCAGACGACAAGGAGTGCGACCGGCTCGTCTCGCTCTTTTGGGTTCGTTCTCTTCTTTTCTTTTTTTTTAATTCATTGATTCATTCATTGATTGATGGATTGTAGGACTATGTCGAAGCGGCATGTGCGGCAGTGCGGAGATCGGATCCGACAACATGGTCCAATGCGAATTGGCCTGGATTGTTGAGCGTCGGCATTTTCAAGTATTACGGGATCGGACAATCGGCCTTCATGTGGGCGTGTCGGCAGCAACCCGCGTTTCGCGAATTTTACGAGAAGCTGTATGGCGGCGACACGCATCTCTTGACGAGTTTCGACGGATGTGGCGTGTTTCGCGGCGCCGAACACAAGTTCGATTCGAAAGAATCGTGGCTGCATGTCGATCGCAACCCGCGCTTGCATGATGCCAAGCACATTTCGGTGCAAGGCTTGTTGCAACTCGTCGACCCGCAATCGACGAACGACAATGGTGGATTCGTCTGTGTACCGGGTACACACAAGCGCATGGAATCGAATGCGGACAATCAAACGACTTTCTACGCTAAATCATCCGATTACTTGCCAATCCCACCCTCGCATCCGATTTGTGCCGACATTCTTTCGGGGAAATGTCCTGTGCACGTGCTGCGAGTGCCACGCGGATGCGCCATTTTCTGGCACAGTTCCTTGATTCATTGCAATCAAGCCCCACGCACCAAGACCATCACTGGATCTTTGCGCCGCTTGGTCGCCTATGTCTGCTTGGCTCCGCTCGCCTATGTACCCGCCTACGAACGCCGCGCTTTGATCAAGGCACGCGAAGCTGCGCTGCAAGCCAATACGACAACAGGACATTGGGCGACCAAGCTTCCGAAAAACGAACGGATGCTGTATCCTCGCTCGCGCACATTCAATCCGATCCTGAATCCGCTGCCTCATTCTGAACTCTTTTTACAAGCTAGTGCATTGTTGCGTGGCAATTAAGCTATGTATTTTTTGTTCCTCCAATCTTTCGGAATACACTTCTTTCATTTTTTTGATTGGAAATTGGAATCCAATCGCCGAGAATGGCACAAAAGGAACAACCGTTACAGCCATCATGGTCCTTTCCGCCAACGAAAGAAGAAGTTTCTATGATCATGAAAATCATTAACAAGAGTCAAGACAAGGCGGATGCTGCCAAGATGCTGCAATGCGAACCGACACTCGCGTCATTGTTTCGATCACGTCATTTAATTGTCGGTAGCATCGACACTCTCAAGAAGAATGACGTGTGGAAAGAAGCAACATTAACAATACTCCCGACGACGAAAACACCCGAGGCGCTCGAACTGCTCGAACTGCACATTGAAACGAGTAGTGGCAATGCAATGATGTTGCTGCGTGTGTTGAGCATTCCGTCCTCTGTTGAGGCTATTTCTATTCCGGTTCATCAATAAATCAAAGCATCCTGTTTGGTCATGCTTACAACGATAACGACGTCGTTTTCTCATGGTCTCTGTCGATCATGATTCAGCCACACGCCGACCATATATCGAATACATCTAGTCTAGTCTAATCTAGTACACTGTTGTGTGGAAATTAAATACATTCAGAAACATGAATGTCTGTCTAACATACCGCCTTCACACTGCAAGATTGTTGTGTCGCAATAAATTGGGATAGACTGCCCTAGATTGAATGTCGTCAGCGGCCGCTTGCAAATGGGCAAGCATCAATGATTTTTCAGCCAATTCATGAATGTTTGCAACTTCAGCGTCGACATAATGTCCTCCGCAAAACATCATCTTTCGCCAATGACAGAGTTCAATCTTGCCTTGGTTAGACAACCGCATATAGTACGGGAACGGACCATCGGCCTTCCAAAACGTGAGAGGGCACAGCGGCGGAGAGGTCTGTGTGAACAACAATTCACACTGGGTTGTTTTGCGAAACGCCTCTGTCCACTCGAAAATCTGTCGAGCACACTCCAATCGAAGCGGCGCTTCTTTATTCTGCTTGGCTGCATACACTAACGATTCTTGATGAAACGTAGCAATAGCTTGCATTTTCTCATCCTCATCCCGGCGTCGCTTGGTTTCATCATGAATGTGTTTGGCTGCAACACCCGCATCCAACAGTTGCAAGTCACTCGCCGCCGGGTGGCATGTCGTAGTAGGTAGCGGAGAAGGATGAGAACACAACAAAGTTTCTTTTTGTTTGCGCAAGACATCAAGCGCAAAGTTCAATATGTGCAAGGAATCGACTGATTTTGCGGCATTCGCCGTGAGTTTTTGTTGTTCCAGCTTGGCAATTGACACGTCCAGGGATTTTAGAATCGTATCCACGTCATCAGGTGCACTCATACTCATGATTTGTTTTTTGATGAATTGACATGAAACAATGAAGAAACTTGTTTAGCTCATTGATGAAAAAAAAACGGTGGGGAACAAAAACGTTTTGTTTTGGTTCATGATTGTCTACGTACACAGGAGCTTGGCGAGTGCAGGTTCATTGGGAAGGACTGAACCGAACCGACCGCATAACATGTGAGCTGCCATTCGGGATCGTGGATTTTTGATTGACATTTCCATGGGTTTATCGGTGTTGCCGCAATCAATGATCCGCGCCAGCCATAGATTGATTTGCATGTCAACTTGTCGACGCGTTAGATATGTGGCCGCAATGCATTTGCGGAGAAAATCACAGTCGGCATCGGCGAGCATGACTTGCGAGGGTAAGAATCCATGATGTGCCGAGGCAATCAATTGAATGTAGGCGTTCAAAAGGTATTGACGCGGATCGCGTTTGTCGTGACACTTATCATATGCATTGATGTAAAACATGGCGAGTACGTGCTGAGCGTTGGGAGAGCCTTGTTTCGCATGCATACGCAGCAAATGTTCGAGAGCATCCGAGTGAACGGAAGACGGACAAATGGATATCGTTCTCATTTTATCAGCATGTGCATCCGTGTCTCCACGTTCTTCTGCAATGTCGATGCATTTATCGAAGAATACCTCTTGTCGGTAATGAATGTCGGTCAAATCTTGAGATGTCAATCGATGACCTCGCACGGAATCCGGATCGGAGATTTCACCCCATGTTTGGCAAAAACGAGAAAGAAAGAACCATGCGTGAACAATGGGTGCAAATGTGCACAAATGGGGATCCATCTTATGCGCCCGCTTCTGAATCGAGTATTCAATCTCGCTGTAATATTCGTCATAGCACACATCCCGTCGTTCAATGATGTATTCAGGATCAATCGCCAGGACGTGGATCAGTAACCCCATGCATTCTTGTCGATTCCTCGTCAAGGTCGCTGCATTGTACGTTGCACAATTATGCACGGTTCTCGAAGCAGCATCATGAGAAGACGAAGAAGAAGTGGCATCCATGAGTTGCAGAAAGAACGACCGTGCCCATTCAACACGGCCAACACGGTCAGTCATACACGTGCCATCCACGAGGCCGCTGATGTGACACACCACGAGATTGGCGGCCGCAGTCATGTTCCGACCGACCCCCGCTGCCCGCCGAAACAAGGCCATTGCACGAATGTCGTCTCGTGGCATGCCGTTGATGCCGAGTACGAGAAAGACACCCAAATTGTTGATGGCGTCCCAATCGACTTGCGTCCGGCTTTGCCGAATGGCTGCCCGTGCGTGGTAAATGCACGAAGAAGCCATTGTCCATGAAAATGTGTCGTATGGCGGATGTGTGTACATCTTGTGGGGCCGGTGTCGGGAGAAGTCGTGCCTTTGTAAAAGCAACACAATCGGTACGTGATTAGAGATCACTGGACTCGGTATGTACGGCATGTGAAAATCAATCGAGGCGTCTTCATAAAAGTCGTTTGGCGCAAGAAGCACTGGTGATGGTATGGCCATCATCATCCCTATAGACTCGATTTCGTTTCGGTTGTCATGAATGAATCAAAAAAAATGACAAGGAGCCAATAGAATTTATTCTCGCGTACATCAAAACATGATGCTAAGTCCGTTGCACGAAAAGACACGAATTCCATCTCGGCATATGGACAAGATACATGGATTGAAGAATATACGCCGTGATTCCAGCCGACGCTTGTGCAATCAAGAGCAAGATGGGTATCCCCGGATACGGATCATTCTTGACGAGAAACCATCCCCACATTCCACAGTACATGAGCGCAACGATTGCCATGCCGCATGTTGCGACAAGTGGAATGAGCACCGGTGGAACTTGTGAAAAGACACAGTAGTTGACCGCAAAGACGGTCACACTTGTCATGCATATTGCACCGGACAAGACCGCACATACAATCTGACAGGGGACACTCTCAAAGAGGGTCCTAATCACTCGGCCAATCCGCCAGCATCGTTCATTGCCGAGTAAATGTACACATCCCGTCAATAGAAGAAGAGACAGTATCAATCGCACACCTCCAGTGTGAATGAAGACATGTACGGCATACGTTGCCAGGAGCAACCAGATCCAATATACACCCTCATATACATGATCCGTCCGCATAGCCTTGTTTTCTTGCATTCTTCCGTGTCGTTCGTTGCTTTACAGTGAATCTGATGCACTTGTTTTTCCTTTTTGAAAAAAAAACAAACAAAAAACGTCAGAGAAAAAGCTCATTTAGTCACCGCGCACTGGTCGAATCGGAATGGATTTAGCTGCCAAGGGATCGAAAGCCAGTGAAGACGTGGTGCGGACTTCGCCTGATGGTGATTTGCCAATGACGGTCGCGGGCCATGTCGATGTTGCGCGAGCACGCCGCACCTGTGGTGGTGATCCCTGTATTCACAGCGGGACATCATCATGCTCGATTCTGTTGGACAGCAAGAGTGTCACAAGCGTTCCTCGGTCATGTTGGAATTCAAAAACGAATCCGGCGACATGTGTCCACGGATTTACGTGTGCGGTCTTGACAAGTCAAGCCTGTACAGTGGTCTTTTCAAAAGACTATCCAAAGATGCCTATTGAACCGTTGCTATATGCATCTTCAATGGCGTTTGAATCACGACGGGCGACACCTCTTGCTTTGCAAAGTTTCATGTCAAACGGAATCACCTTGCGCGATCAATATCCCGTTTGGATGGATTCATCACATGGACTGTCATCTAGCTCATCCGCCTCGTCCGTTATGTCGACCACGGTTGGCGTCGATGATACCTCAACCATGAGCTCATTTGCAAATTAGAAAGAGTAACGGGGATTCGCAATTCTACCATGTCTGGATTGAAAATTGTTTCCGAGCCACCAACTGGTTATGGATCGGTGATTGAGATCCAAAGCGATCGGCTTAATGTTGTTCTTCGAAGTGCGTTCGCTCTTTTGCTCTTTCTCGTGACGGTCGTAATCGTAATTGCTTGCTCGGAATCACGACGTCAAGATCCCACATTTATTTTGCTTGCTTTCGTCATGCTGGGTATTGTTGCTTTGGTGGCTAGACCCGCGTTTGTCTAGACGTATAGACTCGTACTGTGTACTCGTCTATACAATTTTTATGATACAGTCTTTGTCATCAAATTTCGGATCATATCGGGCGAAATATAGCGTTACGTTGTTGAGGTGGGGATAATGGGGTATCCTCTGGGTCGACCATAGTGTAAATAGGCTACTGCCTCGAAATTCACGTACTAATTTGATCGATTCTATCTTGGAGACATCGTTTCAGAGCTGATCTATAATGAATTGTTTGCCGATGAGGCGCGATGAACGTCCCCTAATGGGCGTGCATAAGATGTTTGCACGCCACTTGATTCGACGTAAAATTGAAAAATTAGGGTTCTTGTTTTTGTGTTTGGAACACATGCCGATAAGGGTATCATGTGGTCTGATGCATGCGACGAATGGGATAAATATGGTCTCATGCCGGCTTGTGATGTGGGTGAAACTAAGCCGAAGAGAGACATGCGACGCGGGTGAAGGCTGATGATCGGGACATTCATGGTGCTGATATGCGGTTGCAGTTGATGCCATTTTCCTTGCCTTTCTGTCGCAACACGAACGAATAAATGGCCGGTGAAAACAAAAAAATGAAAACACTGCAACACGTTTAGATGTAGGTTCCTCGATCGCGTTTTCAAAAAAAACACACGAATTATTCATTTTCATTCATTGGACCATTGATTCATGTCGACAACAGCGTCTGCCGCCGCGGGTCAAGAACAGACCAAGGACAAGGAAAAAGAAATCTTGACGACAAGAGAAAAATTGGCAATTGCGAATCGCATAATCTCCATTCAGCGTGCAACAAGCCAAATTCGACAAATTCTCATTGGACTCCTCAAGTCAAACGCGGACAATGTCACACTACGCGATATTGACCGCGTGAACGACTCACTCGTTCAGCTTCGCACCACACTTGTGTATGGACTTGCGCACAATGATCTATTCGACCATTTCAAGGTTCTGGTGTCGGGAATATTCGGTTTGACATGACGACCTTTGAAATCACGAGTATTGAATGATATTGTCATATGAAACATAAAACGTAAACTGTTTTTTTTATGATTCCGATACTGCTAATGTTGTATTGGCACCACCTACAAAAGCCCAGCGATGCATGGCATGCTTGCCACGTTGTACACTGCCCACAAACATAAATCCAGTGGGCACAGCCGCAACCGCCGAACACGACGCATATTGACCATCCGAATACATGAGCCGATTCACACTTGCCGTCGCCTGTTTTTCCGCGACATATGGCGATACGCGTCCCAACATCAGTTGACTTGTCAACAAGTCATTGACGACAGTCAATGCACGACCCACAATCGCTGTCGTCCCATCACTTGCACGGGATGCACTCAAGGCTTGTGTATGCACGGCATCGGGTGCACTGAACCAAACACCCGTATTGGCTTTGGTCCCATCCAGAGACATGTCGACGACAACCACCCCGGCAGTCACAGCCGACGACACGGATCGACCGTTCCACACATTGACAACCAGGCGTAAAGCCGACGACGACGATGCATCTGCCGCTGTTATGGCCACGATTGCCGCTTGACGGACTGTCGCATCCGACCACCACGTGCCGCCGTGAGTGCTGTTGATGACGGCATCGACTTGTTTGGACACGGCACTTGTCAAGTTGGTTTTCATGACACCATTGGATCCCAACACCAGCAACACTTCAGACGACGATCGAGGCGTGGCCACCATTTCCGATCCACCCACAACAATGTCATTGCCGCCACCGCCACCGCCGCCGACAAGTGACAAGATAGTTGAATAGAGACGAGACGAGGTTCCATTGCCGGAAGTGCCGCTAGTGGGCAACGTGACGACACCATTGACGCCAAACGTGAGAATCGGTGTGCCTTTTGCCATGTCGAGTGCAATCAAGCGGGGTGAACGACTCGCGGGTGTCACACCATCCCATGCATCGACAAGGACCAACAAACGATTGTCGGACGTGGTCACCATGTCCAGCGGGGACACGATAGCATCCGTTGCAATCAGGACCGATCCCGGTGCCATGACACGCGCTGCAAGCGCGCTTTGCGCGTCAATGACTGGCTGGCTACCATTGATGGATACATACGCGCCCGCACCGCCAAACGTATCAACAGACAAGCCCGTATCCGCATGCAATGCCATGACCACTGACATGGGTGTTTGGATCGATCCATTGCCGACGCCGACGAGAGCATACACGGTGCCATGGTTGCCATACACGATGCGACGCACAAACGAGGGTTCAGGCTGCAAATCCAGGCGCATGCCCGGAATCGAATTGACACCGACTTCCACGCCGAAAGACGTATCCAGCGCATCTCCCGATGACACGAGCTTGGCCAAAACGGCCGTCGGCGATGTGGATGAAATGCACGCGACGCCACCGACATACAACCCGTTCTTGGCATACTGGCTCGTGCAACACGTGGTCCATTCATGCATTGCCGGCTTTTGACGAATCGTTTGCCCGGCATTGTCCAACGAAAGCATGATGCATTTGGCCGCTGCCCATGACGTTTCAAACGATTGGGCTCGCCACCACGAAACAATGCCCTGGGGGAATGTCGCGGTCAAATCATAGGCGGGTTGCAATCCCATGGCCGATGGATCGTCGAGTAACATTATGCGCAAATCGTCTGCACTCGACATTAACCCGCTGGACAATTGTCCAACCCCTGAACCAATGCTGCGCGTCACCCCTTGCACCTTTTCCATGAAGGATGACAAGACATGTTTCGCTTGACTCATTTGATTTTGTCCATCCGGTGACGCGGCAAAGAACGACGGAATGGCCGGTGCTTGTGACGCAGGATGATCGCCTGATGCTGCACTCCCGGCAGCTGGCGTCGCAGAAGACAGAGACAAGCCCATGGCGGCCAATGATTTCATGATGGGTTCTGTACCCGACTGGGCGGCCATTTTCGACAAGTAATTGGCATTCACACGTCCACTGCGTGGCATTCCGCTTGTTCCAACACCATTGGTGCCGCCACCACCACCGCCACCACCGAGGCCAAAGGCACTGGCGGACGCGGCGGCTGCAGCAGTCGTTGCACGCTTGACATGCGCTTGATGAGCAAAGGCACCGGTGGTTCGTGCCGCATTAGCCGTGTGCATGACATTGGCTGCAGCCGACGGCCCGCTCAATCCGGCGGCTCGCAATCCTGCCGTACTGGCTCGTGCACGTGTCGCAGGTGATGCATTTGCTGCATTTGCGCTTGTTGCTGATGGCATGAATGCCGATCCAATGCGAGCTGCACCGAATCCGCCGCCGCCGCCGCCTCCACCGTGGCCAGCCGATGCAGACGATGGTGGGGCTGCAAACGCAGATGCAACCGCGGGTGCTGCGGGTGAGGGTGCGGCGGCTCCATTGGTACCACACCCACCACAGGGTTTTCGGTTTGGACCCGAAGTTGCCGAGGCTTGCGTGATTGCTGGAGCATGGGCTGGACTCGGCACTCGCGACGCGCCTGAACCGAATCCTCCTGTCGCCGCCATTGAAGTTTCGATTTAATTTTTGGTCGAGACGCAATCACAAAACAACCCTTTGCACGAAGTTAATTTCAAAGGTTGTACGTACGATTCATCCGTCCGTAGAAGATTGATTTACAACCGCGGCGCAAGAACTTTTTTTTCTTCTCTCTTTTCCACGCAACCCGTCTCCATGAACCATCGACACGAACGACTACGACGCTAGCCTAAACCGAAAATGAGCGTTGTCGCCATTGTGATTGGTGTCTTGATCTTGATTCTCGTCACCGTCATTGTGATCACCTTTGTCTTTTACGCGGGCGGTTTAAGCCGCCAGCTGACAACCGCAGCCAATACCGCCGCTCGTGGAGTGGAAACCGTCGCCAATCAATTCGTCAACTTTGGGGCACAAGCTTTGCAAGGGACGGTCGTTTTGGCCGGATGGATTGTTCAAACGTTTGTTCGCATCCTTGAACAAACCAAGGACGTGTTTGCCAATCTCTACAGCACCACGTCTCTCACCTTTAAAAACCTCGCAAAACAAGCCGCTCAAATCCTCACGGGCGGCATCCAACAAACCCAAGGCATCTTTGTCCAGTCCATTGATTTCATTGCCTCATTCGGCGCCTCCATTGGCGACGCCATCGCTCGTCTTGCTTCACAAGCATACACCAAACTCATTCTCGGCTTCATCAATGTCATGTCGGATCTCTTGGAATTTCTCGAACGACAAGTCATCTTTGCCTTTGAAACCACCCAAGGCGCACTTGTGGGCGCTGCCAATTCGGTCGTCCAATTTTTCATCTACATTGGAGAGCAAGTCACGTTGCTCATTCAGCAATTGCAAGGCATCTGGCCACCCATCTACGATTTCATTACGACCGTCATGGATCCAGCAATCAATGCTATCGTGGATGCCGCAAACGACGTATTCGACTTCCTTCTCTTCTTTTTTTGCTTATATTGTGAATTTTGCCGTATAAATCCGCTGTGTAGTCGGCCGGACACGTGCCACCAGTTCTGCTAGGTATGAAAATGTGCATGTATCGTAAAAACGACAATAAACATGTCAAACGATCGAAATCACACATGTCGTTTTTTACAAACATTTATCCAATCGACGTAAAACCGATCGGATCCGTCTTTTCACAGCCTATTTTTATTGTCATTTTTTTATTCGGGTTGATTGGATTTTTTTGAGGCCATTTTTTTATTTTGGCCTTTTTGACTCACATTTCGACCGAGGAGATGAGTCTGTGCTATCGACAGCCTCGAATATGCTTCACCTCCATGACTCGCACAATGGCAGTGGCTCAAAAAGTATCCACAGAAACTCAGGACACCGGCATAAAAATGACAACGCCACTCCAGAATACTAATCAATCAAAAGATACAATCAGCGGTCATCGACGTCCGGCTGCTTCGGAGCCACTCGGTGTCCCGCGACCGTTCAAGTTTGTCAAGGGAGATTCTGGCTCAAAAATCGAACGCGATGCACCCGACGCCGACCCATTGACATACGACGAGGATGAACAAGGGCAGGTTTTTGTCAATAAGACTGCGTCGACCAGTTTGTTGGTCGAAAAGAAATCTACAGATGAATCATTGTTTAAACTTCTCAAGACATATGTATCAAGTGTCGATAGTCTCAATCGCGTGAACCGAGAGGACGTCTATTTCTCTGAGTCCGACATTCCGTGTGACGAGTCGCATCCATGGACACTGTTGACCAATGAGGAAAATGGACTCTACCGATCCCCAGGCATTCCACCCGATTGGTATGGTGTTTATGAATTGGGCATTGTGAAGGTTGGGAAAGATGACACGCATGGAATCGTTCTTGCACAATACTGTGGAGCGGGTAAAGTGGGTGGTCGTTTGAAAGCCTATGGAGGTTCCAATGACAAACGATTACCGGGAATGACACTAGCGCTCCGTTCGGGTCATTCAATTGTTTATCGCATGTGGAAAATGTCATCTCGGAGAGCGTGCTTTATGGAGCGAATATTGTTGACGTGTTTTCGCTACAAGTGGAATGTTGGGTCAACGCTTGTAGGAAGAAACGTTTATAAAATCTCCAACGCCCCGATACAAAGGAACCTTGGTCATATTCTATGGACTGAAGAGCGGCAAAAGTTATTTTACGAAGCCATTGTCGAGTACGGTGCGTCAAGTTGGATTCGAATTGAAAAAGTCGGTGCTATTCCCGGATCCAAGTACGCCGGATTGACGGCACATAGTATGGCCAATCGCTGGTCGGACATGAGAAAGACCGACGCTAAAAAGCGTACCGAACTTTTGGATCTGCACAAACATAATCAGAACCGCATTCTACCAACCGCAAAAATACCGACGAGTCGTCATGATTGGACGAAAACGGAAGACGATGCGTTGGTTGACGCGGTGTCCCGATTGGGAACATCCTGGAGGATCGTTGCATCAGATCCAGCTCTTATTGCGGCATGTGGTGGATGTAATACAACCGAAAGGAAGTTGAACAACCATTGGAGTACCTTATCGATTCGTAACGGGGCCCGTAAGCTTTTAGAACGTGTCAAGGCCAAAAACCGTCAGCGTTACCATGACGATACAACAAAACGCCCGGCTTTTAAAGAAAAAGTGGACATCATTACACGTGTATTTATTCCCGTTCTGGCCCATCTTCGCACTTGTCATGATGAACCGACACGAATCCTCGCCGAAACTGTCCCAAAATTGTTCCAAGATGGGCCATGGCACATTTTCATTGATGCAAAGGATCCAATCGGATTCTTCGCACAACCAACAATTCCCTGCACAGCTGGACTGTATTTTATTGGCGTTGGAAAAGATGCACAAACCGTGGTCCCAACATTTGCTGGTAGTTCTCATAATGGACATGAAGAAATAATGCGCATTGGTTTAACCGGAACGTATTCAAGCAAGGGGGTTGGGGTGCCTGAAAGAACTGTCCTGTTTCCAGAAAATGATCGTATGCCCTTGTCTTGTTATGTTCAATGGATTCCCATGGACATGGATTTGGCACATTTTCTTTTGGGCACCTATTTATTCATGTACGACTTTGCGTGGAACACAAAAGAGAATGGTATAACCCGGATTGTACCGGCTGGATATACACTCGATGCCAAGGCACCGACAGGGCCCCGTAAGTGTCGCAATCCAAATCGAAACAAGAACCATCGTCACCTTCAATGGACCGCGGATGAAACGAAACGTCTGTTACTCGAAATTAGTCGGCATGGAAAGGACTGGAAAGTCATTGCGAAGAAAATGAACATGACTGAACGACGATGTTTCACGCGATGGAATTTGATCCGGGACACTCCAAAAGGAAAACGTGCATACGGATTGTTTACTAATCTTATACTTCCTGGTATTATGGCGTTAGAAAAGTAGCGATGATTGACATTTTGCATGCGATCCGTACGAATTCTAGTTGTTTTGTCTGGAATAAAGTAAGCCCATTGTTTCCCGGCGTATGATTGTCAGAAAACGCCAATTCAACCATTTCAACGGGATATGAATCTAGAATGGACAATTGCTCTGTTAGTCGTCATTCTCATCCTCGTCATCATTGTCGCATCGGTCATTGTCAATTCCTCCAACGACTCGACAAGAGATTATGCGGTCGTCTCGACAAGGACGACCAGGCGAATTGTACGCGGCCCAACCGGACAACCCGGAACGCCCGGGGACAATGGCAAAGATGGCGTCAACGGGAAGGACGGAACCAACGGGAAGGACGGCGAGGACGGCACCAATGGTGCCCCTGGATCGACCGGTGGCACAGGCGCGGGGGGTGGTGCCGGTGTTCCTGGAGCGACGGGAGCTACCGGAGCTGCCGGTACCGGAGGTGGTGGTGGTTCGGGAATCTTGTATTTCCCGTTTAGTATTGGCGAATCCACTGCCATTCGCGCGCCAGATGGGTATCAATCGATTGGATTTGGCAATCACTCAGGTGGAAACATCAGCGATCTTTTGGATCCATCCAATCAGAAGACTGCAGCGGGAAATATGTCGAGTACGTTTGCCTTTGACACGACTGTGACGAAACTCGTGTTGACAATGCTGGCCTACACGGAACATTCCGATCCGGTGACGGCAGAATTGGCCTTGTGGATAAACGATCCTCAAACAGGAACGCAGCTTTCACCGTGGACCAAGTCCAGCATTGCAACGACGTTTGATATTTTACCGGGTGTGGATCCAGGCGTGTTTCAAACGGTTGAAGCGATTGGGAATGAAACGTTTTCTCAAGGTCTCAATTGGGTTGTCCTGGTTTCATACGTAGGACCCATTATCGACCCACCTCCATTTCCTCCGATTGCAGGTTTTCTGTTTCGTATAAGTGGCGGCATGATGTTTACCGCAGCCTAGAAACCCCGCTTATACATATTCATTTATTATTTATCCGCTAAAATCATGAATGATGCATCTAAATGTACATGGTTTGGCCACTGCACCGTTAAACACATATTTGGTGGGCAATCGCAAGAGATCCACGATTCGTTCCAAGTCTTGTTCCGTCATGGACACTTGGGCAGTCTCGACACACTTGCACAATTCCTTGAATTCATCGAGCTTAAGGTCGTCAGCATCGTATTGAAAGGGTGACAGGCCCTGGACGGATTGCATGAGAACGAACGTATCATGACCTCGCCGTCGTTGTAAAATCCACATGTGCACAATCGTGTTCTTTGCATCCGCTTCAAACGACAAGGCCATTTGATACCACTGCGAGTTCACTTTTGCGGGCAGCGGCTTGTCCACCACCTTGACGACTTTTGAAGGCACCGATGTCTCTTGCGTTGCAAGGGTTTTGCAGACGGTCTTCCATGCTGTAATGGCAGCTTGCGCCGTCACGCAACAGTTGGTATTGACATAGGTCACGACGTCCACATCCACCATGGCACATTTAAACATTTCCTTTCTTCCTTGTCGTTTGGTTTATCATCAGTGCCGTGCGTTTTTTTATTAGAATTGATAGAGTCACGCGAAAAACAACATCCAGAGTTCATCCCTTGTCTGAATTTCAATGACGGCACCAGCGCTTGCCAGTTTTAAACAGGCCATTGAAGGCGGAACACCGTATTTTCAAGCCCTTGTTCATGCCCACCCTGCCCATGCTGCAGCCTTGAAAGAAGGGTGGGACAAGTTTACGTGTCGCCTACCGACGGGAACCGTGGCGGTGGCCTACATGGAAGACTGCTTGTCTTTTATGCATTTCCGTGGAAACAATCCACAAGCCATTATCAACTACTTTCACAAGCCGCCGTTTACGAATTACGTGGCAGCGTTTGGAGATTTGCCTGGTTATGCATTCATTCCCTCGTTTGATCCCTATGCATCTCAACGTCGTTTAATGTCAACATCATCATCATCGTCATCCTCATCGTCATCATCATCTTTATTGTCAACTTCGACATCATCGACAACAGCACATGCAGTGGCGTCCGCTCGCGAAATGGTTCGAGGGAAAGAACGAGAACGGATCGCTGAACACGAGGCCGCGTTTGGTCCACGCACGAGTGAATCTCGCGCCCGACCGTGTGCAAAATGCGGTACCATGACACAGCCATTGAGTCTACAACTTCGACGGCCAGATGAAATCGCAAATGATGCCTTTCGATGCCCCAATTGTCGTGAAGGCCATGTTGTCGCCTGATTCTTTATTGTTAAACCAAAAAAAGGTGGTTTTAATCGGATGTGTACATTGGATCAAACATGGATTCCCGACGAGTCATTTGTCTTGCGGGAATGATTGCTGTTTCCTCCTCCGACACGCGATATCCACACCCTCCATATTCCTCATGATCACCGCCACCACCACCACCACCACTCCCACCATCAACATAGGCATTGTTATGATTGTCCTTGTCGTTGCCACGATCACTACCACCACTCGTTGCAGCACTCGTTGCAGCAGCAGCAGCGGGAACTCCAACATTTTTCGATTCGATTCCAGTCACGTAAGGATTCATATCAGTCACGGGTGGTGGAGCATACGCAGACAGAGACGATGAAGGAATGACATAGGAACGACGACCGTCTTGACAAAAGGTAAGAGACGACGGTCTGTTTATAGAGACACCTGGCATGACCACCACGGTCGGCTGTTGCAATTGAATCTCACACGGTGGTGGAGGCAAGAATGTGGAGACAGGATTCGAGGCCTTGTCAGGGGATTGGCGACACAGTAACCACAGAAGCGTGATAAAGAGAATAATGGCGACAATCACCAAGACGACAAGCAAGACATTGTTCTTGGAACAGTACATGGATCCGTTTCCCACGCTTGTCGTGCCTTACCTTGGTTTTTTCTTCATCACGGAACACAAAGACGAGAGTGTTCATGCTTGAAAAAAAGACGTGTCTAATTTGGCGGTTTTTGGTAAACACGGGGATGCATTTAAGTTGAACAAACATGCCGCCGAAAAAGGTCGACATGAAATGTCAACCAATGGCCGACCCTCGTTTTTTACCAGAAGGGCATCAAGCTTTGGGCACGGACAATGTCAGTCGATGGGAAATCAAATTGGATGCGCGAACGCGAGTCGGTTCATGGAAACCCTGTAAAGCTCAAAAAGCCGCCACCAGGACTCGAAAAACAGACACTGGACGCGCCACAACAACAAAAACATCAACACGGCCTCGTACACGTCGATCAACAAGAAAAGGGGGTGGTGAGTATGATCGAGAAGACGACAATGACATGTCACCACCACCACCCAGTAAACAATTTCAACCAACGTTGCAAATGATGTGGAACAACAACAACAACAACAATCCTCCGAGTGTGAAGGAGTCGCTTGAAAAACACGCCGTCATGACATTTGTATCATCCTCATCATCGTCATCAACTGGTGGTGCATCTTTAGGTTCGGCATCTTCCTTTCAATGGAGAGACTTTCATCCTTCGAGTCGTGCAACCGACCTTGCTTGTGCATCGGGTGTCAAGACCCTTCTTGACAATCATCCTCCTCCACTTTCGACCTCTTCTTCATGTTTATTGTCAATGCCGCCACCGCCGCCACCACCAAGAGTCATCGTCGCAACGACCAACACTCTGGTAGATACGAGGCTAAATCCACCACCGCCACCGCCTCGAATCGGCGGATTCGGCGGACTGGACACTTCACCCATGGCTTGCGATTAGTTCATTTTTTTGTGTTCAATCCATATTTTCATGTACATTTTTTGTTCATTCATCCAATTTCTGGTGTAATTGTCAGTTGGTCGATCAAAAAAACTCAAGAAAATCAAATCATGACATCAGCAAACACGACAAGACGTATTGAAGTGCATTTAAAAGGAGCGTCACGTTCGTCCGATGGGGCATCTTCAGCAGCGATGGATCCCCATGCAATGATTGAAAATGGACACTCTATGGGATACGCCATGGATGACCAACAACACCAACAACAGCAGCAGCAGTTTGGTCAGGCGCCTTCACCATCTGGATACGTTCAAATGCAATTACCCAATTATCGGCCAAGTGTCAATTATTATCAAGGGGGGAGTAGCTATCGCGGTTATGGTGGACGCGGTGGTGGACGTGGTGGCGGCGGCTATCGTGGGTCTTCCACGTCATCGCGTCGTGGTGGGTACTCGGACGATCATCAGAATCGACGTCGGTACTCATCCCATGCGTCGTCATCGTCGTCGTCGTCGTCGTCAATGAATGAATCTCGTGGTGCATCAAGCACATGCTCGTCGTCATCTTCATCAACGACAGGATCATCCTTGTCATTACGAATGGGATCGCTTCCAACTCCGGTGCTGCTTTGAAACCAACTCCGTTCATTTGCGCACTCGTCTTTCTTGTTTTTCTCACGCGAGTGATGATGTTCGCCGCGACAGGACTTGACGGAAAACCCATACTTGGAATGGGACGATCAACGACCCGTTTCCTTTGTGGAAGCGTGTTTGCTGTTTAAGCTGTGGAGCAAAGCCGTGGTGTTTTCCGATCGGGGACCGGAAATGGGTGTCCATGAATGCTTGCAGATGTACAATGATGTGTACCCCCACAAGAAGTTGCAATTGTCTCACGGAGTGTACACTGTTTTCGAATGGTTTTTGTACTTGCGATGCTTGACTGGTGGATCGTCCATCAAGAACACGATCAGCGTCTGCAGCATATCCAATGCCGATCACCGTCATGTGCGATTGATGTTTCGTGGATTTTTTAATGCACAAGAAACCTATGAACGGCTCCGTGTCGACCTTCATTTGAATCAAAGCGACATGCACACTCAACTGGTGTATGAGCAAAAAGCAAGTCGTGTCCAAGCGTTTCTTGACACTTGTAAACGGTTCGTCTCGGTCTTTTTTTGAATCTTTTGGAGTGTGTATGTTTACGCACGCGTGGATCGATCGTTTGTAGAGGTCCATATTGTGTGAATTATTCGAGTGGACGGCTATGTTGCACGGTGCGCAAATGCGTTGGACCCCATCCGTCATCTTCCCAGTTTCCTGCAACGGACATGCCACCCGGCATTGCGGATCATTGGTCTTCATGCGATCCAAGCATTGCTGCACGCCTGTTGATGCATGTCAAGGAAATCCCTGCACGAATCGGCAAGAATCATGAATCCGTACTCACGTGGAATTATCCATCGTCTCTCCATGCGCCGTTACCGCATGGACAACGTCCTGGTCCCGTTCGACCGGCTCGAGTTGGAACCTGGACGCTTCCCGTATCGTCGTCCTCGTCATCGTCATTGTCGTCGTCTAGCAACAGCAGCAGCAGCGGAAACAATAGTACAAGTACCCGCGCGAGTTTGGTTGTGACGGTCGTGGGTGAAGCTCGGAAAACTCACCGATCGCGTTCACAATCACCATCAACAACCGCAACCAAGACCAAAATCAAAACGACGGAACAACAACCGCCACGACAGCAGCAGCAGCAACAAATGGACAAGAAGCGGTTGAAATCAAAATCGCGATCAGTATCCCGATCTCGATCTCGAAATCGATCAAGATCAAAATCTCGACAACGCTCTCGGTCCTCGTCACCAGAGGACACTGCTGCAACCGCACCTGTGGCCGTTGGTGGTGGAGTTGGAGGTGGTGGTGATGTCTCGGGTTTAACGGCTGCGGGGCGCATGTATGCGGGAGTGACGCCTCCATCGGTTGGAACAGCCCTTCCGCCGATCATAGCACAAGTACCAGCGCCTCAACCACCCGTTGCCACAAAAGAGTCCGCCCCAAGCGTCTCGGCCGTATCCGTTCCCGTGGCACAAAAGGATCTTTCATCGTCTTCATCGTCTTCATCATCTTTGGCGATTGCGGTTGTTTCGGCACCACCACCGACACCGTCGGTTCAATCCGAAGCATTAAATTCTGGAAAGAGCGTGTCGACGACGACCACACCAAGCAAGAACGAATTGTCCACGTTGGTTGAAGCAATGCATCAAATGCAACAGATGATGATCGGCTTGGCCAAGACTCGTTCAAAAAGTTCAAAAAAGCGATCTCGCAGTGGAAAACACAAAAGTGACGAGCAGCCCAAACCAAAAATCTCCGAGGCTGCTGCGGTCGAGGTACATTCTATGTCTGTCTATCGTGTTGGTTGACATCTGAATGCCAAAACCTCAAATTTGTCGACATTTGTGCATTCTTCAGATAGAAGACAAGACTGAAGGAACAGATGCAAATGCGCGTGCCAAGAAACGCCCGCACATGGCCGACACGTCTTCATCGTCTTCGTCTTCTTCTTCTTCTTCATTATTGCCAACAACGGTTACATCGGTTTCGTCGGGGTCTGCGCCTGCGCCGGAATCAACCGCCGTCAAGGCAGTATCACATGTCCCCCCTCCAATCACGACACAACCCACAGTGCAATCTGCCCCACCACCATCATCCGCAGCCATCGCCACTGTCCCGATCACAGCAGCAGCAACAGCATCATCTGCCACGACCGTACGAGTGGATTCAAGTGTGGTGAAAACGCCGGTGTTGGTGCCACCAATCGTGGCGAAAACGGCTCCTCCACCAGCTGCTGCTTCTGCGGTTGCTGTTGCTGCTGCCACCGCACCACCAGCCAAGGTGCTCGTTGTCTCGACTGTTGCTGCCGCCGCAACCAATGACAAGGCGAAACAGAAACCCGACGATGAAGAAGGAGAAGCGGAAGAAGATGGTATTTTGCCCGCTGAAGAATCATCAACCGAATCATCAGCAGAATCTGCCAAGTCCCCGGAATACGATCCAGCCGATGCTCCTACCATGGAATCAGATGAACAAAAAGACGGAGTCGATCCAGAAGTGGAAGAAGGTGAAGCTGAAGGTGAAGGTGAAGGTGAATCCGACACTAAAATGGAGGCTGCGGCGGTAGAAACGGACACGACTGCCGAGACTGAAGAAACCGAACCGACTGCCAATTCCGAAGAGGTCGAAGCAGCAGATGACACGGCAGCTGTTGATAATGATGTAGAAGCAGATCCATAGTTTCAATCGTTCCAACCGTGTAGTGTACAATGAATAAAAAAAGATTTATTTATTCGGGGGAGAGGCTATTTATTCATCTTGACGCGTGAGAACCATCGTTAGATTACTCGTGGCATTGAGCGTGTGAGCCGCGAACAGTGGCGGGGTCGGTGGGAGCGTTGATGTGGGCATCGAGACGAGACGGCGTTCCAGACTCACCAAAAGACCGCCACATGAGAACTGTACAAAATGTGCGTCAACGTGGCTCACATTTCCATGCGTACAATAGTTCTTTTCGTCAGGATTGTCATTCATCGCCTGCTGCACACCAAACGTCTTGTTGACAGTCTCGATGTTTATCGCGCCCTTGTAAACTCGTCCTCCGCTTGGCATGCCAAACAGCCGCACCCGTAACTTGCTGCCCACCTCTACAATGTACAATGTACGACGGTGTCGTCACACATACACAGTGACAACGAGTCAACGAAAGCACATACCAATGCGAAAGGAATTGTGCACTTGCATGGAAATACTGTCTTTTGCATCATGTGTTTTGCCATTTATATTTTGAACTACAATCCATTCCATTTCCACACCATACAGTCAATCATGGTTAGGTGACGATGAGAGCAAGTAGATGACCGTTGGTGTGGACGATATTCATATCGACAATTTCAAAAGAGGCATCATAAATCAACCCAACCGAACCGACAAGGTCCGGCGCGGTCTTTTCACGTACTGCTGCCGATAACATGCAACAACCGACCGACCGAACTGTGTAAGTACCAAGAAAAAACCGAGTATTTGTTAGATTAGATTGACATGACGAATCTAAAAATGAACTAAGCGGCCGAAGAGGAAGGTGTCGGTTGTGGGCCGAGAACTTCAATTGAATTGGGCAGCAAGTAGCGTGTACAAAAGTCTTGAATTTTGGACGCCTTGGCCACGACCCGTTCATAGAGAAAGAGGTCAATGGCTGGCAACTTGTCGTGTTCAGCATCTGTATCTGCCGCCGCCGCCGCTGCTGATCCATCTGGCGGTGCCGCTGCTGCGGCAGCAGGTGTGGACGATGACGACGACGACGACGATGAAACCCAAGGAATGGGCAAGACACCGTCACCAGATCCCGGGCGGCGGGCTTTGCAGTCGAGGGACATTTTCTCGACATATTTTTGAAACTCGCGTGGCTTGACCATGAATAGATTGTAGATTTCCACGTGGCGCATATGGATGGGCAAATGTTCATGCGATCCAAATCGTACACACCGTGCATTGGCTTGTTGACGGGTTGCCCAGTTCCACGCCGACTCCATGTTGATGTGTGTATCGATGCCTTTTAAATCCAATCCCGTCCCGCCTGCGCCCGTCGTCAGTAGCAAGACATCGTATTTTGACCGATTGCATCGATCTACGGTGCGTGCACGGTCATCTGTGCTTTTCTCTCCGCTAATTTCCGCGACGCGCATGCCTTCTTGCAGTAGTTCCTGTTGTGATGTATGAATGCCATACTCGCGGTAATTGCTTGCCACGGTCATGGTGCGTCTGCGACTGCGCATGTCACGCGCTTTCGACAGGATAAAGGCCCGTTTGCGAGAATCACACAGCGGACCCATGGAATTTGCCGCGCGCCGCAACCCATTGTAAAAACAACCTGGTGCATCGATACGGCGTGGTGCGCCTCCTCGTTTCCCCTTGTGACCGCCGCCGTCGTCATCATGTGCAGGGCGCAACAAATCGCCGACATTGTGTCCAGCCGCTTTTGCCTTTTTCAATTCACCGCGTTCAATGCGAGAATATTCAGCGGCGGTCTCGGGATCCATTTCGAGCAAGACGAGCCATTCACGTGATGTGGGGAATCGCGATCGGTCGAGCTGATGCGGGTCCAGGTATGACACATTGCCACGAAACGCCGCGTGTAAAGCCGCTTCTTGTTCGGGTGTGTATGGTGTTCGTTCCATGGATTTTGACGTGGGAAACGCGCGCAAAAACGTCGCTTCATCTGCAGACAGAATCCGCGCAACCGTATGCGCATCTCCACACCCATTGATTTGTAGGGTCCCTGTCAAGACCAAGACGTGGCGTGCAATGCGAGCGAGTTGTAAAAACACGGCGGCTTTCTTTCCTGTAGAACACGCGCGGGGGTCACTTGTCGCTGCAATGGCAGCATCGGGATCCGACACGGCACCGACTTTTCTGCGTGGCTTGCGTTTTTTCGTATCGCTGGCATCGTCCGATGCAGGTGTCGTAGACGCGGCGGCGGCAACCGCCGTCCGGAGGAAATGGATTTCATCGACAATGAGAATTTGATCACGAGCGATTTGCTGCAAGGCATAAAATTGCTCCGGACGAGCAGCACTCTCGAAGCTGTAAAAGCGATAATCCCGTTCAATGCCGTCGAGATCCGTACGACCGTATTTTGCCAGGCCTTGTTTGAAATTGTTGATCAAGCCAGCTGGCAACAAGACAATCACAAAAGAACCCGGATTGGCCATGAGCCACATTTCACAAATCACAATGGTTGTCAAGGTTTTTCCTGCTCCCGGTGGATGATGAAGCAAAAAGCGTCGCCGCGTCACCGCAGTTGTTGCAGCCAAGAGTTGATGCGGCTGCAACGCTTGTTCACTTCGAGCAATACATGGATGCTGCTGTACACTTGACGCACCGGCGTGTATGCCTGGATTCACTGGAGATGGCGATCTTGATCTCGATCGTGAACGGGATTGCGAGCGAGATCGCGAGCGAGAGCGGGATCTCGATGGGGAACGTGATCTCGACGACCTGGATGGAGATCGTGATCGAGACCACGACATGCGATCGGGCGAGATGGATCGTTGTTGTTGTCGTCTTGTTTGCAAAGGTGAACCGGATCGTGATCGTGATCGAGAACGAGATCTCTGCTGTCGTCGTCGTATTGGCACTGGTTGTTGTCGTCGTCGTCGAGGAGGGGGCGGTGGAGACACAAGTCGTCCGCCAGCAACTCGCTTCGGAGGTGCGCGTTGTAGACCACGACGACGACGGATGGGTGGTGGTGGTGGAGACAGCGATGGTGAATGTATGCGGCGTTGTCGTGGGGACAAAGGCGACCGTGCTCGTATACGTGATCGTCTTGGTGGTGGTGGTGGTTGTCTTGGTCGAATGGGTCGTCGTTGTCGTTGTCGTGCACGGGGTGGTGAAGCCGATCGAGATGGAGATCGTCTCCTCTGTCTCTGTATGGGAGACTGTCGGCGTTGTTGTTGTTGTGGTCGTTGATGATCTTGTTGTTTGTTCGTCCACCGTTCAATGTCTTGAGCGTCCTTGGCTCGCAAGGCAATTCCGAGGGCATCCAAGATGCGGCTCATGTGTTCTCGTGTCAAGGGTTGTGATGATGACGATCCCGTTTGAACAATGTCGCGCCATACAGCATCTTTTTGCACACGAGTTCGCATCTGGGCATACAATTTCGACACTTGAGGTCCAAACGCGTCATGGACCTGGTCGGTGGATGGCAACCGCCTCATGATGGAACACAGAGCTCGCAATGATTCCATTGTCCGCAAATTGGTGACTGACGAACAAGGAATAGTACAGGCCAGGCAATTAATAATTTAGCTTTGTTTTGTCGTCAACAAGGAACAATGGGATTTATGTCCGCATTTTTTTGTATTGGGGGTTTTATTGGTGGTTCTAGAATAAATAATTCATCGCATGGCGAATAGTACGTCAACCAAGACCGACAAGACGGGTGTCAAGACATGGAAAGGACTCGTCTTTGACCATGAAGCCTGGTGGAAAACCATCAAGTCGCCACCGCCTCTTGGCACTGATATACAAACAATCACCAAGTTCGTCGTTCGGCATCATCCATTAATGGGGTGTGCAACCTATTGTTTTCCTGCGATGTATGCGATTATACGCGCCACCGATCCATACATTGGTGCCAAGTTTGCCGATGCCGTATATATACGATGTCCAAATCAGAAGTTTGATGACTCACCAACAAATGCGACCGGCATTGGCAATTTGATGTACGCGATTGTGCATGCCGAAAAGGCGTCGGACACGGTTCAAAAGTGCCGCGATCATCTGACATACATGCAACAGACTGTGCCATTGAAAAAAGCTGGAAACGATAATGTGTGCTTCAATTTGCCTCAACGGATGAAAGCCAAACCCTTCATGAAACCGTTTCAATTCTCGTATCATACTACAGTTACCGCAACCATGCGTGCGTCAATCGTGACACAAGTCGATAGATTGTTTTCATCGGTAATGGACTCGAAAATAGACACTCGGCCATACATTCTCACCTTGGTACCTCCCAACGGAACGTGGGGATGGGTGGCCTTGACAGACGCGCCTTTAGTCGACCATAAGAAGATGCATACAAATGATCCTATTGGTCCCGTGGTGAACGAGTGGACGACTACGATTCGATCGTCCGGAACGCAAGGCGATCGTGTGTGTTCAATGCAGATCCGACAGCGATTCTACACACGTGAGAAAAGTGCCAAATGGATGCAACTGGAAAAGACTCGACAAGTTGGAATTATGGATGGACCGGACATGTTCTTTGCGATGCTGGATGATGTTTGGGTTGGAAGTACGTACAAGAATTACGATGAATTGAGAATGGGAGTCAAGGTTGGTGGCAAGTGCATCACAGCAGTGATTGAGGTACCAGCTACATTGCCGGGAACATCATTCACGTCCGATCATTCACAAATATTTATATCCAGAATTGGTCTACAGTTTGCTGATTTCATTCGACAATCTCTTCCGCCTCGATTGATTCTTGAACGATCCATCATCCCTGCACCTGCACCTGCATCTGACCCAACATGGACGGGGCGCATCTTTGATCATGCCAAGTGGTTCGCAAGTTTTGATGTCAAGGAATTACCGTCGAAACTCGATTCCGATGCGACGGTAAAGTTTATTTTCGAGCGACATCCACTCAATGGGCTGTCGGTCGTGTCATGCGACTCCCCTGCTCGAATTACGTGTATGAGCAAAGTGTGCATTGCGAAATTTGCTCCAGCGTGGGTCGTCTGGATGCTCGCAGAACGAGGGAATGAACTTCTTTTAAACTTTATTCATCCTGACCTAAAAACAACAATGGATCCCATGCAACTGACTGTATTGGCATGTATAGCATTGAACCATTCGATTGTAAACGTACGGAATCAGGCCTCGAATTTATTTGATGAAATGCGCACACGGCTCCATAAAGTCGGTCATGATGGAAGGTTGGAGGAATCCATGACCATACCGTCGAATCGTCCGGCAACATCAGAAATCGATGCATTCAGTAGTCGCACATACACATTTCCATATGTTTGTTGTGGTGATGACTCACAGCGAATGAAACGTGAACAACCTCCGAGTCCGGACAATGAAATGCAGATGCAGAAAAGGATGATTCTTTCAGCCATTCAATCATGTGAAGCCAAACGAGAGAAAACTGCAGATCCGTCACATCTTCCTCGTCGTCATATGAACGTCGCCGATGGTGATAATCATCAGCTCAAATCTCCATGGTCGCCATGGACCGGACACGTATTCGACCATGCCAAGTGGTTTGCGAGTTTCGAGAATACATCCATCTTGCCCAAGAAATCGGACTTGGATGCTACTATGAAATTCGTTGTAGACCGACATCCACTTCAAGGGGCGCCAACTGTGACACGCCAGGTGCCATTACAAATTGCATGCATGAGCATGGCATCTGCTGCACGATTCATTCCCGCATGGATCATATGGTTGGCGGAGCCGTTAGGAAAACAATTGGTGTCGATGATTGAGTCTCAAATCGAAAACACAAAACTCGATATTCAGTTGGAAGACGTTGCAACAGCGGCATATTTGGCATTGCATCATTCCGACTCTGTCGTTCGCAGTCATGCATTGCTCGCGTACGAACAATTGTGTGAAAGGCGACATGAATCTCGCGACGAAAAATGGTTTACCGCGCGATACCTACAATCGACCAAATATGTTCCGAGTTCGAATGTTGACCTGCCATTCATGCAACCTTGCACGTTTGAATACACTTGTGGTCAAGATTGTTGGATGTGTGTGAAGAGTGATGAAATGCAAAAGACATTTTCACCTCGGCTGCTTTCTCATCTCGGGTCCTTGGCATCCGTCGAGTCATCACCATCGCAGCCGCAAGTGCCCATGCAAAAGTCTCCATGGCAACCATGGGTGGGTGTCTTGTTCAATCACGAGGCATGGTTTGCATCTCTGCTTCCTAGTGACCTGCCCAAGCGAAATGATTTCGAGGCAACGCGAAATTTCGTACGAGATCATCATCCTTTTAAAGGAGTCTCCGTCACTGAAATGGGCATGCAAGTATCAGCTGTTTTGCAATGTATGAGTGTAGTGGACCTCGCGAGATTTGCATCTGCCGAAATTGTATGGTGTTGTCCAGAGTTTGGAATCGACCTGGTGGATATCTACATGGATTCGTACGTCCGCCCGAAATTCCAACATAAAGTATCCGAACCTGACATGAAATACTTGTGCTTTCCTGCACTCGCGTACATTGCCACGTATCATCCCGCTGCCGTTGTTCGTAAATGTGCACTTGATCGATACAATGACCAGAAACTGGGGTTTACAGATTCATTGTTCGTGGTCACACAACACACGCCCCGTCCTTTGGAGGCGTTTGAAGTCCACGTGTGTGCAAATTACGTATGTGACTCATCTTGCAGAGGAGATCATCAACACCGGACAGGATCTACGACGGCGTCCGTTTTGAAGACGGATGTGGAAACGGGAAAGAATATCCTCGCGGCCATTCGACATTGTCAAGATCAACGAGGAAAACACAGTGGCGCGTCTGCTGACATTCAGAAAGTTGCTTCCTCGTCGTCGTCATGGGCGGAATCGTGTTGGAAATCCGTGCCATACAATGCACCGACGCCGACAATGACAGCGTCTGGAACCGTCACATACGATCCGGTGTTGGATGCATTGGACAAGATGCCTGCTGTTCACGATCAGTGCAAAGCGTTGGAACAGCAAGTGGCACGTGTTGAGGAATGGAAAATTGCGTTGCAGCGGTACAACGTCGCGGAAGAACGCGCCTTGACTGCAGAGAAAAACATGGGACGTTTACTCGACGATGCAAACAGTCGGCTAATCGCAGCTCAAAAGACCGAAGCACGTCTAACTGCCTCGTTCAAACACGTTGATGATGATGAGTTTCATCATGTGGACCTCAAGCACGACAATCATCCTCGCGCCGCCGCCGTTAAATCCCCTCGAGTCCGTCCATCTTCAGCCTCCACCTCGGCCGCTATTGTCAAGAACGACAATAGCGACCAATCGAAGAGTGAACGACATCGCATGCTCTGTGCGGAATTTACGGCTTGTCAAGCCAACCAACGACTGCTTCTTCAGAAAATGGATGACGCACATAGGCGCCTCATGGGTGTGCGTACCCGTCTAGCCACAGTCCAAAGAGTCCCGTAAACTTTATTTTTTTTCTATTTTTGAAAATTTAAGGGCTTTTTCTGCAAGAAATGACGAGCGTATCGGGTGTGAAGGTATGGAAAGGACAAGTATTTGATCACGAGGCATGGTGGGAAACAGTCAAGTTTCCACCCCCGCCTCTCGGCGCAGACATACAAACGATTGGCAAGTTTGTCCGCCAGTACCATCCATTGACTGGGGCTGCGTCCTATTGCTATCCTAGGATGCTTGTACTCGCACGCACAACCGACCCATATATGGGTGCCAAATTTGCAGATGCATTCACAATGCGGTATCTCGGTGCAAAGTTTGAAGATTCCGTCGCCACACAATACCTCGATGCATTGTACGGCAAGAATCCCATGCTGAAGAATACGAACGATGTTGGCAATTTTCTTTACATGATTGCGCATGCCAAAACATCTGACTTTGCACAAAAGTGTCGTGACCGACTTGAGGCGGCTATGGATGAATATCCCTTTACCAAAACAGATGGGCTGAATCTGGACGTCAGTTTACCGCAACGAATGAAGGCCAGACCATACATGAAGCCGGTTCAATTCTCGTATCGTGCCTTGCCACCCCCTTCAACACCACACCCTCCATTAGCGGTTGAAGAGGCACAAGTCACAGCGGCCGTATCTCCAACGACGATGACAAAAACGGCAGCCATGGTCTCAAACAACGAGAACGCAAAAATGGGCGCTCAGGCATACATGCTGACCTTGGTGCCCCCTCACGGCACCTTGGGGTGGGACGTGAGCGACATTCCTCCGCTTGACCAAGATGGTCAATTCACGGTGGTAAACCAGTGGAGAACTGAGAATCCGTCCGGTACATTGCAAATCAGGCAACAATTCTACACGCTCGAGAAAAGCATCAAATGGGCCCGATTGGAAAAGAGTCGACAATTGGGAGATATGGATGGACCCAACATGTTTGTTGCCGTTCTGGATAATGTTACAGTCGGAGGTGTGTACAAGAACTATGCCGAATTGAAAATGTGGACTATGAACTCAGTCCAAATCCCCTTTGCTGGACGCAACTGTGTCACCTCAAAGATTCTTCACATTCCCCAACCGTCTAAATCACCATCGAAAACATTTGCATCCGATGTTGGTCGACAGTTTGTCACTTTTATTGGGCAAGCATTTCCGCATCACTCGAGTGTTGAAACTGCGGTCGTCCCTGTCCCTGTTGCTGTCTCTGGAGACCAGAGCAAGTCAGTGAGACCAGCAGCGCCGGCGACGATGACGACAATGCCCGACCCGAATCAACATTTATTGGATGCACTCGAGGCGAAACTACGACCGATCATGGTCGAAATCAAAGCACAACAGCATCGTGTTTCACTGCCGGATTCTGGTTGTCGCGCCGACACGTTAATCCGCAATTATGTGGATTGCTGGGAATTGACAAATGCGGCGCGAGACAAGTGCGTCCTCATGAAGCAACGAATTGCTGATGCAGGTGACTTGGTGGCACTTGAACGAAACGTGTCCGACGCCAAGGCACGTGCCGATGCAGCAGAAATCCGGGTCCAAACAATGCGAAACGAAACCGATGCATGTAGCAAACGAGCCGACGAGGCTGAAGAACGGATTCGTCATTTACGGGTGAGCTTTGAACGCAACGAACAACGTCGTCGCAAAACTTTGCACAAACAATCATCCGACAAGTCGTCGTCATCGTTCAACAAAAGTGACACGACCACCAAAAACGACGATGATGATTCGGCTATAACTCAGCAAATGCCATCTTCGTCATCTTCTGTTGCACCGCGTCTGTCGGCACGAGCATTGCGTCGATCACAACAGAGACGAGATCCTTTGATGCTCTTGACAACTGAAGAATTGAAGCAACAACTTGCCGAGTTGAAACGCAAAAATGCCTTGTTACAACGAGAATTCGACAGTTTAACAACACAAGTGGTAGATGCCGAACAAGCCTATCACCGCACACTGAATGGCGGAACCACAACAACATCGTCATCCAATGTCGTGATGAATCAACCGGTGGTGGCATCCGACGCCAATGATTTTAAGCATGTTTCACTACCACCAACCACAATGCCATCGTCATCATCATCCGCAGTGACAGTTGCGACATTAGCGACGTCAGCGGCGCCAGTCTCGGCAATGTCTTCTGCAGCCGAGAAACGACGGCGTAAAAAGACTCGACAAAAATTCGCGCGTGGCATGGATCACGACAGCTTTCGCCATGGCCTATTGCCGAGCGCTGTAGCTGCAGCATCACGCACAGCATACTGGAAGACACGAGCCATAGATGCTGTACGTCCACCAGCACAAGTCGTGTCGTCGGCTGCATTAGACATATCTGGCCCTCAAATCGAAGGTGTACCTGATCAGTGATATTTATCTTCTGTATATACAATGCATAGAGATATAAAAGAAGGATCATGGACGTGTGATGATGCTCGACGGTTCGACAACCGTCCATCCATCCATCGTACGAGGCAAAGCCTCGTAGCAATAGTATTGTTCAGCGCGTGCAAGAGCCGTTTCTGCTCGCATGGACCGTTGCGTACGCTGAGTCAGCGGCGCTTCTGCGCCTTCGTATGAAACGACCCCCTGAACCACTACGACTCGATCTCTTGTTATTGATGACGGTCGTGTCGTCACGGTTTGGATCGTTGGAATCGCTGGTAGTAATGGTGGTCGTCGTGGCGGTGGTGGCGGGGATGCAGACCGAATGGATGGCGTGACTCTTAAAGATGGACGCGGTCTCGAATGACAAGCACCCATGAGTTATTTTGCACGATTTTTTTTCATTTCTTCTATTTATTCGTGGTTGTCGGAGATAGGATGAACCGACATGATCGAGTCTTGACGGTGCTAATGTGTACAACATTGGTTTGTGCGTCGGTTGTCGTGATTAAAATGACACGATTGGTGTTTGTGCACATGGATACATCCATACTGGAACTACCCACACAAACAAGACAGTGTATTGCACGAGTGAATGTCCAAGGGCATTGGAAATGCCCCGAACCGCTTGGAACACATTGTTTACCCGCGAAACCGATCAACGACACAAGGATTGTCATACAAGACGGTCATTTTCAAGGACATTTGAAGACTGTTCGAGATCTGCGATCGTTTCCCACTAGCGTTCCTTTGCAATGTGTGACTGCAGACAATAGTCTCTTGACCTGGAACGTCGACATGCACCTTCACCTCGATGCCGCTTTGTTTGTCTCGGCGTTTCGGAAACGGTACCCCGATCCCTTGTCACAATCGACAGCGGTCATTTAATACAGTTAGTTGGTTGTGCGTCAAGTCCTGTCAATGTTGTTTTTTACCCGCACACATATTCATAAGTTGCATGTCAAAACAAAAATAAACCGGCCCGTGTTTCCAGACAAATGGCCTCGACAAGTGGCAAAATGGAAGCGTCCGAATCGGCGGCAAGTGCACTCGCCGATCTCGAAGCCATGATGTTGAGCACGGATGGACTCGGGGGTGGTGTTTCCGTAGTCAAGACGGCACCGGCCTTGCCTACAACAACACCGAGCAAAGTCGCGGTTGTCGGCAAACAAGGGCCTTTGCCAATCGTGTATGCCGTTCGCACAAAACAATACACAACGGATGTGCACAAGATGGTCGTGCAAATGCGACAAGAACTTGGACAGGAGAGTGTATGGGTCTTGATTGAAGATGATGGTAATAACAAACGAGACGTGTTTCCGACAGACGATACGAGTCAAATCGTCAAACTCGACGAGTGGAGTTGTAAACAATTGAATCCACGACATCAGCGATCGCCATGGTCAGCAGAAACGTTGTTAACTGCCTTGCACCAACGGTTACCCGCCGATACGGCACATGTATGGCTCCTCGGAGACGAAGTGCGATGTGTGGGGTCATGGGCGACAACTTTCCGACAAGCGTCACTCGAGTCTCAACTCGCACAAGATCCCGGACCTCGCATGTTTGACGACGGCACGGCGAGCGGTCGTTCCGCCAAGCACGCGGATGTCCTCAGTACTTTCGTAGAAGGCCAGCCGGACGCACCCGGTTGGTACTGGTGGACGAATGGCGTGTCGTGCACAAGTGAAGATTGTATGCCGCAACTCGATCGACGATGGAAACTGTTTGATCCCGTTGTGCGCTTGTCACGTCGCATGATGGCTGCCCTGGCAGATCATGCCTCGGCCGGATTGTGGACTGCCCATGGGGAATTTTTGATTCCAACTCTGTGTCGCCAACTTGGATTTGTGTTGGGCACGGTCGCCTCCGTTTCCATTGGAGATCCGTTTCGGTTTGGAGGACAAGTGACATCGTCGTCAGAATGGACCGCGATTGCCTCTCAAAGCCGTTTAAATGTCTTGATCCACCCAGTCGCTCCTACCTGTCAATAAAAAAACCTATATGATTTTGGCCCATGTCCACACATACACAAAAGACAACAACTTTAGTTTTGGTGGAGAGGAAATACAAGTAACCCAGCTGTCGGTCACAAAGAACTCCAATCCTCATGCCTCCAAAGAAGAAGCGTCTTGGTGGACCTAAAAAGCGTCGTAATGAACGGCAAAAACGAGCCGCAACGGCGGCTGTGCGCGCAGCCAGTGTGCAACGTGCACCAAGTCCCCGGCGAGCCGTGTCACCGGTCGCTGCAGCCCCTCGTCGTGTGCGCAAAGCGCCTCAGCTTTTGCATGGTCGGTTGATCCCGATGACAGTGACGAAAAGCGAAGGCCGCAGCAAACGCGACCTTGTTGCATTTCACATTCTTCGCACAGACGATGCAGGGAATCCGTTGAGCGCGTACAAGACCGCGGCAGGTGATGCGGTTGTGTTTCACACGTCAACACCGGCAGCCGCCGCGCGCAAGGCCATCAATCGTGTGTTGAATGCAAGTGCACGACCAAACACGTGGTTTTACGTGGCAACAGCCGCGCGCGTTCATTATGGAAAGCCTCACCCAATGCGATACACCGCGGGTGTGGACTCTCGTAGTGGATGGACCGTCAAGATTTGGCGAGGAGTGTATCGTCCGGGTCCCGAACGCTCGTTCATGCAAAAGATTACTAAAGGCGAAAACAAGGGCAAGATTCAAAGGACTTTTGTCAAGGGTGGACGTGTTCAAACGAATTTGCTTGCCACGTATTCAGTGCCCTTCAATGCACTCACTCAAGCCTTGCGTGCCGTTGCGGCCGTGCGCAACAGTCGTGTGTCGCGTGCCACCATGTTGCGCGCCTTCAAGAGCGATCGCAGTTTTGCGAATTTGAAAAAGACGGCTCCATCGATATTTACCAGCAGTGGTGCACGCGCAGGCGGTGGCAGCCGTCCTGTGCGTCGATACTCGGACGACCAATATGATGACCAACCACAGCGTCGTTATGGAGGCGATTGTGGCATGCGCAGTTACGATGATGGCTTGTCGACCGATGACTATTATGTTGGAGGAAACAGTGGATATGCCATGAATTACGGAGGATATGAATCCGCCGCAAATGATGTGCGCTCGGCAGGACGCTCGGTGTATCGATCAGATGACCGTGACGAGTACGAGTCAGTCCCGCGTCGCCATGCAGGCATGGATGGATATGGTGATGATGACGATGACGGATACTAGTTTCGTTCGTTTCGTTTCACATGTACATGTAGTACATGTACAGATTCATTCGAAAATACATGTTCATGTTTCACTTGTGATTTTTTTTCTAAAATTTGTCCTGTGACAAGCAACCGACATGGCGAAACGGGAGCCAGTCAATGTACCGTGTCTGTTGCCGGTCTTGAACCAAATTGTGGATACATATGCTCAAGACCACAAGCAGCATCACTTTTGCGCGGCTCGTGCACCCATTACCAATGTGTATCTCGCGAATGCGGATACGTCGTATATCGAAACTCCGTATCCTTCCGAACGAATACCTTTTCCCGATGGCAGGAACAACCGTGTTGTTGTCATTGAGCGCGATCCTCTTTCACCGCCCATCACGCACATCTACCTATGTGACCCTTTCGTGTCAACGAAGAAGGACTATCGGGCTAGTCCAATCACGGATATTCAATTTATCAATTTGAACGAGTATTTGGATGGAGTATGCATGAGTAATTATGCGTTGATTCGTTTTGGTTTCGCCATTGGCTGTTTATACAAGACAACCGAACCAGGAATTCATGTGCGAGGAAGATACGATTATTTGCCAAGATCGATCTACATGGATCCCGCGACAAAGGTTGAATTCCCGTTCAATGGAGCCAATATGCCGAGTCTTGGTCAATCGTGGAAGGCACACGACATTCCTCTGACCGGCTTTGAAGTGGTGAAGGATTTGATGGCACATCCATGCCGCAACCGCAAATGCTGTATCAAAATTGATCAACATGTACATGTCCATGGTATTTTCGGAGAGGGCAGTCCGATTGTCTATGCGGAACTCTCACCGACACTTGCTGGTGGTGGTGATGCTGGTTTGGACTGGATGCAAGTGACCGACACTCTCTCCTTGAAGTTTGCTCACAATTGGTCCATCTTGTGGCGTCATGGCAAACAAGCGTGTCCACAGCTTGTGTCTGCCTAGTCTCCAAGATCAATAAACAATAGATATTATTTTTTTATCGTTACGACCAAAATAAATTCCAAACGATATGGCGAGATTTGTGTTGACACCTCGACTTCCTGGACAATCTCTCACTGATTGGTTGAATCAAGAGCGATCTTGCGATTGGCAGACTAAAGCCAATCACAAACACATCAAAGAGAGCATCGAAGTCGTTCGACTCGAATTGGAAGCGGAACGCCAAAGGTTCCTATGGCGCAGAGCATGCCAATTTGACCAAGTCCATGTCCCGTATCTGGTATCAGAATTGAATCAACTCGTGAATGTATACACCCAAGATCACAAGCAACGTCAATTTTGCGTGCCTCCCACACCGATTACGAACGTATCTATCATCAAATCGGATACTTTCCCTGCCAATGCACCATTTCCAGAACGAATACCCTTTCCGGACAGAAAATATGTCGTCGTCATTGAACGTGATTCTCTTGCGAGTCCAATCACCAGCATCAAACATTGTGTCAACGATTCGAATGTCGACATTTTGTGTACGGAGAGGCATTCACACATGTCTCCAATCGTTGATATTCGTATTCTCGATTCGGACGAGTGTGGAGGTTCAATCAACCTGTCCAATTATACCTTCATACTGTCATCTTCACCGCCGCAACGTATTATCTGTTTATACAAGACCGCCGATGCAGGAATGCAATTTGTACCCTTGAATGGATTTTCTGATCCTAGCAGGGATTTCCCCAAAATCCTCCCGTGGAACAAAGAAGATGTTCCAGTTACCGGATTTCAAATCGTTGCAGGCCATCTGCTACCGTGCAATAAAGGTGAATTTTGCGTCACGTTCTCAAATGGTATCCATGTTCATGGAATTTTTGGAGAAGGGAGTCCGATTGTCCACGCGGAATTCTCACGATGCATGCCTCGTGGGGAAACTGTCTTGGACTGGATTCCAGTGACGGACATGCTCTACTTGGGTTTTGCCTGCAATTGGTCCATCTTGTGGCGCAATGGGAAACAAGTGTGTCCATCTTTAGCACAAGTACACGTACAATAAACGAAAAACGAAAAACGAGTCTATTCGCCCCAACGTTGCATGTGGACAATGTCGGGATCATTCGGCACCGAACTGGGCTCGATACGAACACGTAAATTGGTATAGACCAACAGATTGTCTTGTTTGCATGCCGTAGGCACAAACAACTCGCGATAAGCCGACCATGAGCGCGGACGCGCTAAACTTCGCAACGCACGCACCGACAAGCGAAAAATGGCCAAGTGACTCTTCAGTCGCTGGTCTAATGCAGGTGCGCCATCACCCAACAACGGTTGTCCAAACCAATACCATCCGGGCTCTTCCTTGTATGCGGCCACATGAGTCGCTGCAAAATCCATTTCCGGTGGCACGGTTCGTGTCATGGCTATCGCTGAATGTGACCATTGCACGCCATCAATCACCCACACGTGTTGAATCTGCTTGCCTTGATCGGCAACAACACGAGTCAAAGCAGGCGATGCGGCTAAAGCCGCTAAACCCGGTTCAATGGTCATGTAATCCGGCATGGTCAAGGGGAATTGCGCCACCATCGTGGGCGGTACACAAACAAGCTTGTCAGACGCGACATCTTGATGTGCAGCGGCTTGGACGGCGACGGCTTCCGCCTGCAACGGTTCAAGCCACACGCACACGTGACGAAAACAGCGCGACATGCGTGTCCACGTTCGTCGTTGTGCCGCCGTCCATCGGGTTGCCCGCAAGACAAACAAACATCGGTCATCTTCCGGTTTACGCTCAATGTTTAAATCGGCATCTGTCAAGGCCGATCGAATCTTGATCGCTCGTGCTGCTGCTGGCGTAATCACGTCTTCAACAACCTCGGCAGGTGGTTCCCGATTCTTGACTTTTGTGGTGGTGGTGGTGCTGTAAGACGACGTCTCGCCGTGCAAAACACGCCAACCCTGTGACGCAGTCCACGTGAATTCTGCTGAAGATGGTGATAACGCCATTGATGTTGCATTGGTGACCGCTTTGCAGCCACCCGTGCGAATCAACGCGGCCTTGACTTCTGGATGTGTCCAAAGAGCAAATCGACCAAACTTGACATCTTGCTGTGTCATGTACGCCAATATCCATTCGGCTTGATCTGGACGACCAAATCGTTCATCGGCAATGACGGAATTGTTGGTCGGGAAATATTGGTGCACTTCTGCAAGTTTCGGACATGTGCTCGGATCCACAAACACTCGATCGTACATTGCGATACTTGGTAGCATGACAGGGGGTGATGAAAAGAAGACCCACAGTTCGACTTGTCGCTCTTTCCTGGGTGCTGTTGCGACTTGCACCGTTGGTGTTCCAGCTGTTGATGGCAAGGGGGAGACTTGCACCGTTGGTGTTTCAGGCGGTGGTGTCCACAAGGGATACAGGATACGGGGCAATGCGCGAGTTGATTGTTGCGTGACACGTTGCATCTCGGCAGGTGTGCGTACCATGCTTTGTATGACAGCAAGACCATTTGTGATCCATTCCCGATGATGATCTTGTTGCGGCCACATGCCTTCGATCGCTTCGTACACCGCTTGAGGATTGAAGGCTCGACAAAGGTGTTCATAGATTGCAAACGTGACATTGAATCGTTCACGATGCTGCAGCACGAGACGTGCTACGACAGCTTCCTCGAGGGCAGGCATCGTGCTCAAAGAATTCATTATCCATTCGTTATGAGCGGCGTTGCAAAAGTTACGCATTTCACCAACCGGTCCACCAAACACACCACACGGTGTCATTTGTCGCAACGTGCTGTACCACGTCGAGGGATCATCAGCCTGCTTCCACACGTTCTGATCCATCGTATTGCCGCCGCCACAAACGTTGACATGCACGCGACCGGGCGGTAACTGAAGCCACTCCTTTTGCAGTGTTGACAAGGGCAAGGGGTTTTGTTGACAATTGGCAATCCCGAAATCGATCCAGTACACGTGTGACATGTTGAATTCATTGGCTTGAATGACACGTTGACACAGTTGAAATTTCTCCATGGTGAGCAGCACAAACAACGGTGTATCCTTGTCGGCAGAATAGCGTGCCGGTCGGAAACCAAGCTTCCATCGCGACTCGATGCGCGACACGAGATCAGTCGAACCTGGATCGGGAAAGCTCCATGCAATCAAGCGCGTCTTGGTGAGATCCGGGTCTACACGTCGTCGGATGGCCGCGACTTGATCCATGCATTGAGGATCAACATACATGACCAGATAAATGTCTGCTTGTGTCAAGAGCCATTCGCCATGTTTCAAATAGTAGCTCGCGTCATGCCGGTTCACCTGTGGCTCGAGCGCCTTTAAATTACGAAAGGCCGTGACGTACACGATCCCCGGTCGTGGAAACAAGGAAATTCCCGACGCGACAGCCTTCTTGTTGTTGTCATTTACTGACAATGACGACGCAACCACTTGTGGTGGCTGTGGTGGCGGCACCCTCACAACGGGCGCGACGAGACGCGAGCGAATGTTGACTTTGCGGGGTGCGGGGTTCATGTTTTTGGGGGGAAACAACACGCACGTGATTAATTATTCGATCATGGATAGTGTCTACATAGACAATGAATGATCAAGCATTTTGCTTGCGTATGTACGCAGGTTCAAAAAAAATGGAATCGAATGAGTTACACACCCATAAAACGCCAAACAATAAGCAAGAAAGAAGATGACAAGCGCAACCAAACCATCACTTGCTTCGTTTGCGAAAAATACACATTCTCAATTTGGAGAGGATGGCATTCTTGCGAAAATTTACGAATGGATTGGTGAAGACACGAAACTAGCAGTTGAATTTGGAGCATGGGATGGATTCCACTTGTCCAACACGGCCAGATTATGGGCATCCACGAGTCCGGACAGTTGGCAAGCCGTTCTCATTGAACGCGAAAAGGATCGGTATGACAACATGTGCAAAAAGACATCACAATATCGAGTGATTCCTGTGCATAGATCCGTGTCAACGGATCCGAAATCGCCGGATAGTTTGGGTGGAATTATGAACACATGCGGATGCGTGGTGCGCCGCATTGATTTATTATCGATCGATATTGATAGCGACGATGCAGATTGCTTCGAAACCCTCGGTGCTCCAAACATGCAGGCGTGGAAACCACGGGTTGTGGTCGTCGAATACAATCCCACGATACCCAACGATCTCGACGTACGCGGTGCTCCCAACAGTTTCTGTGGGTGTTCTGCCGGTGCATTGCGCAAAATCGGCATGGACCTTGGCTATGTTCTCGTGGCCGTGACAGAAGTCAATTGTATTTTCGTGGACAAGCAGGTGTTTGAAACGCATGCGAGCAAGTTCGAACCATATGATGTGGATTTTGCCCACATTCAAAATCGAGCGTGGCTAAAATACGCTGCTACATCATATGCAGGCCGAACGTTTATTGTCGGTGCCAGAGATGATTGGCCTTATTTGAGAAAATGTGACGCCGAACGAGGTATGCGGGCTCGTGGGTGTGTTGCCACGCCAATGCTTGTGATGCCGGTCCCTTCACAACAAGATGTTTCGAACGTCTCCTTGACGGACAATGCTTTTGTGTTACGAGCGGAAACGTGGACACCGTCTATTGCCGCTGCATGGCGTCATTTGGTGGACTCTTTCGGGTCCGATCGTGTCTGGCTGTGTACACCATCGACCGCTAAATCTCAGCCGCCGACCAATGAAGTGAAAGCGGATCGCATATTGCCTTTGTGGATCAACGCATCTGGAGAACAATTTCACAAGTATGAGTACGTGTGGCTAATAACGGATGCCGTACGCTGTGCGGGTGATTGGTCCGCGACATTACAAGACGCCGTGGCTGGATCGCTTGGAGTCGGTCGCTTCACAGGCAAATGTTCGATGGGAGCTGATTTTTTAGCGACCCACGTCGAATCATACTCGACACAAACGTCAAGTTGGTATCACTGGACCGCGCCAGTCCACGGCACAGGGTATCCTCCTCTCGAGTCGCGCTGGAAATGCTTTTCTCCCGTCGTTCGGCTGTCGAATCGTCTCTTGCAACGCCTTTCGACATCATCATGGACCGCATTCGAAGAAGTGTATCTACCGACCTTTTGCATGCAACAGCCGGGGTTCACGTGTGGAAATCTTTCCGAATCTAGTTTGGGCGAAATGTATCGACACAATGATGCGGAAACTCCTGATGCATGGAGGTGCCGTGCACGTACAAATCACCTCTTTCACCCTGTTATTCAATGATGATGATGATTCTTTTATATTATGATTGATTGCTGGGTGTATCTACAATCACCACAGGCATTGTACATGCACTAAACCACCATGCCATTTCCGTAAATGTGCTTATGTACGTTCCTAGCAATTTCGTACACCGTGACAAGAGCAAAAGCTCAACGAGTGGTGATTGTGCTGCAGTACCCTCAGGAGTGGGAAGCCCATCGAATGTCGTGTCCAAGGTGCGTTTGATGTCGACGCTATCGGATGCCACGAAAAATCGCGTGCCAGGCTGTCGGGTACGTTCGACTTGCATTGCTTTGTGAAAGGTTTCTGCGATTCCAAGTTGTTTACGATCATGAGCATCAACCCAGCTTCGTACGTGGACACCGACAATGGGTCCATTAAAGTGTCGGACGGCATACTCGTCGACGATTTTCTGCAATAGCGGTTGAATACGGATGCGAGCAAGCAAGCGGATGTACGTTGTACGCACGCTCTCTGGAATGCGATCATATTCAAAGTCGATGTCTCGGTGACCCGTGCAACTTCCAAAGGTTTTGTGTGTACTGAACCCGACAGGCACGGGGTCGCAAGACCACACCATTAATCTCCATTCGTCTCGTAAAACGCGAGAACCTGGTAGAATGACCGGAATCTCACAATCATTTGCAAACAAGACTGAAAACGGCATTTTGCAGCTATCATTCACCGGCCAAATCACTCGCACACTTTCATCTATGCGCATTGCAGATACCCAACCTTTCAGGCGGTTGCACAGACCGGATGTTGCGGTCGTGATCAACCGTACCTGCACCGATGCTGGTACTGGCGCTGGTGCGTATCCCAACATGGATTTATTCTCTTTTGTCGTCCATCTTGTTCAATCAAACAAGAAAAAAAAGAGGGAAATAAGGATTTCTAGAATTGCCGCAACGGATGGATCTTCGATCTGTAGAATCGAATGTGTACAGCCAAAATGGAGAGGACGGAATATTGCGTCACTTGTTTGAATTGTTGAACATTCGCGACGGATGGATGTGCGAATTCGGTGCTTCGGATGGGATTCAGTTTTCCAACACATTTCAATTTGTCAATGCCAAGGATTCGGCCTTTCGATGCCTGATGATAGAGGCCGACGCTGCCAAGTACGCAAATCTCCAAAAAACGGCGAGAAAGTGCCCAAACATTGTGCCGCTTTTGGCACGAGTCGATCATGCATCTGATCATCCACAGCGCTTGGACGCACTATTGGCTCAATTTCCGGACATTCCACCAGACTTTGAGTTATTGAGTGTCGACATTGCTTCATACGACTACCAAGTCTGGATGTCTCTCGAATGTTACGCTCCGAAAATCGTAGTTATCGAGGTGAATGGTTGTGCACTCCCGCACGATTCCAAGTGGATCCATGACAACAAGATGTATGAAGGGACCGGGTTTTTGCCGATGCTACAACTCGGTTTGAAGAAAGGCTACGTGTTGGTCAGTCAACCGGGAAATATGATTTTCGTACGATGCGATATCGCCGTTCGTCTTCCACTTATACCAGCACGTGTCGCGAACCCGATGTTGTTATTCAATTCGAATTGGCTGCCAAAAGAAGCCTTTGCACCACCGCGACGGTCATTTCCCGTGCCACTATCGCCGCCTTTATCGTCAACGACATCATCGTCGACTTTTGTTTCGAGCACAATTGTAGTTCGTACAAATCGCGTAACTCGCGGAGTCGAAACTCTGGTCAAGGACATTGGAACGGGCTGGTTGCTCATAGACGAGGATGATCATAGTGTGAATGGTAGCCCGACGAACTCAACCAAATCCGAAGACAAACATTTGATGCGTTCTTCAAGCGCAAAGGCATCCAATCCATTGCATCGCCACAATCCACGATCAAGCGAAACCGGTCTTCTTGCTCTCCACCGTGCATTACCCGAGTCCATTGAATTCGTCTGGATCGTGTCTCCCCGAGTCCGATGCACGGGATCATGGGAAAAGGTGTTGTCACGTGCACTATCGGATGCTTCTATAATCAATCCTTTGATTCAACGTGATGCCACCAAGGAACAAGGCTTTCCCGATTTCGTGGCCACTTCTGTTGAACCGTGGATTGAGCGGCGTGACGATGGATGGTATTGGTGGTGCAACAATGAGGTTGGTGCCACACCGCCAATGGCATTGCGATGGAAGGCATATATGCCTCTGTATGGAATTTCAAGACGTCTGCTCCGCGTACTCGCATCGGAAATAGGACGGTGGACGGCATTCGAAGAATTGTTTCTTCCCACATTCGCAGGTTCCCACGAATCAGGCAACTTTAAGTTGGCCAACTTGCCACCCCATGTTCTTGGGGTGATGTATCGGTGGAACGATGGCATTCATTTGACCGATTGGGAAACAACCGCATCCGGTCGATACGAACGCAATCGATTGTATTGTCCGGTGGAAGAATAACATTTGTATAAGGAATGAATGGTGCGTGTCTTATAAACACATTACGTGATATATTTTATTTTTTTTCGTGCAAAGACAAGTATAACACTCCGCTCAAACGGATTTTGGCAATATGGCGGAGAAAACGTGTCCGCGACGACAGCTGCACAAGCACTTGAACCGTCAATTGTTTGAAAGTGGTACACTCGTTGGCGACGGAATTTCAGCGGCTTTGAAATGCGGGTTCGAACTCGTGGATTCGACGGAAGTGCACACGCCATCCTATGACCAAGCTGTCGCCAAGTTCCGTGGTGACCCACGTGTGCGGATTTACAACCAAAGTAGCATCGACGTGCTGCCCAAAATCATGGCCGACGCGAAAGAACCCATGACCTTTTTCCTGGACGCGCATTACATTCCACGCAGCGATTCCTCCGTCGTGCATGAATGTCCACTCGTGTCTGAATTGCGCATCATTGGCGAATCGTATCAAAAGACGCTCATGCGTCATCACATTTTGATTGACGATGTCCGTTTGATGCGCAAGAGCAAAAACGGTGGACAAGACGGTCGTTTTGACATTGACTTGACACAGGTCTTGCAAATTCTGCGTGACATGGACCCGCATGTCGACCTCAGTTATGACCGAGGACACATTCCCAATGACATTCTCGTCGCCGTCTTGTCCGGTCGTCGTGGTCGTTCGACTTTGGCGTCATCGTCGTCGTCATCGGCTTCATTGAAAACGCCGTCAAGGCAAGACGTGGTTGTGTTTGGTTCGAATCAAAAAGAGGTGGAAGCGTATCGCAAACGCCTGACGGATCAAGACAAGTACGTATCGGTGCTGGGAACGTGGACAGGCGCATCACGCTCCGACGTCGTGTCGAATGTCACACGCCTTCAAGGCGAAATTTTCGACTTGCACGGATTTGTCGACTTGTGCATGAAGTTGCCGTCGACGACGGAATACGTGTGGATTGTGTCGACACAAGTCGGAACCGGTGCACCTCTGGCTCATGTGCTGAGCAAGGTCAAGAGCGATGCCGATTTCTTGTCGACACATGTCGAACAACATTCGTCTGAGAATGGAACGTGGTGGTGGTGGAATCAGCCGGTGCATGGATCGGCGTGTCCACCGGTGCACTTGCGCTGGAAATGTTTTTCACCAGTCATGCGTGTGTCTCGCCGGTTGATTTCTGCATTTGCGATGCACATGTGCAATTTGACAGCTGCTGACTTTTGGTCCGCACCGACGGAAATCTTCCTGCCAACGTTTTGTGCCAAGCAATCGGGATTCAAGGTCGACAATCTCGATCCTGTCATCATTGGCGAATTCTCACATGATCGTCCGACCTCGATTGAAGATTTGCGTCTTGAACCGTATCGATTGCACCATCCCATTGACTATATTTCACTCGCCTCGTCCGATCCATCGTCGACGCTCTCGTCATTAGACTAGTATCTAGCGTGTCAACCGTAGCGTGTCAACCAAAAAACATGTTACATGATGGTACATGCTAATCACGACAAATACGTGTAATCGAGTCCATCTTCGTCAAGAGGTCGTTCCGTGCATCACGAAAATGGTTGGCAAGCGCCAAGGCACATGTCAATAGTTCAGCGGGTGTCAAGACAAACGCCGGATTCAGACAGTAGAGAGTCGGACCACGAATTCCAGTTTCCCATCGACCTCCTCCGGCTCCCACGGATTCGTTCCAGCCGGGACACTTCCAATGAATCTGCTTGCAAATCCATGGGCAAGGACGCGATCGATCGTACGTCTTGTTCAGTTGTGGCATGGCATCGTTGAGATCATGTTCACTCACGGCATATCCAAATTGCGGATGAATCGGATTGTCGCTCTTGCCATTCTTGTCTTGTGATCGATCGGTCATGATCTTCAATCAAATGCGTGAAATGTGTATGTTGAAAAAAAACGGGATTGTGCTTGGAGATGGAAAAAAAACAACACAGATAACGTTTTAGAGCATGCTGCGATCAACGGTACATGATTTGCCACGAGGCTTGTTTGGTCGCAAGGTACCAGAAGAAGGCGACCTTGCCTTTTCAGTTCGACAAGCGCGTTTGGAATCTAAATTGCCAATCGACATCAAGCGTGGAGACAGTCTCCGCGTACCGGAATGGACTGACGATCGGATTGGTGGCATTTATTTTTATGACGGAAAACATGTCCATGAATTGGACGGTGTCGAAGACGACAACGCGTATGGATACGGCGTGATTCCTGCATCGTTGCCCGTCACCGATTTCGGAAGTGCCTTGTATTTTTATGATGCAAGTGGGTTTACAAACTTTGTGCACGCCGATTTCAGCAAAGCCAAGTTTGACGCCGGTCCACCCACTCGAGTTTCAGTCCAACCGGATGAATGGTGGCGCGATCAAGATCATGTTTGGGTCCACCATTGTACCTTGCCTGGCGATCAAAAGTGGTCCATTGTCACGATATTACCGCTCACGGTTGAAGACATTCGAGCTGCTACAATCTTTTCTCGCACACACTGTGACAATGGAATCTCGATCCTCGACCCCGAACGCACCCTCATCTTGTATCCGAAATAAAACCATGCTTTCTTTCTCACATGTGATATGACATAACCAAAAAAAACTAACAGTCCCATTCTTCACTAAACACGCCAAAAGTCGCCATGTCAATTGGAGAATGGACGCACAACCAGCGATCGCCAACACGTGACCGCCATTTATTGGGAGGTTTGTGAAGACACGCATCAGGTTCAAGCCACCAAAAGCACCCATGTGATGTGTTGTGGACATGTTCACTTTTGCAAGTCTTGGGAACCTCGATGTACTCGGCGACATAATGCAGGCGGCGTGCACCACCTGGCCGTCCACGCACCGCAAGCTTGCCAACGACGGCATGGACCCAATCTACAAGTGGTTGTTCCTTTTCAGCCATGACGGTTGCGACCGCGAGTTGCTCTCTCTTTTCCGCTGCACAAAAAACGTACAAATTCTCCCTGCTTGTCGGGAGGATCCACCCATCAGCGTCAACCGACACGCTATCTTCCATGGTTGCACCCGTAAGCGCCCACAAGAATCCCGACGGTTGATTGTCGGTTGATTGCACGAAATCCATGACGATTCGGTCTCTTTCTTTTCGTGCATCATCGGGTTCTCGATGTTTCCCAATACCTGATCGCTCCTTGGTTGCTGATTCACTCGCCATTGATGAATATCGCGGAAAACAATGATTAACTCAACACACCACAAAAAACGTAAAGACTGATTTTTTTATCATGTCACACTCTCATCATGAGTATCTTTGACCAAGACGATGCACGCAAGCCTCCCATGAAATTGTCTCAAATGCAGATGCGGGAGTTTGAAAGAACGCTACAATCCATGAAGCACGATGTCGCGAACAGGGCATATGCATTGCGACCATCGCCGGTCGAACGACTGTCAATATCCATGACATTCGATGTGCCACTGATTCGATGCAGAAGAAATTAACCATGTCGAAACACGCCGACGTTGACGAATGGTCTACGGTTGTGGACCGGCGTCGCGAAAAACGTCAACATCGCAAGGATGCTCAAACTCAGACACTTCATGATGCCGAGAAGCAGCACAAATGTCATTTTTACGATACATGTGGCAATGATCAAGGCAAGGCACCTGGTAAACAAGGCGTCGTTCGGTTCTGGCCCTATTGTGATGCGTGTTTTCAAACCAAGACCAGCACCGAAGCGTGCACATTTGTGGATCCCGTGACGTTGCAACGGTGTGATGTTCATCCGCTTTTACAAAACAAGCAAGTTGGTGTATTTCATGAAAGATGTGAAACCCATCGCGCGTCTCCACATGCGCCGTAGTGATGTAGCCAATTAAAAAAAGCGTTTAAAAATATAAACGAGTGATCGAGCGAGTGCGTGAGCGAGACTATGGCTGGACGTCGTCGACGTGTCGACTCGAAAAGCAGTCGTGGTCGTGATCAAGAAAGGCCGCCGTGTGATCCACACAATGAAATCTACTTGACAAGCGACGGCCAGTCGTACATGAACTCGACACATCATGGTACACGTGGCAAGGTCATGTGTCATGACGTGCGGTTACCGACCGGCGGTAAAATCACGGAGCAACAAAATGCACTCTTGGCACTCGTGCATCCTAAGGAGGATCGTGAGCGTGATCGTGCTCGCCGCGAGCTAGTCCTCGCCTCGGCCATTCCTCGACGCGTCTATGTGGCCATTGGGTCGGAAATGCAATTTGGGTGTCCAGATGAAAAGCTCGTGGCCTTGATTCGGCAGCAGTTGGGCAAAGGGTCGCTGGGGACGGTCTATGACGCATGTTCGCCCGAAGGCAATTGTCGTTTCGTTTTGAAAGTGCAATTGTCTGGCGGCACACCCGAAACCGATCCGGGTCCACGCGAAGTCGCGATTTCAAACATCATCATGTCGAAACGGGCCAATCAAGACATCATTGTTCCCGTGCTCGACTCGCGCCGCTGCCAAAACTTGTTCTTGACCAAGTACGACAAGTGGGACATGGATGGAGAGAAGCTTGGGGCGAAACAATGGGAAGCCCAATTCAAATTGTCTGCATCGCGTGGCGGTGGTGAAGATGGATCTGGTGAAAAGCAAATCGACTATCTCTTGTATACGGAGCACCAGATGCAACAGTTTTTCGTCTTGGCACATCGGTTGACCGCGATCGGGATTGCTCACGGAGATTTAAAGCCGGACAATTATTTGTACAAGGCAGGGAAAGACGGTGAACCTGATCGATTGGCGATTGCAGATTTGGGATTTTCTGGCAGCTACGATTATGGCCAGCGGTACATGCCCTTGTGGGGCTTCTCTCGTGGTGACGCACACTGTCCCGATGTCATGACACTTGATGCAGCACGGTTTGCGAATACATGGCAAATTCTGTTTCGCTTTGGCACGTATGCTGCCGTGATTGTCGCAATTGGCGATCCGAGTCGTCCACCGCTTGAGTATCGTTTGTTTGAAGGCCTCGGACAAGACTATGAACGCGACTTGCCCAATTCAGCCCGTGCAGCGTTGCACCGAACTTGCACCGCCGTCGTGAAAAGCACCTCACAAGCCGCACGCTCCGATGCTGCCGCTCGACGCAAAGCCTTTGCGCATTTCAAACCCTATTTTCTCACGTGGCCTTCGGCATCATCTTCATCCTCATCACGACCAGGACGATAAGAATTCGATTCGATTCGATTGTAAAACAACTTTGTAAAATAATGTGTAGTGTTCCACGACGAGTGTGCAAAGAATGGGAGGGAGAACAGACAAGAAAATAAACGGACATGTCGCCAACGGTGCTCGTGTACCTTATCGCGTTCATTCTAATTCTCGCAATCATTGTCATCATTGTGGCTCTCATCCTTCTCAACAAATCTCGCACGTGCGTCTCTGTCGGCGGCATCATTCCCGTTGTCGTCGTGTAGCGTGAAGAAACCATGGATCCCATTCTATTATCGTTCATCATGTGTATCTTCTTGTTCATTCTTCTTGCCACAACCATCTTTGTCAGCGTGTTTACGCTCGCGCGATTCCGGAAGTGTGCATGTCCACTCTTGTCTCCATAAATGACGCTCTAGAGTGTGTCTAAAATACCACCACTAAAAAAAAGTTGTAGTCTTTTTTTTCTCCAAGGGCAAGAGAGAGGGAGGGAAAGGGACCGAAGAAAGAGTTCCAAAAGAGGATGAACAAGTAAGTTCGGTTGTCCCGTCTACACACTCGCCGGTTTTCATCATCCACCATGGAAGTCATCGCCCGTCCCACAGCTATTGGTATCACCTCAGTGGAGGAATGCATGATGCAAGAAGGCTTTCGGCAAGGCAAGCTGGCATTGTGGCTCACCTTTACCGTGACGATGCTGTTCATGTTCAAAGAGGATCGATCCACACTCAGTCTGTGGGTACAAGTGGTTTTGACGGCCATTTCCGTATGGGCGACAGGATCATATTTGATGAGTGCCTACAATTCCGCCTGCTACAGTGTCATTGGCGTGTTTATCGTCCTTCTCATGATTCTGCTCATCATTTGGACTGTGCGTCAAATCTGTGATTCGCGCAAATGCTGCGCACGCCGTGTCGTGCGTTGTGATTAGATGATTCCTCCTCGTCATCTTTCTTATGTGCTGAACAAAAAAGTCGACAGAGAATAACTTTTTTTGTAGCCTGTTGTCATGTATTCCACAAAAAAGTTAAATGTTTATGATGGAGAGAATTGATTTTGGTGGGATATAACCAAGCGCAATGGATGATCCTTCCGCATCGTCAGGTCATCCTCTGTATGAATCCAATGCATCCTCGTTGGCAGGCACCCCTCCTCCGCAACAGCAACGACAACAAGGCAAGCATCAGCCGCCGCAGCGAGACCATGATGAAGAAGATTTCGTGGATTCCATGGGTCACGGCGGTGAATTGAGGTTTCCCTCCCAAGGCATGCCTGCCATGTCATTGCCCGCACCACGCCGCCCCCCGACAGCATCTTTGACTGCAGATGCCAAGCGCATTCGAGAACTCACACTTGAACTCGATCGCCTTCGCACGCATCAAAATCCGTCACGACAACCACCACCACCACCGGTTCGACAAGAACGCTTGAATGATTACGACGCTGTTGATGATTATGATGATGATGATGAAAATCCCATTGTCCATGAGAATCATCGCGACAATCCGTATGGCAATTATCCTCGGCAACCAAATTCACGTCAACGAGACGTGGCAATTGATGATGATGAAGATATTGTCGATATCGACAATGACGATATATATGATGACGATATCGACGAAGACGACGATGATGAGGATGATGACGATGATGATGCTCTCATCGATGATAACGATGCGAAAACTCGTCCAATTCGACAAGACGACAATCAACGTATGATCGACGGCAACGACGATGACGACGAGGACGATGACAGTCATGTCGAGTCGGACACTGAATCCGAATCAACAGATTCTGAAGGGCCAGACGATGATCGGATGGCTCTTCCGACACGCCAGGAGAAAGTGGACCATGATGATGATGATGATGCATCTCCGGGTGAAACTCGGAATGGAATCTTGGCAGAACTGGATCGACATTTGGTCCCTGCGTCCAGTCTCATGCAACAGTTGGCCGATGCGGAAGTTGTCCGCGCACAATCCAATACAACAACTCCAACCCCGGTCCAAATTCGACATCGCCAGAGCACGAATAAAGGTGCGTCATCGACGGATCGAAAAAAAATGGATCGCTTGCAAGCGTATGCAGCTCTGTCGGCAACCTCTTCATCGTCATCGTCGTCTCATCGACATCATCGTCGACACCATTCGTCGTCGCCATCGCATGCACGATCTGCATCGCATTCCCCGGCAAACTCTCGATCCCGCTCTCACTCCCGCTCCCGTTCACGTTCGCCATCACCACCATCCAGATCACCATCTCCCGTCTCACCTGTGGATCATAAACGGCATGGCGGCACAAGTTCGGACCGACGACCGTCTACCCGTGCGCCCACTGCTTCTTCATCGTCGTCATCGTCGTCGTCGCGCCGTCATGATCGAACCGATGCTGCACGAGGATCGCGTCGTCATGAGCAAACAGCACCAAGTGATCGCATGAAAACGGGTCGGGTCGGTGGAAACGGTGGAAAACGTCCATTTGCCGTCTACGAATGGGATACCCGTCGTCGGGAATATGTCGACACACGACGTACGTTTCAAGGCAAGGATCCGGCAAGTGCTGCCCGCAAAGCGGCTTCGCGAGGCGGTGTTCGGATGGCTCTTGTGGAACGCACGTCTGGCCGCGACAGCCGTGGCAGCGGCCCCTCAATGTGTGCACTGTTTTTTTACATGGGCAATCGCATTCCTGAAGAACGCGTGTTTCAACGCGGGGATCGAACCATTCGCACCTCGAGCATTACCAAGGTTTTGCGCTGGGCCAAGACGGAATGTCTCGGCGATGAACTTGTTGACACGCTGCGACGATATCCGCCTCCGCCCGTTTTACCCGACACCTCATCATCGTCGTCATCGTCCAGAAAATCACAATCGCATCAAAAACGCGAGAGTCGGCGGTATACGGATGATCGCAACGATGATGATGAACGACCACGATCGTCAACAACTCGACGGTCACGTACAGTCGCTTCGACAGGAACACGTCGCAGCAGTGGCAGAGGGACTCGTGCACAAACAAACCCCAAGCCAAAACGCACGCCAGTGCGCAAGACAGCCTTGCCAGTCCAGCGGTCATCATCCCATCGTTCAAACCGGCAGAGAAATCACGATTCCGATCGAGACGATGATGATCGAGCCGACCGAGAGGAACGCGATTCGAGCGGCCGACGTCGTCGTCGTCATTGATAAATAGAAAAAAAATAGCCGTGTGGTTGCAGCTAGATCTTCTCCTTTGGACATGCGGTCACTAGAGACGAGACGGTTGTTATTTTCGTCGTGTAAAACGTCGCGTTGTGATCATAAAAGTGCGTACAGTCATGTTTCGAGAGTTTTAGCGATTTTTCAACAATCGCGAATGTTGCAAACCACAGCTATCAATTAGTTCAACCGTGCACGTTCTCTTTCTGTCACACGAGACCAACAACACCACACTACAACAATGTGTGCCGAGAAAAACAGCGAGTCTTCTTCATCAACTGCTCCGCGTAAACGTGGCGCGACTGCAGCACAAGGCACGAAGCGGTCTCGTGCTTCGACGACGACTTCGGAAAAGTCGTCTCGTGGTGAAAGCAAATCCAAGTCGCGTGGAGCAGGGGCTCGATCGACATCGTCACCACGCCAGAAGAAGAAGGTGAAGGTTGCATCGGAAAAGGCGGATAGCAAGCATGCGGCTGCCGCCGCATCGAATGATGCAGATGAACCGACAAGCGCTGCAGCCGCCGTGGCTGCCGCAGGTGGTGCCCCCATGGAAGATGGCGCGTCTTCGTCAAGTTCCACCAGCGCAGCACCGGTCAAGACTCCTCGTCGTCGCCGCAACAAGGGAACAAACTCCAACAATGCGTCCAAGAACACGGTGGAGATGGTGATCAATCAAGACTTTGCTTTCCGTAAAGGACCCACCAACAAACTGCATCAGCTGTGCACACGCCAAGTCGACCCCAAGATTCGCGTATCCAAGCGTGCGTATGAAGCCATGCGTGCCGCTTTGGAAGAAGAAGGACAGAATCAAATCAAGTGTTCCGCGGTGTTGGCCACACGCGCTCATCGCACCACCGTCAAACGCATCGACGTCGACACTCAAGCGGATATGCGATATGGCGAGTCGAGTCGGTTGTTGTTCTCACATGTCGATCGCCCCAAGCGCAGTGAACCGACTGCTGCTGCGGCTGCAGCCGTGAGTGCAAATGGTGAGGAAGCTCCGTCCAAGAAGGAAAAGGCAGTCAAGAAGAGTCCACCTGGAAAACGCCCTGCCGCTGAAAAGACTGCAGCAGCCGCCGCGGCTGCACCTGGAAGTGAGAAGTTGGTGGCGGTGCGCAAGTCTCCGGGAGCCGCAGCATCGGCGGCTGCTGCCCCTGCGAAACGACCTGCAGCTAAATCTGCGCCTCGCAAGACGGCAGGTGGCAAGACCGTCCCAGCCGCAGCACCGGCGGCTGCCGCCGCCGCGTCGGTCGACAGTGCCGCCTCTCAAAACGGCGTGGCGGCTTCTCAAGCACCGTCGGAAGAGTAGATTGATTAGACTGACTGACTGACCGACTGACCGACTGTAAAGTAGTAAACGAAAATGAATACATGACGTGTTTCTTTTTGAGTGATGACGACAAAAACGCTAGATAGACGATGATGACAAGGCATGGCGTAAAGCCGTATCACATTGTTGTGTTTGAGTGATCATGCTTGTCAAGGCATCATCAAGCACGGTCGAGAGTGAGCTGGTTCCGCCCGGAACGAGATGCACAACAATGGAACTCGGTGATCGAACGTATGCAGCAGACAGGATTCGAGGATCGGCGCACAGAATTGTCGCCCACCACTCACCCAATGTGTGGGATTCCGAGGGCAAGAGAATGCGAGAGGGATCTTGAGGGTCGATGGTCACTGTGCATGGAGGTTGCTCAATCTTGGCCCATGCACTCGAAGCATACGGTACTTTTGAACGCACCGAAAGATGCTTGTTGTCAGTCGAATGACTCCCTAAATCCTCAATGTCCATTGCCTAGCAAGTGATTGTTTTTTCTCTTCATCTTTTTGGATTTACGTAAAAAAACGTGTATTAAAAATCATACACAATTCGACAGTAATGTCCACCACGACGTGCTGATGTCCGAGACGCCGCCTCCTTGCGAAACGCTTGTCGACGCATGGCACCGTCCAAGTCACGAAGAGTCAAATCAATTGCAGCGTCAAGTGTCTGGACGGTTGCGCGTGTCAGTTCTGTCGAACGCTGAATCGAGGCACGAGAACGAGACCTTTTCATCAACTCATTGGATGTACGCGTCGCAAGGCGTGCAAACATGTGCCAGGTACGCCGAGTGCCGCGTGTCAAGACACCAGAGAGGTCGATCAGGACTTGTTGGAGATCGGCAAACGCATGATGGGCACGCCGCATTGCCGCGGTTGAGATGATACCGGCCTTGTGCGCTGCATTCACTTCTTCAATCATGGCAACCAAAAACTCTCGAGACGAGTCGCTCATGGGAGCGATCGGGGTCAGTGGTGGATACATCGCGTGCGGTGGATACATTTGCGTGCGTTATCTATTTATTCACACTGCTTTGTTTGTAGTTGCTTGCTACATGGGTCAATCTGCCAGCGATCGACACAACATCGACTCGTTTATCAAAGGTCCCGGAGGGATGAATGACATGCTCGATCGAATGAAACGGATCATGAAAGATGCGGATGCAATCGACCTTGCGGAAAAGCGTCTCGAATGCAAGACCCATGCAGATGCGCGAGTGATTGCTCAGTTACACCTCGATCGCCTTCATGCCCAAAAAGTGGAACATGTCCTGTCTGAACTGGATGCTGCACTCCAGGATCATCACTCAGCGTGTCAAATCATTGATTCGATTCATAACAAGGCAAATGAAATGACGAGCGCAAATGTCTGTAATTTATTGTTTCAAGGCCGGATGCCCATTACCAATCAACCGGGCATGTGGACGACCACTCTACCACCTCTTCGTCCATCAATCGTCGTTCCGGTTGTTGCACCTCCTAGTCTCGTCCTTTAGACATACATAAACAATTTATATGGGTTGAAACGCTGAAACGCAAATCGAGCGCAATGCTTGCTTCAGATTGGTTTGTGCTTGGCCGGGAACCGAATAGTTGGCATCCACAACGGCGCCTTGAAGGACGGTGACACGGCGTGGAAACGTAGGCACTTCCATTCCCGGTTCAAGAGTCGCATGTTCAAAAAGAACTTCATGTGATTTACGAAGCGATTGCTGATACGCAAGAGTGACACCGCACGTCTTGGCATCTGTAGAAGAAGAAGAAGAAGAATCAGCGGCCTTGACTTCTTCGGGTCGACCACGATTGGCAACTCGTGCCATGCACAAGTCCATGCGCGGCTTGAGGTACACGTAATGCGTTGTCGAGTGATCTTCCAAATGAACGCCAACAGGTTTCAGAAGCTGCACATGCAATGCCCACATTTCTCGATACATGGTCATTTCTTGTGGAGAGACCAAAGCGCGCAAGCCTTGCATGAACAAATAGCGGTCGGACAAGACCGATCGTTCCAACAAGAGCAAGTCCGTGTCCGGTCGCTTGTCAAGAGCATTCAAAATGGATTGGATGCGCGTGGTAAACACATAGGATTGGAAAAACAGGGCGTATCGTTCAGGATCCTTCATGAACCGCTCCAATGCACCTTGTTCGCGCCACTTGTCGACCGGTTCTTGGATCGCCGTTACGACATATGGACGGTTCGTTTGTGGATTCACAATTCCTTGCACCGCTTCTTCAAACAGTCGCAAGGCAACACTCTTGCCCGCTCCGATTTCTCCATCAATCACAATGACACGACGTATTCTTGTTGCCGCTGTCGAAGCCACGTCAGGTGTCGTTGACATGATGATGGCGATTGTCGGGTCTGGGTTTAAGTTGTTGTTTTTTTATGATGCATCGTGTAAATGAAACCAATGTTGAGACCGAGTGTCCCGCATTTAAAAATCACTCATTCTTGAATTGGTGCCACATCCAAGACCATGTCCAAAACTGCAGCAGCATCAGCATTGACGACAAATGTCAAGGTCCAACCTGTCGGTGGAGACGTGTTGAATACCAAAACGAGCGCGCTTGCCGCGGCACGACAACCCATGACTGACGTTAGACATCACATGGATGAGAAACGGCGTCTTCCTCTTCCTCCTCCATCTCGACCGCTTGAAACCTCAAAATACATGACACGATATGAATATGTTCGGCTGTTGATAGACCGTGGACAACAGCTCGAGTCGGGAGCGGAACCGTGCATCGACACACATGGCATGACGGACCCTCAGAAAATTGCCGATGCCGAATTGCACGCCAAACGTTTTCCCTTTGCACTTCCTCGCATTCTTCTCAATACCAATGGAGAGACGGAAATGTGGGATCCAAACGTCATGATCTTGCCCGACGATATTTGTTGAATAGTTTTGTTTTGTATCACGCCCATGATTCATATCCGTTTGCGAAATAGGAACGTCATTCGTGGCTGGCTGAACGAAACGTTTCACTCGAATGAGCCTTCTGTTGTGTTTACCGTGTTCAATTTATCTCGTCTGTTGTACCGGCAATAATCCAGCAGCAGAACCCATTATCGATTACGATGTTCACCATTATCGCGACACTTCAAGTGGATCGATCCATACTCGTTTGGTTCCAAGATAATAAAATCATCTTATCGATAGCTTTCGGCGATGAGCGTGGCTTGCTTGCTTGCACACGATCTAGAGATGAAAAAGATTAAAAAAGAATGTATTATGAAACAACAAGTGGCCGCTCTGCTTTCAACAGCGTATCGAGTTCGCTAGTCGGAGTGTTGGATGCCATCCCTTTCACGGCAACAACGAGCATGTTCAATGCACTGTTGGGAACATTCGACAATTCAGTCGGCCAATCGACCGCCGCACTGCCCAAGAGCAGCACCTGTGCCCGATTGTCGCGCAAGGCAAGCTTGTTGACAATCAATCCACGGTTCCACACGACTGTCAAAGAATTGACAGTCAATCCGTCTCCAGTGAGACTGAAAAGCTTAGCAGCGTCGGTAACGAACATCGTGTACAACGAGTATCCAACATGACTCTTCAATTCTCCGGCCGCAAACGACCTGAGATGTTCCGGTGGAATCACCCATGGTTGATTGTCAGAAGGACCAGATGAGCTCGGTCGCATCACCACCACATTGTACACATCAGTCGGTGCCGCAGGAATTGGAGTTTTGATTTCCATGACATCCTTTTGACTGACCGGTGTGAAAACACGGTCCCGAGGTGCACTCCCAACCCGCGCAATCTCCGGGGTTTTCGTTTTCGACATGACCGTGCCTCGAAGATACATTATTGGCACATTTTCAAATTGCACATTCCATGGTGGACCACTCATCCACTGCCGTGCATTGGATGTCACCGGCGGTGCGGTCAAGACAATGTCATTGTACTGTGCCAAGATATCCAGTTCTTTCGGTCCAACCGTGTATCGATCCAAGACTTGCACGCCCACGCGAAACGCGATCGGTACCACGGCTTTGGTCAAGGCGGGTTCCGACACGACACGGGTTCCCGCAGCTCCGCCTGCACGACTCCCAGCAGGTCCAGCAATTACTGGAGACACGCTAACAATGGATGGCATGGTGGCTGCAGTGGATGTAGAAATCGTCGGAATTATCACGGGAGCGGGAGAAGGACGCGACAAGGAATCCAGACACGGTCCCATTTTCGTATCGTCTTCCAACCAGCATCGTGGTACAATTGTATCGAGAGGAATGCCCCAATCGGACAAGATGCGTTGAGATTGTGTGTTGAGCAACCACAAGGCGGTCGCATCTCCGTCACCTTGGTAATACATGTAAACCACTGCATTTGGCATGGTCCGTTTAATGGCAATCGCTGCAAGATAGGCCATGGCACCCGTTCCCACCACCGAAATGATGCGCTTGTTGTTGGTCAAAACAGAGTTATTGGCAAATGCCGGTTGAAAATTGTATTCGTACGGTTGTTGACGACGTGAGAAGTAGATGGCTGGTTGTCGAGTCAATGGTTGTTGAGGAGAATACACAACTCGAACGCCGCTGGGTGGCATCCACGTTGCTGTGTAGGCATCTTGTGCTCGAAACGGGGTCGACGGTTCCACGTATCCATAACTATACTCGTCATTGCGACGATCGATTGCATACGTATCGTTTATACTCGCACCGTATACCGGTAACGATGGCGACGACGACGTGTTTGTCCTGAACACGGGTTCAATTGTCCATCGGTCGTTTCTCGACCGCACCGGGATCAACTCGATGCGATTCGACATGTTGTCGCCTTACCTTTTTTTCTCACTAGAATTTTTGTTACAGCAAAGGGAAAAGACGAGTGTTTTAATGCGAGGGACGAACAATACGAGATGGCATGACACCACTTGTCGAACGACGCGTCGTGGGACTGTGCGACGACCGCACAGGCGATTCACTTGGGCTGCGACTGCTATCGTCTCGACGACTTGCACGACGTCGTGTTGCCGACGACGACGAAGATGACGACTTGGACGACGACGACGATGACGGTGCTCCGCCACGACGAATTGACGCCGCCGTCTTTTGAGACGACGACGATGATGATTCTTTGGCAGATGTGCCAGACGTCTTGCCTGATTCAGTCTTGTTGTTGGGAACGGTCGCGGAACTGGAACTTCCACCGACGGCAGTTGAAGCAGGAGTCGGTGATCCAACGGATCGATCCAGCAATTCGAGCTTGATCGATCCGGATTGTAACGTTTGTTTCACCACATAACCATCATCTTCCATTCGACCACCACGCGCAGCGGTACTTGTTGACACTACCGGGCGCAACGGCGCTTGTGGACGCCGAGGCGCAGGGGCATCGGGTCGACGTTGCGGTCGGATTGGACCAGCAACAAGACCAGCCCCTCCACCAGCACTTGCCGTCATGGCGTCAACCCACTCGGCAGAGCCATCATCTGCCGGACCCGATTCCGACTCTTCCTTATCGGCTTGAATCACTTCACACATCGCAGCAATGATCATGCGGTAATAGGCCGGAGATTGATCATCGCCTTTGATGACGGCATATTGTACCAGGTCCTCGTCAAATTCGACCGAGCCATGACGCCGCGAAATTTGAAGCATGTTCATCAGATCGTTTTGCAGACTCAAGGGATCACGCGCGTCCTCGTCGTCTTCATCATCATCATCATCGTCTTCCGGACGATCATCATCATCATCGTCGTCATCATCATCGTCATCATCGACCACGTCGACATCGTCATCTTGATCCCCGCCACCATCTGCAGATTCATCGCGTTCTCGGCGACGGCCGCGGCCAGAGGTGGATGTTGACGACGACGAAGATGATCCGACGACCTTGGGTCGCGTTGAAGAGGACGAGGATGATGATGATGATGTACCAGCCGTTTTTCGGGTGGAGGATGACGATGATGGTCCGGTGCGCCGTGTGTTGGAACCAGGCGGATACTCGAACCCAGATGCGTCAGAAGCCGCCGTCTTGTTTTTGCTGCTCGTACTCGAAGAAGAGTCGACATTTGCAGCCGTGCTTGTCGTCGATGACGACGCAGTTGATGATTTTTCAGTCCCTTTGTTTGCGGTCGTTGACGATGCAACATTGGTGTTGCTTGCGGAAGTCGTTGATCCCTCTTTCTTGACTGAACTCGAGTCTGTCGCGAGTCCCGCACTCGGACTGCTGGCAGAAGACGGCACTGCCGAAGTGGTGGTGGCGGTGGTGGTGGTAGACATGTCGAGCGCGCGGTGAATCTAATTGGAATGTGGATACCCTTGCCCTCGAAGGCTTTGGTAATTAAAAAAAATACTGAAAACTTTTTTTCACCCCTTGCGCAATCGCATCGTACCGCCAACTTTTGAGTTTTAAAAAAAAGGGGGTCGATCTGACGCGTGCATACTCCGGAGAAAATCCATAACTTCGTGAGGACATAACGAAGCCCATTGCATTGACTAGATAGATAGATAGAGAGTCGCGAAAATGTCGAATTCCATGGAGGCGTCTGAATGGACAGCAGTGGAGACGAGCATTGACAAGGCAATGGACGCCAAGCGCACCTTTACGCTTGACGAGTGTCGTCAAATGGAAGATCTGTTGCGCCGGGCAGCCTCGATTCCAACGTTGAATGAACGTGCTCAAGCCGTGGCAAAGCGTGCAGTGAAATGCATGCCACCCGATCATCGTGCCTTGTGTGGCCATGACTATATTGGTGTCGTGTTTCAACGTGGACACGACAACCATTGTGCATACCTCTCGTGGCATACCGCAACCTGTAATGAACCTCCACTCTCATCATCATCGAATGTCTCTGCCACTCCCATCATCATGCCACCACCGCCGATATCGTCCGTATTACCACCCGAGTCTGTCCCGACAACGACGACACCACAGGTGCCTTCCGCGATCGAGACAAAGCAGGTCACTCGAACCTTGTGGTGGATTGCACCGTCCGAATTTGGCATTCCGATTTCACAAATGCTGGACTTGCGCGGCACGCCGCCGCCGCCAGCGGTCACAAATGTGCAAGACGTGGAAAAGGATGCATCATCCTACAAACTGCCGGCGAGGCGGTATCGCATGACGGAAATCAACCACAAACACAAGTTTGATCTAAAGTTACAACCGTTGAAAAACAGCAATGTGCAATATCAAGGTGCATGTCAATCCAACATGATGATGCATTTACGCCGCAACATGTTGTTTGCACTCGCCGAACTCAAGGGCCAAGTCTATGAGCCACACGACTCGCGCCTCATAAGTCTTCAATACCTCTTGTCGTCATCCTCTGAGAAGAAATCGTCATCGTCATCTGTAAGAGATATCATCTTGACCGCACCAAATGTCGCACCACCGTTCCACGTGTCCACGCCGACAATCCTGTTGAACCACCATACGCCAGGTGGAGGGTATTGGGTTTTGTTCCGAATCACCAACTATCGCTTGACAGATGCACACCAGTACATCTTTCCTCCCGGCGCACCGCACATTGTCGAATCTCGGTTGCACATGGCGCTCTTGCCACCGGAAGCCTTGTCTACAACAGAGTCTACATTCATGACGACAACAGTGGACGTGGCTACACCGGTTCCAGAAAAAGCCCATGAATCCGTAGCAAAGGGATGGGAAGACACTCGTTTGGTGTACGAACCACGAAGCAAACGTGTGTTTGGAGTGAGTACAACTTGGTCACGCGTTGGCAATACCGAAGGCGGACACATGGGCGTCTTGGAGTTTAATACTGGAGATATGCAGACTGTGAAAGGTGGAGTTGTCTTGCGTCATGACACGGGATCGAATTCAGACGAGAATCAAGAAGACGAAGAAGAAGAAGAGCAAGACGACCGTGACAAAGGACATCGTCGGATCGAATCGTCCTTGCAGTTGCGTGACGCGTTGCAAAAGAACTGGGCTCCCTTTGTTTGGCGTGGAGGGCTCTATTTTGTGTACTCGTTTCACCCACTTACGGTCTTGCAAGCGGACGTGGCGTCAGGGTTGTGTCGACTTGTGGCGTTGGATGCCAATATGCGATTGAATGATTGGCGCGGTTCATCTCCTCTTGTGCGCATTCCATTGCCATGGATCCGTCGCTTGCCTGAATATCCCAAGAGCAACAACAACATATCCCCATCGCCACCGACTGCCTTGCAAGATCTCACTGAAGATCAAGTGTGGTTTGTCGCCGTTGTGCATGTGACACGAGCGGCAAGTCACACACGACCGGACAAGCCACGAGTCAATCATCGTGTACCATGGATTCATCATCAATTTGTCATTCTCCAGTTACAAGCTGCACATGTGCATGCTCAGTTTCGTCCACTCAGTCTGCGTGCTTTGTATGCATCACCTCCGTTTCATTTCGGTGCCGTACATGGAATTGAATATTGTTGTGGGCTTGCGCCGTCGTCATCCACCGATTTCAGTCGATTGGTGGCATCGTATTCTTTACGAGATGAAGAAGCTCATGTCGTTTCCTTTGACACGCAAGACCTCTGGTCGCGTCTAGAACCCATAACTCTTCCTCCGTTTTTGAAAGATGTTTTATAATCGTATATTTTTTTGTCTCGGTGTACTCATTCATTTTTGTCAGTCAGCAATGGCAACCATGTCGTTTGAATCGATTCGATCGGCAATCATCGATCATTTGAAAGAGCGTGAAACCAGCGCCAATGATCAAAAGGAGCGGTGTTTTCTACTCTGTAATACGACATATTTTGGAGGCGGAAATGAACACGTCGTGATCATGGCTCGGACATCACATGGGGCCATCCTCGCAGCGGAAGCATTCTGTCGTAAAGCACAATTCTGTTGGAATGGAGATTACAAGAAGACAAACCCGTCATGTATGCCATTTGATTTGATCGCTTATGGATTGCATAATCAGCCCGCGAGACTCTGCGATTTCGAGACTCTGCTTCAAAAACGTTATGGCGACCTTTCGCTCGATGGATTCTTTCATACGGATAAAATTATCGAACTGCTAACAGCTGAATTGGTGCATGAAATTGTCGACGACCATTTGTATAACCGTTCAGCTATTACCGGATTGCATCTCGTTTTAGCGGGCATAGAACGGCCGACTTTGTAGACAAAAACAAACGGATTACAATAATTTATTCAGTGACTAGTATACATTATATTGCAAAGCACTAGATATTATTAGACAGTAATGGGACTTGATCGAACCAATGACGACGATGCTGCCGATGCGGCCGTCGGTGAGCAGGCAGAGAGAATGGGAGATGAAAACGTGGCAACAGCCATATCAATAGTATGGTTCACACTGTGTGCACATCGTTCAGGACCAAGTGCGCGAGGAAGGCACGGAGGATTTAAACCAAGCACCATGAAGAACCCCGCATGTGCAAATGCGGGTTGAGATTCAGGACATTCTGCTGTCGGGCGAACAATTGCATTGCAATCGTTTTGATCATCATCATCATCCGTCAGATAAAACGCTGGGCGAGGAAACAGCGGAATGCCCACGAGGACGGATCCGCATTCAATCAATTTGAGCCGACTGTAGTGTTCCTGTTGCACCGCCAAGTCAATCCACTTTTGTTGAACCTCGCGACCATTCTTTTCACCACCACCACGACGCTTTGATGATGAGGATGGTGACTTGTTGTCATTCGAGTTTGGAATTGGCTTCAAAAGCAACGCCAGGCGCCACGAGCTCGTGCTCAACCCTTGAGCGGATGCAGCTCGGTAGTAACGAATGGCCTTGGAAAATAAATCGGTTCGTTCTTTCACGCTGATAAGAGTCGTCACTGTACACTTGGCGTGGGCGACAAGACATTCGGCGAAATTGTGTTGAGCCACAGCAAGGCCGGCTCGTGCGGCATCTTCAAGATGTTTCATGGCTAGACGCACCTCCTCAATTGTTTTGGAGGCAGATGAACGCGAAATGAGTACGCGGATGGCCATGGCATTCAAAGCGGCAGGAAGCATGTTTTTGACGCCGAGTTTGTACAACTCCAACGTGTCCAGTCGTGTCTGCATCCATCCGCGGTCTTGTTCAATGCACAACGCTTTGAGAAACTGCGCAGTCGCAGATTGCAAGGTACCGGCTGCATTCAACGCATGCATTTTGGATTCGGATTGATGTCGCATGTCGCGCACAATGTTCTCATAGTCGTCGTCATCGTCGTTTTCAACGAATTTCGGAAATCGAAGCATGGGGTGGTCAATACATTCATGCGGACGCAAGAAACTCAAACCGGCACCGCCAGATTCGAAAAACGTCGTTGCCAGCACCGTGCATACAGATGCCGATGTGGATGCGTGCACGAGGACACTTTCAAACAGGGCTTGAGACTCTTGCTTGTTCGGATCCGGCATACCACCAAATCGCACGTATCCGTTCAAACTGTTGAAATTCGGATGCAGGAGAATGGCCATATTGATTGTTGCCTCCACATCACCGGCGCGGCATGCCTTGTTGAGATGCTTGATTGCATTTTTCGTGTCCACGACACTGTGTTGAGCCCCTTGGGATCCAGACAGGATCTGATAGCCGATCCAGCCATGCGCAGCCGCATCATCGCCTTTCAAAGCCCATTGTAAATGCCGGTTTGCACTCTCGGGCTGGACGGGAATGTTGTGAAACCCTCCATGAGTATACGTCAAGCTGAGCAGAAAATGAGCCCGATAACGCAACGTAGCATGATGATGATGGGCATCGGATTGCGTGAGTTGAATCAATCGCGCCAAGGCCACTTGATTGTCCGCGTCAGGTGTAGTCAACAAGCACTTGAACTCCTTGGCAGCCGCTAATGTCGCCGGTGCCGTGTCATTTGCATACACTTCCAACTGAGGCATGATCAGATTTTGCCGCATGGCCACGTGCAATTCCATCACATTCGAACCTTGTGCCATTCTTTCTACATGATGACCATCATTAACAAGGTGTTGTTTGTTTGTTTGTTTTTAAAAAAAATGTATTGATATTGACCACGCAGACAAGGAAAAAACTAGGCATTTTGGAGAAACAAGTCGGTTCCAATGACAGTGGCAAGCGTGCGATTGATCACCTCGCGCACGCCATACGCTGCATCTCGATACGTTCCCGCAACAAACGGCGTGCGAGTGACCAGTTGTAAAGAGGACAACATGGCCAAAAGGCGGGCTTCCAAAACGGCAACAGTCATGGTGTCGGGCGACCAGCTGATCAATTCCGATTCCACGGCACGTTTGAATTGCTCGCCAAACAGTTGTGGAGATGCGAGTTCGGCTTCTTTCGAAGCCATGAAGACGTCACGAAACATGCGCACCAAAAACGTCTTGTAAATTTGACGCAATGTCATGACTTTGGCACTGGGAGTCGGTTCATAGTCGAGCCGCAAGTTGACCGAGTGTTTCCACGTGTATGGCGACAGGATGGGTGCCATGCGTCCATTGATTTCCAAATCTCCATAAACAATCGTTCGCAAAGGTGTGTTCATGAATCGCGAATGCAATTCAAACGGGACAAGAAGAGGGACGCTGTCCGAGTTGGTGCGTGTTTTGCGTGTCTCGAAAAGCAAAGTCAAGAGTTGTTGACTCGCCACGTTGATCGTGTCGCGTTCCACATCCGCGACTCGTAACCCCCACATGCGCATCTGTCCATCGGCAAGAAACGTTGTAGTCAATCGATTCGCCATTTGCAACCCAGCCAAGTAGTCTTGTGGCTCGGTTCCAAGCAGCCTAGGCACGACATCTTCAATTGGATATTTCATTTCAACCACTGGTTGTTGCTGTTGTTGACCGTATTTCCCATTCGGGGGAAGGGCTTGTAAAGGCAACATGACGTATCCTTGTGGAACCACGATACTGCTAGCAGTGGGTGGCGGACATGGCCATGGTTGCTGCTGCTGCTGTTGAAACAACCCACTTGTCGATTCTTGTTGGGGTCGTCCGTCCGAAAAGCGTATCTGCCATTCGGCCGAGACTGGAGCCGAGGAAGAGGCCGAGATCGCCGGCGACGCTATGGGCGGTGCATTGAATGCAAACGCTGGTTGAGTCTGCAGAGCAGACGCCGGACGTGGGGAGGACCAAAAATCAGCACCTGGCAGAGACATGGTTTTTGTGACTACAAAACAAGTCGTCTTATATTAAATTACGATACATTTGGATGTTGCAATTCTCATGTACAAACTAGTAAGCGTTCTCGTGGTTCTCTATCGAACAGAAACAAAAAAAGACCAACATGGCGAAACAAGTGGTGATCATGGCCTCCGCGGTGGTGGCATTGCTGTTGATGCTCATGACCGTCTCGGTGCAAGCGCGTTTCTACTCGGATCAGTTGGTCACGACGTCCATGACGATTGACATGTCCTCTGACATTTACTGGATCGATGCAACCGATGATGATGTGACGCTGACGCTTCCGGATGTATCCAGTCTTGGTGGATTGCAAACGTGGTTTAGTCGAATCGACAATTCGGCACACACCGTCACACTGCTCATGAGCACCAACGGTCAAACCTTTGATGGCGCCAGCACATACGGATTGACCGTGTCGGTACGCACCGTGTTGGCACAGGTGGATAGTTTTGCCACCGGTACGGTTCGCGCCTTTCAGCGCATCTAGTCTTCTCTCTCTTTCTGTCTTTTTCACCATTAGATGATCCGTTGTACATCCATCTAAACACGTGTGCTTGAGCATTACATGGAAAACCGCCATGCGCGATCCTGAAAAAAGTCGAGCGGGTCGAGATAGTCCTTGACAAGTCCGGTAATTTCTTTTGGCGACCACTCGCCCATAGAGCCAATTGTCGTCAATGTCGTCATGATGTGCTGATGCACTGCCCGAGACGAAATGTGTTCCCATCTCCTTGCTTCTTTCAATTCTCGATTGATCATGAGGTTTTCAGTATACACGAAATCGGGAAGATGTAAAATGTCATCGTGTACTACAATTGCGTGATCACGTTCTTCTGTCCACAGATTCTCAACATCTTTCTCCTCTGTTTGTATGGGTGGCACGAACACACCATTGATGTTTGTTTGCACCGGAATCACACGAGCAAGTTTGTCGAGTTCTCGAGCCGCATTTTCTGGCGAGCGTGGTAGTTGGGAATGATGCAGAAGGTCGATGTGGGGTGATGTTGCCCACTCAAAATCATCACATGCAATTGAAATGTATTTGCTCGGTGCGTGCAAGAGAAGTGTGCGGATTGAATTCGGAGGTTCAGTCACGCACATGTATCGCAAAACCGATATCATGGGGCGTCGCAATCGACCGTAGTTCCACATTCGAGGTCGGACCGGCGCCATAAACATAATGCATATAATATCACCTCGATCAATTTTTGGTGGCGTCAAGGTTCTGGTGACAAAAGATGCGGTTGGTGCGGGTGTCGGTGGTAATGGCATGATCGGAGAATAAACCATTTCAGAAGGATCTCCGTCATCCACGACTCGATTCGGTCGATACTGAGGTGATTTCCACCATACTATAATGACGACAATGATGAAAATGACGACGATAATGACGATGAAACAGCCAATCCACGCCATTTTTATTTTCTTGTGCTTGTTTCTTCAAAAGGCAGTAGACGCGAAAATAATTTTTTTATTCCGAGTCAAATAATCGAGAAAATGGACGGAGTTGGCAAAGCAAGCATCCAGACATCGCCGGAAACCACGTTACGGGGGTGGCAGCTTGCACTGATGAGAACGACACATACAGAATCAGGCCGCCCAAAGGGAACAGCGGATGACTTTGTCTCCCTTGTCTTGAATTATTTGTTGGATCCAAATCATGCGGATATGATCGCATCGGCTTGTCGGTCGGCGACAAAAGGTCAGCGACAGGTCATTTTGATTGCCGATACCAGCAAGCAGCGCATGACCGCGGTCTTGTCACCTGAAGACGTGACGAAGAAACTCAATGGGGTCTTGCGTGACCCTTTGCCACTCTTGGCGTCGGTCAATGATTCAATGGACCATGACGATGGGCGGTTTGCTGTGGTCTTGTACCATACTGTACAAGCATCTCCCGTCGACCGTACGGCATCGTGTTGGTTTCGATTGCCCTTTCCTGCGCCTCGTTCAAATGATCAGACACCAAACACGGATAACAACATATGGCACGATGTTGTTCGGCAAGTGTCGAATCGAATTCTCAATCGACAATCCGTATTGCTTTAGTTTTTTGTTTGTAATCATCAATACGTTTTTTTTTCTGGCAGTTCGAAATTCACATCTCATTTGTCTACCCATCTGTCGAGTCCTACCATGCAAGACAAGGACAATGAAATCGGACTTGAATTTTGCGTCACGGCGGATGGAGTCGCAGGAATGCTTCGTTCGAATGCTGACCGTGCAAATGAGATGCCCTTTTTTATTCGAGCCGGGTGTCCAGATGGGAAAATCGTCGATGGTACCGTGTGGGATCCTGAAGAGGCCATCAATTATAAGTGGAAGATGGATTTTCTGAATACAACTGTTGAAGCGGGATGGTTGAAAGTGTCTCGCCTTGTGATGAATCCGACTTCGACGTTCAAATTGCACTTTAGTTGTGGTGATGGTATCGATATGCAACTTGCATTGGGACGGACAGTCGATGATGTCTTATGGTCGCGAGAACGACGCCCCAATTGGTCTATCGACCGATGCTGGACGCGATATAATAGCGTATTTTGTACGAGCGAGGCATCGTTTTTGTTTATGCTCAACCGGGGATGGCAGCAAAAGAAAATTCGTGTGGAAGGGTTCGTCCAAACTCGTGCAAATACGGCTACCGTCGCTGGTGCAGGGGTCGTGTGTGGCATGACCCCTACGACTTCTGTCGTACGGAACCCAGTCGACGACGATAAAAAGAAACAAAACTGTACACCCGCCGTGACGTACAACGTGCTATTCGATGGCCTCTGCGAAGAGGACCGAGTGGCGCTTGCAAAGCTGCCGTTTTTGGACCTGAATTGGAACGTGGATGTGGACGGATTTATTGTCCCAATGAGCAAGCATGTGCCCGTGTATCTCGACGATCCGAAGAAAGTCGCATTTACCATCAAAACGGATGTGCCAATACTCATCACCGTCAAACACCGCGATCGGCCGGCTTGGATGGGTTCGTGTTTTTTTTGACACTTGCTTTTTCGGTTGACGTCTTTTGTTGACTTTCGTATTGCTGTAGTTTCGGTGCCGTATTCAGAGAAAACCAGCTCACCGGGGCTTTCCGTTGTTGTCGCAAGTCTCGAGAGTGGTATTGACGAGAAGCACATCGTGTCATCCAAAATGTCGGCGACAGAGACGACTGTCGCGCCCTCGGATCCAAAGGAAAGCGCTAAATCAATGACGGCATCTACGACGATGGGTTCGGAAACAGTCGCCGCCAAGAAAGAATCGCCGTCAGTGACATTACCGGATCCTAAAACGGACGAACAAGGCGTCAAGATGCAATTGATTGTATCCCCGCTTGGCAAGACACTGGTCGGTGACGATGCGATGACTCGCTTTCTGCAATCTGGATGCGACGAAAAAAGCAACGTGTGGACAGTCAAAAACATACTTGATCCGGTTGTGGCTTCAATCTTGTTTCGACAAGCCGTTGAGAAAGAGTATTTATGCCTCGTGCCCGTGCCGCCGCGTTTTCGAGTTGGACCGAAAGGAAACGACAAGCGGAATGAAAATCAACTCTTGCATGGACCCATGCACTATTTCTTGAGCATGTGTCATCAGTTTGGCAACGTAAGTCTAGATGCAGTTCGACAACAAGTTGCCGCAGCAGTGTTGCGGGAATCCGCATATGGCGTGCAAATGTATCACATGGTGCTTGCACACTATGATGAATATTTGCAACTCGCCCTTGAACACGATTTCGTCGTCCCATTTTAGTTCGCCAGTCTGTCACCCTTGTAATCTCGAGAAATACAAGTGTATTTTGTGATAATTAATCACTAGACAGAAACGGGACAATGCCAAAGCATGTTCATATCGGAGTTGACGTCCAGGTGCGAAGCACTCACAATCGCAAGGGCGATATAGATGCATTATTCCACGCAGCCGCACATTATCATGGCCGATCCGAGGGACATCAATCGGGTGGCGGATGCGGATGCAATGGACCGGAATACTTTTTCGTGTTTCCGACCGTTGGACATGCAAGAGATTTTGTTTCGACCTTGAAACACAGCGCGACCGTCTGTTTTGCGACATTGAGCATTGGTGACAAGACGTGGCGTGTTATCGACAATCCTCAAACGTGTCACCGAGATATTCCCAAGGATCGTCGTTCCTTTCTGTCGGTTGCATCCGAATCATCACGTTCAGGCGGCGACCCTGCAATGAGCACCATCCGTGGGGGTGAGCGTAAATACTTGATTCGCGGACGGAGTCCCATTCCTCGAATCTCGACACGTGGGATTTGTCCAGCCGGTCAAACATTTCGACGCCCACGCTCCGGATCACGGTCACGAATGGGATCGTGTATTAGACGTCAAGGGTTGCCAGGAAAAGCCATTCATATAGGTGTCGCGGCATACAAGATGCGACATGAAGGAATTTTACGAAATCATGGCTATTCACAATCCGATCCAAGCACAGGATCACGTCGTCGAGCAATGATGTCGGCATTGAAAGAGTGGCGTGACCCACTTGGATTGTTGCGACACATGCAACTCATTGTGACACGATCACGCAACCGCAACACCAATCGCCAAGGCTTGATTCGCATGGCGCACGACATGCAATGGCTTGGATGCAAATACGGCTATTCCGGTTTTTGCCGTGGCCGGTCTGCATCACAAATTCGAGCAGCAACCAAGCGCTATGGAGGCATGCCAACGACCAATCTCGAAACCGCAGCACGAGCTCAAATGATACGCGACGATCCACAATATCAGGCGTGTTTAGCTCGCAGAAAGCTTGGCAACATCGGTCCGCCTTCATCGTGTTGGGGCATGTCATCCGCATGGCGTCAATATGCTGCCGCTTCGGATCGATGCGACAAACAAGCTCAGCGGAGATTGTTTGGGACATCGTCGTCCCGGACAGGCGGAGGCAGCAGTGACGACTGGTGGGTTGTCAAGACCCAAGACCCGACCACACGTACAAATTGGACCAATTATAGTTCGAGGCATGTCATGCAAGCGGCATGTCAAGGAACAACCATACGTGATGCGTGGTGGTGGGCATTTCCCAGCCAACGCAAGGCCCAACAATTTCGCGACTTGATCGCCGATGAGAATCGCGGCCGTGGCATGCATTTATCGATTCGACGCCATCAAAAACAAACGTGTCAGATTTTTTAGCGTGTATTTTTTCAAGAACGAGTAAAATCACTTTGCGATCCAATCTGATCTACGAAAAACAACGACATGTTGAACAGAGCAAATATGGGACCGATGGCTGTCATGGTCAATGAATTGCTCGATATGATGAAATCTCGTGGATTGAGACGATGTGGGGCCAATGTAGTGACTGAATTACGTTTCAAAGATGCAAAAGGAAAAGAAGAGTACACTCGGACATGGTACGAGTTCCACTCGATTTATAATCTTCTTTGCGCGGAAGCGGTTGTCAATCCGCAACACTACTGTGAAATCATGCAACACGTTGTCGACGACCGTTTTCCGGAATTCAAACGTGATCGTTTCATGTACAGCTTTCTCAACGGCCGTACCGAAGTGGGTGCAACGGATGGTGTCTTGGCAACCTGTGTACATGCACAAACGCCAGCCGATGCGAACGATCGGTGTGCGTACCACATGATATCGGCAAATCTGCCATCTCTACACGCCAAGACCGGAGGTGATGACTGGTTCGACATTCCAACACCACACATACAAAGTTTGCTCAGTGCTCAACGCATACCAGCGGATGCCGCACGATGGATATATGCCTTGATTGGTCGCACATTCTTTCCAGTCGACACCTTTGAACAATGGCAAGTGTCGTTGTTGTTGATTGGTGCATCTGGTACGGGGAAAAGCAACTTGTCAGTACTGTTGCAAAGTTTTCACCCGCCAGGTAGTGTGGCAATCAATCATGTTTCTGAAAAGAATCAGAATCAACGTAACGTGTCACTGCTTATTCAATCGGACGCCAAACATTTACAGACAGCGACTGTACATGACATTGATCGCGTGTACCGAGGCCGTGGCGGATTTCATGTCATCAACACATGTGACAATGACCAAATTTCGAATGTTCCACCAGATTTGAAGCGATGTCTCGTGGTTGTCAACTTTCCTCATCACTTGCCAATGCCGTTTCCCAGCACCGAGGCGGATCTGAACGATGAACGTGGATCGTTGTTCATCAAGGCGACTCGCGCGTATGTGCACATGGCCCGTACGTGTCCGAACCTAGATCATTTGCCCACCTATTTCAAGACCACTAGTGACCGTGCTTTTCCATTAGATTAGAGACTCAAACCACACCACTAAAAATAACGATTTCAATTTTTTGTTTGAATCTCCTCTTCTCAAGCATCCATGACATCATCTGGCGAAATAACGAACAAAGACAAAAATGCCGGACCCGATACATCCGATGATACCTTTTATGTTCGTCTTGATGCGCTCAGGGCAGGCATGATGGAATTGCGTGTAACATGGACGGTCTCCCGAAAAGAGTTAAACAAAGCCTTTTACTTGGCGAAGCACGAAAGGCGGTGGAACAGAGGATATGACTCGGACTCAAATGATGACGATGTCGACGAACCCGACATTCAATCCCCAACTTTTATTATGTTGGCCGACGTGATTGATTGTGAAATTGGGCCGAGCGGGTTTCTGATTCATGGAATTCCACATCACGAAAACTGGTGGCGCGACACGCGTTCAATATCCGGTACTGTGTCCCTGCTCAATCATAATTTTCGTCTTGAACAACGCGCTGCTCAAAGTGAAGAGAATGGTTGGACGATGAACATTTCATCGCAAGCGTGGTCTCTTAACGCAATGTGCAAGGATTTGCGTGCCTATCAAAAGAAAGAAGACACGGTAGCTATCTCTGTTTTTATTCAAATTGGAATTCCAGAGACTGATTCCTTCACCAAGGCAAAGTATTTTAACGAGAAACTATTTTCCGACGTGACCGTTCGGCTTCCACCCAATCGACAGAATGATGATGAGGTGTCCGAGTCGACACAAATGCCATGTCATCGCATTGTACTTGCACAATCTCCAGTTTTCAAGGGACTGCTTACGCATTCTTGTAAAGAAAGCGCGGAAAAATGTATCGACCTCAGCGGCTATTCATATCATGCCGTTTATGCCCTCTTGCAATATTTATATCTCCGTAAATGTCACTCGGTGGATGTAAATGAATGGACTGAATGGGCGGATATCTACATGTTTGCGCACATGCACGAACAATCCGGACTCATGGAATTTGCAGCATGTCATTTGATTTCTGGTCTGAATTCTAAAAACATTGCATGTGCACAGAAACTGACAGCGGATGCGGGCAATGTGTTGGACCGGTTCGGTCCTCCTGATCAATACATCCATGTACAATTTGCGCATCGAGTGTCCGATTTTTCGAGAAACCACAAACTGCCTGCACCCACTTCCTCTTCCTCTTCCTCGGTGATGCCGAATACGACGTCTTCACATGCATCACGAATTCAATCTCAATTGAGTTCACGATCCCGCTCACGTTCACGTTCACGGGACCGTATACCCCGCACGTCTCGCGAACGATCTCCTCGTGGCAAATCACCCGAGACGCAAGTCCGTACAGCCTTGTAAAACAATAATAATTTATTTGCGCTTCAACAATACATAGCTTCGCAGTAATTGGTGCAAGATGAGTGAACGAAAAGCATCTATATCCGGGCAAGTGACTGAATCCATGGCCTCTTCGCCATAAAAAAGTGCACACATGGCAAAGAAGCACGCATACACTCCACAAGAGCTCGAATCGCATTGACGCGGTAAGGCGTGTTTCACAATCTTGTATCCTGGAAAGGCGTCTCCGAATGGTTTTGTCTGGATTAGAGGTGTTTGACTGTCGACGGTTTGGCTACAAAACATACACGCATTAGTACGCAAACACATGCAACAAGCGCACACGGTAACCTGTTGAGGTATCTTAATACGCCCCGTTTGTGCCAGATAATGACGATTGTCCAATGATTCTTGAGAAACAGTGGCACAATGCAAATGGGCATGCACGGCGGCGTTTGAGCGATTTCATACAGTGACGGATCGGCTTCAGCACTGACCAAGTACACTTGTTCTCGGTACGGATACGCAAGCCACAATTCATGTAAAAACGCATCGATAAACACCGAATCCAACCATCGATCAGCGAAACCCGTGCGTAAATTCCACGTGTGCAACACCACTTTTCGTTTCCTCAACATGGCCGCCAGCACGGCACATTGTGGAGGACCATCTCGCTCTGGATCACGATCGGCAAGCTGTGTCGGTTTGAATGCATCGGGTGACAAGTGAGCGGGCTTCAATAACAGCGCCAAGGCCACGTCGCGATCAACCGGTGATACTTGCACTCCGCCAAGAGAAAACATGCCGAGTTCGCGATCCAAGGACGCTTCAGTAAACACCGGTGGTTGCAACACTTGCACAAAACTGGCCAATCGCGGTCCTGCGGCTTGAATGTCTCGATACAATTCTTGTGCCGCTCGACGGGCTTCATGTGTCAAGTGCTCTAGATCGCGTCGTGTCCCAGCACTGTCTTTCGGCACTTGACCCACATCTCCACCGCCTCGTCGTGGCCCGTGCGATGATGATGACCATCCGGTACGTGGTGACGAAAACGTACTTGCCAACCAATGGCTAATTGGACTCTTTGACACGTCTCGCACATGATGTCGAATACCCTCACTCCCACTCCCACCACCTCCCATGCGCGATGCAGCATTCCATGCACGTGTTGGGAGGCGGCGTCGACGGTGTGACTGCCACATAACGAGTCGAGTGGATTTACTAAATCATTGCATGACGATGATTGAATCGCTTTTTTTTCGAGCCAGTCTCAGTTAGGAAACAGAAATACACACATTCATTGTACATGATAGAGGACAGGACAGAGAACAACAACTAGTCGTACACACACGAGAACACAGACGGGACAGACGGCGACTTGTATTTTCTTGTTCATTTGGTCAGGTCACATGAACTTTACATGACGGGAAGGAAACGACCATCACCACCACGACGACGACTGGATCCACGACGACGACGGCTTGACGATCGACGACGCGCCTTGCTTGCCGCACGCGATTTGCATTGACCCGAAGACTTGCGACGGCCGTATGTGCAACGACCACCCGCACGAGGAGCCGCAACCGGAGCCGCATCCATATCCTCACCACCATGACGACTGGAACGGCGACGCTTGCTTGAAGCACGACGCTTCTTGCTCGGCGCGCGGCGTTTCTTGCACAAACCCGTGGTCTTGGAACGTCCCTTCTTGCATCGTGGTTTCGCACCGCCTGCACGAGCGGCTGTCGTGGCCACACCTCCACGACGGCTGGTTGAACGACGACGACGCACCACACGACTGCGACTGCGACTTCGACTGCGGCTACGACTGCGACTGCGGCTGCGGCTTGAACGACGACGACGGACACCACCGACACGAGCGGCGGCTTCGGGAACGGCATCAGCACCACCACGGCGGACACTGCGCTTGCGAGAGGCCGATCGCTTACGGGTCGATGCACGACGCTTGCGCGAGGCCGAACGGGCACGCGACGAACGGCGGCGAATCGGTCCACTGCTCAACCGTTTCAACAGCGTTCGAGCCCGCAAAATGACTGCCGCAGCAGATTGCGAACGGCGACGAGGGAGTGCGCGACCACCATAACGATCGTCACCACCATCTTCGTAATCGCCGCCTTGACGCAACATGACTGAACGGTCGTCATCCATGTCGGATGCTGCAACACCGCCACGGCGACGCTGTACTGGCGCGGCCTCAAATTCTTCGTCAAATCCACCCTCACGCCACTGGTCGTCTTCACCCGCAAACCCGGCCGTACGGTCATACACATCCACATCGCGTGCCGTGCGCGGGTCTTGCGCGTAGGCGGCACCACCATCACGGTAGTACTGGCGAGCTCCGGCGTCTTCAAACTGCTGCACATCACCGCCCATGCGCAAATCGTCGGATTCATCCACAAAGCCGCCACCATAGCGATCTTCATCGACATACTGTTGTTGCGGCTGACGGTGCGCGCCACCACCATAGCGCACTTGCTGTTCCTCCGGCTGATATTCAGCCATGCCGCCATAGCGGTCGTCATAGTCTTGTGGCGCAGCAGTCTCATACTGGACTGCTGCACGGCCCCGGCCGCCACCGCCGCGGCGCATGGCCGGGGGATACATGGCAGCCTCATCGTCGAACGCGCCTGCAGCGCGTGACGGGTCTTCGTCATACATGACTGAAGAACGGGCTCGCGGAGCGGGTCGCGCACGTGGGGCGCCTCGATTGCTCACACGACGAGAACTCATTGCTGTGAAAAGAACGAGACGAGTCGAAACGCTTACTTTTTTTGTCCCTTTCCCTTTTCATCTTTTCCCTTGTTCCTTCCTGACCCAGTCTCTCGGACCCCTGAAAAAATTTTTTTTATTGATCTCACATCATAACCCGTGTTGCTGTGGAATGACACTCGTCAATTTACAAGACGACCCGTCGTCCGATCGACGGTTGCAATCAACGGTTGTGCCGTGAGCACATGCGCTAGAGAATGCACGTCTAAAGTCTGGAGCAAATGTTTGACGGCATCACGACCGCGCAAGACGATGGTCGAGGCAATCAAGACGAGTTCGGCATCGGTCTTGTCATTTAACGACTGAATCCGCTCGAGGCGTCGCACGACGTGTTCCACCATGGTGTGCCACAATCGGGCAAAACGGAGGCGTGTGGATCGTTCCACGTCTTGAAGCATGTGAAGTTCTTCATGATTCTCGACGCCGATTGTTTTTCTGTACAAGCGTATCCATTCCCAAAAGACTGCTGACCTCTTGTCTTTGACAGGTGTGACTGGAGGAGAAGAATGTGAATGGTGGTGACGTTGGCGGACGCGAGACCACATGTCAAGCGTGGCCAAGACATCGCCGGCGGCATACACAATTTGATCGAGATTCAACTCAGAAGCATCCCATCGACCCAGGCGCATATGCTTGAGCACGCTGGTTCCCGTGTACCGCTCAACCGCATCGGCGAGACCAATGGATCGCGAAAACTCTTGACCCGGACCAAACACACGCCACCAGGTTTGCAGATCCAAGGTGCCGCGGGCCCATCCACCGCGCTCGAGAAAATCCGTGTGTTGCGCGATCCGGTGCATATCATTGTCAATTGCAAATCCGATTTTCGGCATACCCGCATTGGAGAGGACTCGCACCAGCAAGGACGGTAAACGGCGCGACAAGTGCTTTCCGGGACGATGCCACAATATGGCCGTCGTTCGATCAATGGCAATGGAAATCACACGGGGCACGCCTCCTTGCCCATCTTGAGAATTGTATTCGACATCTACCGATGTGGTTCGACGTGGCCAATGTTGATCAAGTACGGTATTGAAGGATTTGCGTGTAATGCATACCCATACACGTCGTGTACGTTTTCGCCACTCGTATTCATAAAGATGGGCTCCATACACATGACGAGGGGATGATTTATGGACTCGGTCCACTTCTGCAGTCATGCTACACACCCAACAAGCCAATATCAAAAAAAAATATTTTTTCCACCAAGCACAAATGAGCCAGCCCATCAAAATTGGTGACAAGAGAGAGAAAAGAGTAAACGAGACCCGCGATTGACAAAGTAAGCTGTCGTTTGTTACCATGTCTTTCAGTAGTGGAGTTGCGACTGGTCCTCCGTTTGCGACTCTTGTTCCGCGTCAGCCGATCACTAGCGGCCCGTATGGTGCTCGGACGCGAACGACCGGCTTCAAGACGAAAACAATTGTGACGTCGCGTCGTTTAAAGTGGGAATGCAAACGCGCGTCGGCACTCGTGAACGAAGCTGGGCAGATCGTCGAGGATGCATCAAACACCTCCGCGGCAGGTGTGACGCGTCGATATTTCCCGGGATTGCGACAGTGTCGTCTGCGTCTGGCACAAACCTTGGCGCAGGCGCAAGTTCCTGTGCAGCAGCAGGAAACGTGGCTTGACGTGCTCAGTCGTGTAAACGTGTACAAGTCGGATCGTGATGGCATTACGAGTTACAATGTCGTGCCGGAGTACACACGAGTGACAGATGAACGGCAACTCATCGACGAAAACAACTTGACGGGTGCACGTGTAATTCAAAACCGACCAATTACATATGATGCCAACGGTCGTCGTTTGTTCGGACCCAAGAAAGAGGCCGAGGTTGACAGTCGCGTGGCAGGTGGCAGTGCACCTGCATGTACAACGTGTGAGTTCAAGACGTACATGTCCACGGGTTCCGTGGCACACCAGTGTGTCCGTCAGGCCGGTGCAAGTGGATTTTGTTCGACTCACAGCCCGAGTACGTCTCCACCCACACAAACGACATCACCAACGACCGCCGGGGCGGCGACTGCTGGTGCTGATGTTTCTGGCGACACGAAAATGGGTGGAAAAGTGACTGTACCTTTGAACGGTGAATCTGGACGTCAATTGTTAAAGTGGCCCATTTTGAACCAAGCTGAAACCGCGGATTTGGTGGCTGGATTGAACTCGGGTTTTGCGAATGTCGACAACAAAACGACCGTTGGCCAACTGTTGCTCCAAATTCAGAGTCTCAAACGGAACGACGAGTTCATTTTCTATGTGAGCAATGATGATGGGTATGGACAAACGAGCGCGGTTGTTCCCAAACCCTTCGTGTTCAGTCTCCGTCACAAGCCCATTCGCACCTTGACGGATCGTGAACGCAAGTACCTGGAGTGGTTGATGGACATCAACGGTGTGTTGCGTCACGACGATCCCGATTACAATGCCCATTTGTTGGATCTCGCCGCCGACACTATTGGTATTCTCGAGACGGCGATCTTGACGACACTGGGTCGATTGGAGAAGGCCGATGTGGAGTTCAAGCGCAGCATGTTGTTTGAAGGCTGGCGTGCATTCGATGATATGATGCACCCGGACTTGCGAGAGTATGCAAGTCGACCACCAGTACAAATCTGGATGTCGCCACTGAGTACACGGTACACCTATGTCCCGAACTCGGAGCTGAATGAAGCGTTTACGGGTTCGGAACGAAATTCAGAAGGCGTGGCCATCGTTGCTTTGAATGCATTGCAGCGACGTATTGTCGATGCGATTCAGGGAAAGACCGATGCATCAAACAGTGTCGACCAGCGATTTGTTATTCCGACATTCAATGCATACGATGTTCGACAGGCGTCGCAGACGTATCCTCAAGCTGCTCAAATCAGTGGTCTCCAGTCCACAATTGTCGGAGTTATGGAAGACAATATCTTGGCCATTCTTGCACGTCTTCAGGCACAATACAACCTGCTCGTCCCACGATCGATCTTCCGCTTGACGGATCCGACCATGAAGGTGGCCTTGTTGTATGCGCACAAGGAGCTCCAAAAGTATATTGACGCCATCCCCCCTGAATCGACCGGAGATGCTTTCATCGATCTGGGGTCGGCTCTTCCGATTCGCGACTTGTCGATGTACATTCGTCCCGCTTCGGATGCTATCAATGCGGATCCGTCATGGAACCCTCTGATGGCTGGTCAACCGGTGCTCAATCGCATCGCTCTGTCCAGCGGTGATGCATCCATCTCCGGTCCTCGTCCTCCGTATTCTATGTGGACGGGCGGAAACCGTGGTGGTGGTCAGCGTCGCGCCGGAGGCGGCGGACGCTCTCCTTCGTATCCTCCGGTACGCGGGGGCAGTCGTCGTATGCAAACCCGTCATGTATATGACAATGATCAGGATCGTTCACCGTCGCCGCCCGTGCAGTATCGTCGTCGATCAAGTGCACGCACCGCTGGTTGTGCACCGTGCCGTCCCGAAATGCACTCGGTCTATGTCTAGAAATATAGAGGGTTTTCGTTCCGTTTCATTTGTACCAAAAAATCACACTTGATTTCATTTCTTGTCTTGCCATGTACACCCTTCATCACACATGAGATGAAATGTCTCGGATCATACATAATTAAGCTCGACGTCTTTTTTTCGTTCCAGCGAGTGACCAAAAATGGCATCTCGACGACAAGCAACTCGACAGCCGCAACGCCGAACCCAGGCTCCGGGTCGTATTGTGTATGACGATCGTGCGCAACGCAACCACACGGGCGGTGGTGGATTTGGTGCCGGTTTATTGACGGGTGCCTTGGTGGGGACTGCCGTTGTCGGTACAGCTGCACTGGCTGCAAGTGCCTCTCAACCGCGCACCGTTGTTGTGCAACAGCAACCCTATTATGGACAACCGTATTATGTCGGCGGTGAAGATGAATCCGCTCTCACTGGGGGTGACGGCGATCAGTTTCCGAAACCAGGGGGGTGGTTCCGCAAGGGACCGTGTCCATCAAACGCAAAAGAAGTCAAACGATGGGTTGGAAAAAACACGTGTGCATGTGAACCGAGTTATAAACCCAAGAATCGCAATGGAACATGGGAATGCGTTAAATCTGGTTTTTTTACGCGCGGAGGCGGTGAACGTATGACGTATGAATCATTGGCACGCCGTCGTGCGGGCGCTACCGATCCTTCATTCCCGCGTCCGAGCGGCGGATGTCCGCCCGGTGCCACTCAATCGGGTTGGTATGGATTTCGGAAATGTCGGTGTGAGGGTGGATATATGGAAACAAAAGTCAAGGGGGATTATTTTGGATCGAAATCGACATATCAGTGTATTGGTCAAAGCAAGCAGTCGGAAGAAAAGAAAGCTCCATCTATCGGCGGCTATGAAGAAGACTTTCAACCACGTCCACGTCACATGTCTACCCGTCAACGAACCGTGCGAATGCCTCGTCGTGGAGGATGTGGATGCATGCGTGTACAACAACCACCCATGCAATACGAAGACGAACAAGGCATTCTTGTGCGATCGGGAGGATGCGCTCCCTACAATCGTTCGTGTGGTCGATGCATGTTCCTCTTGCGCAACAATGGTTCAAACACCACGAACAATGCCCGCGCACCCCCTACTCTTCGTCGTCAACGCTTCGTGTCGGCCTAGTTCTGTTCTCTCTGTCCATGATAAAAATGTATTTTTATATTTTCATATATTAGAATCGTACAGGCAGGACATGAGCTGAGCGCATCAAGAGTGCGAAATTGAAACGCACGAGTGCCGACAATTGTCCAGGTTGCATGTCGAGAGATATCGAAAGACCATAGGGTTGACGGACGACAGTCAAGGGTTCGGCACGAGCGGTGAGTGTGACGAGATTCATCGCTTGCGACAAGGACGATGGACGGCTGTCGCCAAGAAACACGACGGTTGGTTTCAACGGTGTCGCCGCGTCCACGGATAGAGACGAAGGAATGCGCACACGAATCTTGACACGGCGACTCGCGTTATTGTCACCTTGTCCATGTTGAATCAGCAACGATTCAATGGAAATGGCTTGAGATTCCGTCGTCTGTCCCGTCTTGGCATCTTGATCGTGTTGCACAATGCGTGTGACGCGACTGGTATGGGTGACATGAGTGGAAGCGCCGAGTTTCAACGTGGCTGTCGCGGTGCGAGGCGTCAAGGGCAAATGCGCCGCTCGACTGATGACGGTCATGTTTTGCGCAGAACCCATCACCCGCACAACAACACTGCCGCTCGGCCATTCAAATGGGGACGCATTCACAACACGTGCCAACCATTGAGTGGGTTTGGCATCCAATTCACCACCACTGGTGTCATCGCTTGACAAGTCCACGGCATAGAGGTTGCGCAGAGGAACTTGCTTCCACCCAAACAAGGTTGCCACTTGCTCCGCTTTGGCTCGAAGCCACGGTGCTGCAAGATCGACTCGAAACGTTGCAACAACATCTGGCGTGGCTTCGTTTGAAGCTGACGACGACGACGATAAAGGCACAGAGGATTGACGAGCCAGAAAAGAAGGAGCCGAGGCGGCCATTTCTTGGTACGCCCATTTGGTTTGCGACCGGGAAGGATCAGCAAACGCTTGCAACGTGACACGAGTTGTGGCCGAGCGAAAATCATAAGAAGTGTGATTTTTGATGGTGGCCATACCACGAAGCAAGAGAACGCGTGACAAGGATGCATCGACAAACCATTCGTAATGCGGAGTCCATGACAAGGTTCGTTCCATGAGTTGAAAATGCACATGCAACGCTCGAACGGGACGTGTCAAGTGCACGGAAATAAACGTTGGGGGTTGATGCACCGCACGGTTGGCGTCCAAAACACGCAGGCCGTCGTATTTTTGCAACTGGATGTATTCCTCACCATTGTCACCGATTGCAAGAGTGATGGGTGGGGGTGCATTCCGATTGGTTTGTGTCTGCGCAGCCGAACCGATGTTGACCAGTCGACCTGTTACAACACGTTCCGACGTTGGCACATTGACCACCACCGTCTGTCCAATCCATGTCGACACATTTGTCGGTTTAAAGACAACACCATCCGGATTGTCAGGATCGGCGGCTGCGGTTGCCAAGTCGAGTGGTAAAACGGTCAACAACGACTTGGGTCCTCGTTCCGCAAGCAAGACGGAATCCGGAGCAATCAGCGCAGGTGCAGGAAACGGACCGATTTTTCCCGTCAGTGCATCAGCGGTGCGTGGTTCAAACGCCTGGTACAAGGCCGCGCCTCCTTCACCATTGAAAATGGTCAAGTCACTTGCCGTTCGAATCCACGGAAGATCCTTGACTGCAAGTCGCTCGAGAATCTCCTGCAGTCCGGCCTCCATCTATCTATCTCTTCTTGCTTTTGGCTCAAAAGCAATGCAAAGCGATAAACACCAAGTGGATTTACTCGTAAACAAACTTTTTTTCCTACTTCGCGATCTATCAAGCAGGCGGTAAATGGACAACGATGCACGTGAGATTGTCTTGCGAATTGCGTTCATGGGCACGTTCAATGAGCGCTCGAGCCGGATTGGCCACGCGTTGTTTCAATCCTTGCACGACCAATCGCGCAGCATCTTGATTGTTCATCGTGTCCCAAATTCCATCGCATGCCAAAATCAACGCCGTGTCTTGATCGTCAGGCAAGGTGACGGTGTACACGTCCGGAACCGCACTCACTGGACGATTGGAGACATGATATCCATCTTTTGACGCAGGTCGTCGAGTAAGTCTCGTCGGCACACGGCGAAACACTTGCACTTGTCCAGGCGGTGGCGGTGCTTTTCCGCCCGTACGGTTGACAAAGACCGTGGGTGTTGCAGCAGCAGGTCGAGTCACTGAAAACGCCGCCGTTTTGGATTGCTGCAATAAAATGTCATGCAGGCCTTTCAATTCGCCATTGACCTTTTGCAACCGTTGTGTGAGATCGTTCATGTTCGAGTCTGTGGGAACTTGGGCAAGCAAATCCTTGTATCTTGCTTCTTGTTCTGCACGCTTGGTTTGAACAAGCGTCAGTTGTGCTTGCAACTTCGTTTGCTGATCCTTGGCCGTCTTGAGTTCATCCAGACGTGTGACGAGCTGATCTTTTGTCATGCGCAAGGTTCTCGTCAATTCCTCGAGTTCCGTCGGCAGTTTTGCCAACGGGGGTGCAGCGCCTGGTGCTGCCATTTATTTTTTTCGCTCGTTTCGCTTCTGGGATTGTAAAATGCACACCGATCTTTTCGACGCGGCAAGTGATGGACCAAATTAAATTAATCCCTTTGCCCTTGGGGGAAAAGCATCATTATGCCGCCTCCGTATGTCTATCATTTTCGATATCCGTCGGACAATCCTGAAGAAGACGAAGGTCATGAAAAAAAGGCGGCATCACCTGTTGACATCAAAGATGATGCGGTGCTTGCACCAGCCGCAGCTGCAGCGGCTCCTGTTGTCGGTGCGCTTGCCCCACCGTCACCGGCAGTGAAAGACGATGACGATGGAATGCGGCCCGCTGCAGCAGCCGTTGTGGCTCATGGAGGTGGGGGTGGTGGCCAAAAACTCTCGGCGCGATCTTGTGATATCGTGGCATTCATTGCCATTGTTGTGGCGTTCATGACAATCGTCTTGGTGTTGGTGTTGATGCTCTACACCTTCTGGAACGGCCTGTTGCTGCGCTTGACAGGGTTGGTGAACCCCATGTCGACCATGTGCGCCTTTACCATTGTGGTCGCTCTTGGTCTCATGTTTTCACAGTCCATTGGCGAGTGTATTCATCGAGTCGTAAATTACTAAACAAACGCTTTCTAGTCTGTTATATGTCCACATATATGGTTAAGCAGGGTTGGAGGGTGTCTCTGACGATGAAGGATGCATCTTCAAAACCATCATCTAAAAGTGGTGGATGTGACGCGTGTCCTGACGATGACGACGACGACGATGAGGACGACGATCGATATCAGTCGAGGGTGTACATTGACCCCGATCCTCCGCTTCTAATGCGTTTGCCGGCGCAAAATCATGACACTGACAAGCACACGTCAAGTGTCATGGTTTGGGTAGCCTGTATCATCTTGGCAATTGTCGTCATTGCATTCATTGTGGCCGCTGTCTGGTCGGGTTCCTGGAAGTATCAATGTGAAGAACCGTCACCACCGCCACCTTGCAAACCGGTGGACAAGTGCTGTTGTAAAAAGAAGCGACGATCCAAGTGCTGCATCAGTCCTGGACGGCGTCGTCCCTGTTCTGACTCGGATGATGACGCTGGTTCAGGAAAAGTGAAGATTTCTGTGACTGTCGACCGGTAAGCTATATGTTAGCTTTCTAGACGAGAGTTTAGTATAGAAGAAAAACATGATCAATCAATACACGTTATAAATATTGTATCAGTAGTTATGGATTTTATATGCCCCACAGACGATGCAAACAGACATTCAGTCTTTAATGTAGAGATATCCTCGAGGAGTCAGCAAATCGCTAATGTCTACATATTGGAGAACGATCGAGCGCAAAACCGACGGCAAGATCCAGTCATTTGATGGCGGAAGTGCAGAATCGAGCTGACGTAAAAGATCGGTTGAATAAATCGGTTTCCAAAACATCAGTGCATCAAACATCTCGGATGACTTGGTGGTCATCATGTGGACGTCCTGACCGTCACAGATATCATTTGGAAGTGAGTGACTGGAAATGTGAGTTTTAGCTGTAAATTGAAGTGGAGGTCGCATCATTCGATGCCGCATGCAATCGATCATATCGACGGGTCTCACGTAACCACGAGTCGATACCAGAGGCGATACGGGTAGGGGCCATGTTATGACATCTATTTCGTTCTTGGATGACGGTGGTGGTGGTTGAGAAACGGTTGTAAATGGACAAGGCATGAAATACTGACGCAATATGGCATCTGGTGCGTGCATTTGTTCTCCACGAGACACTCGATCAAGCCATTTGTAAGCGTCAGTGTTCACATTGTCAACAACCGGAAGTTTCTCCAGATCAACGTCGGACAAGTCCACAATGACATCTGGATGAACATTGTCCGCTGAAAAATTCAAGATCGACCCGACCCAATACTGATGCCATGCATATGACGTCGATTCGGAGAATGATGCAGCTCCTGTGACTTGCGAAAGACGGTAATACGATTCTGTATAGAGTGTGGGATTCCGCAACCCAAATTTGCCAAGTGGACGAGAAATGTGATGAGCAGTCCAAACACATGCAAAGTCTCCATTCGCCACCCGTGCCAAGGATGACCGCAATTCATGATAACGAGCGTACATGCCTTCTCGAGTCGTGATTTGCATCGTCACAGAATGTTCCGATAGTTGTTTTCGATATTCGTAATCGTTTGTTCGACCATCCTTCTTGGACCACGCCTCGAAATACGGGTACTTGTTGAGCAAATCAATCCATCTCTGCACCATTGGAAGCCGTATGTTGGGCGCAGATTGAATCCACTCGGACAAGCGACAAGCGTCCAAATCATCATCATGACCTGCTTTTCGATGACGTCCGACAATGACCATGTCGGTTGATGATGTTTTGCTTTTTATCGACGCTGTTGAAGGTTGTGGTGCAAGGGTGACCATGTGTATGTCATCGTAAATGATTTTAGCCCATTTAATGTACTCGGCTTCCGATATTCTTGTCAAGCACAATTCCTTGCGATCCACGACCTTGACGTCCATCCTATGAGTGTGATGAGTGTGATGATTGCAAATGAAAAAATCCAACACTTGGTTTTTTTATTATGCACTTTTTTTCCGTGATGATCGTCGTTGTCTTGATGGGGTTGGTGTAGAGCGAGTGCGACGATAAGGACGGACGAAATCCGTGGTTGTCGATTGTTCAATGGGTGAGATGTCATTGTCCAAAGGTGATGATGAAGACGGCAATAAACGTATTACAATCATTGGAGTGCGACTCATATCTTGTTTTTCGCGGAGACAGGTATCGTCTTCGAGTGTGGTATACGTCGGTTGATTGTCAACACGACCAATCTGAACACGTGTACCCGGTGGTAAACAAAACAAGGCCGTGACACTTTGCCCTGGACGAGGTGCATAAGCGGCGACGACCCGAACACGAGATCCACGTGGCAAAACAATTTCCTTTTCCAATTCGGACAACAACCCAATTCCAGGATCTTTCTTGTGAGAAGAAGACGGTTGTGGACGGAGCCATAAATCAGCCAAGCGTGTACCCCGTGGCACGAGCAATGCTATAAGCACGCCGCGATCGGGACGCTTGATAAATGCATGGGCGGCCAAGGGTGAACGCGACCACGATTGTGGTGAACGTGTCACGAGAATGCGTCGATCGCTTGCCAAGGCGTCTCGATCGACATTTGTCAACCCACGCCACAGAATTGTATCATGCGGAGTCCGTGGTGAGCGCAACAAGGTCCGATGCAACACCATTTCTAACGTGTTGAGTTTGCGCAACATCAGCAAACCACGCCCGTCTTCACCTTTGATCAGGTAGTTGACGAGCGGCGATTGCGTGTGAACGGATTTTGTTCGAAGATAGTGCAACATTTTGCGCAGGTCTGTTCCTTTCAGTCCGTTGCGCGCTGCGCGAGCCTTGGCAATGGTTTGCAGCGGACCGTCACCTGACCATGTCCAAAATTCCATTGTCAGCCTTTCTGTCGCATTGAATCCACTTTGCCACGCCGCCAACTCGCGTGCAAACGCTTCATCATCCTTTCTATCCCCGCTCAGGGATATCCTCGTATCAAATGCTTGTTTCTTGTCATTATCCTCCACATCGTTATCGTCTACTGCGACAGTAGTATCAGGTGGGAAGACCGAGGTCCATGCATCCGGTCGCTTGGTGTCGAGCCCCACATTTCGGAATTGTGTTGCAATCTGCTGTAACGACTTGGCATGCCGTCGTTTTGCGTGTGTTTCTAGCAGATCCATCCTGAGCTTTTACTATTTTTTTTCACGTGTTCATTCAAATAAACAACAACACTTTTCACACAGGAAAATATGGCGGCTCGATCAACCACTGTCCAAAAATCACTACCCAAGAAACGCCGGCGAGATCCATCTCCGCCACCCCAACAATCATCCTCCTCGTCGTCCTCCTCCTCCTCATCATCATCCTCGAAGCTTGGTCCACCGCCGGTACCAGCAACGGCACAAGAAAATGACAAGAAGAATCAGGACAAGGTATCTGTGGATCGACTCTCGAAGCAACTGGATCGTGTACGAACCTTGCTAGATTGTCCAGTGAGCCTGTCACCGATGACAGTGCCTGTTGAATTCCCTTGTCGACACGTGTTTGACTATTCGAGCGTGGTATCCATGGGTTCTATGGCCAAATCCGCCTCGAAAACAAGCATCGCGTGTCCAATGTGCCGTGCTGACATGCTTTTGTCGGCGATCGAGACGTTGCCACTGTCTCGCCTACACATTGAACTGTACGACATGGTTTTCACCGAACCGCGCTTTCGTCGCGATTGGAAAACCCTCTCGCGTCCGAGCAAGACAAGCGTTGATGTGCTTGTGAAATTGTATGGTACTGAAGCCGTGAACTCTCAAGCGGGTGGTGTTGTCACCAAGACAACCGCTGACATTGTCAAGGAAACAAGAGACCTTGCAATCGCCAAACTTCGCGAATACGACTTGGAAGTGATTCGATATGCTTCCGCAGTCGATACGGCAATTAAAACCGTCATTATGCCCGAGGTACAATCCGTCATGAAGCGGTCGCCGTGCGCAAAAGCATATGACACTCGGGTCTCGTTCGGGTATCTTGGCGATCAGTTCCGGTCGCAAGGCGAACAATCACCGTTTGCGATTGAGTTGATCAAGGCTCTCAAAAGCCTTGATTTCTTCTCCCAGGTGTTTATAACAGATGTAGGTTCTTGGTCGTATTCACCATCTGTGCGACTGATTTGGACGTTATGAGTAAATATGTTTGTTTGTCTTTTCATCCGTATTTGTTTGTTATCGATAGTTTCTGACGCGATGGTGGCTATATGGATCGTGTGCATCTTGACAATTGTCGGATGTCTTGTCCTCTGCCGCTTGACGAAATATATTCTTGAATCCCGTTGTCCGGAAACGTTTCCGGTACTGGATCCCGTCATGGATGATGACGATGCTGATCATCCTCACCGTCTTGACATGGCGCATGTGACGACAACGACGACCAAGACCGTTGATGAAAAGCATATTGATGTTATCAGCAGCAGCAGCATTTACCGGTTCATTGATTTTGAAATTGATTGGGGGAGCGGTCATGTCGATCCGGCAACACAAGTCACGTTTGATGACGAACGTGCCTATCAATCGACGACTCATGAACCTGAACTGACGATGGATTCAGAGTGTACGTGCAAAAGTCGGAGTTGGGATGATGATGTGACTGGAGCGGCATTGGTGGCGGCTTTGGATCGACCTGTTTGCAAACGACGGTTCTTATCCAGTTTTTACCGTCCATCCGACTTGTCAAATATGCTTGATCTACGGCATCGGCATGTCGAAAATGCGGAATATCTCGACCAATGGATTCAAGAATGCAAATACAATCGACAAGAAGCGATTGATTTAATGGTGTTTTCTCATCGTTGGGTGCATCGAAAATTGACAATCTTCCGCGCATTGGAGCGCGAGCAATCTGAACATGGATCCATTCCCGTCTTGATGCGAGTCAAATCGCTTACAGATTCGGGTTTGGCAATGTGGCCGGAATGGCCCGTACCTCTTTCCTGTCGCCTAAGTCTTGTGGCGGTTGACAATGATGACAACACCACAACGGCAAGCACATGCCAGGCATTTGCCGGTTCGATGTTTTGTAAACGTTTGCATTCAACCTTTCGCGCAAATTTGGTCGAGGACGTGACGCTTCAGACGCGCATGTCTTTGGGTCTTGGGGAAAATCGACTGGTCAGAATTCAGATTCCTGGCGGTGGTGCTCCGGGTGCAGCTGAATGGATCATAAATACCAACACGTGGACATCTGAATCCGTACACCCTCACAACGACGTGGCTCGTGTCGCTTTGATCATGATGATTGATTTCCAGCGGCTTGTCAAGACTGGACGACACGTATCGACATTTCTTTCGCATCATTTCGAATCGTGCGCGGGTCTTGTTGCCATTGCTCGATCATACGTCACGACATTTTAGATGGGACGTATTTTTTTCCTTATAAACTATACTGACAAGCTCTAGCGTCGTCGATCACAAATGACATATCGGCCCAAGTGTGCGACTTCACGCCCTACATGGCTTTCTGACAAGCTGCGCAAAGATGCTATCATGTCGTCTTCACTTGCAGTTGCACCAAATCTTAGTGAGGGTGTATGTTCGTATTGCTTCAAAAGGTTCACAAGAAGGACGATTTTGGGATTTGAGCACTGTCCTGGCTGGATCCGCCATTGGTCTACACCACCCTTGTATTGCGCGTCTCTTCGCCCTGCAGCAATGCGCGATGTCAAGCACGTCGTGATTGATTCATTTCGACCGGCTCCACTACCGCTTGAACTTCAAATCGCGATTTCATCCGCAACGTCATCCAACGCATTAGATGAGGATGACAAAATGGACAAACAATGGCAATGTGTGCATGAAAACATTCGCAGTCTTGTGAACGCTGTCGCTTGTTGTGCGCGCGAATACATTAGCACGGCCATACACTTTGACACACAATCGGCATTGAATCGCGTGACCCAATTGGCCAAGCATGACAATGACCATACGGGAGACACGTTCGGATTCTCGCGAGCAATTGCGGCGATTGCCATTGGAACCGACTGTCGTTTGTTACATCGAACGAGCGTGGAGTTGTCTGATGTCGCATTGATCACCACCATCTCTCGCAAATTTATCGATGCATGCATGGCCGTCGCCCATCTGACGACTCTGTTTCCGATTCTCCTCTGCCTGCCTAGGCTACAGCTGCGAGACGAATTGTTGCGTCTTGCACGCTTCGCGCTTCACGCAGGCATTTCTGATCAACACCATCAAGCGTGGACTCGACAACCCATATGGTTGCCCTGCATTCCGTAGCCCTGATTTCTTTTTCGCACATGTTCGAGTTTTTTATTACATTGTCAACAATAGAATGTAAATTCCAACCACGGAACGGACGCAGCGAGTGAACTCATGGGAGTTGTTGAACAGAGATGAGTCCTCAAGTGATTGTCCTGATTTGTCTAGCAGTCATCGGCGTCTTGTTGCTGATCTCCGTGATTCTATTTTCAACCGGTATTGGCAAAAACATTCAAAATGCAGCAGCGTCGGTAGCCAATGAACTGGCCCGGGTTGCAACGGGCTTTGTTCACTTTGGATATGTTGCCGGTCGCGGAGTTGTGTTGTTTGCCCAATCGGCCGAACAGTTGTTTGTGTCGGTGTTTCTGCAAATCACGGCAGGCCTTGTCCAATTGCCCGGACTGGTACGCGACACGTTCAATCAAGCACTAGTCAAAATCCGGATGCTGCTTCAAGAATCCATCAGTCAATTGTTTTCCCTCACAAAACTCATCACCTCGACGATGCAATCAGCAGCGGTTGGTCTGCGATCAAACTTTATCGAAGTCGGTGACCGCTCTGTGCGCCAAATTGCCGCCAGCTTTAATGGATTTTTCCCCGCCCTCATTCGTACAGCCATTCAAGCGTCTATCGGCATTTACTCGACCATTGTCGATGCTGGTTTGCTCGTCTTTTCTCAACTCCAGATTTTGGGCACCACCATCTTTGATGGATTGTTGACGGGATTGAACGCAGCGGTCGACACGTCCGTGCAAGCCTACAATATCGTCTTTGGACCCATTCGAAGTGCATTGGTTTCCATGTGTGATGTTGTTGGATGTAGTGTACCCTAATGTATCCATTCCATCACCACGAAAAATATTTTATTTTATTTTACGTTACGTACAAGAGAATTAGTCACTCCAAGTGATGTTCTAACATGACGGAAGTGGACGAATGTGTATTCCATGAATGTCAATGACGCAATAATTGCGGTCAATGATGGATGCACCAAAATTCAAGACCAATGTCGTGATGGTTGCGGTCGGCCGAATTCGCACCATGTCGACATGTTTAGTGTAGAGTTTCACATCAAATGTATCATCCAACGTAGATCCAAACCAACCGGATATCCATGGCGGAGAACTCGACTGATTCAAGGTAGACACGCGGACAAGATTGTCGACAGGCAAAGCGTCGGGATAAATGACGATTGAGAAACAATGGCGATGTTTCGAGAGAAAGGTCCACTCTTGAGCTTGACATCCAGTGATCAATTTTGTAAAACTCGTGTCGATGCCCTTGAGTTGACTGGATATCAAACAAGCACGACAATACGTTTTGTTGATCGCTGAAGAAGAAGAAGAAGATATTGTGGATGCATGCCATTGAGCATAGCCTGACACGAGACATGAACTACACCACGACGATTGACATGTATGACAATGCACACGTGCCAAGTGACTAGAATCGTGCCAACCGTGAGATGAGTTGCTACAATAGGCATTCTCAAGGTATTTACGGCTTGGTTGTTCGACATTGAATCCAATCGGGTTCAACGTCCATCCGAGATCCGAACTTGCCCATCGCATGTCCACATTTCTAAAATCTTCAATCGTTCCAGTCACGTGGATTCCATCATAGACGATTGTATTCCAGGGTGTGCGAGATCTTGTGTCTCCAACGTCGATTGTGACCCAACGGACAAAATCGACAGAATTGTAGTCCAGTCCAACTGATGATGTTGGACCAGATTGTATTATCGAATCGAGAAGCACATGCGGAAAGATAGCTTTCAAATCAATTACGTCCCAATTTATCTTCTCAGGAATCCAGATGTCTACGGATGTAGCCCGTGCACGTTCGGATTCACTTTCCGATGCGAGAGCAATCACGACAAGATCAGTGGCAACCATTAACGCCTTGTGTTTTTGAAGAAACGCGTCCAATTTGAGAGCATCACATTTAAAATATGTCGCAAGAATCGACCGGATTTGGTCAGCCTCGTAGTTATTCAACCCGCGGGTTTCTTTCGGCCACACGGTTTGTAAATTCTGTCGTCCCATAATATCCGCATAGCGTCCCACAAGCGTCACGAGATCGGCAGGCAATGGACAAGATGACACGTCCGATGGATTCATACTTCCAATACAACTCGGCACAAGCATACGGGCAGACGATTGTGGCACGTGAACATGGCGGTGTCGTAAATCGCGAAACATTCGAAGCGTCCGGTTGATTGTTTGAGCCGATATCTTGTCACTACATTCGACCATTTTCGTATTGAATGTGTGAACCGTGAACAGTACTCGCGTCTTTTCATCTTCTTCTCCTTCTTTTCCAGTCGTCAATGTTTGCTTGGCGGCAGCAACTACAGTTGCCATTTTCTCTTTGAAGTGTCAGAAAAAACAAACAACTGTTTGCGAGCAGAGATACAAGAGCACAGAGACAAGAATTAAAATGTGAAAAAGTTAATTGTTCGAGTCGCTGCTGTTGGAGGAAGGAAAGGGATGCGCAGATGGCCGACCCGACTCAACTCATCGTCTACATACTATTCTTTGTTCTAGCCGTCGCCGTGATTTATTTGCTGATTGTCGTGTCCATTCCGCTGGGCAAGCAATTGGCAACTGCATCTCGTACTGCGGCCACGGCATTCTTGTCCATCGCGGATCAATTTAAACATTTTGGAGCCGAGGCGTTGAGAGGCACTGTCATCTTTGCACAAGCCGTCAAAGGCACGTTCTCCACCATCTTGACGAGCACCAAAAATGCGTTTGAACAATCGTTGCAATTTAGTGTCGAAACGTTTGCACGAGGCTTGAATGCGGTGGACAACATCATCTTTGGTTCGGCAACTCAAATCAGTGGGCTTGGAGTGACCATGTTACAAACAATCGGCGCGGCGATTGGCAACTTGTCGGTACAAGCAGGGCGCATGGTGCAAGATGCCATTACGAAACTCGTCTTGGGCGTCATTGGATTGATTTCGGCTTTGATTCGGTTCATCATCGAACTCGTCTCCACAGGCATTCAAAGTCTGCTGAATCTGTTCAATCAAATTGCAGCTGCCATTTCATTGGCCATTGACTCGTCAACGTCCGGTGCACTTGCGGCCATTGATGCATTGAATGCAACCGCCATGCAAGTGCTCAGTTTCTTATCCAACAGCATCGAACCCGTCTTGAGTTCTGCCCTGACTGTCTTTAACGCCATTGCCAGCATTTTCTAGAGCCGTAAAAACAATATTTTTATAAATGAAAGTGTAGATACAGCCTCTATCGATCATGTGACTGGCACCACGTCGCGATCTTCATGTGCTAGCAATGCAGGAACCCAGATGATAAAGATCAAGACAAACACCACAAAGCCGAAAAACGCCAAGAACCCAATCATTGCCGATCGACGTGCGGCTTGAGGATCAGCCACTTCGGTCGAGATTTCCTCATCTTCATCTCCCATTTTTCGTTGTTGACAAGGCACAGACAGACAGATTGATGATTATCTCTTCTTTTTACGACTACGACCGCAACCAGCCGACCGGTGGAAGCGGTAATCGCGCGGGATGAGGATAGTCGTTGCTCAATGTGTTTGTTAAGCGGCGACTTAAAGTCCGGTCCGGAACAACAGTCGTCGTCGTCGGTGATCGGGCCCGCGGTTCACGATGTTTGGCATCGAATTCGGATGCATCGTCGTCAACATCAAGGATGGGTTGCATACGAGATGCTGCTGGTAGGATGGCAGGCCGTCGTCGGCCTTGTTCAGCAAACAAAATGGCATTGGCTTCAGCCGAAGCGCGTGTTGCTGCCTGAGCGACAAGATCTCGTGCCTTGTCAACATTATTACACGTGACGATGAATGCATCGTCCTTGTCATGCAATCGTGCTTCCCGTGCGTCACGCTTGCCCCGTTTTTTAGAAAATTCGACATGATAGGCACGATAAGCAGTGCGCACGTGTTGCCACGACGCACGAGGCCATGCAGTTGGTTGTCGAGGAGGACCCAATGGCACGACAGCGCCCCATGGTGCAGGACGTTGTCCACGAACAGGTTCAATGTAGAACCGTACCACTTGTTTCCCCGACGGCTGCTTGGCGCCCATCCGCCGACGAAACGTGTCATCTGTATGCACCAAGTGTTCGAGAAACACCATGGGTCGCATGACATCGACGACATAATTCGGATTCGCCTGCAACGCTGGATTGTCCTCCTTTTGTTTCACATCGGTGTATTTGATCTGCCATCCATTGAATTGCGGTGGACTCTTGCGGTTCTTGATCCAGCGCAAAATGTTGCGTCGCCAATTGTCATACGGTGAGGCGGCATTGTTGTCAAAGGACCAAAATTGCAGGAATTCTGGGAACATGATGTCAACCAGCTGATTGAACGTGACAGCTTCGGCTGGCGAATTGGCATGAAACACTTGATCCAGCACCTGAATGAGCCGAGCAAGCACGAGTTGGGATTTGCTGTGCAACCAATATTCGGGACCGTACTTGACAAAGATTTCTTGTCCAGCTTCAATTTTCTGTGTCGCCACGAGAAACACATGATACTCAAATTCCTTGCGACCGACTTGCGTTTGTGTGACAAGAAACCGTGCATTGGTTTGCAAATCGTTACAACTCTTCAACTGATCGCATCCGCCACCATTATCACGTGGAACATACGGAGAGGCAACACCTTGTTTAGCGGCCCACAAGGGTCGAATCCGAATGCCGAGGGAGAACAACGGAACGGCCGAATCCTTGTGGACATAGACATCGTTCGCGTATTTTGCAGGGACGTATTGATTTTCCCAAGCCTTGGCCTCGCGATCGTACATCCACGCATCTGGATCGATCACGTATTCGCGCGAACGACCCGGACCCGATCGAAATTGAAAGCCACTTTGGGAAGTGACAATGCCTTGTCGTTCGGCGCTTGCCGTTTTCTGTTCAAATCGCTCCTTGGAATAGAACTGCCCGAGATATTCCGTGATGACGCTGTTCGCGTCAAATGTCATATTCTTTGCAAACAGACCGTCGCCCGCAAACGGAATGCAACTCGGCTTGACCTCCACCAGGTTTTGTGCGACAGTGATCCGCGCACTCTCAATCAAGGCTTGTACATCCGCAAAGCTCATGGTTTGAGGCAAGTCATCTCCTGCTTGTCCCTTGCCCGACACTTGCATGCGTGCATGGGTCGCTTGCGCCACACCCACCGCAGCTGCAGGTGCCACCCTGAAGGACCGTTTCACTCGAGGACCCACCGGTCGTTGTTGTTGTCGATCACCGGGTTGAGGCACGCGCGGTGGTTGAGATGGTGATGGTGGAGGAGACGGTGATCGAGGTGGCGATCGTGGGAGTGATACGGGTCGTGGTAATACCAGACGAGGTCGCGTCGTCGTTGGAGGTGGTAACTGTTCTGGTGGTGGTGGCGGGGGCAATCTGTCCAGATCCAGCTGATCCTCATTATTGCCGGTGATAACGGATTCCGTGGATCCGGAAGGCGCAACTCCGCGGTCCTCTAAATACTGAACAATGTCTTCGACTTGTGCAACTGTACTGGCTTCATCAGCCGCAGTGGGCAAATCTGGGAGATCGTCATCCTCCATTTTTCGAGCAAATACGCAAAAATGTCGTGCGGTTAATTCAAATTTGTTGGACAGCTATCTATTTGATGATGAGAGAGCAACACAATCACGGCAAACGATCTTGTCGCATGAAATCATAGAGAGCAATGGGAAGAGAATCGATTGGCCAACAGGTAGACATGTTCGTGGCGCCGTCATGCGGAAACAAACTCAGCAGTCGCCAATGGTTTCTTCCTAAATTGCGCATAAACATCAAATGACGTGTCTCCCGTGTCCGAATGGGGTTGATTGTGAGGACGGGTAGCCTTGAACGCACGACACGTTTAATGTGTGGATGGATTTTCTGCTCGGCCTCAGTGGTTGGACGTGTAAAATCGCGCATTTCTGCTGAAACCAATGCAAATCCCAACTGCAAACGTTTGAACATGGGATGGTTCAGCAACAAGACCAACGTCTCTTCAGTCATCCAAAATGAACCCGGCTGTCGAATCGCGTCTCGAACCAATTTGAGCTGTGTGATTGGAGAATGTCTCTTGAAATCGTCTGGCAAATGAATGGCCTGGACGCGTTCGGAATGTTCCACAAATTCACGCAAGTGTTCAGAGGAAAGCGCAGCGGCTGCACAATCGCGCATGTCCTTGACCTGCATCACGCCCAAACTGTGTTCGGGATCTTGACCGGCTCCATAGAACCGTTCATTGAACCCCGCCGCCAAACAATGAAAGCCACAATCGCCTTCGCCACCAACGTCTTGTTCATACACCAAGCGAAGCAATGCATGAGACGCATACAAAGCTTTCCATATGCTCTCGGTTGCGACCAATTGTTTCCAATTCCGACAAATGTCATTTGGCGACCCCGTCGTCGTCGTCGTTGTTTTGGTTTGCACCACTTGACCAGCGATTGCGGCGGCAGCGGCGACCGAGGGGTCGAGAACGTTGCAAAGCAATGCCCGCAAATCAGATGGGACTAGACCCGATTTGAATGCGCTCGTGTCGTAGACCAGATCGCGAAACATGGAATCGGGTAGCTTGGCAAGTGCTGGAGCCATTGGCTGCACCACCGTCTCGGACCCTTTGGCACCGTCACCACTCGAGACTTGTACCGGTGCCGCAGCAACAGGCCGTGGCCGTAATATGACGCGGGGTAGGACCATCGCATGCGCCATTTCCTGGAGTGTGTCTGCTGCTGACAGTGGACAAACAGACAAGAAAAAAAATGGTTACTTGAGAGAGACGATCGGCGATGAATCAAAATATGTACACGACAAGGATGATGACGATGGAAAGAGACAAAATTAACACGTGATTGTCTTGGGGTGGAGAAAGAAAGAAAACAAAATGTCGACATCCGAGTGGTCGACTGTGTTGTTAATGTGTTTGATTGTGCTTGTGGTGGTGATTGCGGTGGGCATCATCGTCGTGGCGTTTACAACTCGTACGTGGGTGCATCGATTGCGACGACACGAGATTCGGGACAATATCGAGTTCCAACGGGTGGAGGTCGAGAAAATCAATGCTCAGAATCAAATCAACTCGTTACAAGCACAAATCGATGTGTTGAATGAAGACGTGCCCCAGTCTCAGAGGGCGCTCACCATTGAAGATCCGATCCAAGTCATTGCACCGGCGACGTTTGTGACTTTGCTTTTCCCCACCGTGTCGTTTGAACAAGGCGTCACCTACAACACGACGACGGGTGGATTTACAGTGGCGTCTGCCGGGTTTTATCAATTGAACGCCGACATCCAGGCATTGACTGTACCCACCGGTGCACCCCTTGTCGAAATTGAACTGTTTGCTTCGATTGGTACGCCGACAGGAACGACACCCAAATACGGGCGTACTCGCATTCAAACCGCCGATGCACCACCCACCGCAGCCTTGTCATCGAGTTCAGGCGTTCGTCTCGACGCAGGCGCTATTGTATACTTTGTGACACGCATTCTGAATGCGGATTCTGCAAGCACGTCGACTGCCAATGTCGGTCAAAACAATGCTAGTATTGTACGTGTATCCATCTAATCTAGGGACAAAAATGATATTGTTTTTTTTGAACTACGATTGTTGTCTAGAGGGGAATTTGACCGGATGGGCGATCGCCGACGGTTGCCCAAACCCACGCGGGGTACGTCGTTTGACTGGCTGGGAAACAGCCGATGGTTGTGCAAACCCTCGCAACATGCGAGCACGCGATTTGATTTGTGAGGATGTCCGTCGCTTCGTTGGACGCGCTTTCCGTTGCGCAGGGGAGGGAATTAATACTTGATCGCCCATGTCAATCATGGCTTGTGCAAGCCATGGATACGTTTGGAACATGGCCTGTAGCTTCTGTTGTGCTTGCTTCTTTTTCTTCGACGACATTGACGACATTTTTTCTTTCTATCGTTCCAATTATCTTATGTCAGACTGCACCTCGTCACGAGGAACTAGTCCTAGCTCGGAGATGACTTGAGAGGCTCGGAGATGGTGACTTGTGAAACGAAAGAAAGAAATTTATATACGTGGACTAAGCAAACAAACAAACTAATTATTTATTCAATGGCCAACCTCGGCTAAGTCGAACGACACCTGTCGTGGAGCGAGCATATACCGTCGCGCCGCCACGAGTTGCGTATTGCGAAGAGGCGCACCAGGAGCGGCGCTCGGTGGAAGATAGTGCAAGGGAGTGTTGAACCCCGTGCGATCGATGCATCGCGATGACGGTGACGACGACGACGACGATGACGATGATGATGATGATGGTGATTGGTGTGGTGAAGAAGATGCAGTGGCGGCCGCAGCAGCCAAGAATGATGACGACGGAGATGGCGGCGGGGACGATGTCACATGGGATCCTGATCCACGATGCTTCCCATCATGAAGATCTACATCCATAGACACATACATAGACATATTAATGTATTTGTAAATACATCACATGCATGATATATGGAGACATACCTCGGGAAGACGATGATGTAGACAAGCGGTCACGCATCAACGTGGATGTACTCTTGCGCTTGTTTTGCAATTCACGCCGCAAGTCATCTCGACAATGGTGGACGGCGGCAATTCCGTCGATCATGTCCAACGATGTCGATGTCGGTGTCGGTGTCGCCGTCTCGGATACTTTGCGAAATGGGCCTTGAGGAGGAATGACTGTCCAAAAGAACAAGTATAAGCGTGTGTATGTGAGAAAGAAAAAGCACCAACGTACCGACAACGTTTGGATTTGCCATTGTAGTTTCGGGGATGTATGTACAAGGATGCGATTGAAGAGTGAATGAAAAACTATCAACAAAACATAACAAGTGCAAATGTGGATGTTGGATTACAAAAACTTGTCAAAAAAAATAAAGGATGTTGGATTCTTGTCGTTGGTTATTTTGGCGTGAAGACAGATGAACTTGGTCCTTGCGTTATTACTCGTGTTTGCATGCATCATCATATTATTGGTCGTATGTGTCGAATTTTCGGATTGGTTATGCATGTGGCGAGATCGATGGCGGTCCCAATTTGCACTCGTCCGCGCAGACGATGGAGACATGAGTCTTGACGGAGGTCAATGTGACTGTGGTCGTGCGACGTGTCGATCTCGTGCACGTCCGGATGAATCTGCTGATCAATTGGTCTTGTACGATGATTTCCGCTCTCATGCCGCCGTCGATGCTTATTTCTTCGACTGTCTTGCGTGTTTGCGCAATGCATTTCCTGGTGACGTGGTTCCTTCTGCATGCGCGAAAGATCGAGACTGTATCATTTGTACAAATGGAAACGTCTATTGTGTCTAAAAAACTACACAAGAAAGAAATCAGTCGTCTGATATCAGTGCCAAACGTACGCGGCCATTGTATCAACAATGTGAAGCTGTGGTCGAAAAAATGTGACCGACGGTTCTCGTTGAGGCATATCGTGGTGGTAGACAAACATCATACTACCCACCTCTTGGGTGACCCGAAAATCGGGAGTCCACAAGAACGTACCTGGAAGAGCGTCGGGCCATAAATCGACAGGATTTTCTAACGCGCGCCATTTCATCACTCCATCATGCCACCAGAACGCCGCGCTTGCGGAAAGCGGTGCATCAACGACATCGACAGCATTCGGCATATTTTCCGGATTGTGTTTATTATCGTGGGTGGATATCGTCTCATTTCCAGGAACGGTTGTATAACGTGGTGACGATATGACACCGTACATGCGACGTCCATCCGCGGTCCAAAAAAGGATAGCAGTCGGCCTCTTTGTTGGATGTGGAATGAGCGTTATGGATCTCAACCACCAATGAATACGAAACATGATCGACTCTGCGACGCCACCCTTATGACATCCCCCTCCGCTTGCCCACATGACGCGGTTTACGTTATGCGCAGATGCTCGCCGTAATAGTTCGCCCTCGACGGCCCATCGTGATACATTGTACGCCAAATTTGTATGAGATATATCTCGACATCCGTGCACGGCGGACAATACATCAGGTGTGATTGATGGGCCTGGTAAAACAGCTGGCCAATCACCAAGCTCGAGAAGACTTGTTGGTAAGTACGCAATGATCACGGCGACAATGTCGCGTGATATTACAGACAGCTTTGCAATCTCAGTTTCACATGCTCGGACATAGACAAAATCCGAAGTTGCAACAAGCCGTGAACCAGAAACACATGTGCGTCTCGACGACGATGGGTACACTATACATCGTATCAGCCAATAGGGCTGGATCACGAATCTCACGAGAAAAATGATGCCATCTACAATGAGAGCATCATACCGTAGGGCGTAATAATACACGATGAACGCACATATTGCGGATCCGAGTCCACGGGCATCACTTAGTCGCGTTGCATTAAGCGCGATAGTTTCATTGTACGCCATGAAAGTACACATTGCTGATATCGATGCGACTTCCACGAGCGATCGCCGAATCGTGAACATAAAGTATGCACGGTCCACCACAATGATAGTAAGTGTGATGTATGTGAAAAACGCCACAATCCCCCACACCGACGACACGATGGCGCATGCGACTGTGCTCATAGCCGCAGCAGTTCCATAGACAAATGCATATGTCACAACGAGTTGTGCAAAGGCAGCCGCTCGGAGTAGATTTGATCGATCACGCTTGCAGTAAATCACATGTTCGGATACGATCACAGGTATCCACATCAGGAATGCAGTCAAATATCCCTTCCATAATACTGTCAATCCACATGATGCAGCGAGTGCACATCGCCATATTTTGTCATGTACACACATTTAAGGAATGATTGTTGTGGAGTGAAAAAAAATAATATGGAGTCCACACTTTCGTCTTTCGACCCCGACACGAGACCGAAAAAAACATGTCGTTTGTGTCGACAATTGAAGTGCGAATGCGTCTGCGAAGGACCTCCACCTCGTCCGCGAGGCAAGACCTGGTCACTTGTGCTGATTGTTCTCATGGCTCTCGTGTTTATCGGGATTATTCTGTTTATGCTCATGCGCATGTTCCGCGCGTCTTCACAAACGATGAACATCACGCCGTCAACCCACGACGACGACGATGATGATGATGAACGAATCAATGAATGATAAATAAAGAGTCTTGGGAAATGACATGTCCGACTCTCTTGGCAACGCAGCTTCTAACCAAAAAGCCAAGACGGCGTGGATGGTCGCAGTGAATCGCGCATCCATCCTACCTAAATCCGTTTGGATGCACGATGCACTCGATATGCAAAGCATGGTTTGCATACTTGTCCCTCAAGTGTCTCGTGCTGCATGTGCTTGGTCACCCATTCCAGCACGCTTACGCACCTTGGCATTCGGACGATCCTGGTTTGATCGGTTTACATGCTGCAAATCGAAATGCATTTTGCCAGCCAGCGAATTTATTGTCTGGAGCCGGTCGTCTGTGATGCGTCAGGCACTTGAACGTCTTGTGCTGCATTGGTTAGACCATGTCCGCGACCGTCTTTCGGCTGAATCGTGGTTACAAATTCTGCAGGCGCTCGTCGATTTCGATTTACCACGTGTGTTTCACACGGCCATCCAAATGGCTCTAGTCTCGCGCTATGCACAACAAGATGTTTTTCGTGCACTTGTTTTTTCCGTCTTTTAAAAATACAATTGTTTCAGATTGTCAATTCGGTGATTGATTGATGCCCAAAGGACGAAAAAAGAAGCTTGCCGCTCGAGCCGCACGAGTCCAAACATCAGCAGCAGCATCATCATCAGCGGTAGAAGAAGCTAACCCAATCAAACGTGATCAAGACGTCCCGTCATGGTTGGGGAAGGCTGTCGTGACGGAAGAATCAAAAGCCAAGCTTCGTGCCGACATTGATGCCAAGGCCGCATTAAAGGCCAAGTACGGAGATGTACCCTTGTACCGAGGCAAGTATCTCCTTGAAGCCGATTCGATTATCAATCATGAAGTGATGCACAACTTTCGAGATCAACTGTCGGTGCCATGTTCGTCAACGTGGGGATCATCTTGTGATGTTTGTCGCTTTCGACAAGGTCCGTCCAACGACAGGAGCTACATCTGTTGGTCCGTCTGGTAGCTAGCCCACATTTAGTTTCATTTCAAACTGTGTATGTAATTACAAAAAAAACATTCGTTTATGGATTGTGATTTATGCAAAAGACATGCTGGCACCAATCGATGCAAGTGGCAAGACAAGACCAATGATGCCCGTATTCACGAGTGTGACTCGCAGTTCCACATTTTGACCCGCCGTAATCGGTACCGTATTCACGAGATCGGCTGCAAAGCTTGCCGTCGGTGTCAGACTGATCAATGTCGCATTCGAAAAGCTGACGGAAAGCGGTGTCGACGTGAACACCAACGCTGGACCGCTTGCTTGTGGGGCGGTATACACTTGTACCGTTAATGTGGCCGTGCCACCTAAGCTCATAGCCCCCAAAATGACCGTCACGCTCAACCGAGACAGCGTTCCGCTACGTTCCGCTGTCCAAATGATTGGATTGTTTTGCGCTGCCGCGAGCGCTTGGAAAGGCAATGCGGCTCCAAAGCCCACATCACTTACCACGGTTGCCCCACCAAGCACGGTGATCGGTGTGGCAATGGGCGCTCCATATTGTAGCATTTGAGCATTTGCTGCAGCTCCAGTTGCGCCTGTTGCCGACGCTGTTCCGGGAGGACCTTGTGCGCCGGTTCCACCTGTGCCTCCGGTCGTGCCACCTGTGTTCCCCGTTGCACCCGTATTGGTTGCCGTTCCTGCAACGCCTTGTTGTCCAGTGCCGCCGGTCCCGCCGGTTGCACCCGTTCTGAGTTCTACATCGCTGTCTGAACTACTACCATCATCTGCTTCTCCATTGTTCAGGTCGCTGCAGTCGATAACGACATCGTTCGTATTGCGCCGCACCAAAACGACGACAATCACAATCACCACCAGTGCCAAGAGAATGAACAGCACCCATGCCCATGCATTGTTCTCGGCCATTGTATGTACAGACTGTAATAAGTGACTTATTTTATTAGTTTTATCCGACTTTTAAAATCGTGAGGGTTCGTTGGTGTGCGGTGGCAGTGCCTCCACTCGTTTTCCATCTCAAATCGATGGCTTGTCCAGCAACGACGTTTTGAATCGTTTGAGTATGCATCGGAACGTCTACGACATCGCAGGTGATCAGCGTAATCAGCGTCCGAGTCGTAGAAATCGCTGTGCGGCTCGATGCGCCGATCTGCGAACCATTCACATAGATTGATCCGGTAATAGTGGCCAAGACAGATGAATTTCGAACGCTGAGCGATGCAATGATCAGGTATCGACCGGTGACAGTTGGGGTCACGGTCAACAACGTGACGTCGGTTGAACTTGTCGTTGTCGTGTCGGCGGTTGCCGCCGATTCCATTGCCGTCACGGCCGACGACATGTTTGTTCCCCACATGGTGCTCATGTTTCCATTAAAGCAAAGTGTGCCCAACCCGGCCATGGGTGGAATGAGTAGAGTACTGTTTCCATCGATTGTTTGACTTTTCACCGTTTGCAACGTCACGGTATTGGTCGTGTTGTCCGTTCGTCGCCAAATGTGGGTGATACCGTTCATATCGGACATGTCGGGTAGTGTGAGAACAATCGAACCTCCAGTCGCATCGATTGGATAGACATCTCCAGTCAAGTCGATTGTAGCATCAGCGGTCAAGTACAAGACGCTGATACACCTCGACATTTTCCCTCGAATGACCAAGTGGGTTTATCTGTTCTGTGTACAGCTCTATGCAACTAGATGATGTGGTTTAGATGCGAGACAAGAGACGCATCTCGCCACTTGCATAGCTATCCACGAGCGTTTCGCAACCAGGTTGTAACAATGTCAATGCCAATGTTGCGGCGCCATTGATTTGTTGACCTCCAACGGACATGGACAATGTCACCGTGGTAAACAGCGAAGTATCAACGCGCTTAAAATAATTGTGCGTCGTTCCGAGATTGGCAATGTCCGGAATGGTGATCGTGACGCTGCCTCCTGACGCATCAATCCAATAGACGTCAGAGGACAAGTCAACAGTCTGCGACGATGTGAGCAATTGGTCGCTGATATAATCAGCCTTGACGACTGTCACGAGAAGAAGGGCCAACATGCACAATCGACCAAACATTTTTGCTGTTGCTTTTGGATACACAGGTGCTGCAGTCCGGTCTTTACTTTTTAACATAACCATAAAAAATTTTTTTTATCATCATCGTTGTACAATGAATGGCCAAACGCCACGATGTGTGTTCCACTAGGAATACACGACAGCAACCGACGCATAGATGACATAGTTTGCAGCGCCGACTGCCGCGCACTGGAAGGATACCAAGTCACCAGCTACGCCTGTAAATGCGTGTGCAGAGTTTGTATCGTTGCCCGATGACTGTGCGTTAGTAATTGTGCAAGTCAGTGCTTGATTGGTCGAGTTTTTGCGTACAGTCCATGTGAGAGATGTACCGGTGACGGGCGTTGCATTTGCTGCAAACAGATTGAAGATACGGAAGTTATTTGGCATGACGAAAAACGCAGTCGGTTCAGTGAGTGCGACCGTATTCGCCCCGACGAAGCGTGTTGCTGCACCGCCAAAGTTGGCACCGCTGTTAACACTCAGTGATGCAGCTGTTGAAGCACCTGTGGCACCGGTAGATCCCGTGTCGCCCGTGGTTCCGGTCGCACCGGTGCCACCCGTGCTGCCGGTCGCACCCGTTCGTCCGGATGCACCGGTTGCACCCGTACCCGATGTACTTCCTGTAGTTCCTGTAGTTCCGGTTGCGCCGGTTCCACCAGTGCCACCGGTGTTCCCTGTATTGCCCGTGGAACCCGTACCTGATGTACTTCCTGTCGTGCCGGTCGATCCTGTCGTTCCTGACATGCCGGTGTCTCCAGACGCTCCCGTTGCACCGGTGACCATGGGACCGGTTGCGCCGGATGCGCCTGTACCACCGGTGCCTCCTGTCGGCCCGGTATCACCGGTGTTTCCGGTGCCAGCAGTTGCGCCTGTCGCACCCGTCACCATTGGTCCGGTTGCACCCGTTGCCCCAGTGCTTCCGCTTCCGCCGGTGCTGCCGGTGCTACCGGTTGTTCCCGTTGCACCCGTGACCATGGGGCCTGTGGCACCGGATGCACCGGTACCACTCGTGCTGCCTGTCGTTCCGGTCTGTCCTGATGTACCAGTGTCTCCAGTCGCGCCCGTCACCATTGGGCCGGTTGCACCGGACGATCCCGTGTATCCGGTCCCTCCGGTGAATCCAGAGGCTCCGGTCGCACCCGTCACCATGGGACCGGTCGCACCAGTGTCCCCTGTGCTTCCTGTTCCACCAGTTTCACCAGTGCCGCCGCTGGCTCCAGATGCACCCGTAACGGGTGGACCGGTCGCACCCGTACCACCGGTTCCGCTCGTGTGGCCTGTACTTCCGCTAGACCCAGTCATTCCAGATGCTCCGGTTGCGCCGGTGTATCCGGTGCTGCCGCTTGCACCGGTTCCTCCGGTACCTCCGGTGCGACCGCTTGCACCTGTTTCACCCGTGTCACCTGTCGTACCCGTTACGGATGGACCGGTTGTGCCGGTACCTCCTGTGCCGCTCGTCGAGCCTGTTGTGGATGCGGATCCGTCCATGCCTGCGGGACCGGTGGATCCGGTGAAGCCGGTGTAGCCTGTCGATCCACTGTTTCCTGTACTGCCTGTACCACTTGTTGCGCCGGTGCTGCCGCTATCACCTGTGCTTCCGGTGCTGCCGCTATTGCCCGTGTTTCCCGTGCTTCCGGTGCTCCCGCTCTGGCCCGTATTTCCGGTGCTCCCGCTACCACCTGTGTTTCCGGTGCCGCCGGTGCCACCGGTGCCTCCCCTATCACCCGTGCTGCCGCTCGTGCCCGTGCTTCCGGTCTCGCCGGTACCTCCGGTGTCGCCCGTGTAACCCGTGTCACCAGTGCCTCCTGTACTTCCGCTACCGCCGGTGTCTCCGGTACTTCCGCTATCGCCGGTCGATCCAGTGTCACCGGTGTAACCCGTCTCACCCGTGCCGCCGGTGTCACCCGTGCTTCCGGTGTTTCCGGTACTACCGCTATCGCCGGTCGAACCGCTCGCGCCGGTGCCACCCGTCAATCCTCGAGGTCCAGTGGCACCAGTCAATGTGGCTGTGCCCGGTATCCCTTGTAGACCGGTTGCTCCGGTGGTTCCAGTGTCACCGGTGCTTCCCGTCCGTCCGGTCCCTCCCGTATCACCCGTATCACCCGTTGCGCCAATGACACAACACCCATGGTCTCCTCCTCCATCGCTCGCCAAACTCACGCCTTTTGATTGTGGAGCACCAACAACTATCGCCGTGTCATACTCTTCGCCTTGTCCTCTTCCGTCACCATCATCATCACCATAGCCATCATCTTGTCTGTGATTTGACGATCGTACAATCACGACAATGATGATCAAGATGCAGATCAACAAGACCAAGACGAGCCAAATAAAGGCACTTCCTTCTCCATTCATGGCATGCACACGCCCACGCCTCAATTAATTTAATGTGAACAAACTATACCATACAAACGGCCGGATTCTACAAACGGTTGCCATAATTGCCACGCAGACCGCGACATGCTACAATTTGTATAGTGTGAACCGAGTGATTGGGGTGCAAGTTCACCCATGGTCAAGGTCGACGAGTGAGCGACAAGCGTCGGTATCCACATTTCGTTCATCGCTTTCCAGCTGCTGCCGGACATGGTTTCCAACAAGCGTCGAGAGAGTCGCGTGACTGGTCCGAATGATTTCCATCGTGCTTCCAATGGCGGTATCCCATTGGCATTCACAAGTCCATTTTGCCACCAGTACCACGATGCGTTTGTGCTTGCACAATACGGTTCAATCAAGGTCGACAAGAAGTCTGTCCGCTCTTCTTCTTCTTCACCCACTCTCGTAATGGTCGACACCCGTAACAATCGATTGAAAGGCACAAGCGTCGCTTTCTGCACGGCCGAGTTGAACGCTTTTGACCATTGATTGCTGCCACATTCAACACCGTCGGCAATCATCCACACATAATCATACCCAGTCATGTTGACTGCAGAGAGTGACGTGTACACGTCCACAGGCGGCAAATCATGTTTGAATGTAGCGAGGCGTCGACCCGTAAAGATGTATGCCACCCGTCTCGCTCGCGTCGTTGTCGTTGTCGTCGTTGTCAAGGCCGTCGGTAAACGATTGATCACCGCTGATTGTTGAGCGGAAGCATGGACAAAATCGGTGTAGAACGCATGCCATCCGAGAAACGATTCATGTCCTGCAATGGGAATGACGCGCCACCGCTTCAAGAGCACACTAAACACGGACTGATCATGCATCGGACTCTCAAATCCCGCATGGTGTGGCAAGGATGTCAAGACATTGTCTTGTCGATTGACAAACAAGCCGGCTTCCGCTGCCGCCACCCATTCTCGACAAAAGGCAATGGATGCATCACATCTGCGCATGACAAACGCAGTCGCACTAAACTGCAACGTGTCGGTATAGAACGGTGTATCCGCATTTAAATGCACAAACACATCGCGTCGGGTGTGTGTCCGTTCGGCATAGGTGACACACGCTGCTGCACACCAGCGTTCGGGATGGGTATGAAACCAGGTTAAAATGTCGTCCCAGCACCATCGCAATGCGCTTCCGGCATCACAGTACACGATGTATTCGACGTCTGTGGTTGTCAAGGCTTGCAACATCAACCACGGCTTCCATGCCCAATGGTAGTAGCCACGCTTGACGTCCGTCTTTTGCGCACACGTTTCCAACCATTTCGTGTCCACATCCCGTTCACTTTTGCTCCAAAGAGACGCGTTTCGTGGTAACCATGCATCGGCCCATTTGGCATGTCGTTGTTTGTGCACAATGAACGCGTCCGTCGCAAACGTCACCATGGCGACATCTTGATGCGCAGGCATGGGCAACCGATGCCAACGCGTCAAGTAGCCTCGAAAATCATGATTCAAGACACGCAAATCCGTACTTGGTGACAAGTGGGGTGCACATGAAAACCACGTTCGTGGGACAACATAGGTTGCTGTCGGCAACCCCAACACTGCAGCCCATGAACTAAAGGTGCTGTTTGCACAAATGCCGCCTCGCGGTGCCGATGCCATCAACAGCAGTTGCATATAGTCGGGTAGTTGAAAATCGACAAACGACCACGAACGAAACACGTGGTGATGCCGAATGTCGCGTTCAATCTCCTCTGCTTGTCCATTGTCACAAAACACAACCATGTGTGTATCCTCGGGAAACCGCGTGGCGGCATCCTTGTACCACGCCGGCGATAAGATTGCAAACGTATTTTGCAACTGCATGTAATCTCCGCGTCTGAAATGCGCAAACGCCCACTTATCCTTGTCATGTTCACCGACAAACATTTTGGGCACTTGTGCACAAAGACTTGCCGGAACCAATCGATCGATCACTGCTTCTCCGTAAGACGACGATGGCGGTAAAGAAAAGGCGGTGGACGGGTCGCCAAAGTAGCCGAAAATACGAATGTCATCTTCAGGACGCCAGTCCGATGGTAGGTGTGGCAACGGGCAATTCTTGGCAACGTCGTCCGTGTACGTTTTGGTGCAGGGAAGGACGACATCGGTGACGGGCAGATTTTGAAACATGGTTGTCCAATACGTCGGCCGTGGGACAAGAGATCCATCCGAAATCAACTCTTTGCAAATGATGAAGTCTCGATCCGAATGATGATGCAACAATAAGGTACGCAACACTTGATACATTTGATTCGCCAAACCTCCAACAAGTTGACACACGAGTCGACCGCGTGGTCGACTCGATACGCTGCCGTCTTTTCCAATCACGGCTTGCATCGTAACGAATTACCCGTATCATGTAATATGCGTACAAACAAAAGAGAGAGAGAGATAGAATTTCTTAGTCAAGGAAGATCGCAGCATGATCGACGACTGGTCGTCCTTTACAAACGACGACAACTCGAAGACGACATTTTGCCAACCACCATGCGACTTCACTCATTGTACTTGCATGTGAAGCGATCAGTGTATGGGTACGTGAAAGAAGCAACATGTCGAGCCACGCTCCTTGGCCATCATCAAACCGCGATTCAACTCCACGAGTCAAGATACGGATAGGCCCAAACGTATCCGTCAGTTTGCGAATGACGTCTGGAGAATCGGAACACACAAAGAACCGTACAGATGGCGTTTCGACAATCAAACTGCGCATGGTTTGCACGAATGCATTGAAATCAAACCACGATTCACGTCGTGTCGCTTCATCGTGCCATGAGCGAATGTGTACGCCAACGACCTTGTGTTGGGCAAAGTCATGGCGCCAACAAAAGGCGTCGACGAATTGCGCAAGAGAGGGTTCAGGAACAAACCGCTCAAACAACGGTTGATACAATTCAATCATGTCATGTGGAATGCGACTGTATTCAAAGTCAATGTCGCGCCACTCGCTCGACGTGCCATACGATTCCCGAACGGCGGAAAAGTTTGCCGGAACGGGATCGTGTGACCACACCGGAAGACGCCAACTACAATGCAAGTGCAACGGGTTTTCAATCTCTGTTTTTGAAGCTTGCCACTGGGCGCCGTAACAAAACAATGTCGCCATTTCTGGGGTTGGACAGGATATAGTCGACTCCCACCGAAATTTGGCTTCGCCGTCTCGCCGCCATGCCCCAATCAAACATTTCATGCGGTTGCCCAATCCACCTCGATCGTACGCCAAGGTGATTTTAAAATCGTTGTTTTCTTTTTCCGTTGATGATGTTAACGCCACCGCACCTGTTGTCATGTCGTTCTTGTCACGCTTTGTCGCGTCGGCTTTGGCGGTCACTTTAGACAAAGAGGACGATGTCGACAGGGAAAAGAGACAGTCGTCAACATGGCGTCCAGCTTGGCCTACAGAACCCGCCGATCCACTATGGAGAAAATGGTCGTCTTTACGAGAAGAAAGCATTGTCGAGAGTCAATACCCTTATACCTCCTCCACCGCCGGTAGTGGTACAGATACCGAGACAACGATCGCTTGGTTTCGGCGCTTAATGCTGTGTTCTGCAGAACACAATTTTCGATTTGTGGGTGTGCACTCGCAGTCAACCTTTGTCTTTGTCCAGCAACATCTATGGACAGACGATGTACCGCAGACCTTGACGCGTCTCGACAAGGAAGCCGCTTCATGTGTGCCGACCGACTCGGTTTGTACCCTATTGGACACTGCGACGCGTGAACTTGTGCAAAGCATTTCCATTTCAGACAATGTCCCCGGTGATTGGAAACGCGTGTTTCCAAATGCTTCGCATGCGATTCGACCTGTCGAATGCCAGTTCTTGGATGTAATGATGACGTGCAGCAATCCAACCGACCACGACATTAATCGACTGCGACCTGGAGGATGGATGATTGTGTTTGGGTTTCATGCACCGCTTCAAGGAGCACTTCAGTTGTCCACCTTTGTGCAAGTTATTCGTCGTCCACGATTGATAATGTCAACAACAACAACACCTGGCAAACAACAAGACACCATCAAAAGCGGAAGCATGGCCATGATTTCATTCGTCACCACGGGCTCGCATGCGGCACATGCTCACAAGCATCAGACATGGGCAAAACAATGGGCACCCGCTGGAACACCACGCGTCGTGTATACACCTTTGGATTTCGATCCACAATGGTGCAAGCAACACGCGGCCATCTTGTATGAACCGCGGGGAGCCGGCTTGTGGCTGTGGAAACCGGCCTTGGTCGCGAGCACCTTGAGTGCCGCCTCTGCCGACATTGAATTTCTCGTGTACTGTGATGCAGGGAGTGCGTTTCGCATGCCGTGGAACGACATTCTTCGGTGGTTTCGTGCCGATGCGACACGCTGGTGTTTTGTCACGGAACTCGTGTTTCTCGAACGCGACTGGACGGCTCCTTCGGTTTTGTCGGCTCTTAAACACGATGCCCATCCTGCAGAGCGACAATTTGCTGCGACTGCGTTTGTGCTTCGAGTGCATGCAAAAGAAACCCATGAATTTGTGCGCACGTGGCATGAACGATGCACCCATCGAGAATGGATTGCTGCACCCGAACCGCATCGACACGATCAGTCGCTCTTGTCCATCACCTTGAAACAAATGCGTGTATCTCCTGCTGCACCGTTTGGTGCCACGATTGCTCATCGCGTCTTTTACGAAAATCATACCTCTTCTGCCAAGATCAGCGATTTACCCCTGCATCACAACAACGAAAATGCAGTCAAGACAACAACACTGCCGACGGCGACATTGCCGGATCGAGTGTTGTACATCATGCATGCGCCAGACACGTCCAACCACACGGTAAAACAAACGTTTGACAAGCTCGCGGCAGACGTGACACCGGCTTGCGCTCAGCTCATACAAGTGGATGTGCTTGATCGACAAGTGTTGCAAAAAATCATGACGGCGAATGCGGACCATGTGTGGTGGATCCAGTCGACGGTTCGATGCACAGGGTCATGGAAAGACGTGTTGAATTCTGCTGTCGATCTTGACACGCATGATTTATGGGCCACGCACATTGAGCCTTACGATTCTGCGAAAAACGGGTCGTGGTACCATTGGAATTCAGTGGCAACGACGACGCACGGCGAGCTTCCTGCTCTTGGACAACGAAAGAAAAGCTTCATGGCCATTGCTTGCTTGTCCCGCCGTTTGATACGAGCCTTGTGTGACGCGTCGTGGACAGCGTTTGATGAACTATGGGTGCCAACAGTTGCTCATCTGAATCAGTTTTCAGTCGCCAATTTACCTGCAACCATGTTTGGCACGCCGTTTCAATATGCAGCATTCATGTCCGCAGACGAGTGGAATCGCTCGGCTCACACCATGTCGACCAATCGCCTCTACAATCCTGTTTCCTAGTTCGAAGTAAAATCTCCCACCCGCCAAATAAGTAACACGCCCTCTTCGCTTCTTCCTCTTCTTTTTTAGACCAAAAAAGAGCATGTCGTCTGCACCGAGTCGTGTCGTCCGCCGTCAGCCAGGTGACAGCAGCAAGAAACAAGCACCGCCACCAGTCGTAACGCCACCACAAACTGTCAAGGCCGCATCTGTGGACGATGCGGCGCCAACAACCACGGAAGCCGTCGTTCCGGCTCAAGACGTGTCGTTGAGTGAGAGTGCGGCTGCAGTCCAATCCGCTGCGGGGGATGCCACGGCGGCCGTTTCCACGAGCATCTTGGGTGCGGTTGGACGTTTATTTGGCCGAGCGAAAAAATCATCGGATCAAGCCGCCAAGTCTGTTGCCGATGCACAAACCAAGGCCGTCAAATCTGTCGCCGATGCACAAAGCAAGGCCGTTGGACAGGCCAAGGCGTCACAAGATACGGTGGCCAAAGCCGCCAAGAAACGGCGTCAACAAGCCGTCGACGCGGCAGCGGCTGCGAAACAAGCTGCAAAAGAGGCGCTCGAAGCCGCTGAAAAGCAAGCGGCCGAAGCCAAGAAAACCGCTGAAGAGGCTGCCAAGAAAGCCGCTGATGATGCCAAAGCCGCTGCAGACGCTGCGGCTAAACAAGCCGCCGACCTGCGGGCCGCGTTGGATGCAGCTGCCAAGAAAGCCACCGACGACGCCACTGCCGCCGCTGCAGCTGCGGCCAAGAAAACGGCGGATGATGTCAAGGCGGCTGCAGATGCCACCTCGAAACAGCTCGCCGCACCAGTCGCCGCCGTTCCTGAAGACACCACGGCAACCACGGCGACGAAAGAGGATGCAGGAGATCAAAAGATTGTGGCAGCCGGTGTACGACCTGGTGGACCGGCAAAAGCCGACGGTGGCGTGGCACCGGCTGTTGTCGACCCTCCAATTGAGCCAGAAGCCTTGGCGGGCACCGCAGCGTTTCTCATTGAATCACCCGAGTTCAAACAAGCCGTGTGCGAAGCCGCAGGACCCGCGACGCAAAAAATGGGCATGACGGCGAACGATTTGAAGACCGTGGTGGATCATGTCGTCAGTGGAGTGGACTATGTTTCCGAATATGTCTGGATTCCTTTACTCGAAGCAGTGTTGGTGCAAACGGTGAAACGACGATCGTCGAATCACTCTCGTGTCATCATTCAATCGATCGCCGCCGAAGTGTTTGACGCGTTGATCCAAGTCGCGTATCGAGAGGAGCAGAAACCCATTCCGGCTGCATTGCGTCATATTACGCAGCGCGGACAGACCCTCGGCATTTTGTTGTGCTTGTTGGTCAAGGAAGATGGCCACTTGACCACGCAACGCAAGTTCATGGATCTCAAAGCCTACCAAAAGAAACTCGCCGACCGTGTCTTGTCGGATGACATCCTTGCTCGTCGTTTGGCCGCTTCCCCTGCCTCGCCGTCCACTGCCGCGACGGCGGGTGGTGGCACGAATGTGTCTTCGGTTGCAAGTGCAACCTCTGCAACGATTCGCAGTTAGTTTTGTTTGTCGTCTGTATGTAAAGATCATTGTTAAAACTGTTGAAGCGATGAATGTGGTTGTCCAGCGGATGGATGAAGATGATCAGGTCGATCGCATTACCATCGTTCGTCCCGTGACGACAGACATGGTCCCCAACAATGATGCGAAAACGCCGGTACAGCATCCATCACCCACCGCATTCGGCATCAAGACAAAAACAAGAACAAAAACGGAACGACCCGTGTCGGCCGGTCCAGGGCCCGAAACAACCGTCACGTCGTTCGCCAATGACAACGCGGCGGCGGCGTCGTCGTCGTCATCAGGAGAGTCATTGAACAGCGGGACATACTTGATGGATAAATTGCGTTTGCGCCAAGAGTTCGTCAGTGGAAGACGAGGAGGAGGAGGCCGCATCACGCTAAAAGCGTTTCATGATGCCTTGTGGCCATTCAAAACGCTGTTGTTTATCAGTGGCCTTCACATGCGCACGGCAACAGTGTATCGTCAGTTTTTACGTGTCGTCTTGTGGTGTTGTGTCATCTTGTGTGCAATGAACCTTGGGTTGAAAACACGATCGTATCGCAATCCGCTGTTTGACATCATGTTGAGTGCGTTGCACATGTGGGTGGCCATGAGCTACGAGCGCTGGCGCGTATTTTTAAACGGCCATCATTGGCGCAATTTGCTGAGAGAACAATCCTCGGCATCGTTTTTCCAAGTGATTTCGCGTCTGGGGTGGTGCGGCATCGCCATCATCCCCCTTGCGTGTGCACTCATCAGCGGCGGATGGATGATCCCCATATTGCAAGCCTTTGTTGACCATGAGGCCAATGTCGTGTTTTTGGCGTTTCACGGTCTCTTGATGATTGTGATTGTGGTTCCGTGGGCATGTGTGTGCATCACCACAGCCGTGTGTTTCTATCTCGTGGCAAATGCACACGTATCGGACATGGATCGATTCATGGATCATTTCATCACTCACTCTCTGCCTGCATCATCCCACGGCACCTCTCCATCCTCCATGTCTCCGCTTCGCAAAACCATTCGCGGCATGGAAGACGCTTTACGCGTCCGCATGCGTTTAAACGCCACGTGTGAATATTTCAGTGCACACTTTCTCTCGTTCATCCTTGTCTTTTTCGGCATGGTCTTGGCTGCCGTGTACAACATTGCAACAGCCTATACGTTCGCATCGTCAGCAGCTGCTGTCTTGCAAGATGGGCTGTTCATTGGGTTGGGAACCATTGCCTTGTACTGTGGTCTCTGGACGGCATCCTCGGTCGGCACACATTGGCGCACGTCGGTTGTGCAAGACTTGAACAATATGCCGACTCAACACGCGATGGAGTTTCATGACACGGATCTTGTTGTGCATCAAGCGTTTGTTCATCATCTAGAATGTGCATCGGTCGACTTTATCATTTATGGACTCTCTCTCAATCGTACCACGCTCATGACGTTGTTCATGGGCATGGGCCTCGCTGTATCACTGGACGTGTTTTTAGCACTCTAGTATCTATCTTTGTGCCGACGACACTTGTGCAAATAAAGACAATTGTAATTGTGAGGGTATCACATGGTGTTGAACCCACGTCGTCGTCTGTTGGTCGCGTTCATGCCGAAAGGCCGCCATTTGTTTGCGATTGCGTTCAGCCGTGTACACCGTACGCGCCAGTTTCAAGGCTCGAATGAGACCTGCATTCAAGGCCGAGTGGATGGATTCATTGTCCGAATCCTCAAATTCTTCTCCTTCTTCCTTGTCGTCGTCGTGTTCCATCAGATGGGATGAGATTTAATTAATCCTGGTCTTTCGAGATAAGCGAGAGCTCCAAAAAAAAGGACCCATGACAACTCCCCATACGGGTGGTCATGCCGTCGCACAGCCGCCACCAATATCGCCGCCCGATCCGTCGACCCAGTCGATTTTGGTGTTGCTCATCATTTTATGGGTCGCCTTGCTTGTACTCATTGCTCTCTTGTGCATTGTGTACTCGCGCACACGTCACGGCGTCCGCATATGTGGACATGCGTGTATGGCCGATGTATGTGAATCGTCTCGGGCGGCCAAGGAACTCGAAGATGCACCCTTGGAGGCGGCCACGGCCGTTGCAGATGGGCTGTTGACAGGCGGCGAGGGCACGCCTCCGACTGCTGCTGCGAGTGGGACGCAAAGAAAGGAATCCAAAGTGTCGGCCGCAAGTACAGCTGCGGGAGTGTCATCGTCCAACACATCCGCGGTGCGTGTCGCGAGTGAAGCGTTGATGCCCATCACAGGCGGGTTGCGTGCATTGTTGTCGACCGACACGACACGATTGAAGACTGCGGGTGTTAAAATCCCGGCGCCACATGCCATTACGGGTGGTGGTGGCAAAACCCCTCCACGTCCACGTCAACGACCGCCACCTCCCGTGGTAGTTCCATTGCCGGGTCGATTGGGTCCGCCCAACACCATGATTACGACGCGGCCGACAGGCGCTCATGTCAACTCGGCCCTGCGCGAGCGGATGAAAGGGCATTTCGTGGTGTTGATGAAACCAGACGAGGTCGCGAAATCCGGTGGATTTTCTGCCGCCAGCACGCTCACGACCATGGATGCGCGGCAAAATCACAACAAACTGATTGAAATGCATCGACACGATCAAGTGTCAAAAGTGCTGAAACCACACCATTCGGAGGCCACCTATGAATTCACATCGGATCGTGTTGGTGGTTTCGCGGCCCACTTGACGCATGAAGCTGCGGAACAAATTGCACGACGAGAAGATGTACAAGCCGTGTTTCCCGATCTCATTGTCACCAATTGCGGTCCCAAAACCCTGAAACGGTCCAAACCGTCGCCCATTCCGTCGTCCTCACTGCATACGTCTGCCAATCGACGACACCAGCAGCAGGCCAATGAAAAAAAGGATTTGCTGAAAGATGTGAAAAACGGCATCCCGTGGAATGTAGAACGAGTGGGAGGCGACATTCCATTCACGCCGACGCGGGCGGTCGATGTGTTTGTGGTGGACACGGGTGTGGATGAGACCCATCCGGATTTGAAAGATTGCATTGACGAATCGCGGTCATTTGTACCGTGGGAAACGAGTACAGTTGATGGCAATGGTCACGGAACGCATGTGTGCGGCACAATTGCGGCCAATGGACGTCTCAAAGGTGTGGCTCCCGGCACCCGGCTGCACGTGCTCAAAGTGCTCGACTCGAACGGCGAAGGTTCCTTCTCCGTCCTCGTCGCGGCCTTGACACACCTCATTAAACAGCACCATCTGCACCCCGATCATCGAATCGTTGTCAACATGTCATTGGGCACGCTCACAGAAACCACCGACATGAATCCAGTGGATGAGCTCGTGCTGGGCATGGCAAAAACCATGGGCATTGTGTTTGTTGCGGCAAGTGGCAACGATGCCACGCTCGCCTCTCACAATAGTCCCGGTCACGTCCCTGAAATCATCACTGTCGGCGCGTACGACATTAACCATGCGTTCGCTCCCTACTCCAATCACGGTCCCATGGTGGACTTGTTGGCACCCGGGTCCAACATTGTTTCATGTGCAGTGGGCGGTGGATACAAAGTGCTGTCCGGAACCAGTATGGCCACACCGTGTGTCACGGGGTGTGTCGTGCGATACCTCCACAATCATTTTGATGCCACTTCAGATCAAGTCAAGGAAGCGCTGTTACAAGCGGCGAAACGATCGCGGATGCCCCAAATTACAGGGGCACCCACCGACACGTGTAATGATTCTATTCATGTGTCCAATCTTTAATACACACCTTCATTTTTTTCTTCTTCTCAGTCTTATTTTAAGAGGAACAGAGATGATGAATCGATGGGTTGCATGGGCGGGCGTGTGGATTCTGTACGTGTACGTCGCGTGGTTTTATGTGACGGGCGGTCGTGAGGTTGGAATTGAACACATTCTGTCAAGTTGGATGATTGCTCGTTTATTCGTGGGCGTCGCCATCATCAGTGTCGCTGTTGTGTGGGGATGTGAAAATCTCTTTACAAATCTCTTTACAAATCTCGAATAAAAACAATTTAATGGTTGACAATGTCACCAAATGCGTGTATGATCAGTCGTGCGGAGATACTGATGAATGCGTTGCCATTCACGAAGATGGTTGCGCAGGGTTTGAGGTGTCTTGTGGAGAGGAAAGTGCGCTTGGACCTTGTGATCGCCCTTGATGCCTGCAAGTTGATTAATGTGAAAGCTCGTCTTGTTGTTGGTTTTTGTGCCGCGTGTTGACGTCATCAACGGCACACATTTGTAAGCAAAGAGAATGGCCCTGAAACGCTCTTCATAGTCTTTCTTGTCCGCATTGCTCACTTCTGCAAACTCTTCCTTGTTGATTTTCGCGGCGACACGATCCGCGTACTTGTACCAATCCTTTTCGCCGAGCTCGTTCAACACTTCCAGAACGGGAGTGGGACGCACTTTGCCATCGTCATACGCTCGGCCGGGTTTCATTTGGAGTCGTTGCTGCACCCGCACGGCCAATTGATCTGGAACTTGTGGAGCATGCTCGCAAAACTGATCTAGCTTGTCCAAAAACTTGTCCAATTGACTCTTTTCGGATGGCGTCAGCAAGGGTGTCTTTTGTGACGCATGGATGGCCTTGCTCATTGCACGACTATCGTCACGTCCAGACGACGACATGGCCCGTGACCGACGTTCAGTCTTGGATGACGAAGATGGCGTTGCCGGTAGAGGCGGAGGAGGAGGCGCGACAGGCAGCGGTGGTAGTGGTGGAAGAGTCGTTGTGATGGGTATTTCTTCGCTTGCCGGTGGTGGTGGAGGCGGTGGTGGAGGATTTTCTTGCACAAGGATTGGTGGCGGCGGGGGTGGTGGTGGTGGTGGAGGAGGGGGCACCGCTTTTTGTTTGGTTGCCGCTCCACGACGGGCAGTGTTGGTTTTGTGAACCGGGGTAGATGGTGTGGACGATGGTGGCGGAGGCATGGCTGTTGAGGATGTGATACCGTACATGACGGATGACGACGACGATGCGTTTTTGCCGCCTGCAGATGTCTGTTGATTGTTGCCACTATAGAGATGGATAGGAGGAATGTTTTGTCGCATGCGAGCACATCCACGGCACAACATGTGCGCCTGTTTGCGGAGCAAAACGAGTGGTAAGCGACTCGTACACCGCGGACATTTGTCTCGTGGAGTGTGTTTCCTCTGAATGGATTCTGGATCAAAGACTTGCATCCAACAATTCAACAAGGCACGACCCTGTTGTTTTTCCACCGGCGGTAATTGTTGATTCAGGCGAATCACGTCTCTCATGCGCTCTCGAATGACCCGCTCTTCAACTTGAGCGTCGAGATTGCGCAACACAAGACGCAAGTGAACCAACATGGTTTCCATACACAAGACATCTTTCAGTTGAGCGCGCGACTGGACAGTCTGTGTCAATCGCGCTTCCAGTGTGGCGATGTTCGCTTTCACCTGCGGCTTGAATTTTCGTTGCAAATCCGATGCATAGCGTGTCACTGCATCCCATTTTTGTTTAAACATTCCCACTGGATCAGCATCTGCAGCTTGTGCGGTGGGCCCCCGATGGGTTTGAGCCGTTCCTGGACGTCGGCCACTTGCTTCCTGTGAAAGAGGTGTTGCCGGTTGCTGCTGCTGCACGATTGTCGTCGTCGTCGTCGTCGTCGCCGTCGTTGGCATCATTGACATCAACATGGTGTTGTTGTTGGTGTTGTGTCCAGACGCAAGCATCGTCCGCAGAACCAATGGCATGGTGGTGCTTCTTGTGAGTTCCATCTGCTTCAGGCCGGCAACGTCCGGCTCAGATGTCGAGCGAGTCAGATGATGCACGTGTCCATTCCATCCCTCGGGTCTTGCCCGTTTACAATGCGGTGCATCGTCGACCTCACTCGACTCGATTCGAGTCGACCAAGGACGTTTATTCCGCTCATGTCGTTGACTTGAGACCTTGTTTGGAGTCGCAGTGTGAGACAGGGCAACCAACATCACGCTGGAAAAAAAAGCCGTCTGTCGTCACTAATTGCCGGTCGTCATTTTGCTTCCACACAGACAAACAAACAAGAGTGCGCACCACAACACAAGAAGAAAGAAAATAATCTTTAGATGCATAACCATGCAGCGGTCGAACAAAACATTGCAAAAAAAACCAAGTCTAGAAAGTCCGAACGTGGTCGGTCATTTCAGCGACACGCACCGTGTAAATGCGCAAGGCACCGACAATACCACCGGGCTCCTCGCCCGCCGCAGAGCCCAGAGGGGCATCGAGTGCAGGCGCACGTCGTCCACCATTCAATAAATCTTCAATGTGGCCATGATCGTCGCCTCGACCCACCGAGTTGCGCAAATGGTAGATGGCACCGACGCATTGCATTTCATAGGAGACGGCCAGTTGCTGAGCACCCAACACCAAGGCGGGTGTCCGGTTTTTGGAACACAGTTGCGAGTCCAGCTTCAACAACGAATCCGCAGCCTTGACAGCAATGGCAAACTTTTCAGGGGCATGACGCGAGTATTGCTCCAGCTGTGCAAACAACGGCCCGAGCTGTGGATGCTGGGCAACGTATTCATTGGGAACCTTGAGCTCACAAATCGCTCCCGATTCGACTGCCATGACTCGCATCGCTCCATAGGCAAGACCCGCAAGCAATCCCAACCCTGTCATTTTCAACAGCTGCGGACCGTGATAAATCAACTTGTCAGTCATCGTGCGGGGTGCTGCTGCTGCTGCTTTCTTATGATTGTTTGCACGAGCCTGTTGATCAAAGCGAACCCCTCCTGGTGGCGGACGGGGTCCAAGCATGCCGTCCCTGCCACGGACCGGTGCAGCCGCAGCGCGGTTGGATGCCTCGTCCTGATCGTCTTGATCGTCCTCGGCGTCTCGTCTTTCATTGCCCATCAAATGATCGGCCAAGTTGCGAATTGCCGCGGCAGTTTCGCTTGGAGACCGTTGTTTTGATGTTGCAGATGCGGACATGTTGACTTTTTTTTGTTGCGTGATGTCTGTTGAGAAGCAGCCGAGGAAATGTTACACTCATCGCTGGAGACCCGACACAACCTGAGACACGAACTCGCATTTTTTTTCTGGACCTGTAAGCAAAGGGATTATTTGAAACTGCATTGTCTTGTCAAGACAAGACACCGTTACCACCCAATGGAGGAGACGTGTCAATGTGATGCAATCGGCAAGCTTTTGATGGAGCGCATGCCACAATTGAAAGATACGTTTTCCTTGATTCTTGAATATGCGAGGCGCGTGGTGTACATTCATCAACACTCCCTTTGTCAGCTTCGACGGCTTACAATAAATAATAAATAAAATTTACACATGGCCCTGAAGCAACAAGTCTAACGCTTGTGCTCCAGACAACACGCGAGGAGTGGATGCGGCGCCGGCATTCGGGTCACTTACAGATGACAAGGATCGGGGGATCATGACATGCGAAGGGGGAAGAGGCGGTTGTGAGAGTTTCGGCCGTCGATGGGGGTGTTGAATGTACTCGACCGGCATACAAATCAGACGATACGCGACTGAAATGGCACTGATTTCGAACACGCCTGTTGGACACACGGGGCGACGGATGGTCAAGGGAATCCACGACGGTGCTGCAGGAAGCACAAGACGAGTAGTTGGGGCTGCTTTTTTTTGATGACTGGATGATGATGATGATGCAAGCAGCTCAGTTGTCGTTTTTTCATGCTTGGCAAGGGCCGCCTGTTCTGCAAGGCGGGGTGCTGCATCCACTTCAGCGCCAATGGTCATGGCGATGGCATTCATGCGATCCCGCAATAAAATGGCTTGATTGGATGCCAGGGTCGCTGCCGAGTTTTCCGCATTTTGGAGGAGCCATTGCTGCTGTTTATTCCGTTTTTCGTCTTCCTGGAGTTGGAAAAGCGGGATGCGCAAAACACGCATGTCTGATGGATCGGGTGCAGGTTGTTTGAACGTAGACGATGTCCGAGCCCGTTGATAAAACGTAAGTTGTTGTTTCCATATCAAGGCAAGCTGTGCGCGTTCTCGAGGCTGCAAGGATCGCTGCCACCGATCGCGCATGGCCTGTTTGCAACGGGTCAAAAACTTCGACAAGGCATCTGTACTGGATGATTTGGGCATGACGGCGTCCGCAACGCGGGTGGAACACACCAAATGATCTAAATCCATGGTCGCTTCCGCAATGACCGGATCGCTCTTGTCGAGCACGCGGTCAACAATGCTCCGTAAAGAATTGCGCGGGTCTTCTTCAAGAGGACGAAACAACCGACGATCATCTTCCAATGCCAAGCTCTCGAATTGATTCATGAGTTTCTTGTACTCATCATCATCCTCCTCTTCCTCATCATTTTTGGATGGCGACTGCGACCACAGTGTGTTGATCAATTCTTGAACGACCGTGGCACCATCCTCTTGCTTTGCCGCGAGCGCCAAGGTTTCGCTCCATGGCACGGGTCGAGTGTTGGGACGCGGAGGGTGTGGAGACACAAGGATGTTTTCCTTCTCGTCTCGAAACTGTAACGCATACATGACGTCCATGCTCGCTGCATCGGGTCCATCCGGTGTCGGATCCGACAAGTCAAGTTGATCCGTGATTTCCGTCAAGCGTGGCACACAATCGCGTTGTTGCAAATCGAATTTCAAGGCAGTATTGAATGGCGTCTCTTGTGTACTTGATGGCGACGTCCGCTTCCGTTTGGTGGATGAGGACGCTGTCGCGAGTGCTGCGGTCGCCGCCATGATTTTCCTTTTTTTTATTTCTTGGTCATTGCTTGTGATTTGAAAAAAAATGTGAGAACGTCAAGAGTGAGTTGGCCAGTTTGCGAAAGGGAAAAAAAGAGAAATAAAGAGCGGTCGAGTCGGTCTTTTTTTTCTTCTTGATCCACCATCAATGACGAGTGTATCACAACCACAACCGTCGGGAGGTGGTGGATTGGTCAATGTCGTTTCCTGTTTTTTGAATGACTTGTTGCACAAGCCATACTTGTGGCTTTTGATTATCATTTTGATTGCGGTCGTGGTCGTGGCCATCGTCATTCATTTGCACACACAACGTCGACTGGTCGTCATTGAAGAAGCGTCTCATCGTGCCGTTCAACCGGATTTGCTTTTAACGACAGCTCAACTGCAACACAAGACCATCATGAAACGAATCTTGTTTTGTGTTCGACGGGCTGAAGCGCAACACTGTCTGCTGTCCTCGGAACTGGCTCGTGAAATTGAGATTGATGATCTGGTGCAAAAAGGACGAGAAGATGAAGCGTCTCGCCTCGCGGATGTCGCTCGACAGTCTCCGCATACACCCTTGCCCGCATCGTCGTCTGCAGGTCAGCCTTTGTATGCAGCCGCATCGTGGATGCCGGATGCCTATTCGAACCGGTCCACACATGACGATGACGATGATGGCGAGGGCGATGATGCTGATGGTGATGACACGATTCGCGACCACATGCAGTACGACGAATAGTCTCGTCCTGTACAACAACAACAACAACCACAATTTTTTTTATTTTACTTGACTTGACCGACAACATAATTCTAACAACAACGGCGCGCTGGTGTGGCACCACCACCACATGGAACCGACGCAGAAGCAGCGTGTTTTGACTTGGCACACTTCTTTGCTTTGGCGCAGCAGGCCGCATCCGCACCATCAGACGATGCACATGCCGAAAAGATGAGGACCAAGCACACGAGTAGTGCACACACGATCAGAAAGTAGATGAGGCGATAGGTGATCAGTTGCCACCCTTGTTGCATCGATCGTTCTGAAGCAGGCAGAACCGCGAGCAAGATCGCATCGAGCAAATCCCGAAAGGCTCCGCTTCCAGCAAACGCAAGTGCGCCAATCACAAGGCTTGTCACTAGTAATTTCAACTCGTCGCCGATTCGCATCGTTGCGAGCAAACATCGAGTCCTGTTACTCACGCGTTTTTCGTCCATGTCTAAACAATGACTCAACAAGACCGCATGGTGGGGAAAAAAAGATAATCCGCGACCCAGGTCTTGGCCCATGAACCGACAACGCACAACGTATCGTCGTCCGACGCGGGTGAGTTTTCACGACATGGAACGTCTGTTTGTCTTGCCTGACCGACAACAACCGCCATCGACACGACACCGAGTTGCTGGATGGAGCATGCACGACCCGTGGAATGTCGCCCATGATCACGTTTCAAGCGGTCTCGGTAGTACGTGGCCAACGGCTGCGACACTATTGGAACGCGAACGCAAACGATTACGAACCCAACAATTACAGCAACAACAACCACGACCAACTCGAGCCCCGCGGTCAGCTGCTTCTGGTGGAATCATGGTACAATCTCGCCACCGTAACAACGCCATCATTGCTACTGCACGCAATGGCATTCGTCACCGCCGCGCTTTACAACCACCGCCGCGAATCATTGTCGATACAGTCTACTTGTAGAATTGATGAACACATACATGTTTATGCATTCCAACATCCATATTAAAATCTTGGACCAGTTTATTCGTCATTTGTTCATCATTTTCCGTGTCAGGATTGGAGCGTGCCATTTGATATGGTTGTGGGAGAGTCTGAAGCCGTTCCAATCGCTGCAACTCGCCGCATTCCCCACGTTGCCGTTCAAGTCGACGTCAAAAAGGTCGAATCGATCAAGTTCGTCGAGGATTTGAAGAAAGAATCGTCAATCAAGAACAAAACGCCACAAGAAGCACTCTATTTCGACTACAAACTGCATGGGCAAGTGTACCGTACAGGCATTTTTATTCCGCAGCCACTGCGACATGAATTGACCAAACAAACGGTCGCATCTATGCCTGCCATGGGTCTTTTACACAGCGGGTTATTGCCTCAAGGAACAACGTACGAGGACTTGGAATTCGTGAACATTGTTTTGTTTCCCTTTGGTGTTGGTGCCCCGCCGGCCTCAAACACTGCGGTTCATGTCATGACTGTGAAAAGCATGGGCCCCTTCGACCTGTATCGACCAACGGCCACAGACGAACTTCGATACGAGGCGGTCTTTGAAGACTCGGGTGTCAAGGCCACTGTCTTTTATCACAAGGATTATCCGTCGTATCCAGCCGATGTACCCAAGTTATGTGCATTCGCCTTGAATATTTAGTTTGATTCATCCGTACATCAATCAATGAACACATTTTTTGACTGACTCTTACGATCTTATGCTATGGACGTCGTTAGCGACATCGGTATTGTTGATGGATTATCAGACCATGGCCAATACATGTCAGCTGATGACATGTCACATTCGAGATTGGAAGTGTGTTGTCGTGTGGCTGACAAGAAGCTCTCGTATTTGGATGACACGGTGACTTGTGCAAGAGGAATGCAGGTACCATCCCAAGCGTGACCAGCGAGTGGAGGCGATGGTATGTAGATGGGATAGTCAAACACGAACGGGTATTTGAACACTGGTTTGTTTGCAATCGGTGCAGAAGACAGCGTTGGTGGTAAGGATTGCGTCTTTTTTGGTGGTGGCCGTGGTGGTGGCTGTTCAGGTTGCACGTCCATGTCGGATGACGATGATGATGATGATAATGACAATGGTGATGCCGATGGTGCTGTACTCATTGTCGTCACCGTCGTCGTCATTGTCTTGGACGAAACACGTCGTCGTTTAGCAGCAGAAGCGACAGCCGAAGGTTTACTGCTGTTTCCAAGAGCATGATGATGATGTGTACGTTTGGTTCTTGATCGAGGCGTGATGGGTTTGACACACGGTGGCGATCGCAGACACATGCGTTCTAACATGGCATGCGTCAACATCGTGTCCATGTAGTGCAATTGACAAACCGACGTCGCCACTTCCCATCCAGGGACGGGTGTACCCCGTCCAAATGTCTGATGGTACCGGGTGAGCACCAAATCAGCCGCCAGCTTGTGAGCCCATGGCATGTGAACAGGCCAGACATGTAACCTTGCTTCGTAGTATCGATCGTGTTCATAGTCTCGCAAACTCGGTCGAATTGTCCAATGATCATCATCACTCTTCTCTGTATGATGATTGAGGCGAATGCGGAAATAGACGGATTCGGAGGGTCGTAACATTAACCGAGCCATGTATCGTTCAATGCAACGCAATGATATGCGGACTCCATTCAACAATAACGCTGTTGAAGCAGATGAAGGAGAAGCCAACGGCGATGACAATGCCTGTCGGCTGGAATTTGACTTGCTCATGGATACGACTGGAGTGGGTGTTTCACAAGTTGACATGGACGACACGGATGCAAGAAACTGTGGACGGGGATGTCGATTCAATCCGCCTCCGCGTGGAATGCTCACGACCACAGGTGGTGAAGGGGGTATGGGGAATTGTAATGGTTGGCAAATCGACACAAGAGCCGAAAGAAACTGTTGGCGTGGATGGCGATCCAATCCCCCTCCACGGGGAAGGATCATGACCACTGGTGGAGATGGCGGTCGTGGTCGCGGTGATGGCGGTGGTGGGGGCGGGGATTGCAACGCTTGATCAGATAGTGGGAGCGGGGCTTGATTTTGCCGATTGCGAGGAATTTTAATGCCTCGCAAGATCAAAATGCCTCGATGACCAAAAGACGCCATTCGTCGATGCATTTCTTGCAACAGCATCTTTTCCTTGTAGCACAAGGGAATGCGGACATCTTTCCAATCCTTTTCATCCCACTTGTATTCCGGCCAGTTCACTTGGCACCAACACTTCAACCATGCCATCTGGAAAGGGGATAGCGTTGAACTCGGGGTATTACTGCTGCTGTTGTTGCTGTCACTACCTGCCGGTGGCGACACCTCATGTTCATCACCATTGTTGTTCTCGTCGCGTCTGGCTTGGCGTCGTTGACTCCGACGACACTGCATGGATACATGAATGACAAGTGTGGTGGAGTTGAAAAAAAAATGACATGCAACACAAAAATCACACATTTTTATTTTTCATGGTTTTGAGATCCATTACAGACGTATGTCCACATGGTATAAATCGCACATGCAATGAAATATACGAGAATGAGAATCACAAGAATATACAAGATCCACATCCATATGCTTGTTGTGCATGCCATCGTGGTGGTGGGCGCATTGTCCAACACGGACGTTGTAGGGGCGCCACCGCCGACGAGAAGAGGAGGAGCCAAAGGTGCAGTCAGTGGCACGTTCACGACTGGCGGAGGAGGAGGAGGATAAGGGGATGCTTGTTGAGGGATGGCGGTGGTGGGAAGAAGCAGTTCTTGGGATACAATTCGAGCTGGCCTTCGTAATGGACGATGGACAATCCATTGAGCCCGATCACCAGTCCCAAGATCGAGATCGATGGCGTCCTCTGTCGTCGTCGTTGTCATTGGGATTGGAGAAGTCGCGGGGATGGATACGGTTGTGTTGATCATGGGCAATGTCGGCTGTGTTGGAAACGCCGGAAGTTCTTGTCGTCCGGGTTCATTTGCTGCAGTTGACGGTCGCGGAGAGTCGGGTTCGGCTGGGAAGGGACCCAATAAAGATGCCGACGGAGTCGATGGTTGCTCGGGAAATGCCGGCAAAGACGACATCGCGAATGTCCGTTTAATTTGTCTTGCATTGGAGTAAAGGACGCGTGTGTGTTTTTCTGGTGACCGCCGTGAGTGAACCAGAGAAAAATCATGTGGCCATGCCGATTCATTCCCGTCATCGATTCACAACGGCGAACAATCAGCATCATCATTAGCATTTGCGTCATTCTCGCGTGCATCGTCTCCATGGCTTTGCTCAGCTTTTATGTCAATGGCACGGCGTGGAATCCACCATTGCCCTTTTACGGCATGGTCGTCACTCCCTTGATCCGATAGATAGATTTGTACTGTACCATAACACGATTGTCATTTTTTTCCCAATCGCATTCTTCAAGTCGACTCGGTTCAGTAAATGGACGTTGGGGAGTGGTACAAGGAAGTTTGTGCACGGGTGCAAGTTCAAACCATCATCGATTTGGTGAAATCATATGTATACATCCCGCCACACGAGTCGAATGTGCAAGACACGTACCTATTGGATGCAATTGAACAAGCTTTCAAAACACGCGTGCTTCCATGCGATCAAGTGATCATTTTATACGGTGATGTACAATTTGCGTCAATAACTGGAACGTGGGTTGAACGTGACAAAACCCTTCAATCGGCAATACTGCACAATGGGACGGTGTTCATTGCATCCAAATCTACAATCGATCATGATGCCATGATCCATTACGATAGATATGCCCAGATAGAAATACCCGGACGATCAGACTCGAAATACCATACAGAATTGGTTTCACCAAGGGGACGTTTGAACAACCACTGGCGTGAAACTCTTGGACTTGTAAATGATTGTACAATCCCTCAATGGCTCGTTTTAAGAACTCGAGTTTGGATTGACTCGACGAGTGCTCGACGATCGGTGTTTTTCTGTCTTGACGAACGTCGCTTCCGATGCAATGAATTGTCAACGGCATTGTGATGGTGTTGCAAACATACACTCACTCCTTTTTTCCACCTAGATAGTACGTCCGTTGGCATTTTTTTTCATTAATGTAGTCTCTTGTCAGATTAATCTAGTCTCGTCAATGATCATCATCTCGCGATGAAGACAGCGACACCGAATTGGCGAAACGAGTGGCGACTTGCCGACATTCGGCACGATGATGACAATGATGATGACGGTGAAGATCAACACCAGGTTACGGAAATTGGGTGTCGCTTTTTGACGACATTTGAAACCGAGTCGATGGTTCGCACCGCGTTTAAACGAAACGACATTCCCTGCGTGTGGATGTCTGACAATGTCAAGAAACCGCCGGCGAATGGTGCAGCAGAAGATGACGATGTGCGAAAAAGTTTCGATGAAGAGGAAGCGTACGAGTTTTGGAGTGTGTATGTGGATACGCAAACATACAAACGTGCACATGCCGCAATTCTCAACGAGCGGAAAAGGCACATGCCACGAGTGTATGCATTACCGTCGGATTTGTTTGACATGGCGGTGCAATTCAACGCCAAGCCACCGCCAGGGTTTGTGGAACCCATTCCCCGACAGGCCTTGACAGTGATGCGGGACTATCAACGAGATACGGTAGAGTTGATTCGCGCACGCAACGGTCACATGATTTTGGCGGATGACATGGGATTGGGCAAAACATTGCTCGCGATTGTGGGTTGCTTCATGTATCGTCGAGATTGGCCAGTCCTCGTCATTGCTCCGAAAAACTTGCTCGACAATTGGCCTCGAGAATTCATCAAGTACGGTGGATTGGAAGCATCCGAGACCGTCATTATGCGCAAAATTGTCGACATTCCCTTTGCACTCGCCAATCTCCGTGTCCCTCCTGCACCGCGCAAAAAGCCCAAATCCAAAACCACCGCCGATGCCGCCGCCGACGCTGTTCCAGAATCAGATGATCTCTTGACCGATTTACAAAAACTCGTCAAAGACGATGATGATGACGATGACGACGAAACTCACAATGCACGGCAACGACCACGTAAGCACGCGAAATCAAAAACCGCATTCAAGACCGTATGTGAATTGCGATCGTCGTCATCATCATCATCAAAAACACCAGAAAAAGCAGAGAGTGTGATTCCCGCTCCTCCACTGCTCACCAACACCTTCAAGATTGATCGGTATAATAAAGACGAAGCGCCAGATCGATTTGTGGATCGTGTCAATGATGCATGTTCGAGCAGTTCGGTGATCAACTTTCGACAAATGGATTCATGGTTGCGTACGGAATGCCGTCCCTTGTGTTCATGGCCGGGTCTTCTTGTAGGCATCATTGCCGCGTATGCGGGTGAATGTCCACTGGTCTATGTCGTGTCATACGATTTGGTCTGGCGTGAACCAGCGTATACGGCCTTGTTAGCGGCCCGATTTCAAACAGTCGTGGTGGATGAAAGTCACAGTGTGAAACACGAAGATGCCAAACGGACACAAGCCGTCATGGCCTTGACAAAACACGCACGACGAGTGTTCATCTTGTCAGGGACGATTGGCAATTGTCCAGCGGATTTAGAATCCCAGATTCGGATCGTGCAACCGAATTTGTTCACGACACCCTTTTCACCACTTGCGAGCATGACATCTTCGATTACAGCCCAGAAAATGCGCGATCGGAATCACGACATGCCGTTTTCATTCATTGCTCGTTATTGTGATCCGCGCATGAAATTCATTCCGAATCGCAAACCGCAGTGGGACTTTCGAGGCTCAGCCCGTCTCGATGAATTGTACACCGTGTTCAGTCGGCTCGGGGTCCGACGTCTCAAGGCCAATGTTTTGAAAGGGGCAGACAGCATCACGATTCACCGCAAACGCATTGAGCTCGAACTCGACCCCAAAGAATTGGAAGGTGTTCAGGACTTGCAACGCAAAAACGAACTGGCTCGCAAAACCGGCAAGGGCAAAGCCGCTGAAGCGTTGTTCACGGAAATGAATTCTGCACTTGCCGTCGCCAAACGTGGACCGGTTTGTCGATTTTTGCGCGCACAAATTGAAGCCGGACGCGTGACAGCGCACAAGGCCTTGATCTTTTCTCATTCTGTGATCATGCACGATGCAGTGCGAGAACTCCTCAATGAATTGAAAATCCCGCATATTTTCGTTGCTGGTAGCACCACAGGGTTGCGACAACCCTTGTTTGATCGGTTCAATTTCAACGAGTCGGTTCGAGTTGCCGTCCTCGGCATTACCGCGGTCCCGACCGGTGTGAATCTCCCTGCTGCATCGATCGTGTGGACCACACAACTTATGGCCGATCCGGCTCTCCACTTGCAAGGTGAAGGTCGTGCAGCCCGCCCGCCACAAACCTCGATCGTTTCAGAATTTCTTGTGGCTCGTGGCACGCTCGATACCATGTTGTGGCAAATCATTCAACGCAAAGTCTCGGTCAGTGGAGAAATGTTGGACGGCCAATGCGGTCGTCTTTCGGCACCGCTCCGTGCACAGTCCATGCCCTCGCTAGAACTGGACACGTAAAACACGTAACATTTGATTTTTTATTCAGTACCACTAGTTTCAACTTTATCCAGGCGTTCAATCAGGGCAGCCACGGTCGCTTTCACTTGATCGAGTTCTTTTGTCGCTTGCACGAGTTCATGTTCAAGAGCGGGAATGGTGTGTCGTTGCGCCGTGTCAATCTCCGTCTGTGTGTTGATGACTTGTTGTTTCAGGCTTGTCAAGGAAAGAGTCACTTGACGAATCCACTCTTCTCGCCCTTTTTGCGACAAGGGCGGAAACTCTTGACCGTCGGCTTTGATTTTATAGTCATTGACTTGCAAAAGCAGCAGATCTGCCGCGTCAATTTCGGCCTTCAGATTTGTCGCCACGGGTGACGATACACTCATTTTGTGTGAGGATAATACAAACGAGAAGTTTTCTGTTTAATCTGTGCACATGAAAGGAGAGAGAAGAAAACAAAAAACAACTACACGCCCGAGACGGTCCAGTTGGACACACCGTCGGAGACGGCTTGTGCCCACAACGTGAATGCGATGGGTAAGACGCCATAATCCAATGTATCTGCACCAGAAGGCAGCAGGTTGCAACTTGCACCAGCGGTTGCATTTGTAATGTAAATCACTCGCCCTTCGCCGGCTGCGGCAGCCAGTGGCAAGGTTGCGTCGACGCCTGCATCCTGGTTGGCGAGTTCAATGTAGGATCCGGCACCGATCGTGACCGTTGGACCGTCTGTGAGCGTGGTCTTGGCAAGACGCAGTTCTTGCACACGCACGGGGTCACTGATGTTGATCAAGGCACCGCCGCCGGAAATGTCATTGGTCACCAGACCACACGTTGTGCACAGGACGCCGTGTATGCAAGCACAGCCTCCGACCGCCAAATTACCATTGGCTTTGAGATTGTGAGCCCGCACGTTTTCACACGAGGACTTGGTGCCAGACCGACCCCATGCACACCACAAGACGATCGCGACGACAATGATAATGATGATTAAAACCACAAAGAAGCACACGAGTGTGCCGCTCCACGACTTGGACGACGATGGCGAGGTTTGAGTCACGACCATGGTGGCTCCACCCGTTAGTGGAAGCGCGGGTGCGGACGGCAATGATGGCGCACCAACACTCGTCACAGCAGGAGACGCCGCATCACCACCTGCAAGCGGCGCCTGCATCGGTGATGCGCTTGCTTGCACAGCTGAAGCGGCCATGACAGAAGACGATGATGATTCCATTTTCAAAACGCTGTGACAGAAAAGGGTCAACCTCGCGATCTTAACTTTGGCGGGAGGTTGTCCATCCCTTTTTTTTCCTCTGTCTCGTTCCTTTGATTGGCTTGGGGTCGGACCTGCTTTTCAGGGTGCCAGGGTTCCCCCTCTTTTCCAAAGTAAGCAACGTCGTCTGCTCTGGGAAAAAAAGACCTTTCTGTTTTTACAGTCCAGACATGGCAACGTCCGTATCTCCCGCTCCGGCAGCCACGCTTTTGGCACCCTCGACAAGTGCTTTGCTCGCCACGGGTGGCGCAGCCCCTTCTTCCGCCGGATCCACGGCCTCGTCATCCGAAACAGGTGGTGCTGCTCCTGCCAAGAGTGCAGGATCAAATGCACCAGCGGCGGCACCGTTGGACAATTCCGCTGCCACCACCGCCAAGACTGGTGGAGAAACCAAGCCGGATGCGGTTGAACCGCGTACGGGTGGTGCCAATCCTCCTCCTTTGTGTGGCACTTCTGCGGCACTCGGCATTTATCTCGTGATTCTCGCCATTCTCGTCATTGTGACCGTTTGGGCATTCATTCCATGCATGTCGACGACCGCCAAGGTCGTCATGACAATTGTTGCGATTCTCGTCTTGTTGGCGGGCATTGCTTGCTTCTTCTGGCGCCGCAAGGCCATGGTCGCCGTTGTGGTTGGACGACCCGTTATTGTGGCCTAAATTCACCATACGCTCCCACCAACCCGCGTCGCCTCGTGTACTGTACATTTGAAAAAAAGACATGATAATTTTTCGTTCCCGTCCCATCCGTCTCATCCATTTCATTCCAGGTCCATGTTGAAAATCATGGACCCATATCATGTCTCTAGATTAAATCCTCCACCTGCCTGTCAACGACAATAACAGGAAAAAAAGCCATCATGGGAACTGGTATGAGCACGCAGCAACAGCCAACGAAACCAGCAAGTGCTGGTGGCACATCATCAACTGAACCCGTTGCAAGCTCGAGTGGTGGTTGTGGTGGCGGTGGCGGTGGTGGCGCCAATACTCCGACTACGACGACAGCCACGTCAAGTCCGTCGTCTAGTGGTACTCCGTCGGCTGGTGGTACCGCCAATGTCACCATCGATATTCAAGAGCCACGTGTCGCAGGTGGCGCAACCCCGGACAAGGCCTTGTCTCCTCGCACGGGAGGTACGACAATTTGTCAAGTATCCTATGCCCTGGCGGCATACTTACTGGCCATTGCCATTGCAGCCATTGTCTTGTCGTGGGTCCTCCCGTGCATGTCCAACACGGCCCGCATCATTTGCACGGTGATTTCACTGTTTGTGCTGCTGGGTGGCATTGCTGCTTTATTCTGGCGATGGCCCGCAGCTGCTGTTTTGTAAAATGCATTTAGAGGGAAAGCAAACCTAGCATAATGTGTATGTGTGTACAAAAGGCCGTTTGTTAGGATCGACTATGATGAGATCGACGATGATGATGATGATGCGTACGAAATTTGGATGAGGATGGTGTCGATGCATGGACATTTGCTCGGGGAGCAGAAGACGATGTTGGTGGTACAGGTACAGAAAGAGAAGGAGGAGGAGGAGGAGGAATGGGTGACGACGACGACGAGGGAAAATGAGGAGAGGCGGTAAGGAGAATGAAAAACAAGGTCATGGATCGGCGTAGCTGCATGAGGGTCATGATGGAATGCAGATGCAAGACGCGAGCCAGGTGAACAATTTCGTCTCGTAATTTGAGATTGTCTTGTCCATGTCGCCGGATAGTGGTGGTCGTGTCCACGTTGCCTCCAAAGACACGAGAGGATACATCCGCCAGACGAACATGAGACGGTGCAATGGCCATCCAGACGGGGAGCAGGATGTCGCGAATCGTTTGTTGAAGCATGAGAATGCCCGATTCATGTCGCTCTCGCACTTGACTCCACGACACGGCACTGCTTGCATGGACAGTGAGCAACACCCGCAACATGTGCAACACAAGCAGTAAAACCGCTTCGGCCGAAGCAAAACATGGGTCGCCGTTTTGTAAATGTGCACTACTCATGCTTGCCGCATGCCGGATCCAATACGCCGGCTGCAGAAATTGCTCGAGTGTCGGCGAATGCAATTCCGCAGGCATGATGCTTCGTACCGCATCGCCCAGTTTACGAAACAAGCTATCGTCCAATTGATGAATGCCCTTTTCTCGATCGACATGTTCAAACATGCTGGTTTCCATGACGGCATGCACAAACCACTGCATCAACGGTGTCGCGGTCGATTCTTGTTTTTGACTTGTCGTCGTCGTCGTCGTCGTCGTCGTTGCTGTGTGATGCCGTTTATCGTCATGAGTGTCTTCGGTGAGATGAATGGCAGGAATGCCCATCAATCGAACAAACAACAATCTTGTGCGCGTATCTTGGACACAAAGGGCAAACGAAGCCGTCTGCTTGGGTGCAGAATCCGACGACGACGATGACGACGATTTAGCATTCGACTGTTGAGCATCGATAGGAGGCACAATGGCCGTGTGGACAAGGGTGGAATCCACTTCGTACAACATGCGAACAATCCATAACCGCATGCCAAACGGCAGGGGGCTGGCTTGCAAGATCGTGACCGTATCCCACATGCGACTTAAGAACGCATCGTGTTGATTGGATCGAGGGGGTTCAAACGCGGCTCGACTCGCAGCATGTGCCAATGTCAAGGCGCGCAAGTCTGCAGGCTGTTGAGAAAACATGCGCATCACACTGTCCGGGACAGCAGGCGCCACAACGTCCAACAATTCGTGCAAGGTGCGTTGCGAGGTCGACACGTCCGTATCGTCATATCCTGCCAAGTCCAAAATGCCCAGTGCGGGTTGTTGATCGGAGGGTGATCGCCGCTTCAGCGCCCATTCACTCAACCGATTGGCCAATTGTGACACCCCCCGCCACCCAACACGTGCCACATCAGTGTTTTGTTTCGAAGGGTGCAGAACATGGTCCTTGAGATCCGTTTGTTCACGATCGTATTGCCTCCGCCATGCCGATTCATCCGTCGCAACGGTTTGAGCTACACGAGCGATCTGTCGAGCGGCTTGTTCTGCCACTGTCGCCGGTTTACGCGTTCGTCGTGCAGGATGATGATGGGATGCCATGTCGCTTTCACGCGTTTATTCATCTCTCTTGTTTTGAGATCCACGCCGCGACAAACCACAACTTTTCTTTTTTTTTCAGAATCAAATAATATAAGACAGTGTTGTGGAAAAACCTCGCCATGAACAACCGCAAACAAAAAGACATGAGCATCTCGGCCGTGGTGACGTCCTTGTTGGTGTTGATGTGTCTTGTCTCAACTGCACATGCAGCTGCCCCGAGCAGCTGTCAAACCGCTACCCCGGCATGCCAAAACGGAGGGACATGTACGGCAAGCTCCACGAGTTGCACATGTCCGCCACGAACGGGAGGCATGTTTTGTGAAGACATCTACATTCCATGTGCGCCATCACGATGTGTTGGAGGAGATTGCTATGTAAATGTATCGGCAACAGAAGGCTTCGGATGTGTGTGTCGAGCGGGATTCACGGGAGAATGGTGTGCGGGTACGGTGGAAGATGTCGAGGTCGAAGCGCGGACGTGGAGTCGATACTTTACGCTTTCCACTGCGCTGTTTATTGCCTTTGTTGTGGCATGCCTCGTTTGTGTCGGATTGGGCATTCGCCGCATGTATCGGACTCATGTCGAAAAACGCGAAGCACCTCATATTGCCGCCGCGACAGAACTCATGATGCGTCGTGGAACGCGGGCACCTCAACGTGCTGCCGCTGGAGTGGCCGGTGCCTCTGTCGTCGCACTCTCTCCTGTTGCACAAGCATCGCCACAGGCCTTGTCAATTGGTGGCGGCACAGCCGATGATTCCGACGTTGACGAGGCGGCCTAACGAATCGTTCTAGACGTCCATTGTCATGTGTATTTGAAAAGAAACAAGTGAATGTTTGTGTGACATTTATTTACTGTGGTTCATACTGGGAGCGCAACTCTACTGGAATTTGCACGTCGGACATGCGGGGCGCTGGTACATTAGGAACATAGAAATAGGAAAGAATCAACGGACGTTTCAAAACGAGTTGAGTGAGATCCGAAGATGGCAAATTCCGCCACCATTCATCGACCGCAACTTTGGGTTGAATGCGATACCCAGTTGCAGTCATCTCGGCAAGTTTGCGTGCACCTCGTCGAGACACAAGATACGAAAACGTACCGCCAATTGACAAGGTGTTGCGCGCTTGATCGAGGGGGATGAATTCAGGCGGTCCAAATTGATGCATTTGCGACCACCGCGTCGGCAACTGCATATGGTAGCCCGTCCAAATCACATCGACGTGTGCGGCCAAGGCAGGCAAGACTTGTTCCAACACAACCATGTCGCGCTGAAACGTCGGGTGACATGTTCCATCGTCTTCCAAAACCCATAACCAATCACCGAATGGCGCAGATGCAGCCGACGCAAGTGGAGGAAAGAGACGAAAGGGTGGAAGAAGCGGATGACGTATGGGTGCTTTCACTTCTAATTTAGAGGATCCCTGGATGGATGCGGTGGAAGCTGATGAGAATGCAGCAGCAGCGTCCGATGCAGGCGATGTTTTCGCTGGAGTTATTGCTTTAGCGTCAGCTTGAGGACCGGAAGAAGATGAAGACCCAAAGCGTTCCCAAATGCGACGATGACTTTCCCAGCAACCAATGGCGGCGGCTTGAAGTTTACACGCATGTTTCGCGAGCGGCAGAGCATTCATGACCGCAACACGATCTGGATCTTTCCATTTACCATCCGTGGCTGCAAAGCGTTCGAGAACGACGCGCATACGTGGCGTCATGGCATCAAACTGAAGTTTCATGTCGGTCCACAATTCCGGACGACGATCGAGATTGATGCACCAAAACGGAACCGAACATCGCGGATGCATGTTGCACCACGCGTCAATGCGTGACGGCTCAATGAGCGGCTTCATGATGGCATTTAGGGCATCCATGTCCAATGAGGCGGCCACGCGGGGCAGATGTGTCGTCAGTAGTTCATTGCGCGTGTCAGTACGGCCCAAAGCCGACAAGGTCTTGACCATGGCGCGATACGCTTGTGGGTGTAGATCTGGCAGAATCCATGACCGGGCTTGATCCACGGTCGCTTGTGCCAAATTCGGGGCGCATGACACCATTAACGCAGCGGCTTCCATTTGTCGCGTCACGAGTTCGAGCTGAGATGCAGCGATGCATGCACCAAAAGCTGTGGATACAATCGCCGCCGTCGTTTGCACCGCTTCTGAATCCGGAGTTCGATTCGCCGGTTGAATCACGACCGTCAAAGGGGTTGCTGCTGAAGCGGTTGTCTGCATCTGCATGCGGTCGTATTCATCTTGTCGCTGCTTTTTGCACACGTCTTCAAGCTTGAGTTCCTTCTCTTGCTCAATCTTGACCACACGAGCGATTTGTTCCTCCGTCCACTTTTTCTCGACCGCCTGATCCTCAATGCGTTTGCACCGCTCATCCCACTGCCGTTTGCGTTCCTTCAAGGCGTCATTTTCCTTGGTCGCCAACTGGATGTATTCTGCACCACTGTTGGTGCCGCTGCTGCTGCTGCTGCTGCTGCTACCGGCGAGTATTTCAGCATCGAACACGGGATCTGTCGATTTCACAGTGTCCGTCTCGGCACGCACGCGCAGGTGAAACAAGACGTCCTTGTGCTTGGCAGCGGTTGTCAAGAGATCGCTGCGCGACGGATTCGACGCAACGACCGACAATTCAACTACACGGCCAATTTGTGAAAAGCCTTGATCGACATGTGCAGCCACGAACTGTGGTGCATGGCTAAACACATCCCGTGTCAGGTGCGTACAAAACGATCGAATCCATGGCGAATCCATAAGTGTTGGGTCGAGTGCCACAATCGGCACACGCGATGTAATTGGCAACATGTTTTTCGCGTGTGGCAGCCCTTTATATCCAGGTGTTTATTGTTTGTCGTGATTGAAAACAAACAGACCAGACCAAAAAAATTTTTTTAAGAAAAAAGATGTACGCGGATCAACCGCAAAGGAAAAAACGACACTAAATTAAAGAGTGGTGTATACGCACACGCGCAACGTGCACAAGATGGCCATGGCTGCCCATCGACGACTGCCTCATGGCACGGTGATTGTTGTGAAACGGGCATTGGGCGATCCCGAGATGATGTCCGTCTCATCTGCACAGCAAGATGTACGTCTTGCCCCCATCATTCGCGGCACGGTCGTCAAACGACCTCGTGAACCGTCGTCGTCCACAGTAGATGACACCATTTGCGTGTCATCATCATCACCGCCAGAAACGGTGCAGACTGTGTCTGCAGAGCCAAATGGGACGACATGTTCGTTTAAACCCGTCTTGTTCTCACGAACCGAGATTGGCCCGACACCCTCAGCACCGGGTGGTGAGCACAAGAAGCGTCAGGCCGCCGCTTCTGGCGGTGGTGGCAGCAGTGTGTCCAATGTGACGCCTGTGACACACCAACAATATGTCGCGCCAACCACGCTTGTTGATGCATATGACAATAAGCGTGCTGTATGCGAATGGACCGACCATGCGCTTCAGGCAAAGACGACGTCCACGACGAGTGCGTCGACTGTGCAAGTCACATGGTTGACGTTGCCAGAATATTTGCGCGAGGAATTGTGGATGCGACATCGCTATTCACTCGACGATGTGCGTAAAACGCTTGAAGCGTTTCCATCTCGTCTGTTGTGTCAACTCGCCGTTGCGTTTGGTCGAGATGTTCCGAAAACGTCGTCTCGTCCATGCTCCAATGTCGACGTTGCGCTGCAATACCCGAATTGTCGTGTTTCCATTGTGCCGACACTCATGTCCGTCATTCGCCAGCGACATCCAGAATGGGGAGATCGTCCATCGGTCACCTGGGCCATTGCTCCGCAATCGCTACAAACCTTGTCGGTGGCAGCCGCTGTGTCGAGTTCCGCGGCCGCCAAAACGGCGGCTTTACCACGCATTCCCTATCACTTGATCAGTCGCGATGCACTCCAATCCCTTGTGAATGCTGTGATTACGGTTGAACACACGTCCACTCTGATGAAACCACGACAACCCAGTCCACGTTTGAGCCGCATCATGTCGCCTTTGTCTCTCAATGGCAGCGGCGGCGGCGCACCGATGTCCCCTTTGCAACTGACAACCGGACCCGCGTCACCTCCGCCTCAAGCGTTGATGGATGTCGACGGGTTGACTCCTCCGTCACCCTCGGCCATTGTCCCCGGAACACCGTCGTCAATGATAATGATGATGGACGAGCCGATGGGTGTACAAGATTGGAAACAGCGCACTATGTTGGCTTTACACGATGATCCAAGCCATGCCATGACTCCGGTGTTTGACATGGAGTTGAGGACGACCACTCGTGTCTTTCAATGGCGTGACATTTACATTGTCGCGTTACAAGCCAATGAAGCCAAAACGCAAGTGTTGGTGTGTGGAATCATTCCATGGGCCGTGTATGCTCGTGACCGAGGACGTCCAACCACGTTGGCCGTGTGTCCCAACATGGTGCTGACACCTGCAGGACCGTTTGCGCTCACGGCCGAAACCTTTTGGCTGGCTGCTCATCCTTTGCCGTCTGGTCTGTCCTCATCGCCACCGTCATCAATGACAACAAGTGACTCGGATGACAACATTCCTTCTTCCCCGACTGGGGGTGCGACTACGCCACCGCTACGAAAACGGGCACGTACATAGAATAAAGTATACCAAGATCATATTATATTGTTTTTATTACAGAGACATGCCTCCACCACGAGATCGTCTTCGGTGTGGTACATTTACATCGGCGCGATAGCGGGTATGGTGTCGGTATAAGCGTTGCAATTGTACATCGGGATCATATTTATAGTCTTCTCCGCTCGAGCTGCGAACGGTTGCGTTCTTGGTTGCGGGCAGATAGTACGGACGGAGAACCATGTCTTCATCCGCACGATATTTAGACGCCTCAACTTCACTTGGAGTGACCCATTCGAGCTCGATGATAGGCGTGCGAATCATGCGTGGAGGTGATGCCATTTCAAACGTGGTGGGTATAGTTGCGCGGATTTCTCGAAACGTCGCAAACGCTTCGTTTGATGGGCGCCAGGCTTTTATGACACGAAACAAGGCGCCGGCGGGAAGCAGCACTTCCCATTCAGGTTCTTCTCCTTCTGTGAGAACACTCAGTCTTGAGAGATGTAAATCGGCAACTCGGAATCCACGTCGCACATGCAGCACAAACAATACCGACGGTGCGAATTGCAGCGGTACACACGGTGATCTTGAAAACGCTTGCAGGGACGTACTGACGATAACGTTGTTCGTACCCGCTCGCGCAGCGATCGCATCGGCCATTTTCCATGACATGCGCACACCGCGAAACAAGCGAATGTGTTCAAGTGTGCCGGGTGCGCGATACAGGGCCGATTGCAGATGACGAATCACTTGTCGGACGAGACTCATGGGCGTTGCGGCGTGTTGTACGAGAAGATTGTCGGTAATGAGTCTGTCCGTTTCATAGGCCGATTCTTTTTCGTCAAGGATTGGCTCGTATCGCACATATATTTGATCTGTTGTATCACTTTCCCTGTCCGGCTCAAACAACGGGTCCTTATCGATATCATGCGCCATTTCACTCCGGTCGGACATTGTTTGAAGAAAAGGCATGACAGACAAACGATTCATGATGGAATCTCCGTGATAGGTCCACCATTGAATTGCACTGTATTCTTTCCGACTCAGACTTTTTCGCCACGATACGAGACGTTCTCCGTATGAGGTGTTGGCTTTTGTATTTCTGTCAAACCACGCATCCAGCCACGATACCAGGTATCGGTATTTTGACAGGTCTGGGTCCGGATTCTCACCTCCTTCATTTGAAAATTCACCTCTTGTGAATTTTCCGTACCACTCGGAGATTTTCAATTCGGCATCATATTTGATAAACGTACTCATCAAACCCAAGGATGCAAACTTGGCACGACATTTCTTGACATATTCCGGGTACAGTTCGACTTTGGGCTGCTCATGCCACTTGGCGCGTCCTGCCCCGTATGGCCACTGTTGATACTCTTGGTTGCCTAGACCTTCGTCATTGTCTTGCCCGTCGACAACCGCCACGGGAGTGGTGCTCATCAGACTAGCAGGCGGACTTAACTACCGTACAGTATTGTATTTTATGTTGAAAACATTTATGTTGAAAACATTCAATAAGAACTACAAATGAAGGAGGCTTCACGACGCAAGTGGCCTCCTTGTTGGTGATGCGGATGTTGACGCAAATACGAAAAGTGGACAAACAACGGACCTTCGTGTTCACTATGAAATGCCAAGTCGATGCGCGATGCTGACGCCAACAATGCCGCCCATTCGCGAAACACCCGCAAGGGAAAATCGATTTGACATGCACGTGTCGGCGACGACGACGGATAATGAATGATGACTTTTTGCTTGTTTATGGAAGAAGCGCTCGTCTTATCGCCACTCGTCGTCGTCGTGTAGCGCACCGCATACCCTGCCTGGCTTGGGTCGAGACGATTGGGAATCGCACTCAATTCCACTGCGTATGGACAGATATTCAACCGTGCAGTGGCTTGATCGTCGCGAACAAACAAGGCCAATCGTAGACACTGTTGTTGAAAGTCCACATCGCATGCAATCGAAACACCATAATATGCGTCTCCGTCTGCTTGTTTCGTGACGCCGGAGGTCGCGGCGGTGGTGGTGGTGGTAACCAATAGAGACGGTAAAGGAAATGAAAAAAAGGACGTGTTGCACTTGACGAGCAAATGCAACGATACCCATTCGCGTTCATCGACATGAAACCGCGCAGCAGATGGCGATGACAGTAAAGACGAGGATGTCGATGAAGTGGTTGACAGCAAGGCCAAGGAAGGGGACAAGACCATTGCACATTGAACCAGTGAGGATGTGAGCCGCAAAAAGATGATACACGGTCGCTTATGGTGAGGATCCGACGTCGGATCAATCATGCTGTGCAACGTTTGTAAAGGAATGACATGCATCAATGGAGTGTGTGCGGTGACGTTGTGCGAAACACACTCGAAATCCGTGCCTGAAAAGAGCGTGCGTTGATACGCGACCGTGCGAGGGCGATTGATGCATTGCAACGCGACAGATCGATCTCCAGGTTGCCACATCATCATGGCATTGCATTCCGAGTTTTGGATATGTGTTGTGCCGAGCAAATGTTCCGTGGCGCGCAGCAGTGGTGACACCGAGGCAAACCGCAACACGACAACCGGGTCGGTCATAATTGCTTGCTTGTGCACGAGTTATTCTTCTCTCGGGACCTGTGCAACGCACGTCTTCCACATGTTTTTGCGCATAGACAACAGTGTGACTTTTTTTCCACGTGCCTTTTCCCCAAAAAAAAGAGGCGGCTCTAAAAAAAAGACGTTCGAGGGTTGGTGACCCTGACGAGGGGTCTCCAACAAGTCGGGTTTGCGAGGCGAGAAAAAGTAAGTTCGTCTACGGGTGCTCTTCTGTCTCTCTCTTTTTTTCAGAGACCGTCCTATCATGGCTTTGACAACGTTGACAGCGGGTCAGTGGATTTCCTTGCACGAAGTGGGCAACAGTTTGGTCTTGTCGGTGCCGTCCAGTAGCGCTGGAGCCGTCTTGATTCAAACTCCGGCTTTGCTTCCGTTGCAAAACGAGGCCAAGTTCCTCTTGGTCGCCTCGGCGACGGTCGGAAGCTTCTATTTGCGTTCAGCCAATGGTCTGTACTTGAAGCGTGTCGTGGCGAGTCCTCCGGCTGGTGTGCAGCTCGGGCAAGTGATCACGACGACGGTGCTCCCGTCGGCGGCCAGCGATCCGGATTCGTACAATTTCACCTATGTCGCAGTGCCGTCCAGTTCGCCGGCGGCGTTCACAATCAACAACAGTGCGACGGGTGATGCGCTCCACGATGTTGTGGGCGTGGTTTTGTTTGCCGTGTCGGATGACGATGATTTGCAATTCAATGCGTTCCTGGAAACGGTTCCGTGCAATTTCGCCGATTGTGATCCATGTGCATCGAGTTGCAAGCCGAGCTGTGGCTTCAAGGGCTCGTGCAAACTCAAGACGTGGCAGATTGTGCTGCTGGTGATTGTCGCCGTCATTATCGTCGCCCTGCTCATCTGGTTGTTGGTGGTGGTATGGCGCATGTGGTCGGCACCGGCAGTCGTTGTTCCGGTGCCCATTGCTCGGCCCGTCATCGCGGCTGCACTTGCACCGGTGACGGGCTGTGCTGCACTGTGCATCAAGGAGAATGGAGGCCTGCCCCTTCGCCCTGATCAGCAGTGCGATTGCGTGGAAACCAAAGGCAAGGAGGGTGTGGTGATTCCGTCGACTCCGGGTTCGTATGCCGTGGCCATTCGCACCACCGGAAAGTTGGCTCCTCCGCCCATTGCTGTAGGAGCACAAGGTGCTCCACCAATCTCGTCGCTCGCGACCGTTGTCAGTTCAGATGGCACTTCGCAAGTGGCTCAAGTGTTATCACCTGATGCGCCGGTCGTCACCATGTCAGGTCGTGGAGCGATTGCCGCGGTTGCGCCGGGATCCGAGGCAACGATCGGTCCAACGATTGCGCGCCCAGAATTGGCTGCCAAGACTGAAGCCCTCGCCGTATCGAATCCATTGGCAGGACCCAGTGCAGAGACGGCCAATCTGGCCAACCCCGTGGCCATTCAACCTGCTGCTCTGATTCCGCAAGGCGGCGGTGGCTCCTATGAGCGCTATGGTGGAGCCAGCAGCAACAAGAATGTGAACTATGGCGGTTTCGGCTATGACAATGTCCCGCAACAACCCGTCCGTTCGGCACGCACGTCCAACTTGTTGGGTGACCTTCCGAGCGTTGGACAGAATTATGCCGCTCGTCGCTTTGGCTCGGGATCGGGGCCCACCGCCTCTTCGCATGCTGTTCCGGGCCATGGCGCCCGTGGTCAATTTGACGCCTATCGACGTTAATTCCTGTCTGCCAATCCGATTGGCGTCGTTCTAGAAATTTGTCATGTATTTCAAAAAATGTGTATTTTTCACATGTACGAGATTGAAGAACAATGTTTAGTCATGATTCGTTCAACGTCCGTTCGTTGTAAATGACCGAATTGACGCTTGGCACGGTTGGCATGAAGGCGACACAAACTGACAAGATCGGGATCTTGTCCGTCGTTGCCGCTTGATCGAAAGCGTCTTCCTGCTGCAGTGTGTCGAAAGGGAAACCATTCAAATGGCCACGGCATGCCATACTGCCATGCACGTTTTTGCCGGACTCCTCGATCACAACACCACGCACAACTCATGGGCTGCATCATCCCACCGACCCGTACATTTGCTCTCGCTTTTACTTTCCGACATCGTGCATCCATGGCTTTCTCAGCCGCATCTCGATTCAATCTGCCGTACATGTGCAAAGCTCGTGCTTCGTGTCGCCAACAAAGGCTGACGAGATCTGGATCTTGTCCTTTATGATGCAACGAACGATACTGTATTCCATCTAGTGTCGGTGCAAAAGACATCCATCGAAATGGCCACGGACGACCATACTTCCACGCTCGCCGTATGGCACCGCCGCGATCGCAACACCAGGCACATGTCATGGGTTGCATTTGCCCCCCGGATCGAACGACCACCCGAGGTCCATTAACGGACACTCCGGTCCATGGATCGCGTTGACGACGACGACGACCCGAATCGTTAATGTGTGTGCGCGGATCCGGCCAGTATGGCGGATAAAGGCCGTCCGGCGTACATTGTACACAGTAATGATCGACTTCTGGACGTGGACGACACGCCATCGCTTCACGTTGACACGGCGTCAAGAATGATGGATGACGTTCCATTGTTAACTCGATTTTTTTTTCACTTTTTTGGAAGATTCTTTGATTGAGCTGTGACGACGACGAACCACCACGAACCGACAATGGCATCCACAGTACAACAACGGTTCCAGGCCGCGCGTCAAGATGCTCAAAAGCGGTTCGATCTCGCGACGAAAGTGATGCAGTGGTGTCATGGATTTGTGGCAACAAAAATCTTTGCGGATGGACTTGAAACGTTGAACGAGACAACGGACGCGCTTCGATCTCGGGCCATTGCAAACGTGAGCTCCACGTGTGAAAAAGGCGCTTTTGTTCTTTGGTCACCAACCAAGATCAAGGGCGTGCATGAAGACCTGTGGGCTTTGACCGCTCAAGGCGAATTGTGTTTTGTCAGCTATTCAGTCGATGTACGGTCCAACAATCTGGGTGTACTCGGATCGAGTCAATGTTTTCGCGACCAGGCGGCCTTGGCCCATGGCTGTGACATTTCTCGCCTAACGGATTTGTTTACGCACTTGCCTCGTGTTTGCGTTTGCTTGGTTGCAGTACCGTCCCACGACGCGTTTACGTAATTCGTGTTTTTTTGTCAAATAAAATTTTTTATTCTTCACACTTTCGACAAGCCAAGGCGAAAGATGTCGGTAACAACAACAACAACAGCCACAGCAACATGGAAAGGGTTCATGCGCCGGATGAGGGATGATCAAGTCGGACTCGAGGCACCAAGAACCGTGGCACAAGAGTGTCTTGACTTTCAATTGCGATTGACAACAACAACCACCGCGCGTTCACATGCTTCGTATTCACACTTGGATCCTGAATTGATCCGCAATCGAGTCGTGTGCTACTTGTGTGAATACGGTACGGCAGACGATTTGATGGCGATGCATGATACGTACAAATTGAATGCCGATGACGCACGAAGCATCTGTGATGTCGATTGCAAAGCCATGACCGTGGCCGCCAAGCGAGGCGACCCGCAAATCCTGCACGTGTTGCGTACAGTCTATGGATTGGATGCAAGCGATCTTGATTTATGGATCGTTTGTTATACGGTGCGATCACGTTCAGTCGAGTCGCTTCGCGAGCTTGCCCGATTCCTGTCCGACATGCCTCTTGAAGAACGCATGAACAAAATCATGTCATCATCAAAGGATTCGGACATGACGATCGGCTATATCGTAAGTTCGGCGGTGTTTGTCAAACATGGAGATGAACTCCTTCGTGTTCTTCATGATGATTTTGGTGTGGGGCGCGATCATGTCCTTCAGTGCACGTTGTTTGCGTTGGATCACTTGCTCGCGGGCGGTGCTTCCTCTGAGATGAGGACCGTGATTCGCGACATGTATCAGATTACCGATCACGATCTGGTGACTGCACTTGAAACTGCTAGGCGACCAAGTGCATTCTCGCCGTCTTTATAATGATCCTGTGTTGCTCAGTCGGTTAGGTTCAGGATCGGCTGGACTCTACAACGACAATTGACAACCGAATCTCGAGTCTCTAGGCACGTTGTTCCAATTATCAAATGATTTATTTACTGTTGATCTATTTATGTCCTCTAGTGAGCGTGTTGTTATTGGTGATTGAATGATAATACAAGGCTCGAATCGCAGTCTTGTCGCCATTCGTGCAAATCGTTGGATGACACACAATCGTCCTTCGCACACGCGTTTGAACTCGTTTGAAATTACAGTCTTCCCGGTCATTATACGTGTGACAGTGGAGACAACAGCACGTACAGCACTCACGATTTGCATGCTCATCCTCTGGAGTCCGACATTTCAATACATGATGATGCCTTGTGCATACCGGAACGTTGACTTGCTTCACAAACACCGACGCGTGTCCTAGACCGGCAACTTCTGCGATCCGGTGGACAAGCATTCGGTGCTGTGGTGTACGCGCCGACATGTCACACATGTCACGATTCCTGAGAATCAGGTCTTCATACAATTCACGAAGCAAGAGATGGATGCGCTCGCCGATTTCGGACAATGTCGTGTCTTTCAAATTCGTCACCCACGGTTGTGACAAGACATCCACACGATCATCTTTTCCGGATTCCTTCGAGTCACAATAATAGGTCAAGACATGGCCAAGAATGCATCGCGGTAAGCACTCCAACGATCGATTGACTGCTCGATGCAAAATCCACGTCCATGCGTCTTCTCCTCGAATCATGTCGATTTATTTTGAAAAATACTCGATGGAAAAAAATAACGTTCTTTGTTGAGAATGCAGACAGAGAAATTCTATCACTACGAGTCCCTCTCGACTCCATAACGATCATATTCTTGTTCCGAAATTGGCACTCGGCGAAAGCGAGTAATGCCATTGCGCTTCAACGCCCGGGCTAATTTGTCTGCATTGTTCATTGTCGTGTAGAAACGAAGATCACCATTGTCTCGCCATATTGAGTTGCCGCCATATTGCATGACATCTTGAAACCACGCAAACATGTTGCCCACCTCTTCCTTGGTCATACGCACGTCAAACGCAACCCTTTGGCCATGCCGAACCGTTCCGCCTTTATTGATCGCCGTTGCTCGAACAGTCTTTGGCGCAACGCCTTCCTTGGTTTCGAACTCTTTATTTGATTGGCTGTAATACGAGTTCCTGCCCGACGATGAAGTTAGCCCTGCCCACGCAAGGTACTTGGCTCCACGGCAAATATATGACCCATCGGCTTGTTTATGAAATGCACCACCATTACCGCAGGTACACGTGTTTCTTGAGAACAAGCCTTTTTTCTCTTCTATTGAATTAGAGGGACAGCTTCTGAGCAAAGGTTTGGGGATACTTGTGACCAATCCGTCTCCACCACGACGACGACCACTGATTACGCGTGCATGTCGTCGTGTGTACACTGGTACATCATCATACACAATTCGTCGTTGCATGGATGCGATCGATCTCTTACCTAGCTGCGTTGTAACTGAAATTCTAGCGACGAAATAGTTGTGCAAAAGATCGTAAGTGCTCTTTATTGTCTCGACGACACGTTAAACACGACCCGAGAACGAACAGAGCGTGTCATTCCACCTCGATTGTTGATGGAAGTTCCGGACTGTCGGGAACTCGGGTTTCTGCCAATGCCCAACCATGATCGTAAGCCTGTCCAGACAACGTCCTGCGGTCGTCGACAAATGTACGATCCATCTTTTTGTTGAATAAATGTCCCTTGACAAGTGCACGTATTTCTTGACAAGAGACCTTTCTTCTCCTCTTTAGAATTTGGAGGACATCCTCGTAGCAGCGGTTTAGAAATGCTTGGTAGAACGTATCCGCCATGACGGTCAATGTCGCGGATCGTATACGGCCGCCGTCTTGGGACTGGCGTGTCGTCATAGACAATCCGACATTGTTGCATGGAGTGTTATTTCGATAATCAATCTTACTTTTCTTTCATTGTTATCATCTAATTTAGCGTGGTGGAAACAAGAGCCGAAACTGTGCTGGACACTGCATGGCTTTCGTGTTGTTGTAATGCTTTGACCTTGTCCAATCCACTACACCATTCGACAGATCGTGTACATGAAGGAGACGTACGCTTGTCAAATAGCAACAATGTCTTCAGCCCCGCCAGGATTTTCAAAAGAATGTCCGGATCACTGCTCGATGCCACCAACATGGAACACATGCATTCTACAACGCCTTGATCAATGAGATAGCGCAGTTGATTGTTATTTGCGTCATCTGCTGCATTGCAAAGCGCCCAGATAGCTTGCTTGTGCATGTCCTTTTCATATTTCTTGTGTCGAGCCGACTTGGTATCTTTTTCGGTCCCTTGTTCTTTTTCTGGTATTAATGATGACTTGATCAGGTTGACAATCGATGGAATGAGATGCGCATCCATCACGTCTTGAATGCGACCCGGTCCTTCCGCAGTCAGATTGCTCACGACCCAACAAGCTTCTCGCATCAGTTTACACGATGATGCCGACATGATGGCACCGTCTTTGGTGGGAGACGACAAGATGGCAGCAAGACGCGGAATCAATCCGAGATTCACAACCGTAGTGGTATGATGCGGATTTGCACCCGAGACAATCTTGTCAATGACCCGCAAAGCGGCACTTTGCAGTTTGACATGAGTATGATGATTGTGATCGAGCAGAGCGAGGAGATGTGGACAGATGCCCGCTTCAATGACTGCAGTGGCTTTGAGGTTGCCTTTTGCATCATCGTCGTCTTCCGTCAGATGCTCCAGCGTCCAACACACATTCTCGAGCACTTGTGTGTCACTCGTGCGAGACAAGATCAGGGCGATAGTTGGCAATGCTGTCGACACGACGCTGTAATCGGGAAGGGGATGACCACGCGTCAAATTGATGAGGGTCCATGTGCCTGTACGCAAGCATTCGATTGTTTGGGGATTGTCCATCCATCGAGGGATCAGGGGAAGCAGCCGTTCCATGCCGCCACATTTCAACACGGTGTCACGATGGTTGGATGATTCGCCCGCAATGTTGCTCATGGCCCATACGAGTTGATGCCTCAGGTCATCTGATTTGCTCGTGACGAGAAGTTCCAAGCACGTTTCAACGGTTCCGTAATTCACTATCGTGTCAATGTACGATCCAGAGAGGCGTGAGGCCAGGTTGCACAAGATCCACGCAACTTGATATTGCAAGCGTTCACACACCACTCGGGGTGTCAAGAGTTGGACGAGGCGTGGAACAATTCCCGTGTCCAGGACACGTTTCATCGGCGGTCTGTGATCACGTTGGACCAATTTGCAAAGATCCGTCGCCGAATTGAGCAGGACGTCGGGATCATCCGAATGTTGAATTTGGTTGGCCAGATACACAATGAGTTTCAACTCGGCTTTTTTATCGATTGCTGCTGCTGCTGCGGATGATAGCGTCTGGATACGATTGATTTTTTGCGAATCGGCGAGTAGCATCGCCGCCTCGTGTCTCTCGGCTGCCGAAAACGGCATTCTTGTCTGAATTTTGAAAACAAAAGGTTACGAAAAAAAATGTGTGGTTTATTTTGATTTTGATTTTGAATTATCAGTGCGAGAATGGTACAAGAGTTTGTCGCCGAATGATGGGCACCCTGACGACGGAGGAGGTGGAGGAGGCCGAGGGTAGTGTGACAAAAGTCAGCGATGGTGGTGGTGGTAGTGAAACATGAAATGGAAAGTGGAGCATCGTGAGTGCACATGCAATGCAAATACAAATGATTCCGATGCGATACAAGCGAAACAAGGTGATGAATGCAGACAAATAGATGGCCGGGCGTGCGACATCCACCATCTTTTCAGGTGTCAGTATGGCGTCCCGCGCAAGAAACATGACCAATGCCTGGGCACCGAGTCCGGCAAGGGGTAATTGATGCTGCACACTTTTTGACACAATATGCACATCCGTAGAGATGATATGTACGATTGCCAGGAACAAGGGGCATGCACTGAGAAAGAACCACCCCATCCAAAACAGTTCAACCCGCGGAGTATTGGCCATTTTCTGAACCAGAGTGAGTTCAGTGTAGCAGAAACTAAAAAAACAACCACAGCGGATTTATTAGTTTAATTTCGGTTCTCTTCGCACGACGACGACGACGACGACGGTGAATGGGTCGTAAACATGGCTTCGCGCGTGGATTGAACGTGGACATATTGTGGCAAACGTGTATGCCAATCATCGAACGTCAATTTGTCATGATGCGTAACGAGATATACGAGAAACGCGAGAACAGTGGATTCGACACGAGGGGAGCGCATGTCTTGAAGAGTCCTTTGAACCCGATGTGCAATTTGACCAGGAGAGAGCGATGCGGTTGACACGTCGTGGAGCAAGTGATGCGGTGCGCGCATAATGTCGCGGCCACGGCTTGTCATGACAATCCACACCATGGCATTGTCCATACTCGACTGTTTTCCCAACATAAGGGTGATGGGCATGTGCGTGCCACTGTCCAGGACGTGGACTTCCATGCTCTTGCCTCCAGGAATCACAAAATGCGGAGATGAACCAACTGCAGCTCCTGCGACTTTCTCACCGACAACAAGCGTGTCTAGTTCTTCTGTCGCGTGGAAACACCATCGAAATCCAACATCATAAAACAGGCAGGGAATCACTTGCTCGACAAATGTTTCGTACGACATGTTGTTTGGAAGTCGTGTGCCATCTGAAATGGCTTGTCGCCACCATGCATTGTACGCTGGTTCGAGTCGACTTCGTTCACGTGGAGACAGGAGTTTTTTAATCGACTCTTCATAATCATCTTCTTTCGCGGCACGTTTCTTGCCTTGACCGTCATGCGTGACCGTGCCGAGCAGAATGTCAAAATCACATTCATTTGACCGGCGAACGACTTGAAGTCTTGCCATTTTTCTTTCTTTTTCACCCCTCAACACCTTGAACGTTTGAACGTTGGATCAAAAAGAGGAGAAAGAATCAAGAAAGGAAGAAAAATAGATGAAATAACGCCAGTCGAGAACAGAAATGGGACAATGGTGTAGTCGACAATCGGCAAAAAACGTATCGATTCTGAAAAACTCGGTATTGCCATTGCCGTTGAAACAGCTCGTGTTTTTATACGCAGTGGATGTACAAGCACCTGTCGTGGATATGCTCGTCAAACAGCAAGTGCAAGACGCCCATGCATTCGTTGCATCGACGGGTCTTACCGACACGACGTTTGACTGGGCAATGGCAGCGGACATGGCCGATCGGGCGACATTTGACTGGGCAGAAGCAACACGCATTGCTGACCGTAAAATGCAAAAGTGGACAATGGAACGCGTAGTTGACTGGCTGCTTCTGCAGCAAGGGTTGACTCGCAACTCGAAATCCAAGTTGATTCGGTATTAGATATGAACAAGGCAATAAATGATTATTTTATTTATGTTATGTTATGTTTATTCAGTGACTGCGACTGCGGCTGCGGCGGCGGCGGTGGTAGCAGGCGAATCGGCATCACATCTAATGCGCTTCACCGGTCGGTCAGAATGAACAGCACGCGGGTCTCCTCCGTCATCGCCAACGATGGAAGTCTCGTCCGATGCATCGACCATTGCCTTGACAATGGCTTCGACGTTCTTGGCACTAAATTGTACTGTAGCCGCAAACATTTTTGAGCGCAGATCGTCCATGGTCGATCCTGGGAAATGGTTCAAGAATCGGCGAATGGAAACCAATGATCCAATGTCGAGACATTTGATGATTTCATCTGCGGATTGTTGCATTAGGTTTTTCAATTCATGTTGTTCGCCAAGCAAAAACAAATGCATGTACACGTCAGACGCGTGGTGGACTTGATGCAGTGCTTGTTTTTGATTGTTGATGATGATGATGATGATGATGACGACGATGATATTGGATCGTCATCGTCTGCCTTTTGGGGTGCAAACGGGAGACTTGTCGACGGTCCCGTACACGATCCAGTGTAGAAAAACGAGATGAATCGTTGCGCAGTTTCTCGAGGAACGTGAACAAGAGACAAGGGTCCTTTTGCATCCAGACTTGTACCTAAACACGATCCTCCATCCACACCAAACAAACGGCGATATTCACACGATTGAGCGAGAACCAATCGATGCAGACGCACGTCTTCATGCTTTGATCCATTATCATTCGTTCGAGCAATGGACATTGTAATATCCGACAAGACATCTTTGCCCAACAGAGCGGGGAATAAAGGGGGATCTCTTGTTTTCGATTTGACTTGCAATACAAACTGAACTTTTACATGATGACCATCAATCGGATTTGTCAATTCCCAACCATTCACGCTGTACCATGATTGAAGTGATGATCCCGTGCCCAGTCGTTCTCCCGCGCGAAGACGTTGTTCTTTCATGACAATCGGCCCATGCTCAATAGTACATGTTCCGGAAACAATGTCTTCTTCTTCACTTTGCCAAGATATCCACACTTTGATCTTCTTCCCTTCAGCTGACGTAGACGGTGTCGAACGGATTGATGCAAACAGAACATTACATATTGGGTCATACGCATCAATACCACATTCGATCAATTCGTTTTCCGGATTGAAGAATCGATCATCGATCGGACATGAGAATGTCTGATTGATGATTCGATTGCCGCGAACAGCAGACGTTGATGATGGAGTTGCCATCTGTGTTTGTTCTTCTTGAAAAAGACAAAAATGAATGAATGCGTTGAGAAAAGAATCAAAAAAATTCCAGTTTTTTTGCGTGACAAACATGCTCTTTTGCGAGACACGACATGTTTGTTCATGAACGCCAGGACATGTGACAATGACTATGAATAATAAGTCTTCGGTGTTCATCTTGATTTACAAATGGAACCTGACAAGACAAAACCAGCGACCATCGATGAAGGTCGTGCCATGAAAGCTGCATCCGAGATTGTTCCAGACGCAAAGAGTCCTTCCATCAAACAACCGGCACCGGTTGCGCATCCCATCGGACCTCAATTATCCCAACAACAAGCACCTACGATCGTCCCGCCGATCGCTGTCGTAGAGCGCAAATTCGAAGCCATGGTGTTGAATGCCGAGCAAGAAGTGCATTTATTGGCACATCCGCATGGAACGCCCTTGGTCACTTTTCTGGATGATCACTTGGTGGACATTAAATTCATCTTGTGGTACAATGAAGGATGCGGATACTGCTTTGATGCCGTCCCTCAGTTTTGTGACTTGTCGCCGTCGAAAGATTGTACCACCGTCTTGTTTGGTGCGCTCGAAGTTGCGAACCGAGACGCGGCCTCGAAAGCGTTGCCAGATCTCAAACTTTTGGAACATGGGACACCCACTTTGTTTGTCTTGTCCAAGACAAATCAACTGCTTGCCAAGCATTCTGGAAAGGAAGACACGCCTTCTCTTTTATTGGCAAAACTGTGTGTGTACATGAAAAATGACGCCATGCTCAAACCTGGCGGCGCCTTGTCCTATCTGCCGTCCATTGTCAAACGAGACGCCCTTCGCTTTTATACGCTTCTCTTGGCTCGTGCCAATGCTCCTCCCCAACAGCAGCAGCAACACCCTGGAGGCGGCGTACCGAATCCATGCGGTGGTGGAGGCGCACAAAGACCCAATCCCAGTCCATGTCCGCATCCTCAACACCAGCAACAGCAACAGCAGCCAACACCACCCATGGTTGTACATGCCGCGGGAGCAGGTGCTCCAGCACCCGCTCCTCTTCCCGTGGTGCATGCCGCTCCACCATGTGTCCAAGTTCCAGCAACACAGCCGACGCCGACCCAACCACCGGTTGTCGTTGTCAGTGCGGCAGCGGCGACGGCATCGGCGGGTGTGTCGATCGCATTGCCGGCCGGATTCTCGCCACAGATTGCGGCGAAACAACGTGTCCAAATGCGACAAGATCAGCCGGCCTGTGGTGGTGGACCGTTGGTGTCGAGCACCAATGCCATGATGGTGGTGCACAAGGATGGAAGCGTGGAACAATTGGTGTATCATTTTGAAATCGCCAAGCTGCAAGACAATGATCATGCCGAACTCGACACGTTGCTCGATCAATTGGCCCAGCATCACAACATTCACGTGGTCCGTCGGTCGCTTGTTCGACCGTCGGCCACCATCCCGCTGTTGCCGTGTCTTCAGTTGATTCGTCGTTATCCGCGTCGAGTCATGTCCCTGGGAAAAACACCTGAAGGTGCAATTAATGGTGAGAACATGACGATTCTACAAGGCATTCGTGCGATTCGCGAGCATTTACGCACTCGCCTCCGTCGGCTTGACGAAAAGGCTGAAAAACGTCGACCACCTCTCGCTGCTGCCGCCGCCGGTCCTGTCCCTGAGCAAGCTGCACGTATCGTTCCCGCAGCTGACGCTGCACATGACGCGGCTCGAAGCAAAGATCATGGTCGTCGTTCGTCTCATCGCAACAAATCTGCTGCTGCTGTTGATGATGGAAATGAAGGAGGCGATGATCAACCCAATGATGCGAGAGGCCATCGTCGTATGCGTCGTTCGCAATTGTCTAGATCCGCACTGCGGAAATAAAAAGCATCATGTCTACAGAACACAGACCACATTTTCATTGGGTAGTAAAATGTTACGTTGTTTCTTTCCGTATTCGCGAAAAAAATAAATAACATCATCATCAGTTTGCAGATGAGCACCTCGGAATGCAGGGTGATCCTGTGTCGTCATGGTATCTACAGTATTGAAGATTACCACCGCTGGCGGACGTACTTGTCGACAGATCGATCGCGAGGGGAGCGATTCGTTCAGGATTGGTTGACGGTCCGCAAGTGTTTCGATCGTGATCGGAAACTTCCGTTTTGTTCCACCGAAATGGAGCCACCACCACCACATCTGAAAGTGTCGGAACGAGGACCCAAGTGGCAACCGGTACCTCCGGTTCCGCCGTTTTCAGGACCGTCGTCGTCGCACAAAGGCAGTGAAGACAGTGTGGACAAGGCGCGCGACAAATTGGCCGAATCGCTCAAAGGCTACGATGGTGCCGCGAAAACAAAATCTGAAGCCACGGCAGAGGATCGTGCATCTCTTCTTTTTCTGGCAGCCAAGCGTGCGGAAACGTTATATGAAGCCCTTGCATCCGTTGGTCGTCCATGGCAACCGTCGACCAACTATACGCGGACGGGTCAGACAGACATGAAAAATATACCTGAATTTGGTCGCGGCAATGTACACATGCAGTTCATGTACATTGTGCTGTTTGGCTTGACGATGGATGCGAGTGTTCGAGACGATTTTTTACTCACCGAGTTTCGGAAAGGAGAAAAACTCTTGGCGCGACAACGTCAATATGCCAAGAATGCGGCCGAAAGGAAGCAACAACGGCGGCGAGGCAAAAATCAAGAATAATAATATCTCGAGCATGCCATATTGTACACACACACATACACACACGAGGATAATGATGTTTTCCTTTCGTTATCATTGGACGCTCGCGAGGCTAGTTAGTGACGAACAGCAGGCACTGATGGAGTTCCAGTTGGTGTTGTTGTAGAGACTTGTGGAGTTCGAGCCATTGTTGCAAATTGTGTGGCAGCATGATTCATGCCCATTGATGCCACAAGTCGCCGTGCCTCTTCGGATGCCGCGGCCGAGGCGGAGGACGTTGTTGTCGTTGACATTGGACGAGGCAAAGATGCCGCTGCGGTTGCTGCTGGTGTTGCAGTCACGGTCGCTGGTAGCAATGAGCTGCTTGGAATGACGGCTGGCCTGGACACGAACGGTGTGGCTGTCGCGGAGGGTGTTGGCGTTGGTGAAGATACGATGGTGGGAGTGGGAGGTGGTGGTTGTTGTGGCGGTTGTTGGGTAGTGGTGGTTCTCGACTGTTGCATAACCGAGACAAGAGCCGAAGGGACAGACGCAAGGCGATCAGCAGACGTACGCATCACATCTTCGAATTGTTTGACAATGCCACTCAACACTCGTGCGTGTTCTTGCAAGACGGATCCCATCATGGTTTGTTGTGTTTTCAAATCGGCGCTGATGCGAGTCATGGTTTGACGCATTTCTACAAAGCATTTTGTGGATGCACTGGTTTCCTGTTCCGACAGGCGTTGTCGACTTTGCATCCGCATCACCATGTCTTTGAGCCACGGTTCTCTGTGGGCACAATAGACATGCAGACTTGATGATAAATGGGTGTTTTGATACCTCGCCTTTTCAATGGCTTCGGTGAGCATCCGTGATTCGCCTGGACAGGGAATCGGAAGTGCTTCATTGATCGTGACAGAGATTGCATTTTTAAGCAAAGCCTTGACAATGGTTTGATTCCAGGCGGCGCCACCTGAATTGTCATCATGACATGTTTCACAGGTTGTCCACACATGCATGTCACGTGCAACGCGTCGCATCAGTTTTCCAATCCAATCGTACATGTCAACAATCACGGGCGTAATCGGGACATCGTCTGCCGCGCGAAACGTTTGCTTGGTTGCTGGTGGTGCTGCTCCACTCAAAAAGGATACCATGGGCAAATCTGCAAGAGCATATTGTGCACTCATGTTGCTCAATATGTTCTCAAGATGGTACAAGATTTGGGGTCGGCCGCGTAACAATACCATGACAAACTGTTCGACACGGTCCCTCCCTGGCGGGTCAAATGCGTCCAATTCCTTTCGAAAGGCGTCCAAATTCCGTTGACCCTTGCGAATCGTCATGATCCACCCCCACAGATCGTCCATAAGATCCAAGTTCAGGCGTACGCGCAAGGCTTTCGTCATGGTCACCAAAGCATGTACCACTCCCGTGCTCTGATCTCGATTGGTGTTTTGCGGCATCATTGTCATTGTCGCGCCGATCGGTATCGATGCATTACTGATACTACCATGAGTCGTATGTCGAGATCCGGACGAGGACGAAATCGCCGATGGATCTGCAATCCCATCATCGTCATCGTCGCTCGAATTGCCTCGTGGTCGATGTCCTCCCCCGCCGGTTAGCAATGATGACGTGGTCCCTCCTCCTCCCCCTCCTGCCAACAAGACCGGCGGTGGTGGTGGCGGCGGCGGAGGCGGAAGAGGAGGAGGAACCAAAGGTGTTGATGTTGGCATGGTCCACGGCATGGCATACGATGTGCTGCCAAAAAGGTTTGATGATGACGATGTTGCAGGTGCGGGGAATCCACTACTGCCATTGGTATGGCGATGATGTCGAGACGCAGATGGTGATGATGCTCCAGGTGAAGGACTTCGACTTCGTTCCGAACTTGGGCTTCGACTTTTGCTCTTGCTCGAATGCCGGTTGGATCGACTTTGGCTTCTGCCACCACTACTACTACTGCTGGTTGAATGATGAGAAGATGATGACGGTCGTGAATGTCGATTGCTGCTGCTGCTGCTGCCACTACTTCGCGTACTGGATCGGTGATGTTTTGATGAAGACGTACCCCCACTTCCACTACGAGACGACGATGATCGCGACATTGGTTACCAATCTTTTTATTAAATGTGGTTTACGATAAACAGTCATCATCGTCAATTTCAATACCACGCGTGCGCAATGGTCTTGTCTCACCACTATGCCGATCCACAATTGTTGATGGCGGTGCATGTGGAGGAGCGACGCTTTCGCTGGATGCCATAACCGTATCTTGAATCGCAGCAGCAGTTTGTTGGGGCATCGGTAGTGGAGGAGGAGGAGGAGGAGGAACGACAATCACGGGAGGCAGAAAATGATCCAGATTGGGGGCAGCCGGTCGTGATCGAGTGGATCGTCTTGTCGACTTGGTGGACATGGTACTGTCACCATCCTTGTTGGTCGTTAGAGTCGTCGTCGTCGTTGTTGTTGCTGCACTGGAGTCGATCATGGATGATGCCGTGCGAGTGATAAACGAAGGGAGCAGTGTACAAAGCGACGAGGTGATGAGTGGTGCATTCAAACGAACATGGCGGTCAATGCAGATTGTGCGTTTCTCGACACAAATGTTGACGCGTGATCGATCGGGCGGTTTGAGACGCAGTTTATGATCAGCATGCCATTGGATGGAGTGCAGCATCCAATCTTCACGTTGTTTTGGTGTCGCCGATATTTGAAACGGCGGCAAATCGGCTCGTGATGGGACCAAAGGCATACATGTGGGGAGATACTCCCGACATTCATAGATTTCTGTCAGCATGGCACTTCGCAGATCCGTGACAAATTCAGAAAAACTGTTGCTGCTGGCTGTCGCACTTTGATCTTGCATGTAGCGTGTCAAACACTTGACGGCCACTCGATCGCGCACGACAAGTTGATGCTTGTGATCAACACTGTACCGCATGCTCACCGGAACGCCAAGACACAATTCTTCGGCAGGGGACAAGCAATGTGCACATACAAACCGTTGTACGGTGTACCGGTCGATTTCCTTTTGCACAAGAGGGCCTTGCACTGCTGCCATGGCAATAGTCGAGGCATTGGGACTCAGATATGTCAACATCGTCACTGGTTCCTCTTTCTTGCCTCCTTCTTCAGCAGTCCATAAGCCTTTTGGGTGCGCACTCATCTGCTTTCTTCTTCCACAAGGTATGACCGGAAAGAAAAGGATGACAAGAAATGAAAACGGAATGGATATACTCAAAAAAAAATCAAATAGAAAAATGCTAGGGTCTCATGGTCGAATTTTGTTGGCGTGGTGAAACATGTCGATCCGATCGTGCTGTTTCTTCAATGACCGTATCGACCGTTCTTGCCAGTTCTTCTCGATAGTGATCGCCGTTCAGGTCATGGTCCACTTGCTCAGCCTTCCATTGATCCTGCTTATCAGCCAACCTGCGAATTTTCTCATCCAGCAATGCAATGTTTTGTACAGTCGATTGATTGTGCAGATTGCCGTCATGCGACGCTCCACACCATTCTGTGTTTGCGGGGTTTCGAAGTTTTGCACGTTTAGTTGGAGGAGGGACGGTATCAACGACGGTCGTGGAAGCGAGCACACCACCTGGCGGAACTGCATTCAAGAGACACCGTCTCCATGTCCTCCATCGTGGCCTGGGCGGTGATGATGATGGTGATGGGAGCATGATGAAATGAATCGGGACCAATTGGAGAAGCTCAGCTTCGTCCGCAAGGGCTTTCTGCTTGAGTTCTAATTGGGCTTGGATTTCATCATCGTCAAGAGGACGATGCATCCGTTGGGCATATCGATGTTCGCCTATGCGGAGTTCCTCGCTCTGCCGCTTGGTGAAAGCACGCAGTTGCGTTTTTGTCATGTCGGGCAACTGGAGTTGTGGTTGAGTGTGAATCATTTCCTTGGCCTGGACTCGTGTGAGACCTTTCGCGTCCTTCACGTCTTTCGACATGGCAACTGATGCTGCAGCTGCCGCTGCTGCTGTCGCAACACCGCCACCATCTTTCAGGGATTGCAGCAGCTTTGCAGGGCAAAACATGAGCATCAATGCTGTCGAGTCGAGAAGCGAGCCCATGGAGACCGATGCCCATGTCACCGTTCGTTTTGACGATTTCGACGATGACGATGATGATTGAGGATTGTGGTTACAATCGTCGTCTAAACAACGTTGAACGACTTCCGCCCGTCGTTGAAGGATTTTAAAAAAGATGAGGTTTTTCTTGTGATGACCACCCCGCATGCGGCAGTAGCGTTCACCTGGACCGGTCACAATGACCGTTGTATCACCATGCATGTGAATGACACGGACAACCGTGATTCGTGCGTATTCTTGACACGAGCCGTGTCTCAACCATGTTTCAATGGCCTGACACTTGCCCTTGTCTTGTGGAGAATTGCGCTCAATGACGTGCCGCTTCGGATCTTCATATTCCTTCATCATCCGAATGGCCACATCGGACAGGTTTTCAGAATCAGACGCGTGTGCAAGCATGTGGTGCAAATTCTGCACTCGGCGTTGCCTTCGTTCCACTTCTTTTCGAATATCGGCATCGTTTTGGACCGTCACCATGTACAGGGAACTGTTGGGATCCGCTTCTCCGGCAGGTGAACTCCACGGAGAATAGATCAATTCCGTGTTCCAATGGGCAACACCTTCAAGAAGTGCGGCATCGACGACACTTTGAAAGAACGCAACCCACGTGGACGGGAACGTACATTTATCCCATCCTTCCGGTCGCTTGAATCGACTGTGAGGCACACCTGGTTGATGCATCCGTGGGGAACACGAAGTCAATAACAACACCATCCTGTCAATCTCGGCTTCTGATACTGTCGATACTGTCGATGATGATGCTGATGATGATGATGATGATGACGATAGGTTGATTCGTTGACCCACAGGGAACACGGCAAAGCTTTCATCGAGTGAGGATCGCACTAAATCGGGGGTGGTTTGTGAAAAGTCGAGCACGAGGGTTGGGAAATATCGTCGACCACCATAGACACGCCCACGTCCAAAGCACTGTTGACATCCGGGGAGACCGCCGCCACCGCCTCCCGATGTTGATGACGTGCGACTGCGTTTGCGCGTTGTTGTTGTTGTCGCGGTTTCTGAAGATGGTGTCGTTGAAGAAGAAGAAGACGAGGATTTCTTGTTAGTGGATTTGCAGAGACAGTCTTCCGACTTTTGCACCCCCATGTATCGCAATTGAGATTGATACGGTCCCAAATCAATGATTTTCGACCATGGCAAATCTCCTCGCAGGGGCCGATGGCGGATGAATTGGACGAGAATTGCGCGAGCCAGTTCGAAACATTCTTCGGGCCACATCTTGGAGAGCGGGAAATGATAATGGACGCCCAACTTGTCTCCTTCATCGACAATTTGCATGATGACGCGAGTCGCCGGCAAGGGAAATCCAAACAACACCATGGTTGTCGCAATGCATTGAGCATCGGCAATGAGTTCCGTGTAGTCGGGTGCACCTGATGCCACTTTTCCATAATCCGCCTCGATGAAAAAGCACATGCAGTTCCAATCATACTCGCCTGCACGAATGGGACTTTTTGCCAAGCTGGGATGGGTATATGACGATGCGGCTGAGGACGAGGATCGAGACACTTCAATGACATCATCATCCGCGTGCCGTGATGATGATGACGATGATGACGAGGGAGGTGAAGGTGATTCCCGTTTCGTTCCGCGCAGCGCCGTAAGAATGGATTGCACTCGGCCACGATCCAGCGGTCGATTTAGTCGAGCTGCTGATTCTTCAAGAATGTCTTCAACACGTTCGTCAAAAAACGCCATGGAGCGGCGCAGCAAGTCAAGTGGAGGCGGACTCGATGCAAGCCATGTGCCTTTGATCGGCGGCATGCATTCGCACAAGGTGACACGTCCTTGAATGTCGGGCGAACGAATGTCCCGCGCAAGTTGTTTGAACATGTTCTCGTAATCGGGTAAAGTCGAGAGTTTTGCCACACCTCGACCGTCCATGAAAATGTGAGTGACTTGATGATTCGGCGCTGCATCCTTTTTCGACCAGATTTGACCACGCGCTTGTAACCATTCACAGACATATGGTGTTTTTTGCGGACGTGCACTTGTCGCCATTTCTGTCCTTGGTTGATTTGAAAAGAAAAAAAAAACTGGAAAAACAATTTCGTGTGGCGGAGGGACGACGATGAAAAAAAAATCGAGAGTAAATGCGGTGTCATGAGCAGCAGCAGCAGCAGTCATCATCATCATCGATCGTCAGCAGCAGTGAGTCGTGAGGATGCAGAATTCGCACTCGATACGTTTTGCATTCCAGAAGAAGTATGGTCCGATGCCGTAATGGGCGCCTGTGGCCCGCGCAAAGGCGGGAAAACCACCATGTTGATCGAGTGGTTGAAACAACGTCGATTGGCACGCGGGGTGGCGATGAACCCGACGCCGGATTGTAAACTGACATATTCACAATATATCCCGCCGAGTTTTACCTATCAATACTTTGATGAAGATGTGATTATCCGGTGGATTGTGAATCAAGAGGATTTGACAAACAACGTAAATGCTGAATGGTTGACATGGGCACGAACGGCGGAGAGCGACGCCCAGAAAGAACGCAAACGGAAATGGGATGAACGGTGTGTACGCATCGCAGAGCGATCCGTCGAAAAAAAGTGGACGCCGGAAGAAATCGCTCGTGTAATGAAGACGGAGCAAGACAAGGAACTCAAGCGTGAGGATGTGCACAAGAATCAGCGGCAGGATTTATACGACCGGACCCGAAGCAACATGTTGGCTTCGGTCCGCATGTTTGTCTTATTGGACGACTTGTCTTCTGCGCGTGCGGCAATGCGCAGTGAATTGATCCGCGTCTTGTGCGACAATGGTCGCCATTATGCAATGGAGTTGATTGCGTCGTTTCAAGACGTGACTTCATGGCGATCCGAATGTTGGGGTGCTCTGGATTTTATTCTGATGACGCTTGAAACCAAACCCAAAAACTTGCAGCGTCTCGACGCCAAGGTCGGTTTTCCAGGCGGATGGAAAAATCTCGGCCGCTACTTGGCCTACGGCGCCGAACGACACTGGGGTCTCGTGTATCGCGCGCGTTCTTGTGGACAAGGTCTCAAGAAATTTGCGTGGTTCAAAGCACCGCGGTTGTTCTTGGCCAATGAGTACTATTGCTCTCCGACGGCCGAGTGGATCCACAACATGGTGTACAATGAAGAACTCGACAAGAAACAAGAATTTACCCGCGAACGTGAAAAGGAAAAGATTGACCAGTTGCGTAGCATGACCGATACCGTTGAAAAGTCTCGCAAACGCCAAGCCGATACGAAACGATCTGCCAAAGCGGCATCCAAGTCGTCTTCGTCGTCAACTCGTCGGTCTTCCTCGTCCAGCAAACATGATCGCGATCGCGATGAGGATGGTGACGATCGTCATGAATCTCGCCGGCGGCGCAGTCGATCGTCTCGATCCCCTTCACCACCGCCGAAACCCATTTCTGCAAGCGTTCAAAAGACCATGGATGCCATGCTTAAACGCTCCACTGACCGCCGTGACTTGAAACAGCAAGTGATTGACATGACTGCCTCTCTCTAGCATTTTTTTTTCTTGTGTGTGTGTGGCCAACGTGATCAACCATAACAATACATTTGCAATTTCTACTTGACTTGTGTGTATAAGAAAAATGGAACAGCACAAGTATGAAGCAATGGACATTGCAATGGCGAACTCGGTGAATGTTGTGCCATCCATACCAGTCGTATCCGCTGATGCAACGACTACGGTTGCCATTCCCGTCGTACCGACCGTAAGAGAAGCATCAAGTTTGACCACGACAAGAGCCGCGTTGCGATGCATGTTATGGGCGAGCTTTGTTGCAGCCTGTTTCACGGCATCCGCACTGCAAGATGGAGGGACGACCACTTTCCGAACGTTTGTGGCGTTTTGGGTATGTTGCGCTGGAGTCATGGCATTGTATGGATCCTTCAAGAGCTTCGATTGTGTCTTCACCCTTTTGGTCATTGGGAGTTACATGCTGAACATCATCGGTCTCATTGTCGAATCACGCCTGTCCCCGCGTGTCATCTATGTCCTGGTTGGTGGTATATTTGGTCATTTGGTGCCATTTGCAACCTTGATGGATCTCAACTCGCGTGCAGACGGGCACTGAGCTTGTATTTTTTCCCTTTAGAATAATACTATACCATTTATTGAGATTGATTTTTTTTTCACTGTAAGTCTCTCAATCAAGATGGCGCAGGAGGAACAGCGAAAATATGAATCCATCGACGTGGAATTGGGACATCATACCCCGGTGGTTGTCGCCTCACCTGTCGTTGATGATACTACGCCTGGAGATATTTTTTATCTGCCAGATGGAACAACAATCGTTCATCGAGTGGAACCGATCTCTCCAACGACGCCTGGTGTGGTGCCGTCTGTGAAAGTGGCATCATCGACCGGGACTTTTTCCACTGAAATAGCCATTTTGCGGTGGACGTTGTGGAGTACCTTTGCATCGGCATGTTTCGTGGCATCCTCACTCGTATCGGATGATTCTCGAACGACCACATTTCGCACGTTCCTCGCGTTTTGGGTCGCTTTCTCGGGCCTTCTGGCATTACTCGGCTCTTCCAAGACCTCCTCCAGACTCCGCGACCATCTCTTGGTTCCGATGATCACGATCGGCTACATTCTTTGTTGGTGTGGCATGATGGGCGAAGCCAAGGTGTCGCCATCCGTCACGTATGTCTGGATCGGTGGATTTTTCGGCCACTTGATGCCGTTTGCATATCTCACCGATCTCAAATCACAAACGAACGAATCCTAGTTTTTTTTCTTGCATTTTTTTTTCGCTTGTCATTTTGTCCTGTACTGTACGCCAAAATCATCGATCTCATTTTCTGTTTTCCGGTGGGTTGTGAGCGAATGTCGGCATCGGAACAATCGGATTCTACAGTCAAGACACTCGCGAAGATTGCCGTCACTGTTGGTATCGCGTATGCGACATATCGTTTGGTGAATGAATTGAACAGGAAAGTCCCGACATACCCTCCATGCCCACATGCACCTGCTCCGTGGCAAGATGATCGCACGATCCAAAACATGCTTCATCGACGGGTGGGCAAGGAACACGTATGTGGCTATTTTTATCATCGGCGCGAGAGTGGCATGACAGGTGCGGAACAACGGGTGACATTTACCAAGCAGGCCGATGGACGATACGCGGCCATGTGCAAAAACATGCCAGGATCACGTGAATTCTGCGACACGTTCGACGTGATTGGAGTGCGGCGTGACAAGGACGGAAACGAGTGCGTATTTTTCTCGTATTATCACGACGATGCGTCTCCATGGAATGCGCACTGTGAAGAGACGAAACAAGGCATTTGGTTCAAGAATCCTGTATCGACATATGTTTCATTGTAGTCTAGATCTCTAGATGAAGTGTAAAACAAGATACCTCGCAGCGTTTTTGATGTTTGTTTTTTTCGAAATACAGCCGGTATGCGTTTCTGAATCATTTGATGATGTGCATGTGTTATGTAGAAACATGTCAATAGCAGGTGTGTCGTCGATTGCAGATGCATTCAAAGTGGCCCTGGACTGCTACGTGCAAAGACGGCACAAGGAAGAAAAGGATGCCAATGTCACCAAAGTACCTGTTGACAATGCAGAACTGCGTTTGCGAATGAACGGAGGAGGAGAAGCAACACAGATCTTGCAGATGGCATTTGATGTGGTGGTAAAATTCGCAGGAACGTGTACCGACACAGGAGCGAAAGACCTTCTGCAACCTGTGTTGCAGGAAATCCAACGCACCAGCGACCATGAACATGTTGGAGGAAACGTGTCCTGGGCGGGAATCTTTTTGCTGGAGGATCTATTCCATGTTCCGTTCAAATCTCTGTCCGCAGACGACCTGTCGGACGAACTCCGTTTCTGGCTACTGGATGAGTTGGAACGCATTGACAGTGTGCACGCAAACGGATGCACAATCTTAACCGACGACACAGGCTTGGGCGCGGGTTTGCCCGATAATTATGACTTGTCAACGATGCTCAAACAATCGTGTCACACTCCGACACTAGAAATAGAAAAGAACGCAAAAGAACCGTGGATTGTGCGCTTTCTTCGACGCACAGCAGTGAAGTACAACACTTCATGGCCTCTAGACGTTCTTCGAGCGTCTGGGGTGGCAGTTCCAATCGAACGTGCTCCCACCACCGCACTAGGTTTTTAGAAACGGATGTGTCCCCGCATTTCATGCAATGTACATTTGGGAAGAAATCACTCGAAGCACATAAGCTTCAATGCCGCCTCGTCGTAAACAATAAAGTATAGTGTCTGTCATGTCATGTCCTTCTGGTGGACATGTCTCATTCTAGCAGCGTGTACATTGCTAAGCGGATGGTATGCACCGGTATGGGAAGGGTGGGTTCGATGCCATTTGCTGTGGATTCGGAGAACTGGACATGCGCTTGTCATGGCGCCGTCAAATGGAATGGTTTGGGTGCCCACAACCAGACGAACGCCCGCCTGGGTCCGCCAGACACTTGCGTATCGCCAGTTTTGGCGGTGCTTGTACTGTTTCCGGTCGTTGCCTCCTACATTTGAAGTCGACCATCGCACGCCAAATGTGTTTGACGTGTACAATTTAGCCGTCGTGTGCTACGACTGTCATGCTCTCAAGACACTCGTGTGTGATCTCGGGAAGAAAGCTCATCATCGTACATAGTTAGTACATAGATAGAGATAAACTCCGTCCAAGCACACCGAGGGAAAAAAACTTTTTTCTGATTGTGTGATGGGATTTGATGCGGTCCTGTGGGGTCGACCCATGCACACGTTGTTTCACGCGCTTGCGCAATTGTTGGATGCGCGAGGGTTCAAATTGACGGACAATGCAACACGAGCACGATTTGAAGCCTTGTGGAGAGCACTTGTGTACTGGATTCCATGCGAAGTGTGTCGCGAGCATTGGACGACATTGACACGCGGAGAATATCTCCGCGCCTTTTCCACGTTTGAAATCTTTTACGTGTGGGCTCACAATCGAATTTCTGCGCGGTTGAACAAACCCACCCGTGCGATTGCCGACTATCGTGTTGACTTGGCAGCGTTTGCTGGATGGATGCCGTCGGTGTTGCATGTGTTGCAAGTGGCCAGTTTTGAATTCGAACGGTTGGCTGACGATCAAATTCGCAACTGGACAAACGATTGGTTTCGTTTGTTTGGAGCCCTTTTGCCTGGCATTGACACGACCGTGTGGAACCGTGTGTTGGACGAGCAAGGCAAGAACGGTCCGTTTCCTCACGGCACAGCCAATGGATGGTGCTTCACACGTGAACGCACCGCCCGCACAGTGTATCGTCTTCGCACCGAAGCCGTCAAGTTTCCACGCACAGAATTGCCTCCGTTTGAAGCGGTTGTGGCCGAATGGGATCGCACGTTGCAAGATCACGAAGCGAAGAAAGTGGTCGCTGCACAAGAATCCGTTGTCAAGGACGCCGCTGCGCGTTTCAATGTCGCTTCTTCCAGCCATTCGGTCGTCGGCATGGCGTCTCCACCACCACCACCGTCGTCATCAAACGCGTGGGCGGCACAAACCGTGACGGATGCCAAGGCAGCCTTTGCCAAGGCGCTTGCCCCGCCACCCATGAACGCGTTTATGCCTCCACCCGAGACTGATGACCAACGCGCCAAGCGACGACATGCAGAAGCCGATGCAGCAAATGCCTTGGCTCGCGATCGCCACAAACAAGATGTGTTTGCCCGTAAACACGAATTGCGGGCCCAGCATGGTGCAAATCCTGTCACCGAATCAACCACCTCCTCTAAAGTTGTTGTGGCGCCGGCGTCCTCGACCGAGACGGCGCAACAACAACAACAAGCGATCAAACAAATCGAAGCCGTGTATACTGGTGCAACATTGGTTCCACGGGCAGAGCGCACGTCCATGTCGAGCACGGCTCCGCCTGCCCCTCCAATCCCAGCCTCTGAAATGCCCAAGAGTGTGTTTGTTGGAGTCGCTCCTGAAAATGCCGTCGCCGTTGCAGCCGCCGCCTTCAAGAATGCCATGACCAACCGGAACACGCCCGAGGGAAAACGACTCGCGGCTGCTGCAGATACATCTACGCCACACGTGATTGTACCGCATCGTCATTATCCCGTGCCACCGATGCCCTGGGCCATGTCACGCACTCCGACCGCGAATCCCGTGCCACCATCTCCAATCACTGACACCAAACATGTTGCTGTCATGCCCGCATGGGCCATGCCTCGCCCCCCGTCCGCTCCCATTGCCCCATTGGCCTTGCTTGTGCCACCACCGCCGCCGCCGACGACGACGTCGACACTCCCGCCACGGCCTCACTGGATGCCTCTTGCTCCTCCGCCGGTTCCGGTCGACACGGTCATCGCGCCATCCCCACCACCACCACCACCACCCGCGCCGACGGCAGTGCCGGTCATTATCTCGGCTCAGTCGACGGCCGCAGTTGTGCAGGTCAAGGCCGCGGCTGCAGATCCCGTGACAAGCAAAGCAGAATCGTCGACGTCAACCATGACAAAACCCGTGACTGGGCCCAAGAAGGTTCGACCGGCCAAGGCGGATTCGTTTACACCGGCTGCAGCGACTCGATCCATGCAAGCACCCCAACAAAAGCTCTCGCCGCAGTATGTGGGTGGGAGCATGGTGGTGCCGGAACAACATGCGGTCGTGATCCCTCGTAAATCGGTTTTGCCGAATACCATGGTACTGCCGCATCAATTGCCGCGATCGTGGCAAATTGGAGAAAAACGCCCATTTGAAGGCACCATGGTCTTTCCAACACGTTACTCGCGCAAAAGCTCGACCGTTCCACGTCGAACCGTATCCAGCACGACGAATTTACATCCCATGGTACGACCCGCGACTGTCAAACGATACTCATCTGTGGCTCAACGGTTACAACAACACAAGCAACAGAAACAAGAGACGACGGCGGCAGTGGCTCACCATTCGGATTCAGATGAAGAAAAACAAGCGGAGGATGATGATGATGATAATATCAACACCACTGTGGCGGCGGCGGCAGAACCACCCGCACCACCACCACAAATTGCCCCTCCTCTCAACATGCCGTCGGTTTCGCTCTAGTGTTTTTCCATTTTTGTACACGAAAAGAAACACACCTTTCATTTTTTTACGTGTTTTGTCTGCGGGTGAGATCCAATCAAACTTCACACCATCATGGCATCATCGTCGACGACGGGCGCGTTGTCGAGAAAGCGCAAGCGAATGGGCGCTCTGCGATTTGGACGAAATGCGGACGAGTTGACGGAAGCCATGTGTGTGAGTGAATTGCTCTACCCGTCTTTGGACGACACGGACGGCAATTTGTTTGGACCCAATTCGTTAGTGCAAGGCGCGACAAGAAGCGGAGATACGTGCACCGTGTGTCAATCGAGTTATGAACGGTGTATGGGACATCACCAATTTCGCAACTTGGGCATGTACACACCGTCTCCCGATACCGTGCACGACTTGAACAAACTGTTGGCGTGTTTGTGTCTACAATGTGGCAATTTGCGATTTGTTCTCACGCCTCAATTGACCGCGACATTGCTCGCATTAAAGCCAAAAGACCGCTTGTCTCGCGCTGCCAAGGAAGCCCGATCCTGCACGTTTTGTGGACAACCCCATCGCATTCTCGCTCGAACAGCTGCGGCAGCAGCCGCCGCAGTTGCCAAGGCCGAAGCTGCTGCAACCGAAGAACGACGTGTCGCGGCTGCTGCTGCTTCTGCGGCCGCGGCGGCGGCTCTCGCAAACGAAGACGATCAAGACGAAGAAAAAGAAGACGATGAAGCGGCCGAGGAGGAGGAGGGGGAGGAAGAAGAAGAAGTGGATGTCGAAGTCATTGAAGATGTCAAGAAAAACAAGAAACCGGACAATGATGACGATGACGACGATGATGATGACGAAGATGCGAGAACTCGTGCACGCAACGATAATAGCGACGAAGACGACCAAGAGCAGGAGGAAGAAGAGGAAGAAGAAGAGGAAGAAGAAGAGGAAGAGGAAGAAGAAGAAGACAATGGAGATGAGGATGAAGAGGGAAAAGCTCGACCACGACCGGCCAAACGACGGTCAACATCTTCAGCTGGCGGCGGAGGCGGCGGGGGCGAAAGCGCGTCCAAAACACGGAGCAAAAGTGTGGCGGCGAATCTCGCGAATCGTGCATGGGATGCACCTCTGTCGTCCGAATGGAAAACACTGGGATGTGGACACGCGTTGCCGCGATTGGACTTGGTGGGATTGGCGATTCAAGCGACATACACGTTACCGTTCCGAGGTGATGCTCGTAAAGCGCATATCTATCCCGTACACAATCACTGGCGCATTTATAACATTTTACGGACATTGGATGCACGTAGTGTTATGGCGGTCGTGTTCAAAGGCGCGCCGGTATCTTCAACCGTCCATGCGTTGCTGGGCATGCATCCCATTTACAGTCCCTTTCGCGCAATGTTGGGACGCCTGTTGATGGTCACCACCATTGGAAATCGGGAAGACAATCGCAAAGCCGGTGGACAAGACGATGTGACGCAAAAGCTGCGCGAACTCACCAATCGTGCGCGGCAACTTCAAAGCGCATTCAAATCCGAAGGGTTCGCCACGTTTTGGGACATACCGTCTCGCCATTTGAAAATTGAATGGGCGGTTTCCGCGTCAGTCTCCAAAACGGGCGAAGCGCGTAAAATCAATTGCGAGTGTCCGACCCACGAACCCCTCTGTGAATGCGTGCTCGAGGCGATTCATGACGATGCCGCTCAAGCGTCTCGCACCCAATTTCCTCCCCCACAGCCGACCGACATCATTGCCGGTACTGTTGCGGGCATGGTGGGAAGTGGAAACACAGGAGCGGCGGCGCCCCGGCGCACACGCAGTCGCATGCCGGGTGGAACGACAAAAGATTGGACGGCAATCAATGCGGATTTGGAGCGAGTGTTTGTCGAAATGACGGTTGGCGAATTGAACAAAAAAGGAGCGAGTCGACGCGATGCCAAGCAAACCTTGTCGACGTGGCAACAAACCACGTATTCATCCAACAGTTCTGCGAAACGAGAGAGTTCGCTTGAAAAGCGCTTGACAGGCAAAGCCGGACTGTGGCGAGGCGCGATTTACGGGAAACGTGGCAATCTCAATGCACGGTCCGTTGCACAAGGCGACATTTGGCTCGATGTGGAGGAAATCGGCGTGCCCGAATCCGTGGCCACCACTTTGCTTGAACGCGAAACCATGCGAGGGTACAACCGTGCCGAGCTGACGGATCGGTTACGATCGGGCGAGATTCCGCATGTGACAAACGCGTCGGGTGAAACGTTCCATACGGGATTTCTTGACACGGACAGTCTCACGCCCGAAGACGGTATGGTGATGGAATGTCACACGCGGACAGGTACATCGGCGTTGATCAATCGACAACCAACGCTGCACAAACCGTCCATGCCGTCGGGAAGATCGAAAGTGGATTATATACGGCGCACGATTACCAACAACCCGATCCTCGGTCCGGCGTTGAATCAAGATTATGATGGTGATGAAACCAACTACCATCTGGCCATGTCCGTAGCCGCCCGCGCCGAAAGCTCGATCCTTGCGTCTGCGCCCTATCAAATGCGCTCACAACAAGGCGGATGCACAACCATGGGCCTCGTCCAAAACTCTCGTCTCGGTCTACGACAAATGACCATGCCCTCTCGCTTTTTCACCGTCGCAGCGTTTTTCCGCCTCGCGGCCCATTTCGGCCGCCTTGTCCAACCTGAAATGGTCGCTCATTTCGGGCGGGCCATGAAAGCCCCGCCTCTGCCTGCCATTACACATCCACACGTGTTGTTCACAGGCACACAACTTGTCTCGGCATTGCTCCCTCTTGGCATGGTCTATGGAGCGGCACCTGCAACTCCTGCTCTTTTATTGAAACCCGCTGCACATCTCACGTGTGCCGACACGATATGCGCCTACATGTTTGCGCCAACCACGCCGAGCGTGCATGGTGTACGAACCGCCGTGTGTCAGGCCTTGAAAAGCAGCGTGACCAATGTACGATTGGCCATGACCTTTACAGCGTCACGCGAAGTGGAACGCAAGCCGTGGATTACCGTACGCGATCGAGTGCCGATCTTGATGATGGGACAACTTGTCGGATCGGATGTCAAACCCAGTGAGTCGCGCAACCTGGTGCATTGCATGACACAAGACATGGGTGCCAAAACCGCCATTCGATGGTTGAATGGGATGCAGCGTGTGCTCAACGTGTTTGTCATGGATCGAGTGTGTTCCTTGGGCCCCGAGGATTATTTACCACGGCCAAACGATTGGGCATGGGCTCAAGACCGGTTGCAGCGTGCCAACACGTGGTGTGTCACCCGTGCAGGACAACAAGCCGGTGGATACGATGTCCGACGGTTTGATGGAGGCGAAGATCGCGTGCTCGACATTCTGGAACGCGCTCGAGAAGAAGGTACGACGGCAATCTTGACGGGCATTGGTGCGCGATGTGAAGAAGGCGATTGGATTCAAAACAATGAAAGTGGAAGTGCTGGATTTTGTCGCACATCGCGTGTCAACAATGCACTCGATTTGATCTTGGCGGGTGCAAAAGGCACGATCTTGCAATTTGGACAGCTTGCAGGCATAGTGGGCCAGCAAATGCCTCGATGTGGACGCATCGTGGCTCACGTACCGCACTATTCACAAGCCACCATGCATTTGCCGGTCGCACATGGATTCATTGAACAAGGGTATTGGCGTGGCACGGCGCCCTGGGCCTTTTACTGTGCCAGCATTGGTGCCCGCAACAGTTTGACGCACATGAGTACATCGGTTCCGAAAGTCGGATACTTCCAACGCGAACTCGGCATTTACATGGCCGATTTGACTGCACGATTTGATGGCACCGTGCGCAACTCTCGTGACGATGTCGTGTGTTTTGCGTACGGTGACGATGCACGAGAACCGTCGTTTTTGGAAACGTGTCCCGCCACCTTTCTCACCCCTCGTGCTCACTGTTCACCCGCTCTGTTGAAACTGCAGGAGGCAGTCTTGGCGGCACGAACGCATTTGTATGGCGCCTCACGACACCCATGCAAGGACTTTTATTTGCCGTTTTCTCCACAACGCTTGATCGCTCGCGCGCGTGTCGTTCAACACCAACACATTCTTGGCGACAATGCATTACCAGACACCATTCAACGGACCGAGCGGCGTCTACTTTGCGAATGGGTGGGACGGTTTCAAGCGTCCAATATGACACCATGGCAAACGGCTGTGAAGGATGTATTGATGCACAACGCAGACGTGTGTCTTCCCGCTGCACAATGCACCTTGATGCGAGACATGTTCATTCGTCATTTGGAATTCGAACGCGTGTTGCGTGTGAAAGCGGATCCACGATACAATTTGATTCTCGATGCGGTCATTCGTGACGTGTTGAGTGAATTTGTGTTGCACGACCTGACGGGATACCAAATCGTGTGGATGATGGCGGAAATGGAGAGCATGCTTGCTCGATCGGCTGTATGTCCGGGCGATGCGGTGGGTGTCGTGGCTGCCCAGTCCATGGGTGAACCGGCAACTCAAGTCACGCTCAACACCAAGCACCGTGCTGGACAGCGCGACTTGTTGCAATCCATCATTGAAAAGTTGAAGGATGTGGTCAACACCTGTCACAAGCCCGCCACGGCACAAATGACGCTGTGTTTGCGCGAACCGTGGAAACACAATCGTGCCGCTGCGGAAATTTTAGCGTTGCAAATTCCCGAGCGACGTCTTTTGGCGTTTGTTCAAAGCATGCGTGCCTATTCAGCTTCGAGTGCGTGGCCCGCAGAAGATGCCACATGGACAAAACGATCGCTCGGGTTACACACGCCGGGCGTACAAGCGCTGTTCAAAACCCAGCCACGCATTCGAGTCGAGTTTGATTCTCAATTGTGTTTGGCGGCCGATTTGTGTTTGTTGGACATTGCCACGCTTCTCTTGACATTTGGCAGCTTTCGGCGAGACCCGATTGCCATTTTGTCGTCTGGAATGCATGCGCCGTCATGGGTCATTTACATTTCTCGGAATGTGGTCCCGCCCGTCGCGAGCCGTGCAAAAGCCGCCGCGGCATTGGCTGTGGCAAACGCCACACGAGCCACGTCGGTTGCCAGGGCTGCGGAATCGACCTTGGCCGCCAAATCTTCGCGTCCGGGATGGCAACGAGCCGTCACGGCGGCCATGAACCGTGCCCATTTACTCGCGTTGCAAGAAACTCAAAACGAAGATGGCACGTTTGATCCGCTGACGTCTTTAGAAAGTGCCGTGGGAAGTGCACTCCAAGAAACCGTGGCCCGTGGCATTCCGAAAGTCAGTTCTGCACGCGTGGCCGAACAAACTGTCCAAGAATGGAATGCAGCTGCCGGACGCGTCCTTGACGTGCGCGAGTTTATCATTGAAACACAGGGTTCAAACTTTGCGGCGTTGCCGGTCATTCCCGGCATTCACTTTGAACGCAGCAAAACCGATTATGGTCACGATGTCATGGACACGCTTGGTGTTGAAGCCGCTCGCAAATGCGTGGCCATGCGACAAGAAGAGCTGGTGCGCAGCAGCGGCTCGAAAGTTGCCATTCACTACCCTCTCTTGATTGCTGAAGTCATGACCCAACGTGGTGAACTGACGGCCATGACACACAATGGGTTGCAAAACTCGGCCGAGTCCGTGTGTCGACAACTCTTTGAAGTCGTGTCGGAAGTGTTGCGCAAAGCATCGACCAATTCGACCGCCGACTTGTTGTCGGGATCGATTGAGAACGTTTTGATGGGCAACAAGGCCCCAGTCGGAACAGCCACTGTGTGTCCCCAGCCGCTGCCGCCGTCCGAAGTCAAGACGATTGCTTTCAAACCCCAACCGCGTCACATTCCCTGTCGTCCCCGCTCGCTGTTTTTCTATCAACAAATCGTGCCCGTGGACCGCAACGGCCAGTTTTCTTCACAAGAACAACAGGGCGACGAGGAATCGGCATGTTGGAGCACACATGTAGACAATCATTTGCATCATCATTTGCAAGAATCGTCCACGTCCATTCAATTGCCGCCGTCGACGCCTTTGCACATGCACCCGTTGATTGCCACGGACGATCGTGCACCCATGTGGTCGGCCGATGCACCGCCATTGACTTTGCCCCAAGCTCGTGAAAAACTGGTCATTGCGCGTGCACAATGCATGGAAGAACGACTTGCCCATCAAACGCGAGAAGCGCAGCGATTGTATCGCGGAGGCGAAATGTGGGCATGGGTCGCCATGGGTGCCCGTTCTTGTCGCTTTTCGTCATCTTCTTCTTGATTGATTTTTTTCTCCACAATAATACATTCATCATCTGTCTTGTAAGCAATCATGTCGACGACGACAAAGGTGTGTGTAGATGATTCAACCATCAGTCCTCAATCTGCAGAATCAGCATCAGAGGCAGCAGCAACAGAAGTAGTCAAGTGGCATGTGACGTGCGAGAATCCAGAGGCGATCAAGCTTTCGGCTGAAATTGAGCGGTTCATTGCATACTATGAAGACAAGTACAGTCCGGCGACCGGGATGAAATGTGTGGGTACGCATTTAGCAAGTGACGCGTATTTCATGTTCCGTTCATTGGTCGAGCGTATCGTTGGCGGTGTGTATCGTCTGACGATTGACTCGCCGGGTCTTGGCTCTTGTGAACGCCAATACGCATGTTTAGCAGCGCTATTTCTCACGTATATAGCAGTCAAGAACAATCGAATTACTGCCGCTGGAAACATTAGCATCAGTAGTTTCTAAGAAACACTAGGGTGATTCCATGAATAATAAATCATCAATTGACATGGTTGCAGATGCAGCTGCCGTTGTAGATGCTGATGATGCTGTTGATGCTGATTTAGATTTAGAAGAAGAGCCAGTTCGACGGGTGTCCACGCAAAAGGATTTTCGATATCCAGACGCCTCGTCTTTCTCATCATCATCGTCATCATCTGCGTCCTCGTCATTCGATCGTGGAGGAGGTGGAGGAGGGTCAGTGGTTTTCAACATGTCGGCAAACTCGCTTCCGTCCTGTTCGCGTTCGCGTTGTCGTATACGATCGATATTGGTCATGCGTTTTCCTGTCCGCTTTTTTGCGTGTCGCTTCTTGACAGGTGCAGATGCTTTCACTGGAGCATCGACCACTGGATCATCGTCATCAACAACGGTCTGGGCGACGGTAGTCTTGACATGTTTCGTGTCTCGGCTTGATTGTGTTTTCATTGGCTCATCGTCCTCAATGTCGCTCATAAGAGGAATAGAGTCCTTGTCATCTTCGTCGTCATCGTCCTCGTCATCAACGACAAACGCTCGATCCTCGGCCGTTTCTGGATCCACTTGTGCATTCTCGTCTTCTTCTCGATCATGATCATCAGTCTTGTCGTCGAGTGATTCCGAATTGACGGCATAACCATCAGCATTGACCGCCACACCATCAATGTTGCTTTCATCATGGATAGGTGCGTCCACAATCGGTTTTCTTGGCCTACGACGGCCTTTTGGATGGAGAATGGATTGCAACATGGCTTTTGCATCGCCGTCGTCATCATCATGATCGTCATCGCCCTTGGCACGATGAGATTTGACACTGCGTTTGCGCTCGCGTTGTGCGTGTTGTAACTTTTCGACAAGGGGATCTTTTTCCACGGATTTCTTCTTTTTCGACGAGGACGACGATGACCGTTTTGACGACCGATGACGGGTTTGATCTCGACATTTCATGAGCTGCTTGATGAGCTCAGTGCGGCGATCTTCCGCAGCAGCAAGGGCTTCTCCCCACATGGTCTGCCAAAAGCCCACGAGAATGCGATCGGTCTGGCCTGGGTCGACCTTGCCCGCTTTTTCCAATGCCTTTTGGCGGACGAGTGTATGGATCAAGGTCGATTCTTGCACCTTGGATGCATCTAGCATCAATTGCATGACATGTCGAGCAAAAGACGCGCAATAGTCACTTGCATCCTTTTTTCCATTCATTTTCTCCACACTCGTCTTATCGAATTTTAAATAAAAAAACGATAATAATGTGTATTTACATGTACAAACGCATAAAAGACGAGGCAGATGCACGACACATTGGACATTGCATCGGGGTTGACAAAAGTGATGCACACACGAGACAACAACAAACGTGGCCACACGGGACAAACACTCCACTAGATTGCTTGTCGTGACAAATCGAACACGTGCTTGGGGCGGGTATGGGTGAAGCCATTGACGATGATGATGATGATGATGACGATCCAGTGCATAACAAGTCATCGATACAGGCGAGTGTTTCGACCGCATCGGCACGGATACGCGCATTTGCATCGGAGGTGGCAACGTCGTGTACAATCCGTCGAAGCTCACACTCGGATTTCATGGGCATGCTTCCAGACTCGGTTACGCAATTGTGGATGATGGATAGCATCGTACTTCGCAGTTCCGATGATGACTTGGGAGAGCAAAGATACAAGCGGGCGAATGTATCGACAAAGCCAGATTGAGCCACCGTACGACAGGGTGTGATGTGATCGTATGCAGTGTATGCACACAACACTTTTAGCATTAGAATACGCAATTTGCGCCCAAGTTCGTCATTCTTTGGCATTGTTTTTAGAATTGATACGATGTACGCCGGGAGTGTCGGTACAACGTTGTATAACACATTGTCTGGTTCTTCCAACAAGCGCCGGATCAGGCTCCACTCGTTGCACCCAAGCCCCATGCAGGACTTCTGAATGTTGTATGCACTTTCGATCAAAGCGTGCGTTAGTTTCTCCGACGAGTACTTCATGGAAGGTGGAAGTTCGCATGCTTGAATCAGCCATGGATATTCAAATGCTTGACACACCGTCAACCGCCACACGATTGATTCAAGCACTTGTGCCTTGTACACCATCGTGATGGCTTCTGGTTCGCTACGGATCAAGTTGTAGACCATGTGCGCAGCCCGAACTGAGAGAAAGGCATATTTGTCCGGACCATACGACTCCATCTTCATGAGTGCTGCAGTTGTTGACATCACGGACGGAATTGCAATAGCAGCATGATGTTCTTTGCCATGTGATCGAGACAGAGAGTGAAGAACTTCCAAACTCAAAAATATCGTGTCCATGTTGCTTGTTGGGGAGGTGTACATGTGAACCAATCGTTGGACTGTCAATGCTGATAGTTTCGGATCCATGATCGATTCTCTCATGGATTTGGTCACCTTTTGCAGATATTCCATGAACCGCTCGTTTCCGTCTTGATCGCCATTCTTTTCATTGGTGACAACACCCACGACATCTTCCATTGCTTGTCTTTTTTGATTTTGTCAACAAGAAGAATCCAAAAAAAATATTGTACTGGCCTCAAAATGAAAAACTAGTCGTCAAGTGACTTCTTTCCGATCAACCCATCCCCGTCATCATCGACTTGGTCTAGTTCTGTTTTAATGGCAAGAGGATCGGTCTTGATGCGCTTGGTGCTTGGCGCACTGACGACTGCATCAGGAGCTTTGCGCTTTTTCGGCGTGTCATTTGATTTCGCGATGGTTGATGTTTTGCTGCTTCCTCCTCCACCACCGCCGCCGCCGCCAACGATGCGATTGGTAGTCGCAACGCCGACAATCGGTTTAGTGTCCTTGGTCACTGACATTGGTATCTTTTGATTTGCAGTGGTCGTCTTTGTTGTCGCCTTGGTGTTGGTGGTGGTCTTGTTGGATATTTTTGAATCGGTCTTGCGTGGAGCGGCGCGTTTTGCTGGAGCGCGTGAAGGCGGTTTGGTTTTGGTTTTGCTTGCCAACTTGCGTTGTTCTTCAGCATCCACACGAGCCTCTTCTTCATATTGAGTCAAGGCGAGGAGGAACGCATCAAGATCCGTCGTCCACATGTCTCTTGGCTGGGTGCCTTCGAGTGCGGCAATCTTTTCACGTTTCTCTTCGAGTTGCTTCTTGAGTGCATTGACCTTTTCAAGCGTCAAGTTCAACACAGCCATGGACAAGAGATAGTCATATCCCGCTGCCAGAGTCGTGTCATCCGCATGCTTGGCGGCACTCGCGCTCTGCGCCATCACCACCATGTTCACGTCCACTCCATCTTCTCCAGCGTCATCGCCGCCGCCTTCTTCGGATTCTGTCGATTTTGATGTCGACAGGATTCGGGGCAAGAGGTCGTATCCGGCATCACGCAAGAGATGGAGGACCGTGCGCTTGGCAACATTGCTGATGTGCAACTCACCTTCGACAATGGCCAAAACAAAGCGCGCCTTGTTGGACAAGCGACACTCTTCGCGTTTCAAAACGACAAGCATGGCGTCTTTGCGTTTCATATAGTGCTCCAACCGGACATCAAAAAACTCTTGCAACACCTCGCCAACATGGTCATACTTGTGCAAGGTGCCGTGTTTGTTGAACAGCACCATGTTCGTGGTGCCCAACAATGTCGTGAGTTTAAAGACTTTCTCCAATGTCTTGTCCTCGAGTTCCTTCATCTTCTCGGGCGTCTCAAGCGTAATGGTGAAGGAAATGGCATCATCTGTATGATGTTGTGCCAAGTCCTTGATGATGTTTTCAGCGAGCAATTCCTTTTCAAGAAACTCCTTGTACGCCTGTGTCCACTTGCTTAGCGGCAACTCGGTAATGCTCAGAGTCGTGTCATTGATTTTAGCAATTTTTCCCGTCACGACATATTGCCCCTTTTTCTTTTCATTTTCGGTCATGCCGCCTTTGAAGCCGCGATACCATGGTGACATGTCGATTGCTTTTTCGCCATTCAGCAGTCGTTTGAGATTCTCAACAATGTCGCGTGGGTTGTAATTGGGAATGTCGGTGGACCATCCCATGCCAATTCCACTGCACCCGTTCACCAGCACCATCGGCAACACGGGCACGTACCAGGCCGGTTCAATGGATTGCCCATCGTCATCGAGGTACTTGAGCACAAGTTCATCATCGGCGTGGAAGATGGCTCGCGTGATTGCACAGAGACGTGTATGAATGTATCGTGCAGAAGCGGCATCATTGCCACCGGCTGCGCGTGTGCCAAATTGACCTGCAGGAAACAACAAATTGATGTTGTTGCTGCCTACAAAGTTTTGTGCCATGTTGATGATGGTATCGTGCAGGGACGCTTCCCCGTGATGATACGCCGCCTGTTCAATCACGTAGCCGGCGAGAGAGCCCACTTTGATTTCGCGGACCAGATTGCGTTTGAAGCATGCATACAGAATTTTCCGCTGCGCCGGTTTTAAACCGTCAACAAGACTCGGAATGGCACGTGCGTTGCAGGCAATGCAAAACAAAATGAGTTCCTTGTCCACGAAATCCGAATACGACAAGGTGCGCACGTCGCGCTGCTCCAAATAGTCGCCCGCCTTGTACGACTCGAGCCACTTTTTGCGCGCATCGGCTTGTTTCTTGCCAAACGCCATTTCGAGCCGCTCATCTGACGCTTTGCCCGTATACACAAAATCGATCTGGTGCTTTTCCAAGGCACTGAAATACTCCTTGGCCTCTTTTGCATCGCTCGTGCCCAACCCCTTGTAGTACTTGATGACCCATCCTCGGCCATTGCCATTCGCCGCTTTCCATCGCACATACTCGGGAATGCTGTAAAAGCTGATGGATCGCTTGCCTTTGCTGACCTTGACAATGGGCGTGATGAATTCCGTCAAGAACCCATCGCGTCGCAACAGAGACGGCCAGAATGTCGCAAACAAATTGATGAGCAAGCCTTTGATGTGTGACCCGTCGTGATCCTGATCGGCCATAATCATCACGTGACCGTACCGCAACGATTTGATGTCATCGTCATACGTCTTGTTGTGATGCAGGCCGAGGATTTGCTTGAGAAAGCTAAATTCGACGTTTTTCATCACCTGGGACGCCGGAGCATCACGCACATTCAACAATTTTCCTTTCAAAGGAAACACGCCATACCGATCACGCCCAACCACGCTAAGCCCCGCAACGGCAAGCGCTTTTGCGCTGTCACCTTCAGTCAAAATCAGCGTGCACTCGGACGACTGCCGCGTCCCCGCTAAATTCGCATCGTCGAGTTTTGGAATGCCGGCAAGGCGTGCCACTTTTTTGCCACCTTGTTTCGACAAGGCCTGCTCGGCTTTGATGAATCCTGTCTCGAGTGTCTTTTCCAAGATGCCTGTCTTTTTCTCCACTTTCTTGAGAAACGCCTCGGACAATTTGCATTCAGAACCAAAGTTGGCGCGTTTCAGAGTCAACATGTGTTTGGATTGAGAATTGAATGACGGGTTCACGATAATGGCATTGATGAAGAGCCACAGGTTGTTTTTCACATGTGCTTTGGTAATGTTGACACCTTTGGCTTTGCGTTTGCAGAGCGCAAGCATGTGATTGACGATTTGATCGAGAATGTACTCGACATGTGTGCCGCCTTGTGTCGTGCAAATTCCATTGACAAAACTCACTTGTTGAAACCCGTCTTTCGACATGCCCACGCCCACTTGCCATCGCTCATTGACACTCTCGCATACAAACGCTCCTGCACCACCTATCATTGTTGGAGTGACCCCTTCTTTTTCTACGACATCATCGGTGGCGGCAGCAGCAGATGCGGTATCCACAACAGGTGGTGGTGGTGGTGAAGGTTGATAGTACAACTTCATGTAGCGATCAAACGTCGAGACGGGAACGCGCTTGCCATTCAACTTGACGATAAATTTCTTGTCGCAAGACGTGCCTGCAATGTCATAGACGCGACGAGCAAACAGCCCGACAATGTCATCGTCGAGCGACTGCATGCCAAATCGGGCCAAGTCGGGACGAAACATCACCTTGGTGCTGTCTCCAGCAGTCGTCTTTTTGAGATCGGTAATTTCGGGTACACTCTTTTTCGACATGTTGTCGGTCCAATGCTGCACGTATCGCCGCCCTTTGCAAATCACTTCAATGCCGAAAAACAGAGAAAAGAGGTTCGTCAGCTTGGCGCCGTACCCGTTGCGGCCGCCCGTCGTGCGCTCTTGCGTATCGTCAAACGACAAGCCCGACAAGAGGTGACCGAAAATGAGTTCAGGAACGTAGACGCGTTCGGTCTTGTGCATTTCAATTGGAATGCCCGACCCGTTGTTCCAGACACTGATTTCTCCAGCTTTGCGATCGATGCGGACGCGCAACTCCTTCATGGACGGATCGCGTTGTCGATGATCAGCTGCATTGACAAGAATCTCATCAAAGATTTTGAACAATCCTGGCACGTAATGCACTTGCTTCCATACCATGAGATTGCTCGTTTCGTCGAGGATCCACTCGTACACATCGTCATCGCATGGCACCACCGATCCAATGTATGTATCGGGACGCAACAAGATTTGCTCGGAATGTGACAATTTCTTGTAATCATCCGCCGTCATTTGTCGTCGCCCCACTCCTCCTGATCCTGCTGTTTTGGCCACTGACGCCGTCTTGGTTTTCGTTTCAACTGTCTTGCCTACCGACGCCATTGATCTTGGTGGCGGCAGAGGTTGTGCGCGTGGAGTCGCCACTTTGGTCTGTACGACAGCTGCGACTGCAGCAGTCGCCGCTGGTTTCAATGTCATTATACTACCCTGACTCGCTGAATAAAAAAATGACCGAGAGGAACTGAGACTAAAAACTGGTGTTTTATTACAAAAATTTACCAATGAAACGTGAACCGAGCCGACTGATCTGACGATGATGACGGTACGTGGCGAATGTAATTTTCCCGCATAAGATGGACAAAGGAGATCCAAAATTGAGCACGTAAAATGTCTTCGTGGAGACGATCAAGGCGATACCCGGTTCTTTGCATATAGTACGCACACACTTCATCAGCGGTGAACGGTTCCTTGGCGTGCAAACGGCCATAAGAGAAAATGCCTTCAACGAAATGGGTATGTGCATAATCCCAACTTGCATTATTGCCGTAGACAATCGGACCCACACGGTCGAGGTCATACTTTTGCTGCAAAACATCATACTCGGCTTGTCGTGTAAACCGCTGCTTCGCGACCGACTGCAACATTGTGATGAATTCAATGGCCTTGACGGCTTGTTGGTTGGCATACGACGTGTCAATTGCAGATTTGTGTGCGGCTTTTTGTTGTTCAATATCCTTGGCTTGATTGTACACGGTCACATCCGCGGAAAAGAGACGTTTGCCATCAATCACAGCACCACTAAACGGAATCGGAGTGCCAAGACCAAACGCCGATGATGCCGTGTCATCGTGATGGCTCAGACGGAGCACGTCTTGCGACGTGAGAGACACATTGAACAAGACCTGCACCAATTTCTCCAGATTGGCGTAGCTCAAGACAAGTCCTTCTCCATTGAGTCGCCACACGCGTCCATCGTGCCACCATAACTCCATGTTGAATACACCACTCATCTCTTGAGTTGGTCACCAACGACTGAAACACCAAGAATGACTGTGAAGGAACGAGTGTCTAGGAAAATAAAATTTCAGGCATTTGGATGTTGGATCATCTTAATGTACATGTATTACAATGGGACCGAGTCATGGCCTTTCTCGTAAAGAACTAGGCATCCGCCGGTTGGATGAGCTGTTCGGGTTTGGTAAAGATTTGCGAGTGCGGATTGCGCAGCAAGACAGCGTCTCGCACGTCTGCGGCCAACACAGTGGATCGGCCGTTGCGTTTTGCACGACGTGTCGATTCGTGACTGATGCTGCGGGCCCAGACAACCATCGTGTCTTGCAATGCATCCGTTGCTTGACGTGACAAGCGCATGGTCACTTTCTTGTCACCGTTACGAGTGGTCGGTCGATCAATCTTGGCAAACAAGCGTTTGGCGGCCGGGCGTGAAATGGCTTTCTTGGCCAGTTCCATGGTGAGCTTGCGCTTGCGTGCCGTTTTGCCCTTGGCTCCTTTGCCACGGCCGATCACTGCACCGCCACCTTCGGTGGGGGCTTCTGATGAAGACGAGGATGATGCGGCGGCGTCAGCTCCATTTGCAGCTTGAGATGCAGTCGAAAGTTCAGCGTCAGTTGACATGGTGGGTTGGTTGTGTTGTTGACCGAAAAGAGTGTGTCGAGTCGTACGGTTGACTAGTAGTTTGGGTTGACACTCGAATGCAAAACGCATCTAGAAAACTCATTCTAGTGACTGTACGCACTTTTACGACCAAAACGACAACATCATGTACATTTATGAATTCTAGAATTCTAGTGGGCGCTCTTGCTCTTGAGCCATCCAACAATGCCCACTGTTGCGAAAAATCCAACCAATACTCCACTCCAAAAACGTTCGTTCTTGTAAACGGGAAGAGGAGGATTCGACATTGTGGTACTGACGGGTGCGGTATCTGCAACTGGAGGACTCGCACGTTCATGAGACACTCGGCGTTCTGGCATGTCGCGGTAGGGTCCATATGGATGACGTTCACAATGGACCCATTCGCAGACGCCGGACTTGCCTTCGGATTTCATGGCCGCCTTCATTCGTTCCAGAGGCGTATCGTCTTGGTCGAAATTCACGAATCTACGCCCTCCTTCTTCAAGCATGTACCGGACCCCCAGAGGCGCCTTTTGATTGCATACGGCACATCCAGTAACCATGTCATGGAGCCGATCCTTGCACGTACATACCCATGCCCGTCGACTCACTCCACACGTCCAACATTGTTTCCCGTGATAGCCACCGCCGCTGCGATCGAACGCTCGAAACAATGCTTTAGCCGCATCGTTTTGTGGTGACGGTTGAACAGATGCAGAATCTGAATTCGAATTCGAATTCGATGCCGGGTTAGAAGACGCAGCCGTCATGGTTTCTGGTTCTTTCACGCTCGTTTGCGGCACTGGACACACATTCGGTGAGACATTGCCACCATACTTTGAAGGAGTCGAAGAATCTCCAAGCTTGCAACTGTCGCTGGTCACATCAGCTACTACCGCCACAGGATTCAATTGCGCCATGGTTCAAAGAAAAACAAATCAACACCTCGTGGGAAATGAATTAGTGGTAACACTGAACAAGAAAAAAATGACAAACCGGCCATCTAAAAAACGTCGCATTCTACCCAAATCAGATGAAAGTGAATCGCAGACGACGACTACATCATTGTATGTCGAGGTCGACAATGTGTCGGCATCCACAACGAGCAAGCAAGTGGAGAGTGATCATTTGGTGGACGAAGCCAAGCGACGACGCAAAATCGTGAGTCGCAAGGCCAAAATTGCGAGTCGCGATGAACGTCAAACTGCTCTCATACAAGACGCGCATAATGCCAAGATTGTCGTTGGCATTGATTCGTCCTACACCTCACCGGCCGCGTGTGTTGTTGATCGGCGTAAAAGCCGCGAAAAGGTCCATTATACGATCATTTGTTTTGCACAAACCAAGACTCAGTTGAGGGCAGCGACATTGGATCGACACACCATTTCCACGGATAGCGGATCGACAGTCGACGTGCGTGTCTTGCGCTATCCAGCGTTTACAACGTCCACCGAACGCTATTCGCGTGTGGTGGGGGCATTGCTTGAAACGCTGGCGAAATGTGCACCCTCGGGCAAAGACACGTTTGTCGCCATTGAAGATTATGCGTACAGCAAGATGCGTGACGATCAGGCCTCTCATTTCATTCAACTTGCCGAAATTGGTGGCGTGTTGCGACACGAGCTCAGTCGCGCTGGATACAAGCATGCCAATTTGTCCATCAGCGCCTGGCGCTCCCATTTCTCACCTGGACGTTCTGACCATCCCAAACGATTAGCGTGGCAAGCGTTTGAGCGGGCAACACCTGGAATTGACTGGAGATCCTTGATCCCGACACCAACTAAATGGGCGAATCATGATGCTGAAGGCTCAACTGAAGATCCTCCCAAACCTGCCGACGATGTTTGTGAAGCCTGGGGCATTGCTGATTATTTACACGCGTGTTAGATTATATTTAGCTACGGAAAATAAGGTACACTAAACAGTACTTCGTATGCGGCTTGAAGGTGGTGTAAACCCTCTCTTGCATTCAAACTGTCAAAGTCGGGATCCTCATTGTCAAGTTGAGCTGCCTTGGTCGTCGTTTCAATCCCCTTGCGGAAAGCATCGCGAATAAATGTGGCAACCGAGCAATGCTTGTCAAGGTCCTCTTTCAAGCAACTTGGACCCGTTCCGTGCTTAAAGACATTGGACACTTTTTTCTTGTCGCTTTCGGTGAGATCATGGGTCTTGAGATGCTGATCGAGAGCGAGAGAAAGACTCGACCCGGAACTCAAATCGCCCCAAGTATGCGTCTTTTTACACGGACTCGACATCTTACATGAAATAGATCGAGAAATCAAAATTAATCGTGCAAGGGAGACAAGCATGTCATCTGCAGCAGGGACAGCATCAAACAGCAGTATGAGTTTGCGATTTTGGACATACTCAGCCAAAGGACGGCGGCGTGACATGCAGGATGAGCATGTTGTCGCCCAGTGTACGAAATCCGATTGGTGTTTGTTTGCCGTGTGCGATGGACATGGTGGACACGGTGCTGTGGAGACATTGAAACCATGGATTGCTCCCACGATCTTGGCTGCCTTGCTCGAGGCCAAACGCGTACCATCCTCAAGTGGTGGTCGATACGATGAAGCCGACGTAGCGGAACGGCTACAAATTGCCATTGCAGATTTAGACACACGCCTGTTTGTGGAATTGCGCGGCGCGACGCGCAATTCAGGAACGACACTCGTCCTCGCCGCCTACAATACACAAACACGACAATTGTTTGTCGCCAATGTCGGTGATTCTCGAGCGGTCGTTGCCGACATTCGCGACAATGGCCGTGTCCTTTTAGCCACAACGGATCATTCTGCCAAGCAAACGGATGAAGTGTCGCGCATTCGCAGCGCTGGTGGACATGTGACTGACAATCGTGTCGCCGGTGTCTTGTCCCCTTCTCGTGCCCTTGGCGACTTTGGCGTCGGACTCAAACGTTTGTCTACTACATCCTAGTCGAATCATGTGTACAAAAGAAGTATTTGTTATGAGAATACAATACGACTAGCTCATGGCAGGAGACGAGTTGATCTGTGCGCGTAAATGTCTTTGGCGAGCTTGCCATGAGGCCGACATGCGAGTGACGTATTCGCGAACAAACATGGCCGACAATGGCCGATCAACAAGCGGCTGGTCGGTTGCGGCAGGAAAGTCGACCGTGTCAGCGAGAGTGTGGATGTCATTCAATGGAAAAATCACAATCGGCGCATACAATGCAGATTTCGTCTTGACGTCGTCGTCATCATCGTCGGTATCGTCGTCGTCGTTGTTGTAGCCGTCGTCAAGAGCAAACACCGACCGATCGCGACCGAATTCAATAGGAGAAAGCACGCCGGCGGCTTTACGCAACGATGGAACGAAAACGGTGAGCGAATACGGATAGTCTTTAGCCTCTGCAACGACAAAGACATCACCATCACACGTTGAGTGTGAATCCGACAACGACGACGACGACTTGAAAACTCCGACTTGTCCACACACGGGAATATAATCGACACCCGTTGGTTGGCGAAGAAACGGAACATGTGATAGCGCAATGGCGTCGCGGGGAATTAACGCTTCAGTCCATGGAATGAACATGGAATCGGCGAGACGCAACATGTATCCAATGACGATTTGAACCGGATCGAAAGTCAATGGAGTGGCAGTGTTGAGTATGCTCGCATACGGAGTGACATATTGTGCAGTATACAAGTCCCTGGACATGTTGACCATATCACGATCTTCTTTCGTCATACATGGCCGCTCCTTGGTGCGAGAGGGGAGAAGGATCCGTGCACCAAGCCACATCAACGGTTGCTCGACGCCTTTTGTCTTGGCTTCACACATAACCGTGTAATGGTGATTCCATGGAATGGGACGCGTGAATCGACACAAAGTGGACCCCAAGTCAGATGACCACGCGCGTTCTGTCGGGTCGTGGAAAGCCGAGAGGAATTCGTGCTGTTGTTTGTAGCTGATCCACGCGTGACTATCCGTGAGTGGAATGAAATTGAGTGTATCGACTAGAATTTGCACGTGTTGATCACTCCGGCGATAGTAGTTCGAATACTTTTTGACAAGGTGGTACAGAAAGTCCCAGATGAAATATGAGCACGAATGATGATTGGGAATCAGGCGCATGAGCCACGGCATGCCAGCCATCAATCGGTGGTTGTAGATGCATAGACTGATCAGAGATCGATAACTCACCGACGTAAAGACGCCGTCAAACAATGGCTGAAACAATTCGTCTGGAAACTTGCGCAGACTCATCATGTCCCCGGAGTCAACGTGAGTCGAGAACAGTTGAATAATTGCGTGGAGACGGCAATGATCTTGATCCGACACGGCTTGGACTCGGTTGCAAGAAACAACCGTGTTGAGCAAAACAGCTGCTGATCCGACGTACACTCTCCAGTTTGGACTGAATTGAAGGTGGTGACATGCTTCGTCGAGACGAATGGCCAGGTATGCAAATTCATTCACGCTGCTCAGCTGGAATTCATGATGGATTGATGACTGTAATTCATGGACTGAAATTCCATTAATAATTTTATCAATGCTGGGTCGGGTGACATTATGTTCACACCACTGTACGATAGGAATGAATTTGTTCACAAGGTCATCCCGCGTGGTTATTTTTCCAGTCCATGGAAAACCCGCGACGGGAACTGCCAATGATGCCAATGACGGTAACAATGACCAAGAGTTTGATGCAACATGTGGGGTAGTTGTGCCAACGAGATTTGTACTACCATCGTGCTTGTGTTTCTTGGACACCGGCAAGCCCACAATCACGAATTCGGATGCGCCTTGCTTGACGGCTTCAACTTTGCGTTTTCGGAGCTTGCGTTTGGAGACGGATATCGTTGTTGTGGCGGCGGTTGATGACGCCGATCCTGTAGATGACATGTCTACATCAAAGTCAACCACGACATGAGATACCCAAAACAACAACGTGTCACAATAAAAAAACAGATCGTATGTCACGAATTATTCAATCACGCCTTCTTTGGTGCCGAGGTGGTTGTCTAGGGAACCCGTGTAAATAAAAAGTTGTATTGTTATTCAACTGGCTAACTCATGACAAGAGACAAGTTGAGTTTGGATCGTAAATGTCGTTGTCGATGATGCCACGATGCCGACATGCGGGTGACGTAATCACGTTCAAATTTCAGCGACAAGGGTCGATCGACAATCGGCTGATCGGTCGCCGTGGGAAAGTCAACGAGGTCGGCGAGTGTATGGCCTTCTGTCAATGGAAAAATGACAATGGGCGCATACAAGGCTGCCACTACAGTCTTGGCACCGAATGTTGCGTCGCTGTTGACAGCAGGAGACGCGGTGTCATCGAGGCAAAATACCGACCGATCGCGACCAAATTCTATTGGAGACGCGATACCGGCGGCTTTTCGCAATGCCGGAACCAGGACGGTGAGTGCATACGGATAGTCACCACCGAAGAGAACCACAAATGCATCGCCCGGATGATCGGACGACTTGAAAATCCCGAATTGACCATGTGTTGGACCGAGGTGGACGCATTCTTTGAAGAATGGAATGACAGATAATTGTGCGGGATAGCGAGGGACCAACGATTCCATCCACGGAATGAAAATTGTGTCGGCAAGAGGCAATATGTATCCAATCACGAGTCGTGTGGAATCCGAAGCGAGCTTGGATGCGTCAGTGATCAGGCGCACGTATGGCGTGACATATCGAGCCGTGTACAATTCCGTGGACTTTTTCATGATATTGTGATCGCCTTCCGTCAGGCATGGATGCACCGTGGTTGGAATCGGCAGAACAATCCGTACACCACCGATAGGCGGCAGCCCCACACCACCAGTTCGCTTTAAAGCAGCTTCATGTCCTGCTACGTGCTGCTCCCATGGGATTGGAGACGTGAAGCGCGACAAAGCAGATAGGAGTTCAAAACACAAATCCCTGCGTTTCCAGGCACAAGCCGTGAAGAATTCTTGACGTTGATTGTTTGTGATCCTCGACTCACAAAATGGAGACGGGATAAAATTGAGCGTGTCAATCAACATAGAAGGGTATTTGCGATAGTAGGCAACGTGCTGCTTGGCAAATTCGATGAAAGACCATATGCCATACCACTTGTGGTGTGGAAGCAAACGCATGAGAGGTGGCATACATGCGATCAACCGTGGAAGGTTGACACATGCCTGCAGAAGAGATGCATCATTCGATGTCGGTGGTGTAAACACACCATTAAACAATGGTTGAAAAAGCCCATCCGGAAACTTGCGCAGACTGTTTGTTTGATATAGTTCATCCGTAAAGAGGCGTATGCAGATGCATACTCGACGGTAGTCGGACAATGACACGCATTGTACTTTTTTCAATGCTGCAATGGAGCGTAGAAAATGTTGGGCCACACCCACATACACTTTCCACCAAAGCGGGTCGGTTTGGACCCGGTGACACACCTCATCGAGCCGGAGAGCCAGGTATGCAAATGCATTGACGCTGAGCAATGGAAATTCAGGATGGATGGACGAACGAATGCATTGTTCAACACGATCGTTATTCGCGAGTGTGCCGGGTTGTTTAGAGTGACCTTCACACCATTTCACCATGTTTGTGAATCCATCGACCAGTTCATCAACCGTCTTGATTTGCCCAGTCCACGGAAACACGACTGATCCCCCAACTACCGGAGCCGCTGCCGCTGCCGTCGTAGGTATAGTAGCTGATGACGATGATGACACGGATGCATCATGCTTGTGCTTCTTAATGGCGGGCAAGTCCTCAATCACTGATTTGTTGACGTCTTGTTTGACTCCAGCGTCAGCCTTGCGCTTGACAAGCTTGGGTTTGCAAATGGAAATCGACGAGGTTGCCATGTCTACATCACAGAACATTGTGCATACCCCCAAGAAAGAACAAGGCGCGAACGAAAAGACAAGTCATTGTCCAACAACAAGAAATTATGCATGTGTTTGGATGTTGAATTATTCAATCACAACGAAAGGCCCGCGGTGATGATAAAAAGATTAGATATGCCAGTTGGGATTTTACAGCGGCCATATTCCAGGTATGTTTGGATTCAAATCCGGCATTATTACAATTATCGGCATGTAATGAAAGCCGCTAAATCGGTCCCACTAAATTATCGTTGTTCTTGTCAGCCGCGCGAATCGATGCAATCGAGACTCGTGTTTCCGGCGAGATTGTGAATCGCATTTCGCGTTTATTGGTATATTACACCTCAAGTCGGTGTATATATTGTGTGACCAAAAAAAATAAAATTGTTAGAATGACTCGCTAGATCAAAAAATGTGGTGACGCGACGCGTAAAGCGTCTCGTTGCTGCTTGAGATGGGAAGTCGACATTGGTATCACGTACTGTTGCATAAACGTGGATGACAGCGGACGGTCGATTATGGGTTCATCCGTAGCGCAAGGAAAGGTCAGGCAGCCAACAGAACCACCAGTATGCTGATGGATGACGAGGGGATAATACATGGGCAATCGATCACATGGATGAAACATGTCATCGTCTTCGTCGAGGACATCGTCAGGATCGGAAACCACCGATCGATCTCGACGAGCTACTACGACCCGAGATGTTATTCCGGGTGCTTTTCGCACCGAGGGCACCATGACGGTCATCATGCGTGGATATGCGTCGGCGTTTACCACCACAAACACATCGGGAGAAGCGTCGGTAGGGTCAGTGCCGTGGAAATACCCAATCTGGCCATAGCAAGGCGGTGAGTCAATAGCTTGATCGGATGGACGAAAAAATGGTGGAATTACGAGACGATCTGCGTGCATAGGTGCCAACGTTTTTTGCCAAGGAACGAATATGGTGTCGGAAAGAGGGATCATGTAGCCGACCACCATGCGGAAGACGTCTGATGTGAGTGACGATTTGATGGCATCATCGATTGCCGTGACATACGGGGTCGCGTACTTGGCGTCATATTTCATTTGGGATTTCTGCATGAGTTTGACATCCTCGGAAGACACACGATCGGTGAGTTTGGTCGGAGCCTGCATACTAACACGTTCACCGATAATCATATCGCGCTGGGGATCCAATGCATAAGTATGCCACGTCATTGGGCAACTGAAGCGAGAAACGGCAGTGACCAACTCGACGAATCGTTCATATTCCCAGTGTTCTGAGCAGTTATACTCGTCGAATGCTTGAGACGTGAAGTTTCCCAAAAACAACGGTATGTCGATCATCGAGCGCTGTGAAGTTGCAGGAATGGAATTGATCGTATCAATCAAAATGTGCATATTCTCGCGATAGAATGATTCATTTCGTGCAAATTGCAAAAAAGGGGCAATTCTGTATCCGTTCAAAGGTTCAGGTATGAGTCGCAGGAGAAACGGTAAGCTGCACCTTATACGCTGACAATAGCTGTAGTCTGTGCTCAGTTGGAGAATAGACTTGTCATCAAATTCGACAGAAACGTACTCTTCTTGGTCGAACACCGGATCAAATATCCATGATGGCAACTCTCGTAAACGGCTCATTCGACCGATTTGATCCTTAAAGAACTCAATGATGGCGTACGCTCGTAGATTGTTGTGATTGGAAATTGTATTAGGACTTCCGGCAATCCGCCAGAGAGTCCTGAGCAAACATTTTACGCACGCCATGACATGTCTCCTCGATAAGTGATCGGCATGTTGAATCTCCTGATCGAGACGAATGGCAAGATAGCCAAAGGATTTGGTGTCGATCGATTTAAATCGGGGATGAATTGATGAACTTAGTAACGTCTCGGAAGCTTTCGATTTGAGGTCATACGGGTTCATGTATTGAACGATTGTTGTAAAGTCACGAACCAGGTGTTCCACGGTCTTGAACCGTTCTTTTCCTTTCCAACGAAACACGTGTGAAATCACATGACTGGGTGAAGAAGATGACGATGATGACGACGATGACAATGTATCGGATCCAGCTGTAGAATCCGGCACATCCTTGTCCGGTTTGGGTTTCTTGGCAGCTGGTACAGATACATCTGTAACCGTCACGTCTTGACCGAGCAAGACACTCGAGAGACACTTGCGTTTACGGAGTTTGCGATTTGATGCAGCGGTAGTTGCCATTTATGCTGAAGCCGTCGTCATATCGAGATTGAAGCCGTCGTCATATCGAGATTGTTACTAACGATTGACAAATGACAAAAAAATATTCAAATATATCAAGACAACGAGTGCGAGCTAGGAAGAGGATTTCCAGCGAGGGATGCAAATGAGCTGGGATACAACGGCACGGGCGGTGGTCGTGACGGTGCACTTGTCATGGGTTGCCATGTTCGCAAAGGTTGCGAGTCAAACGCCTCGAGAATGTCTCGACGATGAGGAGCGATTTCGTGTGGCAATACTTGGGTGAGTTTCAAATCCTGTAAATAATTGTTCCACGTGGCAAGCGCCGTGCGCAATGAATTGGGTGTGAGTTTTCCCAGGCGAATGATGTGGGGCAACCAACGTTTCGTTGACGCATCATATGTGCACTCGACAATGCGGCCATGCAAGTCACTCAGCGTATGGATACACCCTGCAGGTTGAACCGTTGTCAAGTCGTGACTTTCGACTCGATGCGTTGCCCACACCACGTATGCGTCATCCAAAACCAACCATCGGACTGTGTGCGCGTCGATCACATCGGCGTACATATCAATCGAGTGTTCGAGTTTCAATTTGTATGTGATTCGACCATCCACTTGCACACAAATGAGCCCTTCGACTTCATGATCCAAAAACGGTAAAACGTCCGCCATCATGCTTGGAACATCGCTTGCACGGTAAAAACGTTTGACCCGAATGCGAAACGGCCACTGCGGATCACGCATGTCTTGTTCTTTTTCTGCATCATCATCATCCATGCACTTGTCGTCTTTCTTTTCACCCATTGGTGCTTTCGCAGACCTTTCGAATGCGAATGCTTTTAAAGATACCGATGTCGTCGTCGTGGTGGATGTGGGTGGAAGAGAGGAAGATGACAAGGACAAGGGTGACATGGGTCGTGGTGGCGGAAGTGCAGTAGATGATGATGATGACATGACTGGAGATGTGAGGGATTGGTCATAGACAGGTGAAAGAGGAGGAGTATATGGCGCTGCAATGGCTTGGCTTTTGCGGGCGGCGTTGGCAGCGGTTTCATTCGACGAGGCAGCGGTGGTCGTTGCTGCTGCAGCTGCTGCAGTTGCTCCCAAAGGGACTGTGCTGGGTGAAGAGGGACCATAGACGGGTGAGAGAGGATTGTATCCAGCCCATGGCAAGGTGTCGGCGACATTAGATTCCTTGTCAATGTCGTTGGGGGGTACTATCCCGAGAAACGTAAAAATGGGCTTGACGACGGCAACGGGGTCACTGCCATTCATCATGACTGTATCCTCACGACTTGTCTTTGCTTGCAAGGAAGCAGAAGCGGCGGAAGCAGAGAACGAGCGAATCCAGGCTTGGAGTGCCAAGTGCGCCGCCTCGATGCGAACGGCATGTGCATATTCACCGACCGACACACCGCAGACCATGTCGGCATCAAAGATGATAAACACACATTCATTGCGCAAACCCGATCGCAATCGCACAATTTCACCCATCAAGACTGTACCATGATACAACGCCTTGGGAGCCGGAGCTTTCACGGCATGAACTTTCCACGCACGATCCAGAACAACGGCGAGTTTGTGTCCACAAAACGTGCCAAACACGAGCATGGCAAAGACACCACGTGTCTTGGGCGCAAACGACATCATGTATGTCCCATCCCACATCGTTGCCAAGTGACTCGTGTCAAGAGACACGGGTTGTGCAACCGGCAAGGCTTGTGACGGAATGCGATCCTTGTGAGTGCTCGGGAATCGGGCGCGCACAAATGACCAATTGAACGTTGGGCCGCAGACCAATGGCTTGTACCAGGATTCAATGCGATGTCGAGGTGTCAATAACGTCTCGTCTTGATGACGCCAGGTGCTGCGCGCAAGAACGGCCCGACGCACTTGCTCGGAGCGGATGAATTCATGATCACGACGTGGCAAGTCGCGTCGTCTCACTTCACGCCGTGTACAGGCTTGCAACACTCCACGACGAATGGTTGAACACAAGATTGGATCTAGAATGTGATACAGTACAGCTTGTCGTGACAATTCGTGATGCGTGTTGCTATCGCCCGAATCAATCATGAAGTATTGCAACGGTTGTTCCGTCAAGTAGATGGATCGAACTGCAGGTTGTTTGTTGTTGTTGTTGTTGCATGTGGTGGACGTAGCGGTCTTGACCGCATCTGCCATTTTTCTCTTGTCCTTTTTTCGAAATCTGATTGATGCCCTCGTTTCTCGGTGTCATGTCGTTTGTGTCATGAAAAAAAAATCAGTAAATATATTATTGGGTACTTTTACGTGCGAGGTGTCGACGAACGCATAAAAGAATCCGTGCGGCCAGAGGTTGCTCACAATCCGTCATGATGGCAATGGACTGCAACAACTCACGGATTCCACGACCGAAGAACGCCTCCAGAGATTCGACACAATTGACCAACAAGAGCAACCCTATTACAAACCGCATCGTTCGGCGATTCGTCATTTGTTTCAACATAGCGTCTGTTGCCGTGTGAGAGTCGGTATCATATACTATAGCACGTTCCAAGTGAATGGCATTGACCCAAGACATTCGATCGGCGATAATTTCTGGAGGGCGTGATTTGAGGCGTGATTCGGAAGAACAAACCGACTCAGATGAATAATTCACGAATTCGGAGGTGGAGAGAGTAATGGATTGTAGATGTTTGCAGTTATGATCCAATAAATCGTGAAACAAATTGAGACTCCGGGTTCGTATACTCGCATGATTCTGTTGAAACTCTTCAACACTTACATCTCCGAGATCGGCCTCGTAAAGATCTGTCCATGTAATTACAATGTTTTGGGCCCGGATGCTTTGCCATGATTGCACTCGGTTGGATACGATGTCGCACGGCACACGCGTTTCCATGAAGAATCGGGTGAATACATTCGTCCACGGGGTTGTGTAGTCTTCAAACGGTAAACAACCCCCTCCACAGATTCCAATTGTCTTCAACGTATGGTGATGAGCGATCACATGGATAAAACGAAGTCCATCGTCATGTCGCATTCCGCATAGGAGATGCGGAAGCGTGTCGATGCCATCATCGAGAGCTCCGAGAGGATTGAGCTTGAGGTTTTCCAATTCACGACATTGTTTTGAATTACCAAGCCATCTGAGGAATCGATCGAATCCGTCAGGCGACTCCGGTGAAAAGGCATCGTCCAATTGAAACGGCCGGCCAAGGGTCAGGGATACCAGCGACGGCGGAAATCCCGACAAGGGTATGGCACTCCAATCGGAAATTGACAGTTCCAGAGAAATCAAGGAGTGGTACACCAAACACAATTCATCCGGGAATCCAATCGGTACATGTGTGTGGTGCAAGCCTCGAAAGGAGAGGCCCTCGCATTTGTCGGCAATTTTTCGATGCAACAGAAATCGCAACTGTTGTCCCACAATGTCCGGAGACATCCAGTGCGTAATATCTGTCTCGGTCGATATATCGATGTATGGCCACCCAATCGCGTGGTCTGCAAACGATGCTTGAAACTTGGCATTAACCGGAATACAATCCAGATTAATCTCCAATTGTCTCGCATGCACGTACATCCACATATGTCGTGATTCTATACCACACTCATTAACACGCACCCAGTCATTGACACGCACTGTATCAACGACCGGACACGATCGTGACAACATTGCACCCGAAACATCTTCCGTATCGTCAAGCGTTTCTAGCTGGCGAAGATGGCGAATGGGCGGCAGTGACTCACTCAATAGGAATGGAATCACACATGATGCAAACATGGCCAAACGTATATCGTCTGCGCCGGTCGACCAGGATTGACTTTTGAACCGTATGAATGGAGCCAAGCGTAGATCCACTCGATCGGGATTCGCATCGATTTGTCGCATCGGATTTAAAAGCGCTTGTGTTGCTGCGAGTTTCACGTATGTTGACAAGGCAGATTCAGAATGCATGTGCAGTCGAACTCGGTCCATGCAGACACCAATTATGGTTTGAACCTGTTTACGGTGATTGCTCCAAAAGAGCAGATCGGCCCGATATTTCGCCTTTTTAAGTGGATCGTCATCGAGACTCTTCAAATCTGTATCCCCCTGAATGCGCTGCTTTTCGTCCAATACCATTGTATTGTCCAGGTCGACTTTGGATTCAAAGTACGGTTGTTTGATCATAAACCAAGAGCATAACAATGGATGGCCATTTCGGAGACCATCCTTGACAGTCGATACCACTGTCTGCGACGCCGCATTTGCAGATTCCGACCCAATCCAGGCATCGATGAAAAATCGAAGCACCGTTACCGCAGATGGACTTGTACCCGCTGAAAATGCCATACCCTCCTTGCATAGCGTTTGGCCTTGAGATTCTCGGTATGGCAAATCCACATCCGTCCATGTTTCCTCATACCATTTATGTGCGCGGATATACCATGCATTCATGTCGAATTCGATATGGCTATGTACTGCACTCAGAAAAACGAAATGATTTTGTTTGCAACTCTGGATGTTGAATTTTATTTAAAAAAAAATTGACTAGCAGTCATGACGAATTGGATTGTTTTCCGCGAGACCCATCAACATCGCAATTACGGTTCTCTTCGTCTTCAGCGACGCTATCTTCATCGTCGTCGACCTGGTCTTGGTCTGCGTCGGCGTCTTTGTCTTCTGAAGATGATGTCGATGGTTCGTCAGAGGCTTCGGCGTAGTCGTCATTTGGGTCGATATTGTATAGATCACACGTGCCACACGTACGACCGGGCATGGAACCAAACTCTTCGTGAACGCCTCCCCAGTTGTGCGCTCCTTTGTTGCACAAGGAAAACACAGCCAAGAGCGCAGTTCGGAAGATGCCGTCTGGCGACTTTTCACACAGGTTGCATTTCAGCGTGGAGTATTTGTCGTCGCCATCGCACTTACCAGCGATGATCCACTCACATTTGTTGCACGCCGAACAAGGTGGCAGCTCAATGTCTTGATCATCGCGGACCTTGGATACAGCCGACATCGTCGCGTCGTTATTACAGTCAGTCATCATAGATTCGATGAAAATTTCCTGAAATGAATTTTGAATTTCAACTCGATTTTTTTGTCCTCTCTACGGCATGTTTCGGTTTATTCACACCATTTTTTCTCACAGCCGATTTCAATCAGATTGAATCATGCCGTTGTTGACGGCTTCTCGGGGACCCATCCCTGTCGTGCCTCGATCAACAACATCCTCATCGTCGTCATCGTCATCCTCAGCATCGGCACAACCCAAGACCTTTGCATCCGCATCGGCATTTATGAACGTGAACAAAACCAGCAAGGTGCATGCCAGCTCCTCAACGTCTGCTGCCAAACCGGCATCATCATCATCCTCGTCGTCGTCAGTCAACACGAAATCTGCTCCAGTGACAGCGGCAGCGGCGACGATAAGCAAACCAGTGGCAATCAAGGGAAAGCTCAATCTCGTGTCGGCGTCAAGTATCCCCACGACGACGAATCCAAGCAAAACGGACAAGGTGGATGTGCAGAAAGTGTCTACCGTCAAGTCGACGCCGAATATCAAGGCGCCGCCAGCGGCGGCTGGTGTACCTTTATCCGTATCGTCTTCATCCTCGTCCTCTTCATCGTTGTCCAAATCAACGACGAGTCTTGCCAAGACAGCGATACCCCCGAGTACTGCGCCTACAACAAAAGTGGCGGCAAGTGGTCCAACAATTGCTTCAAACAAAACATCATCATCGTCGTCCTCGTCCTCGTCTTCTTTGGTCAATGCCGTCAAGGTCAATGTTGGTCCATCACAACGTCCCGATTCTGCAAATGTCGCTCCGCAATCTACAACACGTGTGATTCCACCACCACCGCAAACTTCGACGTCCATCAAGACCGGAGGATCCGTGAGTGCTGTCTTGGAAAAGATGAATGCGAATCTCACGCAAAACAAGTCGGATTCCATGACGACCAAACCCACCACAATCACCGCCACCACCAGCAACAACAACAACAACAAGACCACACCCAAGACGACGACAACGAGCGCCATCAACACAACGTCGGTAACCCAGTCTGACAAGAACAAGGAACAGAAACGTGCACCTGTCGTGTCGGTTGTTGCTCGCAACGGGAGCAATGACAAGAACAAGGAAAAGGCATCACCATCCATTATTACGCCGTTTCCATCGACAGCCAAACGATCCGAACCGGCCGCTGCCGCTGCTGCAGCATTATCAGAACCGACGGTATCGTCTGCAGTACGATCCGGAGCAGCGGTATCATCGGCATCGTCTTCTTCATCGTCATCGTCAACCAAGACAGTTGCCAAGACGACCAACACAACAGGCACTAAAACGAAAACGTCTGTTGCAGACGAGAAAAAAGGGAAAGCGAAAACCGTTGAAGAGGCTGGATGTGCTATTTGGACGCCATGGAAATGGGATGCGTTTCCGCCACGATCACGTGTCTTCAGTGGACCGGTTCAAAACCACACCGTGTCACGAAGTACCGAGGTGCACGATCCGGTGCCCAGCAGTGAAGAGGAAAAGCTCCGCACGCCAACAAAATGGGCTTTTGAATTTCAAGAAGGCATGAACCGGTCTGCGGAACAATTGACAAACAAAGCACAAGCGGATACGTGCTACAATGTGTTCTTGACACTGGCTACCACAACACCTGCCGATGTCAAGACCGATCCGAATATCTGGTGCTGGTACCTGCGTGCCCAACACACACGCATTTTCGCGGCCTGTGCATTTATCATTTCCAAAAGCTATCCTCAAGGAACCTATCGCCGGTTCGTTTCTCCCTCTGTCCTCACTGAATGCAAACTGATCGGTACACCGGCTGCCGCCGACTATGAACCGCTTATCAATCTTCTCGGCGTGTTGCGCGGTGCCAACACCATCTATGTGTTGAATGTCAAACACACCTTTGGCGTGCTTCGATCGACGCCGCAAGATGTAGTGGATTTACGCGATCTCGGTCATATGCCCTATCATGCAATTGACACGGGACCGGATGTTTTGAGACCCGAACCCACGCATTTGTGGTACGGGTCTAAGCCGCACATGAATCCAAACAATGAGTTTCGACGTCCCACTGTAAAGGATGCCTCGAGTTTCACAAAACCGACAGTCATCATGGAACCGGATGAGACGTGGCAACCAATCGCCGACTGGAAATCAGAATTTGATCCGTCGCAAGCCACCAAATCGGTTGATTTAGGTGTCAATGATCCACATGTACAAGCTCTCGACGGTGATGATCAAGGCATGCCCGACCGTAACACCCGTCCTATGGATCCCTTTGACGATGTGGGTCCCGAGTGGCAGGATTTCAAAAACAAAACGTCTGATTGGTGTGCAACGACATCGATTGTCGAAACCGGCGAAGAACAAACCCGTGCCGAGGCGTGTCGCGATCGTGGAGAAACAGACTTGCAGGGATCCACCATGTGGCGCAGCACCTTGAAACCCGTGCAAGAAGGTTATGTGCCGTCGGACTTGCTCGCGATGCTCGGACCTCGCACCGTCTCGCTTGTTCGAGACTTGACCCTTGGTGGATTCGCGGATCGGTCTCCGCAACAAGTGTTGACCGCATTAGCGGCGTGGAATCAGGGACGATCCTGTTGGACATCTTGTCGCCGTGCTCGCGACAACTTGCCTCCGCTTTGGATGTCGAATGAAACCAATCGTGTCAACAGCTCCGAAATGGTCGACACTTGGATCAAGTTCAAACGTTTACGGAATGTATGTGCAACGCTGATGCATGAAGCGGCGGTGTTGGCGGACATTTGCACATCTGTTTACAGCTTGCACCATGATGTGCTCATTGAAAAGCGTGTCGAGTCAAAATCGCACACCAATCCCCCCTCCTCGGCGTCTTCAACGACCGCGGCACCAACGACGGCGGCTATCATGCGTTCCATGGAACCGCGAACCGCGTGGTATCTGGTCAAAGTGTCTTTAAGCACATTTGGCGTGTGGGTGGTCCATTCCGACGCCACGTCTCAACGACCACTGCCGCCACCGTCTTCGTCTTCCTCCATGTTCCAACGTCCACGTGTTTAGAAATATATTTTTTTCTTCTTGCGAGAGAGTATTGTTGCACACCTTCAACATAACAATGAATGGTTGCTTCGTAAGGAGAAAAAAAAGAAGGAGGATGGAGCATGACAACAATGAGAATAAACCTCGTCTTGACTTGCTTGTCGAGACACCATGGCGGCAACTCCTGCTGTGACGCGGCGACGAGTGTGTGTCAAGACTCGATTGATTGTGACGGATGACAGTGAAATCGGCAAGGTTACAATCGACAGTCAGTTTTCACCCGACATTGTGGGTGGTGCACAAGACGAGTGGTTGGTCAAGGCATTGAAAAAAGACGATGTAGAGGAAGACGAGGAAGAGGATGAGGATGATGACACAGTCCCCAAACAAAAGGACAAGGGAAACCGTAAGAAAAAGAAAAACAAGCACAAGCGCGGGGGTCGCAACAAGACGGTGCGACCGTCGTCTGCATCTCAAAAGGCACCCACTTCCAGCACAGCATCGGCTTCAAAAAGTTCGGCGACGACATCGAAAGCCTCAGGAGGAAAGGGACCGACCAAGGCCGAGTTGAAGGAACGGCTGCGTGCACGATCGACCATGCTGGGATCCATTCCTCCGGGAGCCGCCGCCCAATTGATGAAAAAGGGTATCAACATTCAGGACTTGTTTGATTCCGTGGGCAAAATGAGCAATGGTCGCGATGCGGATCCTGCCGAAGGTGCCGAAGCCAAGAAACGCGCCGAAAAGACTCTTCAGAAATTGGCCGCCAATGTCCGAAAGAACACACCCGAGGATCAGCGTTCAAAACTTTCCAAGCAAGCTGAACAACTCGGGTCGCGTATTGCACCGGGCTTGTTAAGCAAGTTTTCTGAACTCATGCCGAAAGGCGTGGACATGGAAGAGCACATGTCCATGTCACAAATCGGTCCAATGCTCAATCAAGCCACTCGGTCCATCTTTTCCGGTGGCAAAACACCGGTACCCACTACATCAGCTGATAATAACGCTCAGAAAACGACGGCGCCCCCCACCATGGAAGACATTATGTTTGCACCTGCTGCACCCGACCCTCGTGGAAATCGCCACGTGGCCATTGCACAAACCATGTTGAACAAGACTCTCGAGACGGTCAATCACGATACTGCCGAGCAAACACCTCCACGGCGGGTTCATCGTCGCCATCTCCAACCTGCGAATGTGTCCAATTCTCAATAAAGAAAAAGATACAAGTATACATATTGTACTGTCTAGATATCTATGCACAGGGAGCAGCAGCAGCAGATGATGATGATGATGATGAAGAAAAGAAAGTCGAGAGGGGCAAGATATTTTCGTCTTGCGAGCGAATGGTGGCCAAGGCGGGTTGAATGAGATCCTCGAGGACCGAGACATCGAGTACATTGGCAAAATAGCGAAGCATGGGATTTAAAATTTCCTTTTCCAGCACATTCGCTCGATCGACGCGTTCGCCGTGTTCAATTGCCCAGCTGACTTCTTCGGCGTACTGGTACAACTTGTCCTTGTTTGCGCCGACAGTGCGTCGACCGCGTCCTTTCGGAAGAATGGTGACCCATGGAATGCGTGTGCCGACATCAATCGTCGATTTGGTGCGACTCTCAATGTTGCGAATCAGCGTGCTCTGTGCATTGGCCGTGGATTTATAGGCTGCGGCACGCGATACGGTGCGTTGCAAAAGCTGGATAGGAATGGTCGAGCGTCCATCTTCATCGACTTGTTGCAACTGCGTTAACGCCTTGCGCAAAGGCGCCAGCAAGGGTTTTCGCCATGCTGCATAGGCGCTGCGATAGACCGAGATCGCGCGTAAATGGACAGGGTCAGTGGGTATGCCAACGGCGTGTGAACGCTTCTGGGCTTCCAAAGCGGCTGTGGGCGCGGCCGGAGGTTCAGGTGATTGCATGGCAATTTCAAACGTTTGTGACAAACAATCGCGTCCCAATTGACACTTGTCTCGTCGCACGACATTGACGCCTTTGTACAAGAAATTGCCGCGTTTTTCAAGAGGATAGCAGTAGCGTGCCACGTACGTCTTCTTTTCAATGAGCAAGAACAAGTCCATGCTCTTTTCATAGCAAAGCGATGCAATGGAAGTGGCTTTCCCTGTGCGCTCCTGCAACTCTTGCGTGATCAGCTCACAGGCAATGTAGCACATGATGCGTTGAAACACGTCGGTCGCAAATTCGGCGCGATACGGCTCGAGAGCGGCTAGAGTGGCAAGAAGCAGATCCGCAAAAACGCTGTCCGTGTCGCCGTACACGCCTTTGCCGTTAAACACCTTTTCAGTGACGGCGAGCGTAAACATGATCCAACAGCGGCCGACGAAACAGGTTGTGATGGCAATCGGTAAACAGCCAAACAAGCCTTCCATGGCGCCTGTGAACCCATACGCACTGTTGCAAATGATTTTCAACGCCGCTTGTTTCGCATCGAGCACAAAGTACTCGAACGTGTCTTCGTCCATGCCTTTCATTTGTTTCTTCACTTTCGCGCGCAAGTCCAACAGCTTGCGCAGCAGGTCAGGAAACACGTTCGACGTATTGACAACATAACATTGCGGCTCCGTTCGACCATCACGTGCATCGGCCACCAAAATGAGAGCGCGATCCCCGACGTCTGCATCACTGGGTCTCGGATTGCGTGGATCCCATAACACGTACCGGTCAATCCGTGGAGCCCCATATCCTTTGAACGCGCCGAGCAATGGCCGAGGCTCTCCGTCGAAATAGGGAAAGCGCAGTGAGCCGTCAGGCATGCGTTCATGTCGAATCCATGTGGAAAAGCAGAGGCAGCACGTAATGATGATGGACGGATACAAACTCGTAAAGTCGAAACAATTGATGGGACGGCGATAAAACCCCGTGTGCGGTTCCAACACTGTCGCACCTTCATACATCTTGACACGCGAGCGAGTGTTGGCTCGTGCAGCTTGTGCGGCTTCTGAAAACACTTCGCGTGGCTTGGCGTATCGTGGCACGGGATCGCATGGTACATTGTACTTTTTTTGAATGATCTGACGATGGTGTTCACTCAACACCCATCCTTTGCGCTCGATTTCACGCAAAAGCATGTTGTAAATCTTGATTTGTTGACCTCGCATCATTTGCTGATTGATCGATGTGTGCGATGCACGTGCCACTTCCATCACGTTGATGACAAGCGAACACTTGATGGCAATGGCAAATGTCACGTCCACGTCACGGCCACAATAGACCAACAACAGACGACGATGGGCAGCAGTCGCACCAAACAAAGGACTGATCATGCGTGGAGGCACGTCGACTTTCGACAGTTCTTTTTTGAGAAGCTTGTCTCCACATCGTTTGAGGGAATAGCTGTCGAGTTTGTAATTCGCCTTGACTGCACGCTGCACATCAAATTGATCGAGGCCAGGAACCAAATGCGGTTTCATGTCCAGGTTAGATGATTTGACATGGCGCTGCGCGCTCGGCATGCATTGCTTGACACGGTTCGGGTTGAATCGCACGTCGTTGGGCATTTCACAGAATTTCGACAGACCGCGTGGACCGGCATACGAGTTCAATTTCTGCATCCGCAACATGACATATGGCAAATCGTAGTTGATGCTGTTGAAGCCGCCGAGAATGGAGATGCCAAACCGACCCAGCATACGAGCCCAATGACCCAACATGTTCTTTTCATCACCATCATCATCACCACCACCAGAATGGAATCCAAAACACAGCGTGTCACGTAAATCTTTCGTGCGCAAGTCTACCGTATTCAAATAGTGCAACACTTTGAGAAACGGCCGTCGATCACCCAAGAAGGCAAATTGCGTCGAAATGATGATCACCCGATCACGGTCTTTTTTCGGATTCGGAAAAACATCCAGTGGCTGTGAACCGGTCACGAGCGTTGCTTGCGCTTTTTTGCGTTTGAGCCGTTGCTTTTGTTTCACGTTGGTTGCCGACGTGTTGTTGCCCGTGACCCGTGTTGTTGCTGCTGTAAGACTTGCATGTCGAGCCGCACTTCGTTTTGCCTTGTACATGGGTCTTCCCACGAAGCTGGGTCTCCAGTCTTCTTTTGATGAATCTTCCTCGGCAAAGGATCTCCGCAAAAGCCCGTCATCATCGTCGTCATCTTTCGCTTTCGACGTTTTTGATGTTTTTGATGATTGAAGCAATGACGCAGATGATGAAGATGACGAGGATGACGAGGGCGGCGTAGGTTGTTTGGATTTTCCGGAATCGTCATCCTCGAAATTGGGCAAGGAAAAGGGCTTGGCTTGATAGTGTTTAATGGCGGCTTCACATCCAGTTTCAATGTCGAAATACGCTTGAAGGGTGGGTGGCAATGCAGTCAAGGGCAGGACTTGCAGATCTTTGAGTTCACATTTGCCTTCCAAGTGCAGAGTTGTGCGAGGATACACGGGTCGTGCAGCGTACCGCACTTGTCGGGCTTGTTGCTTCTTTTTCTGCAGTCGTTTCCTCCTCTTTTTCCACTTTTTCTTGCGTGGATCCATATCGTCGTCATCATCGTCGTCTTGCTGCTGATGCCGCGCTTGTTCCATTGACACATCCTTCGTCTTGTCATTGTTGTCGTCGTCTTCGTCACTAGCAACATTGTCATCATCATCGTCGCCGTTACCAGCATCATTGTCGTCATCATCGTCATCATCGTCGTGGGGTACGGGGGGTTCTGTGTCAAAGTCACGTTCGGCTTTGGCGACGGCTTCAGCCGCTTCAATTTCGGCATCCGAGCGACTGGATCCACCCCGAAGCGCCGAGTCCATGACGGACGTGCGCACTTGGTCGCGGTGCTCGTCGAGTGCATGTATGCGCTTGTCCAGCTCGTCCCACCGATCGGGTGTGATCAGGTTGCATTTGGACGCGTCGACCTGCACGTGACCGAACAGCGTGAGATCACACGTATTGAGCAACATTTGTGTTGGACTGTGCGTTTCATGAAACAAGATGTTTGAATACCCGCGAAACGGGCGAATGTCGTGCTTAAAGAGACCGACACGATAGTGTCGAAACGCTTGTAGATTCACGAAATTGAGTCGATACATGGCAGTCGGTCGGCGTCCTTCATAGATCGTGCCAATCACGCGATGTTCAACGGTAATCGAGTGCACGGGTGGTTGTCGTGCGCGTCCATACCGTTTCTCCCATCGCTCGGGCAAGTTTACCGCAGCATTGAGAGTTTCCTGCAACGATAAAATGTCGTCCGAAGTGGGTTCGCTGCAGGCGCCACCCGGGGCGCCAACCGGACACTGAAGAAAGAAAAACGGACGCAGGTTCACAAGCTCGAGAGCGACCGTGGCGCTTGAACTCGTCACCCCAAACAACCACATTTCATCACCCAATTCATAGAGTTGCGTCACACACAATTTCAGTTGCGGGTCTTTTGCGTGAATCACAAATGCCTCGTCTCGTGTCAAGGGAGGAAGCAGGTCACGACACGATGGATCCGGATTCATCTCTCGATGCCCTTCACATGAAGCGTACTTGTGTCGTAGACTCGTGTAGGACGCATTGACGCTTCGCACTTCGGTCGTCTTGTCCACTCCATCAAATGCAGGCGCAGCCGGCGGTAAACTGGCAAGAGCCGGCAACGACCAATCTTCCGCGGCTTCTTTTGGCTTGGCTTTCGCCGCCTGGGACAGTTCTTTGCGCACCTTGTCCACGAATTTCGGCACCATCGTCCCGGCTCGTGCTTTCATGTCGTCGATTTCCTTGGCCTCCAGCTTGTGTTCGTTGCGCGCCTGACTTTTTCGAGCTTCAGCTCGCTTCTTGCTCTTGGCATCGGTCGGTTCGTTTGAGGCATGTTTCGATGCGGTTGCAGCCGCACGAAGCAAGTCCATGGCCGAGGTTGTCTTGCGCACCATTGGAGTCGACATGACCTTGCCGGTGAATCGCGGCGGAACCTTTTTGTTCGAGGCTGATTTCCGCACGGGTTTGGGCGGCGGAGCCCCGCGTTTGGACATGGCATCGAATGCCGTTGTTTTGTTTCCATTGACGCTGTCATGATAATCGTCCATTGATTTTTTGTCGTTATTTTTCTTTTCGCCCTTTCGCCTAAACAAAAAAAACAACAACAAAAACAAGAAGACAAATGGATGGAAAGCATCAAGCGAAAACCAACACGACACTTGTCAAGCGCAAACGGGTGGTTCCGATTCATCCAGACGTGTATGCTCAGCTTCTCTCGGCTCCCTTGTTTAAAGTCCGATTTGCCGATGGTTTGACACCTCGAACAAAACGGATCAAGATTACGCCCTCGGTCTCGTCATTTGTCATTAATAACAACCACGACGACGGCGGCGGCGACAACGATGATGACGAGGTTCTTGTATGTACACCACAACAACAGCCAGCAACAGCAACCGTGTTGAATGATGTACTGCGGGCAGATCATGAAGCCAAACGAATTCAGACCCTTGTCGTTTCAAATGACGATGATGATGATGGAGCATTGAATGCAGCAAATGCAACATTTGGTCGTTGTTTGCAAAACAATGTCAAGGCACGACAAGCGGCACGACAATGGATGCGAAACGTTGCCGTGAAAGGTCCACATCGATTTCTCGAACACTGCTGCTTGGCATTGATTGGACCCATTGGATGTGGGAAATCGCATCTTGTTCGATGGTGCTGTGTGTCCTACAAGATTCGATACTTGGCATTTGAATGTGGCGACAGTGACAATCACACCCATACCAAACGTGCATTGACAAAAGCCGAGACGGTGACAGTCGCTCGTTGGAACGATGTGTTGAGTACAGATCATAACGTTCCCACGCTCATACACGTACAAGACGCACACCTGTGCTCACGTGCACTGGGGGCTGCCTTGTGGTCCACCGTTCAGGCACTCTTTGCACGCTCTCAACTTGTAAATCCCGTCGTGTTTGAATGCGATAGTGATACGGCGTATCGCTACTCTCCTGCAGCTGCAACATCGAAATCGTCGTCGTCACACAACTTGTGGCATGCAATGATTCAATCGTCCTTGTGTTCTTGGCAACCATTCTACGAATTGAATCCTCATGAAGTCGATGAATATCTAAAAGTGTTTACAGCCACGCAAAAGCATGCGTCATCCACCACAGATTGGAACATCACACCAGCTGAAAAGGAAGAATTGATTGCCGAATGTCGAGGCAACCTTAAGCGCCTTCAACATGCGTTATTATGGTTGACACGGATTCCTCTCGCCCAACGCCTGGACTTGCGACGAGCACGAAACGTACAAATGGACTTGCTACGATCACGAGAAGTCCAACTACAGACAAACATCAAGAATTGGTGTGGGTCAAGACACCAATGTCTAGATTCATCTGTGCTCCCCCTTGTTGAACAAGATGTCCAAGACGATGATGTCAAAACCATTTCTACACCCGCGCAAGTGTTGCATGAACTCTTGTCGACACATCGAAAGCAGTTGCCCACGCCCAAGAGACGTGCCATGGCATCTGTCTTGATGCGACATGTCAAGGGCCAGAATCCATGGGCCGTCTGTCTCGCGTTCGCTCGTCTTGCCTTGCTGGAATTTCGACAGCTCAAGGGGTTGTCACCTGTTGTTGCCGTCGCCGAGTCTGTGGACGCTCCAATTGTCTTGCTCAATCCAAATGTGGCACGCGTTCTTGCACTCGATGCAAACGATTCGGAAATTCAACGGCGGATGTACAAAGAATACGACCTGGAACGACTAACCGGGCGCCGAGTCAAACACCCCTTGAATATTCGCAAGGCATCCTTGTGCACGCTGCAATGGATGCGCACTCAATCGGATCGTTTGCACACGGCCGACTTGGTGTTGCATCTCTTTCAAGCATACAGTTCGCTTGAAAGCCGCAATCAACGGGATCCGCCACCACCGCCGCTCCCAGATGGTGTAGAAGAAGATGGCGAGGTCGAGAAAGTTTTGGCAGACCATGTGCGCGAATCCAATGCGCGTAAGATGACCGTGCAACGCGGAGCTCGCATCTCGGATCGACAACGTCAACATGGTGAACACGTCTTGTCCCAACGCCACGACCGTTTGGTTGAACAACTGAAGCAACAGGACGCGAATGTGGCGTCTGTGGAAGAGTCCGACTCCGAGCGCGACGCGCGGCTGGTTGCAGAGTGGGCGGCAGCGCGGCCAGCTATTTTGGCGTCGTTGATTCATGGACCATCTTCTTTGACGTCAATTCGTCCGACACCAACCCCGAGGCGAGATGCATTTATATTCGATGCATGTGTGAAATTGGACGAGTGGGCATCGGACTTGGATGTCATGGCATCCGGAGATGCATCTGCCATGGATACGGATAGTGACGGGATTAGTTACGAACGCGACATTGGACAACTTGCCTTGCTTGGCGGTCGTGTTTGTTTTCCGCCCCGTTCCTGCGTGGAACTCCGCGAACCGGAGTGGAAAATTCTGTACAAGGCAGTTCACGCACGTTCGTATCTCGATCGCATGTCGACCATGATGCATGGATATACCGCATAATAATAATTTCTTTAACATACGTACGATCAATAGTTAAACACTCTTGGTTTTGTTCGTGTTTCAACTCGAATGAATGGAATTGGCGGCGGACCCATTAGCTTTTGGCTAATTGTCGCCGTCTTGATCATTGTCATTATCGTCACGATTGTCGTGATTGTCATTGTACAAAACTCTGCAACGGCAGCAGCGGACGATGATGGCGATGACGACGACGGTGATATAGAGACCAACACAATCATTGTGGAACGCGTGGGATCTCCAGGGAATACGGGCGACACTGGAACGACGGGTGCAGTGGGAGGAGGCACGGGAAGCACAGGCGCAACCGGTGCCGGAAAGGGTAGCACAGGACCCGCTGGTATCGATGGCAGTGCGTCAATGACCGGAGCGACCGGTGCAAGCGGAAGCACGGGGAATACCGGCGCCACCGGTGCCGGTCTATTCGGATCGACAGGCGCGAGCGGTAGTACCGGAGCATCTGGAGGCACAGGTGCGACCGGCCACACAGGATCCAGTGTCACGGGCTCAAGTGGTGCAACCGGAAACACGGGAACGAGCGGTTCGACCGGTGCGAGCGGCGCCACCGGACACACCGGAGCCAGCGTGACGGGCTCGAGCGGTGCAACCGGAAGCACCGGTGGGACAGGAGCTACCGGCGGCACCGGCAGCAGCGGAGCGACCGGTGCAATGGTTACCGGTGCAACCGGCGCGAGCGGTGGAACGGGAGCCACCGGAGGCACCGGCAGCACAGGAACAACCGGCGCGACAGGCGGATCGGGACACACCGGACTCACCGGACACAGCGGAAGTACCGGTAACACGGGTGCGTCCGGAGCCACCGGTCCCATGGTGACCGGTGCAACGGGATCGACTGGAGGCACAGGCGGTACCGGCGCTACCGGAACGAGCGGATCGACGGGAAGCACAGGCAGCACAGGAAATACCGGCGCAACAGGCGGCTCCGGATCGACCGGATCCAGTGGCGGCACCGGCAGTACCGGACCCATGGGCACTGGATCCACTGGAGCGACCGCATCCACCGGTGGGACTGGCAGTACCGGGAGCACCGGTACCAGCGGCGCCACGGGATGGAGTGGTGCGACCGGACGCACAGGTGCAACCGGTGCGGCAGGAGCCTCGGGACAAACCGGTGGAACCGGCTCTGTTGGTTCTCCAGGTGGCACCGGCGACAGCGGATCGACCGGCTCTACCGGAGACCAGGGCATTCCAGGTATAGCCGCAGACACAGGTGCAACAGGCGACACGGGCGGCACCGGAGACACTGGAGCAACCGGATCCACCGGTGATCAGGGCATACCCGGCATTGCTACCGACACGGGAGCGACTGGTGCGAGCGGGGCAACCGGAAGTGTCGTAGTCGTGTTCAGTTTTCGGGCTGTAGATCCCGGTACTCCCACCGTTCCCATTCCAATGTCGGCTATGACTGTCATCCCATACGATATTATTGACCCGAATATGACGGGGAATACGGCTGATGTTGGAATATCTTACAATACGACCACACACTTGTGGACGGCAACCACATCGGGATTGTATAACATGACAGCGTCGATGGTAACGAACGTTGGACAGAACGCCAATGTCTACTTTGCAATTGTGATCCGACCCGCAACAACTCCCGCACAATACGCTCAAATGATACCAAACTTTTTCGGCACTTTCTTTCTTGGTACAACGACATCAAACCTGAAAATAACAGCGGGTGAAGAATTTGGTATATTTGCTATCAACAACAACATTATTGAGTTTGGGTACACAGTCAGCCCGCTCACCGCAGCAGTTGTCTTGGTCAATTCCGCGTCGTAATAATAAAAAAATATAGCATGATTGATTCTTCATATCCCCAAAACGCGAGAGTATCGTCTACAATGTCTTTTTATCGTCAATCGTACGTTTAAAAAGTTAAACCCTATCGTAATTCCAACTCGAATGAATGGAATTGGTGGCGGACCCATTAGCCTATGGTTGATACTCGTCGTCTTGACCGTCATCATCATTGTTACGATTCTGATTATCATCATTGTCCAAAATGCATCGGAATCGGCATTGGCGGAGGATGACGTTCCAAGTCTTGGTCAACAAGTGATTCAGTTCGTGGCAGGTTCTTCGGGTCACTCTGGCGGTACCGGAGGTACCGGAGCAACAGGTGTTTCCGAAAGCGGTACGGGAAGCACCGGGACAGCCGGTGGCGAAACAGGGGACACCGGACCTGCTGGCATGGATGGAAACGCGTCAGGGACAGGAACAACCGGGATCGGTGGAAGTCCGGGGGGAATGGGTGCAACCGGTGCTGGTCTCCTAGGATCCACTGGTGCCACCTCCGGGACAGGAGCTTCCGGAGGCATGGGATCAACCGGCAGTCTCGGATTGAGTGTCACGGGGTCGAGCGGTGCTCCCGGTCATCCGGGAACGAGTGGATCGACCAGTGCGAGCGGATCCACCGGCAGCACATCAGCGAGTGTGACGGGCGACACGGGAGCAAGCGGAACCACGGGTGGTGCAGGATTAACCGGCAATGCCGGTGCAAGCGGAGCCACGGGTCCAATGGTTACCGGTTCGACCGGTATCAGCGGAACTACAGGAAGCATAAGCGAGATCGGTAAAGCGGGCACGACGAGTGGAACTGGAAATACCGGCAGCATCGGAGACACCGGTGGAAGCGGTAGTCTGGCTGGTACTGGTGCATCCGGAGCAACCGGTCCTCTGGTTACCGGTGCGACCGGGTCCACAAACAACACAAGCATGACGGGCGCAAGTGGCTCGAGTGGAACCACCGGTCGTCCCGGTACGACCGGATCAACCTCCAGCACGGGAGCGAGCGGCAACACAGGATCCAGTGGCGCGACCGGCAGTACAGGACCCAGCGGCACGGGATCCACCGGAAACACCGGGTCGACCGGCAGCTTGGGAAAAACGGGGAACACCGGAAACAGCGGCAGCACAGGATCGAGCGGCTGTACCGGACGCACGGGTGCAACCGGCGCAACCGGATTTGCTGGAGCGAGCGGTGCGACCGGTACAAGTGGATCCACGGGTGATACTGGCGCGAGCGGCACTACCGGTGATACGGGAGATCAGGGCATTCCGGGCTCAGCAACCAACACGGGTGGAACGGGCATCACCGGGGATACCGGATTCACAGGCACAACCGGAGACACCGGTGATCAAGGAGTCCCGGGATCAGCAACCAATACAGGAATCACTGGTGATACCGGGGCTACTGGAGGCGCTCTCATCATCTACAGTCTGCGAACGGGCCCTGCAACCCCGCTGCCAATTGTGTCCACAACCGTCGTTAACTGCGATAATGTTGATGTGCTTTTCACGGGGAATACGGGGGATATTGGAATATCCTACAGCAATACCACACACTTGTGGACGGCAAACACTTCCGGACTGTATAACATGACAGCGTCTACAGTGAGTAACGCAGGAGCAGGGAATGGAGTATACATTACGTTCGTTCTTCGACCTCCAACCTTAACTTTCGGACAACGACAGTACGGGCTCATGATTCCGACTCAGTATAACAGCGCCCAAACCCATCTATGCACGACGGCGGCGAACATGAAGCTTACAGCCGGTGAAGAATTTGGTCTATATGCTATCAACGCCAACGAGCAAATCTTTACAATAACGCCGATCCTTGTTTCGATTGTTTTGGTCAATACCGTGTCGTAATTTATCATAGATCTGTCCATCATATTGAAAGAAAACGAGTTGATTTTTTTTCTGAAAAAGACAACAACAACACGCGCACAACGTTGCAGTGTACAACATAATAATATGTCGACACCATCCGACATGGAAGTCTGTGTGGAATTGTGGTATTTGGCTAAAATGTCAAGCGTGCGCATGCACGTGACAGATGCGGTCGCCACAAAAAGTGAGTGGATGCATTTGCTTCGTGAATTGCAGCTCGATCCGACAAGAGCGGAAATCACCTATCTTTCCGATCCGCATACACGCTACTCCGTCAATCAATTGTCGTCGGAATTCATGACGAATTTGGTAGAATCGATTGCCATTTCCCAAAACTTGACCGAGACGGCTTCTATGCGTCTCGTGTTTCGAGCATACAGTCGGATTCCACCGTCTACCCCGTCTTCTGCCGCGGCTGCTGTTGCTGCGGCTGCTGCGGCGGCTGTATCCACGACATTTACAAAGGATTCTTCTGCCAAAGCAGCCATTTCAACGTTGGTACTCGATCCATCCTCACCAACAATGGATGCCTCAAAATCCGACAAATTCGCGGACAACGAGGCCGCATCCTCATTGTCAAGTTTGAAAACTGGAACCGTATCGTCTGCAGCGGATGGACGCGAAACAAGTGGCAAAGGTGGTGGTTTCGACCACGTTCTTTCACGACTTAATGCCACATTGCAAGCAAAAATGTCACCCATGCAAATTGGGAATGGGGCAGCAGCATCTGGATCGTTGTTGGATCGGTCTTTGGTCATATGGACCAACACGAGCTTGACCTGTATTCGGGATCTGTATGCATTGCACGAGTTTGTCAATCTACAGCCGGGTGATGAAATCCCGCCACAGAAAATCACAACTATGCTCCAAACAGTGTTTCCGGCGTTTGAATCCGAATTGACACGATGGTCACCATCCGACCTGCGACTGGTCAGTGCATTCTTGAACATGGCGTACACGGTGTATCGCTACAGCCCGGCATAGTTATCATGATATCATCATGTACACACATAACATAAAAAACTAGGTTGTCATGGGTGCAGACAAAAAGGACGATGGAATGATTGCAGCCGAAGATACGAATCGTGTCGGTAATGGCGATGGCATTTCAATTGTCGATGTTGTTGTCGTCGACAAAAGTGGAGGTGGTAAAACGCGTACACCACAAGTCGGACAGGATGGGGGTGCAGTGCGACTAAAGAGATTGTCGAAACATGGACGACAATAGAGAGCATGTTTGCATTCTGCAAACGCAATGCGTTCAACGTTTCGTTTGCAGCCATGACAACCATTCGCCGCCGCGGGAGCCACTCCATTCAAAGTAGACACAGCACGAGCGCCAACAACAAGAGGTGGAAGATGTGGAAGAGCAGAAGAGGCGCCGCCTTCTGCCCACGTGGCAATGTCGCGATACCACGAATGCACAAGAGACAAGTCGTGATTGGTCAAGATCTTGTCTCGACAACACGGCCGATGTGTACCACCGTCTTCTGGATCCACGGCCAATCCCACCGATGGATGATCCAGAGCCTCTTTTGCCGACATGCGTTGGTGGCGAAGTTCACGATACTTGGCATAAGGGCGACCAAGTGCGAGACTGCAATCCCAACATTCCGGTGGACACATGCTTGGCAACGGACCGTCGCGCCGTAACGGTAAAGTCGGCGTCGAAAGGCCTGGTTGGCTCGTCAACATTTTTCTAGTGTGTCGTTCTTTTTGAAAAGAAAGGCCTGCAAAAAAAATGAGTCAATTTCTATGTACACGACGAGAGGTGAACGATGATGGTATCGTCTATGTGCCTCTCAACCAGACAGTCGGCGACGACATTGGAGAAGGAGAAATATGGACATGTTCATCGTCGTGGATGTGCATGGGAATGGTTATCTGTTTCGCAAGCATGATGATCTTGTGGTTGGTGTTGTGGTGCACGTGTTGCATTCGGCATCGATCCATGTATACGGCCCACGACAAGAGTTGCAATGTGATTCACATACTCATGGCTTTCGTCCCGTTTTGGCGACGTGTCGAAATGAAGTGTGCAGATGCATCACATCGACGGTTGCGCAAACGGCGACTGCACACGCCGACATCGTTTCATGTCTTTTCCATGAAACTGGCCGGACAACCGGAATCTGGCTGGATCCATGACGCGTTCCGATGCATGCCAGGCACGTGGACACTGCATCGTGATGGCCACGCACAATGGATGTGGGGCATGGTTGCACGGCAGCATGCCGTTGCAGTCACATACAAAGTGGATGGCGCAACGATGCCCGTGTACCGTGCATGCATTCGCCCGTCTCGAACCTTGACACCGCACACGCTTCCACCTTTGCCGCGCGACGTGTATTGGGACGCGCAAGCGTTTAGCATGTGCGAAATCACACATGTCTGGTGGATTGAACATCATTCCGCAACGGCGTGGACGGCTGTTCGCATGCCCACCGATATCACTGACCTGATTCGGTCGTGTTTTGGCCCACAGCAGTTGCATCGTGAGCTTGGCAGTGTACACGATTGGACTGCAAATGAATTGGATGCCTTTTTTACAATCCGCAGTTTATTGTCCACCTCCATCATCTCTTCTTCGTCATCATCACGAAACGATCCGGCGTCGGCCGAGAGTCAAACAACAACATTGTCTCCAAGCGAAAAGCGAAACGATGCCAAGCTCATTAAAAAAATTACCGCTTCAATTTCTGAAGCCGACACGCGGCCACGGATCGTCTTGCGCAGTCGCGATGCCACTGAATTGTGTCTTGTTCTTTCTGCTGCTAGTGAGTAAAATACAATCCTTTACAACATAAACAAACTAGTTCGGTTGCTCGTAAAACAAAGTTAGCTTGAGCCGTCCAGTCTGATGACTGGAAATTGTAGAATAATCGGCAATGTTTCGAGGATCAGAAATTGGTGTACATTCGAACGGTAAAATCAATTCGTCAAGCGCCAGGCGTCCACACGTCGTGGGATTGTCGGTGCTCGTTGCAAGACCAACATGCCATGTCTTGGACCCGGATTTACACTCGAGCAGTAGATACCACAATCCCTTTTCTGCATGTGGATCGTCAATTGAATAAATGAATCGTGATGAGCCAGATGGTACCGGCAAATCAAACGAAACGTCAAAGGATAGAAGTTTACAGGCATGGTTCGCCTTGCACGGAGAACATTTGATGTCCGGTACAGGTTCAGAAGGAGTGGTCTTTTCAAGCTTTTTCTCCAAAGCGTCCATATCCGAATCCGTGTCACCAGCATCATCTTCATCATCATCATCGCCGTCATGATCGGGACAATTGTCGCGGCATTTAGATGGATGACACGGGGTTTTACAATACTTGCATGTCCGTGGGACCAATTTACGAGGAATAAACGTTTTGCAATGATAGCAACGAATCGGCATGTCTTCTTGTATGTCGTTATCACACGCACACACACACGCACACCAGAATGTTTTAAATGTAGAATTTGTACAGGGCCCAGACGAGACAAAACAAGACAATAAAAAAACCGAGCAATCCCAACACTGCAATGCACAGGATGCAAACACAGATCAAAACGATTGTCACTGGATGCAACAATGGACGAACAATCCAGCACCGACGACGAATGCTGATATTGTCCGGTTCCCACCCAAACATGGGTTCACCATTCGCAGGCATGTCGATCACATGTTGTAAACGTTGTTCGCGAGGATCTACGGGACGCATCCATCGCCTTTCTCCAAGTTCCATTTTTCGAATGATAAAGCGAGACAGACGACGTCTGCCCCGGTCTTATTCCTCGTCGGCAGGTTCCACTGTTTCTGCAGGAGGCGGATCATCTTGAACGACAACAACTGCATCAGCCGCATCGGCATTGGCTGGTGTTTCCGGAATCACACTCACTTCCTCCTCTTGAGGTTCATTCTCGACAGTTGTCGGTGCTGCTTCAGATTGTTCCGATTCGACAGGATCGGGTGCGTTTTTCTTTAAACGTTTTCCTGGTGGTGGTTGTGGCACGTCATCGATTGCAGCTTGTTCTTGTACGGAGGAGGATTCCGTCGTCGTTTCAGCAGTCCCTTCCGTTTCATCTGCCGCTGCAGGAGCCGCATCAGAGGCAGCAGCAGCAGCAATCTCGGCGCGTTCCGCTTCTGCAACGACTTGTGTGAGTCGTTGGCGTTTACGCACCGACTTTTTGTTGCGTGCCTCGGCCATAATGACAAGAGTCGGTGGACTTGGAACATAGGTTTCTTGTGTCGCTTCCGCATTCACGACTTGCGTTTCTTCGGCAACAGCAGGAGGAGGAGCAACAGTCGGCTGAGTGGCGGCTTCAAGCGCAGGGGTTGTATCGTCGTACAATTCCGGATTGGTAGCCGCAGCAGCAGGAACTTGTGGTTGTGTCGGCGGTTCGTCTTCCTTGGTACTGCTGCTACTTGCAACAGTTGATGTTGCAATCGATGCAGAAGATGATGAAGATGAAGATGAAGATGGGGGTACAATATCGACATTGGCATCCATGTCGTCGATCTTGGGCAACGGTTCATCGGGATATTCAAAATCTTGTTTAAGCGCAGCACGATAGGCGGTCATGGATGGTGGGCTTTCAAAAGGAGCGACGGCGGAAGCCGCATGCCGCACGCGTTCCGCCAAGAGACGAAGCAAGAGCGAGCAGAATTTGAGATCTCGTGGAATGGCCCAATCGTTGAACCATTCACTGTAAAACGGAACGGTTTCCACAACGGACGTAAATGGCGTATAGACATTGAAATCGGCCCACCGAACGGTCGGCCAGTAGCGATGTGCAATGTACAAATTCATTTGCAATTGACAGAAATATTCTTCGGGCATGTAGCTGTACATCTTCAGAGACGCACGCAAGCGATCGGGGTCACATGTTGCCACGCCCGGGTCACGGACAGCAACTCCCGTACATCGTGGAGCAGGCGATTTGTTTTCGAAAATGCCGACGGGTAACCCATTAATAATCACGACACCATCATTGGACGTGCCCATCCATTGATTCCAAAAATCAACGAGCTGGCCAAAATGACACAATTCCACAACAGGGTCGACGTTAATGTCGGGAACACGAATGCGCTGGTTACGAAACACAAAACAACCCGTACGCGCCACGTATCCCATGCGGCGCTGCGCTCGAAAGACCGACACGACCAACCGTGTCAAATGATTCACGTATTTCTGAGCACCGAATTTTTCCGTATCATTGCCCCAGCGCGTGTTTTGTTCGCTGCCGACCGTCTTCAAGTATTGGGAAGCAAATGCGCCTCGACACGGTCGTTTGTGTGGAGACATGGACAATCCGACGGCAAACGCTGTTCCCGTTCGTCGCCCTTTTCGCGACCACTCCCACCATTTGCGACCTTGTGGAAATCGAGCACACATGACAATTTCATCGGGTTTCAAAAACACCAGTTTCTGAAGCAGTTCACGGGTGTACACTTGAGCATAACACAGCTTGAGAAACGTCGCCCGTGTCCATGGAGCTCGATTCAGGAACACCATATTGTCCAACGCCGTCGTTTTCCCAAACAAGGATTCTGCTGCGCCGGGCAACTTGATGGTCTGACGCGCGACATCTCCATGATCGTCCATCTCTTCATCTCGATCGTTTGCAATGGTGTTGTCATCATGTGCTTCATCAGGCTGATTGATCGCCGCCGATGATGACGATGATGACGATGACGACGTCGATGCCTTGAGAAAATCAAACTCCCCGTGTGCCATTTTCAACAAAGTGGATAGTGTGGCGCCGATTTGAAAACAAACAAACAAAAAAATAACGTTACTTGGCAAACAAGGAACCAAAAAAAAGAAAATGGAAAAAACAGTCTTGCCACGAGAAGTTCGTGCTCCAAGACAATCGGTCACATGGGTTCCAACGGCTGTCGTCATTGTCGGCTCTCCCCCACCATCTTCATCCTCTTCCTCAACATCTGCGCGTCGGAAACACAAACTCGCCCCAAGTGTGTCTTTTGGCACAGATGAGTCTTTTCAGGTACCATCCCCATCAGCAGTGTCCTCGACTACGGCGGTACAACCGCCGCCGCCGTCAAGATTAGCGCGCGGCATGTCAATACGAATGATGCGCGCGGCATCGGTAAGGACCGTTCGACAACATCGGCAGGCATCATCGACCAAGACCGATGGCGGCGGTGTGATGAGAACCTTGTCTCGATCAAGGCGAGCAGCAGCAACTACGACCATGTCGGTAAGCGAACGACTCTTCCCATATGCGACACGGGCACCGGACCCTCATACTCGCATGGCCGCACGAGCGGCAACCTCCATGGTCGTGACAATGTTTGTGTACATGGCGTTTTTCATGGCCCCGATTGGCATTTGTTATGGCAGCACCTTGATTGGTGTGCATTTCGGGTTTGGCGCCTTTCGGATGCTCGTGTCGTGGCTGTTTTGGTTTTGCTTGCAAGTGTTGATGGTGGATCCATTTGTGGTACGCTATCGCAAGCAACTTGTGGATTTAGTGGCACACTGGAACACGATGCGGTCATGCACACGCTCGTTGCTCTTGGTGTATTTTGAGCGCAATGGGTTGTACTATCTCCTGTTGGCTGCTACGGCGTATGCGTTTGTTCTTGTGGAAGCGGCGCTCGACTTGTTTGCGGGTCGCGACGTGGCCTTGCGCACAACGTCGGCCTTGTACTGGACCCTCTGTGCTCTGGCCGTGCTGTTTTGGATGGATCGTTTGATTCGCCAACATTCGCATGTCATGACCGCGGCCTCATCTGCGGCTCCAGAAGACGTCCCAACAGCAGCAGCAGCCGAGGGAAAAAGTGGAGAGGCGACCGCCACTCTTGCAGCTGATGGCACCGTGTCTGTCGCATTGCGTGATGATCCACAACTGAGTCACGTCTCCATTGTTTTGCCACCCAGTGTGTATCTTGTCGATGAAGCCAAACATCCTGCGGTCAAGGGAACTCCTGGGAAAACAAAAAGCAACGTGAATAACCGTGGATCGTCCTCTGAATTGGAACACGCCTTGCAAACTCGAGGTCACACCTTGATGATGCACGGCAACACGGCCCATGTTGGCACCGTTCAGCAGCAACAGAAACGAAAAAAGAATGGTCGTCGTCCGATTCGGGCACTCTTGATTGCAGCGGCGATTGCGGCCATTGCGTTTCCGGTCATGCAACAAACATCCCTCCTGCAAGGCATTTACGTGTGGGTGGCCTATGCCATGGTGGGATGTGGTGCAATTGGAGCCATGATTTGTATGTATCGTGACGGGCAGCGATATTTGGATCGAGCCTATCTTCAATTCATTCAATTGTTTGGCACGTTCTTCCCGATGGTGGTTGGCGGATGGCTCTTGTCTGCGTATCAAAAGTACACGGTTGATAACCCGGCGGCCGTGGCATGGACTTACGGGATTATGTTGACGCAATTGTTGGTGTCGCATTTGTTCATGTCTGTGACACACATGTCCGTGTCCCACTTGGCGGCGCCGTTTACGTACGCCCGTCTTTTGTTTTTACCGCAGCTGTGCTTGTACGGGTTTCAGTATTTCGTGTTTGGATTGACGGCATGGTCACCGACATATGTTGTGTTGGTCGTCTTGGCAAACTTGCACAATCTCTTGTCGTCAACGTCGGCATACTCACGTTTGTATGACATGTGTTGTGCCAATCGACGCACGATGCAAGCCACGCAAAAGCCCTTGTTTGGATCGCTGCTGGCCACGGCACATGCTATGGAACTGTTTGGACAAGACGTGTTGGCCGATTTGATGAGTTTCTTGACTGTCACCGCTTTGGCGGCCTTGGATGCGGTTTTAGGCTCGCGTACACGCACATTTGTGTTGCCGCAATTTCCGAGTGACCACTTGTGGCAGCGTGCGTCACTCGCCATTGGCTTGCGTGTCGTCAGTTGGTTATGTGCCCGCCGTTTGTTCCGCAGTTCACTCACCCAATTGACTGAACATGCGTATGGCGTGGCCAAAGGGACAACGATGCGCGCACTTTTGGACAAGTATTTGGCAACGTTGCACTTGCCACGGTACAAAGCACATGCCATGATTCAAGTGTATGAACACGCGGTGCCAGAAATGTTGGGCAACTTCACCATTGCTGGTGACACGTTGGCAGGGGGTCCCGTGGTCACGGCGTCCGGATTGATTTCCGATCGAATCGGACGCGGTCGACGGCGCGTGGTGGACAGCATCATGGATCGACATGCCGGAAAAAGCATTGCATCGTATGTCTTGTATTGGAGAAGTCTTGTACATCCTTCCATTCTCAAGAAACACTCGATCTACTTCATGTGCTGCTTTCTCTTGATTCTCTTTGTTGTTCTCCAAGCACCGAATTCCGAACTGCCCATGCGCTATGCATGGTATCGCCCTGCATCCTCGTCTCCCGACACTCTATTGTCGCCAAATGCAACCATGTCCATTCTCGAATAAATACAATATTTTTTTTATTTTCAAACAAAGAAAATCACAATGACGGACTTGACCGCTTCTAAAACAACCAATCCGACGAAAAAGCGCAAATTGGTTTCCGAGTCGTCGTCATCGTCGTCATCAAGTGGTCCGGAAAAAGAACACGTCAAGGCTACATGGAAAGAGTTTACAAGTCACGTCTTGACCCTGGTGCACGACAAGTGTGATGGACCAACATTGGCGACCAAATTGTGGGATACAGGGCCATTCAAGGATCCTCTATCCATGGATGAATTTGGAGTATTTGCTGTCCATTTGGATGACAAATTACGTCTTCGATATTGTGACGGAGACCGTGATGGAACCCCACGATCTGCAATTTTGTTCAATGGTGGCAAGCTGACACAGGGCGTCCGGGTGACGACAACTCGATTAGTTGGCAAAATGTTGCGTCGATTGGCCGATCTTGTGTTTGCACCGCAACAGTACGACAAGCATATTGCCATATTATTAGCAAAATCCTTTGAGAATTTGAGGTCACTTGGGGCGTTTACACTCCGTGAATTGCCTTCTACACTGTTTCGGTCTTTGATTTCTGGACTGCCGTTTAACGCCAACGTGGCATGTGCATGGCCAACCGATTGGCCCACCCGTCTCGAGGGAATCACTCACATGATCATGTCCCGGACGAATTATTCCCGAACGCCTTGGTATGTCACCGATTTCTTCGGGGCGATTGAACGCCCATTTTTCAAGATTCTGGACGGTGATGCGACACACCCACAAATGCATCTCGTGTGGTTTGCAACATTGACTATGGCAGCTTTTTTAACGACCTCGGATACTCACGAATTGCCATTGGAAACACTTGTCTATTGCCGAACACGACCGCATTGTGAGAAACTCATGGGCAATCGAGACATTGATGAATTGTTGTACATGACCGCATTATGTACGAGGCCGCTGAGTTGGAAGGAATTTAATACGGCAGCAACTATGCGCAAAGATACTTCTCTCATTCAAGACGGTATCCCGTGCCGTGGGCTTCGCATCTGTAGACCGCATCCAACCGAATGCACCCCATACTCCAGTACGCTTCGTGTGATCGATCACATAGAATCGGCACTGTATCGCCGTGATGTTCAACCGCTCGTCTCGACTCTCACGAGCGTTCTATGTCGACCACATCCACCATTGTCAGTATCATTGACATTGGTGTCGTCATCACCACCGCCATCGTCGTCATCATCATCGTCGTCATTGGTATCCGAGACAACTCGTATGGAATTCACAACCGACTTGATTCATCTTGTAGCCGACTATGTCACTTTAACACGTCAATCCTTGTGGACACCATGGTGGTGGGCCGGTATTTATGGATATTCCATTCTCTACAGCCCTTTTCAGACGACACCAATCTCAAAAACATACGGTCGATGCATTTGGAAGGATGCACAAACGGGACGACCGTGTGCTAATAACAAACACGATGATTTCATTGTCATTGATGACAGCTTGTGGCCACAAGGATTGGTTGTCATCTTGCCACGCCTGCGATGGAATGCCGATGAGAAACGTGTCGTGTTTGGACAAGATCGAATCGTGGCCGCCAATAAAGTTCGCGATGGGCTGACAAATGGGACGGATGCCGTCGAGACATCACGAAGATGCAGCCGAAAAGTGTGCTTGGGTGAAGAATGTATGTGTGTGACGAGTGCGTTCATCGATTCGTTTGCACCATTCAAGGATGATGACCTCCTCAAATGTTCATGCATCTTGCTTCGTCCGACTCACTTGAATGATCGCCGGGTCTTGCCACATGGTTGGACACACATGTCGATTGAATTTATAGACGCGTCGCAAGTCACCGATACTCCACTAACGCCCGATTTCCGTCGTCTGGCGTTATGCCCTCTTGCGCATGTGTTGACGACACCAACACAAGCGTATGATTCATCGGGTACAAACAATTCATTAATGAGCGGAGTGGTCACCGGTCGCAGTCCAAAGGAGGTGCAACACGACTATTACGACGTTGACGATGAGGAGGAGGAGGAGGAAGATGATGACGAGGACTAGTTTGTTGATATCTCGTTGTACAAATTTATTCTTCTATCTACTTGTGGCATGCTCTTAGAAATCAGGATCGATATAGTCTGTCGCGACGCCGAATGAATAGTGTAATCCTTTCGAACCGCGAACAGTGGTCTGGTGTTCCACCCACTGATTGGTGCGACGCCACGTGACCACGACTGGTGGCAAACGCGGACAACGAAACGCCACCTTGACACGGCGGCCTTTCAATGTCACTTCGACGACATCAAACGCATATTGATCCGATCCGACAGAATACGTGCCCACGTCACCGACTTTGACCACTTCCGGTGCATGGGCAGGTTCCCGCACAACACGTGGTTTCCGTTTGGCAGGCGCGCGTGGTGCTTGCACCAAGAAATCGGCATGACCGTCGACATCATGACGATGACATGGACCTTCACCGGGTGCATACAATCGCCCGTGCTCTTTGAGTGCTGCGCGTTTCAGTTGCGTCGTGCTTTGTTGCCCTTTTCGAGTCGATTCGGCCATGCGATGCATGCAATACACGACGCCCGTTGACAGGCCATGTCGACTCGTATAGGCGCGTCCAGTTTCAGGATTGACGGCGACAATCACCATTTTCGATCAAGTGCGTTGTGAAAAAGAGTGAATTATGTGAAAAAAAACAAAGTCGATTGCAAAAGAAGGAAAATAATCCATCGAAATGGCATACATTGTGTATGGTAGTCATGCGTCATCCAGCACAACACTTCAGACGCTGCAAAAAGACATGATCGGACAAGTTGTCATGATCATGCCATCCGTACCGGAGAGTATGATGAAGGCGGACGCATTACCGAAACAAGTGTATGATGCGCTGTCTCCATGTGAATTGACGTGGTTGCATCTCCAGTTACCGTCTACAGCCGATCCCGTGTGGCTCATTTCGAGCGAAGTTCATGCACAAGGGTCGTGGCAGGAGATTCTGGAGAGAGGAACCAAGCATCTTGAATACGACTTGTTGGTGCCTGCGCTCGAGAAGCGAGGGGGTCAAAACGATGGATGGTACCATTGGCAACATCCGTTGTTGAAGACCTCCTCAGCGGTTCGTACACCAACCCATTTATGGAAATGTTTTGCAGCGATTGTGCGCGTGTCGCGCCGGTTCTTGTCGGCCATTGCATCGCAATATTGCCAGACGTCGAGATGGTGTGCGTATACTGCAGAGATCTATTTGCCGACGCTGTGTCATCAACTCGACATGACACTCGCCTCGTTTCCTTCAAACCTGTTGGGCCGTTTTGATGCGGCCAAGGATGCCACGCATGCCGAACTGCAAGCGGATCCACAGGCGCAAGGCAAGTTGCACTTTCGAGTCATGACACCTGTATGTGCGTGTGTCGACTGCATTCGTGCACCCCCGTCGAAAGTTGCGTTGAGTGCTGATGTTTTTGAGCGCGTTGTATCGGTTGGACCCTTGTGTGCGGCGGCGCATCAAATGCGGCGTGCAGGCTTGCGACGCGATTTCGCCTCGCCGTTTGATTGGGCCGAAGGTGGATTGGACACGGTGTTGCACACACTTCGCTACCCTGAACAAACATGGCCGCTCTTTGACGACCGTAAATGCATTGCCTTTGGAGGTGCCGCTCCCGCTCCATTCAACGTCGATCGCAAGCTGCGATACAAATTGATGCACGCCAATGGATATGAGGATGAAGGCCGAGAAGGGGAACCGTTTACGGAAACGGGACACGCAGCGTTTTTGCGGCGCATTGCCCGTTGGCGTGGCTTGTTTGAATCCCGACACGGTTCTACGGGCGGCGCAGATGACAAGAAGACGCTCTTTGTCGCATTTGCCGGTACAGAATTGACGGATGCACACATAAAAGTCGCATCAGAATTAGCCGATGAACTTGTGAAACAACGATCGGGGAGTGCGTTGATGTTTGTCAGCATGCGACAAGTGGCAACCGGTGGACGTGCAAGTGTAACATGTACACCTGTCTCACAAACCGATCGCTTGTATCATTTACGGCTTGACATGGCGGGCGAATGGTCAATGAATGCACCACACATTGAAGCCGCGTGGCAATGTCACATTTGGCCGCGCTTCAATATTCAATTGGATGCCGACACATCATGTGCTCCGGTTGTGCGTCGACCTCGTCAAATATTGCCCGCAATAAATACAACTGCATACGTGTTCCGGACGCGCAAAAGCCTTCCGGATGTGTACAAAACCCTGGTGCGGGACTTGTCGAAAGAATCTGTGTATGTCTTGTTTGACGTTTCCGAAAATGCAACAACGTGTCCGGATCTGCAAGACATGCAAAAACATGTTGTTGACGAGAAGCATTTGATTGTCAGCACAACAGACTTGTGTCTGAAAGTCAATCCTTACCACAAGCATGAAATGGCATCCGAAAGCGGGTTAACATTGTTGCACAATGCGCTCCATCCAAGCATACAATATGTATGGATATTGAGTCAATCTCTCCGAGCGTCGGGTTCCTGGAAAGTGGCATTGGAAAGTGCAGTTTCGTCGTCCACGTTGGCCAATGTGGATTTCTTGACGACATCTCTTGACCACTACGACGCAGCACGCAATGCGGATTGGTATTGGTGGCACCGTGAATGTGTGGGGGGATCCAAAATTCCACCGGTTTCGGAACGCCGCAAGGCATTCTTTGCCGTGATACGCCTGTCCCGTCGATTGTTGCAGGCGCTCGCCACGGAACATGAATGGTCGGCACATCAAGAATTGTACTTGCCGACATTTGCACACACCCATGGATTCACCCTTGCCAATCTCGATCCAGCTGCATTGGGAGCGCGGTTCGACTGGGCCAATGCCATTGACCCCTCGGAATGGGAAACGGGCTCGTTTGCCCCGAATCAACTGTGGCATCCAATCAAATAGTCACGAGTCGTGCGTGCGTTGTTTATGGACGAGAAAAATGTCATTCATGCATGTTGTTTTTTTATCATTGTTTGGTATATGGCGACGTAATAGATAGATATAGTAGACTTGCGCACGACAACGACATGGCTGCAACAGCAAGTGCGACTGGAGAATACGATCGAACATGGCCAGAACGGCTGAAGAAAGCCGGGTATACCTTTCAAGGTGGACAATTGCCGAGCGATGGGAGTACACCGGGGTATAACGGCGCATCCGGGAATGGATATCCAGACTATAATGGTGCGGGAAAATTGATCGATGTTCCCGAGGGATTTACGTGCAACGGCAACATTTCACTCCATGTCGTTCCAAAAGAAGACGACGTTCCAAAAGTGCCACTCGATCTCTTGTTTGCATCGGGTGTGCTGTGTCGCAATCCTGCGCGCAAGGTCGAATCGAATACATTTACGGCGACGTCGGAAAGAGAAGGACGCTTGGTTTTGGATTTCGGGTCGTTTGCCATTCGAGATGCAATCCGCGCACGAATCATCAATCCCCTGTTGCTTCCCTTGACGTACGATCCAAAATGGCCCGAACGTGTGATCAATGCCGGATACACTTTTGTCGGCGGTCGTAAATCATCAAATGGAGGACCTGATGGATGTACTGGTGGAATTGGTCCATCGGCGCTTGGCGATGGCAATCCAGACGGGTTTGTTTCCTGTGGGGCGGCTGTATTGTCGATTGTGCCTGCCAACAACGCTTACGGTACAGCACCAAAAATTCCTGCTGCGGATTTATTCATTACCGGGGTATTTTGCCAAAACCCGGCTCGCAAGACCGACTCCAGTCGGTTTGCAGCAGTGTCGTTGCACAATGGATGGTTGACACTCGACTTTGGTTCATTTGCGATTCGAGATGCAATTCGAGCAGGAGTCTTGGATCCTTCACTGCTGCCGGTGGCGACTGCAGCCTCCGTCGCAGATGCATCATCAGCGAGTGGAAAAGCTCCTCCCCTTCCAGAACCATTACTGGACAATGTCCCCAAAGAGTGGTTAAATACTGCGATTCGACCTTCATGTCAGATTTTGCCTTTGATCCCATACTGTGAGCCGCGAGATGTTGCATGGGACCTGATGGTTCGAGATCGGTTTACATCGACCATGAGCAAAACGGGCGAGATTGTCCGTATTGAACGCATTGAAAATGTACCTGCATGGCATCGTTATCAAGGTGAAAAGGTTGCTTTTGCCAAGAAATCCGATGATGACCCCGAACGATGGCTCTGGCATGGTACAAGCAAAACTCATACTGAAAGTGTAGTGTCGAATTTCAATGGAATCGACATTACTTATGCCGCAGTTGGATTATGGGGACGTGGCTTGTATTTTGCATCGAATGCAAGTTATTCGCATAACTATGCCTTTACGCGGTCAAATGGTGATCGACAAATGATCCTGTGTCGCGTCTTGACTGGCAAATCGGTCATGTTGTCACGAGACAGCACACTTGTTCGGCCTCCTGGGGATTATGATTCCGTCGCATGCGATCCATCTCAATGCAATGGATCGGTCAATTTCGTCTTGTATCAAGGTGGATCGCGTGTCTATCCTGCGTATCTGGTGACATATCGCTGTACGGCATCATAAAAAAAAATCCTCGCACCGTTTTTTCTTTCAAATGACTCGTGATGTGTATGACAGATAAACATCCACATCTTCACATTGGTGCTTTTGACAAATGTCAGAACCTACAACGGCGGCAGCATCAGCCGGTGTTTCAACGTGCGCGTATTTTCCCCAATGGCCAGAACGCGCGATTCGAGCCGGATACAGATTTTCGGGTGGTGTGCGCCCATTGGATGGTTCCAGGTTTGGCACAATGGGCCCGTGTGGACAAATGGGACCCGATGATTTTCCTCCACCTGGATTCACTCGATGTGGTGGCATTGGTCTGTTTGTGAATGGAATTCCAGGAGCGACAAATGTCTGCATCTCGGAACTGTTTCAAGGGGATGTCGTGCAGAGAAATCCTCTCCGCAAGTATGAGAGCACGAGTTTCCGTCCGGATATGGAACCCGTGCCGGGCGTTGCGTTTCCGTTCATGGAGCAAACGGCAAAAACGCAAGGGTACTTGGTTCTCGACCATGGTTCTTTCGCTCTCCAAGACGCGATTCGTGCGGGTATTGTCGATCCCACGGTGCTTCCGATCACCGAGACTGCCTTGATGCGTTTTAAACATATGATCGGCAAATCCAATCCACCTGTCGTGACGACTACAACGACTACGCCTCAATCGCCAACAGTTAGTTCTGGCGTTTCCGAATGTGCATCAAGTGCATGCATGGATTCACTCGCAACACCTATACCTTGTCGCCGGACTCCATCACCTGGTGATTGGATGCTTGTAGGCGATATTGATCACATGTAGTAATATTTTATTTTGGGGTATTGTTCAATTTGTACATTTTAAACAACGTACACGATAGTGATCTTGTGCGCCAATACGAATGCCGGACGTTGGTAACGGTGGTTCACCTTCGAGCAATCTGGTGCACGGCGCATCGTCACCACATTCCATGCATACGGCTGTCAACTGCAACACTTCGACGGCATAGGGCAGCAGCAGCACAATTTGAGGCCACATTTTCCCGAGAGAATCTCCATTGAGTGCGGCCACGGTGACTTGGATGCCACGACGCGCCCATTGCATGCTCACGTCAAACAAGTCGGGGAAAAATTGACCCTCGTCAATAAACACATGTGTCGTGTTTTCAGGCGGTACAACATCACTCAACCGGCTCACCATTAACGTCGTGTCACGACCGACGTGTTCTCCATCATGCGTCACAAGTCCCGTTGTTCCACTTCGTTTCTCGTCATGAGAATGATTGATCAAACACACGACCGCCAAACGTGACAAGAACAGGCGTTCGATTCGTCGCTTCATTTCCGTCGTCTTGCGTGCAAACATCGGTCCAATGATTAAATGAATTTGACCGCCTCGTTGTTTATCGCCGCCGCCGCCACCACCTCCGCCACCTGCGCTGGACACGGCGGCCGCTGAAGCAGATGATAAAGGCGAAGTGGTGGGCAGTGCCGTTCTGGTCAATGATGGATTAGAGGCAGGGTGTTGCATACCAGATGGTCCGGAGAAGATGAAGACTAAAAACATCATGAACAACACCGGGCCCAGCACTTGCATGAGTTCCATGAATGCGATGATATGCATCACTGGTATTGACGTGTGTATACGAACAAACAATGAGTGAGTTATCCTGTGAAGAACCCAAAAACAGAGTTTTTTATTTTTTGTTATATCCCAGCTTATGCAGTCGTAACGGAGATACTCGCCGCTGCTGAAGCTGATACCGGTGCTGGTGCTGCAGACGGTTGAAGAATCAACGAGTGAAACATGGGCATGGCTTGAATGGCGCGTCGAGCCGCTTCAATCCAGTCGGGTGTATACGTTTTGCGACTTTCATGCTCGTCGATCCATGTGTCAACCCATGCTTTGATATCCGAGGCATTGGCCTCGGATCCATCTGTTGACACCCATTTTCCGGCGGTCATGTGCACACCGCGTTTCAGAGGTTTATGCAGGATACTCATCAGAATGGCGCGCATCCCGTGATCGGTCGAGGTTTTATGCAACGCCTGTAGACACGGTCCTTGCATCAGCTTTTCGACATCCGTGTCCTCATCCGTGTCGGTTTCCTCGTCGTCGTCGCGTTCCATCTTTTGAGATGGCGTGGATTGCGGAAGCGGTGGAGTCACCCGTTGTTGACGATTCCGACGACTGCGTTCGGCCGCAGCCAATCGAGCATTGGCTTCCCACATCCATGCATTCTCCTTTTGCTTCTCGGTTAGCCCCGAACCTGATGCTGCCGCTGCATGTCGACGTTCGCGTGTACTCATTGTCTGAGATGAGAGTATTTGTAAAACGAATTTATTCTAAATGAATCTACAATCCGTGAGACGGTGAGTGTATTTTAGAGAATTGGATCATCATGTATTTTGTTTCGTGTGGGATACCGCATTGATCTGCGGATGCACAACGACTGTTCTTGTTGGTATCGTGGTTCCTGCTGCTGGAGACAGCGGTAGAGCGGAAAGTCGTGCAGGTGAAGACGGCTGTGGTGGCGGCGATGGTGGTGGAAGGGATTTGGCCAAGATGACCATGGCCGTGGACGCTTGATCGGATCGCATCCTTGTCATGGGATTCGGATCGAGAAGACGAAGCATCATGGTGTATAACGATGTACCGAGCGGTGTTTCCGCGTGCCGAATGCGACGCTGTGTGGCATGCTGATGATGGAAGAACGCAGGATATTCGGGTGGGAGTGGAAACGGGCCGACTTCATCAAAGATGGCCGTGATCATGTTCATTTCCGAAGCGTGAGGAAACAAGGGTTTGCCAGTCGCGAGTTCGTACAAGATGCACCCCGCCGACCATGAATCAATGGTCATGGTGTATGCAGAATGGGCAAGCACTTCAGGCGCACGATACCACAGTGTCTGCACAATCGGAGTACAGGCTTCGGGAACGAGAGAGGTGTTCATGCGTCTCGCCAATCCAAAGTCGGCAATGCGTACATGGGGACCGCTGGCTGTCTGGCGCACAAGAATGTTGTCGGGTTTTAAATCTCGATGCGCGTATCCATGCGAGTGCAAGTGTGCAAGTCCAGCACAAATTTGTCGAAACACATCGACGATGACATGAATGGACCGCACGCCGTAATCCTGGCAATATTGAGTTAATGTGACTCCGGCATATTCTAGCACCAAATCGACGCGATCGCCTCGAGTTGACCAGCCCACAAATGTCGCAATGTTGGCGTGAGGAGGCAGCTTTTCATATGTATTGGCCTCGCGTTTGGCCACCCGCATCACTTCTTTTTGTTCCAGTTTGGTGGCTGCAGTCACGGTGGATTTTGTGGCCAAGGGTCGTCCTGTTGCCGGGTCTCGACTGTAACGCACCGTTCCAAATGTACCATGACCAATTTCAATGCCGCTGAAGCGACCACACACGGCTGCGCTTGTCATGATTGCACCTTATCATCACACATGTCCAGTGTTACAACATATAAGTCCATCTCCAAAAAAAACCAATCAATAAAAAACATGGCAACATGTACACGGTGTGGACGATATTCTCACACGGTCTCGACTTGTTTCGCACGCACAAGTCTTGACGGCAAGTACCTGCGAGTGACGGTGCCTGTAGTGTCGTCGTCATCGTCGTCGTCGTCAAGAGCTTACACTCGTGTGTCGGGCCGCAAGCGAAAGCGGGTCTCTCTACCGAAAAAAACAAAAACAGAGATCGAACATCAAGCGCCACTGGACGACCAACAAAAAGGTGTCATGCGAGACGGTCTACTGCATGCGATGCAAACTCATGAGACAAAACTCGTGGACATGCGAAAAACCGTGCAAGAGTTACACAAATGGGTGGACACGGCGTCGGATGAACACAAGAAGCATGTCCATGCCAACAACATGGAAAGTCGCAAACAACACATGATTTTATCAAGTGATTTGCACGCCTTGATTGAACAAGCCGACAAGGTGATTCGGGCTTCTAAAGACAACGCGCCAAGTGATTTGGTTCCTGCAGTTCATCCACTTGTCGAAGCCAAGCGTCAGGCTTTGCAAGCCTTTGTTCGTGCTCAACGCATCGTGCAAAAGGAGCATGCGCCGGAGAAACCACCGCTCTTGCAAGAAATGAAGCTGCGCGTGGAAAAAACTCGTGCGCGTCTCGACCTCATGGAACGAGGCATTGAATTTGAAACCGTGTCACCTTCTAAAGATGCTGAATTGGCACGACTCGAAATCGACTATCGAACTCAGCTGCAACACCATGCGCATGCCATGCATCAAAAACTCCACACTGACTTGGCATTGAAAGCACAAGACCTGTTGCGCAAAACATTGCACTCTCATGAAGCCGAACGCATCAAACTTCTTGATCAGATTACACAACTTCCGGCCGAACAAGAATTATCGAGATTGAACCATGCAGCTGAAGCCGCACGAAAGGAGCTGGAAACGGCGACACGTGAGCAACACGATATGAAGCACGAGTTGTGGACACGGGCACATCGTGCATGGATACGCGCACAATGGAAATGTGTCTTGATGCCACCTCTTCCGCCATCGTCGCTGACATCGTCATCGTCGTCGGCATCATTGGCAATGGATTATGCACGTCGATTGTGGTGTGTTGTGTCCCTTCCAAACCGCATCCCGGACACGACGACGACGACGACATGCCACGTATGCAAGTGCATGATTCGCGGGGTACCAGGCATCTGTTACGAATGCAAACGTGTGACGCGGATCAAACCATGGATTCGCAAGATTCGACAAGCATTAATCCTGGCTGGAGTTGAAGCCTATGCAGATGTCGTCTTGCATGGATTGGGTCACACGGCATCCTTCATGATCCCCCAAACTGAGCATGCCTGGCGTGTCATGATACAATGCGATCATGCGGTGCATTTGGCGCGGTTGTCGGCAGAAAAAGCGTCCATGGCTCCGGTGGATCAGAGACGTCAAACTACCCATCGTCTTGATGACCGGCTTGCGCGCGAACCTCGCACTCGCACACACTTGTTACGGATTTCATCATCGCATGCCGCTTCGGATTTACGGTTGGCTCAAACCCTTCACCATTTCATGCGGCGAGTGAAAGCATGTGGCCATGATTCCGAGAGTCGGCTCGTTGAATTTGCAGGCGATGAATATCTCCATGCCTCGTACATTGTTTCGGCAACTACCGTTCCATTGCCACCGTTGCCCTCGCCCTCGGTATCCTCGTCTTCATCATCAGTGGCGCCAAAAAACATTGATGTTTCGAGTCTCCTGCAAGCGACGGATTACGACACGAGATTGTCATGTTTACAATCGGATGCGAATGCATGGCATGATTTCTTGGACAAGGTCATCGATCTCCAGCAGTCCGTACCAACAGCTCCTGTCGTGATGAGTGATGATCATGACCAACAAGAAAAAAGAAAGGGCATGTCACGAACATGTACAGTGTGTATACCCGAACGTCACTTTTCCAACGGTTCGAGTTTGCGAAGACATGTACGCACGTGTCATGAAGCGGCAACACAACACAACAGTGGATATCCGTGTCGCGTTCAGAATTGTACACGGACCTATGCACGAGCAGATGAACTGGCTCGACACATGGCATCCTCTGCCCATTCAAACACTACCAGAGTCGCAAGTGCCACCGAACGCAAAAAAGCGGCTCGTAAACCCGACATGCGGCGGAACCGGCCCTCGCGACGCAAAGCACTGCAAACGGAAACGAAACGAACGTGTCAGCAGTGCAGCCGTTTGTTTTTTTCGGCATACGAGCTTCGACGACATGTCTTGAGTTTTCATCTGGACACGATCAAGGATCATCCGGGCAATGGTGTTCAACACGTGTGTACGACTTGCAAACGCGCGTTCATCACTGCCCGGCTCTTGACCAAACACCTGAATGCCGTCACGCCGTGCACGACCGCCACGACATCTTTATTCTCGAGACGACGGCGAGTCCATAAAAAGGCCAGGCTTGAGGTCATGTCACAACAACGCCCCTATGAAACAACAACAACAGCGGTTCCGGGATACACGTCCACCACGTCAGTCTCGGTCGTGTCTCATACATACGGTGGAAACAGTGTCACGGTCGCTCAATTAGCATAAAACAGGATAGTGTTACGATTTTACTCGAAATACAAATACAAATTACACATCACACATTTTTGAGGGCCAAAGCGAGAGGCGGCGACGATCATTGTCCAGTGTCATGCTTACGCAGCGAGACTGTACATCTTCTTAGTCGGTGCCACTTCCACTGCCACAGGCAGGAACTGCACACACCGGTGGCGGGCAACTGCGACGTCGGCGGCACTTGCACGGGTTCTTCTTGCACGAGTTGCAGCACTTGTTGTTGCTGCTGCAGCACCACCAGATTACTGCGATGATGATCGCAATAATGATGATAATGACAATCAGCAAGAGCCAGAAGTTGCAGCCGGACCACGCCATGGTTTTTGGAGGAAGAGGGATGTGCGAAGAGAGCTTCGGTCGAGAGACTTACTTTTTTTTGTCCCACGCTTCTTCATAAAAACTTTCACCTCGCTGTTTTGTCTCGAGGCCGACGATCCTTGATGGGACCGAAAAAAAATTTTATTGGAGGTGAAATCTTGGAGAGAGAAACCGACTAGGGGGACTCACGAGCCCGCTTCTTTGGCCGCTCCGGGGTGTTATTTGTCACTGCTGATGCAGTGACAATACACGAATCTGATGTGGGTAGTACAGACTCGCGTGCATTCCGTAAAACGTTGGCCATGCATTCAAGCACGAGACGCGGGTGTTTTGATGCAAACATTTCGATTTCGGCTCGGAAACGAGCGCTTATGCGTTCGGCAGCAGATTCGGATGACGATGGAGGATCGGGACGTTTTCCGTGCAAGACGTCCGTCGTGCTGCTTGGGACAGAAGAAGTATCATACTGTGCAAGGGTCATGGCATCGACCAAAGTTTGCCGATCGAGACGTGTACACATTTTCTTCATGATGGCTTGCATGACTGCATATTGTTCGTGTCGTTCCGAGAGTTGAAACAAGCAACTCATGCCGTTCCATGAGTCGATCGACGATACATCAGGCGACGATGTATACATCGACAAGATGAGGACGCGAACGGCCGACGTGTCGTAAGACGTCATGTCAATCGTGGCGGATTTGGTTTCATCCGATTTGCCAAAGGTTGTGAATCGAGCTCGAAACTCGGGCGATTGACACAGGACCAGTCGATGAACACGCATTTCCGTACCATCCGCTAGACTTAAAATGACGTCTGTGACGACATTTTCCGTCATTAAATGCAACAATCGTGATGACAGAGTCGTCGTGGGCGCGGACAATGATGAAGATGACAATGCAGATGAAGTAGTGGGTTGGCGAGTCATCCATTGAAGATGCATATACACCTCCACTCCCACGGTGGTGCACCACAAGTCGCGCAATTTATGCTGCTGCAAAAAGTCTATCGATCGGACACACATGGACTTGGTGGTTCCATCTCCCATATGAAACCAGCGGAACGAACCCATGGTACCAGTGGTTGGATTTCGTAAATACATCTGAGCGCCCACACATACAGATGGGGGAATGGTGGACGAGCAAACGAGAAATCCACACATTTCGGTATCCCAGCGTCCCAATTTAAACGTCACCGTGGTGTCAATGTCCACCGAAAATCGATGATTAATCTCAATTGCAAACGCATCGTCCTCAGCAGTCTTTAGAAATCGATCAAGACTTCCTACAAAATGCTTCCAAGATGTCGAACCAGTCATATTCAAACTGAATTCATAATTTGGCGGCGATGAGACATTTGGCGTCGTTGTCTTGTCCTCGACCTTGGCCGCCATCTTGTGCACGGAATTGAATTGTCAAGATAAAAAATTATAACATGGTGCTCATGGAAAAAAAATCAATTCAATTAATGGTATCATTTTCTCAATGCGAAATGGATAGAGAGAAGCGATCGACAATCCCATATCGGTTCACGAGTGCATGTGACAATCGGCTGGATGCCTTGTACGAAATGGCCAAGGCGAAATACGGTGATTCCGGATCGGAATCGAAAGACCTTGTCAAATGCAACATGAAATATCCGTTTAAAACCGCGTCGAGTATCGGATTTATGGACATGAGTGGCATGTCACTGATCAAGAGTGCCAGTGACTTTGTTTGTCAAATTCGCGTACCCAACAAAAAAGCTTTGCGCCCATTAAATGACACGTCCCATCCACCGTCTCGTCGCGTCTATGATGCCTTGCTTGGCAAGACGACAATTCCTCAATCTTCGATAGACGATGCTCCGAAACTTTCGATTGATGATGACATGACGTCGGCCGTTCATGAAGAATGGACATGGGAATGTTATTCCAAGAACCAGATTTGGCGAGCCATCCCCACGTCGACACATGCTTTTATTGCCTCGCCAATCTACCGATTGATCGCATACTTGCATGCCATGTTTCGAGTTTGGATGCCGACACTGCGTTTCCATTATTGTGTTTTACAACGCGTTCCTCCTGGAGGCGGTATTGGTTGTCACACGGATGGCGATGGAAAACGTCGAGCATCGTTTGTGTTGTATTTGACAACCCTCCAGAACTCCGACGGTGGTGAATTGTGTATTATAGACCCGGAAAGCGAGATCAAAATGTGGAACATTCGACCACAAGTCGGTCGCATGATCACGTGGCCGCTTTCGGAGACGGATCCTGGTCCTTTGCATGCAGTAAAACCGCTATCACCAACGTGTTTCACGCCGCGAATCGCCTTGGTTGGGTTCTTGTACTAGCTTCCTCGTCAACTCGTCAACAAGAATGGGAATGGTTTATGCAAATCGTGTACACAAATCATGGGCAATGCCAACAATGGCAACGGCGGTGACTGTCAGGAGAAGCAGCATGGCACATAGACGGAAACAAAATGTCCACGACAGTGGATACGTTTGTGCCACATCTTTGCCGATCAATTTATGAAGGAGCACCAATTGAACAATGAACAGGACAACTATCACCGTAAACAATACGATTCGATTCGACAAGGGACTCGGCATCTTTCGGAATCACACGCGGTCATGAGGTTTATTCTTCATACACAATCAATCAATCAATCAATCAATGAATCGCTAGTGTAGTGAGTGTGGTAGACAGTCATATATACAGAATTTTTTTATATAAATAGTATACGAGCACTAGTTGTAGTACTAGACGAGTTTATGGCCGTATCGATCGCCAAGTCGAGTGGATAAAACTGTTCCATGGCCGAATCGATCGGATGCACAGATGACCAACTCATCTTGACATCCAACACCTTGGATAAAGCATTCACCGCATCCACGTGAGATGGTGGCAACCGCCGTACCGATACCTGTATACAACAAGACAATGGTTGAATGCATGAATGAAAATGATAAGATGTATTGAAACATACCACACGAGATGGTCGGATCTTGAACGCCGTCTGGTCAAAAGGATGGGACATGGGTAATGCCTCGGCGACGCGATACCGTCGCTCTTCTACTGTGTTCAGTTCACGCCACCCAGGCATCCCAATTGAAACCTCCAGCGGTAACCATGATGTGCGTACGGAGATGGCGCTCACCACTGCGTTCTTGCCTGTATCCACGCACATCACAGTGCCATCCACTCCCACCACGTATCCGGCGGGCAATGGAAATTCACGAAAATTCAATGATCGAATGATCCGACGCAATGGCAAGAATTCCTTCGCAGCAATGATGAGGACCACGTCTTGCGCGTCTGTTCGATAAACGACAACCAGCATCCATACGTAAACATCGAAAGCGACAAAAAGATGAAAGGCTATGGACCATACCGATATAGTCTCCGACGGCACCGAGGCCCTTGATGGCAGAAGTGGATAGATACTCGGAAAAGTCAGGTGCGTGTTGAGTATAGTCACCCGTGCCGCCCAACACGTAGACGCAGACGGTACCCACCATGTTCGAATTCGCATCACGCTCCACGGATGGCTGACGATGCGCGTACACATAGAGCGGCGGGAGATCCAACTTTTTGTTCATGAAGTTACTGTTATGTCTCTCCAGTTGGTATAACATGTCGAGCGCATTGTTCATCATGCTTTGAGCAATGGGCGACAAGACAAGACGAGTTTTGCTGTCCACCGCAGGAAACCCATTGATGGATATCGGCAAGAAGCGATAGTGGGTCGTGTTGGAACGCATCTATGAAAAGACAAACACATGTACAGTAAGTAGGATGGATAAAAAAGAAAACAATGCGGAAAATGATCATTTACAGTGACTCGGCGTTGTTTTAACGTCGGTTTGGATGTTGAATTGCTTGATTGTAAACAACAAAGCTTTTTCAAGTGGATGTTGTATTTTTACAGTGCTTAGCCACTGTTTTGCGGAATATTCTGCACCACTGGCACTTTTCATCACAAAAAAATCAAGCCATGACACAGCCAACCGCCGTTTTTGGGTCTCTTCCTCTTCCCTTGATGTCATTGGCTGCGGCTGTCAAGGTTCCGGACTTGAAAGTATGGGGGTATTTGGAAAACCCCGACGCGGCTACATCGTCGATCGATACTTTCCGCGACACTTCAGCCAACGCCGCCGATGCTGTGACCAATGTCGGATCGACGGGTCAACGACCACTCCCGCCATTGGCTGCACAACATGAAGCCGTTGCAATGGATGCCGACAGTGATTTGGACGCCGTTCTGGGTCTTGGAGATTTGTCGCCACCACTCGTCACGACCTCACAGTTGCAACAACAACCCGCCTCTCAAAGCCATCAACATCACGATGCTAATCATATCATCGGATTGCCAGCCTCTCCACTCGCCCATTTTCCCTCTATGCAATCTTCATCGTCGTCATCGTCGTCTGGCGCTGGACAAGGCATTGATGCTGATACACCGAGTTCTCCGTCAAACAGTCAGCAACTACATCATCATCATGACCACCAGACGACCTCGTCATCATCATCGTCCTCGTCGTCATCATCCGCATCGGCCTTGGATGATTCATGCCTATTATCCTTGTCTCCGCCAGCATCGCCCCCGCCGTTGTATGGTTCTTCTGGACCGCCTCCTCTTCCGTCAGCGGCAACCTTGTTGGCGTCAATGGCATACCTTCCGAGTTTGGCATCCTTGTCATCATCCTCGTCCTTGTCGTTTCCGGCGTTACCACCCATGGTATGTGTTGTTTCATCCATTGTTGTCTTGCGTTGTTTCACAAGGATTCGATCGATCGTGTCATGTAGTCCTGTTTTCCATTATCGTCGTCGTCATCGTCGTCATCATCAACATTTGCTTTATCGTCATTTCACCCACCACTGCCGCCTCCTCCTCCTCCCCTTCCTTCAACAACGGCGGCGAATGATATGACAATGTCAGGACCTCCGCTACCGCCTCAACCCCTGCCACGACCGATTCGTCTCTTGTCCGAGACAACTACAACAATCGCGTCATCTCTCTTGGCGCTTTCGACTTCCCGTGTTCGTCTGTTGAATCCCGAAGCTGCTGCCAATAACAACAACAGTGCGAACAATAGTCGAGGTCGAAAACGATGGCCGGCTCGCGGCAAGCAAAAGACGGCAGCGGCAGCAGCAGCTGCAACGATCAAGCCTGGTACCAATAATGCAGTGGCCATGTATGAGCAGAAGCGACACAAGAAACGACAAGCTGAACGCGAACAAGTGTCTCAAGGTGAACGTCAAGAGGACAATCTTGTCAATGTGATGCAAAAAATCGACGCGTGTGTGGATGCTATGCGTCACGACGCGTATCGATTTGTGTCGGACGCGTTTGCATTTCCAAACAAAATGACTCCGGACTTGTGGGATGCCTATCTACCGCCTGGAGAAGCCGGTCGGAACAAGTATGTGCACACGGATGCCAATGGGGATGTCAAGAAGAAAACCTTTACAAAGGACACGAACAATATCGAAGTGATTTCGACATTCTACTACGTTCTCCAAGCCAAACATGAACGCGAACAGTTTGGTCATGTCCGTACATTGATGCAACTCGTTGTCGACTGTGTACACAAGCTTCGACAAGATCGGTATCAACGCCGCGCCCGTGAAGTCATTCGCAACGGTGAACACACGACCAAACTCGATCAAAAAACATCGGTTCCTGTCTTGCCATACAGCGATGTTCGCCACCTCGTCTTTTCCGACAAGTTGAATTGGCCTGATATTCAAGCCACCACCCGCGCTCGTGTTGCCAAGAACAAGCATTTATGCATCAGCGCACTCAATCGACATGCTTCGGCCAAACCCAACTCACACCCCCACACTCGCGACAAGACCATTCGTTTGGATTATCCGGTTCCACCGCCTTTGGGAATGAATCCGCTTGTTTTACCGCCACCAGCAGCTGCATCGTCGTCATCGTCATCGTCGTCATCATCGTCGAATGGGACCACAACGCCACGCGCGAGTGCACAAGACGCGGCTCTTGCAGTGGCACGGTTGGTTGCCGCGTCGCCGTCGTCCTCTTCATCCTCATCATCGTCGGCATCGTCGACGTTTACGCCGCTTCCACGTCTTCCACAGCGATCGAGCACGTTTGCGGACACATTTGGCCAAATTGTTCAAGACGTTCACGGTGCCATTACAGGACAAGTGGTTGATCCATTGCCAAGTACCATGCTTCCACGACGCACGTCATCGTCGCTTGCATCGTCATCAATGACATCATCATCATCGACAAGTGGACTCGCGGCGACGACAACGGCATCAACGAGACCTGTCATTGTTCTTCCACGACCTGGCAGTCTTGTACCGCCGGTGGCACCAATACACTTTATCAACTTGCCGAGTGCGACTGGATCGTACATTCGTCGGACACCTCGCGTCTGTTTGCTCACCCAATGGCGAAAACGACAGCAATCTGTATCTCTACTACCTACCGCGAGAATAGTCGATATGTAGATAGATTCTATAAATACATGAATAAATATGATTGTTTTTCGGATGAATGAATGATACAGGTAAATTAAGAGAGGAGAAATAACCGACTCCGAGCATAGCACACATGTCTCGCCGACGTTCGGGTTCCAAGTGGGTCGTCTTAGCGGACAATGACGACAAATACGGATACTCGGTTCGATCCGGGTTCAATAATGACAATCGAAATGAATATGCATATGCCAACGTCTTGTATCGTCAGCCATCATCGTCGGCAACATGGACAATGCCACGAGGCGTACGTCTCGTCTACGCACCACCATCATCAATGACTCAACAACTAACCCGTCCCTACGGTACATCAGGGCGACGCATCGTGTCGGTGGTTGGATATGGATCCATGGCCTATCTGGCAGCGCTTGCAATCAAACAAGCCATGCCCAATGCCATGGTCTTCTTGTACTATCAAGGTGACGGTGATGATACGGCGCTCGTGCTCTTGAATACTTTTGCACAAAAACAATTGCAAATGTGGGGTGTACAAGTCAATCAGCAACCCGATTGTTGGCTGCGCGATGATGCCTTTCGGGGTCCGTGTTTCGCGACACCGATTGATGCCGAGAGCAAGACTACGAGTATGGCCGCGGTGACTATTCCACGGAGTGTGGTTCCACCGCCTGCCGCGGTAATACGTCTGCCCATCGGGGCATCGCCGTCGGCTGGCCCGGCATCGTCACCATCAACATCTACATCAATTGGTTCACCCGACATTCCAATTGGTGCACAAGCAAATACTCAGACTTCCATCCTACCACCGCCACCGCCGCCACTAGTACCTGTACAAGCGACACCACCTCCACCACCTCCACCACCACCACCTCCGCCACCACCGCCACCACCATCACCATTACCGTCATCATCATTTGCGCCACCACCACTATCACCAATTACACCCGTCGCAATTACAAGCGAACCGCAAACGAAAACAACAGCACCGCCACGGATGATGCCAGGGTCGCGAGATGATAGTGGACCGGCTCGTGTGTCGGTCGAAGCTGTTATGCTAGAGGCATCGCGCCTCAATGCAAGTACCCAAGCTCGAATCGAATCAGTCGCGAAGGAAGTGCAAGCCGCTTGGAAAGGACCGGTCGATAAAACCTTGGAATACAATATTCGAGGCAGCCTCATAAACGTGATTACGGAATACACGTCATCCGGCTTTCAACAGATGAATAAAATGTTGCAGCTGGCATCATTGAATCGTCTTGATCGAGATGAGTTTCGTTACTACACGTATGTAAGCGTGGCAATTCTAACATACCTCGTGACGGGGAATACTTATGAAACGCCGTTCAGTGTATGGCGCTGGAATGCGGACAATGTAACCGCTTCCATCGAAAAGTCCTCCAAAGAAGCAGCAGTCTCTGCGTTGAACAAACAAGCTGTCCGCGATGAACTGCGCACCTTTTTGAAAGAACCGGGCACTGTTGACCAGCTGATTGCGAGACTACGTGAATATGTGGAGTCCAATCCCTTCGATAATAGTGTGGACGCGAAGAACAAGCGGATTGAGAATGGATTGGCATTGAAAAATATGATCAAAGACGAAAAGGGCACATTTGCGAAAGCGTTGGAAGTGTACGAAGCTAACAAAAGGCTGCTGAAAAGTCGGTCTTCGTTCTCGGACGTGTGGGGACAATTTCAAGCTCGAGCATCGGAGGCTGGAAATACCTTGCGTATTGCACCGTTCACATCTACGTCTCTCGTCCGGTCGCTCGTGGAAAAATCGAATACGGGAGCAAGAAGTGACCTGTCTCGCATCAAGAACTGTTGTCTGATTCAAATTGAAGTCCCCGCGAAAACTCCATGCCTTTATATCGAAGGCAATGGCGAACGTGAGCTGCTCCTTCCTCCGTGCACGCAATTCATCGTGCTTCCACAGATTCTTCGCCCAGGAGGGTCGAATATTATTCGACTCCGCGCAATTGGTACCAATGCTGTTATGCCTTCAATTCAGGATATGGTCCGGTTTATACAACTGTCTCTACGCAGTGCCCGCGTACTGGCACCGGAACTCACGTACACGGAAGAAGAGAGCCTAAACTCTGAATTCTTGGCGCGTGCAAGACAGGAACGATGTCGGGTTGCCGACAGGGTAGGTGGCACTGGTGGTCATGAATCGAAACGTGGTGGTGCAGGTGGATCTCGTGTCGTCAGTGAACGTTCACTCGTTGCCGCCGCTCGAACAGCATCCATTGCACGTGGAGTGCAAGTATTGACGAATCGAATTGGTCCCAATGAACTGCGCTTGCTCGAGCGATTCGACAATGTCGTGCTCACCTCGCCTCCGACCATGCCCAATCCACGTGAATGGATGGCCGCCGGTCCATGGAAAGTGCGCTTTTTACGCGATCCCAAACTCTTCTTGCGTGGTACAGTCATTGTTCAACCACCATCACCGTTTGTTGATCCGATCAAACCGCGAGTCACTCCCGTTGCATTGTCATTGTCCGTTCCGAGTCAACAAGTCGTCATCACACCCGTGCCAAGTGCTCCAACGCAAACCGACATGGTTCTCGTGCTCAAACAAGGACCGTTTATGCCAAACATGATGCCGACCATGCCAACCTCGACCTATCTGGATCTCAACTCGAGCGTTCCCTCTCCTCTGGTCGCTGTCTTTAGTGATGCGGTCAAGGCAGTGGTCGGTATTTCTACGCCCTATACGATCAAGACGTTGACTGCCACATGGAATCGAGGCATTCAAGCCGAAACGGTCGCCTTCCGATCGGGCAATGCGGGCGTGATTTTGTTGGGTGCCGATGCAGTCGACTGGCCCACGGAACTGTCCAATGTTCCCAGTCAAATGCTTGCCCAAATCGAGACGACTGCATCGACTCTCGCTTCTTCCAATGCTAGTTTCTCGCTCATCGATCTCAATGCCAAGCTCAAAGCCCAGTCGATTCCGGATGATGATGCATAGAAAAATATAAAAAACCCTTTGTTTACGAGTCAGACAGGTGTTGGCTAGAGTAGAGAGAGAGAGTTAGAACAAATTCATCATGGGAAGAACAAGTGCATCTGGATCATCGGGATCAGCACGTGTCCACCATGTATCCGCTCCGCCTGTTCGGATGCTTGATCGTTGCTGTCGATCGTCAAGTTGATTGCGATGCTGAATGTGGATTCGCGTCGCGTGCATCGCTCGTTGAACAGCGGCGGCGGCATGATTGCGTTCGGATAGAGACGAGGATGACGCCGCCGATCCTGCAAGGCGGGCTTGCATGGCGGTAGAAATCGGTCCTGGACGCAACGTGTTGCAGAGGCTGGGAATGTCGCCTGGACGACGGAGTGATCGAACGGCAATGGGAACTTCGGGTTGACGAAACAGTAAATAATTGACAAATTGCGGATAATCGGGTTTGGGAGTGACTTGAGAGTCGAACGCATTCAAGGCACGAATGACATCTTCGGGCAAGATCCGATGGGATCCTAGGCGCACGTCATCTGGCATGTCCTGAATTGAATCAGCTGATCGAACCAAGGATGACGAATAGCTGCCTTGACATGATCCTCGTTCCGACGGAGCAATGTAATTAGGTGCTCCGGCATTGAACCCGAGTTCAACGTCACGTGCGGAAACGCGACATTTTGTCGATGCCGTCTCAATGGGCATGCCATGCATGTAGGCAGACTGCATTTGTAACCATTCATGCAATTGACGGGTTGTGACACGATCTTCCAGAAATCGAATGAATCGCTCCATGTCGGACATGTTGTATCCATACAGCGATCGTCCTTGGATATCGTTTTGACGACGCGTCGCCGCAAGAAACGTTTCGACTTGTGAACGAGAAACGCCAGACAGTTCCATTTTGCAGTATCCAGCCAAGGACATGCCCGTCTTTTGAGCAAGTTCAGTATAGGTTGGTCGCATCAAGTCGTCGAATTTTGCAAGATTTTCTTGGTATGGCACGTATCCCGATAATTCGGTGACCAGAGCAAAAATGGCGGGTTGCCTGAGTCGGTCCATTTTCCGATGCAACTCTTTTTGAGCAGTCTCACGGTCAGTAGCCGTGATTTGGGTTTCAGAGACTACTGGCTTGAGCGTCAATGAAGCAAGCTTGCCAATGATCACAATAAACAATTCATTATCCGTTTCCTTGAGGGCTGCATCGAGAGAAGACACTTCACCTTGGACTCTCGCTTTTGGTGCAAGATTTGTGGCCGTCGTCGTTGACACGTGTTTTACGTCGCCTAATGACAGTTGCAGAACGCGCTGCGTTAGGTGTTGGAGCCGATCATATTGAATCCAATTTCGAAACGCAAGGAATCGCGTTTCAGGTCCTGGAAGGTCAACAAACAATTCACGATTCTCAACCAGAGAACGATAAAGAGCCGGTGGAATGCTCCACGGAGCGCGCATGGACAAAATGATGCGGACATTTGGCCATCGCGCAGTGAGGTCAGATTCCGAAAAGATATGACTCAAAAGATACGACGCCCGTTTCTCAATGTCCACCACTCCATCCGGGACAGTTCCTGCCGATCGCGGCGCTTTCACGTCCAGTGACGACGGTATCGGTAGATTTGACCCAGTGACCGCTGCCGCCGTTCCAGGACTGATGTAGTCGTCTGTTGTTGTTCGTGCCAAATCACTGTCGGTGAGAAAAAGCGTGTCAAAATGATCAAGAACGACCAAGGCCAGTTTTACGACCGCTTTCTCATCCTTGAAGGTGAATGGGGATTTGAGCTGTTCCAAAATATCCATGTCGTATTTGGCGGATACGGTAAATTGTGCACAATCAAGAACGTCTCGAAGAGTCGAAACAAGACGCGCATTGTCAACATCGCGTGCATTGCGACAATCATATTCAATCAATGTTGATGCAATACGAGGATCATTACTGATGGATTCTTTGGCGTATCGAATCAGGAGAGTTTTGCCATTTGCTGCCGGACCATAGATACCCGCCACACGAGGGATAGATAACCGGGGAAACGCAGCGTCCAATGGTGCGACAAACCACTGCCGTAGACGCGCGGCATTGATTTTGAAATCTGCGGCCAAGATGTTTTTTGTTTTCAAGTCGTCTGGTTGTTGACATTGGAGCCATTGCACAACACCATCCCGAACGCTCTTGTACTCCTCAAGCATCGCATTGATTGCGGCTGCCACATTCGTCTGCTCGTCGGCTGAACTTTCTGTAAAGCGTGAGATGCTGTCTTTGGCTCGATCAATAAACCGTTGGACATCGCGAGTAAACCGGCGCACCAAAACCCATTGATCGAGTGCTTCGGATTGAAGTTTTCTCAAACGAATCCATTGTGCTTCAAATCCAGTTTTGAACGTTTTCAACTCGCGTAAAGTGTCCGCGAGCAATTGTTGACTCGTGGGTACGTCAACGACGAGGACTGGTTGTTTTGTCGCCATTTAGTCGATAGAGATCAATGAATGACAAGGAAACCAGATGGCTTAATACATACATTTTTAACGACTCTAATGATTAATGAAACAGGACGATAATTACAAAGGATGCGCGATTCTCAAAAATACGACTTAATGATGCATTGGCGACGAGTCTAGACATGTTGTTGCCGCTGCCGGAGAAGGAGCAGAAGCAGGAGCAGAAGCAGAAGCAGTGGGTGGAGCTGTGGTGGCAGGTAGACAGGGTAGACATTCGGCCGGTAGTTTGAGTGCCCATGCAGTGGGTTCATGTCGCATGGCATCGACTGCCCACATGCATGCCGGGGTTTGATCTCCGACGGCTTGCAGTAAATTGAGATAGGGATTCCGGGTGGAACAGTTTGGTACAAGATCCGACCATTGATTGCCGACATTGATGACGACACGTAGATTGTGTTGGCGTGCGAGTTTGCGACGCACAGAGGCTTTCCAATTCGAGAGGTACTCGCATTGTGCTTCGGGTGTTTTGCATTGACTGTACTGCTGCATGCCTTTCGGCGTCAAGCAGTGCACCGAAAGCGGAGAAATGTTTTGCGAATCGAAAAAGGGTTGGACTGCAGATTTGTACTGGCTGGGGGTCAACATCCGTGCTGTAATGACGTAGACTTCCAGTCCAGCGGTGGACGCACACCACCGCGCAAAGGCGCATACGCTGTCAATGGGTGCCGTGTGACTGCCATGCTGAAGTAAAGTCCCGTCCAAATCAAACATGGCGGCCAACGGTCGCAAATGATCTGGCAAATGCCGTGCATATTCCACAAGCTCCATCACTTTCTGCTTGGCATAATCAAATGTCGTGTCGATCTTGTCGAAAAGAGCGAAAAACGGGGAAGAGGGAATTGCCGATGCTGAACTCAAAGGCGAGCCTGGAGATGCGGCTGCTGTTGACGTCATGGTGCCTATGCCAATTTTCACAAACATATACATGTCAAACTCGTTGATATCCACCCTCTTCTCTATTTGTTTTTCTTGTCTTGAAAGAAAGCAAGGAAAAAAAATTCGTCTGAATCTTTGGTCTTGAGTAGAAGTGTGCGGAAAAAATGGCCAAGTGGAGACTGCGTGCGTGCGCTTGTCGGACAAAAAACCATGGATCCTGTTTTTCAACAAAACATGCCATGACATGCCCAACCCGCCAATGCATTGTGGCTAACTTATAAGTCGGCATCTTCTTTCTCTCTCACTCTCGTTCCAATGAGTTCAACTGCTGCTGCGGCGAAAGCCAAGGACGCTCTGCTCGCCAAGCGTTATGAGGACTTTAATGGTGACATTGTGGGGTTGATGAAATTGATGGCGCATCAATCCAAGAAGGATGCCTCGCTCGGTCCCGTGCAGCGAGAGAATGCTGAAAAAGTCGCCAATGAACTTGTCAAGGTACAAGGCATCATCAAGGACAATCCAGCTATCGCTCGTCTCGCTCATGCCGCATGGGGGGATTTGAACAAAAAAGAAGTGCGCGCCATCTTGGAGTCGGATGAACCCAACGGCAAGATTTACGAAATGAATGTGTGTGGTCTTGCCAATCGCATTCCCATTCGCTACATGCACGAACACGGGAAACGAGAGTTTCGCATGTCCATGTGGACATATTTCTTGAACATGCGCGATGCTCTTGATGACATCAACCACTTGCGATCCATTGATGAACAAATTGCACGTGAAAACGGTGCAGCCCCTCCTCCGAATGCCGCTGCACAAGCCGCTGCGGCTGCAGCAGCTGCCGAGGACGATCGTAAGCTGCGTGAAGAATTAAATTCTCTTTCTCTTTCGTCGTCCTCGTCGCCTTCTTCTGCTCCTGCTTCTACTGCTGCCGCAGCCGTAGCCACCACCGAGGGGAAAGAAAGTGGACCGCGTGCACGCGAGCGGCGTCGAGCTGCACGTGCGGATGCCAAGCGACAAAGCACAACAACGCCTGCGGCAGCAGCGGGAGCAGCAGTAGCAGGCGCTCCGTCGATTGAGCAGATGAAAGGAACGATGAATCACATCACTCAAATGTTGAGTGGCCTTGGCGGAGGCGAAGGCAAACAAGCCGTCGCCGATCTCAACAAGTTCCAAGAAAAAGCCGAAGCCATGGCTAAAAATGCAATGGCCCAGCAAGCGGCTGCCGTGGCAGCGGGAACTCCGGCATCCGCGTCGGGAATGGCGAGCGCTGCAGACACGTCTGATTTGATTGGCACGTTCTTAACTGGAGTGTTGCCAAGCGTGGCAGGTGCCGTCGGTGGTGCGCATGGCTTGTCGGATTCCTCTTCGGCAGCGTATACGGCTGATGGCCGGAAAAAGAGTGACCGTGAACGCAAGGCCGAGGAAGCGTTGCGCAAAGCCAAGAACGAGGAAAACATGCGCAAGTTCAAACACCATTTCGGAACCGTGATGAACAGCAAAGAGTTGACGAGTCACACATCAGAGGAAACGCTTCGTGCCATTGAAGAAGATGAACGCCGCTCTCAAAATGCAGCCAAAGACACGCGTGAGCGGAAAAAATGTGGTCTCACCGCACACTTCAATCGGCATTTCAAGCGCTGGTTGAATGACATTGTCATTGCACGACGAGACGCGACCATCGATGACACGGATGAACTGGCCTTCCCTTTACTCGTACCGACATTGAACGCCGCCTTGTCCATCAAAGACCAGTCGAGTACCACTCTTGCCAATCCCGTATCGGTGTGGGTGCATCGCCACTTGAACCGCATTCGCGCTCGCGATGCGTCCATCATCATCGAGTCCAAACACCCGTGGTTTGTGGCACTGGATGCCAGCGCGTACTTCCAATCGCTCGGCCCCGATGAACTCGAGGTGTTTTGGTCACTGTCGGAGAAATTTGTTCAAATGGCCATGATCTACTACAATTTCGACTCGATGGACGAATTCAGTGGCATGCGCGACATTGTGGACACGATTCTCACGGATCAGAAAATTCGATCCACGGGATCCGAACAACATGAAGGGGATCGCATGCAAGCGATTACGGACAGTGTCATGGCGAACATGACTGGCTCCAAAATGCAGGATTTCAAGAAGATGGCCGAAAATTTCCAAAAGGATCCGTCGGGCATCAACAAATTTCAAGGATTCATGCAACAAATCATGGGCGGTGCCGGCGGCGGCGGATTGTTTGCAGGCGGGGATGGCAAAACACCCGCCAAGGACGATGTCGATGATGGAGAAACGAGTGATGATGAATTTGCCTGTCCAGCCTTGCCCTCGGCCGTCTTGCAACTTCCTCCTCCTCCTCAAGCTCGTGTTCCTACGACCACTAATGGTGGTGGCGGTGCTCCACCGTCGTTGGCCACAACAACTCCCCGTCCACCGTCATAGAGAGATAGAGAGAGGAAACATAAAAATCCCTTTACAATCAAAAAAATATATGTTATTTTAACCGAGTCGACCATAGGCAGACGATGCAGGCGCCGTGGCCTGGAACGCATCAAATGCATTGGTGAATGCATACGGGTCAGACACTGACGATGACGATGACGGTGCGGGCGGCGTATAGAATGTTGAAATGGGTCCACGTGTCATGGGTGGCGATGGTTTAGAAGGATTGGACACAATGGGTTGCAATCCAAAGGACGATGGTTGCGGTTGCTGCGGTTGTTGAGGATAAACCGAAGAGGGAACATAGGGTCGCACTGTCGCAAGCTTGGATGCCATGTAGACCCCGAATTTGGTGACTTCGCGAGAAATGCCCAGCAAATCACGCATGAATTCAGACGTGACAATGCCCGGCTGATTTGCACGAATGGCCATGCGTTGAGATTCGACGACATAGGCGGTGAGATTGTCCACCACGCTTTGAATCTGATTGATGGCTTGCTGGTCGGCAGCCGTGCCAGGCACTTGACCGGTCAACAACTGCTGCCGGAAGTTGGCCAGCATGTCCGAAGCATTCTTCAATTCGACCGAAGCTTGATGCCACGTGAGCGCGGCTGCAGGGATTTCGCCACCCAACAATGCGCGGACGTCTCGCGCATAAGCAGCCGTGTCTTCTGCACAAGTGCCTTGCCGCTGAACGAAGGCTCGTGTCACGGCCAAAATGCCACGCAGCTGGTCAAGCTCTCGCAAGATGCGCGTGTTTTGCACAATGGCAGCTTCTCGGTCATCGATTGTTGCTCCCGCCTGCAACTTCACGTCATCATTGATACGGTTGGCCACGCGTTGCACAGCATCGTCCAACGTTTCCAACGCAGACAAGGCCGACGATGGAAGCGAGACACGTGTTTGCTGCCGCACGGCAATCGTCCAGTCTTGCATTTCTTTCAATTCTTTCAACAGGTCGGCATACGATGACCGGAACCCCGGAACGAACGATCGTACAGCGACGCCGGGTGCACTTGTCCTCACGTACGACCCGACAGACGAAAAGGGCGACTTGATCGTGTCCCACCATGACCGCGGTGCCAAGGCATTGTTGCTGGTGTCTTCACCATCCCCTCCTTTGCGGGATTGACGAGGTTCATTGAGTTGGCCCATGCAGGCGTGAAGGCGGACATGCACACTACTACTACTACTACTGCGGTCGCTACCGCTGCTCGTGCCACCACGACGACTCAGATTCGCATTTTGCCAAGAAGACGCTTCTTGTATTTTTTTCCGTGCACGACTCGTCTCGAAACGCGCCATTTTTTCCACGAGTTACTTTGACTTTAATGGAGACCATGTCAACGGCTTTTGTTGTTGCTTCGCCTTTGGATGGTGCTGCCTCTGATGACATGTCATGCGATTTGCCAAGTCTCGATGAATTGTCACGTGTTGGAACCTCTCTCTCGGTCGAAGCTCTCGTCCACTTGGCGGCGCATGTGTCGACACCACCCGCCACGACCACATCGGTATCCCTCCAGCCGCCGATACCGGCGACGACAGCCAAGAGGTCGGCCTCACGTCGTCGCAAACGGGATGCAGATGGTTCGACGTCGGTAACGAAAGTTCCAGCGGCTCCTAAACCTGCCAAGGCACCTCGAGTGCCGAAACCACCCAAACCACCCAAAGTGCCAAAACCACCCAAGGTACGCGCACCGTCGAAACGAAAAGCGAAACAGAAGCGAGACGACACGGCTTCTACTTCAGCTTCCGCTGTACCGCCCTCTTCGGCGTCAGATGCAGCGGGGAGTGGCGACAATAAGCAGCAGCCGTCTCAAGCGAGTGTGAGCGTACCGGTTGCACAGACCGAGTCGAAACATCCGATTGAACGACCTCCTCTTGGCAAGAATGTGTCCTTGACAACCGACAAGTTGCTTTCTCTGGAAAGTGCATTCATGGCGTTGCAAGATGCGGGTGGCAATCAAAGTTCCGACCATGCAGCCGACTTGTGTTTCTTGCCCCAAGGCATGCTGGCTTCGACTCATGTCACGGGTCGTGGATTCGTGTTGCAACTTCCTGCGAGTTTTTTCGCAACGTACGAATGTCCAGCACCCATTCGGTATCGTGTCGTGCTTCGTAAATTGATTGAGGATTTCGGAACTGGACGCGCTCGGGTGGCCACTCGCAAGGTTGTGAAACCCACGGGCGACATTTCCAAGTGCATCCGACTTGCCGATGGATTTGCTGGACGACTGTCTCTTGTCAGTTTCAATGAAGACGGAACTGTCCATACCATCTATGATCAACCCGCTGCACTTGGATCGTCTTCCGCAACGACAGCAGCCGCAACGGTCTTGGCACAACCACCGGCGACACATGTCCGATATCCATTCCAGAGTCTCGTGCCAACGACGTGGTTCCACAAGTTTGCAGCAGCCATGCAAGACAGAAAAGCACAAGAATGTCGACTGAAATTTGATGGCAAGACTTGTACATTTGTCTTGGAAGCCGATGTTGATCATCGTGTTGTGACCATGCCCATGGCACCCGTTGCCGTAGCTACCACCACCGCCACCGCCATTACTGCGACAGCCACTTCCACTACTGCGACCGCGGAGACAAGTCCGCCACCGACAATAACGACACTACTACCTGTGGCTTCAGACACACCAACAATACCGTCTCTACCAACAATACCGGCAACGGCAACGAGACGCGAGCTCGTGGTTCCTCTTGAACATGTCGTCGCGAATCCCTTGCAACTTCAATCGGTATCATCATCGTCATCATCTTCATCTTCATCATCAGCGTTGGCATTGCCTCTATCCACTGTATCACGTGCGACATTGGGAGGTGTCGCATTTGTGGACAATGCTAATGCGACCAAGACAGCAACAACGTCGGATACCAAGATTGTCTTTGTACGGGATCCTGGAATTGGCAATGGAGCGAGTAGCCACATACCCCGTGAATTTCAGCGCACATTGCCAAGTCCTTCCGAATTACACAACATGCAATACGAAGCACGTTTTGCCTTGGCAGAACTTGTCATTGCCACGCAAAAGCGGTACCGATCGCTGGTGTACGTGTGGCTGTTTATTTGCCCTGGACAACCACTCGTCATTCGCACGCTGTTGCAGGACGATCCCTTTGACGTTGCCAAAGCAGCGTATTTTGAAACATGGTTGAAACCCCTCGCTCCCTTGCGTGTGGATCAAACCGCCATTGCACAGCACTTGGTGGAAACGACAGAGAAATTGCCAACCGAATGGACCGAGACGGGCATGGCCGTCAGCCGCGCGCTTCAAGCCGTCCGACAACAATGTCAAGTCGCTAAAACCGTTGTGACTGCGGCCGTACTCGAACCCGTGACTGCCACCCCCATTTCGATTCCCGTGAATATGGTACTTGATACGAATGATTCTACTGCATCGGCCGCGACATGTTCACTAGTGGTTGGATCGTCACCGTCTCCTGCAGTAGCAATGCCGACATTAATTGCCAATATATGATGGAGAAAATATACATGACATCTTTTTTTGTTCGAGTGACTTATAGAGAAGAGAAGACGAAGAGATTGTGGGGAAGAATGGAGAAAAGAGAAGAGGAGACGAGTGATTTACAGAAAAAATAAGTCCAAGGCGATATCGACGGAAAACTTGTTATCAAGCAAGGGTTCTGATTCGATGATTAGCATTGGAGAAGCGTTGGGCATATTGGTGGCCGTGCTTCTCGTTCTCATTCTCATTGTCGTCATTGTTCGAGCGTTGCAAACACCCGACATACCCGACTTGGACGATGATGAGGAAGTGGAGATTCAACTCATCACGGGCGGCACGGGTATCGAGGGTCCACAAGGAGTGTCCATTCTGGGCCCCAGCGGCAACACCGGTATCGAAGGACCTCCGGGAACAGCCACGCTCACCGGTGCTTCCGGGAGCACTGGAAACACGGGCGGCAGCGGTGCAACCGGACCCGCGGTGACCGGTGCATCGGGTGCTAGTGGTGGAACGGGAGGAACCGGCGGTACGGGAGGTACGGGTGGTACGGGTGCAACCGGACCCATGGTCACGGGTGCGACGGGTGCAAGCGGTGGCACTGCTGGTGGCACCGGCGCTACCGGCGGGACGGGAGGCACCGGTACGACCGGTCCCATGGTGACGGGCTCGACCGGCGCAAGCGGAGGTACTGGTGGCACGGGTGGAACCGGTGGCACTGGTGCTACAGGAAGCACAGGAAGTACCGGATCGACCGGCAACACGGGCAACACCGGCGCCACAGGTGGTAGCGGAACAACCGGTGGAACTGGTGGTACGGGTGCATCCGGTGCAACCGGACCGAGCGTTACGGGTTCAACTGGAGCTACTGGCGGGACTGGCGCGACCGGTAGTACGGGTGCATCGGGTGCCACCGGCCCAATGGTGACGGGTGCAACGGGAGGTACCGGTCGTACTGGATCCACGGGCGGTACGGGTGGCACGGGCGCAACCGGAGGGACTGGATTCACAGGTGGCACGGGTGCCACCGGCATCCCCGGAACCGCAGCCAACACGGGCGGAACCGGTGCTCAGGGGCCCACGGGGCAGGCAGCGTCTCCGGGCATGTTTGCCTTTTCTGCTGGCCCGCTTGTCAATACCGGGGGTCAATTGCAAAACGACGTGATTTTCATGGGACACGGGAATGCCACAACCTTCCCCACTGCGGCGGGATGTGACGGCTTTGCATTCACTCTCACGCGCACAGTCACATCAATGTCATTCGACACGACGGTCTCAGTGGACAATGCCGGCGCCTGGTTTGGAGAGAAAGTCCAGGTCGTTGTAGGTGTTTTCGCAGCCGTTCCTGCTGCGCTCAACCCATCAGTCGATTTCGATACTGTGAGTTCATACATTCCGTTGGGAACCGTCACGATGTATCCCATCGACGTTTTTGTGCCTCCTCAGACAAGTGGACAACAACGGTCGGGTCCAATTAATCTATCGCTCATTTCTCCATTACCGGAAGGAACTCGTATCGCGGCTGTCGTCCAATTTACTGGAAGTCTTATGAGTTTCGTATGGAATAACGCAAACGTTGGAGTCAATGGCACCATCATGTATCAATAATATATCTGTTTTTATTACGAAGTCTCACATTCTAAATAATACAATAGTAATCCACTCGGTTGCTTTCAGCTTCCTTCAATGATTAGCATTGGAGAAGCGTTGGGCATATTGGTTGCCGTGCTTCTCGTTCTCATTCTCATTGTCGTCATTGTTCGAGCGTTACAAACACCCGACATACCCGATTTCGACGATGATGATGAAGTGGAGATTCAACTCATCACGGGTGGCACGGGTATCGAGGGTCCACAAGGAGTATCTATTATGGGCCCTACCGGCAACACCGGTATCGAAGGACCTCCGGGAACAGCCACGCTCACCGGTGCTTCCGGGAGCACTGGAAACACGGGCGGAAGCGGTGCGACTGGACCGGCGGTGACGGGTGCATCGGGTGCTAGTGGTGGAACAGGTGCTACCGGCGGTACAGGATGCACGGGTGGTACCGGAGCAACCGGACCGATGGTGACGGGTGCGACAGGTGCAAGCGGTGGCACGGGTGGTACCGGCGGAACTGGTGGGACGGGCGGTACCGGAGCGACAGGCCCAATGGTGACGGGCGCAACCGGCGCTAGCGGAAACACTGGTGGCACCGGTGGAACCAGTGGCACTGGAGCGACCGGAAGCACAGGAAGTACCGGATCGACCGGCAACACGGGCAACACGGGCGCCGCCGGTGGTAGCGGACCAACCGGCGGCACGGGTGGTACCGGTGCATCCGGTGCAACCGGCCCAAGCGTCACGGGTTCAACGGGAGGTACCGGCGGGACTGGAGGGACCAGCAGTACGGGTGCATCTGGTGCCACCGGTCCAATGGTGACGGGTGCAACCGGAGGCACCGGTCGCACAGGTTCCACGGGCGGTACGGGTGGCACGGGTGGCACAGGCTTTACCGGATTCACGGGTGCGACTGGTGCGACCGGTATACCAGGCACTGCAACCAATACGGGTGGAACCGGCGCTCAAGGTGCCACGGGTCAAGCCGCTGCTCCGGGCATGTTTGCTTTTTCTGCGGGCCCGCTTGTCAATACAGGGAATCAATTGAATGGAGACGTGATTTTCATGGGATACGGTATTCCAGCACCGTTTCCCAGTGCAGCAGGATGTGATGAATTCGCATTCACCCTTACGCGTACAGTCACGTCCATGTCATTTGACACAACGGTTTCAGTTGACAGCGTGCCTGCTGCGACATGGTTCGGAAACAATGTTCCGGTTACCGTGGGCATTTTCGCGGCCACTCCAGCTGCGATCCATCCAACGATTGACTTCGGTACTGTGAGTGGATTCTTCCCGTTGGGAACGGTTCGGATGTATCCAATTGACCTTAATATTCCCACTCCTCCATTCTATGCGCAAAGTGGACAACAACGATCAGGCACGATTAATCTATCGCTAATTTCTCCATTACCGGAAGGAACGCGTATCGCCGCAGTCGTTCAATTTGGAGATATGACGGTATGGAACAATGGAAACGTTGGAATCAATGGCACTATCATGTATCAATAATATATCTGTTTTCTGTCACGAAATTTCGCACTCCAAATAACACAATAATAATTAATCTACTCGGTTGCTTTCTGCTTCAATGATTAGCATTGGAGAAGCCTTGGGCATATTGGTTGCCGTGCTTCTCGTGCTCGTTCTCATCGTCGTCATTGTTCGAGCGTTGCAAACACCCGACGTCCCCGACTTGGACGATGATGATGAAGTCGAGATTCAACTCATTCCGGGAAGCACCGGTGTAGAAGGTCCACGAGGAGTGACGACAGTGGGTCCGACCGGCAGCACCGGAGAACAAGGCACGACTGGAACAGTTGCTCTGACCGGAGCAACGGGTGGTACCGGCAACACCGGCGATAGTGGTGCAACAGGACCCTCGATTACGGGTGCTTCTGGTGCAAGCGGCAGCACTGGAAGAACCGGATCGACATCCGATACGGGTGGAACCGGCGCAACCGGCCTCTCGGTGACGGGAACGACAGGTGCGAGCGGCGGCACCGGTGGCACTGGAGGAACCGGAAGAACGGGAAGTACAGGATCCACCGGTGCATCCGTGACGGGCACAACTGGTGCAAGTGGAAGCACCGGTGGAACCGGTGCGACAGGAAAAACCGGTGCTACCGGAAGAACCGGTGCCTCTGGAAATACGGGCGACACGGGCGGCACCGGTGGTAGCGGTGCCACTGGTGCATCTGGTGCTACCGCTCGTACGGGGGGCTCGGGTGCGACTGGGGCAAGCATAACGGGCTCAACCGGCGATACTGGAAGCACCGGTGCGACGAGCCGTACGGGCGCACCCGGAGCAACCGGTGCAACAAGCGCGACAGGTGCAACTGGAGACACTGGAGGCACCGGTGGAACCGGTGGCACAGGAGGGTTGGGTAGTATTGGGTCTGTCGGTGGTGCAGGCACGAGTGGTGACACAGGTGCTACCGGATTTCTTGCACCAACGGGGGCGACTGGTGGTCAGGGTGCCACTGGGCCTGCATCGGCTGAGGACATGTTTGCCTTTTCTTCAGGCCCCCTTGTCAATACCGCGGGTGCATTGGCTAATAAGACGCTCTTTATGAGCCGTGGTGCCTCCGTGACCTTTCCAACTGCGGCACAATGTGATTGGTCAGGATGGACCCTAACGCGGCAAGTTACGTCCATGTCATTTGACGCAACTGTTTCATTTGACAATGCTGTCATTTTCGGATATTCCGGTACCATTCTTGGAGTGACCGTTATCATCAGGGCAGCCGTACCTGCTGCCCTCAATCCATCAGTCGACTATGGCACCGTGAGCCCATACGTCACGATTGGATCGGCTGCGTTCTACGACGTTCCTAATCCTCAGCCTCCAGTTACAAGTGGACAACAACGGTCTGGTGTGAGAACCATCACACTGAGTTCTCCATTGCCGGAAGGAACCCGTCTCGCAGCAGTGATTCAATTTGTATTAATCCCAGAATGGCAAGGCGCAACCATTGGAGTCAATGGCACTATCATGTTTCACTAAATATATTTTTATTGTTGCGAATCAAACCACACTGAAATAACACGCTGTAAAAGATTAAGTCAGTTAGTTTCAAATAAGCAACCACGAGAATGGACGTATTGGCCAAAGCACTGTCGGCCGCCGAAGCCGCACGAGGTCCCCAAACCGTGCACGAAAAGAACCAAGTCGAGATGAAGGCGCAATTAGCTGTACAAGCTGCCGAGCGGAATGCCTTGTGCAAGTCCATCCTTGACTGGAGCATGACATTCGCCGGCAGCGACATTTTCTCGAAATTGGTCAAGTCTCAACCTGGCGCGACATCCGTTACTGTTTATGCACCCGTTGGCAATTATGGTGCATTTCAAATCAAGACGGTTGCCAAGGATGGGTCGATGATTTACGTTTATCAAGGGGCATTTCGATCACCAACCATTCCGGACACCATGTCCATGGCGACACCGGCTGAAATGTCCGCATCACCACTCCCGACCCGGTTCCTGCGATTGTTGCTAGCACACATTACCGGATCCGACGTCTATACGTTCCTTGCTAAAAGTGTACGAACGTAAGTTCATATATATTCTTCTATGCGTACATGGTGTCCATCGAAATTAAATGGCCGGCCGCAGCCGATAATGAGGCCTTGTGTCCGTAGCCTGTCACACTCGACTTTTGGTGTATGAGGATTCATTGGAATCTCGGTATTGGCGAGCAACCATCCATGTCGAAAGATTTTGCAATTGATTTGATTCGTGGGAACTTGAAACCAGCCTCGACAGTCGGGGTACGGACAGTGGAATGAATAGGTGTTGGTATCCGGATCAAACCACACGTCGCCCGTTTTCACGGCAGGCCGAATCGGGGGACGTTTTGACACGGTCGGTTGTTTCTTGACTACATCAGGTGTTGGTGGTGGAGCGATTATCGGCGGAGGCTGTTGTGTCACTGGTGATTGTACAATCGCAGCAACCGTAATGGGTGGTGATACCGGTGCGATAATTTGAGGCGGCGCGATTTCCGGAGCAAGGAGAGCGGGTAGAGGTGTTTGCAATGGTGACGCTTGATCATTGAACACTCCATCTTCGACGTGTGATGATACAAGTGGCACGATCGAGACTTCTACTGGAATGACTGGTGTTGTTGGCACATATACACGTCGGACAACACGCGACAAAACAGACACACTGGGGATATCAATTGGTGGTGGAATACATGCTGCATGAATGTGGTGATGCGGTGGAACAGTCCTGCGTACGACGCGAGGCACCCCTTCCATGGGAGCTAGAACATGGACACGGGATGGATTTACACTTACAAGAGAGATTCTTTATCAAAAAGAGAATTATGCAACCTTGACAAAGCTAATCATGGTCACGTCAGCGGCATTGGCAGTGTCGACCGTGCCGGCATTTCCGGACCACGCATTCAACGTCACAATCCAATCGGGTGCAAGTGCATCCACATACGCAAAGCCGACCGCCATACTGCCGGCAGCTCCACGCCGAGCAACGCTCTCGGGCATTTCAAGCAATGTGCCGGTCGTTGCACCCGTGAACAAGGAAATGCCGCTATTGGCCTGGACCAAGTTCGTGCGATAGTTCACGGCATACTTGCCAGGCAGAGCAAGATGGAAGAACGGAAGCACGTCGGTGATGGATGGCGAGTTGCTGGCGAGTGTGAGTGGCAAGATGATGGCCACACCAGGCGCGACACCTGTCACGTTCAAGGGACCTTGTTCCCAATACTGGGCCGATGCCAAGATTGAACTGGCGCCCGTAGCACCGGTGTTGGCCGCTGTGCCGGGAATGCCTTGAGCACCGGTGTTGCCGGTACCTCCGGTGCCTCCCGAGCTTCCGGTACCACCCGTGCTTCCGGATCCACCGGTGCCTCCGGTGGAGCCCGTGACGCTGGCGCCGGTCGCACCGGTGCCACCCGTACCACCGGTCAAGCCTTGTATGCCGGTCGCACCCGTACTGCCGCTGCTACCGGTACTGCCGCTGGATCCTGTGCCGCCGGTGCGTCCGGTTGTTCCTGTACCTCCGGTTGCACCGCTTGCACCAATCGTTCCCGTGCTACCTGTGCTACCGCTGGATCCACTCGCTCCGGTTGACCCTCCGGTAGCGCCGGTTGCACCCGTATTCGTTGCTGTTCCATCAATGCCTGCGACTCCGGTGCTACCGGTGCCTCCCGTACCGCCCGTGCCTCCATTTCCAATCGGCACCGGCACAGGTACCGGTTCCAAGTCGCTGCTGCTGAATCCATCATCTTCCAGTGGCAGGTCACTGTCCAGCACCACGCCAGACCGAATGACCGAGATGATCCAGACAATGAGGACGATCAAGACGATAATGACAAAGACGAGAAACACGAGCCATCCCGCGTCGGGCATTTTTTTGTTTTTCGCTCGTGGTGCCGTTACTTTGTTTGGTGTCTGTCGCCCCTATCGTGTCGAAAACCACAACTCGCTCGCTCGCTACAAGAAAAAACTTTTTTTAATCATGTCGAGAGCCGAACAAAGGCTTGCCGCAGAGAGACGCGTAAAGCCTCTAGACGCAAACGCAACGCTTCAATGCCATCGGCGAGCAAAACAGGTGCAGGCACGCCACCTTTGCTGTCGATGAAAAAGCGACCTGCCCGCTCTCGAGGCGTAATGACGATACAATCGTGGAGCTTGTGCTCTTCAGCAATGTGGACACATCGGTTACAAAACGTACACAAATCCGGTCGACGTACCGAAACCACGCCTTGTGCACTCAAGTCCAGTACCTTGCGAGGACACGACGAAACGATTGTCGTTTTCGTCTTTTGTGTTGTCTCTTGTAGTTTTCGGTGCAATCGAATGTTGGGTGTAAACAGAAACGTTGCACAGGCAGCGGCCATGCCGGAGGCGTGTTGGCGTCCAAACAAGACGCGAGCAAACGCTCGGACGTGCAAGTCACGTCCCGATCCCAAAATGGTCAAGCATGTGTAGGCACAGGTAGGATTCGACAAGAGTCTCTGCGGATCCGCGACACACGCTGCACCTGCATTGACCGTCTGAGCAATGTCTCCGGCCGCGACCTTGGCTTTGAATTCCACCATGATTTGGCACTTGTCACACCCTTTCTCACCGCACTCGCACCGCTTTGGCAAGGTCAATGGTCTCGCCGGCCGCTTCAAGTGGGTGAATTGTAAATTCTGTTGAATCTGTTCATCGTCTCGTGTCGATCCGTTTTGCAAGACATGCATGCGATCAAAACACAGTGTTGCCAAGTCTTCGGTAATGGTCCGTCTCAGTGCGCTCATGAACTTGATGTCCACACCACTTTCAAACACAACGTCCACTTTCGCATCGGTCCACGCTCGTAACCGTACCACTAAATCCGTCATTTTTTTTTCGTCTTGTGGTGTTTTCAACCAGACACAGGTTAACCACCACAAAAAAATGATGGCTCGATGCTTTGCATGGCATCCACGACCGTCTCCTGGTCATCATCATCAGCAGTACGAGCCACGACAAGTGCCCTTGGTGGTCATGTCGTGGTTGGAAATCACGCCTCAATATGTGAGGTGGACAAGTGGACATGAATCGAGTGGACCTCACATTGTGCAACACAATCAAGTGGGAAATGTGTGCTTGGCCATCCTAGACATTCCGGGACCGATTCCACGCGTCATTTTAAGCATCCAGAGCCCGGATGACCCGTCCTTGGCGCATGTGCTGTGCTGGACAGATCGGTCGACGTTTTCATGCGTGGCGTTGCGAGCGACAAACATGACACACGAATGTCTGACGACCAATGCGCCGACTTGTTGGACGTTGTGGAACAACATGTTGATGGATGTGCACAAGCAAACGCTGCGCGTGTGGAATCCGCGATGGTTAGCGCCGAATGGTGTGTTTAAATTCGATGCGAACGATGAAGCGGCCGGACAATATACCTGCATGACCAGTCATGGTGACCGAGTGATTCTGGGAGGTACCCACATGTTGCGCATGGATGTTTTCACCGACGCGTGTACGATTCGACAAACGGTCGCATGCCACAAGGTCGATCATCCGATCACGACCGTCACGAGTGAAGGTCAATGGATTGTGGTGGGCGATGCAGTGGGCATTGTCGGCGTGTACGCTTCGCATGACTTGTCAGTCATGTGTCGAGTGTCGACGGGTAGCGGTCCCGTTGTCCAGTGCTCGGTTGACTTTTCGGGCACCTTGCCCTCTCTCTGGATTCTGTCACACGACACGTTTCACATTCTCCACCTCTCGGCTTCAGCCGCTCGCCTGGTTCCCGTACAAGACCGGATCGCTGAACAGACGATGAATGGTGCATTTGACGCCGCGGCTGATCCTGCAAAGCAATCCGGGTTGACTCGCGATCCGTATCGCATGTGGACGCTGAAAGAGACGAATGGACGAATTGTGGTGACTCGCGGGTCGCATGTCGTGTCGTGGTGTCCTCGTATGCGCATCGTGGTTCCCAGCACAGTCAATGCACTGGGTGGAGGCATCTTGTGTCCGATCGTTTCGACGGTTCTCTCTCGTGCCACGATCGATGTCTTTTGAAATATTTTTGAAAAGAAAAAGTGTTTGGGTAGACAAGATTAACACGGGTTTCAAAGAGTGGCGAACCATCCATTAAAATGGATCCAGCTCCGGTCGTCGTCACGAAAGGAGGAGGCACCAGTTGGATTGTATGGGTCTTGCTCCTCATCACTCTGATTCTCGCGATTGTCGCCTTGGTGATTGCGGTTCAAGCCAAGAACAATGCCAACACGTTGAAAACAGCCACTGCAACGCAAATCACGAATTTGCAGACGCAAATCAATAACATCTCGACGGGCGGGGTCAATCCGCCAAGTGCTGTTCGGTATTCCGGCGGCACGGGGTCCACCGACCCGTTCCAAACCATTCTTCCGGCAGGCTCGGCGGTGCTGTTTTATCAGGAGTCGAGCCAGACGGCCGACATTGAGTACAATGCGACAACGGGCGTGTTTACAGTGGCAAAATCCGGCATTTATGACATTTCTTTCGATGCTGAAGTCGTGATTCAGGCGACAGCGGATTTCTTGGGTGAAGTGGAAGGGTATGTTTCGATTGGCACGCCTACTGCTTTGACACCCAAGTATGGTCGCATCCGTATTGCGGTTCCCGACAGCTTTGCGATTCCGGGATTGCCGGCATGGCCGATTGCAGTCACGACACAATTGAGTTTAGCGGTGGGTGACACCTTTAGCTGCATCTTGGGCTTGTATGGTGCCGTGTCGGGCATCATTCCTGGCGTGGGTGCAGTGGCACCGCTCGATACCAATCCCGGTCAAGCGAATTTCAGTTGTGTTCGTGTTGGGACAATTGCCTAGTCATGTCTAATGTCTGTCTGTACAAGAACAAGAACAAGAACAATAATTATTGATTGACACATAAAACATTGGATCGGGCGACGGGAACGTCGCCAAACCCGTCGCGTAGATTGACTGCCGTTGCCACAAACATGTATTCCCCGGACGTGTCCCACTTGACACCCGGAAAAATCGCACACCCTGCAATGACCGGCGCCGTGCCCAGCGTTTTGAGTTCACGACGCAAATCGCTCGTCATGAACGTGCCCGCCATGTGAGTCAACAAATCAAACGTGTCGGTCGACGCGACCCATGCCAAATCAATGGCCACGCCTGGTGGCAAATTCGTCGCCGGCAATCCGTTGCACATGCACATGACAATCACGTCAAACGCCGTACCGGTTTGACTCGTGCTGGCTGCAGTGAGGGGCAAGAATGCCAATTGGTGCACATCCTTAAACGGGCCACGGCTGACGGGGTTGGACCAATCGGCCAAGTTGAGTTCATGGCGAAGCACGGCGCTTTGCGAGTCGGGGTTCGACACGATGACGTCGGCCACGTCGCATTTGCCAAGAGACGAGGATTGATCCATCAATTGATTGCGAATCGCGGCCGGTGGCAGATCGCACACGATGATGTTGGACGAGAGCACCCGTGTCTGCAAGGTCACGTTTGCCGAGGCGGCAGGCGTTTGCAGCCGCACGGTTGCATCTCGATCAAAATGCAAGCCGCTGATGAGCCACCGGGTGGCACCTGCGGCCACAAACCCGATAAACGGCGCCGCGGCCAGTGCTTGCGCGGTTGTGGCCATCATCACTTGCGGTCGTTGTGCAGGCGTTGCAGCTGCAACGACTGCTGGAGTCAGTTGCAATGGCGGAAGACGAGGCGACATGCAGGAAAGGACAGCAGCATCGTCAGCCGTCACTGTATAGCTCACCGATCCTCGACGACCACCTCTTAATGGCATCACACTGCGATTGGTCAAGACCGGGGATGAGGAGGAGGGTGGTGATGCACCACCACCACCACCACCAGCAGCAGGTTCAGGAATCGGCATTTTCCGCTCGTGATTGGCAGCAGCCGGTGTGGTCGCCGCAGCGAGGTGCACGAGGTTGAGTTTGGGAATGTGCACATTGTGTGGAGCCGTGATCGATCGGGCTGCCAAGATCGGAGTCTGCATGGGTTGTGGCGGTGTTGAAGGGATCATGTCTTTGGATGCGCGACGACTGGTTGGACGAGAGTTGCCTGAACCATGTCGATGCAAGAGCACCTTGGCATAGGACGATGCTCGAACTTGGCTTGGCATGACCATGCCTTCCGCGTGATGAGGAGACGGGGGATGGCGTTGGGCCTGCTGGGGTAACGCCACGAGCGTTGGGCTGGGCGGTACAATCCGGCGGACAGTTGTCACCGGAGTCGATGCCGCCGAGACTGGCGTGGATCCAGGCGCCGTAACTGTCGTCGTTGTTGTCGTCGTCATGGCGTCCAAGACTGGTACGGAGGCGGCGGCAACGACGACGGATGGATTATTAACCAAAGGTGGATCAACAGGAGGAGGAGCAACAGAGACGGTTCGCTGTAGAGGCGCAGTGGAGGCCGTGGTGGTCTTGTGACTGACGACGAGTCGATTCTTTTGACGGCGAATGACGGGCGAAGAACATGGACGGCATCCGTGTTTTAGATGCAAGTGACACGATGTCATGGTTTGCGGCTGTACAAAATGTCTGGGATTAACTCGACGATTCGGCCACGCTTCCTTGTCGTCGTCATTGTCCTTTTTTTTCTTTTTTCGTGACATGATATGGTGGAAGCAGCGGCGGTCGAAAAACAGAGAAGCAGCGGCGATGATGAACCACGCGGTCCTCGTGTGCCCGTCCGTGGACTGTATGTGATTCGCGGCCGAGAGGCGGAGGATCCTCTGGAGGCAACAGGACTGCTGGGCTTGTATGGAACCAGTTATCGTTTCACCAAACCCGAACGCATTCCAGTGAATCCACGAACCATTGGTCTTCCACTGCTGCCGACGGAATGGCAGACCTTGCAAGGCTCTCCCGTCTTGCCTCAACCGTGGGTCGATCAATGGATGCAAGAGGAATTGCCCCGTTGGATCAATACGGCCTACATTCCACCACCCGTCTGTGTATTTCCTTGGACATGGTCGCCATCGCAGGGAACATGCACCATTCCCTCGTCTTCTCTCCCATCACCACAAGTCCCACTAACGCCGGATGTTGATGCACCACCGCCTGCTCCTCCACCGCCACCGGATGTTGATGCACCCCCACCTGCTCCAGATGCCCCTCCCGCACCGGGGGACGAAGGGGGTGTACCTGATGCGCCCGATGCACCTCAGGCACCAGATGACGCAGCCGAACAACCGAAAGAAACAGCCGAAGAAGTTGAACGACGTGAACGCGAGGCGTGTGCGAAACGCGGACCCGGTCACAAGTGGGACGCGGCATTGAAATGTATGACACGTCCGCGGTGTCATGTTCGCAACCGGCAATGGGATCCCAACGACGGCTGTCTACAAAAATGTACAAATGATGCGGCAAATCTTGTCGATCAAACGTGTCGACCCACGTTTGCACTCACTCGTGCGACATTGCCGGTTGCAGTGCGATTAGTGTCACTTGCCATTAGTGGTCCGGGTGAAGTATCAAAGCATGATGATGGCATCTTTGAAACCGTTCCCTTTGACATGGTCATCCAGACAAGTCCGATTCAGCCAATGTGTGCATTCAGCGGATACCGTGCACAATTGACATCTGTCGTGGGCAAAGTGCCACCGTGGTTGCCTTTAGAAGAGGACCGACGGCACGTCTTGCCATACATTGTCAATCCCTCGGCATGCACATGGGCCAAAGGCGTGTTTGACAAGACGACCTGGACATGCAACGATCCATCCAACGTTGTGCCTGCGCCCACGGTCGTTCGACCGCCCGCACCTAAACCGGCGTGGTCACCTGAACAGATGCAAGTCCTTGTCAAGGTTGTCGTGCCCACGATTGATTGGATGCTGTCGTTTAAATGGCTGGATGACGCTTGTTCGTCGGCCCTGCCGCCATCTGTGGAAACTCGCAACCGGATCGTGTCTCGACTTGCACTCTTTGCTCGTGCAGTGTGGACAGCGATGCAAGTGCCGTCGTCGCTCACTCTCGCGTCTTCAAATGATCTTCAGACCTTGTGGACATGGTTGGCAACCGTGAGCGCACGCCTACTACTCTTGGGCACAGCGGTGCGGTCCGCAGGTGGAACGACATGTGCAACAACCGGCACGGCAGAAACATGTGGAGTTGCCGCCAAGACGTGCATGCCGTCAGACATGGACGCTCCGTACATGATTCATGTGCAAGAAGCCAAAGCGTTCGTGGGCGCTGTATCTCCAGATGGCCAGCTGTATTCCTTTACATCTGCATTACAACCTCTGCCAAGTCACATGCCTCTTAATGCAGTCGTGTCCGTGTCCGAGCAAACATGGAACACGAGGAATGTGGCGACAACAAAAGAACGACCACCGCCATCTCTCGAGCAATTGAATGGACTTCCGTCGTGTCTACCACCCTTGTGTCCATTGGGCACTGTATATTCCATTGCCGACCAAACTTGTCTCACTGCTTCCTCTGCTGATGCCGCTCTAGTGAAATCTGCCGGCGCCATTGATATTGAAATCATTCGATCCATGCCATTTGATGAGCCGTTGCTCAATGCAACACCAATTGCTCTCGCACCACCACCACGACAACCTCGTCTTCCTCTTCGCCCAGATCCAGTTGACGATGATCTGTCTACCGAACCGCCAACATTCGAGCCACTTTCACCGCCACGACCGACAATTACAACACCACCGGCTCCCCGTCATTCCATTACGAAAATTACACCTGCAACGACTAGACGCGCATCAACGATACGAGATGGACGCATTGTTCTCATTGAAGCCGGTTGGCCTCGGTACACTCGAATTCTTTTGCCAGACACTGAACGCAACAGGATTCTGTCTAGATGATATAAAGAATAAAGTGACGTGATTCATTCGTCGGCTAGGTGCAAGGGAAAACATGTTGCGTGTGGTGGTCAAGTATGGTGATGGCGGTATGAAATCAGTTGCAGACACGGTTCCTCGCAACAGTACACCGGCGCAAATTCTTCAGATTTTAAATGACAAGAAGCACCAGGTGTATCTTGAACCGCCCGTCTCTTTCAGTCGTATGCGATTGCAAATGGATCAACCCCTTGTGAGCCAGATTTTTACCACTTTCAATAGCAACAGTCAACCGGATGTCGTCATCTTGACAACAGGACCTGCGGCCACGAAAGAGTCCGCCTGTGATCTTGTGCAGTCTCCGCTCGAACGGGTTGGAAGATTCGATCGATTTGATGATCCACGACTCTCGATGACCATGCTGCGGTTCTCGAGTGCCGATGCCGCTTTGGCCGACGGTCTGCATAAACAGTGGATTCAACAAGGCGCGCTCATCCAAAGTTCTTTGCCCCCGGGTACATGGAGTTCTCCGGAGGATCTACATAAACAATGGAGTGAACGCAGTACACACCTCCAGCAAATCAGTCGTCCACAACCAATTGTCTTGAGTTTGCCGATACCACAACCCGAGGCCAAGTTACAACAGAGCGCAACATGCATTGTCATGGGCATTCGACCGCGTCTTGGGGATTCACTCGACGCGCTGGGACATCGTCAATTCCGAGACGTTGTAAATGTGCCCATTGACATACGACAAGAGGCGCGTCCTTTGCTGCTGACTGTCGACCAGTTGAGGGGACTGGTCAATGCCTTGCGTTTGTTGCAACGAGCACGCATTCGACCGTATTTTACGACATCGGCACAAGTCTTGAGTCATTTGTGTACAACGACACCGGATGGAAGTCAATGGGTGTGTTTGACTGACTTGGCATCGGTGAAAATGCCAGCAACTCTTGCCTTGCCTCAACCTCGACCCGTGTCACTTGCGCTGACATGTCAAGTGAAAACAAGTGACGAGACGAGCGAGTGGATGCTTGTTGAGTCGACCTTGCTCGCGGCACCCACATTTCTCGTCGACTCGCTGAGTTCAGCGTCGTTTCGGTGGTCCGCATCCGATGAAGCATTCATGTTTCGTGGATTTGGACCGGCCATTGTGTCGGACGACGCTCGAAAAGCGGTTTTCATTGCCGCAAAAGGTTCCGAATCGACATGTGCAAACACCATGTTGATGGCCCGCCGCGCACAACAATCCGCCGAATCCGTTGTCTTGCGCTCGTGGTGTTCTTTACGTCCGGGCGCACGTGACGCACTGTCTACATCGGCATTGCCAACCTGCATCCCGAATCTATTCACGGCTTTGCAAATGACACAAAAACAAGCCGTCGACAACAAAAGGGCAATCGAAGGGCTTTTGATTGCACTCGTATTCGTCGCTCCATCACGCTATGCAGCAGCCTACATTACAACCCTGGCACTCGTGACATTGCCAGGCTATGACTGGATCTATCATGTACCCACACGCGTCCCTACGCCACCCACAACATTCACAAAAGCGACTGACACCGTATCGGTACAAGAACCGGAAAAAACATTCACCATTCTCGATGGCGACTATGATCAGGACGCGGCTACGCTTGCACGCGCAGAAATGCGAGATGAATTCTGGCCATTTGTGAATGCTCCAGTCCTCACGGGCATTCCGCTTCATTTATTCCATCCGGATATCGAACATGCGACGTTTGTTCTAGCTCGTAACTCGACGGTACCAGCAGCTGTACGGATCACAACCACCGGTGCATTTCAGCGCATTTCTGTCCTCGACTGGTGCTTGGGACTGGCTGCGTATAGCGCCCTTGGCGCAGACACGGCTTCGGTCGTTGAGCTCGTGGTCTACGTCGATGTGGGTGTCACGGATTTCGTCTTGTATGCTTCAACGAATCGCGGGTTCGCAAACCTGTACGTCTTGTGGAAACTCCAGGTTCCTGCGGGATACACAACCTCAACATACCAAGCAGCCGTCGTCGACGCACAGAAACTCCATGTCGATCAAACGTCGACAATTGCCGATTATTTAGTGGCGAGTCTTCTCGAGGTTGACATGCTTGCTCGTCTACCACCCAAAACGATTCGAACCATTTGTGAATGGGGTGACAAGTTTGATGATGCCTTGCGCGCACGACCTGAACTGTCATCCATTCCGATTGTCCCCGCACAGGCCTTCTTGCCTGCCGTGCCTCCTGCACGAGATCTAGTCATGCCGGTCGCCGCCGATGCTGCCAGTAGGGGGGATCGAATCAAAGCAAGATCCGGTGCGCCGTTTATCGGCTGGATTTCCATTCTACGAAGCATGCAAACATCACGTGTCGAAGTAGAACGCTGTTTTGTTTAGTGTCATGTACGTGCTTCGATAACTAGACTATCATCTAGACTTGTGAAATGCATATCTCGTTTTATGTACGTGCTTCAATGACTATAATATCATCTTGACTTGCGAAATGGACATGCCGTCTTGTCGGCGGTAAAGACGACTCGGATGATGAAGCAGCAGATGTCAACCCAATCATCAGAAAGAGTAGAAGGATCAAGACGAGAATCAACACAATGCCGACGACAACATGTCTTGCCATGTCATGTAATGTAAAGCACCTCGTGAGTGACGTAACAGAATGGCGGAGACGATTACTCAGTACACAAAGACGGCCAATGAAACGGCCAAAGCATTGGCTGAGGCCACTCGACGTGCAGAAGAGGTGCGTCAAGTCTTGTCGGGTCGTGTAACAGATCGCATCGAGGAAGATCGTCGCTCACGCGTTCCAGTCTATGATCCCAAATCTCGTCGGCGTCGTCGTCAATATTCAAATGCAGACGATGAGTATGTATTCGATCGCGTGAGTGCCCATTTAAGCAATGGAGATCTGCGGTTGAGACCCTTGACAACGGAACGGTTTGTGTCTGTTAAGACATCAACGTTACGCGATCCATCATGGACACATCCATTGGCCGTTCGATACGAGCGCCAGAAGACTGCTCGAGCCTATGATTTGGATGAAATGCGGGATTATGCAAAACAAATTCGGCATTATCAAGCACGACAAGAATGGGACGCGCTTGTGCGAACGGGTGGAACGCATCGTGTCCATCACACGCCTTGCACACGTTGTTGAGCACACGATGTTTTGTAAATGTTAATAAAATGCCAAGTGTTTAGTGGAAAAAGAAAGGTAAACCGAGAACGCGTAAAGAAAATGGGCACGGTAGCCTCCATTCTGCGTCAACAGGCAGGACTGGAGCCTCAAGTCGATCCAACCGTGAATACGGACGAATGGCAATCAAGACAGCTGTTTGATACAGCCAGGATCTTTTACGGCTATCCAAAGGAATTTCTACAAATTCCTGACAAGGAACCGGAGGATCCGGATGTTGTCAATGCATCGAGCAGGGCATTTGGATCCGATCCAACGTCGTTGTTGACCAATATGTCCATGGCGGACAATGCTCTGTCCAAGGCACGTGCCGTTGTTTTGGCGACGATTTTGACTGCACATGGCCGACAGCAATTGATAAAAGTTGACTTGCCAAATGCGACCGAGTTGGTGAACGCAGTCAATCAAATCATTGACTCTTGCAGAACAGCAAGCGGAGATCCACAAGCAACGGTCGTGTGGCCAGTGTGGTGCTGGACGACGCGTGCATTTTGGCGTGCGTATATGAGCTTGGACACATATGAACTTCGGATGCAGTTGTTAGAGCCCTTGTTTCCTGCTTTGCTCCCACAATTTCGTGTGTTGGCCTCGGCACTGACACCTGCTCCTTGGAATCGTCCTCTGACAAGTGTTTGGCCGCGAGTACGGGCCAAGGTAGAAACTCCGCCGACGGATTTCGAATTGACCGTGCAATACAATGCGTTTTCGGTTCCATATGATGAAGATGCACGATATATCGCGGCCAAGTTGACAAATGCCAATCGATTCACGAATGTTCGCCTTGTCAGGCTTTGGCCATATATGTTTTATGAACTGGATCTACAACCAATTGAAGCGTACATTCACAAACGGCCGCCTCGGTCTGGTCGAATCAATACCTTGGCATGGGATTGGCCGTTGCATCGCAAATATGGGCATCAAGTCGGATTGTGGACTGGGTTGTCCAAGATGGACTCAAAGGGAGATTCTATCGATCAATCCGTGATCGATGCCTTGTTTTCCATGCTTGCACCGCGATGCCCTCAACCAGAGAAGAGCTGCAAAGATGCACGAACAGGCATGCCCGAGACGGAACAGACGAAAGCAGCTCGTTATGAATTCATGTGGACATTTGCATCGTGCCATGAGCAAGACAAAGGAAACGACGACGCCTGTGAAAAACGACAGCGTCTTCAGCCGTGGCTTTGGTCGCTTGCAAAAATCATGCAACCACACAGTCTGCCCGCCGAGCCCAAGGTCGAAAAATTGTTTGAGATACTTCCAGATCCAACACTATCATACGACTTGACGGTCATTGGTGACTCCATACCTGCACTGGCTCTCCCAATTGGCACGAACCAAGTCGGTGTGAGCGTCACGGATGTATCGCGTGCACTCTTGTGGACCAGTTTCCGTCGCGGTCTTTTGAAAGCTGACGATTTCATCTTTGATTTAGCGAACGTGTTGGCACGGGCCGGACAAGATGCACAAACCATGGACTTGAATCGTCTTCGCAGCGATGGAAAAGCGCTTTTTGGATCAGAAGACCGCGCCAAGGTCTGGTGGTACATCGCCGTAGCCACAGTATTCCGCGAACAGAAGGAAGAAGGCATGTCATTCGTTGACCAGAAAATAGGCGATCTCACGTTGGCATCAACGACCCTTTACGATTTCATGTGCTTTTTAAACGCGGCTGATCGGTCTGGGTTGCTTCACATCACCGTCAACACAAGGCGGTGGATCCGAAAATTGCAGGCAAACACTACACTGGAAACGGCACTCACTGGCGCGACGCGGCCGCCAAACACGACGACCATCGCCGACATACCGAGATGCTGGACTCAGCGAATACCAAGCATTTCCGATCGTATACAATTTGTTGCGTACATGGATCCTCTGTTTGTACCGACGAGCGACACGGGATTATTCACCGCCATTGAAAATTCCAAAAACGAAATCGGTGCACTCAACAAGGAGTTTGAACAGATGAAGCTCAAGAAGGAGGAGAAAACGCTTTACCGCCGCCTTTGGAATGCCCGAGGTAAACTAAATGCAACCGAACAACAACTTGCACAGGTGCAAGCGCAAAACACACGAATCTCGAGCGAAATTGTGCGTCTCATTCGTGAATTCGAAAGGGATGCGCCTGGACTCATGGACTCTATGGAAAGGTCAAATACCGTTCAAAACCTGCAAACTGTTGTCCAACGCCTTCGCAGCTCTGTACGCTAGAAAAAAAAACAAAAATGTTTTTTATGTTTCAGTCAATCTGAGCTGTTGCACAAGACGCATGTATGCATCGTCATGAAGCAGCGTATTGAGAAACATGAACATCATGCGCACTAGCTGTGGTAGAGTGCTGTATCGACCGAGATGACATGCCTCAGCCATTTGCATGATCCGTGTCCGAAATGATTCCATATCCTTTGCATCCCACTTCTGTAAACGTAGAAACGGAAGCAGACGGACACTGGGTATCGGCGTATAGAGACCAAGTGATTGCCATAAGGCGGACAAGGTTTCAGTCTTCATCGATAATGACATGGACTCTTGTTGAACCCGAAAAATGGCAAGAATGGGAAACATCACCAGTTCCGTGTAGACGTGGAGAAGCTTGGTGTGTGCGTAATGTTGCTTCATAAGCTCGCCCCATGTGGGTGTTGTGGCGTTGATGTCGACGGATTTCGCCAATTGCACATGGAAGCAGAATGTGAGCAGCCAGCGTGACAAGAGCGTGATGGATTCGATGTTCATCGCGCTTCCGGATGCCAATACGGCGACTTGACCAATGCGTCGTGCACCCGACAGCGGCCATGTGGCAACCGACAATATTTTGGTGTCGATTTTCCCGGGAATGTCCAACATTCGAGCCGATCGCTGTTCAACATCAATCACCATGCGCATCTGTTTCTCGACGTCAGTTGTCGCTCGCAAGATGTCGATCTCGGCTCCGGGAGCAAAGAGAGTGTCATCTTTGACGACCGCAATTTTCGCAACATCGGGTACCGAGGCAGATTGGAGTTGCCGTGGAGGAATGTCATCGTACAAGGCGCGGACCAACCAAAGGCGCACACCGAAACGCCATCCCGAGTTTGCAATCACTTGAGCGTGATTGTCCAATACATTCTTCCCATACTCATTGGATGATGATTCGACATATCGTTCTCGATATATCCGTGAAAGACTACGCAACATGACTGCGAGGGTATACACGTACCGTGAGTCTTCTGTCCACAGCAGCAATTTTATTGCTGCGAGCACCGGTTTGTCGGCATACGGGAATAGGTTGTCATACGCATTAATGTCGTCGTATACGGGAATCACCGAAAAATAATTGCACCAACTCACATCGGGGCAAATAAGTAGTTCCCCCGATGCGGATAGCATATTCTTGAAGAACGTGAAGTCATATGGAGCTTGTTTGTAATCCCTAACTGCGGTCAAAACGATCCCGAAGAATCCTCGATTGAACCCACACTTGGCTAATGAGAATCCAATTGGTGCAAGACGACCCGATTCTTCATAGTACGTGTTTCGAAACCCCACTCCATCACAATCCGACGGCGACGATGACTTGTCATCAAACGTCACATTGTATGCCAGATTGTCGAGTGTCGCCAGGATGGTTTTGAGATCATCTTGCATGTTTTAACGATTATCACACCCTCCACTTACTCATTTAAAGCACGTTTACGATGGCTCACCGATGTACAAGCGCAACACTCGAGAACCGCTGCGTATGGACAACCTTTTTCGTCGAGTGCCCGTTTTTTTTCAAAAAAAAATACATGGTTTTTTACGCATTGGTCAAATCAAGGACGGTCATGGCGTCGTCGTCGTCCATACCCAGTCTTAAACGTTGTGCAAATGGATGCTTGCGACATCCCTTTCCACGTTCTTTAAGACACCAAGATGACATGGACTCGGATGATGACGAGGTCCGATTTTTGCCCCGACGCCATACATCTTCATCTTCATCTTCTTCTTGTCATCCTGAGTCTTCCTTGTCGTCTTCATCTCATATAGTGGTCTTCGAAATGGCACCCGTACCCATTGTATCTACGGTCACTGATGCCACTCGGAAATCCACTCTGCCTTGCTTGCCGACGACGACGACGGCAACTAAAGACGAATGTGTGAAAATATCACCAGATGAATTGGCACTTCTCGAATCACTCGTCTGGAGCCAACCATCGTCATCGTTATCGTCATCTGCGGCATCAAGCGGGAATGAAAAAGAACAGCCAGAAGAAAAAGCGTGCAATGGATGTAGTGGAGTCGAGCAAGAAATGGCTCGTAATCAACGTGTTTTGCATGTTCTCAAATATGTGCGCGATGTGGCACGAATCGTGGAAGCCTATGGCAAAAGTGATGCGTTTGAATTTACGGAAACACAAATGCGAGCCTTGTACTTGTTCGAGACTGGCGTGTCCTTCTTCATGACCGGACCGCCTGGTGCGGGCAAGAGTCGGTTGATTCATGAAATGATTGCGCGTGGCAAGAAAATGAGCAAACGCATGGCTGTCACGGCCATGACCGGTTTACCAGCCGACATGATTGGCGGCACAACGCTGCATTCGTTTGCTGGATTGCAACTGGGAGACAAACCTGTAGACTATTACATTCAACGCTTCATGCGATACGATCCCAATGGCGAAGACCCCAAGAGCCCTTCCCATCGATGGCAAAAGACCGACGTCTTGATTGTCGACGAGATTTCCATGTGTGCACCCGACTATTTCCACAAGCTGGATTCCACAGCGAGAGCGTTGCGCCGCTGTCCAGCAAAACCGTTTGGAGGCATGCAGTTGGTGGTCAGCGGCGATTTCTTTCAATTGCCATACGTTCAAAAACGTGCCGAGAAAGATTATGATGATCCCCGGTTGCAATTGCCTGGAGAAACCAAGCAACAGTATTTGAGTCGACAATACTTGTTCGAGTCGTGTTCATGGCACGGTACCATCAAGCAAATTGTCATGCTCGATCAGGTGTTTCGTCAAAAGGAACCCGAGTTTGTCGATCGGCTGGCGCGTGTGCGAGTCGGCGAACTCAATGAAGACGATCACAAGTGGTTCAATTCGCGGGTGCGGACGGGACGCAGTGTCGTCGGATGTGACGGTTTGGAGACGACATGGTTGTTTGCCCATCGCAAACCATCCGAAGAGCGAAACAAGCAGTGCTTGGCAAAACTGCCTGGCCGCATGATGAGATGTGAGCGTATCGTCTCGCATGCACGCAAACGTGCCGGGAAAGATGAACCTTTGATGACACGGTTGGAAGATGTACAAAATCCAGATGTGCGCGATCGCATGGAAACGTACAAGAAACAACGGCAGCGTGACACGGCGTTTGATTTTAAAGTTGGGATGCGCGTATTGTCCTTGCAAAACATCACGGGGACGAACATACGCAACGGTACAAATGGTATTGTGCTCGATGTTGGGGACAAGCCACTCGATGAAGTCGGCGTTCCGGGGAAAGATGGAAAGGTGGGTACGGGACGCTTGGGACGTGCTCCGGACGAATGCATATGGGTTCAGTTTTCAACCTATTCTGCGCCTGGCGCACCCATGGTTCATGCTTTATTGCCTATTAAACGGTGTGAACGCAAGGAGGCGCTGCGCAGTGATGAAGCGATGAAAAGCGAAAGCATGTGGACCGAATGGATCAGTGACTCGTATATCGAGTTGATTGGAGGGTATGCCATGACATCGCATCGGGTTCAGGGACAACAATTGGCAACGGCACACATTGAATTGGACGAAAGCATGTTTGAAGCTGGACAAGCCTATACGGCCATTTCCCGCGTCATGTCGCAAGCCGGTCTGACACTGACGCGGTACGATCCACGTGCATTTATCGTCAATCCAGATGTCGTGGACTTTTATCGAACATGCGAGCGAAGCATTGCCAGGCGCAAGATTCTCGACCGACAACGCGCGGCATTGCTTGCTGATGTGGCGATGCGGTCGGATCGTGTGATTGTGAATGGAAGAGACGTCGGCAAACGGTTGGATGGTCTGCATGGTCGCGATGTAGGACATTTGCTCTTTATAGTTTTTGAAATGATGGGATCGTTTACGGTTGATCACGAGGGATTGAGACGCACGTTCCGCAACCGAGCTAGTAAATATGAAAATACACGGACTATGGCGTATGTTTTATAATTGTCCTCGTTTTCTCAGAAGATCTACACGGTATCTTATACATATCGGATTTCGATTTTTGAGAAGAGGGTGATATTGCTTGATCTTCGCCCATGCACGCGGGTACAATTTGGAAGCTGTGATTAAAGCTAAATCGGCTTCTTTTGTGAACGGAATTCGAGGGTGATAATTTGGATTTAAAGATTGGGCTTTCGCCTTTCGTTCGCTTGATTCGTATATTGCACGCATTTGACGACTTGTTCGGCTCCCGAATAAAGTCATGTTTTCACTGCGGATCAAACTCCAACAACGACCGTGCTTTAATACCCCATCTCGGATGCCGGTAATCTGTTCAGGATTCCAACCATTTAATGGCATTACATATGTTCTTGGAACATTAACCAAGCGTTGTTTCCCAATTGCCGAGCACGGAACGTATTTCTCTGGATATGTTCGTGCACAACCATTGCTTATAATGTTGTGTGCAAAGTCGAACAGATACAACCGTACCGCTTCGACCCATTGTGCACATGCAAGAGGCATTTCTTGGCACCGATACCATACATCAAGGGGTTGTAATTTGGGGTCAACAGGTGTAATAACTCCTTGAAGTCGTTGCAGTACAGGCCTGGCCTGGTGGGCCACAGTATTTCCAGCGCCATATGAGACGATGCGATCCCGCAATTTGGAAGTGTGTCCAATGTAGACGGGTTGCACTGAATCAACTCCAATGCCTAATTCATACCATCCACTTTTATCAGTCAATTCTGTTGGTACTGATTGATATTTTGACGGGAAACAACTGTCGATGATTTTCGTCCATAATCCGTCACAGTAGTCTTTAGAGAGGAGTTCCCGCATCTCTCGTTGAGAATCGACGTTCCTTTTCACAAATTGTAACACGTCTCGAAACCATGAAATGATCGGAATGGCTGAATTACTGACTTCGATTTTAGATTCCTCCGCAGATGTGAACACTCCGACATTTCGGCGTTGTGCATATGCTGCAGTCATCGATGGCGATGTCGACTTGTTTTCTTTCATCCAGACCCAATGTTGTCGTATAGTCAAGGCAGTTCGATGGTGTAGAATTGTTGACATCGAGGGAACAGATACGAGAGATTGCCAGTCCTCCAGTTTGTCACCATGCGTAATGAACCATGCAATGAGGACGTTTTCTTGCTCCTTTGTCCATAACCCAGCTCCATGACGTGTTGTAAATTCCTTTGCCATTGTCTTTCCTTTTTCTTCAGCGGTTTTCGCTCTGATTGGATACACTTTGCGCAATTTGATCCAGATCGCTCGAAGACGTGTGTTGCCAAGACTTTTAAATTCCTGATTCAATTCAGCGATATGAGCCCACGAGCGCCCGTATGTTGCGACGCATGGTTCGAGCTTCTCGATGAGATCCTTGGCGTTATGCCTCGCTCTCCGTTTGACAATTTGTGTAAGTGTTGTACCACGTGAAGCCGGAGTTGTTTGCGGTATGAACGTACCATTTGCAGCGACATTCCATTCATATTCAAATACGAACAACATGTGAGACTCCACGAAGCTTGCCATGCGCTCGTTCATCACCCAACAACGATACATGATACGGTGACCATTTGCAACGACCGCGTCCATTTTTGTCGCACAAAAGCTCAAATGGCCGTTTGCTTTTGTAAAATGAGCGCCCAAACGAGTGCGTACCGCGCGTGAGCTTCCACCATACCCGACAGAGACTACGTAGTGCTCATTTCCCGACGTACTAGCGTATCCTAGTTCATAAAAAGCAGCCGTCTTATTTGTCAATTTAGCGGAGATTTCCTGAGTTTTTCCATTGACAACGAGCATGGTCCAATCAACATAAAATTCGCATGGTATGTCGTCTTTTCCAATACAAACATCGGTTCGTCGAATGCGAGTATGCGGATTCGGTAATGCAGTTGTCATGCGACGAACGAACTGCACCGATGTTTCACCGTTGGTTGACGCTACAGTCCCGTCATTGGTTTTCACACGCTTGGGAACCGGATCAGAGTCCATCGGAGCGTTTGCGTCAACTATCTTTGAATGCTCCCGTTTGAGCGACACGTTTGATGAACTCTTCTCCATCTGGGTGAGTGAGCAAGTGATAGGTTATTCCATGTCTTGTATGTTAAATATTTATGGAATATGAATTGATATTGGATGTACGCAACTTTATCAAACCTTGTCAATGCAACAATCCATTTACGGACTCGCCGCGTCGAGAAGGCCAACGACGTAGCAGCCATCCACGCCGCTGGCGCTCGAGTCGTCCGTCTGGGACCGCTGTTTGATGCATTCTTGGTGTCCAGTCCCGATGGGCCCGACGTCACACTCTAAACGTTCTAGCTAATGTTTTTGATGAACATGATGGTCATTTTATTAGTGTCGATCGATCGAGAGACGATGAAAAGAAAGATGTCTATCGCGGATTGTGGACGGACGTGACGGAAATTTCATATGAACGGATGCGACGCGGGGCGACTTCAGGACGCGTGCACGTGCGCTTGTGTTCATCCTTCCAATGCCGCACTTGGCATGTGCGATTACAATAGAATTCGAGATTGCATTTAGTACACCGGTTGGCTTGACAAGAACGACCACAATTGCCACATTCAGGGTGTAGCCACCGCTGCAATGCCATCCATGAACGAATTGCATCACTTTGTTGCTTCTTTTCCACGTCTTCTGCGTCTTGGAGCGAGAGCGAAGCACCGGTAGTGGACTGTTTGTGCTTCTGAACATCGTCTGCCACCTTTAATGCATCTTTGCATGCGGTGAGGACATTGTCGACGTTAGCTTTGGTTATGTGGGATTTCGGCACCTCGACGCCCTCTTGTTTCTTCATGGCCCGTTTTGCTTGTTGCATCATGAGATCGAGGTCGCGGTACGGCACATTTTGAAGACTGCGTTGAAACGTTGGACTTGCAAGAATATCGCCAATTTTGGCTTCCTCTTTCGACCGCTCCATTTCCCGCTGACCTACACACACACGCAAAAAAGATCAATAGGTGTTCAAAAAAATATATGTACGAACGAAAGGTGACTGCAATTTCTATTCATCATTCTCAAAAAAAAATCTTCAGGATGAATCATGGAATCACACTTGCGACACCCCATGAAGCGACTACGGTGACCAATCCATGGCAAGACGGAAATCGTCGTATTAGGCTTGGATACAATGGTTCGGCTGTCGAAATTAATGTTGAACGCCGATTGATTGTATTGGAGGCATATGTTCATTTGCCGGGTCCTCTGGGCAACCAAATTGTCACCAGGGAGGCGCACATGGTTGCTCTCAATACGGGCGACCATTGGTATTCACCCGATACTCGGAACCCTTCAAATATTGATCACACCGCTCGATTGCAATTGGCAGTTCCGGACGTGAAAGTCTGTCGCATACAGTTTGTGCAAGCTTTCGCACCGAAAACAGAACCGGCGTTTGCTTTTGGGCGGGCCTACGTGTTTTCTGCCGGTGATTTGATTGAACTCAGTCTAGGCATACATGAAATCACGACCAGTTGTGCCAACGTTCGTTCGGGTGTCTCGCTGTGTTCGTGTTTGTTGCCGGAACTCGCATCAATCATCTGTCAATATTCCGGCGATGCCATCATTGTTGACATGCCCGATTTGATTCATTTTGATCCAAAGACTTCACCCGCTGATGATCAATCGCTTGCGAAAACGTTGGATTCCTCTATTCCGTGTCCAAAACTCGACAATTTGAAAGTCGTGTGTCGAGATCAAACACATACAATGCTTGTTGATGCTACTTCGTGGTGTATTGTGTTCTATCAAATGTTTTTTCAGGAAAACAATCTCGAACAGCAAACAACAATCATCATCCGTTTGGATGGCTCGCGCTGGCAGTCCACGATCATTGGTCGGCCTGTTCGACATCTCATTCTCCATTTCGACATTCCCAATTTTGACTATCATCCGTTGACAGTGATTGACTGCTTGTCAGTGACCGATCATTTATTCCCATTCATGGGCGCTGAAGGATTGCTTCGTTGTCTCCAAGCGATTGAATGTCTAATGCATGAGTTTCGACAATCAACCGGGCGTGTCTGCAAGCTTCGTTTATTGGAGCACACCTCTTTCTCGTCAACCTTGCGCACAACGAATCAATGATGTGCCCATGTACGTACATCCATATACATTTTTTTTATTACGTGACACTAGGATGCATGTAGTACAAGGGACGGTACATCTGGAACGACTTGGAGTGAGACGATAGGAGAAGGTACAGCAGCAGGAACGACTGCAGTTGTGGGATGATCGGGTTCAGGAATCGTCCATTCATTGCGACGAGATAGAACAGGACGGCGCCCGTTGAACAGGAGATTGCATACCTTGTCACTGCTCTTTTCATTTGCACAGCGATAGATTGATTCTGTCAACAGACATGCTGATTGATAATCGTGTAATGCTGCGTCCAAATCGGATAGAATGCCAACTTTATTGGCAAGCATACGGTCGAAGTGCAATTGGCCAATGATGCGAGCATCGGCATGTGTCTTGCACTCGTCGCGATGTTCGGCGACATCAATGTCATTTGCTGCTTTTGCAACTCTTTTTGCCATTAATGAAGCCGGATGGCGATTGTAGAGGAAGTTCCAAGCATCATCATCATCATCGGAATTGTCCCATTGCAATGCGCTCGACATTGAAACACAACGTAGTGGAAAGTGATTTGAGTGATTTTTTTTACGATGAATTTACCAAAAGGAAGATCAAAAAAATAGAGCACGATCACATTATCAATCATTGTATTATAAACATGGCCGACTACATGCCTCGCGATCTTTGGAATATCGTAGCCGTGTACGCAGACATTCGCAATCGCAAAATCATGCGCCAATTGGGATACATTGACATGAGTGGGTACGAAACGGATTTGGTTCGAGGTGCCTTGCAGAAATATACCAAGTGTGACTTGGATGCGCTCGACGCCCTCCTCGCTCGCACCAATGGATTTTTATTCGGGGAATTCATTGTCTTGGCTCTGACGCCCGGCGATGGCATGTGTGAATTGAATTCGGCACATGTTCGTGTTTGTGTCGACGCACCGTCGTCGATCACCTTCTCGGATGTGAGAATTGCGTTTCCCTTGATAAACGCCGAAGAAGGCCGAACCAAACACGTGGCCAATTTCACACACGCGAGCGGTCGAATCATTGAATTCGTTGATCAAGGAAGGTATAGTTATTCGAAAATACCCATCCACATTCATTACCAAAATGGTGGTCTGAACGACATCTCGAGTATCGACGCACAAATTGTTGACATTCGGCGCTTCCGAACGATCGGCGATGTATATCTGTATTCAAATACCGACTGGCGCAAATTTCAATACGATGCTGTTCGCTCAAGAAATCGTATCGTCGCGTCATTTTGTTGTCAGTGTGATGGCCGTGTATCGGACCTGGTAACATCTGTCAAGTGTCGACGATGTGAAGCCATTTATTGCCGTATATGCCTGATGACCTTGGCACGTATTGAGTGGATGCAAACTCGCAATTGTTCAAGAACGTTTTGTTACGCATGTTCCCGATCCGCACAATTACTTGGTATTCCATCCGCTTCATCCGAAAATCTCATAACAGCAAGCGATTTACCTGACGCTTTGGCGGCATATATCCGCTTTGCACGGCAATACGGAGTTGATTTCAAATTCTCGCTCTTGATCATGCCCACGGCATTGTCATCTGACTCGGATTCCATTCGCATCTCCATTCCGCGACGACTCTTGCCATCTTCGGCATCGTCGTCATCATCAACTTGTGGAAATATGTATCTGGATGTCTTGTCGATTCTAGATATTCATTTCGAACACAAGAACGTTGACGAAGACTATGACGGTCACAAGATTTTTAAAGTCTCCGAGTCTGTGTTGGACACGAGAACAACAAGTGTCGAGATTTCTCGACTAGAACCAAGTCCACATGTTTGTCGCCTCGCGTGTCGCGTTGAATACGATCAAAATGCCGCTTTATATACACCTGGAAATGACACGTTCATGGTGCTGAATGGAAATGGACTCGTACAATATCCCAAGCCATGCTAAACTCTACTCATGACGTTCTCTCCTTGCTCATCGGCTCGTCGTACCATGGCAAATTCGGCATCGTCTCGCATCAAAAACAGTGCTTTATCGACCGCCTGTTTCAACGTGCGTGCCTTGGGGCGATGATGTTTCATCAACCATTCAAATCGCAAGGCATGATGTGCCGATGTAAAGTTTTGCAGCACGAGTGCAAACTCGGGTTCTTTCATGCGGCGCGTGGAACGTGCACCTCCGACTCGTTCGCCACGGTGTTGGGCCAAGCGACGTGGAGGATCCACCGTGTATCCACGATAGTATCGCCGTTTGTTCTTCTTGTCCGTCACAATGTAGCAATAGTGTTTTGTACATGCTGTACATGTGCGTCGTTGACGCGTGGGTCCCATGCATTCGAATTTGACATGTGTTGCCTTGCACGTGATGCATGCCCGTTCCTTTTTCTCGACCGACATGACCGCTTTTTGTGACGACGCTGTTGTCGATGATTAACACGGTGTTTGTTTTTTCTCAAGTCCGTGTCAATCCACCACACCATTCTTGTTTTTGTTCTTGGTTGCAACACAATACAAACATGCGAGATCAAGTTGTACGAGAAACTCTTGCCATGTCAAATGCATTGGGGTGTGTCCCTATCGCGTATATTGTCTCGACATCAATATGCAGGCCAACAGTGGATACTGTCATTTCGTGTCTCGTGGTCATGGCCGTCATGGCGGCCAGTGTCTTGATGCATATGAGCGAAACGAAACACAAATTGCGGCCGCAGGACGAGTTCTTGCGAAAAGCGTCCACGTTGTTTTTGAATGTCGATCGGTTTGCTGCAATCATTGCGTTTGGATGGTTTGCATTTCAATGGAGTCTTGGTGGATATGTGCAACCGAAAATGTTGCTTGTGGTCATTTGCATTGGAGGCTTATGCAATTTCATCGGTGAACAAGTCGACAATTTCTCCATCTACATGTTTACACACGTTGTTTGGCACGGATGTGCCTATGCTGCGATTGTCGTTGCTTTATGGGTTTGATGTACATCTTCTTGATACACTCATTTTTTTCTGTGTTGTTTTTTCTTTAAATTCAAGCGGGTGTAGTTGATTCGCATTTTCAAGGCGTGCAAGTCTCCAGAGAACAAGCAATGTTGACAATTACGGGCAATGAATTGAAAATCCAAGATGTCGTGCGTGTGGCACGTTACAATGCGGTCTGCTCGCTTGGCGACGTGGCCAAGGAACAAATCCAAGCAAGTGCACTGAACTTGACATCGATTGTCGAAAGTGGACGGACGGTGTATGGAGTGAATACGGGATTTGGATGTTTTGCGGGTCAAGTCTTGCCTCGCTCACAGATGGACGGTCTCAGCCGCAATTTGATTACGAGTCATGCCGTGGCCATGGGCGACCCTTTGCCACGCGACGTTGTGCGTGCCAGCATGCTGGTGCGGGCCAATACCTTGGCCAAGGGCAATTCCGGTGTTCGGTTGGCCATTGTCCAAACATTGATCGACATGTTGAACGAAGACGTGACACCAATCGTGCCTTGTCAAGGATCGCTTGCGTCATCGGGCGATTTGTGCTTGTTGGCACATGTCGCGCTCGTCTTTACCGAACCCGTCGAAGATCACGATGTGAGCGATGGGCGGGTGTGGTACCTGGGCAAGGAAATGTCGGGAAAAGCGGCCATGGCGATTGCAAACATTCCTCGTCTTCGTCTTGGGCCGAAAGAAGGCCTTGCCATCATCAATGGGTCGACGTTTTCTGCGGCCTGGGGAGCCATGCTTGTGGCAGATGCTTTTGATGTGACGGTGTCGGCCACGAATTCGCTTGCCATGAGTCTCGAAGCCATGTGCGGTGTCTCGGCAGCATACGATGAGCGACCGCATCAAGCGCGCAATGAACCGGGTCAAGTGAGCGTTGCTGCGGACATTCGCAGTCTTGTTGCCAAGAGCACCTTGATTGACTCGCAGAAGCGGGTGCAAGACGCATACTCGTTGCGATGCGCGCCGCAAGTGCATGGACCCGTCAAGACGAATTTGGAGCATGTGGCAATCGTGATTGAGCGTGAATTGAACGCGTCGACGGATAATCCTCTGATTTTCGGGCAAGAGACCATCTCGGCGGGCAATTTCCATGGCGAAGGCATTGGATTCGTCATGGACTTGTTGAAGATTCTCATGGCTGAATTGGGAGCGATTGCGGAACGCCGTGTCGCGCGCATGGTGGATCCAACATGCAGCAACGGGTTGCCACCAATGCTTGTTGACCCCAAGTCACATCAAGGCTTGAATTCCGGGCTGATGATTCCGCAGTACACGGCAGTCAGTCTCGTGACGGAAAATCAAGCCTTGGCCACGCCCAACACCATTCACTCGTTGCCAACGTCGGCCAATCAAGAGGATCACAATTCCAATGCGTGGAATGCCGTTCGAGCGGCTGCGCGGATTGTGGCCAATACACGCAAGATTATCGCCATTGAAACGTTTTGTGCATGGCGTGCCATCCATCAACGCATGCAAGCATCGACAAGTGCCAAGCTCGGTGAAGGCACGCAAAAGCTCGTTGATCGCGTGTCGCTTCTCGTCAAGTATCAAAAGGACGACTATGGCATGCACGATGATCTGATTCGTGTGGAGGAAATGCTTTCTTCGAGTCCACAACCAGCGGCTGCCGCCGCCACCGTAGTCGATAAAACCGCCGACAAGGATGACAAGCATCAACCGGTAGGAGAACTCAAATTGGGATTGCCGTCAGGAACGCGTGATTTGCATCCTTATCAAATGCGTGTCCGCGAAGAGGTCTTGTCCATCATTACGCGTGCATTCAAATTGGCCGGTGCCGTCCAGATTGATACGCCCATGTTTGAGAAGCGCGAAATTCTTCTAGGAAAATACGGAAGCGAGTCCAAGAAGCTCGTGTTTGATTTGGAAGACCAAGGCGGCCAATTGTTGACTTTGCGATTTGACTTGACGGTTCCCTTGGCTCGATACGTCGCCATGAACAACCTGTCCAAGCTCAAGCGGTTCCATTACGGTCCGGTGTTTCGACGTGATTCACCGTCGATGGAGAAAGGGCGGTTCCGTCAATTCTATCAATTTGATTTTGACAATGTCGGTGGTGGGTTTGGATTGATGGTGCCCGATGCTGAAACCATTGCCGTCATGAGTTCGGTCTTTGATCAACTCAAGCTTGGCGAGTACACCATCAAGATCAATCACCGCGCACTATTGACACTCTTGTTGACGTATTGTGGTGTGGAGCTGAGCAAGCACGACATGGTCTGCAGTTCCATTGACAAGCTCGACAAGATGACGTGGGAAGAGGTCAAGACTGAATTGTTGCGCAAGGGCATTTTTCCCGACGTCGTTCACCGCATTGGTCGTTTGATGACGGTAGAAGGACCGGCGGTGGCGACACTGGGTCTCGTGCGTGCCATGGTCATGGAAGCGGCTGCAAAAGATTCTGTGTTTGCGTCGGGTGCCGATCTCAAGACGTTGCAGGTGTTGCAGGAGTTGGAAACGTTGTTTGGATACTTGGCGGCCTACGGGTGCTTGGAACGCGTGCAGTTTTGCCTGAACTTGGCACGTGGGTTGTCGTATTATACGGGCATGATTTATGAAGTCGTCATGAACGACAAGTCGCTTGGCATTGGATCGATTGGAGGCGGGGGTCGATACGACAATCTCGTCGGCATGTTCCATCCACAAGGACATCAAGTGCCCGCCGTCGGGGGCAGCATTGGCATTGAACGCATTTTTGCCGTTCTCGAAGCCAAGTCGAAAAGCAGCGGAAAAGGCAAGGACGATGCCGTCCCTCGTGCGTCATCGTCAGAAGTGCAAGTGTATGTCACGTCGATCAAGGATGAAAAAGCGCACTTGACGGCCGATTTGATGATCATGTGTCGCGAATTGCGTGCTGCGGGCATTCGTACGGAAATGAGTTATGATGCTGTGCCGCAGATGAAGGATTCGTTGGCGCATGTGTTGACGAATGAAATTCCCTTGGTCATCATTCTTGGTGATACCGAAAAGGCGCAAGGAACGGTCATTCTCAAGGATGTGCGGGGACGCCGCCAAACGCCCATTCCGCGCGCGTCGCTTGTTCAACAAGTGCAAACGGCATTGAATTTATAGTTTGTTAGTTTGTTGGACTGGATAGACAGACTGACTAAAACTAGAGGATCAAGTAGAGGTCATCATCACACGATTGACGTCGATGTCGAGTAAATTTTTCGAGATCTTGTGGTCCATGTTCATAGTATCGCGCGAGCAGAATCATGGTCAGGACGCGATCGGACATGGTTTGCACATGGGGGGTTCGTGCCAACATGATCAGGATTTTCAGGACATGGTCCATGTCTTCAGCATCCGCGAGGGGCACGCGATCGAGAATCGCATGAATATAATTGCGTTCGATGATCGTATCCACACATGGTTGAAACGACCCAATCAGTTTTTGCATGGGCTCGTCTGCATGGGGAATCGTGATGGGAAGCAGGAATGCTTGGTGATCCTTCTTGTCATCAAGGACCAGCACGCGAGATTGAACAACCGATTCGAAATACATGACAGCCAATTGAGCGATCGGAGTCACGGCACGCGCTTTCATGCGCCGACGTGCAGATTGAGTACACAAGACAATCGACTTGTGTCGAGGATGATCCAGCACATCTTGGAGAATGCGCATGTCTTGACACTGCTTTGCCAATGGTTCGAGGATGCGTGATAGGATTTTCGCATCGACCGTGTGAGAATGTTCGCCCTCCACCACTGATGCCATGACGTGAATTGTAAGCAAAGAAAAAAAGAAGATGATTTTTTTTACAAGACAAACGTCATGTCGCAATCGCACTATTTGAGTCTTGGTCCATGGGATCTCGCATGTCATCCCGGGATATTTGTTCATGGAGGTTCGGGACATGACCCGTCTGGGAACGTGAACGGAGTGTATATGCATAGAACCGCACAAATCAACTCGATGTGTGTTTCCATCAGCGTTATGGTTGATACCTCTCAAGATCGTCGCTTGGCAGTAGCTTTGCACTATCACGAGAAAGATCAACCACGTACAAAAACCCCATTGGAAGTGGTGTTTAATCTCGCAGGATCGTCGAAAGCGCAAACTACGTGCTACAATTTCGTTTCCAATACATCACAGTCATGTAAAACTACGTGCGCCAATTTCGTTTCCAATACATCACAGTCATGTAAAACGGTTGGGTGTGGAACGTTGGAACTCATTGCGGAACTTATTCCCGAGCGAGACGTGGCAACAGACGAAGCAATTGCCATGTGCTGTTTTTCGCATGTGGATTCGGACATGAACCTCGCACGGCTTGTCGCCGATTATGTCGACGTGAAACATGTTATGCGTAAATGTGATATTCTCACGATTAAAGCGCAAATAGGATATGACATGAAATACGATGAATAAATTCAATCGACGCGTGTTTATGTGTCGTGTTCTGATTGTCGTGTCTCGATCTCTGTAGTTGCGAACGATATGTTGCATTCAACTGAAAAGACCGTGTCGAGAAATCGTAGGCCGTTTCCACCAGATGCAGTGCACACTCTGCGAACGTGGTTCTATGCGAATGGAAATCATCCGTATCCATCGCCGACATGTCTAGAGACGCTGTCGACCATGACACAGCTCACGACACGGCAAGTCAATGATTGGTTCATCAATGAACGTGCACGAAAATGGAAACCATGGCTACGGGAACAAGGATTACGACCCGCAAAACAACCTCTCACGCATCCACCTGCTCTTCCACCACCACCTCCACCACCACCACCACCGCCAGCACCACTGAGTCAGCCTCCACCACCACCACCGCCGCCCCAGCCACAACAATTGACATTACAATCCATTCAACCCTGGAGTGTTTATACTCCGGTAGATCAGCGTCAGCAGCAGTGTTTTCTATCTCCTTTGGACTTGTATTTCTTGTCTCTATTCATGTCGCCGTCGGCGGCACTGTCGATTCCATCCTCGACGGATCCATCGATTTCGTTTGCCAGCATCAATCAATCCCTTGTCATCCATCCACCGCCTCAACGACAGCCAACACCCATCTTGGTTCATGATCCGAGTCGTTCAGCATTTTCCATCTACAACAAATCGACTCGTACATAGATAGCAAGCAAGGCGTCATGTAAATACAACCATTTATTTTATTCAATCATGTACAAGAGTGTACTTTGAATACGATGAGCCGGGCACGGCTCAGTTGACTCGATGACGGTTCCCACCGGATTGATTAAAATGTCAAATGCGCGGGCACATGTTAGGTGGACGTGCAACGGAATGGGCTCATTTACATGAAGCGTGGCAGTATCATGTTCTTCTTCGACGCATTTACCAGAACGCAAATCCATTTTGAGTGTCGACACGGTAGTTTGATAGGAGCGGTCTCTGCAAGCCGGCATCCAAATCACGTACATTGCATGTCGTGTATGGGCTACCCAAAGCAGCGATCGATTACAATCGCTCAAAGTCTCGTTCCATATTGCCAAGGTGGTTGCAATCTGGGCCACCGACAATGACCTGATTTTGGGATGCGTCAGTTTCAAGAGGCACACGGCATTCACCGCCAGCGGGTTCATCCATTTTGAAATGGACATGTCGACTGAATCGTTTCCGGTGATTGGCAGATGGACTGCATACTGGCCAATTATATGGACGATCGTATCAATGCGCAAAGCATCAGAAACGACTTGCCGAATTCCTTTTACAGGAGTCCAACTCGAATGGATGATGTGAAAATGAGGATTGGTTTCAAGCATCATGACATGAAGAAAACGACGACGAAATGCCAAGTAATTCGAAAAAAGAAAGCGATGCAGGTTGAGGATCCATAACCGAGTCACACCGCGAAAGGAACCAGGCCAATGATACTCGATGCGAAAAATAGTGATTGAGCTTCGGTGCAGAATAAATTCGGGTTTCGTCCAGATAATAAACGCCTCCACAATAATAGTGGCGATTTTCATGTTCCGATTGTCAACGGGTCGAACGGCATCAAGAAAACTCAGCAATACTATTGTTGCGATGAATAAACCCCATAATATTGACTGCTGAACCTGTCGAAGGACCCAATGCATGATCGCGACGCGGATGATCAAGCTGGTTCGGTCAAGCATCGTTTGTCGGCTGCGTTTACTGCTTGGGGTTGTCGTGTGAGACACCATCATCCATATCCATACCAGAGCCCATGGAGCGCCGCATTCAATCGTGGATCGTGTGAGTGGAAGGTAGTGCAATGCATAGAACATGATCATCACGATCCACTCGGGTTTCATGGCAGACATCTTTTTCGTGTTCTTTTTTTTCTTACACAATTTGTGTTTCGTTTTAGTCAACAATCCATCAACAGAAAAAAATGGTGGAAAATTCCAGCATGTATGCCTTTGAATGGTGTCCGTACCCCGGATCGTTTTCAGCGCAACTCATCCTGGCCACGTATTGCCAGCTTGCATACGAGGCCGCAATCAAGTGGCAAGCGTTTTGTCTCGACCGCGCGCGGTCAGACTATGTGCATGGAATCACGTGTCATTATTTCGTCGATTTTGTCATCTAATCCCAAAACGTGTCTCTAATAAAACGAGTCGTTTTTTCTTCTTTCCATCACATCACATCACACCCATTCAAATGGCAGCAGCAATCAAGCCACGAAAACGCAAGACGTTTGTACCCAACGACGACGACGATGATGACACGACACTTCCAAGCGACAAGAAGCGCAAACCATCATTGACGTCTTCATCTTCATCATCCTCTTTATCATCTTCATCTTCTCCATCATCTTCATCTTCATCATCGTCCTCGTCCTCGTCATCATCATCATCATCTTCGTCTTTATCGTCTACTGCAGGTATGTGATAAATCACAATTGTAGATTGTCTTGTGTTGAAGAATCTGATTGTGGTCTCATGTAGCACTCGTGGATGACGCCTTGAAATGGCTCATTGGCGACGAGTTGCCGGGAAAAATCATGCACCGCATGGCGAATCTGGTCAATCTCCGAAGTCTCAGTCGCCAATGGTTCCGTATTTTCGAGAACAATGCGAATTATTCGACCATTCTCACATCAACTGGGCCGGAATTGCGTGCCTTGTGGACACGACCTTTTGTCCGGGCCGCAATCATGGGCGCCGATGATCGTGGATTTCATGCGCTTGGAAATTTTCTCAGCAGTGTCTCGTACTACCGCGCCAAACAAGAAGCGTTGATTCAGCATATCGAAATCCGAGCCAAGGAGCGGCGCCCAACTGAAGACGCTATGAAGACAAGTCTAGCGGAACTCTATCAAATCCTGTCTGGGAACGATAGGGTTGTCTTGTCTGTACAAGCCGTGATAGGCTACAAACCCGTGGATCGTGGGACAGAATTACATACAGTGTTATCCGGCGGACCATTTGATGTCGAAGCGAAATGCATCACCACATTCACTCGATCATTCTTGAAAAAGGATAGTGACAAGTTGGTGGCATCCTTCGTCTTGACTCGTCCACAAACATTCTATAACGTCGCACCACCAACCGATGCCGATGTTCGCAAAAACGACATGAAATTCTTTTTGACAGATTCCCTGACGCGACCACTCAGCAAGGTGACCCTTTCTGAATGTTCTCTTCAATTGACGAATCGTGAAGACACGAATGAATATACGTTTTCAAACGCGTACTCGAGTCATCATTGCCCTTCAAGTCTCGCATATTGGTCGATTGACGATCACCGAATCGAGCTCAATTTTCCGGCGACCCGTCGGATATTTGTGGCCAAGATGCTCGGTCTGTTGAAACTCAGTGGTTTGTTGCCCGATTTAGCGAGCATGGTTTTGAGCTATTCTGACCCTTGATTTTTTTTCGCATTCATACATATGTCACTCTACAGACGTCGACTTCTAATTAGATTCCACACATCATCGTCTCTATTTCTCTAAAAAAAAAGAGAAATGACGAGCCAGGCCAAGCCCTTGAAACGGGCTCGCTCTCCAGTGACAACGTTGTCACATCCGCCAATTGCGCATCATCCGGCAAAGCGGGTTCGCGGAGGAGGAGGATCTGAACAAGGCAACCAATTCTATTCACGGACGTTCGTGGCATCGTATGGTCATGCCTGTGCAGACGACATTCCTGCCTTGTACAATCATCTCGCCCATGTGAGTTCGACGCAGCACAAGATGCATTCAATGGGGTTTGATGAATCCACGTCCATTATTCATGTTGTATGGGAGTGGACGGTCCCGGTCCGCATTCGGTTGACATCGTTTCAATTTTCGACGCTGGCTGATCCAACAATCTTGAAGAAGCCTCCTGGGCAATCCATTGCCGCCTGGATCGAGCACAATGTTGCACGGCTGGCAAGCTGCTCTCATCACGCCCACATTGATTCTCCTTCTTCTTCTTCTGCTTCTGCAGCTGACGTCCATTCTTTTTCTCATGAATTACCATCCAGCATCACGGACTGTATGTTGCCGTCGTCATCAAACGCACATGACACGAGCCCCGATGTATCGTCCGAGACAAAAGAGAACAACACCACGCGGATGCAATCTGAGATTGACGAATTGCGTGCATCTTCAAAAACACAAATAGACGGCTGCAAACGGGCCGAGATCAAAGCCGCCAAATGGAAATCTAAATACGAAGTCTTGGAAATGGAAAAGAATCACAAGGCGAGACAATTACACGTCAGCCGACACCATGGCATGCAACTCCAAAAAACGGCAGACTTGTCCGCCGCCGAAGCGAAAAGACTTGCGCTACAATTGACATCCGCTCAAAAAGAATTGACGACCTGTCGACAAACTGTTGCTGTGCAAGCCGCTCTCTTGAAAAAAGCACAGGATCTTGCCGTGGCCAACAAGAAACAATACGATTCACAACTCATCCAACCAAAGCCTCTCACATGTGGGGTGTGCATGGATAAGCCACTTTCGACGCGGTTTGATCCTTGTGGTCATGTCTTTTGCTGTACCGAATGTGCCGCGAAACTGAGTCGTACGTGTCCCATGTGTCGTGGGCATATTCTACACGTTCAAACCATCTTTTTTTCCTAATTTCATGTCTATCATCTGCTAAATTACAATGTTGGTAGTGTCCAATAAAAGCGTGCACCAGCCAAACGGTCAAACGGAAGACTTTGTGGACCAGGCAAGAGTGAATCAACAAAACACCATTGTGGTTGCAGTGCCGTTGGATTGCCAGTTATCATCGCCGCCCAGTGATAGGATCGTAAATTGAAAAACAGCTTGACAAGAAGACGACGTGGAGGTGGCAAATGTAGACTCCGAATTCGATCACGCTGCGCATTCGTCAACGGAGTTTCATTGTCACCACGAACCATGTGATTGACGTTGACATTCAACTGCTTCAATTCATTTAGAATTGATGCTGGAGATGGATTTGGTCCGACCTCCCAATCGGTCGTCACAAGAAATGCGTTAGAATGTCGTTTCATGAATTCAGCCACCACGGCATCCTTGAACAATCCCCGCGTCGATGCCCCTTTTCGCTTGCGGCTCGTAATGACACGCTCCAATGCTGCCAATTCAGGACACGTTGTCACGGCTCGACCAAAAAATGCATTGATGGCATGCACTGCACATTTTTGAGCCTTTTGTTTTTCCCAGTACAGGTTACGACATGGAGCCTTTTGCTGTAACGACTCTTGTTCTCGCCGTCGCCGGCTTACACGCATTTTAGCAAGATTCGATGCTTGTTCATCCATGGTGTAGTCTTCTAACGGGTGAACTGTCGATTGAAATGCACGGATCCCTCGCACGGATAATGGATATTGAGTGGCGCAAGCCGCATCAAATGCACGAATCAGCGGACGTTCGGTTTTACGAATCCATCGACGACCGGTAGTCGGGTGAAAATCTCCACGACGTACCCGTCGTTCTGCCTGTCTTGCAGAGCAAGCATTCTCTGCGCTTTGTCGTGCACACGTGCGAAGCGCCTCAATCCACTTGCCTCGGCCGGGAACATATGTTCGACCCGTGGCGGGATTCGTTCGTGGATCCAAAGCCCATGCTGGACAGAATTGTTCACCTCCATGCATGGTCGCACACGTTTTCCTCAACCCCCTCCATCGTTTGGCGTATCGTGTAATGGTTCGACCCGTGACTGGATTCACCTCGTCTTGCTGAAAGAATCCACGACAGGCAAGCAGATCATCTCCAGGTTGCACTTGATTCGATTTTAAACGACGCTTCAGTTCGACTAGTTCATCATGTGTTGCCATTGAAACGGGGTTATCTAATCTCATCCAGTGCATTCGTGTCGTTTTGTGGGAGATCACTGTGTGCATTCAAAAACCAACATCCGAAACACAAATCAAGAGTGAGATTGAATTTCTTTGCAGACATTATTTCTCTCTCGTTTTCGTGCAAAAAATGAAATGGAAATTGATTGTTTTTGTCATCTGTTGTCATCTGATACAGACTCCATGCGAGCGTTCATGCATCGAGGTCGTCATGCCATCCGCGCAACACTGATGCATCTTCACAGGGCTCCGGTGACCCGGCGCATAACACGACGGATCAACACGTTCAAGGAGAAAAAGTTCACGACCTTTGCTGCCGTCTATGCGGGGATTGTTGGTGGCGGATACTGTCTGACGTACATTGCGGCACACGATCGAGTGCCCTTTACGAATCGACGGCGATTGAACCTTGTTCCTGTCGGCATCGAAAAGCTGCTGGGCGAGTCCGTTCTTGCCAATGCCGTGCGCGAGGGTCCTGTACTCAATCCAGAGCTGGATGCGTGCGCCGCACGGGTCGAGCGCATTGCGGCAGCGTTACGCTCGGGGAACCCGGAATTATTACCGTCGGGTTTACTCGACAAACTTGTGGTGATCGACAGTCCCACTGTGAATGCCGCAACGCTTCCAGGCGGCCACGTGGTCGTCTACCGTGGCCTCGTTGAAGCGTTTCCCAATGACGATATGCTGGCAACGGTTTTAGCACACGAGTATGGACACGCTGCAGCTCATCATGTTTCGGAAGGCTTGACGGATACGGCGACGGTATTGATCCCCATGTTTATTGTCCCTGCAATCGTTGTGGCATCAGCAATGGGAAGTGATTCTGAATCCATCATTGACATTTCTAAAACGATCTACACATGGACCCTATCACTGCCATCGTCGCGCACACACGAATACGAAGCCGATCGATTGGGCCTGCAAATCATGGCGCGGGCGCGATTCGATCCACGCGCGGCACCCAAAGTCTATCGACATTTTAAAGCGTGCAGTGGCAAGAAAAATGATTTTGATTTGCATTCAACACATCCCGACGGAGAGAAACGTGCCACACGGGTTGAAGCATTGTTGCCTGAAGCCCTACCATTGTTTTACACTGCTTTCGAAGAATCAATGGAGAAACATTGATTTGATGAATGAATGAATGACCCTAGCTATGCGTTGAAATAAAATAAAATAAAAAAAATAATCGGTTTGCCAGTCAGTTAACTTGCGATCAGTATCTACAAGCCACAAGCGGCTGTTTTCATCATGTCGGGTGCCATGCCAGTCCAAAAAGCGGAGGAGGAGGAGGATGACTTGCCTCGACCTCCTCGATACAGTCGCCGTCAGCACATGGCCGATACTCGGCGCAGTCGTGGCCAATGGAACGACAACGGTCTCGTCATGTTTTGGCAAGAGTACTGAAAAGACCGCAAGGATTCGACCTTTTACATGATGTACAATTCTATCTAAGACACAGTCTCTAAATAAAACACGCGGCGGATGCAACCAGCCGTGTAGGAGTGTTTCGAATTCGAACAAATGGTGCCAACACAATTCCTTGCTGTTTTGCGATGAACAAGCGTTGCATGTTGATGGCCGCATTTGAATCACGATCTACGAACGTTCGCACACGACCAGCATGCGCAGACGAGTTGGTACAAACTCGAACGCCGTGAACATTGGGGGTTTGATTGATAAGTTGTGCATCACAATGTGCGCATATTTGTGACGTCTTGTACTCATCGATCTGAACCACTCTGGAATGAAATTTTAGTCGTTCCTTGAATCCACGCACCGCAACTGGAGGATTCCCACGCATACATGAAGAAAATCCTGCGTCACCAAACGCAACGATTTGTGCATCTCGTCGTGTCTGCCACGTACATGTTTTCTCCTGTTTGCCGAATATTGGATGTCCATTGTTGTTCCACAATGCACGACCGGTTACCATGCGACATGCAAAGTCGAGTGCTTGTTGTCGTCGTTGGTATGCACGTAATTTCAGCTTGACAACTTTCGGTTGACACGAATACTCCATTGCTGACTGAAAGCATTTGAAATCATGTTCTGCCCGAAAAAGCACACTCTTAGTATCGACTGTCTTAACAAGAACTCCAGCGGAAAGATATGTCGCAAGAATGGGATCCGTTTTCTTGGCTCGCGCTTCGATTTGTTTTCGCTTTTGACTCATGGTATGTGCACCAGCCAGCCATCGGAACTCGCCATTGGATATTCTTGCTTGGTGAGTTGCTCCATTTTTGCACGGTACACCAACTGCAACGAATGGATGGCATATTCCGGGATCCAGGCCAATAACCGGTAACCCGATCGGCACAATCGGTAACAGTCGGTCACGTTTATTCATCTTGGAGGCATTTGTTGCTTTGGTGGTCATTGGAGTCTTGTGCTTCACATCGACATCTTCCATATCCATTCGGGCCTTTCCGTTTCCGGATGCGGGGTCTGAGTCATCGAGTTTATGATAGGATTTAGACTGAATGGTCTTCAGACGTTTTGCCGCTGCTCGACTTTCTTTACGTTTGTTCGACGTATCCTTTTTCTCTTGTAATAATCGAGCACCATCGGTTTTGTTGCGATACATCAGAACTGATGCCGCTTCACCATCAGTTCGAATGACATTTGCAAACATGCGACTGTCTGAACCATGGAGTCGATTGAAGAAAAACACATCATCGAATGGACGGTCCTTGTTTGTCGGGAGGCCTAGTGATGTGCGTATCGAATGCATGGTTGAGTTGGTAAGTACAATATGTATAGCACGTGGTTTTCGATGTGGCAATAATGAGAACGATCGCACTCCGCGTAAATTACGACGCATAGCGGAAATACCCTTCTCATTGACGCCGTCAACTTTCAATTCGGTTTGTAGACGATTTCGTTCAGCTTCGATGAGCTTCCCCATTCGACGAAACCATGGAAGAAACGTGTACCAGCTGCGTTGCAAAGTGACGTCATTGATTGGCCACAGTGGTTGTAATACCCCACGCACTTCAGTCGCTAAAGGCCGCGTCAACTCATCGAGCCGAGCGTGAATTTTCTCTGCATCTTTCTGCTTGTCCTTCGACTCGGGTACTTGAAATAAGTGGTCGCGTGTTGTCGAACGATATAACTCCCATACAATTAATCCCAGTCGTTTTGAGGATAGATGCAAGTTGTTTGCACGCAATATCTGCATCATCCGAATCCGTAAATACCGTCGATGGAAGTGTTCGAAGTTAGTTGCAATGTGATTTTTGCAATTGACAAGATAATCTTTACACATCTGATCCAATAATTTCGTCAATCCAGTCGCAGTTGGCCACGCGAATGCACTTGGAGATACTCTCTTCCATGCGATAAAAGACACATTTAAATGCTCGTCATTGCACTTCTTGCCGCTTACTAACGCACAAGCGCGACAAATCGTGGTCTGTGTAATTTCGGATAGTGTCGTTCCACCGTCTAAGATCCTTAAAACATGATAATTGATCAGGCTGGTCATCAATGTTGTGATGGTACTCGTCCGCTTGACAATTTCCCGTAACTTTTCATGAATAAACGATTTTGACGTGTCATTCAATTCCTTGGCACTCACTTCACGGAGAATGCGACGCAGACCGCATTTGACTGTGAATTGGAAGCATTCCGGCGTATCCTTTTCGGCTTCCACACGCGGCCGCTTTAAAGATTTTTGTGAAGTCATTATTGACCCATGTTGCAAACGCTGATTTGAAATAATGACTCCATCAATTCGGAAAAAAATGGGGTAATGTTACAAAAAAAATGATGTAGTTGCGACTCACACAGTGAGTGCGTCTAGAATGAAAAGTACCCAGATGTCGTTCCGATACCTCGTCAATTTTCGCGTCGAGAACAAGACAGTTATCGATGTGCGAACGATCGGCGCGATAATCCATTCACCTAGAGCTCTCATCTTGGTTCTCTTTTGTGCATTCGCATCGACTCGGTGTTATGCCGCCGAAAATGACGAGCCATTCAACCCCCTGTGCATGCCCGATACGGGTCAATGTTCATACATTCAAAACTTTCTCTCGAAATGCGTTGCAATGGAAGATACATCGGCATGGCGTCATGCATCAGATCTCGTCGAGAGTGTCCAACACTACTTGATACGTGCTCGATATCAACCGGATGCCATCCGGTGGTACACCATGCCAAACTTGCGAACATGTGATCGTGCGAGTCGCTTGAACAATGTTGCCCATATGCATGCGCTCATGCTTTTCAACAAATGCAATGTCGACGACCATACGACCGCCAATCTCAAGCAATACCTCGAAATCGTCCGTGTCGCTCTCGACCGCCTGATTGCCTCCAACCAAAATGTCGAACGAACGATTGCATACAAACAATACGTCTTGTCTCCAACACACTCGCTCGATGAACAAATGGATGCCTTGCGCATGGCCATTGAGTATCTATGCATGCACGATGTTTACGGCGGATTCATGTGGCTCTTGAGCGATGCCATGACTTGGCAGGAAGAAACAGGCGCATCCTCTATGGATGAATTTTCAGTCGCCCATTTATTGATGAAACATGCAGAACTATACGCGCCTCTAGTCAATACCTATTTTAAACGCTGTCCTCCATCATCTCCGCTTGTTCTATCATAAAGAATCGATCTGACGTTGGATCAAACATGTCATGGACGCGCCATAATTCGTCACGGCCAATTGCACCGAACCGGTCGATCGAGTGAGAAACGCGGCTTCGTCCGCTGAAAAGTACTCGCTGGACCATGCGTTGGTGCGTTCAAATCGCCGAATGGTTGTCAAGCTCGTATTGGATGCATCCGCCTTGACTCCATAACTACCATCTTTCACGAGACTGCAATGGACGTCCTCGATGACGTACCATCCGCCGGGTTTCACGAGAGAAAACAAGAGCGCAAAATTACGATGTTGATCGCGCATCATGTGCGATCCATCTTCAACGATAATGTCAAACGATCCAGGCGTAAATTGAGTTGCCCATTTGCGGACATCTTCGTCACGCGACTGGTCAACGGTGTGAAGCGTGATGCGCGGGTCGGGCGAGGTTTGCAGCCGATCATAGTATTCTTTCGGATTGGCAAACGATGAACCGTTGCCTTGACGACCGATGAAATGGTCGACACCGTGCACATGCACGTGCGGGAAGTAGCTTTTCCACATTTCTACGCTTGCACCGAAAAACACGCCAATTTCCATTAAGGTTCGAACCGTTGTCCGTACGGAAGCAAAAGCTATGTCGTACACTCGACAAAATCCATGTGTCACCTTGTCTGTACCACACACGTGTCCAATCTCTTCCAACGTTTTTGTTTGTTGTTTGGTTTCAGCGTAACCTCGTGAGGTGACACAATTGACGGGATGAAACAAGAGATTGGACGCGGGGCGGGCGAGCCACGAGTCGGCAGATTCTGGATCATTGTGTCGAAACACATCGCCCAAACATGATTTGGCAAAGTTCCCACATGTAAATCCAGGCTGTTGCATGCAATAAGTGGGCATGTGCCATTCTTCGAAGGCGGTCCATGGAGCTGTGCAAAGACGATTCAAGAGCCGATGGGATAGACGGAACGCTGGCGAGAAGCATTTCCAACGCGCATTCAATGGAGGACATCCGGTGCCTGTTATGGAACCGGCAGTCCAATGGTACCATCCGGGATTCGCAGAGTGGGGTTCAACATACGTTGCCAAGAAATCCGCGTCGTGAGCGGCTGCTTTTCCAGACAACGACGACGACACGCACGTGGATTCAGAGACAGCATGGTGGAGTGTTTGACGCCAGTCTCCCGCACAACGCACGGAATCGGTAACACACCAGACAAAGTCCGGATTCAATTGACTTGCCTCGATGCATTTAGACATGCTCGCATACACATTGGCGTCGCGACTCGTTGGGCGTATCACACGGCGAATCGGTGGCTGGGATGCAGATAATTTAGTCAATAGCCAAACGCGGTCACCAAATGCTTCCGTCAATTCACGCCACGCACACGCCGTCATGTCGGTCCATGACTCGGCCCGAAGAATATATAGTGATGTAGACTCGCTGCTGCCATATTCTTTGTCGCATTGTGTTTTGGTGGTCGACATTGCTGGCGGATAGAGAATAAACCGAATTTAATCCTGTATTATTGGACTGTATTGTACGAGAACGAGTCTAGGGTTTCTTTTCTGCTTTTTTAAATGCATGGATAGACGCAGACTCTAGACTCGAGGCACGCACGTACTCTTCTTGGTCTGAGCGAACATATATTTACGCAATGAACTCATGGGCGTGGGCAACTCGACGTCAACATCATTGAAGTGTAGAAATCGATAGACGTCCATGCTGTGAGCAGATGCTGCTCCACGCATCGACTCTTTACGATCGTCGCGGTCGGGACCGAATCGACTGATAACGTGCGGCAACAGTGCCAGGGATTGAATGCCATACACCAGTGATCGCAATTTATGCGTCTTGTGATAATGATCAACCTCCACGCCCTCCCATTTGTACGTACCGGCAACATGCACCGCCGAGTGGCCCGTCAATAGAATCCATTTGACAACTGCGTCGCGGTCGCGATCGACGAATATCGGATGATGAGTGGTTGACGGTTCATGTGGCGATCCTCGATCTTGAATACGGCATCCATGAAAATCGAGGTCGGTTGTTCCTGCCAGAACCCTTGGGTATGTTAGGAAAATTTCACGCGTACGCGCTTCATTGCGTTGACCGCGACCCCATGCACGTGGACGAAAAATCCAAATCACGCCACGACGTGCTGCCATTTTTCTTTCTTTGTTTCGTGCTGAAAATTGAAAAAGAAACAAACAAAAAACGTATTGGAAATGTACACGAAAAAAAAATGAAAATGTTTTTTCTAGCGACGAGTTGTACGAGCTGAAACAGTGACATCGCGATGAGTGCTCGTCGTCAGCGGTGGTGCAGTGCTTGTTGTCGTTTGTGTAGTGATGGTTGTTGATGAAGCGGCACATGGAGCGCTGATGTACACAGCACGACTACGAACAGCGGGTTGAGACGAGTTCAGGCCCGTGTGAATCCCGGCGACATAGGATGCCGTATCCAGACCATGGTCATAGTACGGTGGTGGTGGCGCACGAGAATAGACGATTGGTGGTGCCGAACTCGACACGCTCGGAGACGATGACACATACACAGCCGATGGAGAGGTCCTGGGTTCCACACAATACGCCAAAAAAGAGATGACAGCCGCAATGACCACTAGCGTCACAATGACGAGACAAAAGGCTCGAAAGAAAACCTCTCCAAACGAGTCGGCATCCGCAGACGGAATGACTGTGGTCGTTGTCGTAAAAGTCGTTTTTGTGGATGGCATCGATGGTGCTGATGGTGGTTGTTGTTTGTGGACATACACATGATCCAAATGATATTCCACTGCGCACGAATCGCGCAAGATGTAGACATCATTCGGCGATTCATATCCTTCACACGATACCGTCGCATAGCGTACGGTATATTCTTGCGGCACGTTTTGAAACGTACAATCCCACGTAATATCCATGCCATCAAATCCGTCCTTGAGGCACTTGACTGTCGTCACGGCTTTGCTTGCGTCTGCACATGCATCTCCGCCCACACATGACACTTGAGCGATTGAATACTTGCTGCGACGACTTGCCGCGGATTGTCCATTGTTTGTCAAGACGATTGTATTTAGCTGATCGGGATGGATACGATCGACGTACTCTTTAATGTCTTCGACCACAACATGATGACGATACGCTGCTGTCACCGCCGATGCAGTAATTAGAACCAGAAGAAGAAGAATGAGATGCTGCATTGACATTTGTCTTGTTTTTTTTCTCGGTAGCTTACACGACTTGACAAATCTGGAATGTGACACGTCATCCTTTTTTTTGAAAAAAAAATCAAGAGAAAAAAAATCGGAATAGAGAAAAGATTGTTTTATCCCAAGTACAAGAGAAAATCTAAGTCGTAGTTGTTGCAACAGCTGAAGTGGCGAGGTGTCGAGCCGTTTGTTGAGCCATCTTGTCAATTCGTTGCAACGAAGCCGTATTTGCTGGTGTCACAGAAAGGCGATAGTCGTTCGGACTGTATCGAAAATGAATCCCTGGACATCCTGCGGCCAAGAGCTTATAGACTTCGAGAACGGCACGCTTGCTAGCGGGAGTGCATACTGTTTTGTGCCCAGCCCAATCTTGCTTTTGACATGCGGCTGAGCAATATGTGACGGCCGCACAGCTTCCGCATCGTTGAAACAATGGCATTGGTGGTGATGATGATTGGTGTAGTGAACGAAAACGTGTCGCAGTACATCCAATACGCCCACAACAAGACATTTGATGTCGACGGCAAGCATGGAGTTCAAAGAGAATGGCATCGCGTTTTTCAGGGATGGGCTCTGTTATACCGTCGCTTTGTACACAGACATACATATCACCCGCATCGATGCGGCTCTCTATGAGTTTGTTGAACGTTCTTAGCGAGTCGAGATAGATATGCGTTGACGGCGGATACTTGCGATACACCTCACTCGTCGGAATGGCTACATGTACATTATCCATATCAATACATATAATGAAGACCTCATTCAGAAAACAAGCAAACAACAAACCACGTAATGATTCCTTGACGAGTGTCATGGTCGGCATGGTGTCTGAAGCAATCTTGATCAGAGCGGCATCGTCAATCGTTGGATATACCAGATACTCGTCTCGTATCGCATGTATAATCCGGTTAGGAAGACTGCTCCCCATGAAACACTTTTCAAATGCCGTTGTCGGTACTATGTTCAGACACATAGACACACAAGCCATTGAAATCAAATAACATAACATAACGAAACCTGTAGTCATGTCATTGTAACACTTTAGCCAAGCCTCGTTGCAAAGCGTTTGTACACGCATAAAACGATCATGTGCGCACGGATGCAGACGCTTGATTTCTTCAAGAGAACGATGAATACTTGCAACCACATCTGCTTTTTGAGGATCGTGCAATACCGCTTCGGCGGCTGACTTGAACGAACCGTGACGATGCGACGACATGTTCTAACTTTTTTTTCAGTGTTGGAATTGTGAACGCAGTCCTAACCACGATTTTTTTGGATGTTGATTTTTTTTTGATTCGTTTTGTTCCATTATGTGATCATTTTCCAGTGTTATCGGGCCAGCAAAGCGGATGTCTCAGGAAATTACATCCGTCCAAGAATTGGAAACGTGGAACTCTAAACGAGAGACCCAAACAAAGGACAAGGTTGACACGAGCACGGAAAAACTACCAATTGTCGCAGAATGGTTTTACGATCATTGGATGGCATTAATGGAAGGCAAGAAATGGGATGATGCGAAACGCCATCATGATGCAATGGTCCGATTTCACGAGCTGTGTACGCAAGTGTCTCGTAATCATGCACTGGAGGCGATTCGTGCGAATATCATGTATATGAAGATGAGATACTCGGTTGACGCGGATCATGGATGCGTTGCATTTTTTGATCTGCATCCAGAGTGTCTTTCAAAGTATTCCATTGTCAATGGTCTCGTGAAATTGGATAATTAGACTTATATGCGATTGTACGACTGTAGTATATATACATTTATGCAGGCGTCAGCCATTCGTTTTGGATAGCAAGTGCTAAATAGGCATCATAGTTCTGAATTGCCATACGAATCAAGGTTCTTTCATCTGCAGAAAAATTGAATGTCGTCAGTTTCGCTTTCAGTTGATCCAATCCCGTCCATCTGGTTTCGTTATCGGCGGGACATCCCATGCACAGAAACATATGTGCGGGACCATACGTCAATTTGTGGTCTTGAAGGTACATTTTTCCTTTGGGTCCAACACATAATCGAGGGAGCACGGGGACAAGTTTCAAGTACTGACGAGATACTGCTTGTTGAAACAAGGCAGGAAGCTTGGCCGAGTCCCTGAATTCGACGTCTTCCAGAACACGCTCGAATGTCCAGACATGGATCTTGCTCTCCTCTTTGGCACTCAAGTCTCGTCCATTGTGCAGAAACATGACCATGTCATTGTCCAAGACATCACCACTGTCCGGCCACGAGACGACAAATTGCATGTCCACCTGGTTAGACTTGAGCACTTGCTCTTTCGGGTCCATGGTTTTCTCGGTAGTGATAATAGGGGCGAGGGGAATAACGTCATCGAGACGGATTTTGCCTCGCTGCCATGCACAGTATATCAAATGGACAAGCTTCGCGGGCGATTCGTTTTTGCAGGCCATCCAAAATTTCTCAAGCGACCAATCGAATCGATCACAGCACCCCAACACGATTTCGTCACGATTATACCCCGAGTTGTTTGGATAATAAAACCATAGCTTGGAATTTGCCAACGGATCAACATTGATTTTGCAGACGGTCAAGCATCCTGTATGGATTGCGTGGTTTAACGGTTGACATCCCAATCCCGAAGAAGCAAGAGCGGCATCCAATTTCCATGATGCACCGTCTTCAATCTTGCCGGGTGCACATCCAAAACGAATATACATACGTAATGAACATAAGTCGGGTCGATTACCAAAATCGGCTTCATCCGCGATGCAAGCACCGAGTGCCGTGACTTGGAAATGGACACTCAATCGCACGGCTTGTTTCATGTCTGGAGTGCGGTTTTCATCTTTGGTTGTTTTATCAGCGGCCGCTGAGACTTTGACGACGGATGCAGTGACAGCGACCTCCTTGTTCTTGTCCTGCATTGTCACTGACAATGAAGTCGAGTGAGAAAAAAAATGCTAATAATTGGTGGGATGAAAAAACGAAACAATGTATATGAAAAAGCGTCTCTTCTGATGGTTAACCCCATCAGACTCACGATCATCCATGTTTTGGGTCGTGCCGTTTCTAGTCTTGATCCTCTGCGTCATTGCAGTCATCATGGGGATTCTCCTCATGGTGGTTTTCGTTGCACGTGACAAGTTGGAAACTCACGTCTTGTTTCAGCCGATATTGGATACACCCGTGAAATGGACGTCTCCGCCCTTGGTCTTGCCATCTGGCGGTCTCTTGTACACGATGCAAGGCAGTGATGCGCCATGCCGTACGGTGTTGCTGTTGAAAGGCAATGCAGGAAATGCAGATACCGTTTATGAATTGGTCAGCAGCATGTTGACGGAAGCTCGACGCGTCGGGTTGAATGTCACTCTGCGCGTGCTCGAATATCGTGGTTTCGGCGCCGCAGTGGGGTCTCCCTCCACGGGCGGTGTTGTACAAGATGCACGCGAAGCATGGGATGCCATGTCGCCAGAAGAGCGCTCGACGGCCGTCATCATGGGCGTATCTTTGGGTGGCGGTGTGCTCGGCCAATTGTTGTTGTCATCCGACATTTGCCCTGCGCAAGCCGTGTTTATCAATACATTTTCATCGCTTGGAGAGGCCGCATCCGAGTTGACACGCATCTCATGGATCGGGTCGATGATTACGCCATGGAACACGCGCGAAGGCTTGAAGGCCTATGCCGCGAGGTGTCCGAATGCACGCATTCTCATTGTCAATGCCAAGGACGATGGTTTGTTTTCACCGCAACACGCCAATCGCTTGTCGGAATGTGTGACGGGGCATCCAAATGTGCAATGCATCGAATTGCCATCGGGTGGTCATGTCGGCAGTGTCATGCAGCATTTTGGATTGTGGGCAAAACATGTCATTCCCTGCTCTCCTCCATCCGAGTCCGTCGTATGATGGTACCGTATGATCATAAATAAAATGATTTATAAACAAATGAATTATACTCTATTATTGGGTTGAGCTAGTGGTGGCGGAGGCAGAGGTGGACCAAAGGTTCGACACGCCTGGCACAAATCAGGATTGTAGATGATGGCAAGATTCGCACAATCTGGACACACGAAATTCTGTTCGCCTATCCAATGATTGCATTTTCGATGCCGGGGTGCGTGTAACGCGATGCCAGGACCCATCCATCGACCACAACCGACGATATGTTTCGACTCGACTTTTTCCGGGGAAAAGGCATTCTGCAACTCTTTCAAAGAGAACAATGCATTCCTATTTTTCGTGGCGTTCGATTCCCATCCACAACCATGCTTCGACCAGGTACACATTGCCATTTGTGGGGGCATATCGCTGGCGTAGCCACACTTGTTCACCACAAACTCCAACAAATCATGGGACAGTAGAAAATCTTCGGTGGTCTTGCTTTTTACCACGACGACATCTTGTGTCGTAACAACGGGGCTTCGAAGATATGCTCGTTCCATTGTTCCCAAAAGAACAATGCGACTGCGGAAAGCCGTTTCGAACGCACACTGATAAAATCGACCCCCAGGATATACAGTCAATTGAAGCCAACCATTGTACATGTCAGGGACTTCGAGTGCACTTTCGGAACTCCACTGCCGGTACAGTGATGCACGGAAATCACATCCCATACTTGATGATGACGATGATGACGAGGACGAAGGATGATGCATGTGGACCGGTGTACATGTTCCGCCACCGACATGATGATGCTGCTCCAAAAATATGTGCAACGGAATTGCATCATCGGAAAAGGCAAGGTTCAAGTCCCCAATCGTCCAATGCAGGCAAAACTGGGCTCCAGCTTTTACACGTGTCAGCCACATGAGATGCGATCGAGCCACCCGGATCAGTCGTTCATAGGCCAATCGACTCGGATTCGTGGAGGGAAGAAGAAGGAGAGACCTATCTTTTCCAGTATGGGTTAAACCTCCGTATTGGCGCAGTTGATACCGCACCAACAATTGATTCACGCAGTGTTCATCAACGGTTGCCTCTTGGGCGAGATTGGTTTGGACATGATGCACGGGAGCTGGGTAGCGGGTATACCAAGACGGGAGCCCATCTTCTTCACCCACGCCAACAATTGAAAAGGATGCGACGTCCATCTCCATATCGTCAATGTCGAATTTTGAATGTTGTACAAGGGGTGGATGCCATGTATTTCGGATGCAGGAAGACGATGACGACGATGATGATGATGACGATATGTCAGAGGGATAATACTTGGGATCTCGGGCATGCCATTCGAGAGTTGGTACGAATGCATGGCCGTCGGCAAGATCATACCATACCAGCTCTCGACTGCACGATAGGTACATGGCTTTCAGTTGTGTACGCCATGATCGGATTTGTGAAAACTCTCGCCATTGAGAGTCAATCCATGCCGTAATGTGATCGTGCTCAAATGGCAAAGTCGATCTCCGTCGCCAAAAGGCACGGGCTGCTTGCCACCACCATCGATCACTCTTGTCATCGACGATCGCTTTCCATGCTTTACATACGCGACCAAGCATCAGTACGCCCCGAGGATTGTACTCTCCGAACAATAATCCCGCACATGTAAACAAGAGGTCGACACTTGCATCACGTCCAAGAAGGTCAAACAATCGTCCCGGCGCATGGTACTGTCTTTTCCAAGGACGCACCGCCCGATCATAACCGCCGTCTGTTGGTACGGATCGCGATCGTTTGGTGCCGCGCTTTTCAGTTGCAGATGACGACGACGATGTTGATGATGCCATTTTTTGAAATGAATAATGCCTAAAAGAAGGTGTTTACCAGCGTTTTTTTTGCTGATTATTTGTTCAGAACAAGGAAAAATCATTTCTCAAGAAAATCAACACCTCAACATGTCATCCAACGGGAACAACAAGGAATGGGAAGATGGCAAGATTATTCACCGATTTGTACATGACGGTCAAGACGGATTTCGCGAAGCGCAGAGCAAGGGCGCATGGGATGTGGCATATGTTCACAGTCCATGTCTGGATGGTGCAATGGCCCGTCTTTTGACGAATGCGTCAGGCGCATGTGGCCGGTTTTTGCCATTTGATTATCGGGCCGAGACATCCCCGTTCAACAAGATTGATTATCAAGGCAAACGTGTGTTGTTATTGGACATTTGTCCAAAAGTCGAGTGGTTGACACCGCTCGTTGAAGCCGCGCAAACCGTGTTTGTCCTTGATCACCATCCGACGGCAGAAGCCATTTGTCTTGCACTTGCCAATCGATTTGGTCCATCACGATTTCAATTTTATTTGGACTTGACCGAAGCAAAATCGGCCGCTGCGCTTGCTTATGACCTGTTTTGTCAGCACGACATGTCGTTGCCTGCGTCATCGACAAGTTCTATGCTGGAGAAAGATTGTCCGGTCAGTGTGACGGTATCGGCAGATGCGTGTTCGAAGCGATTTGCTTGTACACTGTCGTACCCAAACATGTTGCGCATTGTGAATGCCAATGACACGGGTAATTTTCATGCACTGAGTGATGATGATGAATACGTTCACAATGCGCTCGGTGACATGCTCGTGGACCGACCGCTGGACATGCCCCAATATCAATGCATCGAATTCGAACACACGAAAATGTGTGAAATTGGCAAGGTATTGCGTGAGCCTTGGGATGCAAAGGTGCAAACGTTTCTTCCTTCACTTGTCGTCCAGCCATACACTGTCGACGGGAAGACGTACAAGGTCGCCTATGTGCGTGTCGACAGTGCCAAGTTTTCCAATTCGGTTGCCAAGATTGTCTTTCGTGATCCCAAGACGAAGGACGTGGATTTCTTGGCGTGTCATTCACACCCGTCGTTTCTGAGTCCGCCTCGAACGAATTTTTCCTTGCGTCGTCCTGCGCACTCGCGCGTCGATCTCGCTGGATTCGCTCGTCGGGTTGCCAATGGCGGCGGACATAAAGGTGCTGCTGGGATTGATGTTCCTGGATCCATTAGTTGCCTTCCTCCAGCTCAGCCGCTTTCTCTCTAGATTCTAGTTTTCTGATTCTTAGATCTATTTCCAATACAAGAAAAAGCGCTTTTTCGTGGACATGTACATTGCACGTGGACATGTACATTGCACTAGAACGAGAATGGAATACCGCAATAGGAAATAGACATGCTCACAGACGGTTCGAGCAACATATACTCGCCAGTGGATGATACGGTGGTCGTCACAGCCGTAGGCGGTGGTACAACCAATGGCTCAGTTGCGGTCGCTGATGATGTGGCCGCGGCAACAACACCTGGTACGTTCCCGCTCGTACTTGTTGCCGATTTGACAGTCACTTGATACCACATACCAGATACGATTCGGATGAGCCATCGATATTCTCGTTGGACAGCTCGTGTATACATCCCAATGTTGGAAACAACCGCACTTTCAACCATCTTTTCCCAGTTGGTCAGTTTGCGACTCTTTTCAGCAAAATACCGATCCACTTGAGTTTTACACCAGGCAAATGTTGCATCCTTGCCCTTTTCGATTTGGTGGGCAAGTGCCACTGGACGTATGATTACCGAGCTGCTATCCTCTTCTTCGGGACGTTTCCACATGCCATTTGTTTTGGTCTCGACAATTTGAAACGGGACAATGTCCAAAGACACGTGTGTGGCCAAATGAGGCGGCTTGGACAAACGAGTGACTTGGATATCGGACCCAACTTTGTGTTCAGAATCACCCATTTTCGGGTGCAAGTGCTCCCGTTGGAATTTCGACAACCCAATTGCACCGTCCACGACAAGGGGATGCATATCGACCAGTGCTTCCAACGACGCTACACTGTCTCCTTCCTTTTTAGACGATGATGTTGTCAGACGAACCCAATCTCCAGACTTGAAGTGCTTGCACGAATTATTAACGTAGACCCGACCGGTATAGGCCAAGTCATTCACGGGTTGCACTTGTACGATAAAGTGTACAGAAGCGGGGACGTCGTGTTCCGACGAACTCGAAACACTTGGCGATTCCAGTGGAGATCCAACATGCTTGGCGTCGGTTTGCAGGTCCAGTTCGCATTCGGCAACGACTGGGGCCCGTGCGACCGCAGGTGCTTCCGCTGCGGCCACTTGTTTGCCAATGGGAACTGGTGCTGCGCCGGCGACACGAGGTGCAATAGCTGCTGCTGCCGCTGCCGCCATATCGAGACGACACGAGATGAGATGAGTAATGAACTGACCGATAAAAACAGACTCGGTCAAGGTTTATCAACGGAAAAAATGGATGTTGGATTCAAAGATGAATCAAAAGATTTATTGGATGCATGCATGACGAGTGCGAAACTGACAGGACGGACACATGAATAAAAAATCGCCTTTAAAAAGCGAGTCAAAAAGCGATTCGATCCTTGTATCCGTTTTATCGCAATAGCGACAGATATCGGCTCGTCTGTTTCTAAACCACCATCCGATGCGCCGTTCCAGTGCAATGCGAAGAGGCGACAAGGTTCGCAAATTGACAGGCCAATGCCAAGGATGATCAGTCCCTGCCACTTTTATGTATTCCGATGCGAGGTTGTGTAAACACTGGGCGGTTTCAGGTGGATCATCAGCAAATGCGGATTCGGCGCGTTCAATCATTTTCTCTGCAGTTAGACCTGCTATTGCATACACGTACAGTCCTCCATACATGGCCGACTGGCGAACCACCACCTTGCGTTCGCGTGGCAACATGAGGAACCCCAATTTGCTTAGCTCGACATCGTCCTTTTGATGTGAATAAGATGTGCGAGAATCCATGCAAAAGGCAGTTTCTTCACTGTAAACGACTCGATTTGCCGTGTAGCGGACTTGTGTGAGTGGACAAGGAATGTGTTCCCATGTGGTACGAGATTCTCGACCGGGTAGGACGATTGACACTTGGACACATGAAAAGCGTTGCAAGTCGATGCGTGGGATGGGGTTTGTATACCGCACATGAAGCGCCTGAAAGGCTTGTAGTTTTTCAGACGATAATTCTTGCTCCATAGTGACCGTTGTGTCCTTCATGTAGTCTTCTACAATACATCTGGTGCGTTCGCGTTGCGTCTTCAAAACTTCATTTGTCATGCCGGTACTAAAATCAAGCTCGAGTTGCATGTCGAGTGTCGTCTCTTTCGGTTCAATGGTTGGAGTCAGTGCACAAAGCACAAACACGCCCGTCAAGCTCGTCCCGCTTGCAACCAAGGCCGCGTCCAGCGCCTTGACATTTACCCCTTTTGACACGAGTCGACGATGGATTGCATCACATTCTATGTCTTCAATCGATTCGATCCACAAGGCAAGACACTGTCCGGCTTGACGGATCTTGGCTCGTTCAACAAATCCGAAATACGAACAAATTACGTTTCGTACATCACGATACAGTCCAAAGGAATCCACGACATTTTCAGCCATTGGAGATTTTGAATGCAGAAAAAAACAAGAGAGGAGTTTTTTTATGATATCGACACGTTGTTGTTGCACACGACAATGTTCAACAATGGCGCGAGTCGTGTCAAGTCTGTAAACACACTTGTGGGAACGTTCGACACTTGTGCACATCGAGAGAATGTGCGCGACACCATCTCCCATCGAACACTGTCTGTCATGAATTGTGCAAGCCATGGCGGTTCTGAATATTCCGGCTCGTCTCCACAACATTTCGCACCCCGTTGGTTATAAAACATGCACTGTAAGGATTCGACCAGGTTCATGGCAATCTGCCGTTCATCGACACATTCTGCGTACTGTACAACGATTGTAGCAAGTGGACGATAGATCGAGGTGGATTGCATCACGGATGCACACATTTGCTTCTCCTCGGCGATACATCGATCCGATAATAAAGCACAAAGATCGATTGCTGTCAAGGCAATGACTCCGCTCGTGTCATTTGTGTGGGCACCAAGAGATGACACCATAAATTGACACGGACCCGATACCAAACTCAATTGTGCATCACACGCAAATAAAACGGCATTTGAAGGGATCACCAAGTTCGCAGCATTGATGGTGGTGGCAGCGGCGGCGGGAGTGTTGATCGCTGGAAGCGCAAGCGCCAGAATTTCGTGTGGATGGACGCTTGGGTCGCCTCCATTTGTTGGCATTATCAAGTGAGCAAACACATGATCGATCAAGGACGTGATCCACACATGTGCATGTTGACACTGCACATGACGGTCGCAAGCAGTTCGAATCAAGTGCACGTGTCGGGTGATTGCATCGAGACCGCACAGAGTTGTGATGCAAGGTATCTTGCCTCGTCGATCGTGTTCCCGTGTACACAGCTCACCGCCTGCAGCTGCCAGAAGACAGGGTAGATCGTGAATGAAGCTGGAACCGCTCACACGCACGAGACATTCAATGGCAAGTGCCCGCGTGGATGATGATGATGATGTAGATGTCCGTATGTCGTTGTCGAGCGACAGTTGAATGACTGCACGTGCCACGTTGGCGATTCGCATGTCACCCGAGGACACCGTCGTTTCAGTTTTAGTGCTTGGCGATGGATGAGCCCATTGTGGAGCATCGGAACAAAACGGGTGTCGGGTATGCATGCATGAACCAGCGCATTTTTGAGAAGTTGATTTCTCATGGTCCTTCTCGAGATGGCGAACAAGCACGCGTAGCAAGGTGGCGTCCGCAACGTATTGATTTCTACCATGTGAACGTTTCAAACTCGTCCGATCAATGACATGACACCGTAGCAGTTTGTGCTCCAAGTCGTTCAAGCCAGCGGATTGAAGAATGTCATCCAGATCCGAGTGACTTGGTACCTCGCGTTCTTGTTTCTTGAATCCGGAGCGTTTGGGTGGCCCAAGGCCCAATAGCCGTTCGAGGCCGTCAAATGGAGGAAAATCCGACAATGATGGATACTCCATGTTGGTCGTTTTCGGTGCGTCAGGAAGAGTCGTATTGTGTTTCTGGATGCGAAAGGCATCATCAATGCGCCGGACAGCCAGGCACAATGTCATGCATCGTTGACGCCAATCATGATCTGCCGATGAATTGTCCCTCGTGTCTGCACAAACTACACACTCGTCGCATCGACCACAAATGCACCGTGCCTTGGGTTCCGAGTCTTGTTTGGTCAGACCGCGGGGTGGATATGGGGTGTGACATTTGTAGCACATGGGGACATCTTCGTATCTGTATCCGAAATCATCTACTTGTGGATCATCCGTTTCCGCCATTTGCTTGCTAGCTTGTGAGGTTGGTTGAATTATCATCACACAAAGAAAGAAAAAAATAGAACGAACCAATTTACACTAGACACGTTTTCGAATCCATCCACCTCGACCACGCCAGCCTCGGCTCATTGTACGAGTCTCAGTGGCTGATAGAGGAGTGACGTGATGGAGAGGAAGAGGAATGAACCCACCGACAATCGTTGTATCCAATGGGTCGGCGTGATACCTTGCAAGAGACAAGAGAGTATTGTCCGGCGTGGTAAACCACATGCAATGCGTCCAATAGTCGACTTTCTCATGTGTTTCCTTGATAGATTCGGCTTTTACGCACATGGATTGGGCCGATTCCATGCGCATACAAATGTTTGGAGATGCGGGTGAAATGACTGCATGAACGACAATTTGATTGTCTTTTGTGGCTTGGGTAGCATCTTTTTCAAATCGGTGCCACGCTTGTTTCACAATGTCGGGTTGCAATGCCATGATGGGTGAAAGGAGCAGGACATGCAAGCGCAGAGCAAGATACAAGCGATACGTCGCCGAACGGGCTGCACTGGTCATCGAAAAACATTCATGGGTCAGGTTTGTTGCAATGGCTGCTGCCGACATGACGACAGTGTTATCACCAGCAGCAGCCGCACCGCCATGGGGGAGCACGAAAAAAGCACATGAACGCGGATTGGCAGCGTATTGTTTACCGGCTGGCAATACCTTGTTGCGATAAAACGCAACGCGTTCATCGATCAAGACGCGAGCGACTATGCGGTGCTCCGGCGGCCCGTATTCCGCGTGGTACGGGCATCCAGCTCCTGGTTCAGTGTGAATCGTGTGGACTTGCAAGGGGTAGTCGTGTTCGTGATTGTGTGCATTGCATCGAAACCAGGGTTCCACTATTTGATCCATGCGAAGCGTCTCAGCATCAATGCCCATTTTAGCACATCGTGTTCTATCCATGCTCTTCCACATGCCTTCACACGCATCCTTGAACATGGATGCACGTCCGCCCGCAGATCCAGATGATGATGAAGACGGTGGATCGCTCTCCTCCACAGGGAGGGAATCGACAAATGACGACTTGTACGCAGCTACAGTACGGCGTTTGATTGGCCGCTTCTTGTCCTCGTCCTCGTCCTCTTCGTCGTCAGCATCAACGGGCAGCTTGTTCATCATTGCAAACAGAACTTATTCTACTTGTCTAGAAAGGAATTGAACATACGAAAAAGATTGTAAACAACACTAGCGCATACAAACTAAACATGCCGTCATATTATCGGTTGACGATGGATTGCTTGCAGCAAACGCCAGCAGTTGTGAGCAAGCAAATTGCGGTCCCATGACGAGTGTATTGGGTTGAAACGTGATCATTTCATAGGCGGTACCGTTGCTTGTGTCGACGATATACGTCGTCATGCTCAACTCCGGGTCTGTGGGAGTTGTGCCGGAGACAAGGTGACTGCACGAGGGCCGTCCATTGGCAAATCGAGAAAATCGAACGCCGTCAGCAAGTCGAACGTGGGGGACAGTGACGTGACACGACGCGCCTTGGGGCCGCACCGCCAGACTCTGGGACACGATTGTCGCGGCCTGGGCATTCGTCATGACCACGTCGTCCACGACTCCATCAGACACGAGAAGCAACATGTCGCCTCGATCCATGCGGATGCGTTGAACGTCGGGAATGGCTGTCAATATCCATGGTTCAGGCTGTTCAGACTGTACAAGTGATGTCGTTTTGACCTCCGGTGTTGATGTCAAGGGTTTCAATCCCTTTTTATAATCGCCGAATGCGCGGGACAAGTTGATGCTTTCATTGACATAGCCAAGGAAATCGACTTGTCCGCCAGCATCGGTGATGCGTTTCAGTTCTGCTGGTTGGAGCGGGTCATGGTCCACTGTTGCCTTGATGCATTGTCCATCTCGAATCACCAAGGCACGCGAATCACCGACGTGACAAATGATTGCATCCCACCTTTTTTATGACGCCCGCCATTATGTTATCAAAAGACAGAAGCAGAAGCAAACAAGCACGATACAGACCCCGCAAGTGGAGACGAACGAAGTGGTCGAATGAATGCAATCACCGCCGTCGATCCGGCTTCACAGTCTCGAAACAGTTTTTGATCGAGATTGACAAAGAGACGTTGGATGCAATCGTCCTTGTCTAAATCGCCGCCGAGCGCGTCCAATTCCAGATGCAACACTCGAGACAATTTCTCCGAAACGTCTGCACTGCCACCATGACCGTCGTAGACGGCAACGCAGACCGTGTCGGGATGTTTGGGCAGATTCATTTGCACGGTGAAACGATCTTCTTGAGACCCACGACGTGGACTTTGGCCAAGACTTGACACGACGCCAATTGTCATGTGGGGAATCGAGTCGATCGTCAAGGATGCATCATGCGTCACGCATTTCTTGATCATCTCGCGGTCACTCATCGTGAGTCTTGAACAACTGAAAAAAAAATTTGACAAATTGAATTTTTTTTGTCAATATAACGTTTCCAACATCCAAAAGTTGTATTGTCTTGTATTGATTCATTTCACTTGCAATGTCTCACAAGCAGAAATCAGCAATGTCAGTGCCAACGCCAACACCATCGCGAACCGAGGTTTTGGTTCCAGCCGTCTCGACGAATTGATATTGACTGCACCGTGACCCCATGTAGATGCTCTCTCGGGGTGTGTATGCCAATCACGATGCCGAGGCGAGCGTATTTTATCAAGACTACCGCAAGAATGTGGGCGAAGAAAATTGGGCGGCCCTAATGCAGATCTTGGATAGACCGTCACCATTCAGTCCTGTATGTATATGTCTGTTTTGATTGTGAACCTGATTGACTTGCTCTAGACGACGACTGCGCCGGCAGCAGCTCCAGCTGCATCAACACATGTGAAAGCGAAATGTACCGATTTTGTGCCAAGTTTCGACTTGAGCACGTATTTACCATCGATTCTCAAGCACGATGGTACCCGCTCGTTCGAATCTGTCGTCTTGAATGCGGGACAAGTCAATCACTTGCTCGATGACATGGTCCGAACCGATCCATTCCTCGGTCGGCTTCTCAATTCCTTGTGTCAACGTGCACAAACGAATCCGGATTCACAAGAAACGGACATTCGGGTGATGGATGATCGGACGAATGCCTTGTTCCGAAAAGTCGACGGCCTTTTGATTGTGCACATTTGTGACGCCAAAGGGCGCCCTCAAGCTGTTCGTCGACATACGCCTCATCATCACGGTGATGATGCCGTATGGGTGTCGGTAGGATCTGGAGAGCCCGTCAGCAAGAATCCCTTGTATATCCATCCGATTACTGAACGTGTCCATATGTCGGCCGATGGACATGATCGACACGGGATGAATGAGTGTGTACCTGAAGACGTGGGACGTCTCGTGTTTCAATATGGATACGAATATTTACGAGGCTTTGCCGATCCCGAGTCGGCATTGTATGTGGACATTCCCACTGTGCAAGCATGTCTGTCGCGTCTTGTTCCATCTGTTTCCGGACGGCAACCCGTTGTAGATTAGTCATAGAATGTACTAGCAAACCATAAATCTTTCATTTTGGATTATATAAAAGTAATCAATCGGCCTTTAATACAGAAGAAACATGAAGGATTCGGCTCCACTGTGGGCATATGCCCTTTTAATCATCGGCCTCTTGATTCTCCTGATCATCATTGCGATTGTACTCGTTTACACCTCTCACCAGTCTGCAAAAGTGGATGATTGTGAATTCTCCAGCGGCGGTGAAGAAGAGGAATACGACGGTTCATGTACGACATCAAGTTACAGTAGCGACAGTGACCAAACCCCATTCGCGTGCACGACTGTCTGTCCGACGGGAGCGACCGGAACCAACGGTGGTGCAGGTGTAGATGGAAGCACGGGTGCTACGGGAAGCACCGGAACGCCGGGAACGGCATCCAACACGGGTGCGACCGGCGGTCTCGGCTCCATCGGTTTCACAGGTTTCACCGGACTCCAAGGCATTGCTGGATTAGCAGCAAACACGGGCAGTACCAGCGGGACGGGTTCAAGCGGCGCCACCGGACCCATGTCCACCGGTGCAACCGGAACGACTGGAGGCACCGGCGGAACCGGAGGCAGCGGAAGGACAGGAAGTACCGGCGGAACCGGAGCGTCTGGTGCAACCGGGCCCATGGTGACAGGATCGACTGGCTCGACAGGTGATCCAGGATTGCCAGGGGTGACAGGACCAACCGGCGCATCGGTTGGATTCTCGGTGAGTTTTAGTTCCGATCAGACGGTTGGTAGTATCCGATTTCTCGGGCAAGGCAACCAAAGCAATTCCTTTAACGACACATGTATCGTCTTTCCGACGCCTATTACGGTCACCGCCATGTACACATCGCTGCGCGGTGTTCCGACAACCAGCAACGTCACCTTTACGTTGTACGCCAACGGCGCTCCAACCGCCGCCACGAATACAATCCTCGTTGGCGACGTGTGTGAAAGCACGTTTACGCCTGTAGTCATCAGCAATCCCATGTGCAATCTTTTGGCAATGCAGGTGAACCCGGGCGCAGGCAACACACAGGCTGTAGCGACTATCTTTCTCACCACTTAGTTAGTTAGAACTGATAGATAATACATTGATGAATTTAAAGCGATCGACAGTGTCCACCACGCGTTATTCCCACTATCATGAAGCCGTTGCTCCGCCCCGCCGTCACGGAGCTAGGAGAAAAAACAAGATAAGCACGCTTGACAACAGCTTTGAAAAATGGGGGGTTTTCCTTTGTGGGCATGCGGTCTATTGATCCTCTTTCTGTTCATCATCTTGATCATCATCATTACCGTCCTCGTTTGTGCACATGGCAATTCATGTGGAGAGGAAGTTTGTGTTGTCGACGATGATTGCTGTGAACCGCCAGAAGCAGGTTGCGAATTCTCAAGCGGTGAAGAAGGTGAACAAGATGAATCTTGGTCACCGTCTTCGAGCGATGATCGGCCGGCGCCGCCGTGCACAACAGTTTGTCCAACGGGCGCGACCGGAGCGAACGGTATTCCCGGCACGGCGACCAACACGGGTGCAACCGGAGGTCTCGGTGGTACGGGCGGAACGGGAAGCACCGGTACGCCTGGTGCGGCCTCCAATACGGGCGCCACCGGAGGTACCGGTCAAGGCGGAACACCGGGCGGAACAGGTGGCACCGGCAGCCGTGGTGCAACTGGTGCCGCCGGCGCTGGTGTCACGTTTGCACCCGAATTTGCTGCCTTTTTCGGTATGCCTGCTGGACCCGGCAATCCAGGAAGCAACGACTATCCTGCGCCGATGCAGATTAGTTTTGATCCACCGTCCATTGCCGGGACATCGGCCCTGAATTTCCCACGCGTCTCTGCGCCGGCAGTCGGTGGCATTGCCATCAATAATCCCGGTGCAGCTCAAACCAACAATACCGAATTCATTCTTCCATCGGTTGGTGTGTACAAGGTGCATTGGCACGTGAGTGTGGATGAAGCAGGACAAATGTCGTTGTTCATCAATACCGCGCCGACGCCAGGGGGAGGCGGCACGTTTGTTCAAGTCACAGTTGCGAGTGGATCCCCGAGCAATGTCGGCCGTGCAACCGGAACGAATGCAATTGCAGGAGATGTCGTGTTTTCCAACACAGTGGCTGGATCCGTCATTCAGGTCCGCAACTATTCCAGTCCTGCGGCCTTGACCATTACACCTGTACCGGGTGGAACCCAGGCACAAGCTGCTGTTTTGATCATTGAACGTAAAGCCTAGTTCACACATATTACATGTTTTGTTTTTATAAATTGTACGGGTTGGCTAATCGGGAGATGATGATGATGAGCCGTTACGGCGAGCTGCATGCAAGTCCTTGTACATGGATCGGACGACAGTCGTCACGACGCATGCGGCAAGAGAAACGGCCATTACGGTGACAACTGGACTGATGGTCGTCGTTGTTTCGACATTGGGATTGGCCTGGTAACCGGTCTTGATGCTCACCGTTTTCGTTACAACAAGGCCCATCGTGTGAAATGAATAATGAATGAGAGAGAGGCAAAGAAAAAAATGGGCTAGAAAAAACACACGAGACATGAAACACCATCCGATATCATGCGTTCAGAACGACATGCATCCTGTAGCCACGCTCGTTGGTATCCATCGTCATAGGCACGGCCGATTCCAATCCATAAACAGGTTTCGGTCTGCGTCGGAGGCGGATAATTGATGAGAATGCGTGTCATGGCATGTAAATCTTGTGCAAGATGGATGCGGACAATGCGTTTTGTTTCGTGTGTGATGCACTCACCGGGTGTCAAGATGGTGTCATCATTGTCCACGTGAATTGCGGTTTTATGCGTATTCAACCAGAATGTACACACCATGGTCTCGTCAAGGCGCTTGTCGCGCGTGAAATCGTACTGCATTTGCAACAAGCGATTGTGCACGCTTTGTTCCTCGTCCGTTCCATAAACAATGCCGTGCAAGTGACATCCACGTGCCAAGTGCCACTTGGAAACAATCGCTCGATACGGACGTTGACACGTGGGACAATAAAATTGGAATTCACGTTCGTCCATTGACGATATGTCCTCTGCGCAAACGCTCGGCGGTAAAGACGATCTATCCAAACATTTGGCTCCATCGGGATGACGCACACAAAACCGTTCACTCAACGGACCAAGAGACCTGACAGATGAGGATGCAGCCGCGGCCACGCACATGCGATACACGACGCTTGCCGCTGTTGGTTGATGATTGGGCCGATCGGCAACAATCGACAAGGCCGTGTCAAGTCGGAGTTCTTGTTCTTGTTGTTGCTTCGGCATTGGTGTCAAGATGGAATTGTGACGGATTCCGCGAAAGACGACGATCGAGGGTGTAATAGATGAAAGCTGATCAGGCATGAACCATTCCGTTTTCAATTGTAAATGGAAATAGTCGGCATGATAGCTCGTCTTGCTTTGACCAATGGTCGTTGCGAACCACACCAATGTGTCGTCACTTGGACATGCTGACACGGCCTGCATAAATGCAGAGATGATGGCTGATGCATGGTCACTTGCTGCAGTCGTGAATCGTAAAATGTGAACATGTGAGACATGACAGGCTTCAAACAGGGTGCGCGTGCGTTTGAGGGCGACACTGAAAAAGGCATTGGGAAGATGATCCATTTCCATGACAATCGGGCGTTGTGTGTCGTGTGCTGGAACATAATGCTGAATGCGTAACAATGGTTGTCGAAACGATACATTGACATGACATGGGATTTGTTGGCTTTGCAATGCCACACAAACGGGAGTGAATTTAGCACGCTTGACAGGAGATGTCCATGAAAGGTTCGGCAACTCGACGACCAGTTTCTGAGGCTTCCCTCCTGCAGTCCTTGCCGTCTGGACAAGGACCGGTGGTGGGGAAAGTGGTGCTTCTTTGTTGGACTCGATGCCAAGAATGCGGTTCACGGATTGTACGGCTGCTGGTGACAAGGTATATTCCTTTTGCCATGATTTGCACACGTCTTGAATGGACGTGTTGACCGTGTCATCATCATCATCCACGATATTGGCCGCCAGCCAGGCCAATCGTTGTTCAATGTCGGCTTGTTCATGCATCCGACGTCGTTTCGCCGGAGAGACAGTCGCGACATCATTGGACTCGGATTCTTTACGTTTTCGATCCGACCGGCTCATTCACAATGACGACTTTATTCTTGTTATGCACATACGGACCGAAAAGATTCGATCCAGAAAAAAAGGTAACCTGTGTACTGCAGTGTGTGCACATGATGGAGGAATCGGGGGCGTATAAACGATTGCGCGCGTTTGTTCGCATGCATGCAGTACCAAGGGCCGGTGGTGCAACTCGACGACGTTCGCTGGCGACAACGTCTGTTTTGACCAAGGCACAGAAACGCGCCGTGATACGGGACGTGGATGCTTTAGTGGGTCTTGGACAAGAACGTGTGGCGGAAATTCAAAAGACGACGGATCAAATCGCGACGCAAACCGAGAAAACCGACCGTCTTGTCCAAAAGACTGCCAAGGCGATTCTTGCCAAGCAACCGACCATGGCGGGTGACCAAAAAGCCATACCGCTGCCGACGTCCAAGGAGAGTGCAGAACTTTCACGACTGGATAATGCGAGTCGCGCTTACAACGTTGCATTCAAGGCAATCGAGGCGCAATTGGCCAAGGCCGTGTCATTGGACGAGACATTGAGACTAATCAAAGAGTTGCAAGCACTCGAAGATCGCAACCAATCGGCCTTGCAGCGATTTTGGAAATTCGTCACGTCGCGAGAATTCTTGATTCCATTGGGAGTGACGGCCGCCGCGGCCGCGTTGTTGTTCGGGTATGCGCAAGCCACAAATTCGACAGCCAACTTGGTTGAAAAAGTCGGAGGCACTGTTGAAAAAGCCGGCGTTCTCATTGAGAAGACCGGAGATGCCGTTGTCAAGGGTGGCAATACATCGGCACAAGTTTCCAAAGTCCTTCTCATCTTTGGAGGTGCTGTATGTGCACCGTTTCTTGGGCCCATTTGCGCAGCTCTTACCGTGTCGGGCCTGGCAATCAATCGGTTGGGTGGGGACGGAGTGGTACCCACGTCAACGACGACATCATACGCCAATCGGCCCTTGCCTGCGATTCCTGCGTCTGCTACCTCACGACCGCCGTCATCATCCGTGATGAAACCTTTGCCAGCGCCTCCGCGACCGCCGCGAGAACCGGCCGACATTGTCGCGTGTGCCACTCGTCATGCGAATTGGATTCGCTCGAATCCCGCGCATCCGGTTGCACGACAACGATTGCTTTCAACGACTCTCGCTCAAAGTGACGAAATTGTTCGCGTTGGACGAATTACTCGTGAGATCTTGTTGACCATAATCCGTCGGGTGGATGATATGAAGCGTTTGGAAAACTCGATGTCTGTGGGTGATTTCTCGTACTTATTGAACGTGTGGCGGCAGTTTGCAGAGTTTATTGTTCAGAACATGACTACTGTGTTGGAGAAGCATGAGTTTGCGGGTAAACCCGTTTGCTATGCGGAAGAATTGAATGACATGGTGGGTGTTTGGAAACGGCGGCTCGAAGTTTTGGAGGAAGACTATAAATGTCTGCAAAAATCATGGTTCTGCGGGGCACCATGCGAACGGCGTCGCGTCCAAGACTATGTGAGTCGTGAATTCAAGGGATCCTGTCGATCTCGGAAGTTTCCAAAATCTCCATTGCCCGGTTCGTCTCCGTGAATAAAGGCATTTGCATGTTATTGATCTGTACATATACGAGCTAGAGAGAAATGCGAATGCCAAAAGGCCGGGATACTAATCGATTCCAAAAGCCGCGTGAATCGGCCACAATTTCCTCTGGATACGGAATGTAGCCCTCTTCATTGAGACGCTGAATAAACAGACGACCGTATCCACGGCGTCTCCATCGCGGCAGAATTTCAAACATGAAAATGGCTCCATCGTCTTTTACCACACAAAATCCAAGCAAAGTTTGTCCAGTCTCCCCGCCATCATTCGTATTGACAAGCAAACGCACTTGTGGCATGCATTTGAAAATGGTATCGCGATTGTTCCACCATCCACCCGTTGTTGGACTACACGTCTTTTCCAACGTCTCCATGAGTTGAGCAAACAGTTTCCATGCATACGGTTGACTTGCCTCGCTCCGTTTTACGTACCGGCTGCACCACGGTCCGGCGAGTCCAATGCTTTGGATCGCGCTTTCATCATCATCGGTGTCGTCATTGGCGTTGAGACTCGCGACGAGCGCTGCGGCGGATACCGAGGCCACAGCAGACGAAGGATTCAATCGCCCATTGACATAGACGCTCTGACGGACAATCGGCAATTGTTGTTTTTCATCCATGTAAAAGCCGCGACAGGCTTCCATGCGTAAAGTCGGATCAGCAAGACACAGCCACCGGATGAATTCAAATACGACGGCTCGCTGAGTCTCGGCATTGTTTGTTTTGCTTGGCACACCATCGTCGTTTCCGTTGTTGAACCACATCCGGGAATCATCCGGTCCACGCATTTGAACGTGCGCCGACTCGAACAAGAACCCGCCTTCGGATCGATTCAACCGCTTGACATCTCGACAGGCTTCGACTTTTGACGCCTTGCACAATTCAATGACACGATCAATTGTCGCCTCGGGAAGTTTGTCCTTGTAATTCACTCGGAAATCAAGTCGATCCATTTCATGCTCTTGGATGGAACTGTTGTCGCCTGCGTCGTGGTGGTCGTCGTCATTATCCGGTTCGGGACTATTGACTCGATGTCGCTTGCGCGTCTTGAGTTCGGCCATGAATCAGCCGGACTGTAAATGAGACTGAATGAGTTGTTTAAAAAAATAATGTGCAATGTATTGGATCATCAGTTAAATCGTGTAGGTTCGAGCGAAAATGTCATCTGGTATTGACGACAGTTTAGCACCAAAATGTGACCATCTATCACATGTCGCACGACTATCCAGTCACGTTGTCCCAACGTACATGACTTTGTATCTTTTCCTGATTGTGATCGTCTCGATCTTGACCGTGTGGATCATTACAATGGCGACACGCGGCAATATCGTATTCTATCTCGTCGTGGCGGCAGTCACTCTCCTGCTTGTCCGATTCGTGAGCATGGTCGCACAAGTGTTGGTCTACGCTGTAGACTTTATCCATCATGCATGTCCAACGGCTTGAAACGATTTTAGTTGGTTGCTTTGTACACAATTCTAAATCGCAAATCTAGTAATTGTCACGACGAGATGAGGACGATATGGCGGATGCCAATGTTGGAGACGCGACAGCGGCTGCTGCCGCCCATGCTGTCGCAGCAGTTGAACCGCGGTACGAAGGAATCTCGGTAACAAGCGTCGCTTGACATCGCGAGAGACCGCCAGATGGACTGCACAAGGCATCATGTCGGAGGTTTGCAGCCAAATATTCTTGCATGGAAATCCACGAGCTCGCCAGTTTAGAAAGATGAAACGTGCTTAGGACAACGATCGTGCTGATGGCAATGATGTGGCCTAGTTTATCCCTATCGATCGATTCATAATACAAAGGCGACATGAAGACGGCCATCCCGACAATCACCAGGAACGTAATCAGAGTTGCGTGAACGATCGATGTCGTCTCGACAATTTGCTTTTGTTCGGCCAAGGTACGCGTGTACAAGGGCTTGGCCAATCGCGGTTCAATCCATTCGAAACACATTTTATAGTCTTTGTTGTTGTGACGATGAAATGGAATATGGTGGAAGATGCAGAAAAAATACAAAGGAAAAAATGTCTCAAATCAACGTGTTTCGATTCATTGATCTATGCAAAGAATTTATTGGCGATGAGCAAATAATTCAAGCTAGGTAACTGTGCATGTCACCGCATGTCCGAAGCAACCCCGTTGGGATCATGGACAATAGCTCACTACCTGGTCGGTGTCGGAGCTGGTGCTCTCAAAATCAATCCATGGATGTGGTTGTCGATTCATGTCACATTCGAAATTTTTGAATCATCTGAAGCTGGCATTGCCTTTTTCAATTCCATTTCTAATGCGTGGAAGAACGCGACCGGATCGAACCCATGGACTCCGTTCAAAGGCGATAGTGTTGTAAATTCATACTGCGACACCATCATCTCAATGTCCGGGTGGCTTTGTGGTCACTATGCGCCGTTTTGGCTCATGATGTTATTGATCCTCATCGTCATTCTCGTCTTGATTTTCACGATTCTCGTCATTCAAGGTCCATCATCACCAGTATCTCAGGAGCGTTGGTGGGCGACGGTTGGCATGGTTTATGCAATCACATTTACACTGTTTTACATTCTCGTCGCAAATAAATTCTTTCGATAATGTACGTGCATAGATCGGTGCATTCGAAAACAACGATCAAAGAGCGTTGATGTGTAATGATAAGATCAAAGACGGTAATACTCATGTCGGTGGGATGCACTCTGGGCGGCCGCATGGGAAACCACATGTTCCAAATGGCTGCCGCAGCCGGTTATGCACAACAATATGGATTGTGTTTCAACATTCCAGACACATGGACCCATGATGAAGCTTTTCCGGCGACCAAGCGGCTGTCACGAACTCGCAGGTTGAAACACGTCATGTGTATTCCAGATGCTGTGTTTGATCGGTCATATTATGAGCTGCCAGATCCGGGAAATCGGTGTAAATCGACCGACATCGTGCTCGATGGGGACTTTCAAAGCCATCGATATTTCCATGACTGTGAGAAAACGATTCGCTTCATGTTTACGTTTAATGCGTCCATCAGGAAAGCTTCGCTAGATCGCATGTCAAGATTGAAGAGTACGAAGTACCGGTTGTGCGCGGTTCATCTCCGCTTGAAAGACTACACGAATTCAATGAACTGTCTTATTATCGGTTCACTCGATCGAAAGTACTATTGGGATGCGATGTGTCGAGTGCATCATCATTACAGCGAGAAAGTCCTATTCGTGTTCTTCTCTGACGACCGATCGGCTTGCGAGTCTTTCGTGAAAACCTGGGGGTTATCGGATTGTTTTAATTGCATCATGTCGCCGAACGCAGCAAACAGCGGCTACGATGATATGGCGGACATGGGACACTATGATGCGCTTGTGATTTCAAACTCGACATTTGCATGGTGGTGTGCATGGTTGAATAACACACCGAACAAGTACGTCGTAGCTCCTTGGCCTTGGTTCACATGTCCAATTCTCAGACAGCCGGACATTATTCCATCGTCGTGGCACATTGAAGACTCCTATTTGCACAAGAACTCAGCGTTTTTTGTATCGTTCTTGGTGTGCATTGTTGTGATTGCTGTTTTGATCTCGGTGTTTTTGCTTCTTCTTGTGGGACTTGGGCTCGCAACATGTGGAACGTGTCCATCGGTATCGGAACACAGCGGAGATGAGCGATGTAAGTCCACTATATATGTTTGACATTTATGATCTTCTTAGTCTTTCTATACGTCTCGAGGACATCATCTCATATAGTGTTATATGGACGGAAGATGAATGTGTTTGTACACGTTCGTGGTCGAACTCCTCGACTAAAAGATACATTTCAGGCAAAAGGCCAAAAGGATAATGACTATCATTATGCGAAGAATATCCGCGGCAATCGTACGATACAGTCCATAGCCAGTTTGCAATTCGTCAACTCCGTAGGCGGAGGTAATTGCCATCTCCTCGTGTTTTAGAGGAAATAAATCTGTCGGGTTCCATACATGAAACGCGACACTTGACCGATTCGATGTGTATGCCGCATGGGTTAGCCAAGGCCCCGTCATGCCGATTGTTGTGTACCAGGAATGATTCCGAAACCATTTCCATCCTTCGATGCGTTTTTTTGCAAGCAAGAGGTAGTTAAGCCAAAACGCATGACCTTTCGGTCCCATCATGAATGACGTTGTCATGTGATTGTAAACTCCACATCTCCTCGTATCGTTCCAGAAGTGAGATTTCCATAATTGGACGGTTTGGTCTTTTTCTGCCTGCAAGAATATGGGTTCAATGCTTTTTGTGCATCGAATGTCCATGTCGACGTAAACGCCACCTTCGGCCAACAAGACAAGGGGTCGCGCGACGTCCAATCTGTGCATAGGATCGCGAAGCAAACTCCAAGCGTTTTCAAACCATGGCAATGTCTTTTCGATAAGTTCTGACAACATTGGTACACTCCATAATTTGACTTCGCACGTTGGATTCATCTTTTGCCACGTAGCGTGGCAAACTGCATATCGTCCAATGGGAACGCTTCCATTGCCCATATCAGTCCAGAATTGATGAATTCGACGCGGAACGTTCATCTCTACCTACCGATTTGACGTTTGCTAATCAATTTATCCTCTGACGTCCTACAAATAAGATCGGGAAATAGCACACAAATGTCGCAAATAATTTCACTGCACACACGCACAAAGGTTTATTGATTCGGTATTACAGTTGTGGTTGGTGCAAGACGCGTCGGTAACCCGAGACGGCGATGTGGAGATCGCCATCCACAGACAATGTGAATGGCAATACAAATAACTGTCATCACCAGTGAAAGGACGACGAGCATCATACAAATACGCCATCCAAGACACATTCCAAACGCTGCAATGTTGAGAATAGACCGGAATACACGGCGAATAATGCCGTCGACTGCGACCGAGTGAAGACGTCCCGTGGAACAATATGTAGCCCATTGATCACAATTGTTGTACAAACGATGCCACTTCATCTTGGAAGACTGGTCCAAACATGCACGCGCTCGTGCAGCAATCACTGGACGAGGGAACACGTATTCTCGTGGCTCATACTGGACGACGTAAATGGGCTTACCAGCACCGAATGTTGCGAAATCCACCGTACGCATCCCTTGTCCGATAAATTCAATAATTTCATTCGGTCCACTACAAATACCATGATGATACACATTGAATGATTTGCTCTTGTCATCATAGTATTCCCTTGCCCAATGGACCCCGAGACTTGAGACAGATGCTTGCAATTCAGTCGCACTCATTCGAACTGTATCGAGAATCGACAACACGGTTCTCCGCACAACTTGATCGCCGACTCGCAACTTGTGCAAATCCGTGTACGGTGCATCGAGCCACCGATGGGGTTTCATCCGCGGAGCAAGTGGTGAATCTAGCATTGTCCATTCATGTGTTTCAGTTGTCATGATTGATGAACAATCATACGATTACTTTTTTTTCATGTGTACCATTTTGATCCCGATGGATGTACGTGATACAGCCGCAATCTTGATATCGCCCAAACCATGTTTTTTTTAACACGAAAAAGTAACCCGTCTCGCAACAATGGTACCTTCCTCAACGGCAGAATGGTGTATCAAAAACTTACCCGTCATGCCGCGAATCAAACAACGTCGATTGGAGGCTCCGTACACGAAAGCCAATAAATTGCGCATCGGTGATCAAGTGATACGCTTGACGAGACTATCGTTTCTCGACGACATACGCATGAACCCCCGCGAATTTAAAACATCAGTAGAGAGCATAGGAGTGACGTGGATGCATGAATACTATGATCCAATGACTAATTCGCTCATGTCATATCATCACGGGATATGTTGTGGGAACAATCAAATCATTGACATGCAAGGAGAGGGGTTAATGAAATCCTCTGGATCAAAGAGTGGCAATTGTTTGCGTGTTGTGGATTACCAAACATTTGGTGAGGGCAACACGATCTACGTCGTACAACACGAACCGCACGAATATGTATTTCCAAGGCGGATGATTGCCGATCGAGCACGCGCGTGTATGAATCTCAGCAAGTTACAATTCGACAACTTGTACAACAATTGCGATTTATGGGCTACATACTGTTCAACTGGTCATATGCAATCCATGGCAATGAACGGGCTCATCGAACGCATTTTCGGCAGCATTTGTCACGTTGTTTTGTGCGGAGTTGTCCTTGGTGCTCGGATATGTCTGATGATGTTCGTCATGTTATTGGTCATCGTTATCGTATCTTTCGCTGTACACATTATCAGTCGATTTACACGCAGGTCGAGGGTGCCAAAACTGGTGCTACCGTCTGATAAAAACACCGAATCGATTGCGTCAATGGCGACAAACATTATAAAAGAATGAGATAGTTTTAATATCATAAACATAACAGAACAGTAAATACCATGTCATTTGATATGAATGACACTGTCATTTTCTCGAAAAAAGACAATAAAAGAACCGACGACGTGACATGTGAATTGTCGGGTCGTTTAGGCAATCATATGTTTCAATTGGCCCATCTATTGATCTATGCCGACCGTCATCATCTGAGACCCGTCCTCGATAAAGCGTGGGTATTTGAAACCACGTTTCCGAACGTAATGAAACATATCTCGGTTGATTCTCGCGGAGTGTATCCGAAATGGTACGTCTTACGAAGACACGATCCAGTCCTGCAGTGGTACAAGGCTGCAGCAAAACCACACGTGTGGACTCGCCACGCAAATGTCATATGGCTCGCAGGACGCTTTCAAAGTCACATGTACTTTTTAACGTATGAGGATGCGGTACGTCGGTTATTTCAACCATCGCTATCAATCAATGATCGTGCACGCCAACGAATTCAACAACATCGACTCGATGCACCAGTCGGATCAGTTTTATGCAGCGTGCATGTGCGGCTCACGGACTATGGAAACTGTTGGCCGAGGACTCGCATCGGACAGCTCGGATCCCGTTATTATACAAATGCGTTGAAAAAAATGACGGATCTATGTCGGCCTGCACATGTTCGGTTTCTTATTTTCACTGACGATCCAACCCATTGTCGGAAACTCAGCTGGTCAGCATTCAATTGCTTTGACACTGTCATGGCATCGGATGAACGATCGATCGATCCATCCGATGACATGTTTGCAATGTCTGCATGTGATACACACATCTTGGCAAATGCTACATACGCATGGTGGGCTGCTTGGCTCAACACTCGACCATCTCGGATTGTCGTCATGCCAAGTGTGTGGTTTGCGTCGCCTTTAATGATTGACCCGACTCTCGCGATGAAGGGATGGCACCGTGTAACATCGGACGCCTATCTCTCTTGGCCGTTTGCTATTAACCATTTGCTCGTTCTAGTGTTTTTGATGATGTGTATATATGGGCTTGTATGCGTACGTAAAAGGTTTATCAGATTGTTCCATTCGAGGGTATTGTCGTCGGTCGAGGGTCACATACCTTGAGGTCAATCAAAGCCAAGGTATGCGCATCATAAATGCGTCTCCACAATTCTGTTGTTGCCAAGGATGCCAATGTGTCCCATCGCTTGGCACATTTCTGCTTGGCGTTTTGTTCGACAATTGTTGGATCCACGTAGCGTGTTTTGCACGATTCGTGACCATGAATGACAGCGGATATCATCGCATCCGATACTTGTTTATTGACACTTGCCAAGTGGTGACGCATTCTCTCTTGGACGTCGGCGTCGTCAATGACTGGAGCAAGAGACTTGTTGTCGTGCCTGTCCTTTTTCGCCGGAATCCCGGTCACTGACGGTCTTGGACAGAAGATGCTCATCGCGTCTTGTGCCGACACGAGGATAGATATAATAATTCTGTACGAGACAGACACACGATCGATGATCCCTCAAGACGGGCACGTAGTGCTGGTTCTCGTGTTACTGTTTGCCATGATGTTTGAACCGTGTCGCCAGTGTCTGTATACCTTGCTTGCCATGCGAGGCCTGGTCGCATTTGTCCAAGATTGGCGCACCACTTCAACCATACCGACAACCATGGCGATTGATGGTTTGCCGGAAAACGGTGATTTGATCCGGACGGTGACGCCCCCGACACCTACAACACCGTCGTCATCGTCATCACAAGGATTGGTGTTTGTCCACCCGGTCATGATACGGATCTTGAAAACACTCGTGGTGAATACATTGCATGCTTGTCGAGATGTGGTCGTCAATGAAGCCATGGAAATTGATCACATCATTAAACAGCGTCGTCTCGCCCTAGCAGAGCAAAAGGTGTCAAGTAGACGTCTGTCAATGATTGTTGGTGAACCTGTACCTAGTCAATAAAAAAGCCCCAATCGGTGGTTTAGTGCGTCATGTGCTGACAATTGATTTTTTTTCCTTTTCAAATTTCACCTCGTCAAATCTCGTCTTTTTGACACGTTGTTGATAACCACGACTGGAAGATCCGATTGGCTTGTGCAAAAATGACATCCTCGGCAACAGTGATTGCAACGACGACGACACGAAAACGCAATCGAGACGAGTCTGAAGACGGCACACCTCTATCCTTGCCACCGTCGAAACGGCCATGTCCTTCTTCATCGGTCGCCGACAAGAACAAGGAGGTGACACCACCACCTGCATCGACTGCACCCGCCGTGGCACCTACCGTGGCCGCCGCCTCTGCGTCTTCATCGTCCAAGTCTCCACGTCCGCCATCTCCACATTCTCCATCCTCACATCCAGTCGACGGCAGTAGTAGTAGTCGGGTTCATGCACAGCGCAAGGTGGATAGTTTGCGAATGCGGACAAATGGCACAACCAATAAGAAGAAAAAGGTTGCAGTGGATAATGACGACGATGATGATGAGGAGGAGGACATCTCCAGCGGATCCGAGGAAGAAAAGGAAACGTCGGACGAGAGTGATGTCAGTGACGTTGAAGAAGAAGACGATAGTCTCGAGGTTCGTGTCATTACACGAAACAAACTACCGGAAACCAGCACAGCCGCACCACCGGTAACGGTGGTGGTTTCCGATGAAGACGAAGAGAACGAAAGCGTCGACGAGAGTGAAGACGAAGAAGAGGAAGACGATGAAGATGATGTCGACGATGCTGTTGATGAAAATGACGTTGAATAAACTGTGGTCTCGTACGATCCATACATACCATACAATTGATGATCGAATGTGTAGCTATAATAAATCCGATACCATGAGTCTCGTGTCATGGCTCGCTGCCTCGAATGTCGAGGTTGGTCAGGAGGGTGAAGCTTCTTCCTCCTCCATTCCTCCGACTCTACCTGTTGGTCCACTGCCCATACATCCGACAATGACATGCCGCCCGTCGGTCATTCCCAGTTCGTCCATTGATCGAACTTCAGCGCCGGCGGCAGATAATCCAATTCCTCCAACGCCACCTCCGGCGCCACAGCCGATAACGGCGGTGGCAACAGCGGCAGTGACGGTGGAAAACAGTGTAACGTCAACCGAGGCGTGGGACTTGGTTGTTGGACACATCTCCGAGTCACTGCAATGGTTGGAAGACGTGCCCTTGTCGTGTCGTTGCATCTATGTGTATCACTTTTCATCATCATCGACAACGACAACGACAATACCGGAAAACCGGTACGATGCTCCCAGGCAGCGACCCGGGAAACCTGAATTGATTTGGATTGCATCTAAACTGCCGGTATCAGCATCATTATTGGTGTCATCATCTCCACCACCAAGTGCGGCAGCCGTGCCCTTTGTGTGGGCGTGGTTAATGCATGTACATGACTTGCAACACGAGATGCGACTGGCGTCTCCCACCGATTATACGGTGTTTGGATGCAGCTCGGCCCATGACCGTACACTATATACGTGCAGACGGATGCATTCGAGTCCATCCTCGCTTGCTGCGACCTTGACACACCCTGCTTTTTTAAAGGCACCTTTGGAAAGTGCATCGACATGTCATGCTTTTGTGTGCAACCGCATGTTGCCAAGTGTAGTCTCGTGTTTGGCACCCGTTTGTGCACTGGCCAATCAGAAGCTTTTAAGCATCCCTGCGGATGTGTTGCGACGAGCGATGCTGTATGCTGATAACGTGTCGCCAGAGCCAGTAGCAGACATTTTGGCATGTCTGATTCCTCCATAGTCCATGCGCCCTTTTGTAAAACGTCATGTTTTTTTTCTGTTTCATTGTCGATACCCATTTGAGTTGCCAGTTTTCAAGTCTTTTTTAAGACCTGTTGTTGGTGTGTTTGTCTACTGCATTAACCAAAAAAAGACCATGCGTCCTTTTGCATGCGAATGGATGAAAATCGATGCTGCCGACGATCATGATTTTGTGGGTTTACACGCCGCCACCAGCCCCCATCCATCTCTTGCGACTGTGACGCCGATAATCGTCCCCATTCAACCATCGCCACAACCACTATTATTGCGACCGACACCAACTCTTCAGCCGATTATTGTGCAATTACCCCAAGTTCACACACAAAAAACAACAGCTCGAGAGGCATCGTTTTCAACGGTGACTGAATGTCGTCCGTCTCGACGAGTTAGAACGGCATCAGCCGATGCTGCAAATCGGAAATCGAAACTGCGGCGTGCAGCGTATGCGAGGTTCCGATGTGCACATTCACATGGCGGCAGTATGCAATTTCCTATTGCGTCATGGAAATGTCCATGGACATGTGCATATTGCGCCATACAGCACACATGTCTTCGACAACTCGAAAACCACTGTTGGATGACACACGAGCGCAAACATGTCATGGCCATGTGTTCGACATGTCACGTCTGGGTGGATCCCTATTCATTCAATACGTATGCTCCCGCAGAAAGAAGACAATAAATTATTTTTTTTTGACGTATACGGTATCCAGACTAGACGAGTTCGGATTGAGAAATCCATCGTGCATCTGTTAATGACCATGTCCACATGGTACGTTCCAAAACGCACCATAACCGATCGGGTCGTAAAGACGTGGATGTCGCACGCCACCGTTTGGTGTAACTGTTCTTGTCATTCTCGTCGGCAATGCGACAATGGTTGTAAATTGCGGCGTGTGGAGAATACATGGGCCACGTGGGCCATTTGATCACATCGACAAGTGCGTCTGGATTGTCGGGATCCTTGACGAGCGGGTGATGCACGACAGGTGTCGATTTCTTTTCCGCTTTCTCATCCATGGCGGTGGATGCGGCCGCCGCTTGTTGTTGTTCGTGCCGATCACGCAGAAATTGCATGATTTTTCTGGCAAGCGTACACGCAGACGTATTGACAGCACTCGTGGATAGTTTATGAAACGCTGCCTTGACGAGATCACTTGCGTTCACTTGCTGTTCGACAGCATACGGTTCAAGACGCCGCAATAAAATTTCGCGACAAGCATCCAAAATGAATCCAACGTATTCATCATCTGTTTTTTCCGCCGTCGTCGCCGAGGAATTGCCGCGGATGTACGATGCAATTGCAGGGGAGGGTGACCATACCATGGCCAAAATGGCACATGGAAACGGTTCAATGTCTCGCACGAGACAGAGGCCTGCGGATCGAGGACCCCCTGCTGAACACATGGTCACTCGAACGCGAGTGGGAGAACAAGATATCACTCGATTCATTTGTAATCGTTGGACGGCTTCATGCGTTTGCAACGCACGGAATTCAAGCGTCTTTTGATCCCATTGCATTTTACAATGCGATTCCACAGTATCGCAGACTACCATGTGTACGACTTGTCGGTGTGTCGTCGTCGCCGTCGTCGTCATTTGATCAGAAGAGGAGAAACACACGGCACAGGCATCCATGAGCCGTGACCATATTTCCGTGACAGCAGTGCATACTTCCATACTGAAGAGGATGGTGGAAGCATCAAGAGGCAACATGAACAGAATGTCGGGTTTCATGGCCGAGATGGGTGTGGAATGACCATCTTCTTTCAAGACGGCCCATTTTGACATGTCGAGATCCGGCGTCACTTGTGCTTGCCGATGTCCGTGCCACAAGGATTCGGGTGGTGCGTGATTGTAAATCATCTTGAGACCGCGATTCAGTTGACTTGTCGAGTGCCCGTATCCACACGCAGCCAATGTCGTGTCGAGAACGTGAGCAATGATGCGGTCTCGTTGGACACGTTGAATGGTGGCATGACCACGCACTTGATCGTACAAATGAGTCGCGAGGACCGTGACACGGTGACACCATGACGTTAGGCTGTCGCACATGAACAGTGATGGATCTCCTGCCATTAACAATCGAATGATGGAGGCTGGCAGGATGGCTCTCCACAAGGGATTGCGCAAGAGGATGATATCGGCAGATTGAGTATCCAAGGGAAGCGGCGTTGGATCAATCACACTTGTTGCGCGAGCCGTCGCACTTGGCCAGATGACGCGTCCTTTTTGCGGACGCGGGACCGTATCAATCCAGCATCGCAAACAATACAAGACGGGGTGACCGTGATGGAGATCGATACGCGGCACGAGTGCGGATGATGTGGATGATCCGTCGAGCGGTTGAAAGGCCCATCCGACAAGAGGATACACCGCACAAGCATGACACTTGCCGTCCACCAACACACTGGTTGTGGTTCCCGACAATCGTTGCCCAACCCTTTTCTGAGATGGAGTCGTGGCTTTTTTGGACGTTGTTGACGCCTCGTCATCTTTCAAGACAGACACGTTCTCGGCATCATACTGCATCAAATGGGATTCAACCACAGCAGACGAATTGGCAAGCCCATTGAGACAACACGCTGCGCAGAGAGACGCATGTTCTGGCGTCTTGCAATAGAATCCACACAGGAGACGGCCACACGTGGGTGTCGAGCAGCAAAGTATGGGTGTAGCACAAGTCGAAACTTGTGTCGGGCATACTTTTTCGTCTTTTTTATTGTTTGGCCGTCGAACCACATTTAGCAACGGTCTAGACTGATGTCTTACAGCTGCAGCCACCGCACCACCACTACCGCTTTGTTTGATTTGTTCATCAATCTCGGCAAGCGTCCAGGCAGATGCGGTTGCCGCTGTTTGCGCCATCTATAATAAAGAACAAGAAAAATGATTCTTTATTTTTTTTAAAGCTCCTCTGACGCTCTGTTTTTTTCACAGCATTTCAAGCCAGCCATTTCGAAATGGCCCAATTGTGGCGCGAGACGGCGGCATTGGCAGCCAAGCATGATGAAGCATGTCGATTGTCAAAGCTTGATCGTCGTCGTCGCCGAGACGATGATGATAATGATGATGCATGTCGATTCTCACAGCGTCTCAGAAGAGATGTATACGAATCCGAGTCGCCGAAACATGGCGTTTCATATGTTCAATTTTTACACGACATCTCGGGACCGTACGCACAAGTGGCAATCGGGCATCCACGACCCGCAACCGAAAAAGCACGTGGAGAGCGTAACTGTGCACTCGAGTACATTTCGACGCAACTGAAGCTTGACTTGATCGTCGTGGACAATGACAAGAGTCAAGACGGTGAAGACACGACGTTGTGTGTCCGGTTCTCGTCTGTTGCAGCCGCCAGAGATTGGGTCTCTGATTTCGTCAGAAAACACAGCGACATTGGTATTATGCTGGGGAGTGTGAACGATCCTCTCGTTCAAGAGTTTCACTTTTTTCGGTTGAATCAGCGTCTCTATCACATTTTGATCTACATTATTGAAGGCCGTCTTGGGCGATCAACAAGTGACACGTGGACATTTTATCCGTTGATGAATGACAAGGCACGTGCCGCGCTTGTTTCTTGGCTTGCTGGCTACGACTTATAAATCATAGACAATATCTTGTACGATAAAAGTCATTGAACATGTGTAATCTACTCGTTTATCGAATTATACGACCGCAACACAACTGTCTACATCAACTAAAATTTCACGCAGCTCGGCATGTTGAAATGGCACGATATTGCCGCCGCCACGTGCGAGCCATGCGAGTAAAACGTCGAGCACGGGTGGATCCGCGACAATGCATAGTTTGCGTGCAAACGCCTTGATGCACGCAGTGCCGGCTTGTATAATTCGCTGCTTAAAGTCGGCATCCGACTCGTGCGGCAGGTTTTGGGGCACCAATTCGTTGCAAAAATGATCATATGAAACCTTGACGCGGCGGTCGACCGAGGAAATGAGCATCTCTGATGCAGTGAGTTGGGCGCTTGGCGACTTGGCAATTTTGACAAGGTCCACATGTTTCACGTGCAAGAGTTGTGCGTCGCGCATACCGCCGTCCTTGAACGCATGTGCTTTGGTCTCTGGATTGTACATTTCGGTCTTGGCGCTTGAAACCAGCACCACAAGCAGAGGACCGACGCATTTGCGCTCGGCGTGCGGCTCGGTCAGAGATGATCGAGTAATGTCACGCACTTGCTTGGCATCTTGTTTGTGATGCCCTTCAGAAGCGACGCAAGTGACGGTATCGGTATTTAATGCATCTGGATGCACTTCTGCCGGCGCTGAATTATTTGACGGTGCAGGTGGACACAAGGTGGTCACGACTTGCGTTGTGATCCCGCTTGTTCTTGGACCACAAACATTTACGCCATCCATTGTTATTATGCGACGAAAATGAAGAATGAACAAAAAAAATGGAGTTTCTTCTACACGAACATGAACATTGAAGACTAGATCGATTCTATCCATTGACGACTGCACGCAATTGCCAAGTATGATTCGTAATTCGCGATTGCAATGCGACACATGGTGGCACCCTCTGGACCCGTTCTCGTGTAATTGGGGATTTGTGAGCGCATATGATCCAATCCCAGCCAAGCGTAGCCACGCTCAGCGTCTCCATCGTCGGATCCCATGGAGAGGAAATAATGCATCGGACCCCACATGAGCGGCGTGTCTCGACAAAGCGCAAGGCCGTTTTTTCCGAGTCTTAAACGCGGCGGTTCTCGGACGAGGCATAGGTATCCATTTGCAATCGCTTGTCGATACAAACCGCAACTAGCAGTAGGATTTGACACGTGTTGAAATGCACGATCCATGATCCAGACGTTGCTTTTCCCTTCGCATCCATCCCGAAGAAACTTGATCATGTCACCATCTCGATCCGCGAATAATCCGCGCCCGTCCACAATAAATTGCATCTTGATCCCTGCAGTCTTTTCCTTGTTGTGTTGCGCAGATGTGGAGGGGACGACGGGTGTCGTGTCTTGTTCTTTCTCAAGCGGAGGCACGTCCATGGCCGCCGTGTCACATGATACATCACGCATTCCTTGAGGTGTTTCGACAAGACACTTGGTTCCATATTTTGCCGTTTCGATACGCTTGACCTGAGGGTTTTCTGTCGTTGCTTGTGCTGCTATGATAGGTGCCACCGTGGCCGTCACCTTGGTACACGATGGCGGGGCAACTGCGACAGGCCTCGTGAAGCGCGGTAACTGGCGGGTGCCATAAAGAATCAGGTTGTTGTTCTTCCACGCATCGTTGAACGAGTGACAGATCGAGTCATCACTCATGTCCATATCTTTACATGCTCTCCAAAATCGCGCGAGTGACCAGGCGGATCCTCCTCCAATGCGGCCCAATTGAATTTCAGGCCGTGTCTGACGTTGTGGGACGAATTTGAACAGAAGTTCAAGATTACAATTTGAATCAGGTCCGACTTGAGCGGCAATCAACCAGCCGTTGATCATGGCCACATTTACAAATCCTGATGCGAGAAGGCGATGATTCAGGTTCCACACACATCCCGCATAGAGAGGTTCTTCACACCCGAGGCGGATGAAATTTGGCATGTACTGATCTTCGACTCGACGAGATCCAGCTTTGGCCGCGCCCGATACCGTGACTTGAAATTGCACGTGAAGACGGACGACTTGTTCGTCGTCAAGAGTGCCGTGTTCTTGCACGACGGTTGTCGTTGGGACAGCAGCACTCGTGCTGGGCACATGTTTTGCATCAGCGTCAGTTTTGTCACTGTCAATAACTTGTATCGTGTTTGACATCCAGTGCTGCGAAATTGACATGACTGTGAAATGAAAATGATTTTCCCCTACTCGATGAACTTTTGAATAAAAAAAATGTAACAAACCACTCATTCTTTTGAATAAAAAAAATGTAACAAACCACTCATTCATTCGAGAGTTTCCAAACCGAATCCGAACGAAAAAGATGATGGGCAAGTCGGGAACAACGTACGAAGACATGATGCGTCAGGTCGACCGCGAGTGTGACCAACACGCGGCTCAATTGAACGCGTCCAATCAACCGATTTTGACAACCCACAAACAGACGTGTGATGGTGGATGCGGCCGCAAGGCAATCGATTTGGTCAAGGAATGCCGTGGTGGATGTCGAGATGTTGTCTGTGGACCGTGTAGTTTGACATGGCTAGATTCGCACGACATTTGTATTTCATGCGGTCCAGAAGGCGAAATGTGGTCGCGTTTTGAAACACATCGAGTGGCTCTTCGAAAGCAACGTGAACTGTCGGCGCCTACACGACCGTCACCCGAAAAGGTCGCAACAGTTGTTGACAAGACGGATTCATCAAAGGATAGGGATGGGGATGCAGTCGCCGCCGATATATGGTATCGTCGAATTGTCAATGAAGTGAAAGCGGTGCCGCGTCCAACTCTGCCACAATGCTGGGTGTTTCAACAAGCCTTTCAAAAGTGGCCATCGTTGACTGTCGACGTGGCACGTGCATTGTCGGCTAAATTGGATGTGAAGAAGTATGCTGCCGTCTTTACTGACGAGAGCGATCATGACCATGGTAGACAATTCTATGGCCTCTCGGTGACATCGCATCCACGAGCTGCCGCTTTATCCGCTCGTCTTGTTAGAGAGGGTATTCATCACTTGTACATTCCGTAGACCATCTTCTTTTTAATGACTTGATAAAGGTAAGCAAGCGGGAATGGTGACCAAGGCGCAACAAGATGGGTTGCTGCATGACTTGCATGTCGCAACCAAGGTGGTAGGGCGCAAGTCAAAACGCTTAACACGTGAGACGGCTCGTCTCTCTCGAACCGTGTCTCAAAACGCAGCCCTTGCCCGCGCAACGGCGAAAATCGCGGTTCGCAACTCGACCACAACCACGACTGCTCCGGCTCCCGACACGCAAGTCAAACAACTCGACACGATCAAGCGATCCGCTACCATCCAGGATGCTCGAAGGCGGGCACTCGAACGGGCATTGGAAAACAGCAAATCTCTTGATGAAACAACACGCATCGTTCATGAGCTGAATGATCTCGAAAACCGCAGTCGCTCGATATTGCAGCGCCTCAAGGATGCAATCACTCCTCGATTCATTTGGACAGTGGCTGCCACCGTCGCTATTGCTGGCATTCTGTACGCATTAGGATTGTCGTATCAGTCGTACGCAGAATCGTCCAAGGTGGCAGCACAAGCGGAAACTATCGCAGCTAATGCGGCTAAAACGGTGGCGCAAGCGACTCTGCAGACTGCAGAAGCCCGCTTATTGGCGGCCGAGGCGGGAAAAATGGAAGCGGCCAGCGATTTGGTATCGGCGAGATCGGCTATTCTCAAGGCTGGAATAATCACGAGCGTTGCGTTGGGTGCTGTCGGCACACTATGCGCTATCTCGGGCGTTTGTGCGGTCGGTGGATTCACCCTTGCGGCTCTTACAGCCGGTGTGCCAATCATTACGACTATTGGTGCTAACCTCGCGCGGACGTAGTGATAGCTGATAGCTTGTAGTAGAGGGGTACATTAAAAGATCCTAACTAAGCTCGAGCACATGATGAAGACGACGACGCAGATTCTGATGCTGATGCGGACGAATAATGACGGCATGTGTAAAGTATAGATTATGGGCGTATCCCTCTCGCGAGTCATTTCCAGTATGAGCGTACTTGCTGGATTCATTTGCAAACGTGTACGTAACAATGTCAAGTGCACGATCCGCCCGCGATTACATTCGAGTTTATCAGTGACGACTTGAGATTGAGCTCTAATAATACATTGAGGTGCGATATGTCATAATTTATAACTTTTAAATCGGTTAGCGGGTTCCATCGTCAAGTAAGCACGGACCCGTCGACTCATAAAATGTCGAGATGAAAACATTTACTAAACGTCCACGGGTGACATCCGAATCATCAGATGTCCAGACGATCGAGGGTCATTCATTTACGATAAAATGTGGGCTGCGTCGGATCCTGAAGGATGTGGATGCGAAATCCTTCGATATTGAATACACCTCAAAAGTCCAAAGCAAGCTGCGCGAGATTGTCAAGTCGGCAAGTGGCATTAGTACGCTCATGACCAGTCTTCTCAATTACCACGTGTTACGTGTCATGGACACAAAGAAATGCGCCCCAGAAATCACGCAAACAACCATCAGCCGTGCGTGTATGCTTGTGAGCGGGAAGCGCCCGGAGTCTGATATTGACTTGGTCACGTCCTTCAATATGTGGAGGCGATCTGTCGCGACCACATTTCAATGGCCATCTGCGACAGGATTAGCAAAACTGTTGGATCAAATGTGTCGCGAGTATCTCGTCAATTGCAAGAATCATATTGCAACAAATTTCGAGCGCTTTCATCGTCGATACCTGCGACTAAGATTATGCCGTTTGATTGGCATTCGAGTCGTGTCGGCGAAGATGATTAGCCGTTTGGTGTGGGAGTTGCATCTCTCGACGACCCGCGACCACACATTTACAATCCCGAAAACGACCGACCCAAAATCAGACGCGAAGGAAAGTATTCCTGTGGATTTGCTCATAATCGAACCCTTGTTACAACAAATGGTTTCAGAAATACGAGAACATATCAAACCCTTGTGGCCAATCACATCCATCACGCTTCAAAGCAAATGGGATACATTTCTTCCATGGTTTCGTGTCATGGGTACGGAAATTGAATTAGAACGAGCTCACGTTCAAGCAGAAATAGCGAGGGCCAACGCGGACATGAAGATTGATGATAATGCCAAACAGAAGGCAATCAAACAGCTGCGTCGGTCTTTACGTGGCGCGCGTTCATTCTCTATTCTTCCGCATCGGAAACCACACGCGATTCATATTCCATTGACCAACACAACCATGAATTCTATTCGGTGTACTTTGGGTTTAAGCAAGTGCAAGGACAAACCATTCGATGACGTGTTTTATTTCGATCGACTCCATGCGAATGATCGCTGCAAGTATAGCGGTAAGTTTGCTCAGTTCATCCGGACGGATGGCGAATCAGCATCTGTGCTCATGTTTCGAAATGCGAAAGATGGCGAGTTGCTTTTACAACAGAAGAAAAAACTATTGGAAAAGAAAACTGTCGCTCGTGCAAAACGTCGCAAGTTCGCAAATTCTCGGGACGTGAGTTCGCAAAGTCGAGCAACCAAAACGTTGGAAGCTGAAGCTGTTGTCAGTATGGATTGCGTTCCTGACGACATGAATGTCAAGGATGCAAAACATACCACGAGTTCGACAGTCCATACCAGACGGTCGAGGAAAACTGCGTTGAAGCAATCAACGTGTATGACTATACCCTCCGATATTCCGATTATTGGTCTTGATCCGGGCATTTGCTATCCGTTCGTTGCGGTTGGGGTCCAGCATAAGGATGGCCCAAAAGTTGCTCGATTGTCAAATGGAGGTTTTCGATGGATGGCAGGAAAATGGGCACTTGACAATGAACGTAAGCGCTATGAAACTCATGCTAAACAAAAGGATCCCGGACTTGGCAAATATTTCGACACGGGTTTGCTCGTCAAAACTGTCGACACGAAAAATGCACTCCTTCGTGCAGAGCATGATTTCAAATGCTTTCAGGCGGCATTGACATTCTTTTGTCAACCGAAAGTCGTCAAATTGAAATTGCGCGCATATCAGCGTCGACAACAAGCACTCGACTTTGCTTGTCGTATGGTAACAGGACGCGCATCATGGGAAAATGGACATCCGATCTTTGGTAAACACGAAAAGTCATCGGTCACATGGAAAACTCGGTGCAATGCACAAATCGTTGCGTTTGGAGATGCAGGGTTTTCGTCATGCATGCGCGGAAACCCACCTGTCGCCATTCGCGGATTTAAAGAACGACTGAAGTTTCATTCAATCGTTGTTCCTATTGACGAGTACAAGACATCGCAAATCTGTGCGGTTTGTGATGCGCAACTCATCAATCAAACCCCTAATGTTCACGGCGTTCGAGTTTGTACCAACTCGTCTGCGCATGCTGGTCGTGCGCGAACGTACGTGGATCGTGATCTGAACGCAGCTACAAATATGCAACGACTTGGTGTCGCTAAACGAGACAATGTCGTAATACCTGCGTTCGTTCGTAACTTTTCTTCTACACTCCAGGAATAACCTGGAGCGTGCTCTATTAGAGTTGTACATTCAAGCTTGAGCGTGTCTGGCCAATTCTTGATTGTCCTCTCGTACGTCGAATGTGCATTTACAATTCCAGCGATGCTTGTACCCAATGAACGCCTCGATGAAGATGTGGTCATCCGTGGCGTGCGAGCCGTGCTGATTTTTGATTGGTGGAACTACCACACCAAGTTCAAAATGATGGATGTTGTTTTTTTGCTTGAAAACTTGCAACTGGTTTCGAACAAGAAAACCATTCTTTTATTCTTCGCGCTCAAAGCAAGGCAGACTGACCGGACGGACGCAGAAACATGGCACGAACCAAGCAAACGGCACGAAAATTATTGATGGCAGGCAAGGCACCTCGCAAGCAATTGGCGACGGTTGCAGCTCGCAAGGTGTCACCGGCCGAGGGCAAGGTCAAGAAACCACACCGGTATCGTCCGGGGACGGTGGCGTTGCGCGAGATTCGTCAGTATCAAAAATCAACCACTCTGTTGATTAAAAAGTTGCCGTTTCAACGCTTGGTGCGTGAAGTGGCTGAGCAATTCAAAAGTGACCTGCGGTTTCAAAGCACCGCCATTTTGGCCTTGCAAGAAGCGAGTGAAATGTATCTCGTGTCGCTCTTTGAGGACACGAATTTGTGTGCAATTCATGCCAAGCGTGTCACGATCATGCCCAAGGATCTCCAACTAGCTCGCCGCATTCGTGGTGAACGCGTCTAGATTGCCTCGCTCGACCATTTTATTCCACATGTTAGAATGTATTTTGTACACGAGTATAAATGCCGAGCTAAACAAGCAATCGTTTCCAGTTCAGGATCAACCCACGTAAATCTTCAAGAGACATTTTCATCATTGTGGCGTCTGCAAGGTATCGAATGTCATCAGCGACGGCCTTCATCGGTTGAGTATAGATGCTCTCTAGATTATCGTATTCATTGACATAGACAGAACGCATGTGTTCGACAGGTACCCAGTAAATATCAACATGAGTTTGGTTATCTTCGTCGTCGCCGTCGGGGTCGTCCTTGGGTTTGTACGTATGTAAAGCATTATTGTATGGTGCAGTCAACAACAATTGAATGACATCCGGATCCGTGCGGCTTACATTTCCCGAGTGACCAGGATGCAGTTCAAAGAACCGACTCTGGAAATCGGGGTCAAAATCGTCATCTCCGTGAGTAGGGTTGTACAAGACGGCAAACTCGGTCTTTTTCTCATCTCGAAACACAAGAGGACCATTGATCGGGACATGGATCGGCATGTATGTATTTTCCTTGCTCGTCGTCACAATAGTTGGTTCACGGATCAATCGAAGCTCTGGCAGCTCTTTGCTCGTTGCCATATTGATTTGGTCTGTCTCGCCTTTATTCATGAACAACTTGTACATGTCGAGAACAAAAGAAAGAGAAAACTAGAACGAGACGACACGAGCATCGCACGGACGGTCGGACAGACGGTTTCACTCGGCTCGAAAGTGAGGAATCGGATCGGGTGAAGCAGTCGATACTGTTGCTCGATCGCGACCGAGTTGGACACGGCCGACGGCACTAATGTCGTCTGCACGGCGGCAAAATAGCGACAGCGTTGGCTGGCTTGGAGCCGGTTGTGCGAACGGTTTGCTGACGTGATGAATCAATGCATCAATCATTGACAAGACCGTTTGTCGAGTCGCGGCTAGACCTGATATAACACGAGCAACTCGTGTCATTCGTGACCTGACATTCCCGTTGTTTGCACTTGTCCTGAGCAACAGGGATTCCAATGACGAACTCAAAAACCCGGAAAATGCCAAAGCAACGAACGTTCGGATGGTTCCGAGACGGACAGTCATGCGCATGCATGGATCCGGATACAGCCGTTTGCTGCCCGCCAAGTCGTCCGCCAAACTCCTGATGACATCGTCAATGCTGGTGGCATGTATCATGAGCCGTGCAAGAACAGATTGATCAGTCGGCTTCAGATGAATCCGTGCATCCTGATTATCATCCGCGTTTTTTGCTGTTGATGGTGAGGGTGGTTCTTGACCATCACGTTCATCATTCTTGTCATCATCATCGTCCTCGGTGGAGAGAGCATCGTCGGTCGTGGATGGATTGTTGCCCAGACGATCCCATGCACTTGATGATGATGATGCAGGTGTCGCCGTGGCTGTGGCCACATTTGATTTGCTCGCCGAAAAGGTCTCGTAACTTGGAGACGACACCCATGCATACAACTCTCGAGCAAATTCCCCGATTGCTGTTTGACATCTTGCAAGTGATATCTTGGCGATTTGGAATTCCTTTTCAGTCTCGTCTGCGTGCACCATGTCCACGATGTCTTCTTTGAGCTTGTCATCGATGGCTTTTGCCTGAACTGCATTTACGACTCCATCACATTTGGCCTTCTTATTCTCGGAGACCATACGATGTCTCATCCGCTTCATGAGAGACCGAAGACATTTCATGTCCATGTCCACAGCATCGCGGGCGGCAGTCAACCCCATGTCGATGAGCGTCATGAGATGATTTGACATGATCAAATGTTGAACGGCAGGCGGATCAATCGCCTTGATTGACCGCGACCATGATTCAACGAGATGAAACATGAGTTTTGATGATCCCATCCAATTATTGTCGGAATCCATTGCCCACGAGAAATCACGACCTCGGACAGCTCTGAAATGAAATGTGCAATGAATGGTAAATTAGATATCAAAAAAAACAAGCTCAACCCATTTCATTTCGCTCACACTATTTTTTTTTCATTCATCCTGCAAAATCAAAAACATGTTTCGCGATGCGTGGGGATCAGTGTGTGACGTGGTCGACGTGTGCTCCTTGACACGCTTGTCGGCAACCTGCAAGACAATGCAAACAATTGCGAACCAAGGATGTCACTGGAAATCACGAGCTCTCGCGATGGCTACACAGTATTTGATGTTCAATTCGCCGTGGGATGAAAAATGTGTGGCACAATTCGACCAGTCGGTCATCTACAAGGATCTTTTGAAAGTGTACTCTCAACCGGATCACTTGCCATCGCCTGCATCTTGGAAGCAGCAAGCGGCTAAATTATGGCCCCATATTGTATTTCTCGCATCCAAATGGACCAATGTCGTCTACAATCGCGACAGCGAATGTTGGTCAAAGCCGTGTTCGTTATGGAGGCATTCCACTTGTTCGGATCCTCTTGGTCGCATTTTTACGCTGGCTTCGGATACCATCTTTCGATCGGTAAATGATACGTTTGTTGTCAGGTTTCTCGACACGCAGCCCCAAGGCCATATCGTACATGTACAAAGCGGGAAACAGTGCGAGATTGGACAGCGAGGAGAAGCAAGAGTCTCGTTTCGATATCTCATGCAATGGAGTCATGGTCAACGTGTGGTGCCGTCCACAACCGAACGGAATGAATACGTATTTAAACTATGGGCCTTGGCCGATAGTCATACGTTGACTAACGAAGGCCGTTTGATGATACAGACGCCTCTGCGATGCACTCTATGTCATGTCATAATACTCATGACAGATGTGTTGGTGCAGTACGTGGACAGGAAATGTTCGAAATGTGATCATGTGGAGAGAGTCTTTTCGTGTTGCGATAAGCATCCACACAATGAAGACTCTCCTTGTTCGGATGCCAAGGCATGTAAACAGCGAGCTGCAGTTGAAAGTAAATGGAGAAAACGCAAATTGGAGAGAGCCAAGGCGCTCGAACAAGAAGTTCAAGATTGTGAACGCTACTTTTTTCTTTCTCTAAATCAAATCATTGAAGACGAGAAACTTCGTTCTGTAAAACGGCCAAGACTCTCGGTCATTGATCTAGCCAATCAAACCATTGGTGATGTGATCATGTCGTCTTCATCGTCGTCTTCGACATCATCATCATCGTCATCATCGTCAGGATCGGTTCAATAAATCTCTCCTTTTTCCGATTGCCCTTGATTTTTTTATGTCTGTCATTGAAAAAGAAAAATAAATGAGCAAACAAGCGACTCTTGACGGATTCTTCAAGCGACAAACATCGAATGTCGCTGCAGCCGCGTACGATACAGTGCGTATGAAATCCGAAACCACGGTAATGACTTGTGCAAGTGGATTGGTATGCACAACAGAAGTCATCGATACTCAGACAGAACGCGAGCTATTGGCGTGGATTGATGACGAAAAGCGCGAGTGGACACCTGCGCCCGGCGGACGAGTCGTCTTGCAATTCGGATACAGCTACCTGTACGAGACCAAGACTGTGGGTGTGGCGCCGCCCATTCCCGACCTTCTTGATCGACTGATGGATTCGCTTGTCGAGCGCAAATTACTCGGTCGAAAACCGAATCAGATCTTGATCAACAAGTATGAACCCGGTCAAGGCATTTCTGCCCATACCGATGCTAAATGCTTTGGTGATGAAATTTCGAGCTTGTCTTTGCAAAGTGCAACGACTATGCTCTTTGGCGGATCGTTTACCCACCGTCTTTTACCTCGCAGTTTAGTCGTCATGTCAGGCAATGCGCGGTGGCGAATAACCCATGCCATTCCTGCTCGCAAGAGAGATCCTGAAGGACCTCGTGGTCGTCGCATTAGTCTCACGTTTCGATTTGTTCCTCCTGCTTCTTCCTAGATCGATCTGTTTTTTTGCCTGTGCGTCGCCCGAGTATATTTATTGCATTCGGTTCTGTTCTGATCTGCAGAAGGAAAGGTATGAGCGGACTCGTATGTATCCGTGTTGAACCGGAAAAGACATCATCGGAAAACAAGACCATGGTGCGGACATCGACGTCCGCCGTATCGGGACAACCAATGCGTGTCGCCACTAAAGTGGCCTTGTGGATTGTGACGGCCGACTATTGCGGGAAAAGAAACGAGGCACGTGACAAGGCAAGCGAAGCCATGCGGGTTCCACGTGCGCCGAATCAACCGCTCTTGACGGCAGAGGATCTTGGCAAGTGGACGGGTGGAGGCAGTGGTCCATCGTTCACGGCGGACGGTGAATTCGATTGGAGCGATGGCATGTCGTTTCAAGACGATGTCAATGAACGCGCAAAACGTGAAGGAAAATCGCGACAACAAGTGTTGGAGAACGTGGCCACTCGTCTTCGGGCATATTATACGAATCAAATGAAGACGTATCATGAGGAGATGGCCAAGTGGAACTCTGAAGTGCGTCCACGCATTGTTCGATGCATTGTTTCCAGTGGTCCCATGGATCAAGGATCGAGCTGCGTAATCAGCACGGGAGGTGCGCTCATGCGTGTTACAGTGACGGATCTATCTCCGGAAGCCTGTCTTGCACCGTGTATATTTCAAATGAATGACGCGACCGAACTCGTGATTAGCGGTCACTAGAGCAGGTGTACGAAAACATTTTAGAGTCTCGTTGCTATCCAAGAAACAATGGTCTTGGCCAAAACAGGCAACAGATACACAGCGACGGTTTGTTCGAGAGCATCAAACATGGTTGCGTCAACACAATCGGGATGACGGATAGGATCCATCACGAAAGGTGGTTCAAAGGGTGCCAATGTTGTGCCCGACACGCGATCAATGACATCGCGAGCGGGTTGGGTGAGTGGCATTCCCGATTTGATCAGATGAAGGAAAAAGAGGGATAAATCGATCCAGCGTTCATCAAACTTGACAGCATATTGACCCGATGACATGCTCCAGTCAAATGGATGAGAGGCTTCGTTGGGCCCGCCCCCAATAATTCCATCGGTTGCGATTGCGGCGGCGTATCCTTTCCCCTCTTTAAACATGATTGCCATCGCGAAATAGTCACCGGAAATCGTTACGCGACACGTTCGGATAGTATCGGATGGAATTTCTGGATGCCCCTTGATCATAATCTCGCGATCAGCGAGTACATCATCGTACTTGCGGAGGAGTTGAAATACAAAAGGTGTCAAGACACATGTCATTAAGAAAAAAATGTGACTAGATTTGTGAAAAGGTGAGCGGACGTGGGCAGTTCAAGAGTCCATCGCGATTGAGAACCATGAAAGCGTTGCGTAATCTTCCATAAGCACGCCGGTCATCATCATCATCATCATCGTCATTGGAACTAGGAATTAGAAAGGTGATACCACAGGGCTCCTGTGACGCGCTGCATAGATTGCTCTTGCGAGATATTTCGAATGTCTTGGCGCCGACTTGCGCCACCTGTATAGCAGGTGCAAAGTCTCCATTCAAAATATTCGTGTAAATACGACCTTTTTTGCGAGCAGCAGAGACCGATACTCGGACGCGATCACACGTGGTTGTCAAGGCGTCGGGCATGACAATGACCATCAAGGTGTACATTGTACGATATTTCGACAGGTGCTGATAAGCATCAAATGTTGGGTTGAAGTCCACCGTAATGAGTTGGTCTCTTGGCAAAAGACGGTCATTCAAAATCGCTGCACGCATGCATGCATAGCAAAATGTATGGAGTCCGTCTCGTGTTTGAAGCCAAAGGTTCGACGGATCTTGTCCGAAGCATTCCGTGCACATGGTAGATCGACACCGACGACACTCGACATACAATTCCTGCGCGTCGTAAAAGCGACATTTGCAACAATTCCGGTGTTTTCGGTCTCGAAAGCGGACATCGTATTGAAACCGTTGGAAAAGAAATCGGTCATCGTTGTCATTGTCGTCGTCGTTGTATTTTTTGCATGGCATGATGCGTGTGTCGACGATTTGAGCCATGTCGGCGGGAATGTTGAGATTACCATTCGAATATCGCAGATTGAATACCGACATTTTACACTTGGTGTTGTAATGACGATATGGACGGAATTCAATGATACGCTTGTCCAGGATATGTTGGTCGGGAGGGATTTTCCATGTCTGGAAAGAAGGAGCTCCACCTTTAATGTCCTTGACTGCTCGTGGAAACACGGCTTGAATTTCAGATGCTTCAAAATGGCGAGGAATTTTTTCGGCCATGAAGCACACCCGAAGACAAGCTCGTGGATCTGCACAATGACCATCGCCTGGAGACAGGGATAGCGTCACAAATTCTCCAAACAAGAATGCATCGTTGTCGCGCAGAAAAGTATCGAGTGCTACCAAATTGCATTGAGTGTACTGACGTAACGCATGCCGAAGAAGGTCCGTTTCATATGTCGACATCCAATTCTTCGATTGTGTGCACATGGATCGGATCGATCGTCGTGTTCGAATGTCGACACATTGCCCAATCAGGGTCCATATTTCGCGCGGAAATGTTTTAAACATGTCTGTCGTCGACAGGTTACCGTATCGACTTGCGCATCGTAAAGTCCAACAAACGCACCTTGATTCGCTGTTTTTTTTGACGAGCGATCTTGCATTTTAGTCTCGACGTTTTTTTCTCCACAGTTTAATCATGGAGTCGATTGTTCCTGGCCCACCAGGGCCTCCGGTGATACTCTTGCCCTCATTTAAATTTATGAGGAGTAGAATGCCGACTTTACATCCATCATTTGGGTTAATGCCGATTGTACCGTCAACGGCCTCTTATGTCACCGTTGGACTCGTTCGTGATTTCGATGGAGATGATAGCTAGAAAAGCTAGTTGTACATGTTGGTTGACAAGGTTTGATTTGTGCATTTTGTATGACTAGACAGACGAGGAACTGTCCATGTCAGTGGTTCAATGGTTGCCTCGAAGTGGATGCTTTCTTGTCAAGTCTTTTGAAGGCCAAGTGCAACTCTGCGAAAATGTTTCATGGACCTTTGGTGAATTTTCAATTACACGGACCATCACTCCCTTGCCGTGTCCAGCGGCATTGATCACAAGACCGTGTCGACAACAAGCCTCGAAACAACGCTCACATGCAATCGAGCACAAGAAAAGGGGTCGTCAAGAGGATGAAGCGATCATCATCCCCGCACACTCGCAGCTGCCGTCACCCAAGCGACGATGTTGTCCAACAAGGCCGCCGGTGCATCGGTTTTTGCCTCGGGAACGTCCTCTCACTCCACCGGCACCGACACGACCTACATTGTCATCACCTGCGTCTTTGTCGTCGGAAAACGAGCTGGTGATTTGCGAGACCACGAATAATAATGGGTCTCTGGCGCTTCATCGCTATCACGTGATTGAACACTTGCAAGACATTCTTAGCATTCCGGAAGATGAACGCGAACTGGAGACGAGTGCCGACCGCACATTTCATGCATTCCTGCAAGAATACATCTTGCCGATGCAAGAGACCGATGTTCATGTGATGACATTGAAGCTGGTGGAATGCGGACCAACGATACCGTGGCTCCTTTGGCTAACGGAAGCCCTGCGACTGCGAAAGGATCATGCCATATCCTGTCTCTTGCATCCAGACGTTGTCTGTGCGATGGCATTGGACATGTTGACACTTCTTGACGCACTCAGTGTCACGTCTCGATATGGTTGTTTTGATGGGTTTCAAAGGCTTTTCGAGATTTTCATCACCCGCGGATATTCTGCGTCATCGGATCAATGGCTCGTGTATCTCGAAGCACTGGACAATACGAATGATTGGCATGCGACTCTGCTATCCGAATACGCGGAGGCCATCGCTGGCGCCGGAAGTGGCGGTGGCGGCACCAAGCAAAAAGATGACATTGAACGCGCACGTGATTTGAACGTTGCGGATTTCACAAAAGTGGTCCTCGACATGCGACTCTTGGCAGAGGAAAACTGGAAGCAATATCCCCAATCGTATGAAGTCATGAGGCCAATATTCCGTTCAATCCCTTCACCCATCAAACCATCATCGTCCAGTCGATTACATGGGAACACGCCACCGTTGTGTGCGACTGTCTTGTTTGCATCATAGTTCCATTAGATGAGTTGTGTACATGTAATAGTTAGATAATCATGTCGATACTGGGACGGACGTGTGACACCAAGAAGCGCAAACATGATGCGCTTGACGAGACAACGTCATGTGAACGGCGATACCCTCGTCCACGACAAAAGTGTCCAGAATGCAGCCACACACGGGTTTTGCATTGGGGCGACGTCAGAAGACCATACTGGTCGCATTTACCATCGCCGGTTGCATCGTCTTGTCAGGCCCACAAGGGTGCAAGTGAAACGTGGGAACATGCGACGGCGAAAACGGCCATGGCCGCGTTTCTCGAACGAGGTGGCGTCTTGAAAGTGCAACGAACATGTGCAAAATGTCAAAAAGTGTCAACACACGAGTTTCCACGCACCGCTACGTGCAAAACCGAGTACCGACTCGTTGAAACGGCAGGTGTGGCCGATGTCGCTGCCTTGTCGTCAACAGGTGCTGATGGACATGTCGTGTTTATCGTCGAGATTGTCCATTCGCATCGCACCGAGGCGCAGAGACGAAGTGCATACGATTGGTGTGAAGTGGCGGCCGTTGATGTCTTGGACGTGTGGGATCGCAATGTGCCAAGTGAAGAATGGGTTTTGCAGGATCACCGGAGCGGTCTGTGCTGCGGTCGCCCGGCATGCGAGGTGGCAAGCGAACACCAGCGGCAGAGTGCCGAGGCCGACACGCGCGCGTTAGAGCAAAAGCGTATCGCCGATTTGCAGTTGCATTGGAAACTTCGATACATGAGCTATGTGTTGGGATATGATCAGGAGAATCCGACGAAAGCATTATTGATCGGTGCGGCAACAGGTCGTGCACCGCACGCGTGGGTCCAGCCTGATCGCATCCAGAACTTGTCAATCGATCAGGAAAGTCGATGGCAAGTGTTTATTGCATTGGGGCGGTGTATGCGGTGTGCAGATGTTTACACGCCGAGAACATGGGATCCGTTTTGTAAAACGTGTGACATGGTCGTGCAGTTGGACTGCGCACGCCGTCCGGGAAAGGACCATGAAGGTGTGGCGGGTTGGCGACAAGATCTGTTACGTCGACGTTATGCGTTTTTAAGTGATGTGAGTGAGTTTGCAGACGATGGACTGTGTGTTGCGTGCAAGCGAGTATCATACACGCCCGTTGAATGGGACGGAACCATGCGCCGAATGTGCACGATATGTGTCGAAATGCTCGCCAATCATTCCATGCCAGACTGCATGTTTTGCATGCTCTAGTTTTTCATTTTTATATGCGCTCATAACTAATAAAAGGTAATATCCTCTAGTCGATACAATCGATCATGCCTCAGATGACGAGTCGTGGTGGGTCGCGGTATTTCTACTGTACAGAAGTTGAAAACGCTGCACCTCGACGTGCAGGTACCCGGTATCGACCGTCACTACGCTATGAAGAACGACCCTACTCGACAACAACAAGGTTCTATCGACCGCGTGCTGCTGGAAAGCAAAGTGCGCGGTTTAGCGTCAAACTCGGATTCACCGACACAGGAATGGCGCCATTGTATGGCGCCGTGTATCTGATGCGCACGACATACAGCACAGCCACTGGGAGCCAAACCGTGTTCACTCGGACATCGGGTCCAAACCGCTTATCGTCCACTAATGCCATGGTATTCGATCGACCTATCTTGTCGTTTAAAGAACGAACATTCGAGCAAGTTCATCGACTGTTTATTGTCACGCAAAATCAGAGTCTTTTGCAACCGAATCTGTCCATGGACACGTATTTCACACTTGACCGTGCTGGCTGCATCATAAACATCGGATCCGCCAAATTCCTCTTCGCCGACAACGAACCGGCATTCGTCCTCGACTTTGAACATGCACTGTGGGAAAGACGAACGGGCCCACGTCCAATCCCGTGTAGCCCGGACAATATCCGTGAATTTGTGTCTCCACCACCCGTGGACGCTCGCGGTAACATTATTCTGAGGCAAGTGACATCCACTCATGGCATGACCGTTTCAATTGGCAAGTTTCAACTCTTGTCAGCATCCGACTCGACGAAAAAGCAAGCTACGACACGCGCCGCCAATCTTACAACATGCCGTCCGGCGTCCGCGCCGCCGCCACGACCACCGCGTCCATCTTCCGCAGGTTTTGAACGACTTGCACCGTCGTCGCCACTGGCCCGCCGTGGTGGTGGAGGGACTCCCAGATTCGCTGGTCAAGGTGGGTGTGGAAAAGGATCGTCGAAAGAGGTCATGGTTCAAGTGTTTGCTGATTCGTCTGGCGGATCTGTCAAGGATGAACGTATCATGTATAACGTCGTCAATCGCGTGATGGACCGCTACGGGTTTGAACTCATTGGGTCACCCATGGATTATGTTGGACCCCGGATGAATGCACGTAACGCAATCCGCGAGACACGATGGGCTCTAGGCCAACTCGGAAGACGAAACATTGACGTGAGTTGCGGTGCGTGGATGGATAATACTCGATGATTGTCTAGCCAAACAAACATGATGACGAAAAATAAATAAAATTTTAAACACGAAACCCATGTCTGATTGGGCCACGGCAGGATGCATTTGTTTTGCAGGATTCTTGTCCGGTTGGTGCACCGTTGATTGTTGTTGCGGGTGGATTGACCGTGTCATTTATGGTCATGCCGAAAATCCGCATCAAAACGTCACCCCATTGGCACAAGCGGCAACAACAACACCATTGGACTCTAAACGCGACATGTCGAGCCAAGCCGCAACGCCACTGGACGCGCTGGACGTTGCCCCTGCTTGCGGACCAATTCACAGTGTGGCCTCTGCATCTCCGTTAGATATACCACCGCCTCCGTATTGCTCGAATGATCCATCAATGCCCGTTTATTCAGTTCCGCCGCCACCACCACCACCACCAGCATCAGCACCAGCACCAGCACCAGCACCAGTATCGGCGCCGGCATCACTCTCGGTCCCAGTCGCTTCGACGCGACATGTCACGACACCTTCAACGTCGTCCAAGGCGGCAAGCAAGACCCCTATTGCATCTCCACCACCGCCACGGTTCCGACCGTCTAAACCCTCTGCACGTGAGCGATCGCCAAGCGTGGATCAAGACGATTCCAATAATGTTTCACTGTCCGATATGCCACGGCGACGACGACGGTCATCTTCGTCAACCAAACGACGTGGTCGTGCATCGCGTGCCCACCGCGATACGATTGCGGACGACTGTGATGAAGAAGCAGCTTCAACTATGCATACAGCCATGTTGAATGCAGCGGCCGCTTCTGCGCACAATGACAATGCACAAGCCGCCCTCTATCAAGCTGTTTTCGCCGCATCTCCTCCACAACCTTCTGTGGTTTCACTCGTCAGCAAAATTACCGACATGGCCATGGCGCTGGAAACTGCCGCGTCATCACATGAATTGGACGCTGCTGTCGCTGTTCCTGCTCCTGATCCATCTTCTAATGATACCCGTCATGTAACTGTCTCGGCTCGAACCAGACGTCGGTAAATGTTGAATGTTGTCACAAATACAAATCTTTGTGGAATGACGATAGAACGCATTTTATTCGTGCATAAATAGACAATGTCATTAAAAAACGACCTGATACTATTGATGTGGTTTTTTTCATCCATAATTGATTGAGTGGCTCAAGGCATGAACATGGAAAAGATGATTGTGGATTCGATTATTCGGTCTTTTGCAGGCGGCCTCTTGTTGGATACTGCACATCAAGTAGACAATCAAGTGGACATTAGTTGTGTGCACGATACGCATGTGATTGAACGCTGGATTAAACATGTTACGCCTGTGAAAGAAACTCATGATTCCAAAAGAGTGGAGCAACAGCAAAGTGATGTTCAACTCGTCATTTCACGGATTAATGTTCGTGCGCGAGAATTGGCTTTGGATCCTTCGATTCATGCATTACGAGATGCAGTAAAACGTTGCGTTGCAGTTGAAGTCAAACGAGAACAACAACAACAACAACAAGACGTTTCCGTGCCGAGCGTCAAGTACGAAATTTTGCCTCTGCATGATGTCGAAGACGACGGAGAACCATTGTCCATTGCCGAGCGGGCTGTCAAGTCATTTTGGAAAATGCACGATGATGAATACGATGCGGGGATCGTGGATACCGTCAAGTGTGTGATGAAGAATGAAACGCTCATTCGGAACGTCATGGCGCTCACCAACCAGACTCGTGATCTTGTGCTTGAACGTGTTGGCAAACACAAGGTTATCACCGAAATCAATGGTGTGAAATACAAGGACACGCCCTTGGTTCCGGACAATGTTAGAATGTTGATGAATCTCGTGTACCGCGAGTACGACCGGGAGCGTTTCCATTTGAATGGACACGTCGTGCGCTTTCATGTCGGCGGACAAACAGTGGGCATTGTTTGCTTGTTTCATGAACATGGCAAGACACGCGCGGGTCACGAGATCGTGCTTATGCAGGGCATTTGTTGCAGCTACGCATTTTATGTCGCCAAGAGGCTGTTTCCCGAGTTGCGATTGGGGAGTCTCAATGATGCTGCTTTACAGGCCGCGACTAATTTTGCGAGACAAGTCAACGCCACGCGCGTGTATGTCCAACCCATTGGACATCAGTTGATCCTTTTAAGGAAACATGGATTGGCTACGGAGCCGAACCATCGATTCGAGGAAGTGGTTGTGAGTGGTATGCACATTCCACCGCAAGGGTTCTACTTTGGGAAACTCTTGTTTTTCAATCCTACGGTATATCCTTCCGTCGCTCTAATCGAACGGTTACGGTTTGCTGTAACTCGAATTATCGCTGAAAGTCAATTGACGACGCCATTGTTCGACTGGACGTGTTTTGATGTGGCCACACTATTGCATCATGATCATCATCATGCCGGTGTACACACTGTACACATTGCATCATAACGTAGAAATTTATTTAAATAAAGTATATATCATCTATAATCAGTTGCGTGCCGAGGCAACGACATTGTTGAGAGACGCCAGTGGAGGTCGTGATGGTGACGGTGGCACATTGCTTTGCAAAGCCATGATGAATACGGGAGCCGTGTGGATCCCGCCATAGCTTGAAAACGGCGAGTGCTTGTCCAGGATACGACTCAACGAAACTAACCGAAATTGATTTCGGATCCAATCGCCTGATGGTCTCTCCTTTTCATTGATCGTACACGTGATCACGAGTGAGATAGCAATCGGAATCAATGACTGAACCAATGCCGTGTCACACAACCCGTGGATGATCGTACTGCCCGTCATCATGTTTGCATCATTGGTGTAGCATAACGTCAATGAAAATGTTGATGGAGTTGGTATTTCGGCGTGTTTTCTGTTGGTCTCTGCTTCTTGCTCTCGCAACAGCTTGACAAGATGATCAATCCGTGTCTGTTCAACATGACGGAGCAACTCCATTTGAGATGCTGAAAACAGACGCGAATCTGCCCTTTCGGACGGACGACCCAGTGGGTATGTCATGGAAGCCGCAATGCGTTCAACTTCCTTGTTTGACACGGCATAGTCCAGTCCAGGAATGGCTGCACGCGCATCTTGAATGGATGAACGCGATTCTTTGTCTTCTTTTTTGAGATGGTCCAAATCATGTTTTGCGACGTCGGGTGCCACTGACGTGGGTGAAAGGACGGCTGGGACATTGAGGACATGATGTGGGGATGTGACGCTTGGAGGAAGTGATACGCCCGGAGTTTGCATGGTTGGGTTAAAGCAACTGAAATGTGTTGGTGTTCGTAACTATAATTACAAATAAATTGTATCGAAATTAGTGGTTGATTTGGATGTTGTATAATCTGTGTATACAATTGACTGTTTTCACATTACGTGATAACAGTACGTACATTCAGTGGTTTTTAATTCAGAAATTGTCGTTAACGTTTATTACGAAAACACACAAACCAATGGGATACAATAGATATTTGATAATGTTTACGCGTGAAGAATGGGTTGAGGATTTGGTCCACGCCAGAAAAAAGTGTGACTCGTTGGAAAATTACTAATGTCAGCCCACGTTTGGGCATTGCCAAGCTTCTTGCCCTCTCGATCAAACACTTCATAGCAGTTGACAGCAGGGACGTCGACGGTCGAGGGCACGTTTTTTCGGTTCTTGCTGTCGGCCATACACTTTTTCACAAGTTCTTCATAGTTGAACCGTTGTACTGTTCCGATGACGGATGAACCTCGTTCATTTGACAAGACTTGCACACGCGCGTTGTTTTCGTCTTGCTTGCTCATTCTTCTTCTTCTTCTTTTTCGAATGTGGAATATTGCAAAAAAACACAAACACAATTGATTGCTATGAGACCATGACATTTACGTTTTTTTTCAAACATATTGTTTTCAAATCAAAACAAGACGTTTGTAGATGATGCGTCCGAGTCTCAAGCGGCGCATTACGGATGATCAGTTGATGGCACCCGCAATGAACCTGAAACACGGATCGTCTTTGTCGTCTGCACCACTGCCGGCAACGATGGCAACGATAAATCCACATACATGGACTCGTCGTTCTGAACGGCAGCTCGAGAATATCAAGTGGTGGAGAGGTTTCGCCGATCAATGTGGTATTCCAACTACAATTCGTCTTCCACGTGTGGGCACGACAAACGAGTGGCAATGCAGCGTGGTTAAATCGTGTGAAGAAGAATTCGCAATCGACAATCGTATTCATGCTGCTGCTGATCTCGAACAGACATTGCATTTTCGATATCGTGCACGATTACACAACACATCGGCTCTTTCCGACGGTATTCGGCGTCTTGGAAAAGCAATGCAAAAGAAGCCACAACGTTGGGGTTTTATCATGCTGGATTTTCAAATGTCGGCATCAGAAGCCATGACTGCATATTCTGATGTCGACGCTGCGTTCGACGCACATGTACAAGCCGGTGTCTCCGTGGGCCGTGTGTTGGGATCGTTTCCACGGTTTGTTCGCTTTGTGTCGATTGCTGAAGGTTGGACGTGTACGACCCATCTCGACGTCAATGGTGAGATTCATCGTCGGTCTCGTCGTGAAGATGATGACGGATTTGAAAATACTGACCACGCGCGGTGTTGGCGCTTCTTTAACGATGTATTCATCTGGGCCGTGTTTACGACTCTTGGCATTGTGCGAGCTCGAATGACATCTGTCATTCCAATCGGTATAGGAGTTCCAAATTATCGATCATATTGGACACTTCCCATATCAATGATACGGTTCCTTGGCGAATATCGATTTTCCATGAATATGGATTCATTTATATCCGATTATGAACGCAATACTCTCAACGACAACGAGGACAGTCGACATCTATCGTCTTCGTCGACGTCGACGACGACTCGTGCAGTTACCGAGTGGAACAATTTTGCCAAGTGGCAACGGAGGTACATTTTGGATGGATCGTCCATTGTGGTCATGGTCGACGATGATACATCGTACCCACTGCACACTGCACAAGCTGCATTTCAAAGTGACCTCTCGCGTATACGAATTCAATCACAATGTCTGCAGAATCTCACATCGATCTTGTCTATGGTTGTTGTGCCATCGACGATCACCGTATTGCAACTCGATATACAGCCGCTTCTTCGACCGTCTGACGCGATAACCACGTCCTCATTCATTGAGCAACTCAATTTCGTCTTGCCACTTCTCACGGAATTGCGCAAATTTTCCATGTCCGTGTATGAAGGCAGATGTGGAACGGTGATTGACATGTCATCCATTGTCCTTGGATTGTCAACATACTGCACTGCCTTGGATTCAGTCGCATTGACTCGATTGGGTACTACCACTGGGATACGGATTGATCGGCATTCTCTTGAAACATTACTCTTTTCGATGAATCTTACGATGTTGAACGCGAGTGGTATCCATAAAGATGACGAGAAGCATTTAAATTACATTGGCTCCCATCTGGCAGACTACTCTCCTCTCACCGATCGTCGATTCCTCTTACTTGCATTGAACTATCACGTATCACATGCCTTTCAACATTATCTCGCAGTATCAGACAATACATGGATTGTTATGCCGCTGGACGATTTGAGAGAGGACGAGCTGGAATTGTTCAAGAGTAGTCAACAACGACCAGAGGAGTTTCTGGCGAAATGGGCACCATGGCTACAGATGCAAGACCCGCATCGTCCGAAGACACAAATCAGTATATGGATGATTCATTCCAAGCGCCTGATTGCCAAAAGACGTGCACGAGCATGGAGTCGAATTGCTCTCTGGATTGCATGGATGCGCGCTCAAGGTGAATCCAAGATTCGACTATCTCTTCGCCCATTGCTTAAATCCATCATGTCCTCGGCTTTTGATGTCGTACGGACACCTCGTTTCCGTCTCCATTAAATACTTGTACATTTGTTTTTCTATAAATGAAACATGGTAGCGTGTCGAGTACGATACACATTACCACTCTGCAGCAAGCGCTCTGCCTTGGCATACTCACTCGAATTTTGTTATGTAACGCCCAACTGTCCCAAAAAACCATGAAAAAGCACAGTTAATAATCGTCTTGTGTTCATGTCAACCAACCCATTAGAAGAGAGTGGTACCTACGAATACGAAAAATGGCCATATGCCAATGGATCGAGCGAGTGGCAAGAGCAAGTGAAATTGCGACCCGTTGACGAATATGTTGAATTGTGCCGACGCGTTTTTGCGGATCACAACTTGTTACATGATTTTGAAAGGAATCATGCTGAAAAGATCATCCGAGAATGGTATACACGAGAAGGTGAGCTTCTATTTTGGCCGTGCAAACACATGGATCCGAAAATACATGAAACAGCGGAATAATGTCTTGGTCCATTGTCAAATGGGTGTCTCTCGAAGTGCCACAATCGTATGTGCTTTTTTAATTCATGACCGGCAATGGTCGGTTGACAAGGCCATGGATTATTTGAGAACCGTACGACCGGTGCAACCCAACGACGGATTTATATCCCAACTGCAGGAATATTCTCAATCTCAGGCATTGAGAGTGTATCGTGCGACGCTGTTTCGATTGTTTTCCAAGTCATTACCGACGAACCCGAATCGCGGGCGGATTGTGCACTTGACATTGCTTTATGTTGGCGATGGTATCTTTTCTCGCCAACAACTCGCCTATTACGATACTATCTTCACCTAACTCGTTCGTGTTTGCTGATGCTAAAAATGTTTCATTGAAAGCAAGTCCAAAAACGACTAGATGTACGATATACATAGATACCTAGACTAGACGGGCATAAGCCATTCACGTTCAATGGCCATTGCCAAGAACGCATCGTAATTTGCAAGCGCAATGCGACACATGGTGGCCGCATCCGAGTTTATCACACCGCTGAGACGAGAACGGTGCTGTTCTTCGCCCACCCAGATGGTTGCATCGCAACTCACCAAGAGGAAATGATTGGTCGGACCATACGCGATTGGCCGTTCTTGACAGTGTTCGATGCCTTTTGGTCCAAGTTTCAGACGGGGTGATTCTTGGACGAGGCGCAGGTATTTGCACGTAATCGCCTTTTGAAACAATGTCGATCCCGAGACAGGGGTTGAAACGTGTTGAAACGCACGTTCCCATGTCCAGATTTGACTTGCTCCATCGCATCCATTTGTAAGGAATGCAATCATGTCGGGATCATTGTCGCCTTGTACCCGGTGTGGGTTGACGCGCAGTTCCATCTTGAAGCCACCGTGGCCACCAACAATGCTCTTTTGAACCTTGTCCACATTGGTTTCTTTTTCTTTTTTGACCTGGAGCGAATCGGTGGTCAATTGAATGTCGGAAACAATAGGTGCAGCCGTGACAGTGGTAGTGATCACAGGGACGTCTGCCGTCTTGATTGATTCCGTTGGAGCAGTCACGACAACGGGAAGAATGGTCGTCCGGGGTGTGACTGTATCAAGAACAATCCATCCACGCCGCCATGCGTCTTGAAACTCGTACATCTTTCCCAGAGTATTACGAACACTCCAAAATCGGTCCAATGACCATTTAAACCGATTAGTCAAATCGTCAAGTCCACAGTCGAGCGTGATTGGACCTTGTTGTAATGCAAATCCGAGTTCGAGAGTTGACGTCGGATCTTCATACACTCGAGATATACACAAGAATCCTTCGCGCATGAGTCCATTCATCCGGTCTATAGTCACCCCATTCATCATTGCGCGGTCCAGTTTCCATACGGATCCTTCAACGACTGTTTCGTGCGGTTCGCATCCAACGACTATTCCAGTCATTCGCATCTTTCTGTCGTCATTCTTCAAGATCGCCGCACCAGTCTCATTGACTCGAAACTCGACGGTCAGTCGCACCTTGCCCTGTTGCACGGCGGTCGATGTCTTGACAACGTCGGCTGCGGCAGCAACTGTCGCGGTAGTGGTGGTGGCGTTGGACACGTGCTTCTTGTCCTGGTCACCGGCCGTGCATGTGGTGTCCGAGCCAATCTTGACCGACATGATTGTTGAAGATTCGGTTGGAAGAACTAGGTTAGGAACACCGCGTGCACGAGTTGTCACGGAATCGAGACGTATCTTGCGAAGTATCCATGATTCATTGATATCCTTGACCATCAACTCGGTCGAATACATCGACTGGTCCCAAAAGCGTTCAAATGACCATCCAACACCGGCGGTCACCATGCCACGCCGCCCGAGTTTATCGAGATCCATCTTGCCACGGAAATGGAGTAGTGTGGTCGAGGTCGGATCGACGATGATGCGAGTGATTGCAATCCATCCCCATTGAATGGCGTGGTTCAAGCGATCGACGACGTCAATGCCGATTGCCTTGTCCAAATGCCACGTGGAGCCAGTAGTGACCTTTGCCGATTCACATCCTGTTCGAATGAAGCATGTATTGCGATCATCAAGCGGATATTTGGTTGAGTTTACTGCTTCGTCACCATAGGTCATGACTTGGAATTCAAACCGGAGACGAACATCCCTGTCATTCTTGTCGTCATTGATCTTGGTTTCCTCTTCATGTACCACTTTGGACACATTCGAAACTCGAACGATTGGTGTAATGGATTCCGACTTGTTGTCAGAGATGACTTGCATTGATGATACGTCAACAAGACGCAACGTTCCACGAAACCACGCTTCATTGATCTTGGGCAAAACCTCGGATACATTCAGCTTGGACTCGTCGCATCGACACAACAAGCGTTCAAAGCACCAGTTGGCCGGTGTTCTTTCCGAGGTATATCCCATCGCAAGGACTTGGGTTTCTATTTTGGCGGGCTCTACTCGCCCGCCAAAGTAGAAACCCAATTTCCATACAAACGTCGGATCGACACAGATTTTGGACATGACAATCCAATTCTGGTGCATGCAATGATTCAGATGCTGGATATTGATCGACGTTGTGTTCAATTTCCATACGTCTCCGCCATTGACTTTTCCCGGGGTACATCCGTTTCGAAGATACCTGGTGAAACAATCATCGGGATAGCAAGCCATGACAGCCGCTCCACATGCCGTGACTTGGAATTCAATGCCGATACGAATGTCGTCATTCTTCTTCTCGTTCTTGTCCGTCTTGATGCCCGCCGCCGCCTCACATTTGACCTGTGGGGAATCCATGTCTTGCGCATCAATCTTGATTGCAGCAGATACGACGGTCCCGTAAGAGGTGATAGACTCGAGTCTCAGAAAACCATTGTGCCAAGCTTGATTGATTTCTTTTAAACCATCTGCATCGCGTTTCGCCGTTGCTGGAAAGGCCATCCAAAATCGTTCGACCGACATATGCGGAGGCACAGTGTTGAGAAACTGGAGTTTGACGGTAGACGTCGGATCGACTGTGATTTTAGAAACGACCAGCCAACCAGATCGAATTGCTGCGTCCAAATGCGCATAATGCCCACCCGACTCGATAAACTTGTCCAATTTCCATATGGCGCCACGGATGACACTTCCAGGCATGCATCCCAATCGAAGTGCAGCAATACATGGATCAACCTTGGTGATACCCGCAGAAATACGTGCGTCAACCTTGGCGGCATCTTCTTGAATCATGGAATAGCAAATCGAAGCAACCTCGGCAGCGGGTGTGACTTGAAATTCAAACCGCAGACGCCCAGTATTGTCCTTCTGAGACGACTCGATACTCGATTGTCCTTCTTCTTTCTTGTCATTTTTCGCCGCCACCACCGAGCTGGTTGATACCGGTGTGATCACGGTATCATCCGATTTGGTGACTTGTTTTTGATCAGAAGTGACATTCACAATATCCGATCCCGATGTATTGGGATGAATTCCTGGCCTCTGGACGACTGACAGACGAATGTTGTTTTGTTTCCAGGCTTCATTAAACGTCGACAGAACGAATTGGTATGTGAATCCGCGCAAAGCAAGTGTGCTCCCAAACCGTTTGAGAGACCATCGATCAGCCTGCTCGCCCACCTCATCTGCGTCGAGCATGCCGCTAACGAGACTAAAGTGCCCACCCCCGCCAACGCGGCGGAAGCACATTTCCCATGTTGGGGCGGGTCGTGGATTTTCAGACAGACACGTGACAACCAGCCATCCGTCTTGAATGGCTTGATTCAAATATCTGATACCAAGTGTTATCATGACCTTGTCGAGAGACCAAACAGTTCCATGGACAATCTTTTCTTGGCTGTCTTTGTCGTGACATCCCGCGCGAATAAAGGCTCGCATGTCTTGATTCATCGCATCCGTCATATGCATGCTCGCGGCTCCATGGGCAGTCACTTGAAATTCGGCCACAAGTCGTACTTTTTCCTCGTTCAAGTCTTGCATTGGCGTCGTTTTATTCTTGGTTTCCACCTTTTCCGGATCCGCCAAAGTCGTCATCGTCACAATAGCCGTCGTCGATGCGACGCCGACAGTGGTGGTAGCCGGGTCAGCCACTTTTGTGGCGACAGAGACTTGTGGATCAGGTTGGGATACCGGAGGAGAATGAGGAGGAGAATAATTGCAAGCGCCAGAAAGTCGTAACATGCCATCTTTCCATCCCTCGTTGAACGTGTCAAGAGGCATGTCTTTTCGCCAGTACTTTTCAAGCGACCAATTTCGCTCTTCAGTCCATCCCGACGCAAGCCCGTACCCGGTGCCATCGTAATAAAAGGACAGTTTAATGGTTGCGGTCGGGTCCACGTTGATTTTGGATACAACCAACCAGCCTTTCCGCATTGCCAAGTTCAGACAATCGATGATTAATGTCGATTTCGCGAGAGTCGTGATGGCCTTGTCCACATTCCATACCATTTGCGCGATAATTTTACTGGAGTCGTCGCATCCGGACCGGATCAAGTGGCAAAATTCTGGCGTGCCAAGATCGACCGAGTTGATACACGTGGCGGCATGTGCAGTCACTCGGAATTCAACCGCGAGTCGTACTTCATTCTTGTCCTTGTCCTTGTCTTGCATGATTGTCTTGTCTTGTCTTGCTTGAGGTTCAGAGAGCTGTGAATTGAGAAATGAATCAAAGAAGATGGGAGGAAAGAAAAAAAACGTTCTGTTAAAAAAAATCACGATGAGATAGATGGAATGATCAAAAACAACATCCATATGTACATAAGACGTGTGAACAGCGTATGACTGATCTGATATAGATGTCATTGGCGACACGAATTCAAGGTCAAGAACGTCAACGTCGACGGGATAAGCGACGACATCGCCGTGGTAAACAAGTGTTTGGATCGCTGTGCGTTGTATGCGGTGTTAAACCACGTAACATGCCGCACAAGTATTGTAGTGAAGCGTGTCGCGATTTGGCATTGGGACATGTCCCGGCTGTCAATGATACGATGTGTGTCGTCTGCATGACGAAACCCCGTGAACCCGGCCATCATTATTGTTCTCGTACATGTCAACAAGTGTATCGCCGACAAAGACATGTTTCCAATGCCGATCACAAGGTCTCGGCGGTGACGTCAAATCACCAATAAACGTTTTTTGGCTCATCCCGATAGTGGAGTCATTTCATTTTTTTTCTCGACACAACGAGACCAATAATTTGTCACATCTATGAGCAAAGGAGGAGACCAGGCCAAGAACTGTCCAATGAATGCGTGCTATGAAGCGGCCATTGTATCCGCGACGTCCGCGAAATCCGAGTCGGATTTGTTTGTTGTCGACATGGTTGGTGAATCTGGGAAAGCAACGACTTTTGATGCACCATGGACATTGACAGGTGGTCATCCGACAGTGCCGTTTCGGTTTCGATTCACCAAAACTTGTCAAGCGACTCGAGTCATTGTTGATGCGAAATTTATCGCAATACATCGCGACGTTCCCTACCCAATTACCATGTTGATCAGTGGTCAATCGAGTCGAGAAGGAACTCGTGGACGTCAAGGACCGCCTTCATATCCTTCTGGTAGCACGACGAGGTTGGCAATCAATATGAATTGTTCGAGGCCCAAATCTACCACCACTGAATCTGTTGCAATTGCATGCATGATTTGTCCGGATGATCCGAATCTAAGTCGACACGCCGGTGGACGCATCGTAGGACGTTTTTCTGGTACAGCCACTTGGTCGTAGCGATTGTGTATTTTTTCATTGTAAATATGCAAGACATTGAAAAATTGGCGGAAAATGTCATGACACGACGACAATGGCGTGCCAAGGCACTTGCGACCATGGCGGATGGAGACAAGAAGCGTGACATGCCTCGCGTCGTCGAACACTATGCATCCCGGCGGTTGACAATTCTTGCGGATACATTCATGAAATTGTCACCCACTCAACAAAAGGACATGATTGTCGATTTGCGAATTCCTCGGTGTGTCATGTGTCAACAAAGTCATCAGAATTTGGTGGAATGTACAGGTGGGTGTGAAGAACCCGTCTGTATGGCATGTGGTGCATTGTGTCGTGTTTGTAAATTGTATCCAGTGTAGAATAAATATACTCGCGCATCCAAACATCACCGTCAAAAACAAACACAAATTCCCTACTTCAGGTGAAAATGGGCAATTCTCCGAGCGCCAAGGAGACAATGGCACCAGGAACAACGACATCGTCTGCATCGCGAACGCGTGCACTGCGCAAGCGATACGTTAACACGCAAAAGTGTGAGGTTTACCGACAATTTGAGCGGTGTATCAATGGGTGTATTAATGCCAATAAAGATTGCTTAATCCTTCGTGCCGATATTGATGTTCACAATATCCCACTCAACAATGATCTACAGGAGGATGTCAGTACAATGACGAAAGATTTCGTGTTGATGGTCTGTGTTTTGGATGACAATGTTGTGGAACGCAAGCGGAACCACACGTATCTAAACGCTGTTACCAATGCGACAATCAATCGTATTCGATTCATTCATCAACATAAACGCCACTTTTTCAAGACAGTATGTTTTATCACGAACATTGGGCTGTTGTTTGGGAAACCCACTCGGACGTACACCGACATTATCAGTTCAGTGTCGGCATGTGTTGCTAGCCTGGATGATCCGCGACCATCGATCACATACATGACAGGTGACATGCCGACCACGTGTCCTTTGAATGTCAACGTTGTTCTCAATGTTCCTCTTGAAGTCTATTGTTTACCACGTCATGTGAAACGAGTCGTTCGTACGGCGAACCGTCCTGTTGACGTTAAAGAAATACGTCTCTACGAACCAACGTCAATGGTCGGCATCAAGGATTTCAAACGCGGCCTTTTGAGTGTCAAGTCCCCGGTCCTTCGCATTGACTATTGTCGAACGGAAGAAGTCGACGGCAAGTATCCCGACGATCATCCTCAGCTCGACAGGGTTTTGCGCGACCTTGTGTCGGTGGCAGCGGAGAAACCCGAACTCCATACCATATCGATCACGGTCCGTCTCGAGGCTTACAAGAGCGGGTCATTTAATGAAAACGGTCGTGAGACAGTCTACGTTCCAGGCGGTCGGCATGGACGAGACATTGCACCGCTGTTGATGGTTTCCACCTTGCGACACTTGTCTCTTGACAATTTACGTTGCCGAGAAGTTGATGAGCTGCTTGCGTCGAGCCAATCGGCTTGTTGTCTCGAAACTTTGCACATTACCGTGCAAACGAAACAATTTTATCCACGTGGAGAAACCGCGGCTCGAGGGATTGCCGTTTTCGTGGCGACGAACAAGACGGTATTAAAAATGTGTATCGATCCCATTCACGAGTCGGACTCTCAATTCGGCGCGCTTGCCGTTGCGATTCAAAAGAACCATACCTTGATCAGTCTTGGCAACATTTTGCGTTACAGAGATGCACATCAGGAATTCTGGCATCGACGACGCGAAATTGTTGAGGATGATGATTTGAAAACACGGGTGCTCGAGCAATCAGCGTGTGTCAAGGCAGCAGTTGCATACAATCGACGACGATATATCTTTTACCGCGAGTTGGCGTTGCTCGCAGTGAGCACGCGTGTGGTCGGTGTCACGTTTCTACGCGACTCGATTGTCCAACTCTTGCCCATTATTGATGCCTTGGATCCGTATCTGTCTTTGGACTTGGGTTCCCCATCAACGTCAATGTCCTCTTCTTCGTCATCGTCCTCAACATCATCGTCCTCAGCATCATCGTCGTCATCATCATCATCATCATTGACAACATTGGACGCGCCGGCGTCGTCATCGTCAACGAGGAGTCTAACTTTCTTGCACCCCAATTATCGATTGGTTTCTCGGTGGTCGAATTCTCGTTACATTGCTTCCTTTACACCCGACTCAAATCGTCCGTCAGTGTCATCATCATCAAACACGACTGTCAAGACTCGTAAACGTCGCCATCTAGCGAGTTAGTTGAATCAAATAAATATCTTGTTTTTTTTGCAAGGAGATTCTCAAGTAAAATTATGGATTACACCGTGCGTCTTGGCTTGACACTTGCACTGTGTGTCTCGCTCGTGCATTTTCCAATTCTCGATGCAATTGTCCAAGACGCATTGAAAGGTGTGCTCATTGATGGTGTGTTTCGAGACTGGCGCCGTCTAGTCATACTCGTCGAGGCATCTGTGACTCTTGCTCTGTGTCTCCAATCTCGTGGTGGCAGGCATCGTACCTATATGAACAGAACCTTTGTTACCCAATGGTGGTTCTACATTGGAACGCTACCGACGGCGTTTGTGGGTGGCATCTTTATGATGATCGATTATTATCATCTTGACTCGAGAGACAACACCCCATTCGACAATGTGCGCACGTGTCTTGCCGCCATGTGGTTGACTCTTGGGTCATTTGGAATTGGATGGATTCTTCCTCTCGTTTTCTCTTCTAGTGAATAAAATTATGGTCATGACAATGGAATAATGTTTTATTACAGCACGACGGAAAACGAGAACTAAGTGCGAGCTTTTTTAGCATGGATCCGCTTGTCGGGCACTTTGGTTGTTGAGCGTTTCCTCTTGCCGTTAGCGAGTTGTTTGGTCGTTTTCGTTTTTGCTTTCGCCTCGCGTTGGAGTCCAATTGCGTCTTCGTCTCGTTGAATCTCCAAAAGCCGCCAATTGACAGGTTGATAGATGTTTGCAAAATCGATGTTGCCCTCGCTTTTCTTCATGGATGCCGTTGCGAATGCTAGAATGGATTGACGGTATTCTTGGTACGACATGGTCGGAAGTTCTACATCACCATCAGAAATGTTATGAATATATAATATATAGAAACACGCTACAAAGAGGCAACGTACGTGGACCCAAGGCAGCAATGGCTTCCTCTTGACAATCCATCCATTGTTTCTGTTGACGGAGATGCCGGTCGTATGTGCCATATATACCCACGTCGTGCAATTGAACTTGACCGGGAAACAGTGAGCCATCTTCGTCCTTGTCTGTTGTTCTTGTTGCCGCACCCTGACCCGCGTATCGCAGAATTTCATCGGCCACGGATGCAACCTTTATGTGGTCACACACGGCGCTCCGAAGTTGTCGAGCGCGGAGCCACGTTTTGGTCGTTTGCTGCTGCAAGGTTGCAAGGAGCCGCAGGGCGCTGTGTTTGGATTGTCGGCTGTCATCGCTACTGGTGGTGGTGTAGGCAGTTCGGCGGAGAGACAAGAGCCGCTCGAAGCTAATGGCCAGGACACGCGCTTCAGGTTTCCACTTGGGAGTGGTAAGCGTCCATCGGATAGTACTCATGGCGGATACACATGCACGATCAATGTCACGGTCAATGGTTCGTACGCCATACAAGATATCCTTGTAAATTGCGGTTTCGTCCGTCATCGACCAATGGGCACCGTTTGCAGCAACCAAATCGCTTTTCACGATAAGCGTGTCTTCTTTTTTCCCATAATGATTGACCGCCCGCGTACCCTCGGTAATCCGCTGAATGATGATGCAGCCTTCGTCTTCGAATGTCCACATGCGCAGAGCGAACCCGCTCCACCATGGTGACTTGCAGACCGAGAGTGGATTCGACCACAGGAATGGAAGCGTTTGGTGTACCAAGACACATCCGCTTTCACTTGCGATTGTGCCGTCATCCATTGTCTTGTTTTCCACCGGGCCATACAGCAAGAGACCCGATGGATCCTCGACATGTCCTCCGCTTGGTTTCCAGCAGGTTGATGTCGTCGGTACAGGCGATGAAGAAGACGATGAGGAAGATGAACTCATCTAGAGGAAGAAAGAAAGAGCATGAGACAACCATGTTGCACATGTAGAAATATGGATTTGTTGTTGCTACGATTATCGTTGGTGCCGTTTTGGATGTTGTATTTGGTTTTTCTTCTTGCAAATTTGGTTTCTTCATCTTGTTTTTTTTCTGACAGATCATTCATCATTCTCATCAGCCATCATTCATTTGTTCATTGAAATGCAAGACAAGTGTGAACCCGTCACAAACATGGAGGTGGTGGACATGGAATTCCGAGTGACATCCCGCGGTGCAAACGGCATGTTGACGACAGACATGACCAATCAGGGCAAACGAAATTTGATTCGTTCTGGATGTCCAGAAGGCAAGATTGTTCGTGGCACCGTATTCAATCTTGACAAGGTGATTGAGATCACACTTGTCAATGAAGCGATACTCGATGGATGGCTGATCGTCTGTCGAATCTGGCCTAATCCCGCGTCGTCGGCGACGAAATTGTGTTTTCAATACGTTGGTGGTGCACAATTCGCGCTATCCTTGGGATGGAATGCTCAAGGAACCAATTGGTCGCTTGGAAAATTCTACACTGAATGCAAGAAAAGAGGACTCCAGATACCTCTTGACATGTTCAATGAAGGGTGGCAACAGGGCAAGTTGCAAGTCGTGGGTCGAGAACCAACGATCGAGTCGTCTTGCACGACGTCCGAACCCGTGGTTGTTCCAGCCGTCTCTGTTGTTGACATCAAGAAAGACACCACACTCGCCAAAGTCGATCCTGTCGTCAAGGCAGATGCTTCTGGTTTGAAGAAGATTGAACCTGTAAAGGTCACCGCTAACGAAGATATTCGTTTACGGGTGGAATTCCGAGTCACTGCCCATGGTGCATCGGACGTGAGAGCGTCTCCAGTTACCCACTATTATGCGGTGATGACTCGATTGATTCGTTGTGGATGTCAAGGTGACGTCAAAATTGTCGATGGAACTCCATGGAATCTCGACTTGTGTACAAAGGGATTCACGGTTAGCGTATTCACGTTGAATCGTGCGATTCATGATGGATGGTTGATGGTTTCAAACATTCAAGTGGATCCGACCTCGACAATGAAACTATCTTTTGAATCGACCGATGGACGCATGACACTGGAGCAATACTGGACGAAATATCAAGACGTGCGTAAAGTGGCAGATGCGTGGCACCGTGACGAGTTGAGACTTGCTTCCATCGATCGATATCCTGCCATGACGGAATGTACACCAGTACCCAAGATGGAACCTGCTACTGCCACCAAGTCCGAATCTGCGGCTCCTATCGTTGTTCCCGCTGCTGTTGACGTGAATCCATCGACCAAGGACAAGGATGCCAATGACGAATTACGTTTGAGTGTCGTGTTTCGAGTGACGGCTGACGGTGCTGCTTCTGTAAATGAGCGTCCTTCGTCGGATTTCATGCGTGCAGGATGTCATCCTGAGTGTGTCGTGCATGGAGCCATGTGGAACTTGGACAAGGCTCTCGAATCGGGTATGGGATTAGACCGTGTCAACCAAGCGATGCGTGATGGATGGATTACAATCGCCCATGTCTTTCTCAAGCCGACCTCAATCATGAAACTCGAGTTTCGATGCGCGTTGAGTAACTTGGGGAGCCTGGAATGTGGACGCGTTAATGCAGGAACTGAATGGTCACTCGAACGATTTTGGAACAAATCATCGACCGTCTATGTGTGCGAATTGAATGATGCGTGGCAGGGAGGCAAGTTGAGTCTTGTCTCCATGACGTCTCGTCCGCCCGTTTCCAATGTCACGACACCAGAATCTGTCAAGGTCGACCTTATCAAGACTACCGATCCCGTCATGAAGATAGAACAGCTGACGACGGTATCCGTCTCCAATACGGATGAATCCGTCGCGCAAGTGGGGATGAAAGAAGAGGAAGAAGAAAAGCAAGTCAAGTTGAATGTGGAATTCCAAGTGACATTGAATGGAGCAAATGCGATAAATTTCTATTCCAACGCTCATCCGGATCATCCAATGGTACAATTCATTCGTGGAGGCTGTGACGGTGGAAAAGTGATTCAAGAATGTCAATGGAAATTGGAAGAACCGGATTCGGATGCGATAACGTACATTGAACGTTTGAACCAAGCGATGCGCGAAGGCTGGCTTGTGATTTCCCGCATTGCGATTGATTCAGCGTCCACCTCGAGAAAATGGAACTTTGTCTGCACATTCCTATCGAGTCTGGATAGTGGACGTTCGGACGGGAATGGTGGTTGGTCGCTTGACCGATTTTGGTCGCAAGAATCGGGCAAGACTTCTTCGATGTTGATCGTCAAGCAGGTGAATGAAGTCTGGCACATGGGCAAGATACGTCTATTGTCCATGACACCACATACCGCACTTCCACGTACCGCATTTGGGGATGATGGATCGACTAGGACGGAAACTCAACCTATGGAACGCATCTCGAAAGTGGGACCCATTGTCACTTGTTCAATCGCTGGTGTTGCACCAAATGCTACTGACGCTAAAGTGGTTATTCCGCCACACACAACTCCTGGGAAGGCGGAATCCGTACCTTTGAATCCTCCTGCGGAATCTGTCAAGGCTGTTGATGATGGTCCATGGACAACAGATACACCGAAATCATTGGGTTTTCCAGCATTGAGCTCCGAAGATGCAACACGTTTATGCGTGATGCCCGGTGTTTCCAGGAAAAACGCAACTTGCACGGAAAAGGATATGACCCGCAAGATGCAATTCCAAGTGTCGACGACGGTCGAGGGTCCAAAAAATGCAATCATGATCGATTTGGTGAAAGGTGGGTGTGAAGGAGGAACCACCAGCCGGGTCTGGACTCTTGAACGTGCCATTGAAAAGATGCACAAGCATTCGACGACGGTGATCGCGTCATGTTTTAAAGAAGCCATTTGGCTTGGATTCCTGGAATTGGTGCCTGTTCCGCCGCGACTTGCAGTCGGTCAGAAAGGCTATGCATACTTGCAAAGCAATGGATTGATGCAAGGACCCATGCACTATTTCATTGCCTTGTGTGCATCAACGAGCATCTCGTTGGATTCTCTTCGAGCAAAAGTAGCCACGTGCGCCGAGGATTCATTTGTGATGGCCATGTATGGCAAGGTTCTCAGACAGTATGATGCATACTTGGCCTTGGCCATACAACAAGAGTTTATTGTCGAGTTTTAATACACGATTTACACGAGTCTCTATGTGTTGTTTTTGAGTGCATTAAAATCAATATCCATCGAGATCCCACTCCAATTTTTACGTGGATCCTCTAGTGCTGCAGAAAGGAGGAGTTGTTTCGTATTGGCATAGTGTGATATGATGTCCGTCAAATCGGACAAGATTCCATGTGCATGGAGAGTGGATCGTAGATGATGCAAACGACGTTGATACAAATCCGTAGATACACATGAAAATTCCGGAAGAATCATACTTTGGGATTGATACCAGAATACCCGAGGATGACTTGGAACAGTATTATCGATAACGAGACAAATCCCGAGAGGCAGCATCTCCACGATGCTGCAGAAAGTGTTGTAATTGCTGTCGAACAAGTGATCCATGAAATGATGGTAAACGCGGCGTAACCAAAAGGAAGAACTGTGTCCAAAGAGAAAGATCCAGTGTAGATTCTGAAGATGATTGACTGGTACGGATTCCATATCATCATAAATGACCGAAACCCGCCGGCACGAAGCTGCTGCTTTTTGAACACATTGTCCTTTTTGTGAAAACATACAGGAATAGATGAGCATCCGATAACCTTCACTTTCCAAATGGTGTTCTTGAACATCGATGATTCTCGTGAATGTATTCTGATCGGAAACGATTGAGGAGCTCGTAAAGTGAGATCGTAATTGGGGGATCTTTTCTTCCTTGGCAATGAAGGCCATGGCACTTTCGTGAGCATCTTTCATGTGGAACAATAGCTCGCGTGCTAAAGTCGACTTGCCACATCCACGCGGTCCAATCAATGCCACTGTTGATATCCGATTCTCGACGCGTTCGATATTGAATTTATGTAGCCTAATGACGGTTGGTGTCGACGCCATGTTTCAGCGGTCTTGTTCTTCTTTATCATGGCGTTGCATGTACACATCCATATCACCTACTAACTTGGAAAGAGACCGGTTTTTCTATCGACAGGTATTCGCATTAGATACATGTACGCCATGGGTGACACGGTAAAAACGCAAAAGTTTAATGTTGTGATATCTTCCATCTAGTATGGTACCCGAATATCGGGTCGTATCTTGACTAGACAGGCACGAGCCATTCTCGTTCGAGAGCGAGTGACAAATATTGATCATAGTTTGCAATCGCAAGGCGAAGCATGGCTTGGTGGTCAGGATTGACCAAACGTTCCAACCCCGATTTCAGTTGATCCAGTCCCATCCATTGGACTTGGTCTTCTTCACGACCGTAGCCCCATTCGAGAAACATGTGGACGGGACCATGCATCAGCTTGTGTTCGGCAAGACATACAAGACCTTGTCGCCCGATTCGATAACGAGGTGGCACCGGTACGAGTTGCAAGTATTCTTTTGCGATCGCTTGTTGAAACAAGGCCGTGATTTTGGTTGGATCTTGCATGTTAATGTCCTTGAAAGAATCGATCGCACGATCGAGTGTCCAGACACGGCTTTTCACTTGGGTTTTCACTTGAGTATCTCGTCCATAGTCGAGGAATCGAATCATGTCACCATCCGGCATGTCTCGTTTCATTCCGAGTGGCGAGACAATCAATTGCATTTGCAGTTTTTCTTGCTTGGCAGCCACAGATTCTTCCTTTGTCACCGGTTGCACAGAACCGACCGACAATTCAATCTTCTTGACGGATTCTTCTTTGGCGTCAATCTTAGTGATTGGGGTGGTATCCACCGCGGCATACTCTCCATAGTCGTCGAGTCGGAGTTTTCCTTGTTGCCAAGCATCATTGAACAAATGTACCATTCGCGCCGCCGGGACCACTTGCCGTTGATAGTCGTTGTGACATTCGATCCAGAATTTTTCGAGTGACCATTGATTGCTGCTCTCCATGCAACCCAAGAGGACTTCTGGTTGATTGAGTCGTCCACGTGCAAAATGGAAATGGAATTTGCCCGTGGAAAATGTCGGATCCATGCTGATTTTGGATACGGACAACCATCCATCACGAATTGCCAAGTTCAATGGGCGAATTCCCATGCCCGATGCAATAGCATCCTCGAATTTCCACACCACGCCTTCGAAAGACGTCGTCATTGATTTACATCCGAAACGGATATAGTGACGTAAATTGTCCTCATCCGCGGTGCCAGAAGTGGATTGAACACCTGTTGCACCACGTGGCGTGACTTGGAATTCAACACTTAATCGCACTTGACCATTCTCTTTTCCAATATTGAGACCTTGAGGACCGAAAATCACCATGTCGGCGGCAGGTGGTTCGTGCTTCTTGACCACGACTGTAGTCGCATCCGGAGACAAGCACGGTTGTGTTGTTGACGTGTCAGAATCCGTCTTGACTTGCTGCACACCGTAGGATCCGACTGCAGAAAGACGAATGTGATTTCGTTTCCAGGCTTCACGGAACGCATCCACAACGCATTCATCCTTGGTATCCCATGTTTGCCAAAACCGTTTGAGAGACCAACCACTCGCACCAATCTTCCCTCTCGCAAGACCGCATCCTCCATCAATATGGCGAAAATACAGTAGCCATGGTGCGGTTGGATCGACGGATATACGCGTGACAATCAGCCACCCGTCTTGAATGGCCTGATTCAAGTATCCGACACCGATTTTCATCACGACCTTGTCAAGAGACCATGTAGTTCCATTGACAATCACACCTTGATCTTGACATCCAGTCCGAATGCAGTCACGCATGCCTTGATTGCCAGGATCCGTTGTAGACATGCCCGTGACACCCAAAGAAGTGACTTGAAATTCGACACTTAATCGCACTTGATCATCCTTTTTGGTATCCTCGATCGTCTCGTCTTGCTTGGATGCAGCACTTGTACTTGTGGAGGAAAGTTGTTCGTCTCTTTTCACGACGACGATGGGATCATCACGCTTGATGACAGCGACAGGAGATTCATCTTTCTTCACAGCGACTGGAGTGGTGACCACAAGATCGTGCGTAGACAATGCCGTTTGTACATTGGGTGCGACAAGAACGGGAATGGTAGTGACATGATTGAGTTTGATTTTGCCTAGACGCCATCCACCGTTGAACGCGTGTATATCATGCCATGTCAATGATCGCGATCGTGCACGCCAGAATCGACCAAGTGACCATTCCATTCCTCCTCGACTGCATCCGGGTGTTAATGATCCCAGCTGATCCTCTGAACATGTGCGTTCAAAGTCGAGTTTAAATCCAGGCAAGTTCTCGACCCGGCAAATCCCGCGTGTCCACACCGCGGACACGATCAACCATCCAGCGCGAATAGCACGATTCAGGTAATTTAGGTCGTGCAATCCGCAGCGCAGTGCATTGTCGAGTTTCCAAATGGCACCTTTTCCTTGTTTTCCCGACTCGCATCCAAGACGAACCACATCGTCCCCAGGGGATGCGGCAATGGATGCGCCTTCTTTCGTCACTTGGAATTCAACCATCAGTGGCATGTCATCTTTCGTTGTTGAATCCTCATTGTCCACTTGAGTCTTCGGCGATTCCTTGCCACTCGCGGGATTGGGTTCCGTTGTCGTTTTCACCATCGGAGCCGTCGGAAGCGACGAAGAGATCGTGGGAACGCGACGATCGACCCAGATGAGTTGGATCTTGCCAAGTTTCCATGCATCCGTGATATCTTGATTGGCGTGGTAATTCATATTGACCCAGAATCGTTCGAGTGACCATACTTGCGGAAATACGCATCCGGACTCCAGCTTACCCATCGTTCCGTTGATGTCGGAAGTGCGTCGGAAATGAAGCACCGTGGTTGAGTTTGGGTTCACATAGATCCGAGAAATGACAATCCACTCGAGACGAATGAGGTCGTTCAAATAGTCGAATCCCATGTATGAATCCATCGCCGCCTTGTGCAAATCCCACGAAGCGCCTTCAATCACCTTTCCCGAGTCGCATCCAGCACGAGTGTATCGAGCGATCGCGGAGTCATTCCCGCCGCACCAACAATACGATTCCGCGCCCAGTCGAGTGACTCGAAACTCGACACTCAATCGCACTTGATCGGTCTTCTTGTTGTCCTTGTCCGTGTCCTTTTGCACGACGTGTTTTTGATCATCCGCACTCGGCGACGATACGACGACAGCACTACTTGTTGATGTTTCCTTGTCCGCCGTCGACACGACGATTGAGGCAGTCTTGTTGTCCAAGTCAACTTTGCTTGACACTTGGTATACACATGGACCGCGTGCAGCACTGTAACATCGTAACGTGTCTCTTTGCCAGGCTTCATTGAACATGGATGAGCGTTCAGATACATTCATAATCTTCATGGATTCACATGCATTCCAGTATCGTTCGAGTGACCAATCGGAACCTTTTTCGGTCCGTCCCAACGCAAGGCCGAGTGGAAGATTGTCTTCACGACGAGAACGGAAGAACAATTTCCATGAATTCGGATTCACCGCGATCCGAGAAACGACGAGCCATCCATCTTCAATGGCGGAATTCAACAATTCAATCCCAGTACGTGAGATGACCTTGTCAAGATCCCATGGTTTGCCATCATAGACGGTGCCTTGATGTTGACATCCAGTCCGAATAAAGTTTCGCATGTCGACATTCGTATCCGATCTCGACATGCATGCCGCCCCGTATGCCGTGACGCGGAATTCAACTCCGACACGAACGGTATCATCATCATCCTTGGTCTTGTCTTGCATCGTCGTCATGATTGGATCGATCTGAGTTGAATGAATGAATGAATGAATGAATGTGTTGAAAATGATTAAAAAAATAGGGTATCTAAATTTAAAGGAAAAAAAAACAATGTCTAGACGTACATCTGAATTGAATGATGTGGGTTACTGTATTCGATTTGATGCATTTCACGGCGAGTGAGACACGGCCGCTCACTAAATCCTCTATTCTGACGATAATATGAGAGAACGGTAACTTGCAAAAAAGGTAGTGTACTGGGTTTGTTGTACACGACAAGTGTCTAATTATGGAGAGATGACTAGACAGGAACGATCCATTCGCGATCCATGGCAATCGTCAAGTATGCATCGTAATTGGCAATCGCAATTCGAAGCATGGCGGACGCATCGGAATTCATTCCGTCATTTTGACATTGGAGTCGGTAGCGGAGTTGATCCAATCCCATCCAGATCCGCGAAGCAACGTCACCAATGCTGCCCATGAGAAGGAAATGCTGAGTGGGACCGTGCATGATCGGATTATCCTCGCAATGTTCAATGCCTTTTCGTGAAACTCTCATACTCTGGGTGACGTTTGCAAGTTGTAAATAGCCATTTGCAATCGCGGATTTGAAGAAATCGGAGACACCTCCAGTTCCTGTTGCGAATTGTAGATACCGATCCCAAGTCCACACATTGCTCTTCCCATCGCAGCCATGCTTCAGAAATCGAACCATGGCGGGATTCCTGTCGAGATTCATCCCAATCGGGGACACGATCAATTGCATCTTCTTCAGGCCTTGATTCGTGTCGGCGACCGCAATGGGAGGACTTGTGTTTGTGACGACGGGTTCTTTCACCACCACCGCTGGAGATGGGACCACAGTTGGTTCAGTTGAAGTCCGAATGGAAGTGACTTGTTTCTTGTCAAACGTCTCGGCGACCTTGACCACGCGCGCTATCACATCGTTAAACTGACGTTCTCGCACCGTAGCAGAATCTTCACGGGTCTTGACAGCAGCCTCTCTTTCGGCCAGCCGTGCGGAGGAGACCATCGCATCACTGGCGCCGATCACTGGTGCGTCCGTTGTCAATGGAGCCTCAACGCTGGCGACAGATGCCTTTGATGGGGATACAACAGGAACCACGACAGCAATGGGCAGACTTGTGTTGATCGGATTTTTGGTACTGTCCACCGGCGTGATCTCGGCATCCGAGTGTTGACGTCGATCACCAATAAAAGAAAGTTGAATCTTGTCGTGTTTCCAGGCATCATTGACCATTTTGACCACGGCCTCATTCGACAACTGGGAAGATGCAAAGAATCGTTCGAGCGACCAGTTCCCCATTCCCATACGACCACATTCCAATGCGCCGATGGACGAGAGCATGCATCCAAAGTGGAGTTTCATCGTTGAAGCCGGATCAATGAAAATACGAGAAATGACGACCCATCCGTTTCGAATGATTTGGTTTACGGTGTATAAACCCGTACCGCAGGAACCAAGTGCCTTGTCCAATTTCCACGTGGATCCATCAACGACTCGTCCCGATACAGAATCACATCCGGCGCGAAAAAAGGAACCTGCCGGGTTACGATTATCGAACACTACGTTTTCCATGCCATAATATTGAACCCGAAATTCAACGCTCAATCGTATTTCTTCATCCGTGTTGTCCTTGTCATGTTTCTTGTCATCCACAATCCCTGACGACGAGACGATAACATCGACTTTTGCTGTGGAAGAAACCGCTTGGACAGGAGCCGACGTTGTGATTGTCGGGGAAGTGCAATAGGATCCGATGGATGTGATACGAATATTGTTACTGGTCCACCAATGATTGACCAACAATAACAACTTGTCACGAGTCGTCCAGTAGCGTTCGAGTGACCAAACGGTTTCCCCTTCAGTTCCACCCGAAAGCATGGGACCGGCACCGTACACACTGACATGGCGGAAAACGAGTTTCGTGGTTGATGTTGGATCCACATTAATTTTCGAGACGACTAGCCATCCGTGTTGAATGGCCCGATTCAATCCCTCGCATCCACCATCCATTTTTGAACTGGCCTTGCGAAGATCCCACTTGGTACCATCGACAATCTTGCCTTGATCTTGACATCCAACGTGAATAATGTGACGCAGATATTGATTGTTTGTATCGGTCGTGGTCATTCCCGCTGCTCCAAGTGGCGTGACTTGAAATTCAATGGCGAGACGCACATCATCATCCATGGTCTTGTCCTTGTCTTGCATCGTTGTTGTCATGTGCTTTGCTTGTTATCGGTCTGAAAGAGTGAAATGTGAGCTGTTGTTAGTAAATAAAAAAACGTATCTAGAAAAAAATGATGCTCGTCTCGTCTCGAATGGCTTGGAAATCTGTGTTTTTTTGCAAGTCATTCAGATCGAACGCATTCGCATTCCGGGGAGATGAGCCATCAAACAAAAGCAAGGAAAAAGAAGAGGTCGATCAAGCGCAAATTCCATGAATTTGTCGCTACGATCGATACCCCGATGACTGCTCCGTCAGCGAGCCATGTCAATGATGAAAGACGAGTCAAGACAAGGATTGATTGTTCATCGTCGTCATCATCATCGCCATCGCGGCATGTCGAGTCGACTAAACTCATTGTCGAGAAATGTCCGGACACGAATAATGTCAAGGCGGATAGCGCCCATGTCAAGTGTCGGAAGTACAATGCGCCGACAATTGGTGGTGGAACGTATAAACTGTGCTGTGATGGAGTGAACAAGTGTCCCCAATGTGTGACTCAATCCGTGGATGACAAGAAACGAATGAATGAAATCGCGTTTGCAATGCAATTGTCAACGAAAATGCCATTGGAATTGTGTACAATGGCTGATTCATATACAGACTCTATCGGCGTCCTATGGTTCATTCCAATGAGCAAAAGGCTCGCAATTGTACCCTTGGCAGTGTACATGTCACGTGCTCTGGCAGAAGCATCGTTACGCAAACATGCTGGTCTGGAGCCGAATGCAAGCCTAGAACCGTTTATCCCCATTCAGTGTGAGAATTTGAAGCCGGATTTAGAATGCGGATATGTTCCAAGTGGATACGAATGGCATCGACGAGGACGACGTGTCTTGTCAATGGATGGTGAAATGTCTGCCAAGGGGACGGATCCATGTGTGGATTGTGGTCGTCAAATTCAACACCATTTCCCTGATGAGGAGGCGTGGGATGACCGTGTTGGAAGCCCGTACGTTGGATTACGACCTCATGTGTTTTATCAATTTCCTCAATTGACTGAATCCAAGGTTCATAAAGTGTTTTCGGCAGCAGTCGAACATGACCGTTTTGATCAAGATCCGGCACAGCTCGTTCTTGTCATGCACGATTCCTCTGGAGCGCATGGATGTCCACTTGCAGAGACATGGTCGCGATTCTAAACTTTCTAGTGCTAATGCGTCTTGTCAACCTTTTTGTTTAGTTGTACACATTAAAAACTGGAATTATGTGAAGAAATCCGATATGCGAACATCATGACGTATATGTCGTGAGTCGTGCAATCAATCAAGCTCGGGTCGAAGAGGCGCGAGGACCAATTGGCAGATCAGGACGTGAATAGTCGGTTGCACTTGGTCGAGCGACGGGTTTTCGAACGCGATGAGTTTTCACTTGACGAAACGACTCGGGTCGCAAGAGTTCCATAATGATGATTGGACTGTACACCTCTGGGCTGGCATCAATGACTCGAGGCGTTTTTTCCGGATCATGCCGAGTACTGTCCAATGGGATATATCCAACTGTATCCCGATCCATATCAAAGGGACTGGGAAGGATGCGAGTCCATCGGATCGTTGGTGGAGACACAGGCGCATAGGCGGAGAGAACGCGCATTCGCGACCCCCGTGGAATAATGACTTCCCATTCATCGAATGCGTGCCGACCGATCGACAGTGGGACATCGGTCGCTATCTCCATAGCGTTTCCTCTGAATGCAGGTTCTTGAATGCTGCGATCTGCCAAACGAGTTCCCTCGGAGACGATCAACCCGAGGAGAACGTTACTGTCGAGAAAAGTTGCAGCGACGTATGGTGATCGTGTCCACGATTGAGGCGATCGAGTCACAAATGGTGAGGTCGAGGCCGCCAGAGTGTCCGCTTTGGCCCAGTCCAACTTGATCCCACGCCACAAGATCGTTGGAAAAGGCGTGACGGGCGCGGTCAACAGTGTCTGGTGAAACAACGCCTCCATTTCGTTAAATTGGCCGCGTTGAACGAAATATTTAGCCGTCCATGACATTGTCTTTTCCTCATCTTTGACGGCGTCGTCGTTTTCAAGAGCCGTTTTCAACTGGGCATCACTCATCGTCCCCTCCGATCGTGCTATTTTCTGAATGATTGTATCCCCTCCATGAGACCACCATTTGATCAGATCGCGCGACTTGTGCGATAACTGTTTGCTCCAGTCCCGAAGCCTTTTTACATACTCTTGTGTCAGAGGCTCTGTCAAATCGAAAACGGTATCAAACGGACCAGGCGAGGCGAGATCCTCCTTCCGATCGGGGTCAACTTTGGAAATCGTTCTCAGCGTAAATGGTGAGGTTTGAAAGATTTGTTCGCGTGGTAGAATAGTTTGCCATTGCGCTCGTCCATCTGCATATGGCCATAAAGTTGCCCTTACTTTCGGTAAGGCACTATAATCATCAGCCTTGTTTCCACGCCGTTTTTTTTCATCGAGGATTTTCTTTGCAGACGCTTCCAGGTAGGTTTCGAGTCTGTCGAGCCGCTGTTTTTCACGAACCTCGGATACACGTGTCAAATCGGAGGACGGTTGCGTCTTCGGCGATCGAGACAAAAACCCTTGAGACACTGTACGTGCACGAACTGCCGTAACTTTTTGTGATGACGATGACGGAGCACGCGTCAATGGTGTCTGGGCCGTCGATGATTGCAATGAACGTTGTCGTGACGCTGCTTGAATGAATTTCATTCGCTGGCGCATGAGCGCTTCCCTCAACAGATCCGACTTGACATTGCGTCTGCCCCGACGATTTGGGTGCGCCTTGTCACGTGTGCGAAGAATGTCGCTAGCAACCTCTAAATCGCGAATGGATGGTACAATGGTACGGTTGAGGGATAAATCATCATACATATTCTTCGCCAATGCATCGAATTCATCCATCACGAGACGCGTACGCAATACACGTTTGCGCTGCCTCATGTTTTCTAGTCGTACGTTTTGCATGGCTACTCTTTCGAATACCGAGCACAAACAATCGACCGTGTTTACCTGTAATGTGTGTTTTTTTCTCACACGTGCCACTTTACAGGCAAGAATGTCCAACTCTCTCCACCAATCCACCGCTGTTCAGGCTGCCGACGCCGACACGACAAAAGACTCTTTGGCGTGCAACAAGAGTGGCGTTACGCAAGACAAGACCGAGCGGAGTATGGGGTGGGTCGCTTGCGCGTGTCCAGGCGGTGGCTTGGCATGGCCCGAGGCTGTGTTTGCTACAAAAACCGACGCCGAGGCATATGCAGTGAGCCGGCGTCCGGCCGTCATTCGGCTCTATGAAGTGCCGTATTTTTCCGGAGCCGCACTCGCCCGCTGGGACCAGGGACAATTCTGCGGCATTCGTCCAAACTCGTAATACATTGGTCCATTTCGACTCGTATGGCTTCGAGCTAATAAAAGTATATATAGTTCGAATTCGTGCAAATTCAACATCCACATATCCACACATCTACACATCTACACAGACAAACACATCTACACTACAAGACAACTTGTCGACAGTGTGAATATGAAGGCGGTATTGGTGCGTTGCGAGGTTGAACCTGATAATGAAGTGTATGATAGCGATCATGCCAAGGCCGCCGCTGGTGCGGCTCCAACATACTATGCAGCAAATTTACATGATCCCAGGACGTCGAGCGTGTATGGTCCAAAGGACGATCCGACGGTGAAAGTGTACGTGGAAGAAGAAGGCATGCCCAAGACGTTTTACGACAAGCACAAGATCAAGTGTTGCCCAATGCCCGTCTATTCATTACGTATGTCTTTTTTTCTCTCTCTCTTTTTCTCGATCTGAAGTGTGTGTATGGTAGGTGCTGACGAGATTGGAGGTATGAGGTGCCGAGACAATAAACGCAACGTTCCATCGATTCATGTTCACGGTCTTCACCGATCGGGAATGCCACATGATATTCGTGTGGATCAAATCTTAAAGATGAGCAAGTCTATGAAGCGTGATTTTGCGACGTATCGTGCTGGCAAGAGTCGTCGTCCAGCGCGAGATTGTCTGAATGCGTCTGCGTCTGTATGTAATGAGTATCGTCGTCGTCGAGGCAAGAAGCGTCGTCTTGGCTAGCTGTTTCTCTGTCGAGAATAATACATGTATTTTTTTTCTTGGATATCTGTCTATCGAGTCGAGAGACGCTTGTTAGTCGAGAGACGCTTGTTCGAGTTCGACGGTAGTGAGTTTGACAGGGGGTGAGTTCTGCGGATGCAACATCCAAAAATCCAATCAACATGTCTAGATTGAATTTTCACTATCATTTTCCATGTCGTTTGGCTGTCATTTGGTTGTCGTATGTCGTATGCCTAATATTAGTGTATTGCAATGCAGGAAATGTCAGTACCCGCCCAACAAGTGGCTGTTGCATCCAAGTCCACATTGGACATAAAGGACATGAAGAGTGAATATGTATGTTTTTCTTTTTTCTATAATCGTGATTGATGTAATGATTTGTCATAATAGGGTTGCGAGTGTGGACAAGCGATAGCTGGTCGTGGGTGGTGGTGTCACAATGCAGTATACTGTTCGAATCACGCATCGACGTCGGATGGAGTTCACAAATGGTGTTCTCCATGTTGGGATAGCAGTGTATGTTTTTCTCCACTCGCTTCACTTCCACTTTCTGATCGTACACTTGTGCAGGTCCGATACCATACGGGTAAACTGTCGAACAAGGAGATGGATGAAGAGGATATAATGAATCGAATCGTGCGGCAAGCTCATGGTCAGCCCGAGCCGGTGGATACTGAAGATGACGACGGGGATGACGAGGAGGATGAGGAGGAGAAAGAAGAGGGCAAGACCAATGCAGCAGATGTAGTGATGTAGTAATGTAGTTATGAAAATTAAATCATTGTTATTGTTCTTGTCGTTTGCCATCGCATAGTTTGCCATCGCATAGTGTATATATCTATCTGATGAGCGCGAACCATGGTGAATACATGTAGAACGAGGGTAATATGCCAGTTGGGAATGTTAGGCGGCCGTGTCCCAGGTCGCCCGATGTACACTTGTTCGGTTATGCAGGTCGACCAGAAAGGCTATGCCTGAATCCAACATGTAGTATCTAGACGCGTAAATATTTTTTTGTTTCGAGAGTAGTATGATGTGAGACAACAATGAGGGCCTTACCGGCGAGTCGAAAATCGTGCCTTACCGGCTCGGTTTCTGGGCGTACGGGTTTGCGGGCGTCAGGAAATATCGGGTGCTACTGGCTTCTGGGCGTAAGGAAATATTCGGGCCTTACCGGCTACCAGGCGTACGAAAATATTAGGGTGCTACGGGTTTTCGGGCGTAAGTAAATATTCGTGCCTTACCGGCTCGGCTTCTGGGCGTAAGGAAATATTAGGGAGCTACCGGCTACTGGGTGTAAGGAAAAATTTGGGCCCTTACCGGCTCGATCCGACTCACCGTAATGAGGTTGCTACCGGATTACAAGGCGTAAGGAAAATATGAGGGTGCTACTGGCTACCAGGCGTAAGGAATTTACAGTAGGGGAAATATCGTCTGTTTTTCGTCTGTTATCTGCATGTGAATCTGATAAACTCCCATCCGCACTGTTTCATCATTATCATAATACAAGATAACTGTACAATCCAACTCAATCCAAAGAAGATGGCGGGTGTGGAGAGTGATGACAAGATGTGGGTGTGGTCGAATTTCCAGATCGAGTTGGATAATAAAATCCGAAGTGAATATGCCAAGGCGGAGCGTTTGCGCAGTGAATTAGCATCTGCCTCCAAGGTCTGTTTCATCACAATCCATCACCAAACGAAACAATCTTCACATGAATCCATCACCAAATCCATCTAATTTGTATATGATTATAGGTTTTAACGGCAGTAGAACAGGGTCGCTTAGCGTTGGTACAGAAATGGTTATCCGCCCGCCGTGCGGTCGAACGATGTGCGAGAGCGGAACGTGCGTCGATCTTGTTAGAACGTGTGTTGGGATCCCCATCAATGACATCATGACAACATCCCGAATACGTGTGTCAA